>Ga0308163_10000111_pt1 | contig 244788 bp, 215 predicted proteins | sample PhyTR1_FD_201037 | JGI IMG/M metagenome (GOLD analysis project Ga0308163, IMG submission 201037) | Phyllosphere microbial communities from UC Gill Tract Community Farm, Albany, California, United States - DLSLT.R1 | ecosystem: Host-associated > Plants > Phyllosphere > Unclassified | place...
CTTGTGTCAGGACCAGTTTTACCGCTTCTTCCCGAAGCTCCGGTGTGTATGTTGTTGAGCGTGTCATAAGTTCTCCAGTTGGTGAAGTTTACCAAACTAGAGTGTCCGAAAAAGTCAGGGTACCTCATATTGACGTAGCAGGCCATTGGTGTCCTCGTTGGAACCACGTTGCCAAGCGCTGTGCGGGTGGGCGAAATAGATCTGGATGCTGGCGCGTTCGGTCAATATTTTATGGGCATACATCTCGTGGCCTTGATCGACATGCCGACACCTTACAGGACGAAGGTGTTGCACTTGGCCCTTGAGAACGCCTTGGATCGAACGAAACTAAACATATAGGAACGGATATGTCGATTTACTCGAAAAAAACTCAAAGCCATCGCTTTGTCGCTCTATACTAGACCGAGGCAAACCTTAGAGACGGTTTAATAACTTAGCGGAAATTTACTCGATGCAGCAGCAACGATCCCATGGCCAGATAAATCATGTTTTCCGAAACATCAATTCGTTGCTCATAGTCCCGCACAAGGCGCCGGTAACGCATCAGCCATGCAAACGTTCGCTCGACCACCCAGCGCCTTGGCTGAACAGTGAAACCTTGCTGCCCCTGCAGGCGCCGCACGATTTCCACTGTAAAGTCGAAGAACTCGGCCTTGTGCATCAAATGTCTGCGGTCATATGCTGGATCCCTAAACAGATGCTTTACCCAGGGCCAGCGCTTGATCAAGCCGTCGAGCGCCATCTGAGCACCAGTGGAGTCGGCAATATTAGCTGGCGTCAGGTTCATCGCCAGCAAGCGACCATCCGTGTCGACCGCGACATGGCGTTTGTGCCCGCTGAGTTTCTTGTTAGCGTCATAGCCTCTCGTTCGTGCCCCAGGCGCTTTCACGCTTTGGCTATCGACAACACCGGCACTCGGCAGCACCTCCCGCTCATTGCACAAGCGATCAAGCATCAATGCCAGGTCAAGAATGGTGCGAAAAAGCATGCGTCGCATCAGTCGCCGGAACCAGTAATAAACCGTCTGATAGGGTGGGAAATCATTGGGCAGCATGCGCCATTCGCAGCCAGAGCGCACCATATAACGCAGCGCATTGATCACTGCGCGCAGATCCGTCTTGGGAAGTCTTCCCGTCTTCGCTTGCTTCGGCAGAAGCGGTGCGATCAGACCCCACTCTTCATCTTTCACATGCGTAGGATAACCACGTTTGAGAGAAGTCCTTAACTGTTGATGCTTGCTACGATTCTCTTGCGTCCACATGCCAGCCACTCCAAAACGTTAAAGACGCTTTGACACAAAAGTTGCTATGAAGCTTTTAAACCGTCTCTTAGGATGGAAATATCGTGGCCGTGTATACCGAACATATAAACCGACTGCAATTAAAATAACATTACTAACTAGATTGTTCCATTTCATTTAATGAAAGAAGTTTATTATGCATAGTGCAATCCCAGAAAGTCTACTTTCTGCGTACAAAAACAAAACTCTTATACCAATTATTGGTGCGGGAGTATCTATGTCTTTGAAAAAAAAATCTGGTGAACGTCTTTTTCCAAGTTGGAAAGAACTATTAGAAAAAGCTGCGTCAAAATTAATGGACGAACAAAAAATAGAACTCGCAAATGCTATTCTTGGAGTTCTTCCTGTGGGAAGTTATCAACAAGCAGCCGATTATGCGAGGCAAGGCTTAACTGGTAGCTTATGGGATCAGTTCTTTAAAGATAATTTTTCCGTAAAAAGGGCGGATATCGAAGAATCTAGTTTCGCTTTACCGCAAGCAATATGGACGCTTAGTGATCGCCTAATCACACTAAACTACGATAGAGTTTTACGTTTTTCATGTCCAAGTCCTGATGATGTACATGAATTAGATAATACAAAAAAAAATGAACTAGCTGACTTTAGTCGCAATACTATTGATGCACCAGCTATATGGCATCTACATGGAAAAGTGGATAATTTAAACAAGATTATTTTTACTAGTGAAAGCTATAGCAAACTTTATATTGATAAAGATAACGAATATGAAACAGCACTAGAGACTTTTCGCACTATATGTAGTACAACGAATATGTTATTTGTCGGGTGTGGCATGGATGATGCCGAATTACTTCAACAGCTTGCTAGGGAGCATGGCCTTTTTTCAGGTAACATTGGTCCGCATTACGCACTAGTACCGTCTACCCATCGCGTCGAAATTCAATCTAAATTAAAAGGATTGCCAATTGAATTATTAAGTTTTAACGATTTTGGCCAACCATTAATTGATCAAATAAATGCAATCTCAAATAATAAAAAATCATTAAAAGACGATCCCAATTCACTTACATCAAACTTAAAAAATATTTCCAAAAAGGTAAATACGATAATTACTCCGCAGATCGTTCGGCGCATTGCAATACTAACCGCAAACCCGATTGGAGAGAATTATGAATATGATATATTATTATCAGAATTTAAATCTATAAAATGTGAGATAGTTTATTTTAGCTTAAATGTCAAAACACTAAACTCGCTAGAAAATTTTAACTATATCTTTATTGTTTCAGCTTTAATTAAGAAAAAAATTGTAATAGAAGATGATACTTTGCAAGGTCGCAGGATAGGTCTAAAAGAACTAGAAGAATGTATTGGCAACGGTGACACAGAGGGTGTTTTTATTTTTCTAAACCATCAAAATAGTGAAGCACTAGATGCTGAAGAAATCAGATCACTCTCCTTACCAACGATAATTTTTCCAGAATTAGAAAAACAACAAATTAATAATTTAATATTTAAAATCTTCAAAAAAGGAGATTTTAATTATTTTGAAAATACTATTACTGCTAATCGCAATAATTTTAAGCTGAGTGAATTTAAAGGAAAATATAAAGAGATTAAAACACGAACAACACTTCCTGACTTGATTGATCCTAAAAGTGTTAAAAATTATATAGGAAGAAAAACTGATCTAGAAAATATTTGTAGACATGTTATTGAGTTGCAAGACAAGAATGAAATATTAACCATTAAAGGCTCTGGAGGTATTGGAAAAACTATCACTATCAAATATATCGCAGTTGCGTTGGCTGAACGCCATTTATTTCATGAAGGTATAGATTTCATCGACTGCGAATTTATTAGTGATTATTCTGCTTTTGAAAAGAAAATTGCTTCAAACTTCAACCTCGAGCATGCAGTCAATATAAAAAAACAAATAAAAGATAATTTAGAAAAGCAAAAAAAATTGATAATCTTAGATAATATTGAAACATTGCTCTACTTAGAAGATCAACAAAAAATAAAATCTTTTATTAATTTCATTTGCGACTATGCAACCATAGTTATAACTTCGCGAGAACTGCTTAAGCTTGAATGCGAAAAAGTTTATGAATTAAGACCATTTACCACTGATGAAGCATATACATTATTTAATCAGCAATTGCGCAACAGAATGATTGATGATAGCGACCAACAATATATAAGGCAAAATATATTGGAAGCTATGCTAGATAACAATCCATTAGCCATTAAATTAGTGGCAAACAATATTCCAAAAGGAAAAAGTTTCCAAGACTTAAAGCGAGAACTTGAAGATGATTTTTTTCGTAAAGCAAGCGATGCCGAACTAGCTAATTTTGATAGAGTCTCGGACGGCAATATTGAACGAAGAAAATCTATTTACGCATCTATACACTTTTCTTACCGCTACCTTAATGATGCAGAAAAAATGGCGTTTGAGTTACTATCGTTATTTCCTGACGGCATTGATATGGAAAACTTAAAACGTCTTTCTGAAAATCTAAAAGCAGATCAAAGAAATCCAAATAAGAAATCGCGGACCAAGATACTCAGCCCCATCATTACCGATGTAATTATTAAAGCACTTGAAGACAAGTCAATGACACAAGTAGATCGCCGAATTATAAAGTTACAATCTATTGTGGGTAGATTTGCTGAGTATCAACTACATCAAAGGAGTGCAACTGATCTTTCTCGCCACTACCAAAATGCAACAGAATATAATATTGCCATTTCAGAACGCTTAGTCGAGTTAAAAAATAAAAACAAATATCATAGCAGTAAAATATTTAACGAATTTCAGGGTAACTTTTTAAAAAATATTCGGTATATTCATGTTTCAAATACGACTGATGAACAACTTCTAAGCTACTTAGATAACCTAAGTATTCTAACTGTGCTTACTGCGACTAGCAGTGCGTTAGCACTAGAACTTGAAGATAATCATAATATCTATTTAAATGATGAAGCTTCGCGTCTTTGTTTTGAGGCTATCTTATGCTACATAAAATACTTTTCCGGCGATTTTGAAAATTCTTTTTTACATATACAAAACATATTACCATTAAATAATTTGTTAGAATTATTTACTTCTCAAGGTTCAGTTATACATAATGTGACAATATCAAATGCAGTTGCCATTTACGAAATGGAGGGCGAGGAATTGTTATATGTAAAATATTTTTCAGAAAAAAATAAAAACATTAACACTTTTTTCTATCCTGCTTTTTTATTCAAAATTGGTTACATAGATCATTCAGTTCTAAAAAAAAGCAAAATAGATTTTTTTACCCTCGAAGCCAACTATGCAATTGGGTCGATTAGTATAAAAATGCTAGATGATTTTATTGCTAATCTTTACGAAAAAGATCATTTAAATTTTATGCAAGCTAACTACATTAAAGCAAAGATGGGCATTATCGATAAACCAAAAATTCAAAAACTGGCGATCATTAATCCATACACAAAAGGGCTTCAACAGCTTATATTAGCACTAAGCGAAGTCGAGAGCGATGAGAAAATACAATTATTTGAAAAAGCTATAGAAAATTTACGGCACATAAAATACTATTATGTCGAAGCTCTATATTTATATGCGGAATACTTACATGCTACCGAAAAAAAAGAAAAATATAAAATTATTCATAAAGAGGGAATGCAATTAGCTTGTCATCATAATTATCAATGGTTACGGTACAAATTTGAAAATTTAGAACAGGCTAAAAGCTTGTTGTACAGTATCGAAGACTATCCATTCCCAGAAAATTTTGACATGCAAATAAAAAATATTTTTAAAATAATAATGAAAAAAATGCAATGATTGTTCAGCTAGCTATGTTTAACATGGTGTTGAATTAATCGCTTTGCCCGTCAACCGTTACGGACGGGTAAACGCACGCCGTTATACAAAAGTCCGGACCGTCGAGCGGCTGTCTGAAAAATCTCTTACATCCAATGAGTTACGACAGCCCTTGGAAACTTGGCCGTTTTGGCGGTTACTCTCCTCTTTTGGATAACCAATTGGCGACCGCATCCACGCACTGGACAGCAACGGAATTTGAACAGCAGGGCTTGGGTGATGTGGGCCTGAACAAGCGAGGGAGAATACTGATGGAACAATTTGCGGCCGATCCGATGGCGAGCTTTCCGAAGGCCAGCTTGGGCTGGAATGAGATGGTGGCGGCGCATCGCTTCTTCGACGACGACGTCGACTGGCACGCTGATGGAGCCGCACTGGTAACCGACGCAGCAGTGCATGGCAGTTCACCCGGTGATATTGTGCTTGGAAGACACGACACAACAGGACTTCAACGGCCAGCAGACCAAGGGGCTGGGACCGCTGAGTTCCGAAGCTCAGCGCGACATGTACGTGAATTCACCTACGCCGTGACGCCCGAGCGCACTCCGCTGGGCGTGCTGAACGCGTGGATGTGGGCGCGGACGTTGAAAAATGAGGACGGCCAGCGCGGCGGCCCAAAGGAAAGCCTGCATTGGATCGAGGGCCACGAGCGCACTGCTGAGGCGGCGCCCGCGCTTTCCGACACGCGCCTGGTGTACGTGGCCGACCGGGAAGCAGATCTGATGCCGTTGATGTCCCGGGCCCAGCAACTAGGCACACCGGCCAACGGGTTGGTGCGCGCCAAGCACAACCGCTGCCTGCTCGACGGCCACAATCTCTGGCCGCATACCACCGAGGGGATGCCGTTGGGTGAAATTACCTTCCAGATACCGACGCGCAAGGACATTACGGCCCGGCGCGCGGCACGGCCGAACGCGACGCGGCGCTTATTATGGCCGGGCGCAGCATAGACAAAGCTGGCGCGACGCTGGGCGCTGACAAGGGTTACGATGCAGCCGCTTTCATGAAGGAACTGTGCCGCCTGAGTGTGACGCCGCACGTGGTGTAGAAAAAACACAGCGCCATCGATACTGCACCAAGCGCCAGGCTATATGCGGTGAATATCAAGAAACGCGAACTGTTCGAGGAGATATTTGGCTGGAGCGAGACAATCAGTTCCGTCAGTGTGGGTGGAAAGCGCTAAAAAGTGCCAAAAATTGGCCTGAAAAGTGGCTGAAAACTGGTTTCAGGAAAAAATGCGGTTCCCGTCCCGAAAAAGCCGTATTGCGGGCGGCAAAAGCCGAAGGACTGGATGCCTTTTTCAACGCCCTGTTAGACATGAATTGGGAAGACGCGCATCAGCTATTAGGTGCTTATTTGCAATAAATGATGGCGTTCAATCCGACAGCAGGCCCGCCGTGCGATAAGTCTTGATCATCGCATCGTACAGCCCGATATCGGCCCGGCTGCGCGCCACCAGTTGCGCGCCGACCACGGCAGCGTAGATGGCGCGCGCCCTGTCGGCGCTGTCCTCCACGCTGGCCTTGCCGGCGGCAAGCAGCATCTTCGCCAGCCAGGCCACATTCACATCGGCAAAAGCTTTGACTTCCACCTTGACTTCCTCGGGCAGGTCGTCGAATTCGGCCGCCATATAGCTCGACAAACACATGCGGTTGTCGTTTTCAAGCGAGCGGCGGAACGTGGCGGGATATAACTTCAGGCAGGCGAGCGCATCGTTGCCCGATTCTTCCAGCGCCAGCAGTTCGGCGGCGGAGTCTTCCCAGTAACGACGCGCCACGGCGGCGGCGAGGTCGGCCTTGCTTTGGAAATGGTAATAGATGCTGGCACTCTTGATGCCGACGTTTTCCGCCAGCGAGCGCATGTTCAGCCCGTTGTAGCCATGCGCCTGCGCCGCCTTCCTGGCGGCGTCCATGATGGCATCCCGATAGTTTGCACCCATTGCGGTTCCCTGCTTTCTCATCTGAATATGGTGTTGACAGCGAAAATTATACCATCTATAGTTTACCTACCTAATGTTAGGTAGATTACTTGGAGAGCCATCATGAACACCAATATGCTTGAGGATATGAAGATTTACGACTGGTTTGACGGACCTTATCCGGCCCGTGTACGGATTGCCGTCGCCGAAAAACAGCTGTCAGCGCATATTCGCTACGAATCGGTGAATTTGTGGAAGGGCGAACACAAGCAGCCAGCATTTCTCGCGAAGAATTATTCCGGCACCCTGCCCGTGCTGGAGCTGCCGGACGGCACCCTGATCGCGGAATGCACGGCGATTACCGAGTACTTGGACAATGTGACGGGCGCGCCGACGCTGACCGGCACGACGCCTTTGGCAAAAGGCACGATACACATGATGAGCCGGCGTGCCGAGCTGGAACTGCTGGACGCGATCAGTACTTATTTTCACCATGCCACGCCGGGGCTGGGGCCGGCGGTGGAGCTGTACCAGCACAGGGAATGGGGCATGCGCCAGCGCGACCGCGCCTTGCGCGCGATGGGCTACTTTGACGCGCTGCTGCAGCGGCAGCCGTATATCGCCGGTGATGCGTTTTCGATGGCGGACATCACCGTGATCGGCGCCTTTATTTTTGCGGATATCGTCAAGCTGCCGGTGCCGATGGAACACAAGGCGCTGCACGCCTGGCATGCACGCATGCAGCAGCGGCCTAGCGTTATCGCGTGGAAGCAGATGGTGGAGGAAACCCAGGCGGCCGCAGCCTAGGAATAAAAGCAGCGCCCGCAAGCCTGGCGGTACGATTCATTGCCGCCAATACTGATCTGCTCGCCTTCCTTGATGCGGCGGCCCTGCTCGTCGACGCGGATATTCATGGTCGCTTTCTTGCCGCAGGTGCAGATGTTCTTCAATTCTTCGATATCGTCGGCCAGCGCCAGCAGATAGGCCGAGCCGGGGAAGGGTTCGCCCTTGAAATCGGTGCGCAGGCCGTAGCAGATGACGGGCACGCCCTTCACTTGCGCCAGCTGGTGCAGCTGCTGCACTTGCTGCGTGCTGAGGAACTGGGCTTCATCGACCAGCAAACAGGCCACTTGCGGGATATCAAGCAGGAAGTTGGTGTCGGCGTCGAAAATATCGACCACGCGCTGCGGCCCCAGCCGTGAAGTGACGCGGCCCACGCCGTAGCGGCTGTCGATGGCGGCCGTGTACAGGCGCACTTGCTGGCCCTGCTCTTCATAGTTGTGCGCGACTTGCAACAAGGCCGTCGACTTGCCCGCGTTCATTGCGGAATACCGGAAATAAAGTTTTGCCACTGCCGCCTGTCCTGTCTGGAATCGATTTACCACGTTCTGGGAGGCGCCATTATAAGTCCGTTGACAGCGTTGCGACAGCCTGTATTGAAGCGGCGCATACTGGCCTGGCCATCCCCGCACCGGATAGATGAAATGCGCATAAGCTAGCATTAAAACATTCGTTCGCAGCACCCGGGCCCGCGCCTACACTGCGCGGCACGGAAGGCGGCCCCGGACACAATCCGGTGCGGCCGTTTCGCTGACAGGAGCCATCATGAATGATCGACCGATTTTTTCGCCATCCCAACCACCGGCGCTCTACAAGCTGATCGGCAATACCCCGCTGGTCGAAGTGACCAGGCTGGACACTGGCCCATGCCAGCTGTTCCTGAAACTCGAATCGCAAAACCCCGGCGGCTCCATCAAGGACCGCATCGGCCTGTCCATCATCGAGGCGGCCGAAGCCGACGGCAGCCTGCAGCCGGGCGGCACCATCATCGAGGCGACGGCCGGCAATACCGGCATCGGCCTGGCGCTGGTGGGACGCATCAAGGGCTACCGGGTGATCCTGGTGGTGCCCGATAAAATGTCGACCGAAAAAGTGCTGCACCTCAAAGCCTTGGGCGCCGAAGTGCACACCACGCGCTCGGACGTGGGCAAGGGCCACCCCGAGTACTACCAGGATTATGCGGCGCGCCTGGCGCGCGAACTGCCGGGCGCCTTCTTTGCCGACCAGTTCAACAATCCCGCCAATCCGCTGGCGCACGAAACCACCACCGGCCCGGAAATCTGGGAGCAGAGCGGGCACGACGTGGATGCGATCGTGGTCGGCGTCGGCTCGTCCGGCACCCTGACGGGCCTGACGCGCTATTTCCGCAAGGCGCAACCGCAGCTGGAATTCGTGCTGGCCGACCCGCAGGGCTCGATCCTCACCGAATACATCGAGTCGGGCAGAGTCAGCGACACCAGCGGTTCATGGGCGGTGGAAGGCATCGGCGAAGACTTCATTCCGTCGATCGCCGACATGGGCAGCGTGAAACATGCCTACACGATCAGCGACCAGGAAAGTTTCGACAGCGCGCGCGCCCTGCTGCTGGCCGAGGGCATTTTGGGCGGCTCGTCAACCGGCACCCTGCTGGCCGCCGCCCTCAAGTACTGCCGCGAACAGACCACGCCGAAACGGGTCGTCACGTTTGTGTGCGACACCGGCACGCGCTACCTGTCCAAGGTGTATAACGACGGCTGGATGCGCGACCAGGGTTTGTTGCAGCGGGCGCTGTCGGGCGACCTGCGCGACCTGATCGGGCGCCGCTACGACGAAGGCGACGTGGTCAGCGTGGCGCCGGGCGATACCCTGCTGACCGCCTTCAACCGCATGCGCGCCAGCGACCTGGCGCAGCTGCCGGTGCTGGCCGACGGCAAGCTGGTCGGCATACTCGACGAATCGGACCTGCTGCTGCATGTGTCTGGCGACGCGGCGCACTTTGCCGGCCTGGTGGGCGACACCATGACCACCCAGATCGAAACCCTGGCGCCGGCCAGCGGCATCGCCGCCCTGCGCGCCACCCTGGACCGGGGCCTGACGGCGGTGGTTGCCGACGACGCGCTGTTCTACGGCCTGATCACGCGCTTCGACCTTCTCAATCATTTACGCAGGACACTATCTTGAACGATAAAACTACCCGCAAAAGCCATCTCGCCACCCGCGTGATCCACGCCGGCCAGTCGCCCGACCCGTCGACCGGCGCCATCATGCCGCCGATTTACGCCACCTCCACTTTCGTGCAGGAAAGCCCCGGCGTGCACCAGGGCCTCGACTACGGCCGCTCGCACAACCCCACGCGCTGGGCGCTGGAACGCTGCGTGGCCGACCTCGAAGGCGGCAGCGCCGCGTTTGCGTTCGCCTCGGGCCTGGCCGCGATTTCGTCGGTGCTGGAACTGCTCGATGCCGGCAGCCATATCGTTGCCGGCGACGATATGTACGGCGGCACCTACCGTTTGTTCGAACGCGTGCGGCGCCGCTCGGCCGGCCATGCATTCACGTATGTCGATTTGACCAATCCGGAAAACCTGCTGGCCGCGCTGCGCCCGGAAACGAAAATGGTGTGGGTGGAAACCCCCACCAATCCGATGCTGAAGCTGGCCGACCTGCGCGCGATCGCCGACATCTGCCGCGAACGCGGCATTATCGCGGTGGCCGACAATACCTTTGCCAGCCCGCTGGTGCAGCGCCCTTTGGAACACGGCTTCGATATCGTGGTGCACTCGACCACCAAATACCTGAACGGCCACTCGGACATTATCGGCGGCATCGCCATCGTCGGCGCGGAAGAACGCCAGGAACAATGGCGCGAGCAGCTGGGCTTTTTGCAAAACTCGGTGGGCGCGATCGCCGGCCCGTTCGACAGCTTCCTGGCCCTGCGTGGCGTAAAAACCCTGGCGATCCGCATGCAGCGCCATTGCCAGAGCGCATTGGCGCTGGCGCAGTGGCTGGAACAGCAGAAAGAAGTGAAAAAGGTGTTTTATCCGGGGCTGGCGTCGCACCCGCAGCACGCGCTGGCGCAGCGCCAGATGGACGGTTTCGGCGGCATCATTTCGATCGACCTGGACACCGACCTGGCCGGCGCGCGCCGCTTCCTGGAAACCTGCGAGGTGTTTGCCCTGGCCGAAAGCCTGGGCGGCGTGGAAAGCCTGATCGAGCACCCTGCCCTGATGACGCATGCCAGCATACCGGCCGAGCAGCGCGCCAAACTGGGCATCGGCGACGGGCTGATCCGCCTGTCGGTGGGCATCGAAGACCTGGAAGACCTGCGCCACGATTTGCGCACCGCGCTGGACGCCATCTGAGCGGTTTTACTGCCCCGGGTGGTAGCGGCGCTCCAGGTGCCGTTCCACCTCTTCCGGGTAAAACAGCACGTCCTTGAACTCGCCGCGCGCATACATGGCGGCTTGGTCCTGGAAGTGCGGCGAGGCTGGGTCGCCGCTCTGGCCGCCCGCCAAAATGCTTTTTGCCTTGATCCTCGGTCCGAACTCCACCGCCGCCACGAAGCTGTTGCCGCGCTCGCCGTAAATGCGGCGGGTGGTGCTCTTGCTGGTCTGGCCATACGCCGCCAGCGCGCCCCAGTTGCCGGAGGCATATGGCACCGGCAAGCTGGGCTGGTTGTCGTCAAACGGCTGCGCCACGTCGCCCGTCAGGCGCTGGTAGCGGTTGATCTCGCCCCACGGCGGTTGCCAAGACCCAAAATCGCGCTCCAGCTTGGCGACTGCGGCCGACAGCGCCGCCAGCCGCTGCGCGGCGCTCACTTGCCCGCTCGCCATGAAGTCGACCACCGGCACGCCGGCCACACGCGCCGCCTTGCCCGCCGTCTCGGCCAGCTCCTGGCCCCAGAACACGGCCAGCGAGGTAGCGGTGGAATCGAGCCCGTAGCGCCAGTCCCAGCCACGCAGCAAGGCGATCTTGCCGGCCAGCGCTCCCTGCTCGGCACTGCCGACCGGCAACGCGTCGTAGGCCGCAAATAGCGGCGGCAGCAGGGTTTCGAAGGCCGTCAACTCGCTGTCGTAGGAGGCGGCGATCAGGCTGTCGAGCGTGAAGCCGCTGCGCTGGCTGAACAACTTGACCGCGTGCAGGCCGCGCGCGTTTTCGCCATATACCGACATATAGGCCGGGTAGTCCTGCTGGCGTGGGCTGTGCGGCCCGGCGGCCGAATACGGCCAGTTGTTGGTGTTCTGGATCCAGCCGTTTTTCGGATTGCGCAGCGTGATGGTCTCGCCCACCTCGTGCAAGCCGCGCCATTCGGTGGCCGGGTCGCTGCCGTCGACCGGCTGCTTCCAGTTGAAACGGGGATCGCGCACCGGAATGAAGTTGCCGTGAAAGTAGGCAATATTGCCATCGGCATCCGCATACACGGTGTTGTTCGAGGAATTGGTGCGCAACTCCATGCTGCGGTAAAAAGACGCGTAATCGCGTGCCTTGGTGCGCGTGTAGGACTGCGTCAGGGCCGTCAAAGGTTCGTTCATCAGGCGCACCGCCACCCAGCGCCCGTCCTGCGCACGCACGATGGGGCCGTGGTGGCTGTAATACGCGGTGATGGTGCGGCTGGCCATGCCGCCACCGGCCAATTTGTAGGGCAAGCTGATCGGCACGGCTTTCAGGGGCCGCAGCGCGCCGCCGTAGCGGTAGTGCCAGGCGCCGTCGTGCTCGACGATGGTTTCCAGGTACTCGTCGATCACGTCGCCGCCGCCCGAGGTATGCATCCAGCCAATGCGCTCGTTGAAGCCCTGGTAGACAAAGAACTGGCCCCAGGTTACCGCGCCATAGGCGTTCAGGCCTTCGCCGCTGGTGACCTGCACTTCGGGCCGGAAGTAGAACGAGGTATGCGGATTGATCATCAACAGCGCATGGCCGTTTTGGGTGATGGCCGGCGCGATGGCAAAGCCGTTCGAGCCGCTCGGCTCGGCTTCCAGGCCGCTGGCGGAAGCGGCCAGCGCCGGTACCGGCACAGGCAGCGCCGGCTGGCCATAAAACGCTTCCAGCTGCGCCAGGCTGATCGATTCGATATCGCCGCCGATGCTGCCTTCGCTGAAGCTCAAGGCCATCCACGGCTCGAAACGCGTGATCAGGCGCGGCGTGACCTTGGGATGGGTGGCCAGGTAAAAATTGAGTCCATCGGCAAACGCGTCCATCAGCTGTTGCAGCCAGGGCGGGCTGGCGCGGTACTGCGCCCGCAGCGTGGCCGGATCGATGAACAGCTTCATGCGCAGGTCGCGGTACAGTTCGCGCTCGCCCTCCACTTCCGCCAGGCGCCCCATGGCGTTGATGTAATTGAGTTCGATGCGCGCAAAATCGTCTTCGGCCTGCGCATACATCAGGCCGAATACGGCGTCCGCATCGCTCTTGCCCGTCACATGGGGAATGCCCCAGGTGTCGCGCGCGATCGACACATTGGCGGCCCGCGCCTGCCAGCGCGCCATCTCGGTGGCGCTGCCAGTGGCTGCGGCAGATGCAACGACGGGCGCGGCGCAAGCAGCGCAGAGGGCGGCGGCGTACAGCCAGCGGCGGGTGGACATGGCTACTCCGGGGTTCAGGATGCGTCAATCAGCGCCGCGATGCGCTGGTTCAGTTCCGTGTTTTCCGCCTGCAGCTGCGCCACGCGCTGTTTCAGGCCGGCCAGCTCGCCGCGCAGGCGTTCCACCTCGCTCGGTGCCTGCGCGGCGTTCTCGGCCCACGGCTCGTTGCCGGTCTCGGGCGTATCCTGCGACACATGGGGAACCTTGGGTTCGCGCGGCGTGCGCGTGGCGGCGCGCTGTTCGCGGATTTCCTTGGCCGCCTGGCGCAGCAGCTTCTTGCCGCCGGCCACGGCCGCTACCTGCTCGTCCTGCGGCAAGGAAGCGACGGTGGCGGCCGCATTGATCGAGATCGTGCCCGCACGCACCGCTTCGACCAGCTCCGGCGTGGCCGCCTTCTGGATCTTTTCGATCTGGCTGATCTGGTTGCTGGACAGGCGCGCCGCCTTGGCCACGTCTTCGCGCGTGCTCATGGCCGGCTTCGGCGTAGGCTCGCCTTGCGCCGCCTCGTCGGCGGCGGCCGGTGCCGGGCTGCGCGCGGCGACGATTTCCTTTTTTCTCAGCGCCAGCACGCCGCGCTGGAAATCCGATACGCTGCGCCGCGCCAGGTGATTGTCGATCATCCACAGCATCACGTCGTCGAGCGACTCGAAGCTGCTGTTCTGGATCGTTTTGAAGTCGATATTGTGCTTGCGGCAGATGGCGTAGCGGTTGTGGCCGTCGATCAGCACATCGTTCCACAGCACCAGCGCGTCGCGGCAGCCTTCGGCCAGCAGGCTGCGCTCGAGCGCGGCGTATTCGCTCTCGGTCAGCGGGTCGACATACGACTGCAGCACCTGATTGATAATGATATTCATGGTTGTCCTCTGTAGTACGGCGCAATGGTGCGCGCCGGCACGCATGCTACACCATCTGCTTTGCCTCACCGGGTAAAATCACGGCCACTCCCATCATCCCGGCAACAAGACATGAAAAGAAAGCACGCCGTCGCGGCAATTTTTACCGTTGCCGCCGTCGGCTTCACGTATGTCAGCCCGTATATCGCCATGTACCGCATCAGCATGGCGGCCAGGTCGGTGCGCACGGCCAGCCTGGCCCAATACGCCGACCTGCCGGCCCTGCGCGCCAGCGTGGCCCGGCAACTGCGCGCGGCCGGTGAAGCGGGCAGCGAGGACGAACTGCGGCAGCTGCTCGACCGGATCGTCTCGCCGCCCGGCCTGACGGTGCTGATCCTGCACGGCAAGCACGGAACCGATGGCGGGCGCCACGATTTCCGCATGTCCTACCGTTCCTGGAACGAGGTGGTGCTGCGGCGCGCCGGCGCCGGCGATGCGGCCAGCGCCTTCGTGCTGCACCGGCGCGGCATGTGGGACTGGCAACTGGCGGACCTGGCCTTGCCAGCCGACTTGTGATCATGTCACGCCGACAAGGCCAAGCCACAACGGCTTGATCCAGAGCAAACAATTACCATAAGAACTAGATTTATTTTAGGAAACATTATGTAAGATGCCCTCACTTCGGGCGCAACGGCGCCGGCAAACGAGAGATTGCGATGAAAAAAGCCCTCTTTTTCGGCATCGTGGCGCTGGCGGCGCTGGCTGGCCTGTTGTATGGCACGCCGTATTTCGCGATGAACCAGCTCCGCGCGGCGGGCATGACGCAGGACGGCGACGCGCTGGCCGCCCATGTCGACAGCGGGCGCCTGCGCGCCAACCTGGGGCGCCAGCTGCGCGCCCTGTTCGCCGCGCCGGAAGTCGCCGGCGATATCAACCCCGGCATCGTCGACCCGCTGCTCGACACCATGCTGATGCCCGAAGGTATCGTGGCCCTGCTCAAGCTGAACGCCCATTATGAAACCGCGGCCGGCCAGCGCAGCGACATCAGCGGCTTGCGGCGCAACACCGCGCCGGCGTATACGCTGAACTATGTTTCCTGGAACAGCGTCGTGGTGCAGCGCGCCCACAGCAAGAGCCGCGTCGGCGAACTGACCCTGAGCCGCGAAGGCCTGTGGCACTGGAAGCTGACCTCGGTGGCGCTGCCGAAAAACCTGGCCGACGCATGAAATGAACGCGCACTGCTATGATCTGATTTTCAACCTTCCATCGGAGGCAGCATGTCGGATCTGGTACAACAAGCACTGGCCCACGCGGGCAAGTCGGCGAGCACGCCGTGGGTGGTGACCCTGGTCAATGGCGAAAAACTCACCGGGCCGATCTCGCCGCTGGCCGAGGGCTGCTACGCCATCGGCCTGGGTCAGACCAAGTATTTTTCCAGCGACAAGGTGGCCTGCCTGAACGTGTCGGGCGCCGGCGCGTTTCCGATCTAGCCACCAGGCTCAGGCCGCCAGCGGCACGCCGGCCGGCGCTGCCGCAGGTGTTGCCGCCGGGACGGCTAGCGCCGCCACCCCGGCGGTCGCCAGTTCCGGCAAGCGCGCCAACGCCGCCTTCAGCGCTTCGAAGCACTGTGCGTCGATCGCCGTGCCGACCGTCTCGGCCATGATGTCGAGCGCTTTCGGGATCGGGATCGGGCCGCGGTACGGCCGGTCGGCCGTGATGGCGTCAAAGATATCGGCGGTGGTGATGATGCGTGTTTCCAGCGAGATCGCATCCGCAAGCAGGCCGTGCGGATAGCCCTTGCCATCGAGCCGCTCGTGGTGGGCGGCCGCCACGATGGCCAGCTCGGCAAAGGCGTCGATGCGCGACAGGATTTTTTCCGTATAGCCGGCATGCAGTTGCACCGCCAGCCACTCGTCGGTATCGAGCTTGCCAGCCTTGTCGAGCACGCTGTTGCTCACGCCCAGCTTGCCCACGTCATGCAGCAAGGCGCCACGCTTGAGCCAGCGCCGCCGTTCCAGCGACAGGCCCATGGCCTCGCCGATCATGTCGGTGTACAGCGCCACCCGCTCGCTATGGCCGCTGGTGTACGGACTTTTTGAATCGACCACCTGGCCAAACGCGGCGGCGATATCGTCCAGGTAATCTTCGTCGACCGGCACCATGCGCGCGGCCGGCTCCAGCGCCGCCACCGCCGCGCCGATATGCTCCGAGCGCAACATCGACCAGAACGCGCCCGATTCGGCCACCCGCTCGAACGCATCGACCAGTTGCGGATCGAACCAGCTGCCGGCGCGCTGGCGCACTTCGGCGCGCGCCGCCCTGGCGCCATCGGCCGTATGAAACACGTCGATCACCTGCGCCATCAGCGCGATGCGCGAGAACAGGGGAATCGCCTCGCCGGCCACTTTGTCCGGCTTGCCCTGGCCGTTGTAATGCTCGTCGAGGCTGTAGATGCCGGCCGCCACGCTTTCCGGGAAACGCAGCAGGCGCGCAATATCGGCGCCGCGCTGGCAGCGGGTGGCGACCAGTTCCTGGGCAATACGCGGCCCATCGCGCAGTATCGTCATGACGGCGCGAAAACGCTCGGCCAGCCCGGCTTTCAGCCCGGTGTGCTTGAGCACGAATTTGAGCACCTGCGGCAGGCTGTCGCCCACCACCTTGTAATCCTGCTTGAACGCCAGGTCGTCGGTCAGGTACAGCTCGCAGATGCGCGCGGCGTTGCTGCTGCAGCCCAGGTCCTTCAGCAGCAAGGTGTAATACAAATCCCACAAGTCATCGTCGCTCATGCCGATCTCGCGGCCCATGTGCATGCCGATCCAGCAGCAGCGGATGCAATGCCCCTCCGGCTGGCCCTCGGTAATGTCCAGCGCCTGGCTCAGGGCGGCAATCAGTTCGGACAGCTTGATGCTGCTGGCGGGGAGCGGGGTCACGGTGGGAATTGGCATGATGGAAATAAAAATTTCTTTGATGAAATTATTTCATATTCTACGCGATGTGTTGCCGCCGTGCATGAGGGGCAAATACTTAGCCAAGCCTGCGGCACGGCAGAGTGAGCGCGATGCGGCGGGCGACTTTCAAGACGGGAGCATGTGGCACTGCAACAACATGGCGCGATGCCAGGCCCGTGCAGGGAAACTGTTGTTTTTTTGCCGCCGGCATGCCCGCTTGGGCCTGGGCATGCAGCGCCGCAGGGGCACGCGCAGCGTTTTTCATGGCCGGCGCGAGCGCCCCGGCTCTCCACTATGCATCACCGCCCTGGTGACGACAAATACGATTTTATTGGGGGATTCAGAGGAAATTGATATGAATTAGTCACCGCGAAAACTGGTCCGAATGGCAAAACTTTCCGTGCTAGCATGACTTTCACTGACGGCGAAAGCCGGCCTTTCCATTCCCCAAAACCAGACCGATAGGAGTCGTTTCATGATGACACAGCATGCAGGCATGGTGCGCCGCACCTTGATCGCCCTGGCAATTACCGCCGCCTTCCCGCTGCAGGCCATGGCGCAGCAGACCGCGCCCGCCGCCACCGAGACGCCCGCCGCGACGACCACCTCCAGTGCGGGCCAGCTGGAAACCGTGATCGTCACCGCCCAGCGCCGCGCGGAAAACATCAAGGACGTGCCGATGTCGATCGCCACGCTGAAGGGCGAAAAACTCGATGTGCTGACCGCCGGCGGCGCCGATATCCGCTTCCTGAACAGCCGCTCGCCCAGCGTGTCGGTCGAGTCGGACTATGGCCGCACCTTTCCGCGCTTCTATATCCGTGGCCTGGGCAATACCGACTTCGACCTGAACGCCTCGCAGCCGGTCGGCCTGGTGATGGACGACGTGGTGATGGAAAACGCCATGCTGAAAGGCTTTCCCGTGTTCGACGTCGACCAGGTGGAAGTGCTGCGCGGCCCGCAAGGCACCCTGTTCGGCCGCAACTCGCCGGCCGGCGTGATCAAGTTCGATTCGGCCAAGCCCGTCTTCAAGACCGAAGGCTACCTGAGCGGCGGCTTCGGCAAGGATGGCATGAAGAATGTGGAAGGCGCGTTCAACGTGCCCGTCAGTGACACCGTGGCGCTGCGTTTTTCCGGCCAGACCCAGCGCCGCGACGACCGCGTGCACAATCCGCGCCCGACCGGCACGCGCGACTTCGAAGGCTATGAAGACAGCGCCGGCCGCCTGCAGGTACTGGTCAAGCCGACGCGCGACTTCAGCGCCCTGTTCAATGTGCACGCGCGCAACCTCGACGGCACCGCCACCCTGTTCCGCGCCAATATCCTGAAGCAAGGCACCAACGACCTGGTCGACGGTTTTGATTACGACAACTACCCGACCGACGGCATCAACCGCCAGCACCTGAAAACCAAGGGCGGCAGCATGCGCCTGAAATGGGACTTGCCGGGCGTCACCCTGCACTCGATCACCGGCTACGAAAAACTCGATTTCTTCAGCCGCGCCGACGTCGACGGCGGCTATGGCGCCGTGTATGCGCCGCCGATGGGCCCCGGCTTCATTCCATTCGTGGTGGAAACGGCCGACGTGATCCCGAACCACAAGCAAATTTCCCAGGAGTTCCGCGCCGAATCGAGCGCGAAAGGTCCGCTGCAGTGGATCGGCGGCCTGTTCTATTTCAAGGAAGACATTCAGATCGACAGTATCGCGTTTGACAGCCTGGCGCCAGGCAACCCGCAAAGCCCGAACTACGCCACGCAAAACCAGAGCTCGAAATCGTACGCGGCGTTCGGCTCGCTCAACTACACGGTGTCGGACGCCCTGAAACTGCGCGCCGGCGTGCGCTACACGCGTGACGAAAAAGACTTTTCAGCCAAGCGCGTGGAGGCGACCACGGCTGGCCCGTTCTACCTGAACGACACCTCGCATAACATCAGCTGGGACCTGAGCGGAACCTACGTACTGACGCCGTCGACCAACGCCTACGCCCGCGTCGCCACCGGCTACCGCGCGCCATCGATGCAGGGCCGCTTGAACGGCCTGGCCGACCGCCCGTCGTTTGCCGATTCGGAAAAAGCCCTGTCGGTCGAGGCCGGCATCAAGCAGGACCTGTTCGACAAGCGCGCCCGCCTCAGCCTGGCGGTGTTCCAGTACCGTGTCAAGGACAAGCAGCTGACCGCCGGCAGCGGCGCCGTCAACATGAACCAGCTGATCAACGCCGACAAGGCCATCGGCCGCGGCGTGGAACTGGACTTCCAGGCCAACCTCAGCGATGCGCTCAGCATGACCCTCGGCGGCAGCTACAACCACACGGAAATCCAGGACAAGAGCCTGTTCGTGCAAAGCTGCGGCAACGCCAGCAACAACGCCGCCAGCGGCTGCACCGTCACCGACCCGCGCGGCCCGTTCGCCGGCACCGCCTACATCGACGGCAACCCGCTGCCGCGCGCACCCGAATGGCAGGGCAACTTCACCTTGAAATACAGCATCCCGGTCGCCAACGGCGAGTTCTACGCCTACACCGACTGGGCCTACCGCACCAGCTACAACTTCTTCCTGTACGAAGCCAAGGAATACAAGGCCAAGGAACTGCTGGAAGGCGGCCTGCGCGTGGGCTATAAATGGGACCGCTACGAACTCTCCGCGTACGGCCGCAACATCACCAACCAGATCCAGTCGCTGGGCGCGATCGATTTCGATAATTTGACCGGGATTATCAACGAACCGAGGACGTATGGGGTGCAGTTCAAGGCGACGTTCTGATCGGTATACGCTAACGAAGACGACAAGCTGAAATGATGCCGTTCGGTACAACCGAGCGGCATTTTTCTTACTAGCCAGCGGCTGATGGCATAAAGGCTATCTCTTGTGCTAGAATCTTGCCGCGCTGCCCGGATGGTGAAACTGGTAGACACTGGAGACTTAAAATCTCCCGCCTGTAAGGGCGTGCCGGTTCGATTCCGGCTCCGGGCACCAGCGCTCATGCTGGCTGCAACGGTGGCGCGCGCTCACTTCTGCCTCACTCCCCCGCCATGCAAAAACAAATCCTGCGTTACGTACATCTCACGCCAGACAGCGACTTTCCCGTGCTGGAAGAATTACCGCCATTCAAAGCCATCGTGATCATCGAAGCCGATGTGGCGAAAATGACGATGTGGGAAACTTGCCGGGCACTGGTCACTGCCGGTTGCTTGTACGCATCGGTTTGGGGCAAGCAGTGCGAAGCCTGGCATGACGCCATCGACGATGCGTATCTGGAAGCGACCAATTACGAAGATGTCGCGCCGGAAAAAGCGCTGGCGACGACCTGGCATGAAGATGAGGAATTGAGCGAGGTGTTCTGGTTCGCCAAGCATCGCGCCGTGCACCCCGCTGAACTGCGCGCAACGTTGATCCTGCATGTCGCCGAGGCGCCGCGCCGAGACGAACTCGAAGCGGCCTACCGCGACGCCTGACCCGCCTTTCTAGCTATTCACTGCCATGGCTGCTGTCGCGCGCCCTGGCTTTGGCTTCTTCCTGCGACCCCAGCCCATTGAAGAACAGGTTCAGCAGCACGGCCGCGATCGCGGCCAGCAGGATGCCGCTGTGCAGCAGTGGCGACAGGGCCTTGGGCATGTGCTGGGCGTACTGCTCGGCGACCAGTGGCAGCATGCCGAAACCGATCGCCAGCGCGACGATGAACAGGTTGTTGCGGTTGCTCTTGTAGTCGACGCCGGCCAGGATGCGGATGCCGGTGGCGGCCACCATGCCGAACATCACCAGGCCCGCGCCGCCCAGCACGAACGCCGGCACGGCTTCGGCCGCCTGCGCGATTTTTGGCAGCACGCCCATCACCAGCAGGATGGCGCCGGCCGCCACGCAGACCCAGCGGCTGCGCACGCCCGTCACGCCGACCAGGCCGACATTCTGCGAGAACGAGGTGTAGGGGAAGGTGTTGAAGATGCCACCGATCAGGGTGCCCAGGCCGTCCACGCGCAGGCCGCGGCTGATGTCGGCCTGATCGATGCGCTTGCCGGTCATCTCGCCCAGCGCCAGGAACATGCCCAGCGATTCGATCATGACCACGATCATTACCAGGCTCATGGTGAGAATCGCCACCGCGTCAAAGGTCGGCATGCCGAACTGGAACGGCGTGACAATCGCGAACGCCTTGGCGCCGGCCACCTTGGCGAAGTCTGTCTTGCCCAGTGCAAAGGCCAGTGCCGTGCCGGCGATAATGCCGGTCAGCACGGCGATATTGGCCAGGAAGCCGCGGCCGTATTTGGCCACCAGCAAAATCACCACCAGCACGAACAGCGCGATGCCCATATTGTCCAGCGCGCCATAGGCGGGGTTGGCAATCATCGGCGCCATGCCACCGCCAGCGGCGGCAACAAAGGCCGGATCGGGAATTTTCGCCATCGACGGCGGCCCGCCCATGGCCCAGTTGACGCCGACGCGCATCAGCGACACGCCGATCACGGCGATGATGCTGCCCGTCACCACCGGCGGAAACAGGCCCAGCATGCGGCCGATAAAGGGCGCGATCAGCATCGAAACGATGCCGGCGCCGATCACCGCGCCAAAGATGCCGGTGATGCCCAGCTCGGGGTTGTTCGCCATCGCCAGCATCGGGCTGACGGCGGCAAAGGTGACGCCCATCATCACCGGCAGGCGGATGCCGAAATACTTGCCGATTCCCAGCGACTGGATCAGGGTGACCAGGCCGCAGCAGAACAGGTCGGCGCTGATCAGCGCCGCCACCTGCTCGGGCGGCAGCTTGAGCGCGCGGCCGACGATCAGCGGCACGGCGATGGCGCCCGCGTACATTACCAGCACGTGCTGCAGGCCGAGGGTGAACAATTTACCAGGCGGCAGCATTTCATCGACGGGCGACGGAGCGTCGCCGGCAGGCGGTGCGATACTGCGGGGGATGGCTGTCAGGTAAGGTTTTGCCACATTACGCTCCATTTCCGGTAAGCCTGCCGCAGCCAGGGCGGCAAGTGAGAGACTAGGGGAACCACTGTCCTCACTGCAATGCATGCATCGTGCCAGCCCGCCTTCCTCGCTATGGTGCAAAAAAGACCATGCAATCATCATGACAACGCCGGCCTGCACTGTTTTCTGGCGCAACTCACCAAAAGGCGGCGCGTTAACGGCAGGCCGCCAGCAGCGCTTCGAGCTGCCGCACATACGCTGCTTGTAATTTATCGCGCGCCAGCAGGGCTTGCGCCTGCGCAAAGATGCCGCGTGGCGGCACCGCCGGCAAGGACGGCGCGACTGGCAGCGCGGTGACGCAGGAAATGGCGGGCGGCGGCGCGGCGGCACAGGCTGACAGCAGGCACAGCAAGACTGGCACCAACACTTGTCGCGGCCTCATGGCATTTCGCTGGCGATCAGCTTTTCCGCCGCCAGGCAGGCATCGCCGTCGGGGCGCAACGCCAGGATGCGTGCCGCCTCGGCTCGCGCGCCGGCCTGCCCTGCTTGCGCGGCGGCAAGCGCCTGTTGCGAGCGGGCGGCGCGCCGCACGCCGTCCTGGCGCAGGGCGTGCAGCGCCGCTTCGGCTGTGGCCAGTTGCACGCCGCAGGCCATGCGCCCCGCTTCGTAACCCCAGCGCTGTGCGCAGAGCAGCAGCGCGCCCAGCAGCGCCAGCGCCGCCAGCACCAGTACCGGCGGCTTCATGACAGCACCTTGCGCGCCACCTGGAACAGGGCCAGCCGGTCGGCCAGTCCGTTCAGGCCGCCATTGATGCGGCGCGTGATTCGTTCCTGGTCGCCCGCGTCGGCCAGCCGGTTCAGGCCGCGCGAGTGCCAGAACCAGGCCGCCGAACGGCAGGCCGTGCCTGGCTGCTCCAGCAATTGCGGCGCGGCCAGCAAATTGATGCCCAGCGCCACGCCGCAGGCCGCATAGTTGGCGCGCCCCGTCACCTGCAACAGGCCGCGCCCCTTGAAGCGCATGCCGTCGCCGGCGATCACATTGCCGAGGTCGGTGCGCCCTTCATAGGCGGCACCACTGGCCAGTTCGCGCACGTAACGCAATTGCGCCGATTCATGGCCGACCTGCGCCAGGAACGACGCCTGGCGCGCAGGCGTATCGATGCCGAATTCCTGCATCGCATTATTCAACGGCGCCAGGTACAGCGCGGCGCGCTGGCCGGCAAACGGCATGATGGCCAACAGTTGCGCGCCCGTCACAGCACACCACGCACGTCTTTGACCACGGCGGCGGCATCGGCCGCCAGCTCGCCGATATCCTTGCCGCGCCGCTTGTCGAACCAGCGCACGCAGGCGCCCAGCACCCACCACGCGGGCAGGCCGGCCGCCACCATCAGCGGCGCGGCGATAAACAAAAACCCGGTGGCAGGGTCGCCGCCATACAGGCCGGCCACGGTTTTCGCGCTGTCGAACAGGCTGGGCCACCACGACAGCACGGCCGCCACCAGCGCCGGACCGATAAAGGTGGAAATGATAATGCTGGAAAAAAAGCGGATGAACGCCTCCCGGGTCGACTGCGGCCACATGAACATGAAGCCCAGCGACGTGGCGGCGGCGCCGGCCAGCACCGGCACGCCAAACAGTTTGATCAGTGCGCCGCCGGCGGCGGTGGTTTCGATGGCCATGATTGCCTCTCTTGTGGTTGAAATGAAAAAACCCGCCGTAGCGGGTTTGGGATTGAGGTGGCAGGAATCTAGGCCACCTTGACGACAATGCGCGCACGGCCATCGTCTTCGATGGCGATGACCTTGCCGATGGCGCGCATATATTGCTTGAGGCTCAGGTCGTCCTCGTGCACGGCAATCGCGCCGATGCCCTCGCCGGCCTGGACCGGAACGAGGTACTGACCAGGCGTGGCACCATGGACATTGCAGGGAACCTGGCCGGAAAAGGCGATGCGGTCGACGGTCTGGCGCGCCGCTTCCAGCGCGGCGTCGAAGGCCAGGCCAGGCGCCTGGCGGGCCGCCCACTCTTCCTCCGTTTCGCCCGGCAAGGTTACCTCGCGATAGACGGCCGCTCGTGCAGGCACTTCCGGCGTGACCAGGGCCACGCCGTCGTACACTGCGGCCACTGCGGGCTGCGCTTCGCTGACCAGCTGCGACTCGCTATGGTCAAGCTTGCGCGCCACCGATTCCGGGCGCGGCCCAAGGTTTTGCGACCACTTGTCGCCACCGACCATGCACGGATCGGTCGACTTGACGACAAACGAAATCGCATTGTGCCAGCGATCAGTCAGCTTGCCGCTGGCATCGATGCCGATCACCTGGCCAGCGGCAACCGTGCCGCAGTCCGGGGACTTGATCATGTACTCGGCATAATCGGCGCCACTGGCGTTGATGGTGCCGGCGGCATTGATGCTGCGGCCGGTGGCCTGGATTCCTACATACAGGACAGCCGTGCTGGCTGCCCACGCCGCACTGCCGGAGCCGGCCAGTACGGCCAGCGTAGAGGTAGTCGGTTCCTTCGTGCTGCCTATGTACAAAATTTCGCCTGCTTCCCTCGTATCCTTGTAAATCGTATGAATGTCACGGATATCTGCACTTGGCGCGGCAGGACCGCAGCGCATATTGCCCGGCCACGAAATAGCGCCATTTCCTGTCAGCGCCAACAATGGCGCGGAAAAATTACCGCTACCTTCATCGTAAACACGCAGATTCATATGGTAGCCCTGATGGTAAAGGGTCCCGTCACCGGCAGCGGTTGACCAGAGAAAGCGTCCGCCATAGGCTGCGCCGGCCACGCCCCCCACACCGAAAGCAGCAACCTCGTAAAAGGCTTTCGACGCCATCGGCACGCCGCCATTCGGCACCGAAAAGCCGCTCTGGCTGCCACCGTTCGAACCGACATGAATGTTTTTCGGACCAAACAACATGGAATCGCTATGCAGCTCCATCCCACCGGGTCGTAGCGTCACCCTCGGCGCTCCAGCAAGGCTGAGCGAGTAGACCGGGACGGCCTCCCAAGTCCCCTCGGGAGGCTCTATCCCAATAAACTCCTGCTTCTGCGCCAACCACATGCCGGAATCGATATAGCAGGACAGGGTCGCAAACTGTACCGCGCAGACATAAATGGCACCGTCGTTGCCGATGCGGACGCCTTGGATATCCGAATGTTTGCCATCGCCGACGCTATACCAGGTACCGCGAATCTTGGCGTCATTGTCACAACGCAGCATAATCACGGTTTCCATGCCACTTGACGCGTCGGCATACGCGGAATAGGAAGTGGCACCGGAAATCCGGATGATGGCCTCGCCGCTCATGTAGGCAACATTGAACTTCGCGATACGCCACCAGCCCCCCGAAGTGCCTGTATTTCTCTGCTCTGCCGGACCACGCACGGCCATCGTAATGAAGCTCGGCGTGGTAATGGGGCCGGACATGATGCCCCCGGTCAACGGCAATGCGCTATACGGCCCGGCTGCAAACGCGCGGTCCATCTCATTGAGTTTTTCGTTGACGTTCGGCATGCCGTCATAAAATTTGTCAGCCATTTAAATTCCTTCGATTTGGAGTGGTGCGGAATATGTTTCAAAATACGGTGTCGCCACCGCGTCGATATTGCTGACCTTGCCGTACAACATGTGATCCTGCTCCAGCAGCGGGTCCGGGTTTTCCGGGAAGAGGCTGAACAGCATTGCCTTGCCTTTGCCGTTTTCGCGCAGGACGCGCATCAGGCGGGCGCGGTCCATCGGCGTCAGGTGCGCCAGGGTCACGCTGAGCTTGTCGCTGGAGACACCCAGGGCACTTTTCAGTTCGCCGGCCGCCGTGCGGTAATCTTCGGTGCTGTCCTGCAGCAGCAACTGCGCGCCATATTCGGCGTTCTGTTCGGGCGACCAGTAGTTGCCCGCCACCAGCCGCGAGATTTCCACATAGCCCTCGGGGCTTTGCGGCGCATGCACGTCGATCATCAACTGGCGCACGCGTACTGGCGCAAACCAGGCGACGCCATCGGCACCGCCGCCACGCGCCCAGCTATTGACGCCACCCCAGCGGTAGGCGTTCCAGCCCAGCGGCAACGTGGCCCAAGGGTAGGAGCCGTGCGTGGCGGCAGGACACGGAAAGACACTGCCCGTGTCCAGCACCGCCACACCGTCCCCGGGCATGGCGAAACCGCGCACGCGCATCTTTGCGCTGCTGGTCAGGTTGGTGGAAATCAGCGCCACGCAGGCCACCAGTTCGGCCGTCGGCCAGGTAACGGTAATGGTCTGCGCGACACCGGTGGCGCGCAGCACGGAAGATTTACCGTCGCGCTGCAGGTTGGCCGGTCCCAAGGTACCGGCCTGGCTTGATGCAGCCAGGACGGCGCGGTCGGCAGCGTTGTCGTGGAGGATGCGGAGATTTTTTGTTTTCATCATTATGCTTTCACCATTTTCCAGTCTATGGTTTGTGGCCAGATACGGCCTGGGGTATTGCCAGGCATGGCGATTGGCGTCCATGTCACGCGCAGATAGATGCGCTGATCGATCGGTCCCAGGACATTCCCGGATACCAGTCCATCGCCGGCAACGATCGTCGTCTCCGTGTATCCGCTGCACCCGCCGGCCAGAGAATCGCCAGTGGCGATGGTGGCGTTAGCGATATAGGCGACGCTCGACACCTCATTCCAGGCATTGGTAAAATTGATGCCGGTGTCGATATACACAGTAAATGGTTTGAGCGCACCGGAGATATTTCCTACCCACCCCACCGAAATTGCCGTGGGACCATGCGCCACGACTATCGGCTCAGAAATGATCGAGCGTGCAAAGCGGCCACTTCCATCCACATTGAGCCTGAGAGCGCCATTACCTGCGGATAGGAATGGCTGCTCGCCAGTGGCATCCAGGTTGATGAACGCCGAGTTGCCCGCATTCTGCAGATAGCCGGAGGTGATCACGCCCAGCGTGCCCGATGTCGCGCTCAGCGCCCCTGCGAAGGTGCCACTGGCGCCCGATAACACTCCCGAAAACGTCGCTCCACCACCAGTCAATGCAATGCCGGGCGCGTACAATCGACCATCTGATGTCAGTTGCAAATACTGTCCGCTGGCGGGACTGCCGAATAGCGCGCCTTCCTGGCCGATGTAAAAGCCGGCGCCACCCGACGGTGGCCATGCATATGCCGTGTAGGCTCCGCCGGACAAGCTGCCACGTGCATGCAGATTGTTGATCTCCATGTTGCCGGCCCGGTTCAGATACCAGCCAGCCTGCCCGGCAACATAATTACTGGACCAGATATCGCCGCCAATCTTGGCATTCGTGATCGACGCATTCTGGATAAAGGCACTATCCATATAAACACCTCTCGGAATAGCCACGCCACCAATCTCGGTAGCCGTCGCCTGTACGATGAACGGTACGGCCGGAGCGATACCGCTCCCCGCCGGCGCGGCAATGGAGAAAGTATTGGCGCGCACGCCGAAGTCGACACGCTTGCCACCTGCAATCAACTCGAATCCACCTGCAAGTCCATCAGCATCCACCTGGACAGCGTACTTCGCCTGCACGCCAGTCAGGCTGTTGGCCAGAGCGTCAGCCTGCACCTTCACCGCCGCGTACGAGTTTTCCAGCCCGCTGATCGGATTTTTCAGAGTGGCCTGGGCCTGCTGCAGATACGATGCCGCCGCCTGCGCACTGCCATTGGCCTGGGTAGCCGAATCAGCTACCTGCTGCAGGAAAGAACCCGCCTTGCCGGCGGCCGTATCAGCCGTGGTGGCAGCTTTGCTGGCCGCATTGGCGCTCTGGCCAGATGCTGTGGCAAGGGCTTCGGCTGTCTGTACCGCGTCACTGGCTGCCTGCGCGGCGCCAGTGGCCCGACCGTACGCCGCCTCGGCCGCGATGCGATCGGCGCGGGCGGTCTCGGCCGACTGGGCAGCCTCTGTCGATTTCGTGCCGGCCGCGCTGGCGGAACCAGCCGCAGCCGCAGCAGACCCACCGGCCGCATTGTTGGATGCGGCGGCCAGTTGCGCGCTGCTGGCCGCCTGGCTGGCCGCCCCTGCCGCGTTGGTCTCGGCCCTGCCAGCCGCGCCGGCGGACTGCGAGGCGGATGCTGCCGCACCCGTCGCGTCATTTTTGGCGCCCACCGCCAGCCCGGCACTGGTCGCCGCCTGGCTGGCAGCGCCGCTGGCGGCAGTCGACGACGCGCTGGCATAACCGGCAGACTGCAATGCGGCGCTGGCCGAACCGCTGGCCGCGTCGCGCGCTGCCCTCGCCTCGATCGCCGACTGCGACGAAGCTGCGGCCTGCACGCCCGCGGCATCGGCCGAACTGGCCGCCGTATCTTTGCTGGTCGACGCGGCGCTGGCACTGGCGCCCGCCGCGCCTGCCGCATTGGCAGCGATGCTGGCCGAGCTGGCCGCCGCCGCCGCGCTGCCGTTCGATGCGGTGGCGGACTGCGATGACTGGCCGGCCGAAGTCGACGCGGCGCCGGCGGCCGTGCTGGCGTTGGTCGCCGATTGCATGGCATTGCCGGCATATTGACTGGCACCGCCGGCAGCGGCGTCGGCTGCCGCTGCCTTGAGGCTCGCATCGGTCGCCGCCTGCACGGCTTGCGCTGCCGAGCCAGCGGCAGCCAGGGTGGTGCCGTAGACTTCTTTCAGGTCGTCCACCGCGTCACGTGTCGGAGTGATCAGATCGATTTTTTCTCCCAGGTCAGCATGCAGCTGGCTTTGCGTGATCTGCCCCGTCAGCACCCCCAGCAAGTGCTCGACCTCGGCATCCGACGCCGCCACCGTACCGCTACTGGCGTTATACGGTCCGGGAATGCCGGCGCGCGATACATGGCGTATCCAGTAATACCGGAACGCGCCCGGCCCGACCGGATCGGCATACTCCTGGCCATCGGCACGGCCAACCAGCGCCGCGCGGGCAAAATCGTTGACCGGCGCGCGCCACACTTCGGTGTGCGACAGGTTGTGGTAATTGGCTGGCGCCGCATGCCATGCCAGGGCAATGGTCGCCGCATGGCCGGTGGCGACCAGGCCGGTGGGCGCGGGCGGCGGCGTCAGGTCCAGCGCCTGCTGTTTGACCACGGTCTGGCGCGCCGCATATCCGACGCCCTCCACCAGAGCCGACGCGGTGACCGTCACGATGCTGGCGCTCATGTCTTCGTAGCGCAGTACCGCATTGCCGTTGGCGACCGCCAGAGCAACAGGCGGCTCGCTGGAAAACGTGATTTCCCCCAGAACGCCCAGCATCAGCGCCGAAAACGTGATCGTGGCCGGCGCCGGCGTGCCGGCCAGCGATATCTCGAACATCGTCGCGCTGGCGGTCAGCATCAGCGCGCGGTCGAGCGGCGCCGCGTAGCGCGGCACCGTCCCCATGATCAGCGTATCGCGCTCCCCCACCACCGCGCTCATGCCAGCACCCCGACCGTTACGCGCCCCGTCAGCCAGAAGCGCGACAGGCGCACCACCACGCCTGGCGCGCCTTCCTGCAGGCCATAGCGCTCGTCACGCAGAGTTACGGCCTGTCCCAGTTCCAGCATCATCATGTCCGGTTCTCCGTCAAATTCATAAATGGTGCGCGGCATCTGGTTCAAGGCCAGGCGCCGCGCCGCTTCGGCCCGTGCGTCAATCCGGGTCTTGAGGCAGGTGTCGACCTGTACCGGATCGTCGCTGAGGCGATAGCGTTCCCGCACCGCCTGGTCGACCACGGTTTCGCTCAGCCACTCGTTGGCATACAGATCCGCATGCGCCGGCGGGATGCTGGTGGTCAGGCTGGGCTGCACGGTCCAGTTTTTGTCGAAGCCGATCTTGACGGCGGCCGATACCGGCAGGCGCTGCGCCACGCGCAGGCTGCGCTCTTTCATCTGCGCCGGCCCCACGTCGACCGCCACGCCGGTACCCGGCAGCGCGATCTGCACCAGGCGCAGCTGGCCGGTGCGCGACATGATGGCCTGCGCGCCCACGCTGGCCGCCAGTTGCTGGATGGCCTGCGCCTGGTTCGTACGGTCGGCGATATACAGGCCCACCGTTTGCGGGTGGGCGATATCGAATGCAGCCAGGTTGGCCAGGTCCAGGTCGGCATTGGTAAACCGGTCGGACGCCTTGCCGTAGCCGGTAGCGATGCGCTGCACCAGCGGCGCGATGCGAGGCGCATAGCCGTCGCCTTTGTCGCCCTGCACGCTGGCCGTGATGGTGGTCGAAAAAGGATCGGTCTTCAGGCGGAAGCGCCCTGCCCCATCGTCATGCAGGACGTCGAGCGGCTTGCCGTTGCTGCGTACTTCAAACACCGATTCGACCGCGCCGAGAAAGCCGTATTCCAGCGTGGCAGGGTTGGCCAGCAAGGGCGTGACGTTATGGCATTCGCCAAACGGGATCGGCAGGACCGCGTCCTTGTTGGGCGAGGCACCACCCAGCTTGGCCTCGCTGATCGGCGTGTTCAGGCGCTGCAGCTTGTCACGCAGCACCAGGTTGACCGACTCGCGCCCGGCGCTGCCCATGTCGGCAATGACGCCGTCGAACACCAGGCGAAAATCACCACGCGGCCAGGCCGGGTCGCCGGACCAGACCTTGATGGCGCGGTTCATCCACACATCGAGCAGCCAGTCGTCCAATCCGCCATCGCGGTTATCGAGTTCGATATCGCCGCCCGACAACCCCGCCTCGCCGGTCAGGCTGACCTGCTCGGTAAAAGCCAGGCCGCCGGTGACCAATGGCAGGTAGGCGGTGTTGGCTGGCGTCTCCAGCGGGCCGGTGACATACGGCCGCGAAGCGAGGCAGCGCGTCACTTCGCTGCCGGCCACGTTGGCCTGCGCCTCGACCAGCACCATGCGTACGGCCGACGCGCTTTGCAGCCAGTCGAGAAATTGTGGGTCGGTCATGCATAGTCTCCTTTCACTGTATTGGCCCAGGACGAGGTCCGGGCCGATTTGTCCACGCCCTCGACCACCGTGCGGGCGGCGCTGGCGTTCGATTCGACGGTGGCGCGGATGGTGTCGCCGGTCTGCACGCGCTGGTCGGCGCGCAAGCCGGCCAGTTCCACGCGCATGGCCTGGTTGTCTGCACGCAGGCCGCGGATTTCGGCGACCAGGGCGTCGGAACCAACATTGGCGGCAGCGGAATAGCGCACGGAATCGAACTCGATTGCCGCTGCGGGGCCGATGGATGCAGCCAGCGCCAAGCCAACCGGCGCGTTGCTGAGCTCGACGCCCAGCTGCGCCGCACCACCCATCGCCGCCTGCAGCCTGGCAATCGCCTGCGCCACCGTCAGCACGCTGTCGTTGATGGTGATCAGGCCAGCTACCTGGGCGTTGAGCGCGTCCAGGCCGGCCTGCTGCACATCAACCTGCGCTGCCGCCCATTTCAAGGCATCCTCATTGGCGGCCACCACGCGGGCATAGTCGGCCGCATAACGGCCATCGGCCGCATTGACCACCTGCGACGCGGTCAGGAAAGCCTGCTCGGCGGCGGACAAGCCCGACTGCGCGGTCGCGTCGCCGGCATTCGCCGCCGCCAGCGTCTTCTCGAACTGGGCCCGCGCCTCGGCATATTTCTGTTCCGGCGTCAGGGTCGACTGGGCGCCCAGCGCCATGCTGGCATTGAGACCATTGAGCGTGCTGACCCAGGATTTCGATTTATCCAGCGCCGATTTGGCCGCCGCCGATTCGGTTTCGTAGGCCTTGGACAGCGCGTCCTTGGCCGTCACCACGGCCTTGGCTGCCTCGACCTGGTCGAACAGCGCGCGGTTGACATCGGCAAGACCGGCGCGCTGTGCGGCCAACAGCGCGGTTTCGCTTTTGGTCAGTTGGTTCAGCTGCTGTTGCAAATCTTCCCGTTCGCTGGCAATCTCGCTGGCGCTCTTGTTTGCCGCAGCCACCTCGCCGGTGGCCGCCGCCAGGTCGGCCGCATACTCGGCGGCCGTCTTGAACGGCTCGGCCAGGGCCAGCAGCCCCGCATACAGCTGCGCCGCACCGTCCTTGCCAAGCGCCACGCCATCGGCCGCGTTCAATACCGCCGCCTTGAAGCCGTCCATGGTGGTCACGCCGGCCAGGCCCAGCTTGCCCATGGCGTCGTTGACCGACCTGGTAATCGGCGCCATGCGTTCGGCTTCGGTCAGGAAATTGTCGACAAAAAAGCCGGTGCCGCTGGTCAGCGCATCGAGGTCGCCGGCAGCGTCGATCAGGTTTTCGCTGAGCGCCACCGCCCCCAGGCCGGTCACCTGGAAGGAGTTGCCCAGCACGGCCAGCACGTCCGACACTTGCATGTAATTGTTGGCGACGCGGGCCAGCGTTTCCAGATAGCCCTCGCCGATCTGCTGGTATTTTTCCAGGCCGCCCACGCCGAACTTGGCCATGTCGTCGCCCAGTTTCGAAAACGCGGCCTCCAGCGCCTTCTGCAGTTCCTCGCCCTTCAAATCCTTCAGGCTGATTTTCCCCAGATTGACGACAAAGGTACTCAGCCTGGCGGCGAAAGCGTCGCCGCCCAGTCCCAGCGTATCGGAGGCGGCGACGATGGTGGCGCGCAGGCCAAGAATGATCTTGGTGAACTGGTCGCCGGTTTCACTGCCCAGGCTGGACAGCGCAGTGCCGTATTTGTCACTCGAGAACCAGCCGCCGGATTTCTTGGTGTCGACGTAGGCATTGACCGCAATGCCCGATTTGTCCAGCTCGCCCAGGGTCGACTGGCTGGTCACGATCCCCGTATCGATCACCGAGGTCTTGCCGCCGAATATGCTGTTGCCGATATTGCCCAGCATGCCGCCACTGGCGCTGCCCTTGGTCGCCAGGGTGGCGGTCAGCGTATCGGAACGCACCAGCAAGCTGCCCAGCCCGCCGATTCCCGACACGATCTGCTTGAGCGAGACCACCATGGACGACGAATACGCCAGGCCCAGCCCGGAATTTTTTTCCATGATGCTCAAGCTGTTGGTGATCGATTCCGACTTGGCCGATGAATCGCCCAGCACCGTGCCGGTGCCGTTGGCGGCCTGGCGGTCCTTGGTGGTGGTGTCGGCGCTACCGCCGCCGGAGGCGCCGCCCAGCACTGCGGCGATCGCCGCCGCGGCGGCGGCCGTACCCAAAGGCCCCATGGCGCTCATGAAGGACATGAACACGCCCGGCACCTTGGCCGCATTCTGGGTCGCCTGGCCGGCCGTCACCGCAGCCGTTTCCACTGCCTGCCCGGTCACTGCACCAGCAGCCGATGCGCTCGACACGAACAGGCTGGTGGCCAGCTCTTCCATTTGCGCCGCCATCTGAAAGGCGCGGAATGATTTTTCGGCACCCTCCATCAGCTTGTAGCCGGAGGATTTCTCCTTGAAAAATCCCTTGGCCGCGCCGGCCAGGTCACCATAGCCCTTCAGCTGCGCCTGGGTGGAAGCGGCATCGGCTTTCGCCTCCGCTGCGTTGACCTTGGTCTGGTCACCTTTCGCCGCATCCTTGTCAACCCCCAGGGTTTGTTGAATATCGGCCTGGCTTTTCTTGTAGTCGACCAGCGCAACGGCCATCTTGCCGATCGTGCCGCCGACTTTGCCAAATACTTTTTCGAGCGCCTCGCCCAGGCCCTTGGCGCCGTCGGCAATATCTTTCCATTGCTGTTCATAGGCCGCCTTGATGGCCGCCGTCTCCTTGGCTTTTTTTTCCTCAGCGTCCTTTTCCTGTCTCTTTGCCGTTTCTGCCTTTTGCTGGCTGGCGACTTCGTCCAGCTGTTTCAGGTCGGCATCCATCTTTTGCTTTGCCCGCATCTCGGCCGCACCGGCTTCGGCGATCTTGTTGGTATTTTCCTGGCGTCCTTGCGGTGTTTTAGCCTGGAATCCCTGCAGCGCCGCCGCCTGGTCCCGGTAAGCCTGCATTTCCGCCTCACCGCGCGCGTTGATGGCGGCCATGCGGCTGGCAAAATATTCATTGTCGGCGAGCGCGCCACCCTTGCGGCGCGTTTCATCGAGTTTGGCCAACTGGTCATACTCGTCATTCTTCAAGCGCAACTGGCTTTGAATAGCCTGCATCTGCCCTGCCAGTTGTGCTTCGCGCGCATCGGAGCCGGGCGGCGGCGACGGCGCAACTTTCTGCGGACTGGCAAAAGAGGCCTGAATGTTCTTGCGCAGCTTCTGCTCGGCCTCGGGACTGACCATAGCGCCGCCTGCACGGGCATTTGCCACAGACTCGTCAAGCTTCTTGATTGCTGCAACCTCGCTGTCCGCCCTGGTGGCGTATCGTTTCTGCATCTCTTCGATATCCTTCAGCCCCTGCTTGGACTCGGCATTGCGCTTGCTTTCGTCACGTTGTGCTCTGGCTTTCCCATCGGCGTCCGCCTTCCTGCCTAGCGCACCAGCCATTTCCTTTTCTTGTCCCTTGTCGAACTGCTCCAGCTGGGAGTCCGTCAGGCGCGCTGCGGGATGCTGACCAGGAAACATAAGCCGTGTCGCATGCACTTCGGCGGTACGCTGCCCGATTTTCTTGATTTCCTCATCAGGCGTTTCTGCGCGGCCAATCGAGCGCATGTTGTCCATGAAACTGGACCACAGACCTTTTCCACTTTGCAACAGTTCTCCTATCTTGCTGAGCTTTTCGACCCGTGTCTGCAGCCCGGCATTGATCAGATTGCTGACCTCGGTCATCGCCTGTTGCGTCTTGCCTTCTTCTTCCAACGCGGCGATATGCTGATACTGCGCACCCGTGAGGATGTTGTACTTGCTGTCGTGGGTATCGACCCAACTGATGACGCCGTCGGCCATCGTGGCAAAATCCGCCGCGGCCGACGCAGCCGATTCACCGCTGATCTGCGACATGGTCATGGCGGCGGCCCCCACGGCACCGAGCGATTCGCTGGTAAACTGGCCCGTTTCCACCAGGGCCTGCATGGCCGTACGGGCGTCGCCCAGGCCGGTACCACTGGACTCGGCGACCGACGACACCATGGCATTGAACTGGCCCTCGGTGATGCCGGCGGCATTCCCGGTCAACACCAGTGCCTGCGCAAATTTATCCGACTCCAGTTGTCCCTGAACGAAGGCATCGGCGGCAAATGCCGCCATATCGGCGAGCATTTTCAAGGCGAGCACCGGTCCAGCACCAAGGCGGCTTACCGCCATTTCCGTCAAGCCGGTGGCGTCGGCCATCTCGCCCAGGCCTTCCTTGATCTGCCCCACGCTGGCGTTCAGGCCGCCTTCGCCGATCTTCAACGACGCCTTGGCAAATCCGTCAACAGCTTCTGCCGCCTTGAGCACGGCATCGGACGCATCGCTGCTCTGCCCGCCCAGCACCCTGGCAGCATCGGCCGCGGCGCGCGTGGCCTCCTCTTGGGCGCGCGTGGCCTGCTCGGAAATGCGGATCGCCACGCTGGTTTCGCGCACCTGCCTGCCGGCCTGCCCGGAGGCGTCGGCCAGCTGGTTGACCGCCTGCGCGCCCTCCCGTACCTCGGCCGTATTTACAACGATTAATATTTCCCTGATTTCTGGCATGGTTGGCCTCTGAAAAAAGGCCGCGTATGGCGGCCGGGTTGGAAAAAACAGTCAGCCATGCGCATGCTGGTGGGACAGGAACAGCGCATCCAGACTGTCCAGCAGCTGGTGCTCGAACGGCTCCATGGCGAGCCGGTGGCGCGCCTGCCATGCCAGGATCTCGGTGCTGGCGATGGGGTTGACGGCCATGCCGTTCTGGCGCTTGCGATTCAGTTGCACGAACCACTCCCACACGTGGGCCAGTTCGAACGGCAGCGGCGGCGCGGCCGCTTCGGGCGGCGCGCGGTATAGCGGATGGCGGCGGGCGGCATCGAGATGCTCGCCCTTGGCGTGGCCATCGGCGGCACGCGCGCCGCGCTCGAACTGGTGCGCTGCGTACTGCAGCAGGCCGGCCGTCAGAGTTTCAAAAAATTCGACTCGTTTTCCAGCGCAGTGGTGACTTTTTCCTGCCAGGTCGGGTATTTTTCAAACGCCGTTTCCAGCAGCGCCGGGTCCAGCGGCACCGGCGCGCCGTTGCTGGTGAAGCCGTACCAGCCGGTGACCACCGCCAGCGCCAGGCGCTTCTGGTTACCGTCGATGGCTTGCACCAGCAATTCGGCGCCTTCATCGGTGGAGGCGTCGATGGCGGTCTTGCGGCGCGCCGATTTCTTGTAGCCTTCGGCGCGCACGGCGTTGTTGGCGACGCGGTATTGCTCGCTGTTCTTGCCGACGATGGTCAGGCCGGCCACCGCTTCGCCGTCGGCGTCGAAGATGACGGGTACGTCGAAGGTGACGGGCACGGCGGCCGCGTTCAGGTTGCCGATATCGAAACCTGCCTGGATTTTTTGTGCGTTGTTCATGTGTCGTGCTTTCTTGATGGAGATGATAATAAAAAGGCCGCCATGCGGGCGGCCCGGGTGACCTGCGCCGCGTACTTACAGCGCGCTGTCCTGGATGGTCAAGGTGGTCGCTTCATGCTGCGCGTCGGCGCCCTGGTAGCGCAGGATGTCGAAGGCGCAGGTGACGATCTTGTTTTTCTCGCCGTCGTCGATCTTGGCCGAGGTGATCTTGACGCGGCCCATGGCCAGCGCCAGCACGTCGGCGGCAGGGGCGGTACCGGATGCCATGGCGTAGGCCAGGGCGATTTCCGTTTCGTCCTTGAAGTAATCGAGGTAGACGGCGTCCTGCAGCAGCACCGTGAACTGGCCCGAGCCCAGCACCTTGCCGCGCGAGGCGGCGGTGGCGAACTTCGAGCCGATCACCGGATCGACCTTAACCTGGCCGTCGAGCGAGACCGACATGCCGGTGCAGATCTGCGACGGAATGCCGTTCACCGACAGCATCGCCGTGGCGCCCGAGAACTTGCCGCTGCCGGCAGCGGCGGCCGGCGTGGCGAAATGCGGCACGGCGGTGGTCGGGCCTTCAGCCTTGCCCATCAGCGTGAAGTCCAGGCTGGTGATGCCGTTCGGCTGCACCGCGATGTCCATCTTGCTGACCAGTTGATCGACAAAGCTGCGGTGCACGCCGATCTGCGGGTCCTGCACTTCTGCCGTGAACCAGTCGGTGGTGTGGCCGGTGAGCGGCGTGAAGCTGCGCTTGCCCACGGCGCTGACTGCGACCGAATCGCCGGCCGCCTTGACCAGCATCGCCGAGCCGTCCATGAACTGGCCGTTCAGGTTGGTGGCGGTGACGGCGGTGACGAAAAAATTCTTCGCGTTGTTGGCGCTGGCCGGCGCCGTCATGCCGCTGATGCGCACCACGCTGCCGGCACGGAAACCGTCGGTCAGCCAGGAGCCGGCGCTGCGAACCAGGCCGTTGGCGGTGGCGGCGATGGTGGTCTGGGCGGCGGCCACGCCGCCGGCCGTGAAATCGCGGCGCAGCAGCGCGGCCATCAGCGGCGCGTAGGTGCCGCAGGCCGCTTCGGCCTTGATGGCGCCGGTCGTGCGGAAGTTGCCCAGGCGGGTGTCGCCCTGCTGCTGGCTGGCGTCGATTTCCGCGCTGGCGTATTTGTCCGCTTCGGTGTCGAAGGTGGCCGTGACACGCGGGTAGACCTGGCCGCCGCCGGCTGCCGCCTTGACGCCTTCCGCGCCCTGTTTGCTGATGACGATGACGCTGTCGATACCGTTTGCTGTCGATGCCATGGGTAGTGCCTTTCATGAGATAAAAAAAAGACCGCCGGGCGGTCTGGGTGGGTGTGCTGGAAAAACAGGAGGTCAAACGAAACAGCCCGCTGCGGTCAGGCGGCGGGCTGCATGGTTCGGGCGGCGCGAGGCCGCGCCGAACGGGAGAGGTGCGAAGTATTGCCGGGAAGGCGTGGGCGCTGGAGATTACCCTATCGGTGTCGCGCCGGAAGCGCGTCTATTACGAGTGGATAAGCATGTGGTGATGCGGTGCTACTGTGCTGCGGTGCTGCGGTGCTGCGTTCGCTGTGTTTGCTGCTTGAGCGAGACTCCATTGTAGGGGCGTTTTTTTCAGCTCAAGGCATCTTGCACAATTATTTTATCTGCCCAGACGGCGCATGGCGCGCCGGCCGTGCGACTGGAAAATCGCTTCCAGTTCGCTGACCATGTCCTTGATGCGCTCCAGTTCAAAGCCGCCGGAACAGCTGATCGCCGCTTCGCCGGCGCCGTGGCAGGCCTTGCAGACCAGCGGTGCGCCCGCCGCGCCCGCGCTGACGACGCCGGTACCGTGGCAAACCTTGCATTTGCTGTCGAGCCAATGGGCCAGCGACGCTTCGGCCACGCGCCGGTACAGGGTGTGGGCTGCCTGCGCATCCCAGGCGGTGCTGGCCTTGACCCAGCGCCGCGCCTGGCCCTTTTTTGTCACGGCGGCGGTCCAGGCGCGCAGCAGCTGCGCCAGGTTGCCCGCATTGCCCTCGAACACGCGGCTGACGGTGCCGTCCGCATATTTGACGCGGCACAGCAAGGCGCCCATGTCGCCGGCCAGCGCGGCGGCGGCGATCACGTCCAGGTCGTGGTGGAGCGCGTCATCGCGCAAATTATGCGACGACAGCGACGCGATGAAATGTTCTGCAAAGCCCATGATGTTCTCCTCATTCCTCATTATTACTGTGTTGATGACCTGGCCGGCCCGAACAGCGCCGCCACCAGCGGATCGCGGCTGGCCGTGCCACATGGCCAGCTGGCCATGCGCCGCACCTGCGGCGGCAATTCGGCCCAGGCTTCGCCTTCGTCGTCCGCCTCGCCCGGCGCATACAGGGCGGGCCGCTGGCGCCCCGGCTCGGTGCAGTGGCGCTGCGCCAGGTGGATCAGTCCGGCGCCGCACATATGGCGCAGGTAGCGGCTCATGGTGCCGGCGTCCAGGCCCAGCAGGGCCGACAACTGCGCCGCGCTGGCCTGGCCGTGCGCGGCGATATGCTGCGCGATATGGGCGATATGCAGCTGCGATTTCTTGCTGCGCCCCAGGATCCTGCGCCCTGTTTGCGGTGGCGCTCCATGACGGACCACCTGAATGCTGTTCAACATCTCCATCCTCCCTGTACCTGCCTGCCGGGCAACGCTGTGTGCGAATTTGCGACAAGCAACAAGTGGACTTTATCAATCGCTAATGTTAAAGTCAAGCATTTGGTAATTTATCAAACGGTAAATTTCGGGTTTAATGCGGAGATGAACATGTATCAATACAGACGCGACCGATTGCTGGCACTGATCAGCGAGCATTACGAGCACACGCGCAAGAAAATATCCGACGCCAGCGGCTGGAGCGAAGCGCGCATTTCGCAGATCCTGTCGCCCACCTACCGCGAAGGGCGCGCCTTCAGCGAAAAGATCGCGCGCAAGCTGGAAGCCGACCTGCAGCTCGACAGCATGTATTTCGACCAGGGCGCGGCGCCCGACCAGGCGGCACTGGCGGCGCGCGCGCTGGCCGGCGTCAAGCCGGTCTTCGTCAACGATGGCGAGGACGAGCGCTTCTACGATATCCGTAAGGTGAAATTGCGCTTGTCGGCCGGCATTACCGGCTTTGCGATCGAGCCGGAAACGCATGACGGCAGCACCATCAGCGTGCCGCGCGGCTGGGTCGACCGCCATGGCTATCATCCTGAAAAACTGGTGGCGATCAAGGTCAAGGGCGAAAGCATGGAGCCGGCCCTGTATGAAGACGACGTGGTCATCATCAACACAGCCGATATCCGCCCCATCGACGGCGTGGTGTACGCCATCAATTACGAAGGCGAACCGGTGGTCAAGCGCCTGGCGCGCGATGTCGGCGAGTGGTGGCTGACTTCGGACAATCCCGACCAGCGCAAATACCACCGCAAGATGTGCCGTGGCATGGAGTGCATTATTGTCGGAAGAGTCGTGCGTAAGGAGAGTGAGCGTATCTGATGACGCCTGTCAAAACCTACTGCGCGTCGGTATAGTCGGCCTGCGATGCTCACCGTACTAGAGTACGGTTGCGCTTCTTAGCCACCTCTACCTTCCGCTCGCTACGGTTTTGCCAGGTGTCGAAATGTTGTAGTAAACAACCTGTCATGCGCGCTATTTCTCCATTTTGTCAGATGCTAGCTCATGGCAGACGCCAGCCTTTGTAGGCGGCGTCGGCCTCCATCGGCGCTGGTGGCCGGATGCCGGTTTCACTGAAAAAACGCGGGTAGTTGACCAGTTCCAGCCGGGTGTCCATGCCAGCGCCCTGATCGCCGGGCGCGCGCAGGCGAAAGGTCAGCGAGATACAGCGCTGCGCCGCCGGCACCAGGCTGCTGTTGGAAAATACCGTCCACAATGGCTCGCCGCCAGGCTGGCGCAGGCCGGCCAGCCACGTTGTGCCCGGCAGCGCCAGTTCGCCGGCGTGGCCCGCGTCCCACGGCTGGCCCGTGACGGCGTCGACCAGCGCCGCATCGCCCAACTCGGCCCTCACCGCCAGCATTGCCGGCGCCAATTGCCTGTTTTCGGCCATCCCGATCCAGAAGCACTCATCGTCGGCCAATGGCAACAGCCACGCGCCCAGCGCATTGCACCCGACCGGCAACGCGCCGAGGCTGGCCGGCGGCTGGTGCACGCTGCCCCCGGCGGGGTAAAAGAAGCGCTGGAACGTCAACAGCAAGCCGCGCCCGAGGTCCAAACGGCCTGGCCTCGCATTCGTCATGGCGGCGCGGCGGGAAGCAAGTCCAGCGCAGAAGGGGGCAACTGCCATTTCTGCGCCCGCGCCAGGCGTGCGCGGGAATGCCGCGACACCGGATGTGCCGGCGCCATATTCATCGCCATGGCCATCACGGGCGATGTCGGTTCCAGCAGCGCCTGGCGCAAGGTTTCCAGTGCCGCTCGCTTGACGCCTTCATCAATGCTCCACGCCATGAACGGCGGCAGCGAGGCCGGCGCCTGCATGCGGCTCCACATGGCGGCCGGTATCTCGATGCGTCCCTCGTGCGCGGCCCGCACCAGCAAGGGCCAACTACGGGCAAACATCGGCGGGCCATCCAGGACGACGCCCTGCGGCACGCTGACCTTGCTGCACTGCAGGGCCAGCGCCACCCAGTCAGGGTGCGTCGCACCCAATGGTTGCTGCAAATTACGCACAATCGCGTCGAGCTTGCTCACATCGCGGTATCGGTCGCGCTCATGTTCCAGCAACAGCAGGTGCGCCCCGGTCAGCCCGAAGATGGGGTCGGCAAGATTCTCTTTTGCCAGCAGCTGTTCCAGATCGGCATTCAGTATGCGCCGTTCATCTGCCAGCGCCAGGCGCAGGCTCTCGGCCATGCGGTCTTCGGTCTCATCCTGTGCAGCGCCCTGATCCATCCTGTGCATCATCAGCGACACGCGCGGACGCGCACTCAAGATGTCCTTGCCGGGCACGCCACGGCGTAGCAGATACACTTCCAGGCGCCACCCCTTGCATACCAGCAGGCTTTGTTCCAAAAGGCTACCATCGCCGAGTTTCTGGCGCAGGAAGTAGTTGCCGGGTGCCAGTTTCCGGCTGCCCACGGCGTACGGGTCGGTGTCACCGCGATGCAGGCGTGTATCGCATGTGCCATCGAATACCGTGGCGCCGCTGGCGTCGACGATGACCACGTCTTTCCACGGTTCGGTGTGCGCCAGGGACGAGTTTGGCGCGCTCCAGGCGCGCACCATCAGCATCAGCACCGCGTCATCGCCGCCGCCGGTCGCCTGCCGGCCGCCGGCGTTCAATTCCTGCTGCCACGCCACGGTGTGCCGGGCAACAGAAGAGCTCGTGCCTGGCAGCGGCACCACGGACGACGGCAGGCGCGTAACGTCGGCCAGCTTGATCGGCATCGGCTCACGGTCCAGCAAGATAATGTGCTGGCTGAAGCCGCGACCAATACGCGTCTTGACCTTGAATAGTCCGAATGGCAAGGACATCGACAGGCGGCCGGTATCCCTGTCGACCAGCGACAGGCGCTGGTCGATCACAAAGATCTCGGCACTCAGTTCGCCAGGATCAATATCGAGCTTGAAGATTTTTCCTGCCGCAGCTGCGTCAACTCTCGGTCCGCTGTCACGCACAACGACACGCATGTCGGTCAGCACTTCGAAACCCTGCGACAGTCCGATATCCGGCACCTCCACCAGATACAGGCCGGGCGTCAGCATGTGGTGGTTGGCATCGACCATGAATTGCCGCGCGGTCGGTGGGACGCCGCTCCACAGAACGGCCTCAAGGCCGTTCGCCTCTTCCGTAAAATCGAGCGTGACGCGATAGCGCAACTGCTCGATGCCGCGCACAAAGATCATCCCGTGATCTTCCTGGATGATCTCGGGATCGAGCGCGACGTTGCTGTTTTCGCGCTGCGCGTCGGTCATCAAGGCAGCCTGGGCGTTGCGGACCCAGTCGGCCAGGCTGCGGCCGGTGACGCGCCCGTTCTGGTCGGCCGCCGCGCCGCGCAGGCCTTGCAGCAAGGCCCAGGTAAATACGCCATGCACCTTGCCCTCATCGGCCGGTATCGGATTTTCAACCGCCATCAACGGACGCTGTGCCGCGAAAGCAACGAAACCGGCCCGTGGCGGCACGCCGCCATCTGGTGCACTCAACAGTGGATCGCGCACGGGACCGGTCGCCATGCGGTCCATGCAGCAATCCATCCACAGCACGAACTCATCGAAGAAAGCACTTTCCTGCAGCCACTTGAGCCATCCGGTGGCATGGATGTGGGCGTTGAAACCGGGCCGCGCATTGGCGGCGTACAGGCAGGCATTACTGCGTTCCGGCGAAAAACCGTGGCCGGCCATGAACAGGTACAGGCGTTCGCCCACGCGCAAGCCTGTGCCCGCTACATTGCTGTTCTGCGCCAGTTGCACCAGATCCGAGAGCACTTGTTCCAGCTCCACTTCCGTCGGGCTGGCGCCGCCAGCCGAGATAATCACATGGATGGTGCTGTCATCAATAAAGCCGCCACCACGGCGATCAAGCAGCCATGCCTTGACGGCGTCGACATCGTTGACTGGGCCTTGCAGGACGCTGGACTGCTTGTCACCAAACAGCGCCGGGTAATCGCGGATGCCGATCAATATCGCATGGTCTGCCATATCGCCTCCGCTCAGTTATGGTACATGGTCTGGACAAACTTCTTGTCTTGCTCGGACAGGACCGAATTGAAACCGATCGACATGCCGTTGAGCGTCCAGGCCGCCGGAATCGGATACATCATGATCGATTCGCGGTCCATTACCGTGCTGTAGATGTCGGTGTCCCTGAATTTCTGGAACATATTGTGTTCGATCGTAGCGGAATCCCAGTTATTCGGCGGGCCGCTGAGATCGCGAATCACCGCGTCGCGGTTCCATTCGATGCCGCCGCCCTTGACATTGAAGTGCTCATGCGTCAAGCCCAGCAAATGACCGAACTCGTGCAGCACCACGCTGCGCACTTCCTCGTCGCTCGATTCGTTCGTCAGCCAGCCGAAATTCATGGTCGGCTGAGGGTCCGGGATGTTCCTGCACATGGTGCCCAGATAAGACCAGGAACCCTTGCCTTGCTGGAAGGCGATACGCACATCGCTCGGTTTGCGCTGGTCGAATGAAAATGTCAGGTTGACCAGCTTGTCCCATTCATTGGCGGCCTTGCGCACGCGCTGTTGCAGCGCGGGATCGCCTTCCAGAAAGCGTATGCGGATGACGCTGCGCTCGGGCCACTTCGCGCTTTTCAGCAGCACGCCGCGCACCTGGCTGTTCAGCACTTTTTGCACCGCAGGGTCAAGATCTTCAAAAGTCAAACAACTGCAATAGTGTGTTTCATTCGCCGACATGGCCGTCTCCTGTCATGGTGGAAGGGTGGATAATGGATGCGGCCGGCAAGCACCGGCTGCTTGCGCAGACCACGGTGCCGCCACCGCTCCTTCCATTAAGACGGAAAAAAGCCGGGACAAGTTCAATCATTGCCCCGGCATGATTTGATCCAGCACAGGCCCGCCCGCGACAGCACTCGGGCAGCCATCACGCTCTCGATCTGCTGCAAGGCCAGCGGGTCGTCCATCGACGTCAGGTCGCCCGGATTGCGTCCTTCGCATACGGCCTGGATGGCGCGGCGCAGCAACTTGCCCGAACGCGTCTTCGGCAATTGCGCCACGAACAGCACCCGCGCCGGCCGCGCCACGGCGCCCAGCTGGCGGTCGACCACCGCCATGATCTCGCGCTCCAGCAGCGCCCTGCCCTCGTCGCTTTCCGCCGCCCGCAGGTCTTTCAGGATCACGAAGGACATCGCCACCTGTCCCTTGAGCTTGTCTTCCATGCCAACCACCGCCACTTCGGACACATTCGGGTGGCTGGAAATGCTTTCCTCGATCTCGCGCGTGCCCAGGCGGTGGCCGGCCACGTTGATCACGTCGTCGGTGCGGCCCAGGATGAAGTAATAGCCGTCGGCGTCGCGCAGGCCCCAGTCGAAGGTGGAATACACTTGCTTGTCGCCGAAGGTGGACCAGTAGGTGTCGACAAAGCGCTGGTCGTCGCCATACACGGTTTGCAGACAGCCCGGCGGCAGCGGGCCCTCCAGCACCAGCACGCCCTTTTCATTCGCGCCGCATTCCTCGCCGGTCGATTCATTGAGCAGTTTGACCTTGTAGCCGTACATCGCCAGGCCGGGGCTGCCCAGGCGCGTCGGCGTGTCGGCCACGCCCCTGGCCACCGACAGGATCGGCCAGCCCGTTTCGGTCTGCCAGTAGTTGTCGATGATGTCGACCTTCAGTTCGTCGGCGATCCACTGCGAGGTGGTTTCGTCCAGCGGTTCGCCCGCCAGGTACAGTGCCTTCAGCGACGACAGATCATATTTGCGCATCAGTTCCACCGGGTGCTTGCGCAGCACGCGGATCGCCGTCGGCGCCGAGAACATGCGCGTGACCTTGTATTTTTCAACGATGCTCCACCAGATGCCCGCGTCGGGGCAGACCGGCAGGCCCTCGTACAGGATGGTGGCCATGCCGGCGATCAGGGGGCCATACACGATATACGAGTGGCCCACCACCCAGCCGATATCGGAAGTGGCAAAAAAGATCTCGCCAGGCTTGCTGCAAAACGTGTATTGCATCGACGAGGCCAGCGCCACCGCGTAGCCGCCCACGTCGCGCTGCACGCCCTTGGGTTTGCCGGTGGTGCCCGAGGTGTACAGCACATACGAGACCTCATTCGATTCGAGCCAGGTGACGGGCACTTGCGCTTCGAGATGCTGCTCGCGCAGGGTGGCGTAGTCGACATCGCGCCCTTCTACCCGCGCCATCGGTACCAGATGACGGTCGACCAGCAGCACATGTTCGGGCTGGTGCGCGGCGATGCGGATCGCTTCGTCCAGCAGCGGCTTGTAGGCAATCGGCTTGCCGTTGCGCGAGCCGGCGTCGCTGGAAAACACCAGTTTCGGCTGCGCGTCGTCGATGCGGCTGGCCAGGCTGTTGGCGGCAAAGCCGCCGAACACCACCGAGTGGATCGCGCCGATGCGCGCGCAGGCCAGCATGGCAAACGCCGCTTCGGCAATCATCGGCATATAGATCAGCACCCGGTCGCCCTGGCCCACGCCCAGCGACAGCAGGATCGCCGCGCAGCGTTCCACCTCGCGCTGCAGTTCGCGGTAGCTATACGTGTGCTCCGTGTTCGTTTCGGTGGAAATGGCGATCAAAGCCGGCGCGTCGCCACGGCTGCCGACCCAGCGGTCGACGGCGTTATGGCACAGATTCGTCGTGCCGCCGACGAACCACTTCGAAAACGGCGGGCGGCTATCGTCGAGCACTTGCGAAAACGGCGTATGCCAGTCGATTTTTTTGGCTTCCTCGCGCCAGAACGCTTCGGGGTGGTCTATCGAGTGCTGGTAGAACTGGGCAAAACTCATGTCTCCTCCTTGGGGTTTTTATCGTGTCATTACAGCGGTTTTTCGCCGCGCGGTCTGTCACGCGGGTCAAACATTTTTGTGGCGCTTGAAAATACATCGGGCTGGGTCGCCATGCATTCCAGCCGTTCGGCGGCGATGCGCCGCGTATTGGCGGCCAGCGAGGTTGAATCCAGGCTTGGGACAGACGACTGTGATGCCGGCAACAGCAGCCGCTCCAGCACCACGTCGCCCAGCGCCTTCTTGAAATGCCCGGCTTCCCAGTACCACTGCGTGACGGCGCCGCGCTCGCCGGCAGCCGGGATGCGTTCGCAGTTATACCGGCCAAAGCCGCTGAAATCGTGCAGGGAAATCGATGCGCCGGGGCGGCTGGCCTTGACACCGGCAATCTCGCGCACCAGCTGCACCTTCCATTGTTCGAACAGCGGCCACAGGCCGGCCGCTTCCAGCATCGCCAGCCACTGCGCGTGATACGGATAGATCACCAGCTTGACAGCCGCATCGCTGCCGGCTGCCTGCACCAGCAAGGCACGCAACAGCGTGAAATCTTCCTGTGTCAAAGCGGTGACGGATTTTCTTTTCAAGGTGGCGGCGTTTTCGTGCGCGCGCTGCGTGAACATCTTGTGATAGCCGTCATTGCGCACATGGGCGCCATAGTCGCGCAAGGGATTGAAACCGTCGGCCGACAAGGTGGCCGCTTCCGCATCATCTTGTATGCGCAAGGTGTGCAGCGCATCCTTGACGGAGGCGAGCGAAAACAGCGCGTCGAATTGCCAGAACGGCGCGGCTCCAGGTTTTGCCGTGGAGGCCGAAGGTGATTTCAGCGCCAGGAAATCCATGAATTCGACACCCAGGATCACGGTCGTGGGCTTGACGCCGGCGGCCAGCAACTGCGTCAGTTGATGGCTGGAGGTGGCCAGGCCCGTACCCGGGATAGCCAGGTTGTACACCGCGCCATGCGCCGCCGCAAATGCCGGCGCGGCTGGGTCGAAACCGATTTCCGCGCGCGAGTTACCGAGTATCAGCACCTGCGGCCGCAGGCGCAGCGCGTGGGCCTGCTTGATCTGCACCTGGTAGCGGCTCAAGCCCGGCTTGACGGCATTGAAGCCGGGGCGATCAACGACCCCATACAGGCCATACGGGTCGACGATCACCACCAGCGCGATGGTGGCCAATATGCCGAGGGCCAGGCACGCGCACAGGGCCAGCAGAAAGCGTCGGTGGTCGCGGGAGGTGGTGTTCATCGCCGCCTCCTAGAATTGAAAATACAGGAATTCGGCCGGCCGGTTCAAGGACAGCATGCTGGCCAGCGCCAGCCCGGCAATCACCGCCGCCCAGCGCCGCGTGGGCTGCCAAGCCAGGCGGCTACCGGCTGGCCAGGCATCGAGCGCGGGTTCCACGAAACGCATGATCTGCTGGGTATTCGGGCAGGCAAACGTCAACAGCGCGGCGATCATGATCCACGTCCAGCTGTCGATAAAGGCCGTGCCGCCACCGAGGTAAAACGAGACGTGCATGGCCGCCAGCAGCGGCTGCACCAGTGCCAGATGGCGGGCCAGCGCATCGGGCAAGGCGACGCCATTGCCGCCATACAGGCCGCCAGCGATGGCCAGCGCGCTGGCCAGGTCCGGCGCGCGGAAAAAGACCCAGGCGGTGCAGACGGCCACAAAGGTCAGCGCGGTGGCGGCGATGCGCCAGGCGGCCGCTTGCATGGAAAAACCCAGGCTGCGCCACGCGCCATGGATGCCGAGGAATACCCCGTGCAGGGCACCCCAGATCAGGAAATTCCAGCCGGCGCCATGCCATAGTCCGCCAAGCAGCATGGTGATCATCAGATTGAGGTAGCGGCGCGCGCCGCCATGGCGGTTGCCGCCGAGCGGAATATACAGATAGTCGCGCAGGAAGCGCGACAAGGTCATGTGCCAGCGGCGCCAGAACTCGGCGATATTGGCGGCCTTGTAGGGCGAATCGAAATTCAATGGCAGCTTGACGCCGAACAGCCGCGACAGGCCGATGGCCATGTCGGAATAGCCGGAAAAATCGAAATACAGTTGAAAGGCGTACGCCAGCACGCCGCTCCAGGCGATCAGCAGCGACGGTTCGCCGGGCTGGTTGAACAGCGCGCCGGCATGCGGCGCCAGGTTATCAGCAAGCAGCACCTTTTTGGCCAGGCCGATAAAGAAGATGCTGGCGCCGGCGGCGATGTTTTCCTGCGCTAGCCGAAAGATGGCGCGGTCGGCGAACTGCGGCATCATCTCCTTGTGATGCAGCACCGGGCCGGCGATCAGGTGCGGGAAATAGGTAACGAACAGCAGGTAGTGCACAAAACGCCGCTCCCGCACCTGCCCCCGGTACGTATCGACCAAAAAAGCGATCTGGGTAAAGGTAAAGAACGAGATACCAACCGGCAGGATCACGTGCAGCACCGGCAGTGGCTGGGCCAGCAGTTCCGCGATGCTGGCAACAAGGAAGCCCGCATATTTGTAGTAGCCGAGCAGCGCCAGGTTGGCACCGATGGCACCAAGCAGCAGCGCTTTGCGGCGCCTGGCCGGCCCACTGGCAAGAAAGGTCGAACAGCCGTAGTTGAAAAAAATGGAGGCCAGCAGCAGCGGCACATAGCGCAGGTCCCACCAGCCATAGAAAAACAGCGAGGCGGCGGCCAGCCAGGCTGCAGCCATGATGGGGCTGCGCCGGCCCAGCAGAAAAAAGCCGGCCAGCGTGACGGGCAAAAAGCCCAGCAGGAAAATCCAGGAATTAAACAGCATGACGGCTCCAGGAGGGATAACAAAACACGGACTTGACGGGTAAATCCATGCCATTTTCCTTTGCTGCCGAGCTTGCGATCCTGCAAAAAATCAAGCCTGCCGGCTGTCCAGCCTTCCTGCTTACCCTGGCACGCGCACGAATCCTTCCATCAGCACGCGCGCGCTGCGGCTCATGATGGCCTTGGTGACGCTCCAGTCGCCATTTAGCTGCGTCGCTTCCGCGCCCACCATCAGGGTGCCGGATGGGTGGCCGAAGCGCACACTACTTTTTTCACCACCGCCGGCCGCCAGGTTGACCAGGGTGCCAGGAATCGCCGCCGCCGTGCCGATGGCCACCGCCGCCGTGCCCATCATGGCGTGATGCAGCTTGCCCATCGACATGGCGCGCACCAGCAGGTCGATATCCTGTGCCTTGACCTCTTTGCCGCTCGACGACACATAGCTGGCCGGCCTGGCGACAAACGCCACCTTCGGCGTATGCTGGCGCTTGGCCGCTTCATCGAGGTGGCTGATCAGCCCCATGCGCAGGGCGCCGTGGGCGCGGATGGTCTCAAAGCGCGCCAGCGCCACCGAGTCGCCGTTAATCGCATCCTGCAGTTCGGTGCCGTTGTAGCCGATGGCATCGGCGTCGACAAAGATGGTCGGGATGCCGGCGTTGATCATCGTGACGCGCAAGGTGCCGATGCCGGGCACCTCCAAGTCATCGACCAGCTGGCCGGTGGGGAACATCGAGCCGCCTGCGCCCTCCTCTTCCGCCGCCGGATCGAGAAACTCGAGTTTCACCTCGGCGGCCGGAAAGGTCACGCCATCGAGTTCGAAGTCGCCCGTTTCCTGCACTGCGCCGTCGGTCACCGGCACGTGGGCGATAATGGTCTTGCCGATATTGGCCTGCCACACGCGCACCACAGCCACGCCGTTGTGCGGAATGCGCGCCGCATCGACCAGGCCATTGGCGATCGCGAACGAGCCGACCGCCGCCGACAGGTTGCCGCAGTTGCCGCTCCAGTCGACAAAGGGCTTGTCGATGGCGACCTGGCCGAACAGGTAATCGACGTCGTGGTCAGCTTTGATACTCTTTGACAGGATCACCGTCTTGCTGGTGCTCGACGTGGCGCCGCCCATGCCGTCGATCTGCTTGCCATACGGATCCGGGCTGCCGATCACGCGCAGCAGCAAAGCATCGCGCGCCGCGCCGGGTACTTGGGCGGCGGCTGGCAGGTCCTGCAGGCGGAAGAACACGCCCTTGCTGGTACCGCCACGCATATAGGTGGCGGGGATTTTGATTTGGGGGGGATGGGTCATTTTTGATTCCAAATAAATGATCTGGTTGTCGCGGGTTGCCGGCGCTTGCTTAACCCAAAGGCAAAGAGCTGGGGTCAGACGGGGACGCCGAGTTCCGGCGGGTCTGACCCCTGATTTACGTTGCGTAATCGCGAATCAAGCGGCTTTCGACGATTCCAGGAAATCCTGCGCAAACCGCTGCAAGACGCCACCGGCCTCGTAGATCGACACCTCTTCCGCCGTATCGAGGCGGCAGGTGACCGGCACTTCCTCGGTGTCGCCATTGGCGCGGTGGATCAGCAGGGTCAGGATCGAACGCGGCGTGCGTTCGCCCACCACGTCGTAGGTTTCGCTGCCGTCCAGGCCCAAAGTCTTGCGCGTGACGCCGGTCAAAAACTCCAGCGGCAGCACGCCCATGCCGACCAGGTTGGTGCGGTGGATGCGCTCGAAACCTTCGGCGACGATCGCTTCCACGCCGGCCAGGCGCACGCCTTTGGCGGCCCAGTCGCGCGAGGAACCCTGGCCATAGTCGGCGCCGGCGATAATGATCAAGGGCTGCTTGCGCTCCATATAGATCTCGATCGCTTCCCACATGCGCGAAATGGTGCCGTCCGGCTCGATACGCGTGAGGGACCCGGCTTTCACCTTGCCGTCTTCGATCACCATCTCGTTTTTCAGGGTCGGATTGGCAAAGGTGGCGCGCTGCGCCGTCAAATGGTCGCCGCGGTGGGTGGCGTAGGAATTGAAGTCTTCCTCGGGCAGGCCCATCTTCGCCAGGTATTCGCCGGCCGCGCTGTCAAGCATGATGGCGTTCGACGGCGACAGGTGGTCGGTGGTGATATTGTCGCCCAACACCGCCAGCGGACGCATGCCTTTCAGGGGCCGCGCGCCAGCCAGCGCGCCCTCCCAGTACGGGGGGCGGCGAATATACGTGGTCTGTGGACGCCAGTCGTACAGCGGGCTGACCTTGATGCCATCATCCGCCTGCTTGGCGAACATCGGGATGTATACCTTGCGGAACTGCTCCGGCTTGACGCTGGCGGCGACGATGGCGTCGATCTCTTCGTCCGAGGGCCAGATGTCGTTGAGCAGAACCGGCTGGCCATCGGGGCCAAACCCCAGCACGTCTTTTTCAATATCGAAGCGGATGGTGCCGGCGATCGCGTAGGCCACCACCAGCGGCGGCGAAGCGAGGAACGCCTGTTTCGCGTACGGGTGGATGCGGCCGTCGAAATTGCGGTTGCCGGACAACACGGCCGTGGCGTACAGGTCGCGCGCCACCACTTCTTCCTGGATCACCGGGTCGAGCGCGCCCGACATGCCGTTGCACGAGGTGCAGGCAAACGCCACCACGCCAAAGCCCAGTTGTTCAAGTTCGTCCATCAGCCCTGCTTCCTGCAGATACAGTTCCACCGTTTTCGAACCCGGCGCCAGCGAGGACTTGACCCACGGTTTGCGCAGCAAGCCGAGGCGGTTGGCGTTGCGGGCGATCAGGCCGGCGGCGATCATGTTGCGCGGATTATTGGTGTTGGTGCAACTGGTGATCGCCGCGATAATCACGGCGCCGTCCGGCATCTTGCCCGGCTCGTTTTCCACCACGCCCGAGATGCCGCGCGCGGCCAACTCTGAAGTTGGCACGCGGTTGTGCGGGTTCGACGGGCCGGCAATATTGCGCACCACCGACGACAGGTCGAAGCTCAGCACGCGCTCATATTCGGCGTCCACCAGGCTGTCGGCCCACAGGCCCGTTTCTTTCGCATAGGTTTCCACCAGCGCCACCTGCGCGTCTTCGCGGCCGGTCAGCTTCAGATACTTGATGGTCTGTTCGTCGATATAGAACATGGCGGCGGTGGCGCCAAATTCCGGCGCCATGTTGGAAATGGTCGCGCGGTCGCCAAGGGTCAGGTGCGAGGCGCCTTCGCCATAGAATTCCAGATACGACGAGACCACTTTCTGCTTGCGCAAAAATTCCGTCAGCGCCAGCACGGTGTCGGTGGCGGTGATGCCCGGCTGCGGCTTGCCGGTCAGCTCGACGCCGATAATGTCAGGCAGCCGCATCCAGGAAGCGCGGCCCAGCATCACGCTTTCCGCTTCCAGGCCGCCCACGCCGATGGCGATCACGCCCAGCGCGTCGACCATCGGCGTATGCGAATCGGTGCCGACCAGGGTGTCCGGATAGGCCACGCCGTCCTGCACCTGGATCACCGGCGACATGCGTTCCAGGTTGATCTGGTGCAGGATGCCGTTCCCTGGCGGGATCACGTCAACGTTTTTAAACGCTTTCTTGGTCCAGTCGATAAAGTCGAAACGGTCTTCGTTGCGGCGGTCTTCGATCGCGCGGTTCTTGGCAAAGGCGTCGGGATCGAAACCGCCGCATTCGACGGCCAGCGAATGGTCGACCACCAGCTGGGTCGGCACGACAGGGTTGACCAGGGCCGGATCGCCGCCCTGGGCCGCGATGGCGTCACGCAGGCCGGCCAGGTCGACCAGCGCCGTCTGGCCCAGGATGTCGTGGCAGACCACGCGCGCCGGGAACCAGGGGAAGTCCAGGTCGCGCCGGCGTTCGATAAACTGGCGCAGCGAAGCGTTCAAAGTCTCCGGGTCGCAGCGGCGCACCAGGTTTTCGGCCAGCACGCGCGAGGTGTACGGCAAGGTGGCATAGGCGCCGGGTTGAAGCGCGTCGACGGCGGCGCGCGTATCGAAAAAGTCCAGCTGGGTGCCCGGCAAAAGCTTGCGGTGCAAGATGTTCATGTTGATGCTCATTATTTGCGGTCCTTGATCGGCACGAACTCCAGATCTTCCGGGCCCACGTAGTTGGCGCTAGGACGGATGATCTTGTTGTCGATGCGCTGTTCGATGATGTGGGCGGCCCAGCCCGAGGTGCGCGAGATGACGAACAGCGGCGTAAACATCGCCGTCGGCACACCCATCATGTGGTACGACACGGCCGAGAACCAGTCCAGGTTCGGGAACATGTTCTTGATCTCCCACATCACCGATTCCAGGCGTTCGGCGATATCGAACATCTTGGTCGATCCCGCTTCCTGCGACAGCGAGCGGGCCACTTCCTTGATCACCACGTTGCGCGGGTCGGAAATCGTGTACACGGGATGGCCGAAGCCGATCACCACTTCCTTGTTGGCGACCCGCTCGCGGATGTCCGCTTCGGCTTCGTCGGCGTTGTCGTAGCGTTTTTGAATGTCCAGCGCCACTTCATTGGCGCCGCCGTGTTTCGGGCCGCGCAGCGCGCCGATGGCGCCGGTGATGGCCGAGTGAATGTCCGACCCCGTGCCGGCGATCACGCGGCTGGTAAAGGTGGACGCGTTGAATTCGTGTTCCGCGTACAGGATCAAGGAGGTGTGCATGGCTTTTTCCCACGACGCCGACGGCTTTTCGCCATGCAGCAGGTGCAGGAAATGGCCACCGATCGAGTCGTCGTCGGTTTCCACTTCGATGCGCTTGCCGTTATGGCTGTAGTGGTACCAGTACAGCAGCATCGAGCCGAACGAGGCCATCAGGCGGTCGGCGATATCGCGCGCGCCCGGTGCGTTATGGTCGTCTTTTTCCGGAAGGGTGCAGCCCAGCACCGACACGCCGGTGCGCATCACGTCCATCGGATGGGCGGCGGCGGGCAGCGCTTCCAGTGCCGCTTTCACGGCGGAAGGCAAGCCGCGCAGGGACTTCAGCTTGGCCTTGTAGCCTTTCAGTTCGGCGGTGGTCGGCAGCTTGCCGTGCACCAGCAGGAAGGCGATTTCCTCGAACTCGCAGCTGTCGGCCACGTCCAGGATGTCATAGCCGCGGTAGTGCAGATCGTTGCCGGTCTTGCCGACCGAGCACAGGGCGGTATTGCCGGCGGTGACGCCGGACAGGGCGACGGATTTTTTAGGCTTGAAAGTGGCGGCTTGTGGTGCGGTCATGTGTCTTCTCCGGGATGATTTATTTGGTTTTCTGTGCTGCAAAGAGTGCGTCCAGCTTCTGTTCGAAGTCGTGGTAATTGATCGACTCATACAGCTCCATGCGCGTCTGCATGGTGTCGAGCACATTCTGCTGCGTGCCGTCGCGGCGCAGCGCCGTGTAGACGTTTTCGGCCGCCTTGTTCATGGCGCGGAAGGCCGACAGCGGATACAGCACCAGGCCGACATCGGCGCCGCGCAGCTGGTCCACCGTGAACAATGGCGTGGCGCCAAATTCGGTGATATTGGCCAGCACCGGCACCTTCACGGCGTTGGCGAAGGTGGTATACATCTGCAGGTCGGTAATCGCTTCCGGGAAGATCATGTCGGCGCCCGCTTCGACGCAGGCCACCGCGCGTTCCAGTGCCGCTTCCAGGCCATCGACGGCCAGCGCATCGGTGCGCGCCATGATGACGAAGTTCGGGTCGGTGCGCGCGTCGACGGCGGCCTTGATGCGGTCGACCATTTCTTCCTTGCTGACGATTTCCTTGCCCGGACGATGACCGCAGCGCTTGGCGCCCACCTGATCTTCGATATGCAGCGCGGCCGCGCCGGCCTTGATCATCGATTTCACGGTACGCGCCACATTGAAGGCGGACGAACCGAAGCCGGTGTCGGCGTCGACCAGCAGCGGCAGGTCACACACGTCGGTGATGCGGCGGATATCGGTCAGTACATCGTCGAGGTTGGAGATGCCCAGGTCAGGCAAGCCCAGCGAGCCGGCCGCGACGCCGCCACCGGACAGGTAGATGGCCTTGAAGCCGGCGCGCTTGGCCAGCAAGGCATGGTTGGCATTGATCGTACCAACCACTTGCAACGGGGATTCTTCCTGGACGGCCTTGCGGAACGCGGCACCTGCGGAGTAAAGACTCATGTGTTCACCTTATGGGTTCGAATGTTTCATGGACCTGCTATGAACATGAGTATTGCAAATGCCGTGCCAGGTGACGGTTTTATGGTAGCGGATGACGCGCGCCAGAGGAGAAACCACCGTATTGCGGCGTCCTGCGGGTGGTAGGGCAATGTGGATGATGAAACAGCTGGTGTGACAGTCGTTCACCATGATGTTTCATTTTTGTTTCAAAATTTCAAAATAAAACAATTGATGAAACATCGGTGAAACAGTGAAAGCAGCTGGCGGGCGCCAGCTGCATGGGATGGCGATGCGTGGCCGGCCTCAGGCGAGGCGCACCAGCGGATTGGCGATGATATTGTCGATCTGGCGTACAGCTTCCTCGCAGGCGGCGGCAATCGCGCCGTCTTCGTCGTCACGCACGAATTGCATGGTCGAGCCTTCGAACACTTCCAGGCCTTCGACCGTGGCGCGTTCGATATCGCAACTGGCCGACCATTTGCCATCGCTGGTCGGCACGGCCAGGGGCACGATTTCCCAGCCTTTGTAGTGGATTTTGGAACTGCTGTTCATGGGCTACCTCCTTGCGCAATAAAGGAAATCGTAGCATGAAGCGACGTGCGCCGCGATCAGTTTCGGCGGCGCCGCGCATTCACACTAAGCGATTTACGGTGGATCAACTCGGCGCCTCAGGGACGCAGCAGATTGTCCACTTCCGTCTTGGCCACTTCCAGGCCGGCCACGCAGGCGGTCTCGGGCGTGGCATAACCGCCCAAGGTGCGGCTGCGCTCGATGTCCTTGGCTTCGCCCCCGGCGCCGGCTTCGCGCTGCAGGTGGTAAGTAAAATCCCACAGGTCGTCATTATCCTTTTGCGGCGTCACGGAGATCGTGAAACCGCGGTACTGTTCGCTACGTGCAGTGGTATCGTTCATGGACTTCCTCCTTGTGGCAACGAGATTAGCACGAAGCAAGTTCAGACGCGCGCACCTTGCAGCGGCGCACCCTCGCCGTTATGCGTTTTTTACATATCAACTTACAATTTCAGATATTTCTTGAACGATCGCGGCGATATAATGAGCATCCCTGCCCGCACCACGCCACCATGATGACGCCCCACATACAAGCCTTCTTCGACCCCGCCACCGCCACCGTCACCTATGTGGTGTACGAAGGCGAAGGCGGCGCCTGCGCCGTGATCGATTCGGTGCTCGACTACGATCCGAAAGCGGGCCGCACGGCCACCACCTCGGCCGACAAGGTGATCGCCTTTGTGCGCGAACACAAGCTGACGTGCCGCTGGCTGCTGGAAACCCACGCCCACGCCGACCACTTGTCGGCCGCGCCCTATCTGCAGCGGCAGCTGGGCGGCGAAGTGGCTATCGGCGCGGCGATCCAGGCGGTGCAGCAGGCGTTTGCCGATATCTATCACCAGCATGGCGCAACAAGCGACGGCTCGCAATTCGACCAGCTGTTCGCGCCCGACCAGGTGTTTCATATCGGCGCGCTGGAAGTGCGCGCGCTGCACGTGCCGGGCCACACGCCGGCCGACCTGGCCTACCAGATCGGCGACGCCGTCTTCGTTGGCGACACCCTGTTCATGCCCGACGTGGGCTCGGCACGCTGCGATTTCCCCGGCGGCTCGGCCGCCCTGCTCTACCGCTCGGCCCAGCGCCTGCTGGCGCTGCCGCCGGCAACCCGCCTCTTCATGTGCCACGACTACCCGCCGGTCGGCCGCGAGGCGCGCTGGGAAACCACGGTGGCCGCACAGCGCGACAGCAATATCCACCTGCACGACGGTGTCACGGAAGAACAATTCGTGGCCCTGCGCACGGGCCGCGACGCCACCCTGGACATGCCGACCCTGATACTGCCGGCGATCCAGGTCAATCTCAACGCCGGCAAGCTGCCCGAACCGGAGGAGAACGGCGTGCGCTACCTGAAAATACCGCTGGACGCGCTATAACCATCCTTCCTTGATCCTCCGCAATTCCTGTCCCGGCATATCCACCTGGAGTGCAGATTTCCCGGGCTTGCCTTGGCGCAATTTTCCTGATCGTTGATCAATGAAGAGAACTTGACTTTTGCCACTGCCGTGCCGAGGTTCTCGCACAGGCTTGATCGGGCCCAGATAGGTTTTCCAACCAGCAACGGAGAACTGGGGTCAGACCCGACGGGTCTGACCCCGGATTTTGCATTTGTTGTAAAAACTCAGCTAACGGCGGCGCTGCGCTACGAATAGCACGGCATGCTGCGCATGCAAGCCAGGCGCGACGGCCTGGTGGAAAAAGGCAAGCCCGTGCTGGCGGTGGACAATCCGGAGGGGGCTTCGAGCGCGTTCCAGGCCTGGCGCACCAAGGAGATCCAGAACTGCCTGGTCGCCGATATCGACACGCACGCCACCGATCATCGGCAACCCAAGAAAACCTGGTGCTGCTGGTTCTCGCCGGCCCAAACTACAACACCGAACGCGCGGCGCTGGCGTGGATTGGCTATCCGTAGGTTAACAATGCGGCGGATTTCGCGCTGGCCAAGGACAGGCCGCCATGCCTACCTGCCCTGGTGGGGCATCCGCCATGACGACACCGACACGCTCCAGGGCTGGTCGCAGTAATAATCTAGCGCTTACTCCTGCTCGGGCGCCCTGCCGATCTCGCCGTCCAGATTGGCCAGGTACCAGGCCAGCGATGACATCAGCGCCACGTTGCGCTTCAGGTTGTCCGGGTCGACCTTGTCCAGCGTGTCGGCCGGCGTGTGGTGGTAGTGGAAGTAACTATGGCTGTCGACCAGCGGCTCGAAGCTGGGCACGCCGCCCTTTTCCAGGCGGTGCAGGTCGCCCGAGCCCAGCGCGTCGCGGCGGGTAAAGGCGTGCGCGCCGATCGGCTGCAGGGCCGCGCGCAGTGGCGCGAACAGTTTTTCCGATTTCGGGCCGACGCTGGCCAGGATGCCGAACGGGCGGCCGGCGCCCATGTCCATTTCGATGGCGGCATACTGCTTGGCCAGCGATTGCTTGTTTGCCTCGAAATAGGCCTGGCCGCCACGTCCGCCGTTTTCCTCGTTCATCCAGGCGATCACGCGGATGGTGCGGCGCGGGCGGTAGTCGAGCTTTTTCAGGGTTTCGATCACGCCCATCGCCGCCACCACGCCGGCGCCGTCGTCATGCGCGCCGGTGGCCAGGTCCCAGGAATCCAGATGGCCGGAAACGATCACCACTTCGCCGGCCTTGTCGGTACCGGGCCAGTCGGCGATCACGTTATAGCTGTCGGCGTCGGGCAGGTTTTGCGGGGTCAGGGTCAAATGCATTTTCATCGGCCCGCGCGCGGCCAGGCGGCCGATCAGCAAGGCGTCTTCCACCGTCACGGCGGCGGCCGGGATGCGCTTGCCGTCTTCCAGGCCGGTCGCGCCGGCGTGCGGAATGCGGAAATCGGCGCCGCCAATCGAGCGCACCAGCGCGGCGGCGGCGCCCAGTTCGGCCGCCGCTTTCGGGCCGCCGAAGCGGAAGCGCGAACCCTGGCCGTAGGTGACGCCGGCCAGGCCGCGTTCCGCCATTTCCTGGTCGAACGGCGCGTCGATCAGCACGATGGCACCCTTCACTTCCGCGGCACGCGCCGTCAGTTCCTCGAAGCTCCTGACGATGATCACCGGCGCTGTCAGGCCGGCGGCCGGCGTCGCGCCCGAGCCGCCCAGGGCGGTCAGCACCACGCGCTGCGATACACCTTGTGGACGGCCCGCGTAATCGACGATTTCCGCCGTTTCCACGCCGCGCACCCAGTGCGGCACCTTGACCGGCTGCAAGGTGACGGTGGCGCCCAGGCCGCGCATGGTGGCGGCCACCTGCTCGACGGCGGCGGCGGCGCCGGCCGAACCGGACAGGCGCGGGCCGATCAGGTCGGTCATGTCGGCCAGGCGCGCATACGCCCAGTCGCTTTGCAGCGCGGTGTCGCGCACGTGCGCCAGCGCGGCCGGGTCATTGCCCGGCGCGGCGGCCAGCGCACCGGCACTGACGACGCTGCCCAGCAGCATGGAAACTAGGGAACGGTGAAATTGTACGGAAGGCATGCGAGTCCTGTGAAAGTGGATGGGGCCGGCGCACCGCGCATCGAACTGCGGGGGTGCAGCCCGGCACGATAGCGTATTTGATCTTTGTTTGCAGCAACTTTGACACCAGGCGATTGCCGGGCGCGGCCGCTATCGCTTACCATGGGGCCTGCCTTGCTACGGGAAATATCATGATCAAAGGAACACTGTGCAGCTTGCGCCACCTGCAGGCCGCCGACCTGGCCACCTATATCGCGCTGGTCAACGACTTGCCCTCGCGCGGCGCGTTCTTTTCGCCGCAGCTCAAGTCGCCCGAGGCGATCCGGCGCGACTTCATGCAAACCGGCTTCGTCACCGAAGACAGCGAGCTGTTCATCATTGAAGACCAGCACCAGGAGATGATCGGCACCATCACCCATTTCAAGAGCCGCACCCCGAGCAGCCGCGAGATCGGCTACCGCCTGTTCGATCCGCAGCGCAACGGGCGCGGCTATACCAGCGAGGCGACGCAACTGCTGGTCGACTACCTGTTCAAGGCCTATCCTTATCACCGGCTGGAGCTGCTGATGGATCCGCTCAATACCGGTTCCGAGCGGATTGCGCAAAAATGCGGTTTTACGCAGGAAGGCGTGCTGCGCCAGGCGTTCTTCATCAACGGCGTGATGCGCGACGTCAAGATGTATGGCCTGCTGCGGCCGGAATGGCAAGCGGGCCGGAGTACGCCAGGCTGACTTGTTACCGACATGGACGGATTGTAATAAGTTGTATTAGACATGGATCAAGTTTTGTGCGGCCGCTATAGTTCATTCATGCAGATCACTGTGATCTCGCCGGATTGGAAGGAAATGCCATGTTGAACAAGAAACTCCTGGGTGCGGTAATGGTAGCGGCTGTAGCTGTCTCATCGGCAGCAACGGCCGCCGGCGACCGCGACTTCAATACCGTTGCCGGCGCCGTCGTCGGAGCGGCGATCGGCAACAACACTGGCGGCACCAACGGCGCGATCGTTGGCGGCGTGATCGGTGCCGCCGTCGGCAACAGCCTGCGCACGGGCGACCGTGGCTATGATCGCGGCTATAACCGCGGTTATGACCGTGGCTACCGCGGTACGTATTACCAGAGCCCGCCGCCCGTGTACTACCAGCCTGCGCCGCGCCCCGTGTACTACGCGCCGCCACCACGCTACTACGGCCCGCCACCGGTGGTGTACGTACAGCCGGGCCGTGGCTACTACCGCGACCACGACCGTTGGGATGACCGCCGCGGCTACCGCGACGATCGTGGCTGGGGACATCGCCGCTAAGCGCATCCGCGCCTGAACAAAACCTGCGCCAGCAACGCTGCCGCAGGTTTTTTGCATTTTTTTACGTCAGCGCCAGGTATCGCCTGCGATCAAGATCGGCTAAGCTGTGTCAGCCAAGCTATATTTTTTACTAACATCGATACCCACCAGAGCCGCCATACCGATGCACTTTATCAAAGACGAACTCGATTTCGGCCCGGGACTGGACGCCGCCGCCGGCAGCAGCGTGGGCGCCGGTCCCATGGCGCGGCGCGAGAACCAGGACAATTTCCTGCTGATCGACGCCACCGGCCACGCCGCCTGCCTGGCCGGGCAAACGCCCTGGCGTGGCCAGGTGGCGGGCTGGCCGGCCGGCCATGTGCGCCTGGCCGTGCTCGATGGCATGGGCGGCCATGGCCATGGCCGCGAGGCGGCCGAAGCCACCGTGCAGGGGCTGCTGGCAATGCCAGCCTGCCTTGACGCGGCAGCCCTGGCGCAGCAGATGGACCGGTTGCACGCGCGCCTGCAAACCGCTTTCGATACCGGCCCCGAGGCCCGCTCGCGCCCGCCCGGCACCACCTTGACCCTGCTGGAAATTGCGCCGCAACAAGCGCCGCTGCTGTATCACGTGGGCGATTCGCGCCTGTATGAAGTGGCCGATGGCGCCGTCACGGCCCTGACGGTCGACCATGTGCCGGCCACCGTGTACGCCATGCACGGCGTGATCAGCGAGCAGCAATGGCGCAGCCGGGTGTATGGCGAACACCAGCCGCAGATCTCGCAAGCTTTTATATTAGGCAACGTCATCATCGACCCGCAGGTGCTGGGCGCCACGCTGCATGCGCTGGACGAAGGCAACCTGCCCCCTTTCCTGGCGCACCTGGGCGACCGCCGTACGCTACGGCTGCGCCGCGACGCCGTGTATCTGCTGGCCAGCGACGGCTTCTGGTCCTGCCCGGACCCGGCCAGCGTCCTGGCCCGCTGGCCGGCGCTGTGCGCGGGCCGCACGGCGGCGCAGGCCAGCGAGGCGCTGTTCGACGATTTCCTGTCGCACCCGCCGGCAGGCTTGCACAGCGACAATCTGACCCTGCTGGCGCTGCGCATCAAGCCTTAGCCTGCTGGCACCCAGCAGCCTGAGGGCGCCTCGGCGGCGAACCAAGTGCGCGCCGCGTGGTCTGACCAGAACCGCAACAGACCACCAGGAGACCATCATGAGCACTCCCACCTCCTCGACGCCAGCCGCCGCCCCCACCGGCGTGCCCGACATGGCCGCCATCCGCCAGCGCCAGCAAGCCACCTGGGCCAGCGGCGACTTCGCCATTATCGGCGTCACCTTGCAAATCGTCGGCGAATCGCTGGCCGAAGCGGCCGATATCCGCGCCCGCGAAGACGTGATCGATATTGCCGCCGGCAATGGCAACGCCACCCTGGCCGCCGCCCGCCGCTTTGCCCGCGTCACCTCCACCGACTATGTACCGGCCCTGCTGCAGCGGGGCCGCGAGCGGGCCGATGCCGAAGGCCTGCAAGTGAGCTTCCGCGTGGCCGACGCCGATGCGCTGCCGTTTCCGGACGCCAGTTTCGACGTGGCGGTCTCGACCTTCGGCGTGATGTTCGCGCCCGACCACCCGCGCGCGGCGCAGGAAATGCTGCGCGTAGTGCGCGATGGCGGGCGTATCGCCATGGCGAACTGGACGCCGGAAGGCCTGGTCGGCCAGTTGTTCAAGCTGATCGGCAAACACGTGCCGCCGCCCGCCGGCCTCAAATCGCCCGCGCTGTGGGGCACCGCCGACTATCTGCAAGAGCTGTTCGGCGTGCCGTCCCAGCAACTGCGGGCGCAGCGCAAGCTGTTCAATTTCCGCTACGCCAGCGCGCAGCACTGGATACAGGTGTTCCGCGACTACTATGGCCCGGTGCACAAGGCGTTTGCCGCACTGCCGCCCGACGGCGCACGGGCGCTGGAGCAGGACCTGACGAGCTTGCTCGACAGCCTGAACACGGCCGGCCCCAGTTCGCTGGTGGTGCCGGCGGAATACCTGGAAGTGGTGATAGTCAAGCGCAAGAACTGAAGCTGAGCGTATCGATATTATTGCAATAAATAACTAGCTTAAAATCTATAAAATGTGATTTTAGGCAATGGTTTCCGGCGATACCGAGTGGGACGTTGGCCAGACTGCACATCTGCCGAAAAAACAGGCGGTGGCGCAATCATGCTTGTTGCCAAGCAAGGTCAAAAGGGCGTAAGCTCTCATGTATAACAGAGAGCGCCACGCTCCCACCCGGTCGAGTTTCCACCACATGAAAAAATGCAGCAACCCGGAGCACCCGCACTGTACGTTCTGGGTCTTGCCTGGTGAGCAGGTCTGCGCGGGCAACCACCCGCAGCCAGTCCAGGCTCCCACCAGCTATGACCTGCTGAACGCCATGCGCAGCGCCCGTTCCGAGCAATCGGCGGCGGCGGGCGTGCCTGCGTCCGTGGTTTCCCTGCCCGTGGCGGTGTCGCCGCCCGTCAATTCCGTCAGCGTGCCCGTCATGCGCCCCGCCCTGGCTCCCGCCTCGGCGCCTGCGTTGGCGCCTGCCACGGCGGCGCAGGCTGCCAGCGCAGCGCTCGCCACCCATCTGCATATCAGCGGTTTCGATCCGCGCGCGGCAGGCGGGCGGCAAACCCTGAAAATGGAATTGCGCGGCATGGACGCCGCCTGCGCGCCACAGCTGAGCTTGCGCCTGCGCTCGGACCTGATCGCGCGCGGCCAGGTACAGCATGACGTGGTGCGCACCACGCGCGGCGACTGGCGCCCCGTGTTTGTCGAGTTTTCATCGCGCAACAAGGAACACGGCCAATACCAGATCGAGGTGGACGTGCTGAGCCACGTGGACGGCGCGGTGGCGCAGAAATGGGTGTGTACCTTTGTCATCCTGGTGCCGCGCCGCGACGCCACCCTGACCGAAATCCACCAGATTTTCCTCAGCACCCATAAAAACGTGCGCGTGATGGCCGACGACGCTTCGATCGCGCGCGTCACGGGCGGCGACGGCTGCAATCTCGACGTCACCGCGCGCAATGCCGGCATTGCCCACGTGGACTTGTCTGCGCCGCAAGGCAAGATCGACATGGGTTTTACCACCATCGCCTGGGACGAGGAACTGATCGAGGTCGACGTGCCCGCCGCCAGCGACTGCCACCCGCACCCGAGCGTGGCGGCCTGCATCGTCAACGCGGCGCCGGAAGCGGGCGAACAGCGCCAGATCCGCTTGTTTGCGCTGGAAGAATGCATGCTGGGCCGTTTCGAACTGGTCGATCCGGAAGCCGATGTGCTGCTCAGCCATTTCAGCATCGACGGCCAGGACAACAACGGCCTGACGCGCCGGCTGTCCGGCCGCCACGCCGTGATCCGCCGCGGCGCGCAGGGTTTTGATATCGAAGACGTGTCGCGCTACGGCGTGCTGCTCGACGGCGTATGGCCGGGCAAGCACAAGCCCGTGGCCTTGCGCCAGGGCATGCGCATCGAACTGACGGCCAGCATCAAGGGCATCGTGGTGCTGGGCGTGTCGGCCATTTTGCAACACGGCGTGATCCTGCACCGCCTCGACCAGGGCGCGCATGCGGAATGCTTTTACCTGCTGCTGCCCGAAGCGCGCCCGGTCATCGTGCCGGCGCCGCACACCCTTGCGCCACAGGCGGCGGCGCTGCCGATGCTGTTCCACCGCAACGGTGGCTTCTGGCACCTCGATTGCGCCAGCGGCAAGGAAACCGCGCTGGCGCCCGCCACCGCGCTCGACAAGCTCGCCGGCTTTGCCCGCCACAACCGCTTCGCCAGCGAAGCGTATCCCGAATGCTGGATCATCCGCACCGAAGGCGCCAGCCTGTGCGACAGCGCCGTGCTCACCGCCTAGCGCCTGGCCAGACGCCTAGTTCGGCACCAGCACCAGGAAGATCAGCGACACACCGACGATAAAGATCGCCTCCAGGCTCAGCACGATGGCCGGGATCTGTATTTCGCGCGGAATTTTCATGGCATCACCTCCCCAAGGTATGGTCAGGATTCCAGCATAGCGCGTACGCCGCGAAATGCATTATCAGCCGAATAACACTGTTTCCTGTCCAGCACGGCTGTCACGCCGGCTTAAGGCGAGCTGAAGCCGACGCGATTTAACAAATAATTCACCGTTATTGTGCAAATTGCCTCGCATGACGCCCTTGCGTACTGTATATTCATCCAGCAAATCCTCCCGACGTTTTACACAGCGCGCGCAGCGTGTTTTACATTTCCTATGGCTTCAAATAAAGCGCACCATGCGACTGGCTGGGCGGCTGGCGTGATCGCCGCGGCGCTGGTCGCCCACGCTGACGCCGGCGGCCCGTACCAGGTGCTGAGCATGCTCGCATTCGTGATGGGCGCGCTGGGCGGCACCGCGCCCGACTGGCTGGAAGTGGCCTGGTGGGCGCCCACACGCCGGCTGTGGATCACGCACCGCACCTGGACCCACTGGGGCCTGGCGTGGATCGCGCTATTGGTCTATACCTACCTGCAGCTGCCGCATCATGTGTGGGCGCCACCGCTGTTCGGCTTTGCCGCCGGCGGCATCATGCATCTGCTGGCCGACTGGCCCAATCCGCTGGGCGTGCCGTGGATTATCCGCCGCCACTCGCTGCGCTGGTGGAAGAGCGGCCGCCACGACCTGATCGTCATCGGCGCCGCCTGGCTGGCCGCCACCATCGTGGCCGACCATGTGTTTTTCGAGGGCATCCATTTGCGGCGCGCCACCGCCTTCGTGCAAAGCTGGCCGCTATGGTCGACCGAATGGATCAGCGCGGCCCTGGACGCCTGCTGGCAATGGCTGCGCGAGTGGCGCCTGGGTCCCGGGAATTGACGAGCCTGCCAAGGCAATGTGATAATGAATGAGTATCATTCTCAATATCATGGAGTCTGCAGTGAGCACCGTCAGCACCACCCACCTGCCGCACCTGAACACCCTGTACCGCGACCACCACGGCTGGCTGCATGGCTGGCTGCGCGGCAAGCTGGGCAATGCCGGCGACGCGGCCGACCTGGCGCAGGATACCTTTGTGCGCCTGCTGGGCAAGCGCGAAGCGGCGCCGCTGCGCGAGGCCCGCGGCTACCTGGCGACGATCGCGCGCGGCCTGCTGGTCGACCGCTACCGCCGCCAGGCGCTGGAACAGGCCTACCTGGAAGCGCTGGCGCAGCAGCCGCAGCCGCTGGCGGTTTCGGCCGAAACCCACGCCATCATTATCGAAACCCTGCTGGCGGTCGACCGCCTGCTGGAGCGCCTGGGCACGCGCACGCGCACCATCTTCCTGCTGGCGCAGATCGAAGAGCTGAGCTATGTGGAGATAAGCAAGCGCTTGGGCGTGTCGCTGCCCACGGTAAAAAAACACCTGGTGCGCGCGTATACCGAATGCCTGGTGCTGGCGGCCGCATGACGCCTGCCGCACCGATCGCACCGATAGCCCCCATCAGCCGCGCGGTGCTGGCCCAGGCCGCCCACTGGCATGTCGAGCTGTGCTGCGGCGGCGCCGACCCGCAGGCGCTGGCGGCATGGCTGGCCGAAAGCGGCGAGCATGTGCGCGCCTTGGATCTGCTGCGGCAGATGGATGGCCAGATGAAATCGATTCCCGCCACCCTGGCGCTGCCTGCCTTGCAAGCCTCGCATGTGAAACGCCGCGCGGCCGCCAAGCTGCTGGCGATGCTGGTGGCCACCGCCGGCGGCATCCGGCTGGGGCAGATCGGCTTGGAGTCCAGCGCCTGGCAGTCCTGGACGGCGTCGCTGCGCACGGCACCGGGCCAGCGCGGGCGCGTGCTGCTGGCCGATGGCGGCACCCTGGAGCTCAACACCGACAGCGCGGCCGACGTCGAGTACAGCGCCACGCGCCGCCTGCTGCGCCTGCATCGCGGCGAGATCATGGTCGCCACCGCGCCCGATACGCGCCCCTTCCTGGTCGACACCGTGCACGGCGTGATCCGCGCGCTGGGCACGCGCTTTGCCGTGCGCTGCGACGCCGAGGCCGGCAGCGTCACCGTATTCGAGCACGCGGTGGAAGTGCGCAGCCATGGCCATGCCGCGCCAGGCACAATTCGCCGTGTCGAAGCGGGCCAGCAACTGCGGTTTACCCGCCTGGGCGACGGCGGCGTCATGCCGGCGCCGCGCCACCAGGACAGCTGGACGCGCGGCATGCTGGTGGCCACCGACTGGCCTTTGCAGCGCCTGGTGGCCGAACTGGCGCGCTACCGGCGCGGCCACCTCGCCTGTGAAGCCAGCGTGGCGGACAAAAACGTCACGGGCACCTATCGGCTCGACGATATCGACGCCGCGCTGGAAAGCCTGTGCGTGTCGCACGGCTTGCAGGTGACGTATGTGACCCGTTTCTGGGGCACGGTCGGCCCGCGCGGTACCTGATTTTTATTTTTTTCTGTTTTGGGGTTGGTGTTTCGGGCGGCTGCTTCGGCTTACCAGACAAGCAGCCGATATACGCCACCGCCATCCCACCAACAGAGAAAGCTCACGCATGAACCTGAATACCCCCGCCCTGCTCGCCATCAGCTACGCCGTCTCCGCCGCCCTGACCGTCCTGCCGGCACAGGCGCAAAGCCGGCCGGCCAGCGCCAGCTACGCGATTGCCGCCGGCCCGCTGTCGACCGCCCTGAACGACTTCGCCGTGGCCGCCAATGTCAGCCTGTCGACCGATCCGGCGCAAACGCGCGGCCTGCAGTCGCCCGGCGTGCGCGGCGCCTACAGCGTGGCGCAAGGCTTCGCGCTGCTGCTGGCCGGCAGCGGCCTGGAAGCGGTGCAACTGCCCAATGGCGGCTATGTGCTGCGCCAGGCAGCCATCGCGCCGCAGCCGGGCGCCGAGAAAACCATGGCGCCGGTGAGCATCAGCGCCAGCCTGGAACGCGACCCCATCAGCGAACACGGCAATTCGTATGCGGCGCGCGCCGTCACCGTCGGCAAGGGCGTGCAGACCCTGCGCGAAATTCCGCAGTCGGTCAGCGTCATCACGCGCCAGAAGATGGACGACCAGAACCTGACCACCATCGACGCCGTGCTGGCCAATACCACCGGCATCACCATGTACGACAGCCCGATGGGCGGGCGCTATGTGTATTCGCGCGGCTTCATGGTCGAAACCTACCAGTTCGACGGCGTCAACCGCGCCATGTACTACCCGCAGGCGAACAGCTTTACCAGCAATACGGCGGTGCTGGACCGGGTGGAAGTGGTGCGCGGCGCCACCGGCCTGCTGCAGGGTACGGGTTCGCCCGGGGCCGCCATCAATATGGTGCGCAAGCGTCCGCTGGCGGAAAAGCAGGTGCAGCTGGCGCTCACCGGCGGGCGCTGGAACGCGCTGCGCGGCGAAGTCGACGCCACCGGCCCGCTGAACGAGTCGGGCAGCATCCGCGGCCGCGTGGTGGCGGCGCACGACCAGCGCGACTATTTTTATGACGTCGCCGACAGCCGTACCGACGTGCTGTACGGCGTGCTGGAATTCGACCTGGCGCCAGGCAGCAAGCTGACCACCGGCGCCAGCGTCGAGAAACTGCGCTCGACGCCATTCTTTTCGGGCATGCCGCGCTACCGCGACGGTGGCGATCCTCACCTGCCGCGCAACACCTACCTGGGTGCCGACTGGAACCACTGGGACAGCCGCCAGAGCGCCGTCTTCGCCGAATTCGAGCACCGCTTCGACGCCGACTCGGTAATGAAAATCACGGCCAACGGCACGCGCGAGCGGCACGACGTGAAATACATGTTCAGCCAGGGCGCGCTCGACCGCGCCACCCTGGCCGGCATGATGATGTATGGCGGCGTGTTCGACTACGGCACCACCAACAAGGGCGTCGATATCTCGCTCGACGGAAAATTCAATGCCTTCGGCCGCCGCCATGGTTTCAGCGTGGGCGCCGGCACCAACCGCCTGGAAAGCGACAGCGACTTCAGCCTGGCCCTGCTGCAGCGGCCCAACAGCGCCCTGCAACCCGAGCACGGCGTGGCCGAACCGAGCGACGCCTGGTTCCGCGCCAACAGCTACCGCGGCGAACCCAGCATCACCACCATGCGCCAGTCGGGCGCGTATGGCGTGGCGCGATTGAGCGTGACTGATCCGCTGACGGTGGTGCTGGGCGCGCGCGTCTCGAACTACAAATCGAGCAGCGTGTATCGCGACACGGGCGCAGTGTATATCGATCCGTACAAGGAAAACGGCGTGCTCACGCCGTATGGCGGTGTGATCTACGCGTTCGATCCGCGCTGGTCCGGCTACGCCAGCGTGTCCGACATCTTCCAGCCGCAAAACTCGCGCGACGCCGCCGGTGCCCTGCTCGATCCGCTCAAGGGCCGCAATCTGGAAGCGGGCGTCAAGGGCGAACTGTTCGATGGCAAGGTCAATGCCTCGCTGGCCGTGTTCCGCATCGAGCAGCGCAACCGCGCCGAACTCGACCTGGTCAATACCTGCTCCAGCGGCACGGAATGCTATTTCTCGACCGGCAAGGTGCGCAGCGAAGGCGTGGATGCGGAGATCAGCGGCGAAGTGGCGCGCGGCTGGCAGTTGTTCGCCGGCTACACGCTGAACAATTTCAAATACCTGGAGCAGACTTCGAGCGCCGGCGTGATGTTTGCCAGCACCTACTCGCCGCGCCATATGCTGCGCGTGTGGAGCGACTACCGCTTGCCGGGCGCGCTGGCGGCGTGGAGCGTGGGCGGCGGCGTCAACTTCCAGACCGAAAGTTCGCGCGTCACGCAAAATATCAAGGTGGCGCAGGCCGCCTACGCGCTGTGGACCGCGCGCGCCGCATTCCAGATCGACCGCAACTGGAGCGCTTCCCTGAGCGTGACGAACCTGCTCGACAAGCGCTACTACCAGACCGTCGGCGCGCCCGCCTGGGGCAATTTCTATGGCGAACCGCGCAAGGCTTCGGTGACCTTGCGGGCGCGCTTCTGAAAACTACAGAAACTGCGGTGCCGGGCGCGCCGGCGGCTTGGGCAACGGGATGAATTCCGTCTCGCCCGGCACCTGGCCCATGCGCTGGGCGCTCCAGTCATCACCGGCCTGCACCAGCCGTTCCCTGCTCGACGAGACGAAGTTCCAGAAAATGAAACGCGGACCGTCGAGCGGTTCGCCGCCGATCACCACGAACTGCGCAGGGCCGTTACCGGCGGTGACCACCGGTACGGCGTTCGATTCCAGCAGCGCCATGGTGTGCGGCGCCAGCGCCACGCCGTCGACCAGCACTGTGCCACTGATCGGATAGATGGCAGCTTCCACCGGCAAGCCATCCAGGCGCAGCGCCTGGCCGGCCTGCAGCGCCACGTCCAGATACACGGTTTGCATATAGGTGCGCACCGGCGACGTCTGGCCGAAGGCGGTGCCGATCAACACTTTCACCACCGCGCCGTCGAGCGTCACCACCGGGATATCGGCTTGCGGCGTATGGGTAAAACTCGGTTCGTCCTCCTCGTTCGCCTTCGGCAGCGCGGCCCACAGCTGCAGGCCGTGGGTGCGATGCGGCTGGCCGGCCAGGTCGCCCGGCGTGCGTTCGGAATGGACGATGCCGCGCCCGGCCGTCATCCAGTTGATGGCGCCCGGTTCGATGCGCTGGAACGAGCCGATGCTGTCGCGGTGGTCCATCGCGCCTTCGAACAGATAGGTGACGGTAGCCAGGCCGATATGCGGGTGCGGCCGCACGTCGTGGTTGGCGTCGGGCGCCACGTCGATCGGGCCGAAATGGTCGAAGAAGATGAACGGGCCGACGGTCTGCTTGACGCTGGACGGCAGCAGGCGGCGCACCACAAAGCCGCCACCCAGGTCTTTTTCGTGGCTTTTCAGGATGGCCGCGTTCATGCCAGCACCGTCGTGATTTCAGTGGTGACGGCCGTCATCAGCTTGTGGATCGGGCACTTGGCGGCCGCGCCCAGCAATTCCTCGCGCTGCGCGTCGGAGAGCTCGCCCGTCAGGTGCAGGCTGACGGCCAGGCGGTACACGCCCTTGCGTTCTTCGCTGGCGTCGCGCTCGGTCGACACCTCGACGTTTTCCAGTGGAATACCCTTGTGCTTGGCGTACCAGACCACCGTCAGCGCCTTGCAGGCCGACAGCGCGGCATCGTACAGGTCGTGCGGCGACGGGCCGGAATCGCCGCCTCCTTCGGCCACCGAGCCGTCGGCGGAAATGATATGGTCGCGCACGTGCACGATATGGCGCATGGGTTGCGACTGGTCACGGATGGCTTTGATGGTCATGGCGTTCCTTGCGGCGTTTGGGAAAGCCACAATTTACACCGTTTACGGTGCTTGCGCAGCTTGCCTGATGGCAGGGATCAAGGTATCACCCGAGCTGGCGCGCCACGCGGAAGCCGACGATATCGTTCGACAGCACGATGGAAAAGCCGTTGCGGATGGCCGAGCGCAGATAGCGCGGGTGGTACAGCCAGGAGCCGCCGCGCAAAACGCGCCGGCTGGTGTCGCCGCCGTCTTCCCAGGCGCTGCCGTCGCATGGCGCGCCGTCGTAATTGTCGTGCACGATATCCTGTACCCACTCCCACACGTTGCCATGCATGTCGAACAGGCCCCAGGCATTCGGCGGGAAGGTATTCCTGGCGCTGGTGCCGCCCCGGTACTGGCCGCGCGCGCCGCCGTTGTATACGTACAGGCCGTCGAAATTGGCCTGCTCGGTGCTGATGGTATCGCCCACGTTGAAGGCGCCGCGGGTGCCGGCGCGGCAGGCGTATTCCCATTCCGCTTCGCTCGGCAGGCGGTACACCTGGCCGGTTTTTTCGCTGAGCCAGGCCAGGTACAGCTGGGCGTCGTTCCAGCTCACGCCGACCACCGGATGCTGCTCGTTCTGCACGAAACCGGGATTGTCCCAGTCGGTTTCCGCGCCGGCCCGTTGCCAGCCGGTCGCATTGACGAAGGCGCGCCACTCGCCGACGCTGACCGGATGGATCGCCAGCGCGAAGCCGCGCTCGATGCCGACCCAGTGCTGCGGCTTTTCGCGCTCCAGCCAGCCTTGCTGCGAGCCGGCCTGCAAGGCGGCCTTGTGCTCTTCTTCGCTGGCGCCCATCTGGAAACGGCCGCTGGGCAGGCACACCAGCTCGGGGCCCTGGCCAGAGCCGTCGAGAAAATCGTCGCGCAGCAGGCCGGTTGGCCCGGCCACCGGCGCGGGCGGCTGCGCCTCGGCTTTTGGCTCGGCTGACAGCCCGGCTGGAGGCTCGGCTGACAGCCCGGCTGGCGACCCGGCTGGTGGCTCGGCGACAGGCGCCGCCGCTGGTGCAGCCGGCGCGGCGGCGCGGCTGGCCTCCGCTTTGCGCGCCCGTTCCTGTTCGGCGCGGTAGGCCGCCTCGGCTTTCGCCTGGATCGCCTTGCGCTGCAGCTGCTGGTGTTCCTGCAGGGCGGTGGCGGCATCGGCTTCGCGCCGCGCGCGCAGCTGGCCGCGCAGCGCTTCCTTGCGCAGCTTGCGCGCCTCTTCGGCTTCGAACTGGCGCTGGGCTTCCTGCTCGCGGCGCAGCTTGTCCTGGCGCTGCTTTTCCAGCGCCGCGGCATGCGCTTCGGCGCGGCGCTGCTGTTCCTGTTCTTCCTCGCGCCGGCGCGCTTCTTCCTTCGCCTGCTCGGCGTCCAGCGCCGCCTGCTTTTGCCGCGCGGCCGCGCGCGCGCGTTCCTGGCGCGCCTGTTCGGCCAGCTCCTCGGGCGACGGCCCGGCCGCCCGTTCCAGCATTTCCAGCAGGGCCAGCACCGATTGCGGACGCAGTTCCGGCGTCATAGAAAAGCCGTTCTGCAGCACCTGCCATTGGGCCGCCTTCAGTTCCTGCGGCTTTGAGGGCAGTTGCTCGGCGGTGCGCACGCCGTCGAACGGCATGCGCCCTTCGAGCATCTGGTAGATCATCACCGCCACCGCATACACGTCCAGGCGAGGGCTGGGCTGGCGCTGATGGGCGCCGGCCTCGGGTGCGCGATAGCCTTCCGTGCCCGCGTTCGGCGTTTCCAGCCCCAGGCTGCTGCCGGCATTGCGCACGCGCGAAGCGATGCCATAGTCAAGCAGCTTGACGTCGCCCTTGCTGGTCAGGAAAACATTGCCAGGCTTGATATCGCGGTGCACCAGCTTGTGCTTTTCCCACGCATACGACAGCGCGTCGGCCACCGGCTGCAGCAGTTCCTGCACCGCGGCCAGCGGCAGCGGCCCCTGGCGCCCAAGATAGTGTTCCAGGTCTTCGCCATCGAGGCATTCCATGATGATGAAGTAGCTCGCGGTGGCCGGGTCCTGCGCCCATTCATACACACGCACGATGTTTTCATGCGCCAGTTTGCGCGCCTGCGTCGCCTCTTCGATCAAGAGCCGCGCGTGGGTGGCGCTTTGCGTCAGCTGCGGCGGCAGGATTTTCAGCGCCACCATCTCGCTGCTGCCCAATTCGGCGTGCGTGGCCAGGTCGGTGGCCTGCCACACCTGGCCCATGCCGCCGGTGCCGATCAGGCGCTCCAGGCGGTAGCGGCGGTTTTGCGGACCGATCTCCTGGCCCGTCATGAAGCCCAGCTCCGTGCCCTGGCGTACCGGCGGCGCCACCGTCGCCGGCGCGGCGCCGGGCGGCGCGTATTCGGCGTCGAGGATGGCGTTCTTGCGGCGTTCGAATTCCTGCTCGCTGAGCAGCCCGTCGTCGTGCAGGGCGCGCAGTTCTCGCAGCTTGTCTCGTGCTTTTTGCATCATCTGGCGGACTGGGTTTCCATCAAGGCTGCACTGCCACGCCGCAGGCGGCGCAGAATTTGTCTTCCGGATGGCCGGCCCGCAGCGCGTGGCCGTTGCTGCAGCAGCGCGCCGGCGCGCCGCCGGCAACCGCCTGCGCCACCGCCACGCCCAGCTGGGCCTGCGCGGAAAGGCCATGGCTGTGCGCCGCGTTCTGCAGGGCGATCAGGTCCAGCTGCTGGCGCCGTTCGCGCTCGGCCTGCGCTTCCAGGTAAGCGCGCTCCTGCGCCACGCCTTCCTGCGCCATGCGCATCGCGTCCGCTGGCGCGATGCTGTTCTCGGCCGCCGCCAGCGCCGCCAGCGCGTGCAGTTGCTCGGCGCTCATGCCGGCCTGCAGCTGGGTTTTCAGCACCTGCGCCAGCACCGCCGCATTCGGCCCGGCCGCCATCGCCACCTTGCCGGTATCGCTCAGGGTGCCGATCTTTTCAATCCGGTCGATATCGATGCGCGCCAGTTCGGCCGCATGCGCCTGCTGCGCCACCAGCGCCTCGTAGTCGTTCTTCCAGCGCGCGTAATCGTGTTCGCGCTGCTGCGACATGGCCAGCAAATCACGCTGCCACTGCGCCTCCTGCTCCAGCTGGCGCAGCTGCTGGCGCTGTTCTTCGATCGCCAGCGCGTCGAGCTGCGCCAGGTGCGCTTGCTGGTGCAGCTGGCGCGCGTGCACGCCGTCGGCCTCGATCGTGCGCAGCAGTTTTTCCTGCTGGGCGATGGCGTCCTCACGCGCGCCGCCACGGCGCAGCACGGCCACTTTTTCGGCGATTTCGGCCGCCTGCACCTGCGCCGCCTCGTCCTTGTGCGCTTCGGCACGCAGCAGTTCGCGCTGGCGCGCCAGCTGCATCTGGTCTTCCCATTCCTGCACCCGCTCCGCTTCGCGCTTGCGCGCGGCGGTGGCCAGCACGACGCCCTGCCAGGCCGCCTTGTGCTGTTCCGCCTCCAGCTGCGCTTCGCGCTGGGCCGCATCCTGTTCGGTCTTGTGCAGCCGCGCCAGCTGGGTGCGGCGGCCCGCCTCGTCGTCGATCAGCAGCGCGCTTTCCACCTGCTGGGCGATGGCCTGCAAATGCACCTGATGCGTGAAACGCTGCTGCGCCAGCTGCAGCTGTTCGCGCCCTTCCAACTGCGACAGTTCCAGTTCGCTGCGCATCTTGATCGCCGCCAGCGCGCGCACATGCTGCCATTCGGCCGCTTCATCGGCGTGCGTGGCGCCCTTTTTCGCCAGCTCCTGCTTCAGTTCCTGCAGCGCCACGGCGGCGCCATGGTCGAGCGCTTGGCGCTGCGACTTCGCTTCCAGGATGCGGCCGTACAGGTCGATCTGGCGCCCGCGCAGCGCCTGCAGCCGTTCGGCTTCCTGGTGCGCCAGTTCGGCCTGCCCCACCTTGGCGTCCTGCTGCAGTTCCAGGCGCCGCTGCGCATGGCGCAGTGTCAATGCTTCGCGCGCGATGCGCTGCAGTTCTTCTTCATCGTAGAGCTGGTCGAGCTGGCGGCTGCGCTGCAACGCCTCCTCGCCGTCTGGCGCCTGCAGGCCGCCCAGCCATAGGGTGCCGATGCAGGTTTCGTCGACGGCCAGCTTGTCGTGCCGCAGCGCCAGCGTTTCCACCCGCGCCACCGCCAGGCCTGATGGCGCCAGGCGCTGCGTCAGTGACGATTGCAGGCGTTCGTTGAACTGCGGCCGCAGGTCGGCATTGGCGTCCATCTCGCGCAGCGCACGGCTGCCGGTAAATTCCAGCGCGATCTGGCGCACCGAAGGCAGCAGCAAGGCATGCAGATGGGCCAGGGTGACGGCGCCCGGCGCGCGCATGAACTGGCGCGCAAAGGCGTCGGGCTGGCCCAGCGCGAGTTCGACCTGGAAGGTGGCGGCGATCCGCAGCTGCTCGGTGCTGGCCAGCGCCGGCAGGTCAAACGTCAGCGAGAGCGGCGCGGCGCGCGCGATCAGCACTTCGGCCGGGCGCGCCGGCAGCAATTGCGGCAGGCGCGCAAAGAAGGCCGCGCTGTCATAGTCGCCAGCCGGTATCAAGGTGAAAGCGTCCGATTGCACGATCCAGGCGCGCGCCTGCTCCGGCACCTGCAAGCGCTTGCCGGCGGCGCCAAACAGCGAGGAGAGCTCGCGCACGCCAAAGAACAGGGCCAGTTGGTCGTCGGCCAGGCGCCACTGGTTGGCATGCAGCACGGCGTCGTTGCCGGGTGTGCCGAGCGACAGGCCGCATTGCGCGCAATAGCCTGCGGCCGCGGCATTCTTGTGTTCGCAACGGGGGCACCGGGCGCCGCCAAAACCAAACAATTGGAACATGTGTGACTCCTGATGATGATGTGATCCGCGCAAGCTGCGAGGTCGATTCTAGCAGCAGCGCCGCCAGCGAAGCGCAGCGTGTCAAACGCGCGCGCACTTCTGCCCAGTTGTAAATGATGCCACATGGCAATTAGCATCATAGGGCAGGATACAGGCCTGTTTCCCCCTCAATTCGAGCGGTGGCCCCGGCCACGCATTTCAGCGCCCGTTTTTTGCCGTTGATGCCGCAAAAATCGCGGCTGGTCGCAAGTGCGTGGCGCCCTGCCGGGCGCATGGCTACAGTACATCCATACCCCACCCGCCAACCGAAAGGAAGCATCATGAAAACCCTGAAAAACTTCGAAGCCATCTTCACCGTCGCCGTCGCCATCGCCTGCTCGGCCAGCTATGCCAGCTTCATGCAGGCGCCTGCCGCCCCGGCGGAAAAAACTGCCCAAACCGCCGCCACCATGCACGTGGTGACCGTCACCGCCAAGCGTTTGACGCCGCAGGAAAAACAGCTGTCGCTGCTGGAAGAACGCCAGGCGCAGTTGAGCAACACCACCGCCAGCATCCTGTGAGCGGCGCATGACGAGCACCGTGCCCGGCGCCTTGCATCCCGCGCCGGGCCATGCGGATGTATCGCCGCCGGATACACAAGCGCACAGCATTGTGTCAGTTGTAATAAGTTAATTCAAAGCCGCAAACACCGCCGGCAAGTCGCTATAGTCCATTTCACGCAATCACCGAAATGGAGACGCACATGAAACCCATCACCTTCTACGCAGCAGCCATGCTCGCCATCAGCAGCGCGGCCTTCTTGCCAACGCAAGCCATGGCGCAAAACCAGGTCGGCGTCAGCATTGTCGTCGGCAACGCCCCGCCACCGCCGAGGTTCGAAAGCGTGCCGCAAGCGCGACGCGGCTATGTCTGGGCGCCGGGCTACTGGAACTGGGACGGCCGCCGCCACGTCTGGAACAACGGCGAATGGCTGCGCGAACGCAGCGGCAACCAGTACCGCCGCGCCGAATGGATACAAGAGAACAACCGCTGGCGCCTGAACCGCGGCGGCTGGGTCACCGTGGCGCAGCCGGTACGCTATGACGAGATCCGCATCGCCCCGCCGCCACCGCGCCGCGAAGCGATACCGCGCGAACGCCGCGGCTATGTGTGGGCGCCCGGCCACTGGGAATGGCGCGCCCAGCGCTACGACTGGACCCCCGGCGTCTGGATCGCCGAACGTCCCGGCTACGTCTACACGGCGCCGTCCTGGAACCAGCGCGATGGCCGCTGGCAGATGGAACAAGGCCGCTGGGCACAGCGTGGCCCGAACGGCGACCGTGACCACGACGGCATCCCGAACCGCCACGACAACAACGACGGTCGCGACCGGGGCCGCGACAATGATCGCGACGGCGTGCCGAACCGCGATGACCACCGCCCCAACGATCCGCGCCGCTATTGATCGTATTGATCGTTGAGTTGATACCGGCAAAGGCCACCGCATGCGGTGGCCTTTGTCATATGCCGGTCATGTTTGTGGCCCATACTCGCGCGACGATCATTTTATCTGCGCGGGACACAATCACGATGGCGATGGAAACTGCCGGTTTTACCTATGGCTCGGACACCTCGGGCCTGGTCTGGGGCTTCCTGTTTGGCCGCCAATCACAGCCGCTGGCGCTGGACTCGGAGGCGGCGCTGGCCTGGCTGATGCCGGGTGCGGCGCGCCAGCCGAACGAATTCGTCTGGCTGCATTTCAACCTGTCGCACGCGGCCAGCGAAAAATGGCTGCATGCGCACACCCGGCTGGCCGACGAATTCTATGAAACGCTGCACCAGGGCTCGCGCTCGACACGCATCGAGCAGGCGGAAAATACCCTGATCGCGGTGGTCAACGACGTGGTGCACAATTTCAGCTTCGAAGCGTCCGACATCTCCACCATGTGGGCCAGCGTGGCGCAGGACCTGGTGATCACGGCGCGCCGCGCGCCGCTGCAGTCGATCGAGCGGCTGCGCCAGGCCGTCATCAAGAATCACGAGCCGATACGCTCGTCGGTGGAATTGCTGGTGCATCTGCTGCGCGACCAGGCCGATGTGCTGGTCAATATCGTGCGCGACGCCGTGGCCAGGGTCGACGATATCGAAGACCATCTGCTGGCCGGGCGCCTGGTGCCCAAGCGCGAAGACCTGGGCGCCATGCGGCGCGTGCTGGTGCGCTTGCAGCGGTTGCTGGCACCGGAGCCGGCGGCCCTGTTCCGGCTGCTGCAACGCCCGCCCTCATGGGTGCAGGAACTCGACAGCCTGGAACTGCGCCAGTCGACCGAGGAGTTTTCGGTGGTGCTGAGCGACATGTCCTCGCTGCAGGAGCGCATCAAGCTGCTGCAGGAGGAAATCGCCGCGCGCGTGAACGAAGAAAATGGCCGCAGCCTGTATGTGCTGACCATCGTCACGGTGCTGGCCCTGCCGATCAATATCATCGCCGGCATGCTGGGCATGAACGTGGGCGGCATTCCGCTGGCCCAGCACCCGCACGGCTTTGCCATCATCGTCGCCATTATCCTGACCTTTACGGTGGTGGCGGGATGGCTGGTGGTGCGGATGCAGAAGAACAGCTAAGGGATCAACGGTGGAATTCGCCGGCCCGTTCCGGCTGGTACAGCAGTTCCTCGATGGTGACCTTGACCACGCCGCCCGGCATCGGCCAGGCCATGCTGTCGCCGACCGACAGCCCCAGCAATGCGCTGCCGACCGGGGCCAGCACCGAGATGCGGTCAGGCTGGCCATCGACGTCTTTCGGATAAACCAGCGTCAGGCGAAATTCTTCCTTGTTCTCGACCGTGAAGCGCACGGTCGAATTCATGGTTACCACGATGGGCGGAATTTCCTGCGGTTCGAGCACGTCGGCGCGGCCCAGCTCTTCGAGCAAGGCGGCCTTGTCGGGCGACAGATTATTTCCCAATGCATACAACAATGTTTCCAGTCGTTCCAGGTCCTGTGACGACAAAATGATTTTTGGTTTTTTTTCCAAGATATCCTCGCTGATGAATATAAATGTGGCGGCCGGTTTGACGCGAAAACAAAGGCAACCATTATCAGGGGGATTATGGACGAACTTTTCCGGCCAGGCCAGAGCGCTGGACCATTTCCCGGTAAAATTTATTCAAATCAAGGAGTTACCTTGAAATAACAATAAAAAAACGCGTTCCGCGACGGAATTCGAAGTTTCCACCAAGAATTTTATGTTGCTGCAGGTTTGAATAGAATAATGAGAATCAGGCTCGGCAACAAAAAACACAGGCCGGGGGATAAGGATTAAAATTTGGCATTCGTTAGAAATGGAACATAAAGCATGGCAGTGCAAGGCAGGAAAATACGGGGCGACGCATGACGCCGCCAGCGACGGGTGACAACATGATGGCAAGCCCGACGCTGCCATCGGCGAAAATGCGCGGCGACCGCGTGGCCAGGTTCAATCTGCTGGCCGCCGCCGCGCTGATGATGGTGACCGGCGTGATGCTGGTGCTGTTCCAGCTGCATGCGCTGCAGGGCGCGCTCGGGCGCAGCCTGCAAGTGCAGGCGGCCATGCTGGCCACGCCGGTGGCCGAAGCACTGCGCCGGCAGGACCGCCTGGCGGCCGAACAGTTGCTGGCGCCGCTGGCGGCCGCGCCCGCCATCGGGCAGGCGCTGGTCTACACGCCCTACGGCCTGCCCTTTGCCCGCTTTGCCCGCAGCGGCAACGATCTTGCACCGGCCGCCCCCGTGCACGGCGTGCACTTTGCCTGGGCCGACGGCAACGTCACCCTGCTGGCCAGGCTGCCTGGCGGCGGCGCCTTGCTGCTGCGTTCCAGCCTGGCCCCGCTGTACCGCAGCCTGCTGCAGTCGGCCACCTTCACGGCGCTGGTCAGCCTGTTCGCGTTCTGCGTCGCGGTGCTGATGGTGCGCCGCACGCGCCGCGCCGCGCAGCAGGCGGAAAATCACCTGCATTACCTGGCCCATGTCGACTCCGTCACCGAACTGCCGAACCGGCATGAATTCAACGAGGCGATGGCCTATGCGCTGGCGCGCGCCGACCGCCAGGACAGCAGCGTGGGCCTGCTGCTGCTGGACCTGGACAACTTCAAGATCGTCAACGACACCCTGGGCCACCATTGCGGCGACCACCTGCTCAAGCTGGTCGCCCGGCGCCTGGTGTCGGTGCTGCGCATTACCGATGTCATCTGCCGCATCGGCGGCGACGAATTCGTGGTCATCGTCGAGCCGGCCAACGACGCCTCCGAAATGGCCTGCGTGGCGCGCAAGATCCTGGCCGTGCTGGCCGAGCCGTTCGCGCTCGACGGCCACCAGCTGCATGTCAGCGCCAGCATCGGCGTCAGCCTGTATCCGTTCGACGCGCGCGACGGGGCGACCCTGACCCGCAACGCCGACACCGCCATGTACCACGCCAAGCACCAGGGCAAGAACCGCTACGCCGTGTTCAAGGCCGACATGGAACTGCGCGCCCAGCGCCGCCTGCGCGTGGAGGCGAACCTGCGCCGCGCGCTGCAGGAGCAGGAACTGTATCTGCACTACCAGCCGCAGATCGATCTGCGCAGCGGCCGCATCGTCGGCGTCGAAGCGCTGCTGCGCTGGAACTGCCGCGAGATGGGGCCCATGAACCCGGCCGAATTCATCGCCGTGGCCGAGGAAAGCGGCGTGATCGTCGAACTGGGCCGCTGGGTGCTGCACACCGCCTGCCGCCAGGCGGCCACCTGGTGCAAGGCCGGCCTGCTCGACTCGCTGGAACACGTGGCCGTCAACCTGTCGGCCAGCCAGGTGCGCGAACCGGGACTGATGGACGACATCCGCGCCATCCTGCACGAAACGCAGCTGCCGCGCGGCTTGCTGGAACTGGAAATCACCGAGGGCGTGATGATGGACGACGTGCCGGCCAACGTGGAACTGCTGCGGCGCCTGCAGGAGACCGGCATCCATCTGTCGATCGACGATTTCGGCACCGGCTATTCGTCGATGTCGTATTTGAAGCGCCTGCCGATCGACCAGCTGAAGATCGACCGCAGCTTCGTGCACGACCTGCCCGGCGAAGGCGAGGCGATCGTCACGGCCATCATCGCGATGGCGCACAGCCTGAAGTTGAAAGTGGTGGCCGAAGGCGTGGAAACGCCGCAGCAGGTGGAATTCCTGCGCCGCGCCGGCTGCGACAACGTGCAGGGATTCTATTTTGCCCGCCCGATGACGGCGGCGCAGCTGACCGCGCTGCTGCTCGAGCGCAGGGACTGGAGCAGCAGGACGGCGGTATCAGCTTAAGTCAACTGAACGCAAACGAAGGCTGGGGTCAGACCCGCCGGGTCTGACCCCTGAATTTAAGCCAACTTCGCCGAATGCTCGCGCGTGGCGTGGAATTTGAGCTTCGGCCAGCGCTCTTCGGTCAGGCGCAAATTCACGCCGGACGTCGCCAGGTAGGCCATGTTGCCGGCCGCGTCGTAGGCCACGTTGTGACCGAGCGCATTCTCGAAGTCCTGCAAGATGCGCTTGTCGTCGCAGCTGACCCAGCGCGCGCTGCTGATGCTGGTGCCTTCGAACACGGCGTCGACGCCGTATTCGTTCAGCAAACGGCTGGCCACCACTTCGAACTGCAGCACGCCGACCGCGCCCAGTACCAGTTCGCCACCCTGCACCGGCTTGAAGACCTGCACCGCGCCCTCTTCGCCCAGCTGTTGCAGGCCCTTGTGCAGCTGCTTGATCTTCAGCGGATTGAGGATCCGCACCGAGCGGAAGAAGTCCGGCGCAAAGTACGGGATGCCGGTAAAGGTCAGCAGCTCGCCTTCCGAAAAACTGTCGCCGATCTGCATGTTGCCGTGGTTCGGCAGGCCGATGATGTCGCCGGCGTACGCTTCTTCCACCTGTTCGCGCGAGGAGGCCATGAAGGTCACCACGTTCGACACCTTGATCTCGCGCCCCAGGCGCAAGTGCTTGACCTTCATGCCGCGCTCGAAACGTCCCGAACACACGCGCAAAAAGGCGATGCGGTCGCGGTGGGCCGGGTCCATATTGGCCTGGATCTTGAACACGAAGCCGGTAAACGGCTGCTCGGCCGGCGCCACCGAACGCACGGTGGCGTCGCGTTCGCGCGGCGCCGGCGCCCAGTCGACCAGCGCCGACAGAATCTCGCGCACGCCGAAGTTGTTGATGGCCGAACCGAAGAACACCGGTGTCTGCATGCCGGACAAAAACTCTTCCAGGTTGAACGGATTCGACGCGCCATGCACCAGTTCCACTTCCATGCGCAATTGATCCATCTCGAGCGGGAACATCTCCTGCAGGCGCGGGTTGTCGATGCCCTTGATGATCTCGAAGGCGCCGTCGGCCTTTTCCTCGCCGGCCTTGAACAGCATGATCTCGTCGTTCAGCAAGTGATACACGCCGCGGAAGTTCTTGCCCATGCCGATCGGCCAGGTGACGGGCGCGCACTGGATCTTCAGCACCGATTCGAGTTCGTCGAGCAGGTCGAGCGGATCGCGCGTCTCGCGGTCCATCTTGTTCATGAAGGTGACGATCGGCGTATTGCGCATGCGGCACACGGCCAGCAGCTTGATCGTCTGCGCTTCCACGCCCTTGGCCGCATCGATCACCATCAGCGCCGAGTCGACCGCCGTCAGCACGCGGTAAGTATCTTCCGAGAAGTCCTGGTGGCCGGGGGTGTCGAGCAGGTTGACGACATGGTCGCGAAATTCGAACTGCATCACCGAGGAAGCGACGGAAATGCCGCGCTGCTTTTCGATCTCCATCCAGTCGGACGTTGCGTGGCGGCCCGATTTGCGGGCTTTCACGGTACCGGCCATCTGGATCGCGCCCGAGAACAGCAGCAGTTTTTCGGTCAGCGTGGTTTTACCGGCATCGGGGTGGGAAATGATGCCGAAGGTGCGGCGGCGCTGCACTTCGCGCGCGATCACGGCCGGCGTTTTGCTGCCCGGTGCGGCGGTGGCCGATGGCTCCGCGCCGCCTTGAATATCGGTGGAATCGGGGGTAATGCTGTCGTTCTCGTTGGCCATATTGGTGACCATGATATGGCCCTCGCAAAAAACCCTCGATTTTACAGAAGGAACGCCCTTCCGTGTGAACTGTTCCACTCTGGGCAACAGCAAAAACGCCGGCAGCATCGAATCAGCCTGGCTCGCTTCAATATTGCATGCGTACAATTAGCGCAGCCGACTATCACAAAATCTGGCTGGATGTCGCAAGAATGGCTGTCAACAGAACGGCCGTAGGACTGGGACTACAAAGCAACCTCAATTGAGACTACAAAGTGGCGACTGCTAATCTTATGTTCGCCAATTACATACGCCCTTAAAGTAGCTACATCGCGATCTGCACTGTGCGGTGGAAAAAAATACCCTCCACCACGACGTGGCAGACGCACTCCGATGTAAAAAAGCCTGCGAGGAAGAATATGAACCACACTCAACTGAACGCCCCGGTCCAAAAGAACCAGATGCTGCCACACGCCATGCCTGCGGCCGGACGCGAGATCAAGCTTGGGTCGCGGATCAGCCTGAGCAGCGCACAACAGAATGAACTGCTGGCCGCCCTGCCACGCGCCGCGCTCGAATCGCTGTTCGAGCACCTGGAACTGGTGGAACTGCCTTTCGGCAAGGAATTGTACGCCTACGGCAACTGCCTGGAATATACGTATTTTCCAACCACCGCCATCGTCTCGCTGCTGTACGTGATGGAAGACGGCGCCACCACCGAGATCGCCGTGGTCGGCCATGAAGGCGTGGTCGGCGTGTCGCTGGTGGCCGGTGAACGCGCCATGTGCACGGCGGTCGTGCAAAGCGCCGGCTACGGCTACCGCCTGAAAACGCAAAGCCTGCGTGAAGCGTTCAACCAGGGCGGCGCCCTGCCCCAGCTGCTGATGCGTTACACCAATGCCCTGTTTGCCCAGATGGCGCAGAACGCCGTTGGCGGCCGTCACAGCTCGATCGAACAGAAACTGTGCCGCTGGTTGCTGGACCGCCTGGACCGCTCGCCATCGAACGAATTGAAAGTGACCCAGGAACTGATCTCGATCATGCTGGGCGTGCGCCGCGAAAGCATCACCGCCGCCGCCGGCAAGCTGCAGGACGAAGGCCTGATCCACTATCGCCGCGGCAATATCACGGTGCTGGACCGCGCTGGCCTGGAAGACTACGCCGGCGAATGCTACAAGGTCGCCAAGACCGAATACGACCGCCTGCTGCGCGACGTCGCCCGCTGCTGATCCCGGTAGCGCAACAGTTACAAAAATGGCCGGACATGCTTGCATGTCCGGCCATTTTCTATTGCGCCGCTTGATGTGACACTCAGGCGTCGAGTTCGTCCGGTTCCGGCGTCAGGGGCAACGGTATCAAGGCTTCGACGCAGGTGCCCTTGCCTTGCGGGCCGGGCTTGACGGTCAGGCTGCCGCCGAGCAGCAAGGCCCGTTCGCGCATGCCCAGCAAGCCGTGCGACATCGGTTTTTGCAAGGCGTCTTCGGTAATGCCGATGCCATCATCGAGCACGCGCAGCACCAGCCCCGTTTCATTGCGCTTCAGGCTGACGCTGACGGTGTTAGCCTTGGCGTATTTCAGGATATTCGTCAGCGACTCCTGCACGATGCGGAACAGCGCGATCGTCAGGGTGGCTTCGCGGTTGTCGATATGGATGGCGACGTCGGTATCGCAGCGCACCGAGCTCATGCGGGCAAAATCCTCGCAATAACTCTCGATGGCGGCGCACAGGCCCAGGTTGTCCAGCAGGCTGGGGCGCAGGTCTTCGACGATGCGCCGTTTCAGCTCCACCGTTTCCAGCAAGGTGGCCTTGGCGTGGCGCAATTGCGCGGCCAGTTCGGGGTGCGACTGCGCCAGTTGCTGGGTGACGGCGCCTAGGTCCATGCTGATCGAGGTGAGGTGGGCGCCGAGTTCGTCGTGCAACTCGCGCGCCAGCCGCGCCTTTTCCACTTCATTGACACTGATCAAATGACGCGACAATACGGATAGCTGTTCGGTGCGCTTGACTACAGTCGACTCCAGCGTGTCATTGGCGTTTTTCAGCGCGAACTCGACCGCCGCGCGATTCTGGAAGCTGCGCCGCACCAGCTGGTAAAACATGATCAGCACCAAAATCGCCAGGCCGTTGATGCCGATTCCCAGCAACACGGCTTTCTGGTATTCACGGTAAAAGGCGGCGCTGCCGGCCGCCAGCGCTTCGTTCTGCTCGCGCACCATGATCACCACCTGCAGGCGGATTTCATCCATGGTGGCGCGCTCGTCGCTGACCCTGGCGATATTGACGATATCGGCCAGGCCGCCCTGCTTGTAGACATTGATGGTCTCGTCGAGCGTCATCATCTTGCGCCGTATCAGGGTCTTGAGCTGGGCCAGGTTCTTCAGCTGGCTGGGACTGCCCTGCAACAGGATTTCCAGGCCCTTCAACTCATTGTCGATTTCGGCGGTGGCGGTACGCGACGGTCCCAGATAGGTGTCGGCATCTGAAATGAAATAGCCGCGCAAGCTGCTTTCGGCATCGAGCACCAGCACGTTCAGGTATTGCAGGCGGTCGGCCACCTTGGCGCTCTGGGCCAGCAAGGCATTCGTGCTTTTCAGGGTTTCGAGGTTGTGGGACAGGCTGAAGCCATTGAGCACCAGCAACAAGGCGCAGGTGACACAAAGGATAGTCTTGTACAGAGGCAGGCGATGATACGGCGCCGGTTCGACGGTGAAATACATCCTGGTGTGCATCCTTGGCAAGGTTCAGCGCGGCAGAGAACGCCAGCGCCGGCCAATTATAACCCCGCTACAAGATGCCGCCCCGCACGCTATCTGGCCTATCGGCAAGCAGAAGGAACTCCGGGGCGTGATTGCCCCGCCCGCGTCAATCGAGCAAATTGTTTTTCATCGCGTAGTAGGTGAGGTCGCTATTCGATTGCAAGCCCATCTTTTCCATGATGCGGGTGCGGTAGGTACTCACCGTCTTGATGCTTAACGACAAGGCCACGCCGATATCGGACACGGTGGCGCCGCGCGCCAGGCGCAGGAAGACCTGGAACTCGCGGTCCGACAATTCCGTGTGCAGGGCCGCGTTGGTGTCGCGGTCGAACGACTGCGCCAGCAATTCGCCCACGGTCGAGCTGACATAGCGGCGGCCCTGATAGACGGTACGCACGGCCGTCATCAGTTCGTCGGCTTCGCATTCCTTGTTCAGATAGCCATTGGCACCCATCTTGAACAGGTTCAGCGCATATTGCTGGGCCGGATAGCCGCTCAGTATCAGCACCGGCAATTCGGGCTGGCCCTGGCGGATCGTGCGCAGGGTATCGATGCCGCTCTGGTCGGGCATGGCGATATCGAGCAGCAATACATCACATATTTCGCGGCGGGCGATATCGAGCGCTTCACGCCCGGTACCGGCTTCCGCCACCACATTAAAATCGTCAGACGATGAAAAAATCTGCTTGAATCCGGCTCGTACTATTTGGTGGTCATCACAAATGGCAACGCGTATCATTGTTTCCCCTTAAATTTTCCTGGCTTGGGAAAGACTACCGGTGCGGACATTGGCACCGGTTCAGCGTCACTAACAAAAACGCAACTGGAGCATTATATGTAAAATGCGCACGGCGCACCTTACAAGGCGTGCGTAACACCATTTTAGTCAAAAAAACAGCGTTATCAAACAACCCCAACCCATATTGGTCCTACTCCTGCTTTAGCAAGGCGAGTATTGCAAATAATTCGCCGCGTATCCAGTCACGGTCCAGCGGCGCTTCCTGAGGCACCGGCGGCGTGGCCTCCGGCACCGGGCCGGCGCCGCTGTCGAGCTCGATACCGGGCGCCGCATGCAGGCCGCCACGGCTGTCGAGCTTGTTTCGCGCCCCGCTGATGGTAAAGCCCTGCTCGTACAGCAGCTCGCGGATACGCCGTATCAGCAGCACCTCGTGGTGCTGGTAATAGCGCCGGTTGCCGCGCCGTTTCACGGGTTTCAGCTGGGAGAACTCCTGTTCCCAGTAACGCAGCACATGGGGCTTGACGCCGCACAGCTCGCTCACCTCGCCGATCGTGAAATAGCGCTTGGCCGGTATCGGCGGCAACGCGATCAACTCGGTCTTACTGATGCGCTCGTTCATCGCCACTCACTCAGGCAGCACGGGCCAGCGGACTGGTCTCTTCGACCATGCTTTTCAGCTTCTGGCTGGCATGGAAGGTCACCACGCGGCGCGCGGTGATGGGAATTTCTTCGCCGGTCTTCGGGTTGCGGCCCGGACGCTGCGGCTTGTCGCGCAGCTGGAAATTGCCGAAGCCCGACAATTTGACGGCTTCGCCGCGCTCGAGCGCATTGCGGATCTCGTCAAAGAAGGTCTCGACCATATCTTTCGCTTCGCGCTTGTTCAGGCCGACCTGTTCGAACAGCAGTTCGGCCAGTTCCGCCTTGGTCAAGGTGGGTAGATCTTTTTCCGCTTCCTGGCGCACTTTGGCAACCAGCATGGCCCGGTGCAAATCGGCGGCCAATGCGGACTGCAGTACGGCGGAATCAACGTCGCTGTTATTAATTTTCCTGCCCTGCCTTTTCTGTGCGCCCGCGTGCCAGGTGGCACGCATGGACAATCTGGTTGGACGACAAACAGGCCAGCGCATGGCGCCGGCCCGCATTTGCCGCTATTTTTGCCGCTGCTTACGAACGCAGTTTCGCGTCGTGGCCCTGCTTTGCCGCCTCGATCAGCACGGTCATCAGGCCGTCGACCACATCGTCTTGCAGGGTGTTTTGAGTATCTTGCAAGCTAATCCGGAAAGCAAGGCTTTTTTCATCCGCTTCCAGCCCTTTTCCACGATATTCATCAAATAAAACAATGGCTTGCACGATACGCGCCGCCGGGCTGGCCTTTGCCGCCGCGTGGAAGGTGTCGAGCAGATCCTGCGCCGCCACTGTCTGCTTGACGAGCACCGCCAGGTCGCGGCTGGCGCCCGGGAATTTCGAAATTTCCGCGTACACCGGCACCACGCGCTGCGTCAGGGCCTCGGCATCGACTTCGAACAGCACCGGCGCTTGCGGCAGATCATATTTCTGCATCCAGCGCGGGTGAATTTCGCCGATAAAGCCGATCACCTTGCCATCGAGTTCCACATTCGCCGAACGGCCTGGATGCAGCGCCGGATGTTCCGCCTTGGTGAAACGCAGCACCTGCGGCGCGAACAGCGCTTCCAGGTCGGCTTTCACGTCGAAGAAGTCGACCGTGCGCGCCGGCTGGCCCCATTGCTCGTCGGCCACCGGGCCGTAGGCCATGGCCGCCACCCGTTTTGGCTGGGCGTAGCCGGCCACCGACAGCGCACCGTTCTGCACTGCATCGTCACGCTGGTAGATGGCGCCGACTTCGAAGATGCGCACGCGGCCCGTCTTGCGGTTCAGGTTGTAGCGCACATTGGCGATCAGGCTGCCGATCAGCGAGGAGCGCATCACGCTCATCTGGCTGGCGATCGGGTTCTGCAATTTGATCGGATTGGTATTGCCCGAGAAATCGCGCTCCCAGGCGCTGTCGACAAAGCTCATGTTGACCACTTCCTGGAAACCCAGGTCGGCCAGTTCATGGCGCACGGCAAACAGCGAACGCGTGTTTTCCGGCGCGATCTGCATCACGTTGGCGGCCACCGGCGGCAAGGCCGGAATATTTTCGAAGCCGTACACGCGCGCCACTTCCTCGATCAGGTCTTCCTCGATCTCGATGTCGAAACGGTAGCTGGGCGAAGTCACGGAAAACACGCCGTCCGCCAAGGTGAAAGGCAGCGCCAGGCGCGTGAAGATGTCGGAGATCAACTCGTCGTTGAGCGGCACGCCGATGACTTTTTGCGCGCGCGCCGTGCGCATGGCCACCGGGCTGCGCTGCGGCAGGTTGACCACATGGTCGTCGACCGGGCCGACGGTGGTCTGCTGGGTGCCGCAAATTTCCACGATCAGGGCCGTGATGCGTTCGATATGCTCGACAGTGGTGGCGAAATCGACGCCGCGCTCGAAGCGGTGCGCCGCATCGGTCGAGAAATTCAAACGGCGCGCACGGCCTTGAATGGCGTTTGGCCACCAGAAGGCCGCTTCCAGGTAGATGCTGTCGGTATCGTCCGAGACCGAACTGGCGTCGCCGCCCATGATGCCGGCCAGCGACTCGATTTCCTGCTCGTCGGCGATCACGCCGATCCAGTCGTCGACGGCAATTGTGTTGCCGTTCAACAGCTTGACGGACTCGCCGGCCTTGCCCCAGCGCACGTCCAGGCTGCCGTGGATCTTGGCCAGGTCAAACACGTGGCTCGGGCGACCCAGTTCCAGCATGACATAGTTAGAGATGTCGACCAGGGCCGACAGCGGACGCTGGCCGCTGCGCTCGAGGCGCTGTTTCATCCAGTCCGGCGTGGCGGCTTTGGCGTTCAGGCCGCGAATCACGCGGCCCGTGAAACGGCCGCACAGGTCCGGCGCGCTGATTTTTACAGGCAGCACTTCGTCGCTCGATACGGGAACGGCGCTGAACTGGGGAACATTCAGGGGCACGCCGGTCAGCGCGGACACTTCGCGCGCCACGCCCAGCACCGACAGGCAATCGGCCTTGTTCGGCGTCAGCTTGATGGTGAATTTCAGGTCGTTGAGGGCGTAGTAATCGCGGAAGTCCTGGCCGATCGGCGCGTCGTCCGGCAGCTCCATCAGGCCGGCGTTTTCTTCCGACAATTTCAGTTCGCGCGCCGAGCACAGCATGCCTTGCGACTCGACGCCGCGCAGCTGGCCGACCTTGATTTCAAACGGCTTGCCGTCGCTGCCGGGCGGCAGCACGGCGCCGGCCTTGGCGCACACCACGCGCAGGCCCGGGCGCACATTCGGCGCGCCGCAGACGATGGTCAGCATGGTGCCGGTGCCGACATCGACCTTGCACACGTTCAGGCGGTCGGCGTTCGGATGTTTCTCCATCTCCACGACCAGGCCCACCACCACGTTCGAGAACGGAGGCGCGACAGGATCGACGTCCTCGACTTCCAGACCGGACATGGTCAACAGATGGGCCAGTTCGTCCGAAGTCATCTTCGGATCGACCATGGTACGGAGCCAGTTTTCGGAAAATTGCATAATCAAGCCTTCAAAGGGTCAAAGCTCACGGCGCGAGCGCAAGCGGCGCTCAAGCGCCATGAATCATACGGAACAACGCTTAATTGAATTGCTTCAGGAAACGCAAGTCGCCTTCATAGAACAGACGCAGGTCGTTGATGCCGTAACGCAGCATCGTCAAACGTTCCAGGCCGGAGCCGAAAGCAAAGCCGATGAATTTCTCGGGGTCCAGGCCGAAGTTCTTCACCACGGTCGGATGCACCTGGCCGGCGCCCGACACTTCCAGCCAGCGGCCTTTCAGCGGACCGGAGCCAAAGGCGATATCGATCTCGGCCGACGGTTCCGTGAACGGGAAGTACGACGGACGGAAGCGTACCTGCAGGTCGTCGGTCTCGAAGAAGGCCTTGACGAAATTCAGGTACACGCCCTTCAGGTCGGCGAAGCTGATGTCTTCGGCGATCCACAGGCCTTCGACCTGGTGGAACATCGGCGAATGGGTGGCGTCGCTGTCGACGCGGTAGGTGCGGCCCGGCGCGATGACCTTGATCGGCGGCGTATGCGTGCGCGCATAGCGCACCTGCATCGGGCTGGTGTGCGTGCGCAGCAGCAGCGGCTTGCCGTCGGTGTCGTTGCCGTCGATATAAAACGTGTCCTGCATGGAACGCGCTGGGTGGTTTTCCGGGCTGTTCAACGCCGTGAAATTGGTCCAGTCATTTTCGATTTCGGGGCCGTCGGCCACGTCGAAACCGATCGAGCGGAAGATTTCCTCGACCCGCTCCCAGCTGCGCATCACGGGATGGATGCCGCCCGGCATGCGCCCACGGCCTGGCATGGTGACGTCGATCGCTTCGGCGTTCAGACGGCCTTGCATCTGTGCATCGGCCAGTGCATCACGGCGCGCCGTCAGCGCGTCTTCGATCTGCACCTTGACGGCGTTGATCAGGGCGCCTTGCGCCTTGCGCGCGTCCGGGTCGAGCTTGCCCAGGCCCTTCATCATTTCGGTAATCTGGCCGGTCTTGCCCAGGTAGCGGGCCTTGGCGTTTTCAAGTGCGGCAGCGTCTGCGGCGGCGATAAAGTCAGCCTGGGCCGAGACGACGAGTTCTTCTAGGGAGTTCATGCGGCTTTTCCTGTTTTGGAAATCAATCCTGGATTGGTAGTTCAGAACCCAACAATCAAAAACGGAAACGGGGCACAAGGTGGTTGTACACCCCTGCCCCGCTCTTTATGACGTCACCCTACGGATGACGCTTTGCAATCGTCGATGCTTACGCAGCGATTTTTGCTTTGACCGCGTTGACAATCGCAGCGAATGCTGGCTTGTCCATCACAGCCATATCGGCCAGGACTTTACGGTCCAGTTCGATATTTGCTTTTTTCAGACCGTTCATGAATACGCTGTACGTCACGCCATGCTCACGGGAAGCGGCGTTGATACGGGCGATCCACAGGCGGCGGAAAACGCGTTTCTTGTTGCGGCGATCGCGGTAAGCGTATTGGCCAGCGCGCATGACTGCTTGCTTGGCAACACGGTATACACGGCTGCGGCGACCACGGTAGCCTTTAGCTTGAACAAGAATCTTCTTATGACGGGCACGAGCTGTAACCCCACGTTTTACTCTAGGCATAGTAACTCCTTAAATTGAGTGTGAGATTAAGCAGTCGGCATCATGCGCATGACGGACGTGACATCCGATGCGTTGATGTTACGGGTACCGCGCAACTGACGTTTGTTTTTGGTGGTTTTCTTGGTCAGGATGTGGCGTTTGAACGCGTGACCCGACTTGACTGTTCCACCTGGACGCACGCGAAAACGTTTTTTCGCGGAGCTTTTGGTCTTCATTTTAGGCATAGCAATCTGTCCTCTTACGGACAGCTCCATTTATAACAGGATTGCAGGTGGCAACACGACGCTGCGCTTAGATGCCTGCTTTCACATGTTGTGCAGCGGATGCGAGTCCACTACAGTTTGAGCGGCCCGGACATCGCTGGCCGGGCCGCTCAAAATACTGCCTGGGTTCGGGCCTTGCGCCAAGCCTGGCGCACCGACATCGAACCACAGAAAAACGCTATTGTATCTTACTTTTTCTTCTTCGGCGAAAGGACCATGATCATCTGGCGCCCTTCCATCTTCGGAAACTGCTCGACCTGGCCAAATGGCTCCAGATCGGCCTTCAGACGCTCCAGCATGCGGAAGCCAATATCCTGGTGCGCCATCTCGCGACCGCGGAAACGCAAGGTGATCTTGGTCTTGTCGCCGTCTTCGAGGAACTTGATGAGATTACGCAACTTGATATTGTAGTCACCATCATCAGTCCCCGGACGGAATTTGACTTCCTTCACGAGGATGATCTTTTGCTTCAATTTCGCTTCGTGAGCCTTCTTCTGCTCCGAATACTTAAATTTGCCGTAGTCCATCAAACGGCACACCGGTGGCTGCGCGGTAGGCGCAATTTCCACCAGGTCGACGTTTGCCTCTTCCGCCAGGCGGAAGGCTTCAGCCAAACTTACGATACCGAGTGGCTCGTTATCGACCCCGCTTAAACGCATTTCAGGGGCAGTGATTTCGCCATTGATGCGATGTGACTTGTCAGTAGCTATTGTAATTTCCTTTAAAAATCTGATAAGACGGTCGTGCAGCGAGTTTCCTCGTCAGGCCTTGGTGTCGACTTCATTTTTGAGTCGCTCAATCAGGGCATCGACGGACATTACGCCCAGATCGACATTGCCCCGCGCCCGCACGGCCACTGTATTGGCATCCCGCTCTTTGTCGCCAATTACTAAGATGTAAGGCAATTTTTGTACGGAATGTTCACGTATTTTATAGGTAATCTTCTCGTTACGCAAATCAGCCTGTACGCGGATGCCTGCCTTGCGTAGTTTTGTGGCCACTTCCTGCACATAATCGGCTTGCGCATCCGAGATATTCAATACCGATACCTGCATCGGTGCCAGCCACAGCGGCATCGCACCGGCATAGTGTTCGATCAGGATGCCGATGAAACGTTCCAGCGAACCGACGATCGCGCGGTGCAGCATGATGGGCACCTGGCGCGTGTTGTCGATCGCCACATATTCGGCGCCCAGGCGGCCCGGCATCGACGGATCGATCTGTACCGTGCCGACCTGCCATGCGCGGCCCAGGCTGTCTTTCAGGTGGTATTCGATCTTCGGGCCATAGAAGGCGCCCTCGCCTGGCAGTTCCGTCCACTCCACGCCACAGGCGCGCAGGGCCGAACGCAGCGACTCTTCCGCCTTGTCCCACGATTCTTCTGTACCGATGCGGCTGTCCGGACGCAAGGCCAGTTTCACATCGATATTGGTGAAGCCGAAGGCCGTGTAGACGTCCATCGCCTGCTGGTGGAAGGCCGTCACTTCGCCGGCGATCTGCTCTTCGGTACAGAAAATGTGGCCGTCATCCTGGGTAAAGCCGCGCACGCGCATCATGCCGTGCAAGGCGCCCGACGGCTCGTTGCGGTGGCACTGGCCGAACTCGCCGTAGCGCAGCGGCAGATCGCGGTAGCTGCGCATGCTGTTGTTGTAGATCTGCACATGACCGGGGCAGTTCATCGGCTTCAGCGCATACGAGCGGTTTTCCGACTCGGTGATGAACATGTTTTCGCGGTAATTGTCCCAGTGGCCGGTTTTTTCCCACAGGCCACGGTCGAGAATCTGCGGCGCCTTGACTTCCTGATAGCCGTTGACCTGGTACACATTGCGCATGTATTGCTCGACCTGCTGCCAGATCGACCAGCCTTTCGGGTGCCAGAAGATCAGGCCCGGCGCTTCTTCCTGGAAATGGAAGAAATCGAGCTGCTTGCCCAGCTTGCGGTGATCGCGCTTTTCCGCCTCTTCCAGGTTGTGCAGGTACAGCTCCTGGTCTTCCTTCTTGGCCCAGGCGGTGCCGTACACGCGCTGCAGCATCTCGTTTTTCGAGTCGCCGCGCCAGTAGGCGCCGGCCAGCTTCATCAGCTTGAAGACTTTCAGCTTGCCGGTCGATGGCACGTGCGGGCCGCGGCACAAGTCGGTGAACGCGCCTTCCGAATACAGCGACACTTCCTGGTCGGCCGGAATCGCGGCGATCAGTTCGGCCTTGTAGGCTTCGCCGATGCTGGCGAAGTATTCGATCGCCTCATCGCGCGTGACGACCTTGCGCGTGACGCGCTCGTCCTTCTTGGCCAGTTCCGTCATTTTCTTTTCGATCGCCACCAGGTCTTCCGGCGTGAACGGACGCTTGTAGGCGAAGTCGTAGTAGAAGCCGTTGTCGATCACCGGGCCGATGGTCACTTGCGCATCGGGGAACAATTCCTTGACTGCATGCGCCAGCAAGTGGGCCGTCGAATGGCGGATCACGTCCAGGCCGTCGGCGTCCTTGTCGGTGATAATGGCCAGTTCGGCGTCCTGCTCGATCAGCCAAGAGGTATCGACCAGTTTGCCGTCGACCTTGCCGGCCAGCGCGGCCTTGGCGAGACCCGTACCAATATTGGCCGCAACCTGGGCCACGGTGACCGGGCCGTCAAATTGACGGGCGGAACCATCGGGAAGTCGGATTGTAAGCATATTGATCTCCATGTCGGCGCTGGCGCCAGGTAAAACTGCAATGTATATATGAATGAAATACTGAAAGGAAAACGCAGACGCAAAAAAACGCGGACTAGCCGCGTTTTTCACTTTTTCAGGACAAAGGAAACCCGTTCGACTAGCGTCACTCCCAAAGCTTGGTAGTAGTTCGCGGTGTCATAACCGGTGACCCTTTCTTGATTACTGCATTCTGGTGGGCGGTGAGGAATTCGAATCCCCGACCCCTTGGATGTCGACCAAGTATTCTAACCAGCTGAACTAACCGCCCGTAAAACTTTTTTATCGATCACCAACTGCGTGATCACCTGCCTGAAACTTCTTGCAACTGAATTCTGGTGGGCGGTGAGGAATTCGAATCCCCGACCCCTTGGATGTCGACCAAGTATTCTAACCAGCTGAACTAACCGCCCCGAAGACCAGCATTATAGAGAGGCTTTCCCGGAATGACAAGGGCTGTTTTACAGGAAACTTTAACATTTCCCGGGCGTCAGCCGTTTTGGCCTGCGCCATGCCGATGAAACACTAATGCCGGTAAAATCGCCACATGAACTCCACCTTATCATCGACCTTGTTAACTTGGCTCAAAACCCTGAGCCGCATCTGCGGTTTTGAAACGGCTGATTCGTTTCCGCCCGGCCACCCGTATGCGCGCACGCACTGGGATGCGGCGTATTTCGATATCGCCTCCGACGTCAAGCCGGACGAGATCGAACGGCGCTTGTGCGCGGCCATCGGCAACACGCCCAGCGTGTTTGCGTATATCACCAATCCCACGCCGCGCATGCAGCGCGCCCTGCTCAACATGATCCACGACCGCCTGCGCCGCCAGCCGGGCGCGGGCGCCACCGACCTGGTGCTGCTGCTGATCCAGGCCTACGACAGCCCGCATATCATGGAAGCCGTGCCGGGCCTGCGCGCGCTGATCCGCGACACCGAGCATGAAGCGACCAATCCGAGGGTGCACGCGATACTGGAGTTGCTGATCGGCACGCCGCGCGGCATCGATGTGATCGATATGCCGGCCTAACGGTGACTCGTCGGAAAGTAGCGTGTACGCACGCGCATGAACGGTGTTTCCACCAGTGCATACAGCAGCCAGCCGGTGACGATGCTGACGAAGATCATGATCAGCACCGCCGGCAAGCCGTCCGGCCCGTAACCCCGGTCCTGCAAGACGGGACTGAGCAGGATGCACAGCTGCTTGTGCAGCAGATAAATCGCATACGACCACAGGGCCAGGCTGGCCGCACCCGGCACGCGCCATTGATATAGCGCACTGCCCGGACTCATGGCGGCGATCAGCAGCAAACTGAAGCTGATGGCCAGCGCCGGATAGCCCAGCACCGTGACCCAGTAATCGAAGTGATAATGAAAGAACAGCGTCAGCATCAGCGCCGCGCCCGCCAGGCCGGCCAGCAGGGTGCGGTTGCCGTATGCGGTGATGCGCGACCAGGCGGCCGGATGATGGTTCTTCAATAGCGCCAGCGCCACGCCCGCCACCAGTTCGTCGAAGCGGCACCAGGATGCGTAATAGATATATTTGTAGTAGCCCATGCCGCCGCGCGGCACTTGCACATATTCATCCCATAGATAAGCACGCACCAGCATGCCGGCCGCGAAGCTGGCGGCCACCGCCACCCAGGCCCACAGCAGGGATTTGCGGCAGGCGGCGATCAGCAGCGCCACGGCCGGCAGCAGCACATAGAACTGCTCTTCCACGCACAGTGACCAGGCATGTGAAAAGGCCGTGCCCGGCGTCAGATTGATATTCTGTGTAAAGGTCAAGAACTTCCACAGCGGCAGCAGCGCATAGTCGCCGCGAAACGCGGGCCACAGATAGTACAGCGCCAGCACGAAGTAGAAATTGGGCAAGGTGCGCAGGAAACGGCGCGCATAGAAATGCGGCAGCGAAAAACCCTGCCTGCTGCGCAAGGCGGCAAATATCTGGTTGCCGATCAGATAGCCGCTCAGGGCAAAAAACAGGTCGACGCCAGTCCAGCCTATCTGGCCCCAGAAACCGAACACGCCAGGTGCGACAAACAATTCATAGTGATTGGCAAACACCAGCACGATGGCCAGCGCGCGCAGGGTGTCGAGGCCGTACAGGCGGGGAGTCAGGGAAGAACTGGTCATGGGCAACGGCGGTGTAAGCAGGCAATGGCGCCGATCATGCCACGCGGAAGCACCGCCTGCCCACATTTTTCAGCGGCGACTGCCGTGATTGCCGCTAAAATATGGCGACCCGTTTTTTCACCATAGGATGACCATGAGCAGCGCACTCCACTTCAAATCCATCAACTACACGGGCCAGGGCAGCGGCCCGCGCCTGATCGTCACCGGCGCCGTGCACGGCAATGAAACCTGCGGCACCAAGGGCATACAGCGCGTGATGGCGGAAATCGACAGCGGCGCGCTGGCCATCCTGGCCGGCAGCGTGACCTTCGTGCCGATTACCAACCCGCTGGCCTATGCCAAGGGCGTGCGCAGCGGCGACCGCAACCTGAACCGCAACCTGTTCCCCAACGACAATCCGCAAGATTTCGAAGACCGCATCGCCAACTGGCTGTGCCCGCTGCTGGGCCAGCACGACGTGCTGCTGGACTTGCACTCGTTCAATGCCGACAGCCAGCCCTTCGTGATGGTCGGCCCGCGCAACAACGACGGTCCGCTGCAACCGTTCCAGCACGAGGACAAGGAGCGGGCGCTGGCGCGCCGCCTGGGCGTGCGCCGCTTTGTCGATGGCTGGCTGCAAACCTATGGCGCCGGCGTGCAGCGCCGCCTGGCCGGCAGCGACCAGGTCGGCCTGGTCTTGCGCTACGGCGTGGGCACGACAGAATACATGCGCTCGACGGGCGGCTATGCGCTGACCCTGGAATGTGGCCAGCACGCCGACCCGGCCGCGCCCGATGTCGCCTACCGCGCCATCATGAATACCTTGGCATTCCTGGGTTTTATCGATGCGCCGCCACCAGCACCGATTGCGGACGCGGACATGGAAGCGTTGAACATGGTGGTGGTGCACGACAAGCTCGATGCCAACGACCGCTTCATCAAGACCTGGTCCAGCTTCGACACCGTCAAGCAAGGTGAACAGATCGGCGTGCGCGCGGATGGCACGCCGGTCACGGCCGAATTCGACGCATATATCCTGTTCCCGGATGTCAATGCGGCGGCGAATGCCGAGTGGTATTACCTGGCCCGTGTCAGCCCGTCGTTTTAATGGCCGACGGATTTTGAGAATAGATTGATGACCAGCACGCCGGCAATGATCAGCCCCAGGCCGATCAGCGCCGGTGTATCGAGGCTCTGCTTGAACCAGAACCAGCCGACGGCGGAGATCAGCACGATGCCCACGCCCGACCAGATCGCATACACGATGCCGGTCGGTATCACCTTCAAGGTCAGCGACAGACACCAGAAGGCGATGCCATAGCCGATCACGGTGATCACGCTGGGCCACAGGCGGCTGAAACCTTCGGACGCCTTGAGGGCGCTGGTGGCGATCACTTCGGCAACGATGGCGATCGCCAGCAAAAAATACGTCATGGCCAGGCTCATGCAGGCGTCCTTGAGGAGTGTTTATTGCGGGCTGAGCAGTTTCAGGCCGAGGATGCCGCAGACGATCAGCGCGATGCAGGCGATACGCGCGGCGCCAGCCGGCTCGCCCAGCACCATCATGCCGAAGATGGCGGTGCCGACGGTGCCGATGCCGGTCCAGATCGCGTACGCCGTGCCCAGCGGCAAAGTGCGCAAGGCCAGGCCCAGCATCACGATGCTGCCCAGCATGGCCGCCAGGGTCAACGCGGACGGCAGCCAGCGGGTAAAGCCGGCGCTGTATTTCAGGCCGATCGCCCATGCCACTTCCAGCAAGCCAGCCAATACCAAGATAATCCAAGCCATATAGTTCTCCTGAGGTGACAGGGTCGTCCCCGCCATGCAGCCCCATCATCGAGCGGGGTCGTCCCCACAGGAGCAAAGCGGCAGTATACCATTCGCTAGAATGTTTGCTCCAGGCAAAAAAATCCCGCTGCCTGCCGGCTTGCCCGATAATCAATCTTTTATCTTGCTTCGGAGTCACCATGTCAGTTCTTGCCCAGATCGTTACCGCCCTGATCCTGCTGCTGCACGTGTATATCGTGCTGCTTGAAACCGTGCTGTTCGATAGCCGCGGGCGCAAGGCGTTTGCGCTCAGCAAGGAAAAAGCCGAGATCGTGCGCCCCGCCATGTCCAACCAGGGCTGCTACAACGGCTTCCTGGTGGCCGCGCTGGCCGTCGGCTTCCTGCATCCGGACACGACAATAGCCCATGCCTTCACCATCTACGGCCTGGCCTGCATCGCCGTGGCCGGCATCTGGGGCGCGGCCACCGTCAAGAAAAGCATCTTGTACCTGCAAACCGTGCCGGCCGTGATCGCCCTGCTGCTGCATCACTTCGCCTGATCCTTGCTTTGGCCGCGCGTGCGGCCAGCAGGCTTTTTATTTATATCGTAATATGACGATATTGAAATCCGAAAGGCCCGATACATCATGGACATCGACGCCATCCACAAGGCGCTGGCCAATCCCGTGCGGCGGCAGATCCTGCAATGGCTGAAAGATCCGGACCAGCATTTCCTGGAACAGGAACTGCCACTCGACATGGGCGTCTGCGCCGGCCTGATCGACCGCCGGCTGGGACTGTCGCAATCGACGGTATCGGCCCACCTGGCCACCTTGCAAAAGGCGGGCCTGGTGTCGACCAAAAAGGTCGGGCAATGGAGTTTTTTCAAGCGTGACGAGGCGACCATCCAGGCGTTTCTGGAACAACTGCAACAAGGTTTGTGATCCACGGCAACGACAACACCCTCACTCTGGCAACCCACAAGGAAAACACCATGACCACTCTTTTCGACCCGATTACCATCGGCAGCCTGCAATTGAAGAACCGCATCATCATGGCGCCGCTGACGCGTTCGCGCGCCAACAACCCGGGCCGCGTGCCGAATGCCCTGATGGCCGAATATTATGTGCAGCGCGCCTCGGCCGGCCTGATCATTTCGGAAGCGACCGCCGTCACGCCACAGGGCGTAGGCTATGCCGATACGCCGGGCATCTGGTCCGATGAGCAGGTCGAAGGCTGGAAACTGGTCACCGACGCCGTGCATGCGGCCGGCGGCAAGATCGTGCTGCAACTGTGGCATGTGGGCCGCATCTCGTCGCCCCTGTTCCTGGACGGCGACCTGCCCGTGGCGCCGAGCGCCATCAAGCCGGCCGGCCATGTCAGCCTGGTGCGCCCGATACAGGAATACGTGACGCCGCGCGCGCTCGATACCGAAGAGATCCCCGGCATCGTGGCCGCCTACCGCAAGGGCGCGGAAAACGCGAAAAAGGCCGGCTTTGACGGCGTCGAAGTGCACGGCGCGAATGGCTACCTGCTGGACCAGTTCCTGCAAGACAGCACCAACCACCGCAGCGACAACTACGGCGGCTCGATCGAGAACCGCGCCCGCCTGATGCTGGAAGTGACCGACGCCTGTATCGCCGTGTGGGGCGCCGACAAGGTCGGCATGCACCTGGCGCCGCGCCGCGATTCGCACGACGTGGGCGACTCCACGCCGCGCGAGACCTTCGGCTACGTGGCGCGGGAACTGGGCAAGCGCGGCATCGCGTTCATTTGCGCGCGCGAAGCGCTGGGCGACGACCGCCTGGGCCCGTACCTCAAGGAACAGTTCGGCGGCGTGTATATCGCCAATGAAAAAATGGACAAGGCCGCCGCCCAGGCGCTGCTGGACAAGGGCGAGGCAGACGCGGTCGCCTTCGGCCTGTGGTTCATCGCCAACCCGGACCTGCCGATCCGCCTGCGCAGCGATGCACCGCTGAACCCGCTGGACGCCGCCACCCTGTACGCACCGGCCGCCGCCGGCTATACCGACTATCCGGCACTGGCCTGACCTTTGTCGCGACGGACGTCAACCGCGTGACGGCGTGCGCGACGGCGGTGATTGCCGCCGCGCAGCCGAACTGCTGAGGATGCGGTAAATGACGTCGGTCGGCACATGGTGCTCTTTCAGGTAGGCGGTGGCGACCGTCCTGCCCAGCACCTTGTGAAATTCCACGCCCTGCTCCACCAGTTGCGCGGTCGCGGTATCGTTGCGGCTGTTGCCATCGCCGATCTCATCCTTGCTTGATGTGCTGTGCATCATGCCTCCCATGCTCAAAATGTCATCGGCAAGCGGACCGACAGCGATACGTCCGGCGTATCGCGCGTCAGGCCGGCGCCGACTGAAATGTTCAAGGTCCGGTCCTTGGCGAGCCGGTACGAATAGCCCATCAGCAAGGTGCCGAGCTGCGTGCGCACGGCGCCGGGCACGACCGTGCCGTTCTGGCGCGTGCGGCCGATGGTGCTGTGGTCATAGCCCAGGCTCAATGAGCCTTTTTCATTGAGCGCCAGGCCGATGCCGAAGTTGATGCCAAAAATCTTGCCAGGCTCGACAGTGCCCAGCGGTTCGCGCAGGCCGTCGCGCAGCAGCCGGCTGACGTCGTGCCGCTTGAAGCTGTGCAAATAACTGATGCTGCCGAAAAACACCGCCGGGTCGGAGGGAAACAGCCAGGTCAGGCTCGGTTGCAAAGAGTAAAAACCGGAACCGGTGGGCAGGTCCAGCGGCAAGCCGGTGCCGGTGGCGTTCTCGCCCACGCAGCGGCGCACGCAATCGGTGACGACACTGAACGGATCGCGTCCGGTGCGCGACTTGAAGCGCAGGCCGGCCACGTAATACGATTTGTCGGCGCCGCCGTCGTTGAGCTGGTAGCGCGCCGCCAGTTCCACGTCGCCCAGCTTCTTGCCGCTGGTGTCGAACACGCGCTCGACCGCCGTGCCGGTAAACAACTCGCGGCTGACGGTGGAATCGGAACGGTACACATAGGGGATGCGCGCCTCGACTTCAAAGCGGTTGGTGATGCCGGTGCGGCCGCTCAGCGCCGCCGTAAAGGTGTTGCGCTTGACTTCGCGCACGTCAATCAGCCCGATCAGCAGCGCGGGAATAATCGTGTAGCCGACCAGCGCCACCCGGTTGCTCGATGAGTAACCGAACTGCGCCGATGGCTCCAGCACGAATTTGCCCCTGGGTGTCAGCACACCGGGCTGCTCGAAAATCGGCGCCACTTCCGGTGGCCGGCTGTCGCGGCCCGGTGGACGGCCGACCGCCACCTGCCCCGGTGTCGACGGCGGCACCGCTGGTGCCGCCGGTGACGGTACAGGAGCGGGTACGGCAGTGCCGGGCGCGCCATCCTGGCCAGGCGCCTCCTGCAAGCCCAGGCCGCGCTGTTCGGCCAGCAGCTCGCTGGCGAAGGGCGTGGCGCCTTGCAGGCTGTCGATACGGCGCTGCTGTGCCTGCAGCGTGCCGCGCAGCATGTCGAGCAAGCGGCGCTGCTCGGCCAGTTGCGCTTTCATGTCTTCCAGGCGTGCCGCCAGCGTCTCCTGGCTGGCGGCCGGGACCGGGACCGGGACATCCTGACCGTGTGCCGCAGTGCTCAGCAGCAAGGCCGACGCACCGGCCGCGCCGAAACGCAATAAATGAAGATACCGCATCGTTTCTCCTGAAGTGAAGCCGGACGGCATGCCCGGCATGGTTGCATGGTTGCTTGGCCTAGCGCGGCCCCGCCACGGTGTCGAGCGCGTTTTGCAAGGTGTCCTGGAAATTGGCGATCTTCAGCAGTTCAAGGCTGTTGACGCTGGTATTGACGATGGTCTGGCTGCGCAAGACCTGGTCGTTCAAGCTGTTCTGGATCACGGTGCCGGCCATGGCCTGTTCCAGCGCCCCCGCGGCGAACAGATTGCCCGCGCCGTTTTGCACCACGTTCATCGCGCTCAGGGCCGCGCGCGCCTGGCTGGTCTCCGCCACGGTCAGACGCGACACGTCGTTGATCATGAACGAGGTACTGGCCACCACCTCGCCATTGATGCTGACCAGGCGCTCGATGCCCAGCGACAGGTTCAGGCCGCCAGGCATGTCAAAGCCGCCGCGCGCCTGCTCCAATGTCGCGTCGTCGACCGCTTGCCAGCCGTCACCGGGCAAGTCCGAGGCCATGGCCGGGCTGAAGGCGAGGCCGCAGGCCAAGGCCGTGGCGGCCATCCGATAGCGCTTCTGCATACATCCTCCATTGCAACGCCGGCCGTATGGCCGCGCCGCTAGAAATTTCCCGCTTCATGCTTGGGCATGGTCAGCAGATCGAGGCCGCCACGGTTGATCGCCTGTTCCAGCGGCGCCGCCGGCGCCACGCGCCAGTCGTCGGCATCGTTGAAACGGGCCGGCCGCAAGGCCGTTCCGGCCGCCAGCACCTGGCCCGGACGGGCGACCCGGCCATGGATCACAAACAACAGCCGGCCTTGCCATATCGCCTCGAAACCGGCGCGCGGCATGGCGCGCGTGCCGCCGGCCGGATCGCCGATCAGGACCCGGCTGGGAGTGAGGCCCTTGACCACCACGAAATGCCGGTAACCTTTGTCGGCGACCAGCACGATGGCGGGAAAACGCGCTTCAGCCAGCTTGTCCAACGGTAGTTGAAATCCATCGGCCAGAAAGCCGCGCGCCGCAAGAAAGCGTTTGATGTCGAGCAAGGAGAAGCCTTCACGGCGGATCTTCTGCTGGTCGCCCTGCCGATACATTTGCTCGAAAACAAAACGTTCCGTGACACGGTCATCGTAATGGTGGGTCAGCAAGGTCGCCACCGCGGCCGAGCCGCAGCTGAAATCATATTGCTGGTGCAAGGTGCGCTGGAAGCGGGCTTCGCGCAGGCTGGTCACGGGCACGTCGAAGCGCGCCCCGCCCAGCGCCGCGATGTCGGCGCCGGCCGCCGTGGCGCAAGCGAGCGCGCTGGCGATGGCCAGCCAGCGCCCGCAACGCCGCTGAATTGAGCAAATGGCCATGGCTAGCGCATCTGCAGGTTGATGATGGTGGCGTTCTGTATCAGCACATTGGCCCCCGAGTTCTGGATCACGATCGGGATGCCGGACGCGTTGGCGAACGCGCCGCCATCGATACTGTTGGCGCCCGTATTGACATAGGTGGCCGAATTGCCCGTGACATAGCCATTCAGGCGCGCCTCGTTGCTGACGTCGGCGGCGCCACCGCGCGCCTGCTCCAGCGCCGCCTCGTCTGTGCCCGCGCCCAGGCCGGCGGCGTCGCCCAGTTCCACCGCCAGCGGCGGCAGCAGCGCCAGCGACGCCGCCGGCACCATGGCGACGCTGGCCTCGGGTTCCGCGAAGCCGGGCATGGCCGCCAGCGCGCTGGCCGACACGCAGGCCAGGCCGGCACAATACATCGAATTCAAGAAAAGTCGCATGCTCATCCCCTGATATTGTTATGCGCAAGGCTCCGCCGCAGCCAGGCCACGACGGAGCTTGCAGGTGGCTTATTGCCCCACGGCCAGATTGGCCTGTACCGTCACGCTTTGCTGGATCAGCGAGGAAATGCCGCTGTTCTGGCTGATGACCAGCAGGCCGGCCGCCGACTGCGCGGTACCGCTCATGGTGTTGGACATGTCGAAGGTACCGGCATTGACATTGGCCGTGCCGCCGGCGCCACCGGTCCCGCCCTCGCCAGCGCCACCGGTGCCGGTGCCCGCCGTGTTGATGCCGCCATCGCCGCCCGCGCCGGCCGTATTGCTGCCGCCAGCGCCACCGGCGCCGCCATCACCGGCCGTGGCGCTGCCATTGGTGGCCGCGCCATTGCTGGCCGTGCCACCAGTGGCAGTACCGCCAGCCGCACCCGCGCCAGCCGTATTGGCCGCCGAACCCGTGGCGCCGCCCGCGCCACCGGCCTCGCCGGCCGCGCCATTGCCGCCGGTACTGGTGCCTGCCGCGCCCGCACCGCCCGCACCGGCCGTGCCACCGGTCGCGGCCGCACCCGCACCGGCCGAGCTGGTCAGTGCGGCACCGGCACCGGCAGCACCCGAAGTACCCGCACCGCCAGCCGCGCCGGCGCCGGCGGTATCGGTGCCGCCCGCACCGGCCGTGCCCGTGCCACCGGCCCCGGCCGTGGCATTGCCACCGGACGAGCCGGCCCCGCCGGACGAGGTACCGCCGCCACCGCCCGCATTGGCCTGGCCGCCATTCACGTCGCCATTGCTGGCGCCGCCACCCGCGCCGCCGGTGCCGCCGCCACCGCCCGCGGCGCCGGAACTGGCGCCGCCGTTACCGCCGCTGGCGCCATAGCCCTGGCCGCTGTTGCCGCCATTGCCGCCGGCAGCATAGCCGCTGTCGCCGCCGCGCCCGCCATTGGCATCGCCCACTGAGCCGCCCAGGCCGCCGGCACCGCCACCGACCGTACCGCCAGCCGCACCGGCGCCACCTGCACCGCCAGCGCCACCGGCACCGGCCGGGCCGCTGTTCGCATCCTGCGCATAGCCGCCGGCGCCACCAGCGCCACCGTTGCTGGCGCCGACCGAGGCGTCACCCACGCTGGCGTTGCCATTGGTGGCCGTGCCGCCGACGGCGCCCGAGGCCCCTGCGGCACCGCTCGCTGCACCACCGGTGCCGCCGATGCCGTATGCCGTGCCGCCCTGGCCGGTGCCACCGGTGCCGCCCTGGCCTGTGCCGCCATTGACCGAACCGTTATTGGTGGCATAGTTGCCGATCGAAGTGACGGTGTTGCCCGACACGGAGCCACTCAGCGTGCTGGAGGCGGTAGCCGTCGAGGTATTGAAGGCGTTGGTGAAGCTGGCGCTGCTGGTCGCGCCATTATTGGCCGCCGACGAGCCCATGGCGTTGGCCGCCGCCTCGCCGGTGCTGTTGTTCTGGGCCGAATTGTCTTGCGTGGCCGACGAATTGTCTTGCGCCGATGGCCCCAGGCCCGACTGGGTCGAGTTGGTGCTGGCTGTCTGCGTGTTGTCGCCAAAGACGTCGTTGGCAACGGTCGTGCCCTTTTCTTGCGCATGGACGCTGAAGCCGAAGGCCAGCGCTATCGCTGCCGCGAGGAGAGTTTTTTTCATTGCAGTTCCCTGTCTAAAAGTTGATCTGAATGCCGGCACCGGACTTGCGGTCAGGCTCAGGGGCTAATGCAAGCTTGGTGCCAAGATAATGACTTAATGACAAGCCCTTGATTTACAATGATTTTTTTCACCGTCAGCGCGGCAGATAGCCGCGTATCGGCGCCGGCCAGCGCGCGTGGCGATGGCAGCTGGCACAGCGGCGTGACACCCGGCATCCGCCGCCGCTGGCGCCAATAGGCTGAATTTCCTTTTGAATCAATCAGTTGCACACATTCCGGGTAGTGTTACTGTTGACTCAGGAATGTGACGTCGGCGCCCGGATGTGACATCGCCGCCGCGCGCAGGACGCCACGCGCGGCAAAGCCGTCACCACATCTCAGCACTTGATATTGAGTTTCTTGATCATCCGGTACAAGGTCATGCGCGACACGCCCAGTTCGCGCGCGGCCTGGCTGATATTGCGGCCCGACCTGGCCAGGCTGGCCTGTACCGCGTCGCGGTCGGCGCGCAGCCGCATGCCGCCCAGCGCCGCGTTGTCGCTGTCGGCCCGGCTAACGCAGGCCAGGCCCAGGTCCTGCGGCACGATCAGGCGGCCCTCGGCCATCACCATGGCGCGCCGCACGCGGTTGATCAGTTCGCGGACATTGCCGGGCCAGTCATGTTCCAGCATGGCTTGCGCGGCGGCGCTGCTGAAACCCTTGACCAGCGGCGAACGTTCCGTCAGGTAGGTGGAAAAGAAGTGATTCGCCAGCAGGATCAGGTCTTCCCTGCGCTCGCGCAGCGGCGGCACGTCCAGCGCCAGCACATTCAGGCGGTAATACAAATCCTCGCGGAAATTTCCTTGCTGCACCGCATGCAGCAGATTCACATGCGAGGCGGCGATCACGCGCGCGTCGACCACGATGCTGTGCGAGGCACCCACGCGGTGGATGGTTTTTTCTTGCAGGAAGCGCAGCAGATTGGTCTGCAGCGCCAGCGGCAAGTCACCTATCTCGTCGAGAAACACGGTGCCGCCGGCGGCCGACTCGATCAGCCCGCGCTTGTCGCGCGCCGCGCCTGTAAACGCGCCGCGTTCATGGCCGAACAGTTCCGATTGCGCCAGGCCGGCGGGAATCGCGCCGCAATTGATCGGCACGAAGGGTCCCCCCGCGCGCGGCGACTGCGCATGGATCGCCTGCGCCGTCAGTTCCTTGCCGCTGCCGGACTCGCCCCAGATCAGCACCGGCGCGCTGGCGCCGGCCACCTTGCGGATCTGGCGCCGCAAGCGCTCGACCGCCAGGCCGTGCCCTTTCAGGCCCATCTCGGACAGCAAAGCACCGGCTGGCCCCGGCTCGGCCAGGTCGCGCAGCGAAGCCCAGCCGTGGGCATGGCCCAGGGTATGTTGCAGGCGCACCGTATCGACCGGCAAGGTGTGATAGTCGTAGCAATGGTCGCGCACCAGGCGGCGGCAGGCCGGTGTTTGCAATATGCGTGGTGGAAACACGCCGATCCAGTGGGTGGCCCAGTGCTGCTGCAGGAAACTGTCGATTTCGTCCAGGCCGTCGAGCGAGGACATCAGCACGCCGACGGTAAATGCCTGGCTGCGCAAGGCGCGTGCGGCCGCCGCCAAGGTCTTGACGGGATGCACCTGCCAGCCATGCCAGGCCGCACCCAGCTCGCGCACCCCCGCTTCGCGCAGAAAGCCGTTGCCCCCCAAATCAATGCACAACAACTGTTTTGTCAACATTCGGCCTCCGTTTTACCTGTCAACTTGGTAAGACAACGGCCAAGGCATTTAGTGCGGCGGCGCGGGCAGGAAAGCACAAAAAAACAACAGCCGCGGGGCAAGCGAGGGCAGCGGCGCCATGCCGGGTCAAGCGCCGGGGCCGCTTTCCTTGTCGGCGCAGGCTGGTGCGGATAGAATGCCTGCGCGGTTTTTTTGCTGTGTAGAAACTGTCCGCGCGTAGTCTCCAGGCAATCACACAGACCAACCAGACAAGGACAGCAATGGAAGACCACTATCTACAGCCGGACGATTTGCCCACCTGGCGCCGCCGCAGCGCCTTGCGCGTGCTGCGCCTGTTCGGCTGGCGCCTGCGCTTTCGCCCGCTGCCCGGCCCGCGCGGCATCGTGGTGGTCTACCCGCATACCTCGAACTGGGATTTCCCGATCGGCCTGTTCGGCAAATGGGCGCTCGACCTGCCCTTCCGCTGGCTGGCGAAAGACTCGCTGTTCCGTGGCCCGCTCGGCAAATTCATGCGCTACCTGGGCGGCGAACCGGTCGACCGCAGCACCACCAGCGGCACTATCGAACGCCAGGCCGAGCGCATGCTGGCGGCCGACTGGTACTGGCTGGCGATCACGCCGGAAGCGACGCGCAGCTACCGCCCGAACTGGCGCAGCGGCTTTTATCACCTGGCGCTGGCGGCCAAGGTGCCGCTGGTGCTGGTGTATATCGACTACCCCAGCAAGGTGCTGGGGGTGGTCGACCATTTATACTTGACGGGCGACAGGGAAGCCGACATGGCGGCGATTGCCGCCGTGTATGCGGGGCACCAGGGCTTGCATCCTGAAAATGCGGCGCCGATTGTGCTATCGGAAAAACGCCCCGGTTAACCTCTAATTCATTCCCATCATGACCAGGCCGGCCGCCGTGATGGCCGCGCCGGCGACCCGCAATACCCGCTCGGCCACCACCTGGCCGGCAAACCGGCCTGCCATCAGCAGCATGCCGGATGCCAGCATGAAGCCAAAGGCGGCCGAGGCCGCCGGCAACTCATGGCCATGCGCATTGCCATGCGCGACAGCGAAAATCCCCACCAGGCTCATGCCCAGCCAGTTCGGCAGCGACAGCGCCAGGGCGATCGCCAGGCCGGTCAGCGCGACGGTGGCGGCGATGCCCATCTCCAGGCCGGAGGTACCCAGCCCCGCCATGCCGGCCAGCGCGCCGAGCAGCATCATGCCCAGGAAAGTGGCCGGCTGCGCCAGGCCGCGGCGTTGCTGGCCGCCCCAGATACCCACGCCCAGCATCGCCAGCAGATGGTCGATGCCGGTAAACGGATGGGCCAGGCCGGCCAGGAAATCGGCCGTTTCAGCATGGCCAGGATGGGCCATGGCCGGCAGCGCCAGCAGGGAAAGCGTGGCCAGCACGGCAGTGTGTTTCAGGGAACGGACAGTCATTGCATCTCCTTGCCTTGTTGATCGAGCAAACCTTGCTCGCGTATGAAATCGATCACGGCCTGCACGCCGTCGCCGCTGCGCAGGTTGGTAAATACAAACGGCCGGTTGCCGCGCTGCTGCTTCGCGTCGCGCGCCATCACGTCCAGGTCCGCACCCACGTGCGGCGCCAGGTCGGTCTTGTTAATGATGAGCAAGTCCGAACGCGTGATGCCGGGGCCGCCCTTGCGCGGAATTTTTTCGCCGCCGGCCACGTCGATCACATAGATCGTCAGGTCCGACAATTCAGGGCTGAAGGTGGCGGCCAGGTTGTCGCCACCCGATTCGACCAGGATCAGGTCGAGGTTGGGAAAATCGGCCTGCATGCGGGCGATCGCTTCCAGGTTGATCGAGGCGTCTTCGCGGATCGCCGTATGCGGGCAGCCGCCCGTCTCCACGCCCATCAGGCGCTCGGCCGGCAAGGCGCCGGCGCGCAGCAGGATTTCCATGTCCTCCTTGGTATAGATGTCATTCGTGATGACGGCCATGTCGTAGCGTTCGCGCATGCCCTTGCACAGCATTTCGCACAGGGCCGTCTTGCCGGAGCCGACCGGCCCGCCGATGCCGACGCGCAGCGGATTGGAAGTAATTGAAGTCATAGTGAGTCTCTCGTTGTAATGTTCAGGAGCGGTACAGCCGGCTGTACTGCACTTCGTGCCGCATCGACAGCAGCGACAGGCCAGGCGTCCAGTTACCCATTTCGTCGTCCTGCAAGCTCTGTGCCGTCACGGCCGCCGCCTCCAGTTCGACGCGCAGCGACAGCAGCAAGCGCTGCCCGGCAACCTGCCCCAGCGGCACCGATTTGACGCACACCAGCACCTGGTTTTCGGCCCAGGCAAACAGCATCGCCAGCAACGCTTCCTCGTGCGGAATCCGCAGCGCCGCCACCGCGCAGGCATACGCCGTCGGCAGCGCCACTTCCGGCTCGCTTTGCAGCATGGCGATCAACTCGCCGTCGGCCACGCCCAGTTCACCCAGCAATTTGGTCAGCGAATAGCCCATCTGGATGGTCTCGGCGCGAAACTCCGCCGTATCGCGCGAAGCGATAAAGCGCTCGCTCCAGCGCCGCACGCTGTCGAAGTCCTGCTGTTCGAAGGCCTGCATCAAGCGCCAGCACAAAGGCGCTTCCCAACGCGCCACCACACCAGCCAGGTGTTCGGCGATCCAGTGGCGGGCGCTGGCCGCATCGCGCACGGTACCGCTTTCGAGCGCCGCTTCCAGCCCCTGCGAATAACTGTAGGCGCCGATCGGCAGGGCCGGACTGGCGAACTGCAGCAAGTGCAGCAGCGCGGAGGCCTGCATCAGGCGGCGTCGCCGGGACGGTGGATTTTCTGGCGCAGCGGCACCGGCGCCAGAAGATGCTGGCCATGCTCGTGATGGCCATGGCCGCCGCCGTAGGCGCCCGCCTCCGGCTCGAACGGCGCGCTTTCTTCCGTCACGCTCGCCTGCAGGCCTTCGAGCATCTCCTTCAAGACCGGGTCCTTGCGGATGCGCAGGAAGCCATCGCCCACCTGCGCCTGCGTGTGGCGGTTGCCGAGGTGGAAAGCGCAGCGCAGCAAGGTATGCGCATCCGCGCAGCGCACCAGGTAGGTCGGCTCGCGCGCGGCGACGATCCGCACCACGCGGCCGTCCGGCCCGGTCATCAGTTCGCCGTCGCGCAGCACCGTGCCGCGCACCGTGAATACGGCCGCTTCCTCGCCGGTGGACAAGGTAGCGCGCAGCCGGCATTTTTCGCGCTGGTCATACGGCAGCACCAGTTGCGCAATCACGGCGTGGCTGTCGTCCGCCGTCAGTTTGGTATGCAAAGTCAGCATAGGTATTCCCAATGAGTCCTAGAACAAAAAATAGCGCTGCGCCATCGGCAGTACGCTGGCCGCTTCGCACACCAGCAGCTGGCCGTCGGCGCGCACGGCGTAGGTTTCCGGGTCCACTTCCATGTGCGGCGTGGCGCTGTTATGGATCATGTCGCGCTTGCGCAGGCCGCGCATGTTTTTCACCGCAATCACGGATTTATTGAGTTTCAGCTGATGGCCGATATCGAGGTCGTAGGCCGCCTGCGACACAAACGTAAACGACTTTTTCAGGCCGCCGCCAAAGGCGCCGAACATCATGCGGTAATGCACCGGCTGCGGCGTCGGGATCGACGCATTCGGGTCGCCCATCTGCGCCGCCGCGATCATGCCGCCCTTGAGTATCATCGACGGCTTGACGCCGAAAAAGGCCGGCTTCCACAGCACGATATCGGCGATCTTGCCCGGCTCGATCGAGCCCACCACGTGCGAGATGCCGTGCGTGATGGCCGGGTTGATGGTGTACTTGGCGATATAGCGCTTGACGCGGAAATTGTCGTTGCGTGCGCCGTCCGGCGACAGCGAGCCGCGCTGGACCTTCATCTTGTGCGCCGTCTGCCAGGTGCGCATGATCACTTCGCCGACCCTGCCCATCGCCTGCGAGTCGGACGACATCATCGAAATGGCCCCCAGGTCGTGCAGGATATCTTCGGCGGCGATCGTCTCGCGGCGGATGCGCGACTCGGCAAAGGCCACGTCTTCGGCGATCGCCGGGTCCAGGTGATGGCATACCATCAGCATGTCCAGGTGTTCGTCGAGCGTGTTGACGGTAAACGGGCGGGTCGGATTGGTCGACGACGGCAGCACGTTAGCTTGGCCGACGGCGGCGATGATGTCCGGCGCATGGCCGCCGCCCGCCCCTTCCGTGTGAAAAGTGTGGATGGTGCGGTCCTTGAAGGCGGCCAGGGTGTGTTCCAGAAAGCCCCCTTCGTTGAGGGTGTCGCTGTGCAGCGCCACCTGGATATCCATGCGGTCGGCCACCGACAGGCAGTTGTCGATGGCGGCCGGGGTGCTGCCCCAGTCTTCATGCAATTTCAGGCCGATGGCGCCGGCGCGCACCTGCTCTTCCAGTGGCGTCGGCAGGCTCACATTGCCTTTGCCCATGAAGCCCAGGTTCATCGGGAACGCGTCGGCCGCCGCCAGCATCGAATGCAAATGCCACGGCCCCGGCGTGCAGGTGGTGGCGGCGGTGCCGACGGCCGGCCCGGTGCCGCCACCGAGCATGGTGGTCACGCCGCTCATCAGCGCTTCCTCGATCTGCTGCGGGCAGATGAAGTGGATGTGGGTGTCGACCCCGCCAGCCGTGACGATCATGCCTTCGCCGGCGATGATCTCGGTGGCGCCGCCAATCGCCAGGGTCACGCCGGGCTGGATGTCCGGATTGCCCGCCTTGCCGATGCCAAAAATCAGGCCATTCTTCAGGCCGATGTCGGCCTTGACGATGCCCCAGTGGTCGACAATGACGGCGTTCGTGATGACGGTGTCCATCACCTCGGCCGCATTGCGCTGCGACTGGCCCATGCCGTCGCGGATCACCTTGCCGCCGCCGAATTTCACTTCTTCGCCATAGATGGCGTAATCGTGTTCGACTTCGATGAACAATTCCGTGTCGGCCAGGCGGATGCGGTCGCCCTTGGTCGGGCCGAACATTTCGGCATAGGCGCTGCGGGGAATACTGGCCATCTCATTCCTTTCCGGGTGGAGTATCTTTCAATTCGCCCATGACTTCGCCATTGAAGCCGAAGACCTTGCGCTCGCCGGCCAGCGCCACCAGTTCCACGGTGCGCTGCTGGCCCGGCTCGAAGCGCACGGCGGTGCCGGCGGCGATATTGAGGCGCATGCCATAGGCGCGCCAGCGCTCGAACGAGAGCGCCGGATTGACTTCAAAAAAATGAAAATGCGAGCCGACCTGTATCGGCCGGTCGCCGCGATTGGCCACCACCACGGTTGCCGTGGTACGGCCCGCGTTGATGCTGATTTCGCCTTCTTCCAATCTGTATTCGCCTGGGATCATGTCCGGCTCCTGTAAAAATGCTGGGGTGACTACGGTATCGGGTTGTGCACGGTAACGAGCTTGCTGCCATCGGGGAAGGTCGCCTCGACCTGGATGTCGGGGATCATTTCGGCGATGCCGTCCATGACGTCGTCGCGCGTGAGTATTCGCGCGCCATCCGACATCAGTTGCGCCACCGACTTGCCATCGCGCGCGCCCTCCATGATGGCGGCGCTGATCAGCGCCACCGCTTCCGGATAATTGAGTTTCAAGCCGCGCGCCAGGCGCCGCTCGGCCAGCAGCGAGGCCGTAAAAATCAGCAGCTTGTCTTTTTCGCGTGGGGTCAGATCCATGGTTGTCCTTTGTAGGTTCAGGTATTCCAGATGCGGGGCACCGCCGCCGCGCGCCCCAGCAGGGCCGGGCGCAGCAGCTGCCACGCGGCCAGCATCACGCGGCGCGCCGCCTCGCTGTCGTCGCACAGCAAACGCACCACCAGCACCGATTTCATTTGTGTGGCGCCGAACTGCGCGCCCTCGGGCACGGCCAGTTCGCGCAGCGCCGCCAGCACTTGTGCCGGCAACTGCGCGCCGACCGCCAGCAAGGTCGCGCACACGCTGTGGCCGGCCATGCCGAGCGCGCCTTGCATCAAGGGCCCGCCAGCGGCCAGCGCGCCCTGCTCCCACCACAGCAGCTTGCCGCCGCGGCGGATCTGCGTGTGCTGGCTGATGCTGCCCGTGTTGAACGATTCGCCCGAGGCGCTGCGGCCCAGGCAAACGATATCGAGGCCGAGGTAGCTGGCATCCGTCGCCAGCTCGACTTCATGGCGCAGGCGCACGCAGGCCTGGTCGAAGAAAATGCTCTCCTGCGGCAGCCATTCGATGGCGCTGCCCGCGCCGGCGCGCAGCACGATATGCTGGCCCGAGACATGGCCGTTGGCGCGGTACCACTTGGCCGCGCCCGGAGAAGTGAGCAAGGCGTGCGCGCCATCGCCGACGGTGGCGTCGACCGCCAGCTGGTCGCCGCCCACCACCCCGCCCGGCGGGTGCACGATGATGGCGTGGCAGACCGCGCCGCCTTCCGGATACAGCGGCTTTTGCACCCGCAGCGGCCCGCTGTGGCGGCGCTCGACCAGGCGGCTGACATCGCCATGCAGCGCAAAGCCCAGGGTCAGCTGCGCCTGCCATGCCCCATGGGAGGGCTCGGCAACGGTCGAAGAGATGGCGGTAGTGCAGTCGGGCATGGCAGGCGCTTGTGCAAGCAAATAAGCACTACCAAAGCACGATGCATGCCAATGCCTGCACCAGCAGCAAGAGGGGAAACGTGAGAATGACGCACCGCCGTGTGGCAGACGCACCATGATGGTGCGCCTGCCACACGGCTAGTGAGACAGTTCGGCGCCTGAGGCCTGTGACGAGCGCGCCAGGAAGCCGGCCGAGTATCGAATCGCGATAATACCCAGCAGCGAAACGAGCGCCGGCACGGCCGCAGCGATAAAGAGCTGGCTTTGGGTCCACTGCAGATGCATCAGGTAGCCGCCGAGCACCGGCCCGATCACCGAGCCGATGCGTCCGATGCCCAGGCTCCAGCCGATGCCGGTGGAGCGCAGTTCGGTCGGGTAGTAAGTCGCGGCCAGCGCGTTCAGCGCGGGCTGGCCGCCGATGATGGTAAAACCGCTGATGAAGATCATCAGGAAAATGGCGCCCAGCGATGCGGCGACCAGCGGATTGCCGATCAGGGCGGTCGACGCGATGGCCAGCAGGAAGGTGGCCGTCAGTACCGGGGTGAAGCCCACGCGGTCGATGATGCGCCCCAGCGCCAGCGTGCCGGCCACCCCGCCGATCCACAAGGTGGTACCGGCCAGCACCGCGTTCTGCGTCGAATAACCTGCTTCGCGCATGACGGTCGGCAGCCAGTTCGACAAGAAATACATGGCCAGCAGATTGGCGAAATTCACCACCCACAACAGCGTGGTGACGCGCGCGCGCCCGTCCCTGAACAGCGAGGCCACTGCGCCGCCGCTGGTTTTTGCCGGTTCATCGAGCACCAGTTGCGCATCGTCCGGCAACTGCAAGCCGGGCGCAACCAGCAGCAGGTTCTTGCGCATCTGCTGCTGGCTGCCCTTTTTGAACGCCAGGAACTGGATCGACTCCGGCAATCGCCACCACATGATCACGCCGAGCAGCAGCGGAATGGCGCCGCCGACGAAGAACACAGAGCGCCAGCCGAATGCCGGAATCAGCACGGCGCTGATCAAGCCGCCGACTACCCCACCGAGGGTAAAGCCGCACGAGACCAGCATCATGATGCTGACCCGGCTACGGCGCGGGCTGTATTCGCCCGCCAGCGCCATCGCATTGGGCATGATGCAGCCCAGGCCCAGGCCGGCGGCGAACCTGAAACCGACAAGCTGGGGAATCGAATTGGCAAAGGCGGTCAGCAGCATGCACACCGAAAAGAACAGGGTCGCGCCGATCAGCACCGGCCGCCGGCCGATCTTGTCGGCCAAGGTACTGAAGGCCAGCGAGCCCACCAGCATGCCGAACAAGCCGGCGCCAAATACCGGCGACAGCACTTCCTTGCTCAGCCCCCACTCCTGGATCAGTGCGGGGGCCACATAGCCCATCGACTGCACATCAAAGCCATCCATCACCAGGCACATGCCGCACAAGGCAACAATCACGACCTGGCTCCTTCCAAAGGTACTGCCATCGATGACCTGCTCGATATTGATCCTGCTGCTCATTGCCGTCTCCCCTAATAGTTATTGTCAGCGCCGCTAACTGCCCCGGTCATTCCATGCCTGTCAGAGCGCCAGCACCAGCTTTTTTCCCGCCGCGCGCGAACAGCAAACCATCATCTTCACATTGGCCTCGCGCTCGGAGCGTGTCAGGACCACATCGCGGTGGTCGACCTGGCCTGCCAGCACCTGCACTTCGCACGATCCGCACAGCCCCTCCTCGCAGTCGCTGCGCACCTCGACGCCGGCCGCCCGCAGCGCCGCCAGCACGGTCTGGTCGGCCCTGACGCCGACGACCCTGCCCGAGTCGCGCAGTTCCAGCTCGAAGGCATGCTCTTGCGCCGGATCGAGCGCCGTCGCGGTGGCGACGAAATGCTCGGTTCTCAGGGCGTCGCCGGGCCAGGCCGCGCAGCATTCCTGCAGCGCCCGCAGCATGCCGGCCGGGCCGCAGGCATAGATCTGCGTGCCCGGCTCGGGCTGGGCCAGCAGGGCCGGCAAGTCGTTGTGCCGCCCTTCATCGCTGGCATGGACGTGCAGCCGCTCGCCATGCAGCTGCGCCAGCTCGGCCAGCAAGGCCATGCTCTTGCGGCTGCGGCCGCTGTAATGCAGCTCGTAATCCATGCCGAGCGCCCGCGCCCTGCGCGCCATTGCGCTGACCGGCGTGATGCCGATGCCGCCGGCGATGAAGATCGCCCTCGATGCCGATTCGTCCATCCGGAAGTGATTGCGCGGGCCGCGGATATTGACCGTGTCGCCGGCGCGCAGCTGGGCGTGGACCCAGGCCGAGCCGCCGCGCCCGTGCGGCTCGCACAGTACCGCGATCTCGAGGGCCGAGGCATCGGCCGGGTCGCCACACAGGGAATACTGGCGTGTCAATCCCGGCGCGCCGCACTCGATATCGATATGCGCACCCGGCGTCCAGCGCGGCAGCGCGCCGCCATCGAGCGCGGTGAAACGCAGCTTGACGACGCCTTCGGCAAGCGGCGTCACGCTGTCCACCCGCACCGGGCGCGTGATGGCGTGGCGCGATGGCTCGCCAATACGGACCGGCACCCGCACGTCGAGCAGCGCCCGGTTCGCGCGTTCCGGGTTGCGCGCCGGATCCCATTCCACGCGCAGGTGCTCCGGGCCGCGAAACGAGGTATTCGGCACGTAGGAAAACGTCTGCTCGCTCAGCGTCATGTGCGGCAGGCGGCGCGTGAGTTCCTCCAGGAAGATCTGCATCTCCATGCGCGCCAGGTCCTTGCCCATGCATTGATGCGATCCGTAGCCGAAGGTCAGGTGTTCGCTGGCGTTGTCGCGCCGGATGTCGAACAGGTCGGCGTCCGAGAAATGCCGCTCGTCGTGGTTGGCCGACGAGGTGACGATCAGCAGCTTGGCGCCGGCCGGGATGTCGACGCCCTCGATGGTCACATCCCTGGTGGCCAGGCGCCGCCAGGCCGCCACCGAGCCGTTGTGCCGCAAGCACTCGTCGACCGCGTTCGGGATCAGGCCCGGATCGTCGCAAATCTCGCGCCAGGCGCGTGGATGCTGCAGCAGCAGCTTGAGGGCGTTGGCGGTCGCATTGGCGGTGGTTTCGTGCGCCGCGACGATGCCGGCCATCATCATCGAGTGCAGGTAGGAGTCGGTCACCACGTCCGGGTATTCAGCCTGCTTGCGGATGCCATATTTCATCCAGCCGGGACCGGAAGGGTCGAGGCGCATCTTGTCGAGCACCTTGCCGGCAAACTGCCAGAACTTGCCGACCGCGTGCGCCACCGCCACCTGCTCGTCCGGCCTGGGGCGGCCCCAGGTGTTGACGGTATGGGCGATCGAATACTCGCGCAGGGTATCCATGTCTTCTTCGGGCACGCCGAGGAAATGCAGTGCGACCGTGAGCGGCACTTCCCACAGCATCTGGTCGACCAGGTCCGCCTTGCCGTCGTCGATGAAGCGGTCGACATATTCGCGCGCGAGCTTGCGCACCACCGGTTCATGCTGCGCCAGTTCCCCGGGCGTGAACGGGTCCATCAGCACGCGGCGGCGCGCCATGTGGGTCGGCTCGTCCTCGTTGACCAGGGTGCGGCCCATGCCATAGCTGTAGGAGGCCAGCACCGCGTTCGCCTCGTCGCCGGTCGGGGTGATTTTCTCCAGCGCGATCGACGGACTGAAGGCGATATTGTCGCGAAAGATGGCCTTGATGCTGTCGTAGCGGGTGACCACCCAGTAGCCCATGGCCGGATTGTAGAACACCGGTTCCTGCTCGCGCGCCCAGCGCACGTAGTCGGGCGGGTCCTGCTGGTAGCCGTCCGAGAAAGGGTCGAAACTGGCCGCACGGGGGCTGACCGGGCAGCCGGTGGGGGTTGACAGGGCAGCGCCGCGGCCATGGCCGAAAGGGCAGACCGCCGCATTGGTGGTGGGGGTAGCGTGGTTCAAGATAATCTCCTTGCCGTATGAATTACTCCTTAATGCGTAATCGTACTACGCTATTCGTAATATTGACATGGCTTTTTTTGCTGCGCCGCAGCAGCGGCCATGCTCCGGACGACGCTGCGGATCGGGCATAATGTGTCTTTATGACTTCGCGCCACGGCACACACATGAAGAACGAGAATCCCTTGTCCGAGACGCCGGAACGGCGCCAGCGGGTGCAATCGGCCGAGATGGGCATGAGCGTGCTGAAGGCGCTGGCGCGCCTCGATGGCATGGCCAGCCTGACGGCGATTGCGGCCGAAGTCGGTGAAAGCACGGCCAAGGTGCACCGCTACATGTCCAGCCTGGGCCAGGAAGGCCTGGTGGCCCAGGACCCTGCCACCCAGCGCTATTACCTGGCCAGGGAAGCGATCCAGATCGGACTGGCGGCCCTGCGCCAATGCCACCCCATCCGGCTGGGCGAAGGGTCTTTGCTGCGGCTCAGGGAAACTCTGCAGGTGACGTGTTTCCTGGCGGTGATGGGCAACAAGGGGCCGACCATCCTGCGCTTCGAAGAGCCGGGCTTGCCGGTCACGATCAATGTCAGGGAAGGTTCGGTGCTGCCGGTGCTGTGGTCGGCCACCGGCCAGGTATTTCTCGCCTACCTGGACGATGTGCGCATGCGCCAGCAGGCCGAAGCCGAACTGGCCCGGGCCACGCCGGAACAGCGTGCCTCGCTGCGCGATGGCGATCCGATCGGCAAGCTGCGGGAAACGGTACGGGCCGAGGGCAGCGTGGGCATCACCGATACCCTGCTGCGGGGAATCAGCGCCGTGTCCGCCCCCATCTTCGACCACGCGGGACGCGTGTGCGCGGTGCTGACGGCGCTCAATCCGGCCAGCATGTTCGATATCAGTGCAGGCGGGACAGCACGGCTGGCGGTGATCCGGGAAGCGAACCAGATCAGCGCCGCGATGGGTTACAACGGGCCGGCCGGCGCGTGAAGAGCGTGGCCGCGCTGGCCAGGTTCAGGTGGTGCAGAGCGGGCGCTGCTCGCGCAGCAGCGCCGTGAATGCTTCGACCGCCAGCGGGCGGCTAAAATAATAGCCCTGCATTTCATCGCAGCCGTGGCGCGTCAGGAAATCGACCTGCTCACGCGTTTCCACGCCTTCGGCGATCACCCGCATGTGCAGGTTGTGCGCCAGCGAGATCACCGATAATGCGATCGCCGCGTCGCTGCTGCTGGTGGTGACGTCGTCGACAAACGATTTGTCGATTTTCAGCACGTCGATCGGAAAACGCTTCAGGTAGCCCAGGCTGGAATAACCGGTGCCGAAGTCGTCCAGCGAGATGCTCACGCCGATGTCCTTCAGGCAGCTCAAGGCGGCGACCGCCTTGTCCGGGTCGCCCATCACCGTGCTTTCGGTGATCTCGATGCCCAGGCAGCTTGGCTCCAGCCCGTATTTGCGCAAGGTCGCTTCGACGAAAGGCACGGTGCGGTCCTGCGCGAACTGCTTGCCCGACAGGTTGACGGCCACCTTGATGCTGCCCAGGCCCGCGCCCTGCCAGGCGCGGATCTGCGCGCAGACGGTGTCGAGCACCCATTCGCCGATCGCCGTGATCAGGCCGTATTCCTCGGCCAGCGCGATGAACAGATTCGGCGGCACCTTGCCCAGCACCGGATTATCCCAGCGCAGCAGCGCCTCGGCGCCCAGCATGGCGCCGCTGCGCAAGCACATCTGCGGCTGGTAATGGACTTCGAATTCGTTGCGCCCGATGGCGCCGCGCAGCTGCTGCTGCATCGCCAGGCGGGCGCGGATATCGTTGCCCATGCGCTCGGTGAAAAACGCATAGTGGTCGCGCCCCATTTCCTTGGCGCGCACCAGGGCCGTGTCGGCATGGCGCAGCAGGTCGTCGAGCGTCTCGCCGTCGGCCGGGCACATGGCGATGCCGATGCTGGTGGTCAGCGCCAGGCGGTCGCCGCCCACGCTCAGTTCCTCGCGCAGGCCCGCCAGGATGGTCTGCGCCAGCGCCATGGTGCGGCCCAGCAGCGGGTCGTCCTGCAGCAGGATCTGGAATTCGTCGCCGCCCTGGCGCGCCACCGTGTCGCCTTCGCGCACGCAGCCCGTCAAAAAGCGCGCCACCACCTGCAGCGCCTTGTCGCCGACGGCCTGGCCGTGCGAGTCGTTGATGTTCTTGAAGCGGTCCAGGTCCAGGCACATCAGCACCATCTGCTGGCCGTCGCGGATGGCGGCCAGGCGCTGCTGCTCGAAGCGCTCGCGCAGCAGCGCGCGGTTGGGCAGGCCTGTCAGCGCGTCGTGGTAGGACAGGAAATCGATCAGGTGCTGCTCGGCCTTGCGCTCGCTGATATCGAGGAACACGCCGATGTAATTGATGACGGCGCCGTCGGGGCCATGCACGGTGGTCGCGCTCAGGTGGCTGGGATAGGTGTCGCCGCTCTTGCGCCGCGTCTGCACCTCGCCAGACCAGCAGCCGCTGGCGCGCAAGCCCTGGCGCAGCGCCGCCCAGGCCGCGTCATCCGCCGTGCTGGCGCGCAGCAGCATGATGTCCATGCCGCGCACGTCCTGCGCCGTGTAGCCGGTAATGCGCGTAAAAGCCGGGTTGGAGGTGACGATGATGCCGTGCGGATCGGTGATCAGGATGGCGTCCTGGGTCGCCTCGAACACCTGGCCGGACAAGCGCAGCAGGTCTTCGTTGGCGCGCCGTATCTGTACTTCGCGCGCCAGCGTGCTGGCCACCTGTTCCAGTTCGGCCGTGCGTTCGGTGACGCGCCGCTCCAGCGTGATGCGCTCCTGCGCCAGCTGCAGCTGGGCGCGGCGCAGGCGCACATGGGCGTCGGTGCGGGCCAGTATTTCTTCGGCCTGGAACGGCTTGGCGATGAAATCGACGGCGCCCAGCGCAAAGCCGCGCACCTTGTCGTCGGTGTCGTGCTGGGCCGACAGGAAAATCACCGGCACCTGGCACAGTTCGGGCGAGGCTTTCAGGCGGCGGCACACCTCGAAGCCGTCGAGGCCGGGCATGCGCACATCGAGCAGGATCAGGTCGGGCGGACGCGCCTGCGCCGTCCACAGGGCCAGCTCGCCATTCGGCGCCTGGCGTACGGCATAGCCGGCGCCGCCGAGCAGGTCGCTCAGCAGTTTGAGCGACGCCGGGGTATCCTCGACGATCAGTACTTCGCCCTTCGTATTGACTTCCGGAAAATCGCGATGCATGTAGCAGTTCTCTCAGCTCTGGATGAGGCGCAGCGATGGTTTGCGCGCTGGACAAGACTCGTTTTGCAGTGAACTACGTTCCATCATCATAATCTTCATTGCAAATTAGCACCACTCCACAGCCGGGTTTTTACGCATTTTTTTATCCGGACCGATGTTGTCAGTCCACAATCATGCCGGCAAGCGCTGATCGCCCTGTTCCAGCAGCGCGCACAGCTGCAGATACTGGTGCTGCTCCAGCATCGATTGCAGCGGCGCGACCAGCGCTTGCGCGTGCTGCGGCAAGGCTTCCAGCAGCAGCCCCACGCGCGTCAGGTTCAGTTCGCGCAGCGCCGCCAGCAGCGCCGCGCGCTCCTCCAAGCTCAGGGCGGCCAGGTCCTGCGCGCGCAAGGTGCGCGCCGGCGGTGCGGCTGCGGGCGCCGCCACCGGCGCCGCCGGCAAGGCCGGCGCCAGCAGCGGCAGGCGCGCGCCACGCGCCGGAATCGTGAAACGGAAGGTCGCGCCCTGCCCCGGTGTTGATTCCACCGTCAGCGCGCCCTTCATCAGGCCGACGAATTCGCGCGAAATGGCCAGGCCCAGGCCCGTGCCATCCTTCGGGCCATCGCTGTCGGCCTGCACGAAAGGCTCGAAGATGCGCTGCTGGTCCGCCAGGGCGATGCCGGCGCCGGTATCGCTGACGGCAAAGTCGAGCTTCCAGTCATCGCCACCCAGGCAGACGCCGCGCGCACGCAGGGTCACCGTGCCGCGGCCGGCGAACTTGACGGCGTTCGTCATCAGGTTCAGCAGCACCTGGCGCAAGCGCGTGCCATCGAGGTGCGCCGCCGGCGGCAGGCCGGCGCAATCGAGGCGCAGCAGCAAGCCATGCTGCTCGGCGCGCATCTCGAGCATGTCCATCACTTCCTGCAGCAGCGGCGCCAGCGCCACCACTTCGCACTGCGCCGACAGCTTGCCGGCCTCGCCCTTCGACAATTCGAGGATCTCGTTGATCAGGTTGAGCAGGTGCTTGCCCGAGCGGTGGATAATCGCCAGGTTGCGCTTTTCATCGGCCTGCATGTGGGCCGAATCGGCCATCAGGCGCGAAAAGCCGATCACCGAATTCAAGGGCGTGCGCAGCTCATGGCTCATGTTGGCCAGGAACACGCTCTTGGCGCGGTTGGCCGCCTGCGCCTGGTTGACGGCCACCGACAGCGCGCCGGTGCGCTCGGCCACCAGTTCTTCCAGGTGATGGCGGTGGCGCAGCAGTTCCAGTTCGGCCTCGCGGTGCGCCGTGATGTCGTAGTTGGAACCGACCAGGCGCATCGGCTTGCCGTCGCCGTCGCGAAACAGTACCGCATCGACCTTGATATAGCGAATCGACGCGTCCGGCCACACGATGCGGTATTCATGCGTGAAATTGCTGCCTTCCCTGAGCGCGGCGCGCAACGCCTGCTTGGTCGGTTCAATATCCTGCGCCAGCAGCGAGGCGCGCCAGATCGCCGATGGCGGCAGGCCGGCCGCCGGGTCGGCCTTGAACTGCGTGTACATCTGGTCGTCCCATTCCAGCTCGCCGCTGGCGACGTGCCAGTCCCAGATGCCGATGCTGGCCGCGCCGGTGGCCATCTGCACCCGCTCCTCGCTGCGCTGCAAGGCCTGGTAGCGGCTGTCGAGCAGCGCCACCATGTCGCGGATCGAGCGGTACAGGGTGCGCAGCTCGCCCAGGAACCAGGTCTTCGGCGGCATCCCGGCCGCCACCGGCTGGCCGGCGCGCACGGCGGCCGCATACTGGCCGATGGCCTTCAAGGGCCGCAGCATCAGCCACCACATCAGCAGCCAGATGCTGGCCACCAGGATCACGTCGAGCGCGACGATGATGGCGCCGATGGCCAGCGCGCGCTGGCGCAGCTGCGCATGCAGCACCGACGGCTCGGCATACACGGCGACGGCGCCGATGATCTGGTCGCCCAGGGTCACCATGCGCCGTTCGGCCAGCAACGACGGATCGTCCGGCTCGATCTCCAGGCTGTCGATGGCGCCACCAGCGCCGCGGCGCAGGATGATGGTGTCCTTGCCGATCGCCGGCGTGAGCGCGATGGCGTGCAGTTCGCGGTTGCCCAGGATGCTGCGCATGATGGCCTGCATCTGTTTTTCATCGAGATTCCACAGCGGCAGTTCGACCGCCACCGCCAGCTGGTCGGCGCTGACCGACACGGTGCGGTGCAGCTGTTGCCAGCGCTGCGCGCGCTCGGACTGGTAGAACAGCACGGCGAACACCAGCAGCAGCAAGGTGACGACAAGGGTCAGCGCCAGACTGACGGCCAGCACGATGGAGACGCCACCGAGGCGCCCCGGCTTGCCTTTGATCTGTTCCTCGCTCATGCCGGTCCTTCATCGACATCCTGCGCCAGCCACAGGCACAATTGCCGGTACTGGTGCTGCTCCAGCATGGCGGCCAGGCGTGCGGCCAGCTGCGGCAGGCGCGTGGCCAGGCTGGCCAGCACGATGGCGCTGCGCCGCAGGTCGAGCGCGCTGACCGCCTCCAACAGCGCCTGGCGCTCGGCCGGGGCCAGTTGCGCCAGTTCGGCCGGCGTCAGCGCCGGCAGCTCGCCGGCGAGCTGCGCCACGGCCGGCGCGGAGCACGCTTCCTCGCGCAGGAAACGCAGCCCCAGCTGCTGTTCCAGCATGGCAAACAGATGCTCCTGCTCGATCGGCTTGCGCAAAAAGGCGTCGGCGCCGGCCGCCAGCGCCTCCTGCTTTTCCTCTTCAAAGGCCGACGCCGTCATGATCGCCAGGCGCGGCTGCGCCAGGTCGACCCGCGCACGCAGCCAGCGCGTCAGCACCAGGCCGTCCATGTCGGGCATGCGCCAGTCGCTGAGCACCAGGTCAAAGCGCTGCGCGGCGAGCATCGCCTGCGCCTGCGCGCCGCCGCACGCTTCCTGCAGCACGAAGCCCAGCGGCGCCAGCAGGCCGGCCAGCAGCTTGCGGCAATTGCCGTCGTCATCGACCACCAGCACCGCGCGGCCGCGCTGGGCCGGCGGCAAACAGCACACGCGCCCTGGCGACAGCGGCAAGGTGGACGCCGACGCCGCCGCCACGATCGGCGCGCTCAGCGAAAAGCGGAAGACCGACCCCTGGCCCAGGCGCGACTCGACCTGCAACTGGCCCTGCATCAGGCGCACGAATTCGCGTGAAATACTCAGGCCCAGGCCAGTACCTGCCTGGGCCACGGCGCTGTCGGCCTGCACGAAGGGCTCGAAGATGCGTTCCAGGTCGGCCTCGGCGATGCCGCTGCCGGTATCGCGCACGGCGAACGCCAGCAGTACCTGGCCTTGGCCATCCGGCTGGCAGTCGAGCGACAGGGTAACGCTGCCCCGTTCGATGAATTTGAGGGCGTTCGACAACAGGTTGAGCAGCACCTGGCGCAGCTTGGCGCCGTCGAGGCGGACCAGCGGCGGCACGTTGCCGCGCTCGACGCACAGCGCGATGCCCTGCTCGCGCGCGCGCATGCGCACCATTTCCAGCACCTCGTCGAGCAGGCCGTTCAAATCCACCGGACCGGTCTGCAGCTGCATGCGGCCCGCTTCGATCTTCGACAATTCCAGGATGTCGTTGATCAGGGTGAGCAAATGGTGGCCGGCGCGGTTGATGATGGCCAGGTTATGTTTTTCTTCGTCGAACATGCTGCTCGAATCGGCCATCATCTGCGAAAAGCCGATCACCGAATTCAAGGGCGTGCGCAATTCATGGCTCATGTTGGCCAGGAAAACGCTTTTCGCGCGGTTGGCCGATTGCGCCTCGGTGACGGCCACCGACAGCGCGGCCGTGCGCTGCTGCACCAGCTCTTCCAGGTGGTCGCGGTAGCCCAGCAGCTCCTGCTCGCCGCGCTTGCGCGCGCTGATGTCGACGATGCCGCCACGCACCAGGCGCCGCCCGTCCATCGGCAACCGCACCATCCTCACTTCGGCAGGAAACACGCTGCCGTCGGCACGGCGGATATTGCGCTCGACATGGATCGTCTGGCCCAGCATCACCAGGCGCAGATGTTCTTCCACCATCAGCGCCAGCGGCAGGTTATCGGGCTGCTCGCTGCTGTACAGGTCGAACGGGCCGCAGGCCAGCAAGGCCTCGCGCGACATGCCCAGCATCTGCTGCGCGCTGCCGTTCGAATCGACAAAGCGGTCCAGGTCGACGTCGTACACCAGAATCGCCTCGGGCGCATGTTCGACCAGGATGCGGAAACGCTGCTCGCTTTCGCGCGCCTCGCTTTCCGCGCGCCGCAAGCGGCGCTGCTGCAGCAGCAAGGCGCTCAGCAAACAGGCCATGATCAGGAACACGCCACCGACCACCATCACGGCCGAACGGTGCTCCTGCCAGACGTTCGGCGGCCGGTTCAGGAACACGGCCTGCGGCGGCAAAAGGCCGATATCGGCCTCCCAGCGCTGGATTTGCTGCCAGTCGTACATCGGCACCGGCAGGGCCGCCGGCAGCAAGGCGCCCGGCGCCCCCGGCGCCCGGCCGGCCAGCAGATCGAGCGACAGGCGGGCCACCTGCTGCGCCGCACTTTCAATATCGAGGATCGAGCCGCCCAAAATGCCCTGCCCCAGATTGGCGTTATACAGGCCAAAGGCCGGCACATTGGCCAGCCTGGCCAGCTGCGCGGCAAACTGCACCGGCGTGGCGATATTGCCGGCCACATCGCGGTTGACATTGCCCGTCACCAGCAGCGCGTCGGGCGGCAACCGCGCCACCTCGAGGCGCATCTGCGCCAGGGTCAAGTCATCGAGATAGCGCAGCGCCACCTTGCCCTGCCAGGCCTGAGCCGCCTGCTGCATGCGGCGCTTGAGTGTCTGGTCGGCCTCGCTGGCGCCGACCGCCATCACGATCTGCCGGGTGTTCGGAAACAGCGCCATCGCCTGCGCCAGGGTGCCGGCGAAATCGACATTGGCCTGCTGCTGCCAGATGGTGGGCGGGGTGCCGGCCGGCAGCGCCTTGCCCGAGGTATTGATGGCCAGCACCGGCGTCGTTTGCGCCAGCGGCGCCAGCTCGGCCAGCAGATAGTCGAACGCCGGCTGCTGCATGGCAACGATCAGGTCGGCCTGGTGGCCCGAGCCGTCGCTGTATCGCAATAGCAACAATTCGCGCATCTTGGTGCGCAGCACCGGCTCGCTCAAGGTGTTCAGGTTGAGAAATTCCACCACCACGTCTTCGCTGGCCAGGCCACCGTCCATCATGGCTTTCATGTAGGTGCGCGTATACGATTCGACACCGGCCCGGCCGTAGTCATAGGAACTGAGAAACAGCACGCGCTTGCCGTGCAGGCTGGCGTGGGGGGCGGACGATACGGCGGCAGTGGCAGGAGCAGCGCACAGGAGCAACAGCAGCAATGCGCGGCAGCGGCGCCGCAACGCCGTCCACCGTTCTTCACCGCCAGGCACCAGCCCACGCGGCGCATTGCTCGCAACGCCCATGTCCATGCCTATCCCGTTCATCATCACGTGCCGCCTTGCCTGATCGACACTTACAAAAACATGATAACGTCAACAACGCGGGCAAGTCCATTGCTTGAAGAGACATATTTGTATCAGCCAGGTAACTTGTTCGCGCCAGGCAGCGAACAAGTCCACTGCTTGAGGAAGCATTTACCGTGCCGTCTATGCTGGGGCGGCCGCACTGATGCCAAACAACTCCATCTGCAATCCCCTGATCCCCGACGGCACATAGATGGTGATCGCCTGCGCCTTGAGCATCGCTTCGTGGATAGCGCCCTTGTTTTCGATCGAGAAATAATAAGTATGCGGCCGTACCGGCACTTCGGCCGGCACCTGGGCCATATGGCGCAGCGCGGCGCCAGGCAAGGCGCGCGCCAGCAGGACGTCGATCTGCGCCGGCGAGGAAATCTTCAATTGCAGCGGTATCACGGCCACCAGTTCCAGCGCCGGCAAATCGGCATTCACGGCCAGGCACAAGGTGGTCTGCGGGTTGACCTTTGCCGCATCGAGTACGCCGTGATAGTGGGTGCTTTTTTCCGGGTCGATTTCCAGCGCGATCGGAAAATAGCGCGACAGCAGCACGGTGTCGACCAGGTCGCGGATGATGAAGTCCAGCTTGCCAAAGCCGGGGGCCGGGTCGTCGTGCAGGTAGCGCGGCAGGTCACCCAGCGCGTATTTCCGGGAAAACGTCATCAGGCCGCCGGCCAGCGCTGTCAGGTGGCCGAACAGCTGCTCCGGATGGTGGCGGCCATGGTTGGCGCAATGGCTGAGGGTGGCGATCGCCGTGCTGAGGGTATTGAGCATCCAGAACGAGGACATGTCGCCGCCGTGAAACTCCACCGCGTGGTGGCCCGGCTGCCGGTGGCGGCTGTACAGCGAGACTATTTTCGCGCCCAGGCGCTCGATCAGCGCGTCGAGCATTTTTTGCAAGGCCGCGTCCGCATTGATGGCCAGGCACGGCGGCAGCCAGGAGGCATCGATCTCGAAGCCGCCACGCCCGCCGCGGCGCAGGCGCACCAGCGGGATCGCCAGATAGTCGTGCAGCGGTTCGCCGTGCCACAGCAGGCGGACGGTTTTTTTCAGGTAGGCCACCGGCATGCTGACGGCTTCGCTGTACAGGTCGGGCGTTTCGATATCGGCGTGTTGATAACGGGCACCGGCTGCCAGGTTGCCGCCATGCGCCTTCATCGCCGGCAACGCCGCATAGAACGTGAAGCTGTGCTGGTCGGACGGCAGCCGCGACAGGTCGACCGCGGCCGGCAAGGCATCGCCGAGCGGCGCTTCATAGATCTCGCCGTCCTGGAACACCAGCGACATGGTATCGGCGCGCAAGCTGTTGTTGGCCAGCGCATCGGTATTCCAGCCGAGCGCATGCACGCCCCACAGGTGCGGGCTGATCAGGGACACCAGCCGCTGCAACCGCGCTTCATGATAACGATCCAGCTGCTGGAACTGCTGCGGGCCGATGGCCAGCCCTTCCGACCATAATAATTTTGACGGCAATGTCACGCTGCTCTCCCGGGTGTTGGTTGAAGGTCGCCCACTGGCCTCCAGTCTGAAGTTGCCAGCATGAAAGTCATTGAGCTTGCGCAGCAATGGCCCTTGAATTTTGCGTAATCGCAAATTGCTTGTGGGAAAACACTTGGATACTGGCCCTTCCACATGACACCGGCGCCGCCCAGGCGCATCACAGGCATGGAAACCTTGCTGCCGTATTTCGAACGCGAACTGGTGCTGCTGCGGCGCCATTGCCGCGAGTTTGCCGAGCGCTATCCACGCATCGCCGGCAAGCTGCAGATGTCGGGCGAGGCTTGCGAAGATCCCCACGTCGAGCATCTGATCGAGTCGGTGGCCTTGCTGGCGGCGCGCATCTCGAAGCGTCTCGACGATGACTATCCGCAATTCACGCACGCCCTGTTCGAGACTCTGTTTCCGCACTATTTGCGGCCGTTTCCGTCCTGCGCGATCGTGCGCCTGGCGCCGCCCGCGCTTGATGGAACGGTGCTGCGCCTGGCGGCCGGCAGCCTGATGGATGCCCCCCTGGTGCGCGGCGTGCGCTGCCGTTTCAGCGCCGTCTACGATATCGCGGCCGGCGACGTGGCGTTGACGAGGGCCACCTTCGACACCCGCATCAAGGCGCCGCCAGCCGTGCGCCTGCCGGCAAACGCCAGCGCGGTGATCAGCATCGCCTTCGCGCATGACGGCCAGCCGCCGCCGACGCTACGCCTGTTTATCGATGGCGAACCATCGTTTGCCGCCGCGCTGCACGACGCGCTGTTACTGCATGCGGGCAGCGCCTGGGTCGAAGGCGCCGACGGGCAATGGCTGGCCTTGCCTGCGCCGCCGCTGGCGCCGGTGGGCTTTGCCGAAGCGGACGCCTTGTTGCCGTTTGGCCCGCGTTCGCACAGCGCCTACCGCATCCTGGCCGAGTATTTTGCCTATCCGGAAAAATTCAATTTCGTCGATATCGACACCGCGGCCCTGCAAGCGCGCCTGCCGGCCGGCTGTCGCGGCTATACCCTGCACCTGGTATTGACCGGCATGCCGGCCGATGGCGACAGCGCGCGCATGCTGGCCAGCTTGTCAGACGCCAACCTGCTGCCCGGCTGCAGTCCCGTGATCAATCTGTTCCCGCAAACCGGCGTACCGATCACCGTCACGCGGCAGAAAACCGAGTATGCCGTGCTGGCCCACGCCAACCACGCGCATGGCTACGAGGTACTGGGCATCGAATCGGTGCAGTTGCTGCGCCAGCGCGACGGCGACAGCAGCGTGAGCGAAGTGCGCCCCCTGTACAGCCTGCGCCATGGTGAAGGCGCGGCGCAGCCCGGGCCGTACTGGGTCCTGCGCGATGACCCGGCAGTGGCGCTCAAGAGCGCCGGCCATGAAAAAACCATCAGCCTGGTCGATGGCGACTTCAATCCCCTGGTGCAGGAAAAAGCCACCCTGTCGTTGATGCTGAGCTGCAGCAACCGCGACCTGCCTCTGGTGCTCAAGCACGGCCAGCCGCAAGGCGATTTGCAGCCTTGCGGCGGCGGCGCGCCAGTGCGGCTGCTGCGCCGGCCCAGCCCGCCGCGCCGCTACACGCCGGGGCAAGGCTTGCACTGGCGCCTGGTGTCGCACCTGGCGCTGAATCATCATGCGCTGACGCAAGAAGGCTTGCCGGCCCTGCGCGAAATGCTGGTGCTGTACGACCTGGCCCAGAGCGCCACCTCGCAACGCCAGATAGGCGGCATCGTGGCGCTGGAACAGCGCCCGGCCACCGCCTGGCTGCGCCACCCGCGCGGCGCCTCGCTGGTGCATGGCCTCGAAGTGCGCCTGACGCTCGACGAAGAAGCGTTTGTCGGCGCCAGCCTGCATCTGTTCGTGCGCGTCATCGACCAGTTCCTGGGCCTGTATGTGCAAATCAACAGCTTTGTCGAACTGGTGGTGCTGTCGCTGCAAAGCGGAGAGGAGCTGATCCGATGCAAGCCAAGAAACGGCATGCAATATCTGGTGTGATCGCGCACCTGATGGCCGAGCCATGGCGCTACCAGTTCATGCAGGCGGTGGGCCTGCTGCTGCGCTGGCTGCGCCAGCAGGGCGTGCCGCCGGAACAGGCGCTGGACGAAGTGTTGCGCTTTCGAAACAGCCTGTCGCTGGGCTTTCCGGCCAGCCAGCTCGAACGCCTGTCGCGGCAGGACGATGGCCGCATCGCCATCACGCCGGCCTTTATCGGTTTGCTGGGCAACAGTGGCGCCCTGCCCCTGCACTACACGCAAGGCATCGCCAACAGCCAGCTCGCCGCCGGGGACGATGGGGCTTCGGCCTTTCTCGATATTTTTTCGCACCGCATGGTGACGCTGTTTTACCAGGCGTGCGGCAAATACCGGCTGGAACACCGGCTGGCGACCGAGGCCAGGGACGATCAATTGCCGATGCTGCTGGCGCTGGCCGGCGTCGCCTCGCCCGGTGGCAACGAGGCGGCCAATGCGGCGCCCTGGTATGCGGGGCTGTTGCGCAACCGCCCCGCTTCGGCGCATGCGATTGTCAGGGTGCTGGCCGACCATTGCCGCATTCCCATGGTGCTGGAGCAATTTGCAGGTGCCTGGGATTACTTGCCGCAAAACCGCCTGAGCCGGCTCGGCGGCGCCAATTTCGTGCTGGGCCACGGCGCCACCGTCGGCTTGCGCCTGTGGCGGCACGACCGGCGCGTGCGCCTGCATGTGGGGCCGGTGGACGAGGCCGAATTGCAACGCTTCCTGCCGCACGGCGACGGCGCGCAAGCCCTGGCGCAGATGCTGGCGCTGTTTGGCGCGCCCAGCCTGCAAGTCGAAATACGGCTGGTGTTGAGCGCACCCTGCATTGGCAAACTGGTGCTGACCAGCAATCCGGCCAGGCAGCGCCGGCTGGGCTGGAGCACTTTCCTGCCAGGCAGCCAGGGCCAGGTACGCGGCGCCGAAGTGCGCTATCTCTTGAAGCAAGCGAGGACCACATGAAACATCAGGGACGCGGCGTGATACGCCTGGGCGACAAGACCGACCATGGCGGCAAGGTCAGCAGCGCATCCTCAGGCACCAGCGTGATGGGTGTGACGGCGGCGCTGGCCGGCGACATGACGGTCTGCCCCAAATGCAAGGGCAGCTTTCCGATTCAACCCGATGGCGCCGGCGCCAGACATGAGAAACGTGCCTATGCCTATGACGGCGACAAGACGGCTTGCGGCGCCAGGCTGATCACCTCTTTATAGCGGAGTGAAGCATGAACAACAGCATCCTGGCGGCATTGTCCGCCTTCGGTTCGGCTTCGCAGGAGCGGCGTTTGCTGCGCCTGGACTTTCCGCATGGCGATGGTCCCGCCGATACCGTGCTGCTGGTCAATTCCTTGCAGGCGCAGGAAGCGCTGTCGCGCGATTTTCGCTTCGAGGTGGAATTGTTGTCCGACGACGCCCATGTTGCCCTGAGCGCCATGATGGGGCGCATGGTGAGCATCGGCATGGTGCGCGACGACGGCAGCTTGCGCTATTTCAACGGCTATGTGGGCGAGTTCCGCCTGCTGCGCGCCGATGGCGGTTTTGCCTGGTACCGCATGCTGCTGCAGCCGTGGCTGGCGTTTGCCAGGCTGCGCCAGGACAATGTCTCGTTCCACGGCCAGAGCGTGATGCAGCTGACCGAAACCACGTTTGCGCACTACCAGCAGCGTGACTGGAAAACCTGTTTGCAGGGCGACGATCCGCAATTGTCCTGCGCCAACCAGCACAATGAAACCGACTACAACCATCTGCACCGGCGCTGGGAGGCATTGGGCTGGCACTACTGGTATGAGCACCGCCTGGACGGCCATACCCTGTGGCTGGCCGACGACAGCACCCTGGCCGAGCTGATCGATGGCGAGTCCGAGGGCGAAATGCAGTTTCATGCCGGCTCCGGTTCGATGGAGGACGATGGCGTCCAGCAATGGCAAGCCGTGCGCCAGCTCGGTTCCGGCCTGCTGACCTTGGCCAGCTTCGACTATAAAGACCCGCGCCCGCAACGCGCCACCGGCCATAGCCTGAACCGCCAGGGCGACGTCGCCGCCCATGAACTGTATGAAAACACCGGTTCGTATGGCTACCGCGATGTCGACCATGGCGACCTGCTGGCCCAGCGCCGCATGGAGGAAAGCGATCATCTGTGCCAGTATTTCGAAGCGGCCGGCAACCAGCGCCAGGCGCAGGCGGGCCGCTGTTTTACCCTGGCCGGCCATTTCAGCGGGCAGGAAAGGCGATACCAGCGCGGCGAGCCGCGCGGCGACGACGTCAAGGCGCGCGAATACCTGATCCTGTCGGTTGAGCATGTCGCCAGCAACAATTATCAGGCCGGCAGCGACGCGCCGTCCCACTACGAAAACCGTTTTGTTTGCGTGCGCAAGGACCGGCGCTGGCGGCCCGGCCGCGGCTACAACAGCGCGCCTTGCGTGGTGGCCGGGGTGCAGACGGCGCTGGTGGTGGGACCGGCCGGCGAGGAAATCCACACCGATGCGCTGGGCCGTATCCGCCTGCAGTTCCACTGGGACCGGCTGGGAGAGTTCGACGAGCGCAGTTCGCCATGGATACGCGTCATGATGGCGATGGCCGGCGTACAGATGGGGCAAATCGCGCTGCCGCGCGTGGGCCAGGAAGTGGTGGTGCAATTCCAGGATGGCAATATCGACCATCCCATCGTGACCGGCGTGGTGTACAACGGCGCCAATCCGCCGCCCTGGCAACTGCCGCAGCAACGCGCCCTGTCCGGCCTGCGCAGCCGCGAGCTGGGCGGTAGCAGCGCGAATCACCTGGTACTCGACGATACGCAGCAGGCCATCCAGGCCCAGCTGCGCAGCAGCCACCAGGACAGCCGCCTGTCGCTCGGCAATATCGCCCGCATCGACGACCACGCCGGCCGCAAGGAAGCGCGCGGCAGCGGCTTCGAATTGGCGACCAGCGCCTGGGGCGCGCTGCGCGCCGGCAAAGGCATGCTGATCACCACCGAAACGCCAGGCGGAGCAGGCGCCGTAAAACAGCTCGACGACACCCTGGCCCGGCTGGCACAGGCCAGGGAACTGCAACATGGCCTGGCCGGGATGGCGGTCGACGCCGGCGCCCAGGACAGCGCCAGCGAGCAAGGCGCCGTGGCCGACGCCATCCAGCAGCAAAACAGCGCCATCAAGGGCAGTGGCGAACAGTTTCCGGAACTGTCCGAACCCCACCTGCTCATGACCAGCCCGGCCGGCATCGAATTATCGAGCGCGGCGTCCAGCCACCTGGCCGCCAGCGAGCATGTGGCGCTGACCAGCGGCAAGGATATCGCCCTGGCCAGCGGCCGCAGCCTGTTCGCCAGCGTGGCCCACAGCCTGCGCATCTTCGTCCACAAGGCCGGCATGAAACTGATCGCCGCCTCCGGCAAGATCGCCATCGAAGCCCACAACGACGAAGTCGACATCATCGCCCGCAAAGTGCTGTCGCTGATCAGCGAAGCGGACTGGGTCAATATCAAAGGCAAAAAAGGCATCCGCCTGCACGGCGCCAACCACATGCTGGAAATCAGCGACAAGGTGCAGTTCTTTACCTCGTCGCCGGTGCTGTTCAACGGCAATCTGGAAACCCTGGCGCCGAAGAGTGTGTCGCAGGAGTTCAATGAAAGGCCTCATACCAGTTTTGATCAAGCCATCCGTTTGATGGAAGTGGACGGCAAACCGGCAGCCGATATCGCTTTCGAGCTGATACGTGACGACGGCAACAAAATCAGCGACACCAGTACCGCCGATGGAGAGACGCCCGTACAAAAAGGAGAAAGCATGGACAGCTACACGATACGTTACAAGGGAGAACTGCCATGAGCGACGATAACGACCTTAATGAAGATGGCAATCATCAGGGTGAGTTTCATCAGACTGTCGGTGGCTGGGCTGAATATACGGTCAATCTGACCGAGATAAAAGACACGGTGCGTCATGACGTGACGGTTCCACCAAAAAAAATAATTCCCATAATTTTTTTGCCGGGGGTTATGGGAAGCAATTTAAGAATGACAAAAAAACGTCAAGAAGAACTGAAGCGGCCAGACAATCGATCATGGCGGCCAGATGACATGGTAGACAAATCTGGAAAAGCGGCCGTTGCGACAGGTAGCGGTTTAGGTGGATGGTTCAAAAATGCGTCGCCACGTGACAGACAGTTGATTTTTGATCCTAATGAAACTGAGGTCGAATATTATCAATACTCAACCGATAACGGGCGTTTTTTTCCCGAGGGGGATCTCACCAAGGGGTCGAATGCACGTCATGACAATGTGCCAGATGACTTTCCCGGTGTTTTTCCTTTAATTTACGTTAGTCCAAAAAAAAATGCCTATGTTGAATCAATTCAAAATCCAAAAGTAATAACAAGATATATTCCACCAGATATACGCGAGACACCTGCACATATAGCAAGATGGCGCGGATGGAGTGAGGTTCTTTTTTCTGGGGCATATGGCGAAATGCTGAAAAAGAGTGAGTTTTTCATGAATAATATTATTGAAAATCGCAAACTTAGGAAAGGCAGCATACAGCTTCACTGGCAGATAGACGCAAAAGATCCTGAGACTGGCAAGCCCATATCTCAACCTTATCCAATATATCCAGAAATAACAAAATTGTTATTGCAAAATCCAAAATCATTTGGCGCATCAAAAGGCGAAGCCATTAGCCAAAGCGACTTAAGAAAAATTTCTCCTTGCTGGTATCCGGTCCATGCAATGGGATACAATTTTATACAGAGCAATGCAATTTCAGCGAAAATCATTGCTGAACGAATCCGTGGTTTAGTTAAAGGATATAATGAATGCGGATTTAAATGCAGTGAGATAATCTTAATTACTCATAGCATGGGAGGATTACTCGCGCGCGCTTTAATTCATCCAAAATATGGAAACTTAAACAATAAAAAAGAAATCAATATATTAGGGATCTACCATAATGTCATGCCCACTGTCGGTGCGGGAAGTGCATACAAGCGCATGCGATTCGGATTTAAGGAAACGTGGGGACCAATTAAGACCATGACTGCGGAAGTATTTGGTATAGATGGAAAACATGCCACTGCAATTTTAGCGAATGCTCCAGCGCCCCTGGAAATGCTCCCAGGAATCAAGTACGGACTTAACTGGCTTAAGGTTATCAACAAAGAAGGCAAACTTCTTTATAGTTGGCCAGATGAAAAAGAAAACGCACTGGAAAGTATATATCTTCAGTCAGAAAAAAGATGGTGGCGACTACTAAACCCTGACTGGGTTAATCCAGCGAATTTAAGCAGTGAAAAAGGTGGTGGCATTGACAAAGTCAAAAAGAGATTAGATGCCGCATTCGAATTCTCGAAATCCATCGAAAACACTTTTCATGAACCAACCTACTCCAGTTACTGTGGATCAAAAGAATATGCAAGTTATGGCGAGGTCGTCTTCAAGGTTATTGATGGATTAGGAGGTGGATTATTTGATTTTTCTGATAAATTCACGCCACCATCCCCTGAAAAGTGGACACTTGTTAGTGACGACGCAAAAGGTGAACTTAAAGTAAAAGCAGGGTCTCGCACTTTAACGTTAAAGTTACAAAAAGCGTCCGACCCAGGCGACGAAACGGTTCCATTCCAACGCTCAGCGAGCCATACCAAGGGAGAAATTTTCTTTCATGGCCAAGAAAAAAATACCGGATATGAACATCAAAATAGTTATTCACATCCGCAAGTTCTAGCCTCAATGCTTTATTCGATAATTCAAATTGCAAAAACGGCAAAATGGGATTAATCATGAAAAATATTTTCAGTTTATTTTTCATAACAATACTAATTCTTCCTTTGCAATCTTGCAAAAATAATTACCATAAAGATGGCGAAAAAATGAAAAACTCAAATGACGAAACTGAAAAACTGAAAAAATTATTTAAAAATACAAAAACCCTTTGCTTTGGGCGATATGTAGTTACAGTACCGAGTGAAGCAAATCTTATAGTTGGAGACGCAGCCTTAGAAGTCATAATAGGGGGATTAAATGCAAGAACAAGAAAAATAAAAGAAGAAATAGAGAAAATCAAGTGGACAGATGAAACAGCGGATTTCACATATAACGACAAAGGCCCAATTGAAGGAAGTTGGCAATTTCGCTACTACGAGGACGAATTGTCAAAAAAATATAAACTGCATTTCTTCAGAACGTTCGTTACAAAAGATGACTTCACCTTTATCATGGGCGACTCAGTCAGAAATGGTGAAAGTCAATCTGCTACTGAAGCCAGACAATTTATCAAGGCCAACGGCATTCGGATACGTCAACCGGAGGAAATTCCACAAGATCCGGGACTTTGCGTGGAACATGGATTTCTGGCAAAAAATAACTACGCAGAACAGGAAATCGACGATGTTGGATTATATCTTCCGAGTTTTCCAGATATAACTTTTTCCATCAGTTCAAACAAGGATGCCTATGGTGACTACTCGCCTGCGGATTTTGAAACAGAAATGCGCAAAGAATTATCCTTGCTTAATCGCATACAAGGCGCGAAAGACATACAAGGCAGCAGCTATCCCAAACGCACCTTGCTACGTGAAGGCAAGCGCGCGGTTCAGCATTGGAAGGGGGAAGAATCCCTGATACGCCGAGCCGACGGTGCGCACGATTTCGAATGGGCACTGGTTGGCAAGCCGAGAGACATAGCGAATCCGTCGGTGCTGGAAGTCAAGATGTACACCAAGGTTGCCCACAATATGGTAGGCGCGGCTGAAGCTGCCTCGCTTACCGATGACGAAGCCATCGACCTGTGGGACAAGCTCCTATCCAGCCTGAAATTTCGCGTCAAGGTACCGGGTGCGCCGCCCGGCTCGTACTATATCGATCCGGAAAAATCGGAGCCCCCACCAGCGCGTTAACTATCTGCATTTTCGTGGATGGAGTGGTCTGTATTGGCAGGGCATATTTGCACGTCCCACCGGCCTGAGTTTGGTGGCAAAAATTAAATTGAGAACATGATGATTACTCCTGTAAGAAAAAGTTGGCGACAAGACTCCCTGAAAATGATGATGATTTTCATATTGGGATGTACACCAAGCTATTGCGTCAGCATGGAACATGCGACTGATACAAAAGGTCCCAGCGAACGTTTGAAGTTGCTTTTCAAAAAAACCAAAATTTTATGCTTTGGGCGCTATGCGATCACAGTTCCTGTTGAAGCTGAATTGATATCCGGAGGCACATCATTCCCTTCAAAAATTGAAATAATTAAAGGAGGGATTTTTGAAAAAAATAAAAAAATAGAAAGCGATATAGAACAAATAAAATTAAATGATCCCACATCTGAAATAGTTTACAATGGAATTGGACCAATTGATGACAGTTGGCAAATTCGATACTTTGATGGAGAGTTTTCCAAAGAAGATGGGGATTTATTTTTCAAAACCTATATCACCAAACGAGATCTCACATTTTCACTTGGAGGATCAATTCCAGAAGGTGGAACCGTTGCAAGTGCTTCGGCAAGGCAGGCGGTCAGAGCAAAAAGCTTGCGCTTGCGCGACATAAATGAAATACCTGATGAACCGGGCTATTGTCTTGTAGGTGGATTCATGCGTGATAATTCTTATGACGGACAGGAAATGGTCAACGCTGGTCTATATTTACCCAGCTATCCCGATGTGACATTTTCAATCACTTCGAATAAAAACGCTTACGGCGACTTCCAGCCTGCAGAGTTCGAAAAAAAGTTGCGGCCAGAACTATCGTTACTCGCCCGCATCCAACAAGCCAAAGATCAGCAAGGGAAAAATTATCCCGCCCGGACTTTGCTGCGCGAGGGAAAACGCGATGTCCAACACTGGCACGGTGAAGAATCGTTGATACGCCGCACCGACGGTGTCCATGATTTTGAATGGACACTGGTAGGCACGCCAAAGAATATCGCAAATCCATCAGTGCTTGAAGCAACCATGTTTACCAAGGTTCAGCATAATCTGGTGGGCGCGGCCAAGACCGCCTCACTCACCGACGAAGAAGCCATTGCCCTGTGGGACAAGCTGCTGTCCGGCCTGAAATTCCGCGTCAAGGTACCGGGTGCGCCGCCCGGTTCTTACTATATTGATCCGGACAAACCCGCGCAGTAAGGAAAGCACCAGGCCGGTACTGGAGCAGTCTGGCGGGAGGCCGTGCTTTACTGCTAGCATGGGCTTTTGCCGGATATTTACCATGATCGAATTGCGCCCCGCCCTGCCCCTTGATATCGACGCCCTGTGGGCGCTGCGCACGGTGGCCGTGCGCATCAGTTGCGCCACGCATTATTCTGCCGAACAGATCGCCGTCTGGAGCGCCTCGCCGGTGCCGGCCGGCTATGCCGGCCTGCTGGCTGCAGGTGGCGGGATTGTTGCCGTGCGCGCTGGGGTGATTGCCGGCTATGCCATGCTGGACCTGGACAAGCACGAAGTCGATGCCGTGTTTGTCGATCCTGCCCAGGGCGGGCTGGGCATCGGCAAGCGGCTGCTGGCGGCGCTGGAAGTCTTGGCACGCGAGCATGGGATCAAACGCCTGCATTTGTCGGCATCGCTGAATGCCGTGCCGTTTTACCAGGCGGCGGGGTTTGTCGCGCTGCGCGAGGAGGCGTATGCGCACCCCAGCGGCCTGATGCTGGCCAGCATGGCGATGGAAAAGGTATTGCCTGTCAGCTGACAGCGGTCAGTCAGGCTGCCATTCGACCGCAGCGGGCATGGCGCCGCCGGTCGTGAAAAACGCCGCCATTGCCCGATGGCACAGCGCCACATCGACACACCACGCAGCGGGATACACATCGACCTGGCCGTTGGCCAGCCAAGAGCTGCACTCTCCCTCTTCCTCCTCATCGCCCAGCGAGTGATAGCTGGCATCCTCCTGGCCGGACAGATACATTAGCCAGGCGCTGGCGCCATTTTTCAGCATGCACAGGGCGGGACCTTGCTCGGCATCCACGGCCATGGTCAGCCACAGTTCGCATTGTGCCAGCGACTGCGCGCGGGCCAGCGCCTGCTGCAAATCGGCCAATGAGGCGATAGCGACGGCTTCGCCATGCAGATTGAGTTCCATCATCATGCTTGGCCTGCGCTCAGGTCGGCGGTGGCCAGCGCCGTGCTCAGGTAGAGCTTGCCGCTCAGCTCTTTCAGCAGGCTGCTCTGGCGCAGGCGGTCCATCACGGGGCCTTTGACTTCGGCCAGGTTCAGGCTGATGCCGCGCTTGGCCAGGGTGCTGTTCAGTTCGATCAGGCCCAGCAGCGCCGTGCTGTCGATCTGGTTGACGGCCGACAGCACCAGCACCAGGTGGCGCGCCGTCGGGTGGCCGCGCAGCTCTTCTTCGATGCGCTCGGTGACGGCTTCGACATTGCCGAAGAACAGGCCGGCATCGATGCGCAACAGCAGCAGGTCGGGAATGGTCTGGGCTTCGTAGCGCTCGACATTACGGAAGTGCTCACTGTTGGGGATACGCCCCAGCACCGCGATATGCGGCCTGCTGGCGCGCCAGATCAGGGTGCCCATCGACAACAACACACCGATCACCACGCCCGCTTCCACGCCCAGCACCAGCACGCCGGCGGTGGTCGCCAGCAGGGCCAGCGCATCGCTGCGGTCGTAGCGCCAGGCCATGCGCAGGGTGTCCCAGTCGATCAGGTTGGCTACCGCAAAGATAATGGTTGCCGCCAATACCGGCAGCGGCAGCAGCGCCAGCCAGCCGGTGGGCGCCACCAGCGCCAGCGCCAAGAGGCCCGCCGTGATGATGCTGGCCAAGGGCGTATTGGCGCCGGCCTGGAAGTTGACGGCCGAGCGCGAAATCGAACCGGTGACGGGAAAGCCGCCGGACAGGGCGCTGGCCACGTTGGCCGCGCCCAGGCCCAGCAGTTCGCGGTTGGTGTGCAATTTTTCGCCGCGCTTCTGCGCCAGGGTCTGGGCGGCGGACATGCTCATCAGGAAAATGATAAAGGCGATCAGCAGCGCCGGCGACAGCAAGGTGCGCCAGTGGGCGCTCGACGTGGCCAGGTTCAGGCGTGGCAAGCCGTTCGGCACATGGCCGGTCACTTGCACACCGATATGGCCCAGGCCGCCATACGTGACCAGCAAAATACCGGTGATCACCAGCAGCATCGGCGCCAGGCGCGCGCCCACGTCGGCGGCCGTCTTGCCCAGGCCGCAGCGCTGCAGCAGGCGCGACAGATAGCGCCTGGCCAGCCATAAACAGGCCAGGCTGGCCAGGCCCAGCACCAGGCTGGGTCCGTGCCAGTGCGGCCAGGTGGCGCCCAGCAAGGGCGTCACCTGGCCCCACATGATGAGAAGCGAGGCGCCATTGCTGAAGCCGCTGATCACGGGGCGCGACAAGAAGTTGGCCATGAAACCCAGGCGCAACACGCCACACAGCAGCAGCACGATGCCGCTGATAAAGGCCAGTTGCGCGGCCAGCACGACATACAGGGTGGAACCGGGGTCGGCCAAGGGCGCCAGGGCGGCCGCCGTCATCAGCGAGACGATGGCCATCGGCCCCACCGATTGGGTCATGCTGCTGCCGAACAAGGCGTACAGCACGGGCGGCAAGATGCTGGCGTAGATGCCGACCACAGGCGGCAGGCCGGCCACCAGCGCATAAGCCATGCCTTGCGGCACCATCATCATGGCCACCACGATACCGGCGGTAATGTCCCCCGCCAACAGAGGACGCCGGTATTGCCTGAGCCAGAGCAGCATGATGCGATCCCAAAATCTGAAAACCGAAGCCTATCATGCGACGAGGCCGGCTGACAGTGGCAAAGTCTTCAATCAAGCCAGCAGTTGCGCCTTGACAGCATCGAGGATCTCGGCCGACAGCGCCTCGTCATTGACGGTGCGCGCCAGCACCATGGCGCCGACCATGGCGGAAAAGGTGGCGATCGCCTGCTGGCGCCGCTGTTCGGGCGTACCGTCCGGCAGCAGGCCGGCCAGCAGCTCGAACTGTTTCTGGGTCGCTTGCGTAAAGGCCGGCTGGGCGCCGGGCTGCATGCGCGCCACGTCCTGGCCCATGGCCGCCGCCGGGCAACCGCCGCCGGGCGCGTTGCGGTGGCGCGTGGTCAGATACGAGTCCAGGATGTCGGGCAAGGTTTTGCCCTGCCAGCCGGCCAGCGACTTTTTCAGCGCCAGCTCGCTCGCTTCGATCATCAAGTCTTCCTTGGACGCAAAATGGCCATAGAAGCCGCCGTGCGTCAGGCCCGCGTTTTTCATCAGGTCGGCCACGCCGATGCCGTCATACCCCTTCTCGCGGAACAACTTTGCCGCCACTTCGACGATGCGCTCGCGGTTCAGCGCCGCCTGCTCTCTGCTCACTTTCATGCTGCCTCCTGCAATAATGTCATTCATCATATATCTTTGTGGCGGATTTTTCCACTCTGTTAAGAAGCGCACCGTAACGCGTCGCTGCTGCCTCGATACTGGAAGTTAGCCACCATGGAGGTCAGCATGAGCGATAACTTGAACCAGTCAACCGGCAATCTGCAGCGCAGTATCCAGCAGGAACAGGACGCGCGCGATGCCGCCAAACCCGATACAGCGGAGAAAAAGGACGCCGTGCAAACGGGCCAGCGCAGCCAGCCCGGCACGCCCCTGCCCGCCCAGCACCTGGACAAGCCCGGCATCGAAGCGCAGATGCAGTTGAAACCGCGTTTCCTGGCGCCCGATTACTGCGGCAGCGGCAAGCTGGCCGGCATGGTCGCCATCATCACCGGTGGCGACTCGGGCATCGGCCGCGCCGTAGCCGTGCTGTATGCGCGCGAAGGCGCCGATGTCGCCATCATTTATTTGAACGAACACGAAGACGCCAACGAAACCAAGCGCTACGTGGAAGCGGAAGGCCAGAGCTGCCTGCTGATCCCCGGCGACGTGCGCGAGCAGCGTTTCTGCCAGGAAGCCGTCAGCCAGGTGATGGCCAAGTTCAACCATATCGACGTGCTGGTCAATAACGCGGCCTTCCAGGAACATGCCGAATCCTTGCTCGACCTGTCCGAAGAGCGCTTCGATCTCACCATGAAGACCAATGTCTACGGCTACTTCCATATGGCCAAGGCGGTGTTGCCGCACTTGAAAAAAGGCGCGTCGATTATCAACACCGGTTCCGTGACGGGCCTGAAAGGCTCGAAAAGCCTGCTCGACTATTCCACCACCAAGGGCGCGATACACGCGTTCACGATGGCGCTGGCCGGCAACCTGCTGGAAAAGGGCATCCGCGTGAACGCCGTTGCGCCCGGCCCCGTCTGGACGCCATTGAACCCGGCCGACAAGTCCGCCGAAGACATCACCACATTCGGCCAGGATACCGACATGCACCGCCCGGCCCAGCCCGAGGAATTGTCGCCGGCCTATGTCTTCCTGGCGTCGCCTGCGTGCTCCAGCTATATCACCGGCATCGTGCTGCCCGTGACCGGCAGCGTGGGCGAATAGAGAAAGAAAGCAGACCATGCCAAGAGCCTTGTGGAAAGGCGCGATCAGCTTCGGCCTCGTGCATATCCCCGTCGAGCTGATCTCGGGCAGCAAAGATCATGAACTCGACCTGTCGATGCTGGACCGGCGCGACTTTTCACCGATCGGCTTCAAGCGCTACAACAAGCAGACGGGCAAGGAAGTGGTGTGGGACGACATCATCAAGGGCTATGAATACAAGCCCGACGAATATGTGGTGCTGTCCGACGAAGACCTGAAACGGGCCAACGTGAAGGCCACGCAAACCATCGACATTTTGACCTTTGTCGATGCCGGCGAGGTGCCGCTGACTTATTACGAGCATCCGTATTATTTGCTGCCCGGCAAAGGCGGCGAGAAAGTCTATGCCCTGCTGCGCGAAACCTTGCGCAAGTCGGGCAAGATCGGCATCGCCAACGTGGTGATCCGCACGCGCCAGCACTTGTGCGCGCTGGTCTGCATCGACAAGGCCATCGTGCTCAACACCTTGCGCTTCGCCGATGAAATTCGAGACATGGACGACCTCGACCTGCCCGGCAGCACCCTCAAGGCAGCCGGCATTTCCGACAAGGAACTGAAAATGGCGCTGTCGCTGGTGGAAGGCATGAGCGAGCAATGGAAGCCCGAGCAATACCACGACACCTATCGCGACGACGTGCTGGCGCTGGTCAAGAAAAAGATCAAGGCGAAGCAGACCAAGACCATTACCGCGCCAGAACCGGATGCCGGGGAAGAGGAAAAGCCCGACAATGTGATCGACCTGGTGGCGTTGCTGCAGCAGAGTCTGGGGAAAAAGGCGCCGGTCAAAAAGACGGTGCGCAAGCCGGCGGCAAGCAAACGCAAGGCGGCTTGAACCCCAACGTCAAACAGCCGGGGTCGGTCGCTACGCGATCGGAATACGTCCCATTGGGACGTATTCCCCCGACGGGTCTGACCCCTGAATTCAGCTGCATCACGTTGGCACCTCAAACCCCAGCCTCTTCATCGCCGCATCGATCCCCTTGGCACTACGCGCATACCCGTCCCACGGTGTATTGCCCACGTCCAGCCGGCTGTGCACATTGCTCACATTCCATTGATCCGCCGCCTTCAGCTTGTCGAGTTCTTCCCACGCCAACGGCACGGAAATACCGAGACCGGGTCGCGTGCGTACCGACCAGGCCGCTACTGTGGTGGCGCCGCAGCCGTTGCGCAGGTAGTCGATAAATATCTTGCCGACCCGGTTGGCCGGCCCGCTTTTGACGACAAAGCGTTTCGGGATCTGTTCTGCCATATGCGCGACGATGGCCTGCGAGAACGCCTTGACGGTATCCCAGTCGTGTTTCGGCCGGATCGGCACCACCACGTGCAGGCCTTTGCCGCCGCTGGTTTTCAAAAAGGCCGGCAAACCCAGCTCGCTCAAGAAGGCGCGCAGCAGTACGGCCGATTCCTGGATCGCCGGCCAGCCGACGCCCTTGCCCGGGTCCAGGTCGAAGACCATGCGGTTGGGCAGCTCGTAGTTGCTGGCCAGCGCGTTTTGGGTATGAAACTCGACCACGTTCCATTGCGCCGCCGACAGCAGGCCTTGCGCGCTGGCTACTTCCAGCATTGGCGGGTGATCGGGATCCAGTTTGGCATCGAGCTGTTTTACGCCGGGCATTTTCGATACTTCCGCATGTTTCTGGAAAAACAGCTCGCCGCCCACACCGGCGGGTGCGCGCACCAGCGACACCGGCCGTCCGCGCAGATGCACCAGCATCAGCTTGCCGACCAGCGCGTAGTAGCGCACCAGGTCGATCTTGGTGGCGCCGCTTTGCTTGTCGATCACGCGGTCGGGATTGGTAATTTTCAGGCTGGCCGGCAAGATGCTCGATGGCTTTTCGTCTGGCATGAATGGCTCCTTTTTTGCACTGACCGCTTGCGGCCGCTCGCGCACGATGGCGGACGCCGGCTTGTCCGTGCGCAAGCCGTGGAATACGCCATGGCGGACGGCGCCGGCGCTGGTCCACTGGGCAAAGCTGACTTCGGCCACCAGGGTGGGCTTGACCCACGTCGCCCTGCGCACGCCGCCCGCCTTGCCTGCATACGGGCTGGTCTCGACGATCAAAGCATCGAGCTGGCGGCGCAAATCGAGCAAGGCATCCTGGTCGAAGCCGCTGCCCACATTGCCCGCGTAATGCAGCTTGCCGTCCTTGTCGTGGGTACCCAGCAGCAAGGAACCAATGCCGCTGCGCGCGCCCTGCGGCTCGGTAAAGCCGCCGATTACGAATTCCTGGCGCAAGCCGCACTTGAGCTTGATCCATTCATTCGAGCGGCGCGCCGTATAGCGCGAACCGCGCCGCTTGCCGATCACGCCTTCCAGGCCCAGCTTGCAGGCCGTGGCCAGCAGTTTTGCCGGCGTGGCATCGAGCTCATCGCTGAAGCGCACCAGTGGCGAGGCCGGCAACTGGTCCAGCAATTGCCCCAATAACGCGCGGCGCGCTTCCACCGGCTGGCCGCGCAAGTCATTGCCGTCGAAATACGGCACGTCGAACAGGTAATACACGATATCGCTGGTGGCCTCCTTGTCGAAAGCCTGTTGCAGGGCGCCAAAACTCGGTTGGCCATCCTTGCCATTGACGACGATCTCGCCGTCGTACCAGCCCGGCGGCAAGCCCATCTTTTCCAGGGCCTGGCGCAGCTTGCCCAGTTTATGCGTCCAGTCGTTGCCGTTGCGCGTGACAAGAGCGATGTCCTTGCCATCGCTGCGGGCCAGGATGCGGTAGCCGTCGAATTTCAATTCAAAAATCCAGTCCTTGGCATCGGCCGGTGGCCCGTCGACCAGGGTAGCCAGTTGCGGCGTCAAAGTGGCCGGCAGCGCGCTGGCGGGCGCCGCCGGCTGGGCCACGGCCTTTTTGCGCTTGGGCATGGGTTTGCTTTTCACGCTGTCGGGCAATTCATCGACCACCGAGTATTCCAGCGCGGGCCGCGTATAGCCGTCCTTTTCCTTGATCAAGAGCCAGGCCGGCTGCTTTTCGCCCTTGCCCTTCATGCGCACCAGCACCCAGTTGCCGTGCATCTTGTGGCCGTGCAGGGTGAATTTCAGGTTGCCATCCGCCAGCGCGCGGCGCGCATCGGGCGTGGCCGCTTGCGGCTCCCAGGTGCCCTTGTCCCAGATGATGACTTTGCCAGCGCCATATTGTTTTTCAGGAATCGTGCCCTCGAAGCTGGAATACGAGATCGGGTGGTCTTCCACCTGCACCGCCATGCGCTTGTCTTTGCTGTCGTAGCTGGGCCCTTTCGGCACGGCCCAGCTTTTCATGGTGCCATCGAGTTCCAGCCGGAAATCGTAATGCAAACGGCTGGCCCAGTGCTTCTGGATCACAAAGCTCAGCTGTTCGCCTTCGGCCTCGTCGCCACCGGCGGGCTCGGGCGTGACGGCGAAATTGCGCTTGGCTTGATAGGTTTTCAGGGCATCTTTCATGGCGGACCCGTGCAGTGGCTGTAGCACCAGTCTAGGCTGGGCGCACGCCGGGCGCGGTACGCCAGCTAACAAAGCCGGGACAGCGGCAAACACCGGCAGTTGTAACTGTTTGTAATCGGCTGTCAACCAAGTTGCCGCCAGGCGCGTTTTTGGCTCAGTGACAGGGGAAACATCTTCTGCACACCACCCACTTCTTGAGGAACTGCACCATGAAAAAAGTTATTGCTACCATCATCGCTGGCTTGTTCGCTACCGCAGCCTTTGCCCAGACCCCGGCCGCGCCAGAAGCAGCCAAAGCCGAAGCCAAGCACACCAAGGAAGTGACGAAAGCGCAAGCCAAGGAAACCAAGGCAGTGGCCAAGGCCGACGCCAAGGAAGCGGCGACGGTTGCCGACGCCAAGGCTGACGTCGCCAGCGCCAAGGCCGATGCCGGCGCAGCCAAGGCAAAAGCCCATCACAAGGCCAGCAAAGCCAAGGCCAAGGCCGCCGAAGAAAAAGCTTCCGCCATGGCTGAAGCGCCTGCCGCCAAATAATCATTCTGCGTTTCCCGCATACGAAAAGACAGCCGAGGCTGTCTTTTCGCTTTTGCACGCCATATTGGCAAGCTACATCTGACGAAACTGCCGGCTGTACGCCTCACTGACGGGCAAGCTGCCGCGCCCACCCTTGAGATGCAACTGCATTGCCGCACCATCGCGCTCGATACGCTCGACCGCATGCAGGTTGACGATGCTGCTGCGGTGCACCTGCGCGAACTGCGCCGCATCGAGCTGCCCCAGCAGTTCCTTCAGGCTGAGGCGTATCAAGCCCTCGCCATTCCTGCCCACTACCCGCGTATATTTTCCGTCTGCCTGGAAATAATCGATCTCGTCGACCAGCATCAGCCGCACGGTATTGCCGGTCGATGCCTTGATCCATTTCAGGCTGGCCGGCGGCGGTGCCAGCACCGGGCGCAGCATGTCGCCAGACGGCACTATGGCCACTGACCGCCGTTCCTGCAGACGCCTGATCGTCTGCAGCAGGCGGCTGGTGGTCAGCGGCTTGAGCAGGTAGTCGATGGCGCCCGCATCGAACGCCGCCAGCGCGTGCTGGGCATGGGCGGTGACGAACACCATCTGGCAGTGCCGGGGCAGATGCGGCGCGAGCTCCAGACCGGTCAAGCCCGGCATCTGGATATCGAGAAAAATGATATCGGGTTGCTGCGCGCTGATCAGCGCCAGCGCAGAGACGCCATCGGCGGCATCGCCGACCAGTTCAAGTTGCGGCCACAGCAGCTGCAGCTGGTCGCGCAATTCGGCGCGCAGCAGTGGCTCGTCCTCGACGATCACGGCGCGCGCCATCATGCACGCACCGCTGCTGCCGGTAAGGAAAGCGGCAGGCGCAGGCTGGCGCTCACGCCCCTCTTCCCGCCCGCCACCACGTCAAGCCGGGCCGCACCGCCATACAGCAAAGCCAGCCTGGCGTGGATATTCGATAGCCCCAAGCCTGCGCCCTGCGCCGCGCTGCCGCCAAAACCGGCGCCGTCGTCATGCACGCGCAGCGCCAGCATGCCATCGTCCAGCGCCGCCTCGATCCGCACCGTGCCCGGCTGTGGCCAGCCTTCCAGACCGTGCTTGAGCGCGTTTTCTACCAGCGAGATCAGCATCGCCGGCGGCATCGGCAGCGCGCGCACGGCGTCGCCGGCCTCGATGGTGAAACGCAGGCGTTCGCCCATACGGATCTGCATGATCGACAAATAGGCCTGCGCCAGGCCCAGTTCGCGCCCGACCGTCGACGACACGGCGCGCAGATCCGGCAGGGCGCTGTGCAGGTAATCGGTCAGGTGATCGAGCATCGTCAGCGCGGCCGCGGGTTCGGTGCGCATCAGATACTTCAGGTTGGCCAGGGTATTGAACAGGAAGTGCGGTTCGACCTGCGCCTGCAGCGCGGACAGTTTTGCCTGCAGCGCCGCGCGCTCGGCCGCCTGCCCACGCGCGGCGGCATCGAGCGCCTCCTTGCGCCGCGCCAGGCCCGCTTGCAACTGCGCCGTGACCGCCTCAACCGACCGCAAGGCGCCACCTTTTTGCATCATCAGGAAGTCGCCACTGAGGATGCGGCGCACGCGAATTTGTACTCCCTGCCCCGGCTCGGCCCAGAGCCGCACTTCGGTCGCGCCAAACAGGCGAAACGGCCGCGCGCGCCCCAGCAGGATAATCCGGTCGAACGGATCATGGGCAAACGCGGGCGGTCCCGCCAGTCCCAGCGCCTGGCCGGTGGCCAGCCCCGACAAGGCCTCGGCGCACAGGTCGAAGCTGGTAAAGATATCGAATGGCGACGACAGTTCGCGCGTGACCCGCGCCGAGATCAGCTCCTCGGTCAGCACCGCACCCTCCTCGGTAAAGACGCGCAACTGCTGGCGCACCATGCCGTTGACGGCCAGCAGCGGTGTCAGCATCGGCATCAGCACGGGCAGGGCCGTCACCCACCATGGCTGGCCATCGATCCGCTCAATCATGGGCGAGTGCTGCATCAGCAGCAGCAGACCAATCGCCACCAAGCCCATTGTTGCCAGATAAATACTGCCGCAAAAGCGCAACAGCGTCTGTATCAGGTAGCGGCGCACCAGGCGTGGGTCCTGGACGAAGGGGTCTGGCAAAGGGGCGAACGAGGGGTGCATGGCGGTGCCGGTCAGGGATCGAATGCTTATTCTAGCGCGCCGCAGATGGCGGCTGGCGAGCATGCGATGAGCGGGCGCAAATCGGGCATGAATACGGCGATCCCGGCAACGGCCATGTAAAGACATGTAAAAACGCGCGATTCCTTGGCTTGCGCAATTGCCTGGCGCGGCGTCACATAATACAATTGAGAATTATTCTCATTCTCATCCAATTCCAGGAGTTGTTTCAATGCCAGCCCGCACCTTTCCATCCCATTTATCCGCGCTGCCGCTGCGCCCCCTGGCCCTGGCCATTTCGCTGGCGCTGGGCGCCGGCCTGGCCCACGCCGCCGACGATATCCAGGCAGCGGCCGACGACGGCACCATGCCGACCATTACCGTCACCGGCGCCCATGAGGATTCCTATACGGCGCGCAAAAGCGCATCGGCCAGCAAGCTCGATCTGTCGCTGCGCGAGACGCCGCAATCGGTGTCGGTGGTCACCCGCGCGCAGATGGATGACTTCAGGCTCGACAGCGTCAACAAGGTCCTGGCGCAAACCACCGGCGTGACGGTGGAAGAAGTGGAAACCGACCGCAGCTACTACACCGCGCGCGGTTACGACATCACCAATTTCCAGTACGACGGCGTGGGCATCCCCTTTATTTTTGGCAATGTGATGGGCGGGCTCGATACGGCCATCTATGACCGGGTCGACGTGGTGCGCGGCGCCAATGGCCTGATCTCGTCGACCGGCAACCCGTCGGCCACCATCAATTTCGTGCGCAAGCGCCCCACCGAAGGGCTGGCCGCCTCGGCCGCGCTGACCCTCGGTTCCTGGAACACGCGCCGCCTGGACGCCGACGTCTCGACGCCCCTCTACGCCGACGGCAAGGTCTCGGCCCGCTTCGTCGTCGCCCACCAGGAAGGCGATTCCTGGCTGGACCGCTACTCACCCGGCAAGGACGTCGCCTACGCCGTGGTGGAGGCGAAGCTGACGAACGACACCACCTTCACCGCCGGCCACAGCTACCAGAAGACCCGCGCCAAAGGCGGCATGTGGGGCGCGCTGCCGATGTATTACACCGACGGCACGCAGACCGATTACCCGATTTCCGCCTCGACCTCGGCCGACTGGTCGCGCTGGAATACGGAAACCAACAGCACGTTCGCGGAACTGACGCATCGTTTCAACCCCGACTGGAGCGTGAAATCGACCCTCACCTATACCAAGGCCAATTCCAATTCGCAGCTGTTCTATGTGTACGGCACGCCGGACCGCGCCACCGGCGATGGGCTGTACAGCTACCCGTCCAAATACAATTCGAGCAATGAACAAAGCCTGTTTGACATTTCCGCCACCGGCAAATTCGACCTGGCCGGCCGCCGGCACGACCTGACTTTCGGCGCCAGCTGGTCCAAGTCAAAGCTGCATGACGTGTCCTACTATGGCCAGGGCATCGGCACCGCCCTGCCGAACGGCACCGCCTTCGACGGCTCCTATCCGATTCCCACGTTCGACGCCTCGACCGACGGCAGCGCCTACAGCGATACGCGCAAGAACGCCTTTGTCGCCGCCCGCTTCAACCTGGCCGACAGCACCAAGCTGCTGGCCGGCGTCAATACCGTCAAGGTCGACAGCAAGGGCGCAGCCTATGGCGTGGGCAAGTCGACCTCGCAAAGCGACACCACGCCCTACCTGGGCCTGGTGCAGGACATCAGCCGCCAGGTGTCGGCCTATGCCAGCTATGCGGAAATCTTCAATCCGCAAAGCGACACCGACGCCAACGGCCAGACCCTGGCGGCGGCCACCGGCAAGAGCCTGGAGCTGGGCGTGAAGGGCGAGTTGTTCGACGGCCGCCTGAACCTGTCGGGCGCCGTCTTCAAGATCCGCCAGCAAAACCTGGCCGAAGCGGCCGGCACCACCGCCACCTTCAAGACCATCTACAAGGGCGTGGATTCGGAATCGAAAGGTTTTGAACTGGAAGCGTCGGGCGAACTGGCCAAGGGCTGGCAAGCGACCGCCGGCTATGCGCAGCTGCGCATCACCGGCGACGACGGCGGCGATGCGCGCACCTTTATTCCACGCAAGCAGTTCCACCTGTCGACGACTTACCAGGTGGCAGCCGTGCCGAAACTGAAGGTGGGCGCCAACCTGAGCTGGCAGGACCAGATCCACCTGCTGACGGCGGAAACCGTCACCCTGCGCCAGGGCGCATACGCGCAACTGGGCCTGATGGCAAGCTATGACCTGACGAAAAACGTCAGCCTGTCGCTGAACCTGAACAATGTGACGGACAAGAAGCACCTGACCAGCCTGTACTGGGACCAGTCGCTGTACGCGGCCGGCCGCAATGGCAGCGCCACCCTGAGCTGGAAGTACTGATGAAGCTGCGTTCGCCGCTGGTCCTGCTGCACCGCTGGTTTGGCCTGGCGGTGGCGCTGTTCCTGTTCATTTCCGGGCTGACGGGCGCCGTGATCTCGTGGGACCACGAACTGGACGCCTGGCTCAATCCGCAGCTGTTCCATGCGGCCAGCGGCGAACCGCACGCCGGCGCAGGGACGAAAACGGGACTGGCGCTGGCGCGCCAGGTCGAGGCGGACGACCCGCGCCTGCGCGTCAACTACACGCTTATCGCACTCGAACCAGGTCACACGGCGCTGATGTCGGTCGAAGGCCGCATCCATCAGGCCACCGGCAAGCCATATGAACTCGGTTTCAACCAACTGGCCGTCGACCCTGCCAGCGGCAAGCCGCAGGGCACGCGCCAGTGGGGCGAGGTGTCGCTGGCGCGCGAAAACCTGCTGCCGTTTTTGTACAAGCTCCATTACACCATGCATATCCCCGATGGCTGGGGCATCGAGCTGGGCGTCTGGTTCATGGGCATTATCGGCATCGTCTGGTGTTTCGACTGTTTTATCGCCCTGTATCTGTCATTCCCCAACTGGCGCAGCTGGCGCAAGTCGCTGGCCTTTCGCTGGCGGCAAGGGGGCCACCGGCTCAATTTTGATTTGCACCGCTCGGGCGGCGTGTGGCTCTGGCTGTTGTTGCTGATCCTGGCCGTCACCTCGATCTCGATGAATCTGCAGACGCAGCTGATGCGCCCGCTGGTGGCAAAATTTTCCACCCTCAGTCCGAATGCGTTCGACAGCCGCAAGCCGCAGCCGCCGGACAAACCGGTCGAGCCGCTGCTGACGCGCGAGCAGGTGGTGGCGCTGGCGAAAGCCGAAGCGGCAAGACGGGGCTGGACCTTGCCGGCCGGCGGCGTGTTTTATTCATCGAGCTACGGCCTGTATGGCGTGGGCTTTTTCGACGCGGACAATGACCACGGCGACGGTGGCCTCGGTAATGCCTGGCTGTATTTCGATGGCCGCGACGGCCGCCCCGCCGGCGGCGTGATTCCGGGCACGGGCAGCGCCGGCGACATCTTTTTGCAGGCGCAGTTTCCGCTGCATTCGGGCCGCATCCTCGGCCTGCCGGGGCGCATCCTGATTTCCGCGATGGGGCTGGTGGTGGCCATGCTCAGTGCGACGGGCCTGGTCATCTGGCTGCGCAAGCGCCGCGCGCGGCATGTGAAAACACACTGAAAACGCTCCAGTTGTAAGCGATTGTAATGCTCGTCAACGGCCCGGCGTCGGGGCGCGTTTTCTCCTCAGTGACACGGGAATCATCCCGGCACCCAAGACAACCACCACTGAGGACTGCACCATGAAAAAACGCATTTTCAACCTGAGCGCTACCCTGATCGCCGGCCTGTTCGCTACCGCAGCTTTTGCCCAGACGCCTGCGGCGCCTGCAGCCTCGGTGCCAGCCATGGCCGAAGCGGCCCACACCAAGGCCGTTGTCAAGGCCGATGCCAAGGAAGCGACCACCGCCGTGAAAGCCGATGCGAAAGTCGCCAAGACCGAAGTGGCCGCTAGCGCCGATGTCGCCAGCGCCAAAGCCGATGCAAGCGCCACCAAGGCCAAGGCCCACCACAAGGCAAAAAAAGCCAAGGCCAAGGCCGATGAAAAGCTGGCCTCGGCCACTGCCGAAGCGGCACCCGCCAAGTAATCAACCGCACGCCCTACCGTTCGCACATCGACTATTATTTACTGAGGAACTGACATGAAAAACACCATCGCCGCCCTGATCGCCACCGTCTTCGCCACCGCCGCTTTTGCCCAAACGCCTGCCGCACCGGCACCGGCCAAAGCGGAAGCCACCCACACCAAGGAAGTGGCCAAGGCCGAAGCCAAGGAAACCAAGGCCGTCGTGAAAGCCGACGCAAAAGAAGCGGCAGTCGCCGCCGATGCGAAAGCCGATGTGGCCGGCGCCAAGGCCGATGCCAAGGTCAAGAAAGCCAAGGCCCACCACAAGGCCGCCAAGGCAAAAGCCAAGGCTGACGAAAAAGTCGCCGAAGCCGTGCCGGCAGCGCCAGTGGCTGCAAAATAATCAGCCATCGCGTTACATCAAAAGACAGCTTCGGCTGTCTTTTTTTCATTACGGCGGCATCGTTTGCAGGCGTGCGGGCGCTGGTGCTGTCAAATAAGGAACTCGAAACGGCCAAGCAGTTTTACGGTTTCGGGAAGTTTCTGTTGCAGGAGTTTGTCCAGATAGAGCCTGGCATTGTGAGGCGGATTTTTCAGGGATGCCCGTTGCCGCTGCGCCGCCTTGAGGACTGCTGCCTGATCCAGATCCCACAGGTCCACTATAAAGTTATCGGGATGTAGCGGCTCAATATTAAACGGGGCCAGCGTGGCCTTCGGGAAGTCCTTGAGGTTGAACGTCACGATAACGGACGCATTGCACTTGATTGCGGCCGCGAGGACATGCCGATCATCCGCATCCGGTAGCTGAAGGCTGTTTACCAACGACTCATAATCGGTCACGAGACCGTCAGGTACGGCCATATCCATCAGTGAAGACGTGCGATCAAGCTGCTCGAGCGTCAGGTCCGGGCGATTGATCAGAAGATTGCGCTTCCACTCATCATGGACCTGAGCCGACCAGCGAGCACGGTAAACACCCGTCAGCGCCAGGTGCATCAAAAAATCCCTCAATGGCGCGGGATAGAGCACATTCGCATCATAAAAGGCCGTGAACGAGGACTGCCTCATTCATATCCCATTTCCAGTTCCTGTGCCTGTGCCACCAGTTCATCCATGGCGGACAGGCTGGTTCGCTCACGCAGCGCCTTGTACTGCATCAGGTCGGCAAACTTGATGCGGCGATGCCTGCCTGTTTTAGTATGCGGCAACGCTCCTTCATCCAGCATTTTTATCAGATGAGGGCGTGAAACGTTGAGGATATCGGCCCCCTCCTGGGTGGTCAGCTCGGCATGAATCGGCACGATCTTGACGGCATTGCCCAATGCCAGTTCGCTGAGAATTTCACCGAGCAAACGAAGGGCGAACGTCGGCATGTCAATGACTTCGCGTTGCTGCATCTCGTCGACCAGTTCTATGCGCTGAGTCTCCGATTTTGTCGAGATAAATGCGGCCAACTGGCGGCCTGACTCTATCGCCGCATTGATCGCCCTTTCATCAGGCAAAACGGTACGGGCCAAGGTTGCGGTAGTCATGACGGTCTCCAAACCAATGTATCAATAGCAGATACAAGTTTAATCGAAATAAACGAAAAGCGCAATAAACGCAATAAACGCAACAAGAGAGGTAATCCTTCATGCAAACTTCATCACAAGCCAGCGCGCATGAGCGACACTACAGGCCTTGCCCTTGTGCCGAAAGTCCGCCATGCGCCACCTGCCCCTGCCGCTGTTACTGCTTGTCTCTTTGTCTGCCCCCTGCGCCACCGGCGCCCCTTTGGCGCAAGTGCTGCGACAATTTGACAGCGACAGCCATGCCGACCTGCGCGCGGTGGTGGTGCTGCGCGAAGGCGCGCTGGTGGCCGAACGCTATTACAACGGCGAGGCGCAAGACGGCCTGCACGACATGCGCTCGGCCGGCAAGAGCGTCACCGCGCTGCTGGTCGGTGTGGCGGTGGCGCGCGGCCAGCTGGCGACCACGGGAACCGTCGGCCAGTACTGGCCAGAGGTGGCCGGCAGCCCGGCCGGCAAGGTGGTGCTGGACGACCTGCTGACGATGCGTTCGGGCTTGGACGCGTTTGACGAGGATGCGGCCTCGCCGGGCAACGAAGACAAGCTGGACGAAGCGCCTGACCCTACCGCCTTTGTGCGCGGCGTGCCAAAAGCCGACGCGGCGGGCACGCTGTACCGCTACAACTCGCTGGGATCGTATATCGCCGGGCGCGTGGTGGAGCGCGCCAGCGGCGTCGAACTGGACACCTTTGCCGGCAGCGTGCTGTTCGCGCCGCTGGGCATCACGCGCTGGCAGTGGGGCCGCGACGTGGCAGGCCATGCCAAGGGACAGGGTAATTTGTCGTTGAGGCCGCGCGACATGGCGACCATCGGGCAACTGGTGCTGGACGATGGGATGGCTGACGGCCGCCGCGTGATCGCGGCCAGTTGGCTCAAGGCGGCGCTGGCGCCGCGCGTGGCGATCGGCGAGGTGGACCGCTACGCCGATCATTATGGCTATTTCTGGTATGGCAAAACGTATGACGTCGCCGGTGAAAACGTCAAGGTGTCTTTTGCGTCGGGCAATGGCGGCAACAAGATCTATGTGATCCCGGCGCGCCGCATGGTGGTGGCGGTGGCGTCGGGCGCCTATGGCAAGCCGTATGGCCAGCGGCGCTCGGAAGATATCCTGAAAGCGCTGCTAGCGGCGGATTGAACGGGGCGGTTTATTTCGGCATCAGCACCGTATCGATCACATTGATCACGCCATTCGACTGGTAGACGTCGTAGGTGCTGATATTGGCGGTGCCGCCGGCTTCGTCCATCACGACGATATTGTGCATGCCGTTCATGGCGAACATCAGCTTGCCGCCGCTGGCGGTCGGCAAGGTCGCTTTACCATTGTGCATCTTGATTTCCTTCGCCAGCGCCTTGAAGTCGTATTTGCCGGGTACCACGTGGTAGGTCAGGATCTTGGTCAGGGTCTCTTTGCTCTCCGGCTTGACCAGGGTCTCGACGGTGCCGGCCGGCAGCTTGGCGAACGCCGCGTTGGTCGGCGCGAACACGGTGAACGGGCCTTTGCCCTTCAAGGTATCGACCAGGCCGGCGGCCTTGACGGCGGCCACCAGGGTGGTGTGATCGGCCGAATTGACGGCGTTGTCGACGATGTCCTTGGATGGCAGCATGCTCTGTCCACCGACCATGGTGGTCATGTCGGCGGCGAAGCTGGCGCCGGTGGCCAGCATGGAAGTGGCAAACAATACTGCGGGAATAAAGGTGCGCATGATGATCTCCTGAATGACTGCCTGTGCATGATTGCAGGAGTACTTACGCGCGGTTTCCCTGATCGGATTCAACTCATTGAAAACAAAAAAAACGGCGCACTGCGCCGTTTCTGGAAAAAGTCCCTTGTTGCGGGCCGGCGTGTGCCAGCCCGCAGTGCCGGGATCAGTTGGCTGCTACCTGCGGCTCCGGCTCGCCCCAGCCGCCGCCCAGCGAGCGGATCAGCGCCACGGTGGTGACGGCGCGGTTGCCGCGCAGTTGCACCGCGCTGCGTTCGACCGCCGACAGGTTGCGCTGCGCGTCGAGCAGGTCCAGGTAGCTGGAACGGCCGGCGTCATACAGTTTCTGCGCCAGGTCGGCCGACCGGCGCGCCGAGACCACTGCTTCGTCGATCTGCTGCGTCTGGCCCGACAGAATGCGCAGGCCGGCCAGGTTGTCTTCGACTTCGGCAAACGCCACCAGCACGCTCTGGCGGTAGGTGCCGACCGATTCTTCCAGCTGCGCTTCGCTGCGCGTCACCGCCGCCTTGTTGCGGCCACCGTCGATGATCGGCATCGACATCAAGGCGCCCAGCAGCCAGGAGCGGCTGCTCCACTTGAACACGTCCGAGAAGGTGTCGGCCGCGCCGCCACCGGAGGCGTTCAGCATCAGGGCCGGGAACATGGCCGATTTCGCCACCCCGATGCGCGCATTCGACGCTTCCATGGTGCGCTGGGCCGAAGCGATATCGGGCCGGCGTTCCAGCAGGGTCGACGGCATGCCGGCAGGGATCACCGGCAAAAAGGCGCTGTCCTGCAGCGGGTTGACGACAGCGGTGAAGCTGGCCGCAGGTTTGCCCAGCAAGACCGCCAGCGCATGCTCGCCGGTGGCGCGCTGGCGCTGCAGGCCGATCGCTTCGGCGCGTGCCGTCGACAGCTCGGTGCGGGCCCGCGACAGATCGAATTCGCCGATGTCGCCCAGGTCATAGCGGCGCTGGTTCACATGCACGCTTTCTTCACGCAGGCGCACCGTCTCGGCCAGGGTCGCCAGTTCGGCGTCGGTGGCGCGCAGCTGGAAGTAGGTCTGCGCCACGTCGGCCTGCAAGGACAGCAGCACCGAACGGTAGGTCGCTTCCACCGCCAGCGCATCGCTGCGCGAGGCGCTGACATTGGCCGCCACGCGGCCGAACAGGTCGACTTCGTAGCTGGCCGTCAGGTTGGCCTGGTACACATTGGTGGCCGCCACCGGCGCGCCGTTCGGCAGGCCGAGCGACACGGCGGAAGCGCGGTTGCGCTGGCCGCCGACGTTGACGCCCACTTGCGGAATGCGGTCCGCTTCGGCGATGCCGGCAATCGCCCTCGCCTGCTTGACGCGGGCGGCCGCCACGGCCAGGTTGGCGTTGGCCTGCGTGGCCTCCGCGATCAGGCCGGTCAAGGTGGGGTCGTTAAACGCCAGCCACCATTCGCCGCGCGCCTGGCGTTCGGCGTAATTGACTTGCGCCTGGGACCAGCGGGTGCCGTCCTGCGCCGTCTGCACCGCCGGCACTTGCGCTTCCTTGAAAGCGGCCGGGGTGGCGATCTGCGGCTGCTGGAAGTCAGGCGCGGCGCAGGCTGCCAGCAGCACGGCGGCTGCCATGGCGCCGAGCACGGGCTTCAACAGCGGTTTCAGATTGTTTTTCACGATACATCTCCTTCCAGGTCCAGCACCGGCGCGGCGGGGCGCTTGGCGGCAGCTGGTTTTTTCTCGAAACGCTGCGCCAGGGTACGCAGCAATACATAAAAGACCGGCGTCAGGAACAGGCCGAAGAAGGTCACACCCAGCATGCCGGCAAACACCGCCACACCCATCGCATGACGCATTTCCGAACCGGCGCCGTGCGAGAACACCAGCGGCACCACGCCCATGATGAAGGCGATCGAGGTCATCAGAATCGGACGCAGACGCAGGCGGCAAGCTTCCAGCGCGGCCTGCACCACGGTGCGGCCATGGTCTTCCAGTTCGCGGGCAAATTCGACGATCAGAATCGCATTCTTCGACGCCAGCCCCACCAGCACGAACAGCGCGATCTGGGTGAACACATTGTTGTCGCCACCGGTCAGTTTCACGCCCAGCAGTGCGCACAGGATCGACATCGGCACGATCAGAATCACGGCCAGCGGCAGGGTCCAGCTTTCGTACTGGGCGGCCAGCACCAGGAACACCAGCAGCACGCACAGCGGGAACACATAGATCATCGTGTTACCGGACAGGATGTCCTGGTAGGTCAGCTCGGTCCACTCGTAAGAGATCCCTTGCGGCAGCACTTCCTTGGCGATACGTTCCAGCGCGGCTTGCGCCTGGCCACTCGATACGCCCGGTGCCGGGCCGCCGTTGAAGTCGGCTGCGGCGTAGGCGTTGTAGCGCTGCACGCGGTCCGGACCATAGCTGTCTTTCACACGCATCAAGGAGGACAGCGGGATCATCTCGCCCTTGTCGCTGCGGACCTTCAGCTGCGCGATATCCTGCGCATGCGAACGGAACTCGGCATCGGCCTGCACGCGCACCTGGTAGGTACGGCCAAACTGGTTGAAGTCATTCACGTACAAGGAACCGAGGTTGATCTGCAAGGTCTGGTAGATGGTGGCCAGCGGCACGCCCAATTGCTTGGCCTTGACGCGGTCGACATCGGCGAACAGCTGCGGCACGTTGATCTGGTAACCCGAGAATACGCCCGCCAGTTCCGGCGTCTGGTACGCCTTGCCGGCCAGCGCCTGGGTGGCGTTGTACAGCGCGTCGTAACCCAAGTTACCACGGTCTTCGATCATCATCTTGAAGCCGCCGATGGTACCCAGGCCGTTGACCGGCGGTGGCGGGAATACCATGATGAAGGCATCCTGGATACCGCCCAGGCGCTTGTTGATCTCGGCCGCGATGGCGCCACCCGACAATTCCTTGGTGGTGCGTTCATCGAACGGTTTCAGGGTGGCGAACACGATACCGGCGTTCGGCGCATTGGTGAAGTCGTTGATCGACAGGCCCGGGAAGGCGATCGTCGATTCCACGCCAGGCACCGACTTGATCACGTCGGACATGCGGCGTACCACGTCTTCGGTGCGGTCCAGCGAGGCGGCGTCAGGCAGTTGCGCGAAGCCGACCAGGTATTGCTTGTCCTGCCCCGGCACGAAACCGGCGGGCACCGCCTTGAACACGAATACGGCGGCGATCACCAGCAGCGCATATACACCCAGCGAGGCGCTCTTGCGGCCCAGCACACCTTTGACACCGGCTTCATAGCGGTGCGAAGCGCGGCCGAAGAAGCGGTTGAACCAGGCGAAGAAGCGGCCGAATACCTTGTCCATGCCGCGCGTCAGCGCGTCTTTCGGCGCATCGTGCGGTTTCAACAGCGCTGCCGACAAGGCGGGAGCCAGGGTCAGCGAGCTGAATGCCGAGATCACGGTCGAAATGGCGATGGTCAGCGCGAACTGGCGATAGAACTCGCCCGACAGGCCGGGCACGAAAGCGATCGGCACGAACACGGCGCACAGCACCAGCGCGATGGCAACGATAGGACCACTGACTTCTTTCATGGCCTGGATGGTGGCGTCGCGCGGCGACAGGCCCTCTTCGATATTGCGCTCGACGTTTTCCACCACCACGATGGCGTCATCGACGACGATACCGATCGCCAGCACGAGGCCGAACAGCGACAGCGTATTGATCGAAAAACCAAAGCCCAGCATCACCGCAAAGGTACCGACGATGGAGACCGGCACGGCCAGCAGCGGAATGATGGAAGCGCGCCAGGTTTGCAGGAAGATGATCACCACCAGCACCACCAGGGCAATCGCCTCCAACAGCGTGTGGATCACGGCTTCGATCGACGAACGCACGAACTGGGTCGGGTCGTACTCGATGCGGTATTCCACGCCTTGCGGGAAGTCTTTTTTCAGCTCTTCCATCTTGGCGCGCACATCGGAAGACAGTTGCAGCGCATTGGCGTTCGGTGCTTCGAAAATACCCATGCCGACGGCCGGATTATTGTTCAGCAAGGAGCGCAGCGAGTAGCTGTTGGCGCCCATTTCCACGCGCGCCACGTCTTTCAGTTGCGTCACCGCGCCGTCGGCGTTGGTACGCACGATGATGGCGCCGAATTCCTCGGGCGACTGCAAGCGGCCCTGGGTATTGACGGTCAGCTGGAACGGCGAATTTTTCGCCGGCGACGCGCCGATCACACCGGCGGCGACCTGCACGTTCTGCTCGCGGATCGCTTCGACGACATCGTTCGCCGTCATGCCGCGCGCCGCCACTTTCTGCGGGTCGAGCCAGATACGCATGGCGTAGTCGCCGGCGCCAAAGATCTGGATGTCGCCCATGCCAGGCAGGCGGGCCAGTTGATCCTTGACGTTCAGCACCGCGTAGTTACGCAGATACATGTCGTCATAGCGCTTGTTGGGCGAGACCAGGTGCACCACCATGGTCAGGTTGGGCGAGGACTTGACGGTCGTCACGCCAATCTGGCGCACTTCTTCCGGCAGGCGCGGCAAGGCGCGCTGCACGCGGTTCTGCACCTGCGTCTCGGCCTGCTCGACGTTGGTGCCGATCTTGAAGGTGATCGTCAGCATCATCGCGCCATCCGACGTATTTTGCGAGGACATATAGAGCATGTTCTCGACACCGTTGATCTGCTCCTCTAACGGGGCGGCGACGGTTTCGGCGATGACCTTCGGGTTGGCGCCCGGATACTGGGCGCGCACCACCACCGATGGCGGCACGACGTCGGGGTATTCCGAGATCGGCAGGCCGAAGATCGACAGCATCCCGGCCACGAAAATGACAATCGACAGCACCGCCGCGAAGATCGGCTTGTCGATGAAAAAGCGTGAAAAGTTCATGGTTTATTCCTTGGAGGTCGATGCTGCCTTGGCGGCCGCGTTGGCGGCGACCTTGGCGTCTTTTTCTGCCGGCTTTGCGGGGGCCACTGGCGCCGTCGGATCGAAATCCATCGCCACCATTTGCGGCGTCACCGGGGCGCCAGGGCGCACGCGCTGCAGGCCGTTGACGACGATCTTCTCGCCCGCTTTCAGGCCTTCGCGCACCACGCGCAGGCCGTTCGAGCTAGGGCCCAGCTTGACGGCGCGGTATTCGGCCTTGTTGTCGGCGCCCACCACGTAGACATACTTGCGGCTCTGGTCGGTGCCGACGGCGCGGTCGCTGATCAACAGCGCCGTGCTCTGCGCCTGCGCGCCGCTACCGGTATCGAGCTGGATGCGTGCGAACAGGCCAGGCACCAGCATGCGGTCGGCGTTGGCGAAGGTGGCGCGCATGCGCACGCTGCCGGTGGCCGGATCGAGCTGGTTGTCGACGAATTCCAGCTTGCCTTCGTGCGGGAAACCGCTCTCGTTGGCCAGGCCCACCTTGACCAGCACGGGTGCGCCTTTTTGCGCCGTGCCGGCCACGCGCAGATAGGTATCTTCGTCGCCGTCGAAGCTGGCGTAGATGCGGTCGGTCGATACCACTGAAGTCAGGATGGCGGTGGCGTCGATCAGGTTGCCGACGGTGATTTCAGCCTTCGAGACGCGGCCGCTGATCGGCGCCTGCACCTGGGTGTACGACAGGTTCAGCTTGGCCGCTTCATACGACGCTTGCGCGGCGCGCACATTGGCGTCCAGCTCTTTCAGGCCCGAGGCTTTTTCATCGAGTTCGCGCTGCGGAATGGCTTTTTCGGCCAGCAGTTTTTCGGCGCGCGACAGTTCCAGCTTGGCCAGTTCGGCCTTGGCGCGGGCCGAGGCGGCGGCGCCTTCGGCACGCGACACTTCGGCCTGGAACGGACGCGGATCGATCACGAACAATACGTCGCCTTTTTTCACTTCGCTGCCCGGCTTGAAGTTCACCGAGGTGATGAAGCCGCCGACGCGCGAGCGGATTTCCACGCGCTCGATGGCTTCCAGGCGGCCCGAGAATTCCTGGGTTTCGGTAATCTGTTTTTCAATCACGGCGGCGGCCGAGATCGGCGGGCCACCCGCTGCGGGCGCGTCGGGCACCTTGCTGTTGGCCGAATCGCAGCCGGCCAGGCTGAACGCCACCAGGCCGGCAACGGCCAGCGAGGCCGCCAGCGGCTTGAGCAGGATAGAAATTTGTTGAACGTTTTTCATTTTATTTCCCTGTTTTATGAAAATTTCTAATGGTATGGGCGACAGGAAGCCACCCAGCCGATTAAAGTGAATAAAGATGCAATGGCGCCCGACGGCGCTCGGTCAAAGATAAAGGGACCGCCTGCGTAGTAAAGCGGGCGGGGTCGACAAAGCCGGCTGTACGAACGCACAGCGCAGACGAATGGGGTGTTCAGGGAACTACACTACACAGTGTAACAACCAGAAATCAAAAAGTAAACTGTTAAGTGTAATTTATTTCAGCGTGCAGGATGGCGGTGTCATGAGGCGGGCTCCTTGCTCAGGCCAGCGACAAAACTGGCAATTTCACCGAGAACTTGCACTTTGCACGCGCATTCATTGCGGGCGGTGGCGTCTTGCAGCGGCACCGCGGGCATGCGCCGCACGGTCGTCTTGATGCCGCAGGCGATCAGCTTGCTGCCGTATTGTTCAGCCTCGTCGCGCAATGGGTCGTCTTCGCTCGACACGATCAGCGCCGGCGGCAGGTTTTTCAGGCGGCTCGACTGCAGTGGCGACGCATACGGATGGCTGCGGTCGGCGGCGTTCGGCAGGTAGCCACGGTAGGCGGCGGCGCAGGCATCGGCCACTTCCACCAGTTCCGGGCAGCTCGGCAGCGAGCGCATCGAGCAGGTCGACAGGCCGGGGTCCAGCATCGGCATGATCAGCACCTGGCCCGCCAGCGCCGGGCCGCCACGGTCGCGCGACATCATGGCGCACACGGCGGCCAGGTTGGCGCCCGCTTCGATGCCCGACACCAGCATTTGCTTGCCGGTCCAGCCCAGCTTGGCCTTGTTCTTCTTGGCCCACAGCAGCACGGCATGCGCGTCTTCGACGGCGGCGGGGAAAGGCCGCACGCTGGCCAGGGTGTAGTTCGAAGCCAGCACCACCTGATCGGCATTGCCCAGCACCAGGCAGCGCAGGAAATCGTCTGCGTCTTCCAGGTCGCCGTCATCGAAGCCGCCACCGTGAAAGAACACGATCAGGCTGGACTTTTTCGTGCCCGGCACGCCGGCCGTGTAGATGCGCGCCGCCAGCGGCCCGACTTCGCCCTGCACTTCGATATCGCGTATCTTCAGCGACGCGGCAGGCGCCAGGTCGTCCGCGCTGGCGGGCGCATTCATTGCGCCACCACCGGCGCCACGGCCATGTCGAGGCCGGCGTCATTGACGCACAGCAAGGTGCCGCCGACTTCATGGGTCAGGGCGCTGTAGCCGCTGGCTTCGGCTTGCGCCGCCTGCGAGTAGGCGTCCGTAAATACCATCGAAGCCAGAGCAAGCGAGCTCACTACAAGCGCGAACACTGCAAAGTTTCCATTCCGATGACCCATGATTTTTCTCCTGTAACGATCAACCGCTGTTTCTGCAACCTCGTATTTATGCTGCAGTACAACAACTATAAACTTGTTCTACAATCTGATAAAGTAGGCAATGATGAATTGATTGTTCAAGATTCTGAACAATGCGAAGTAAAGTGTCAGGAAATCAAGTGAACAAGCTACAAGCAATGGAAGTGTTCATCCAGGTGGTCGATGCGGGCGGCTTTACGCGCGCGGCCGAAAACATGCAGCTGCCGAAAGCGACCGTGTCGACCCTGATCGCGGCGCTGGAAAGCAGCCTGTCGGTCAAACTGCTGAACCGCACCACGCGCCACGTCAGCATTACCTCCGACGGCGCCGCCTATTACGAACACTGCGTGCGCATCCTGTCGGACGTGCGCGAAGCGGAAGAATCGCTGTCGCGCACGCGGCTCAACCCCAGCGGCCGCCTGCGGGTCGATGCGCCGACCGCCCTGGCCAGCGAACTGCTGATCCCCGCCCTGCCCGACTTTTTCGCGCGCTACCCGGACATCGTGCTCGAACTCGGCTGCAGCGACCGCCCCGTCGACCTGATCGAGGAAGGCGTGGACTGCGCCGTGCGCGGCGGCGAACTGGGCGACTTGAACCTGATCGCGCGCCGGGTCGGCGTGCTGCATTTCGTCACCTGCGCCTCGCCCGGCTACCTGGCCCATCACGGCACGCCGCAGCACCCGAACGACTTGCCGCGCCACCGCGGCGTGAATTTTTTCTCGGCCAAGACCGGCCGCACCTTCGAATGGGATTTTACGCGCGACGGCGAACGCATACAGATCGCCATGCCCAGCCATATCGCGCTGAACGACTCGAACGCCTATACGGCGGCCGGCGTGGCGGGCCTGGGCATCGTGCAAATGACGCATTTCATGCTTGCGCCCTTGATGGAACAAGGCAAAATGGTCGAGTTGCTCACCGAATGGGAATCCGACCCGCTGCCGATCCACGTGATCTATCCGCCGAACCGCCACCTGTCGGCCAAGGTGCGCGTGTTTGTCGAATGGGTCGCCGACATGTTTACCAACCACCCGGCCACGCAAATGAAAACCAAGTTTGCGCGTGCCGGCCAGACCGAGGCCTAGCCATGACAGCATCACAGCACCCGCTACACTCATCACCACACCGCATCGTTTTTCTCGACCGCGACAGCCTGATCGCCAAGGTCCGCCCGCCCGCCTTTGCGCACGAGTGGGCCGAGCATGCGCACACCAAAGGCAGCGCGCAGACCGTCGAACGCCTGCTTGGCACCAGCATCGCCATCACGAATAAAGTACCGCTGCGCGAAGCCGAGCTGGCGCAATTGCCGGACCTGAAAATGATCGCCGTGGCCGCCACCGGCACCGATATCATCGACCTGCCCGCCTGCCGCGCGCGCGGCATCGTGGTGGCCAATATCCGCGACTATGCGCGCGCCACCGTGCCCGAACATACCCTGGCGTTGATGCTGGCGCTGCGCCGCCAGCTGGTCGCCTACCGCGCCGATATCGAGGCGGGCCTGTGGCAGGCCTCGGACCGTTTCTGCCTGTTCGGCCATCCGATCCGCGATCTCAACGGCAGCCGCCTGGGCCTGCTCGGCTACGGCGCGCTGGGCAAATCCGTGGCGCAGCTGGCGCGCGCCTTCGGCATGCAGGTGGCGGTGCATAACCGTTCGCCGATCCAGGAAGACGGCGTGACGGAAGTGTCTTTGGCCGAACTGCTGTCCACTTCCGATGTAGTGAGCCTGCACCTGCCCTTGAGCGACAAGACGCGCCATATCATCGGCGCCCAAGAGCTGGCCAGCATGAAGCCCACGGCGCTATTGATCAACACCGCGCGCGGCGGCCTGGTCGACGAAGCGGCGCTGGCCGAAGCCTTGCAACAGGGCGTGATCGCCGGCGCCGGTTTCGACGTGCTGTCGAAAGAACCGCCGGAACCTGACAACCCGCTGCTGCAGCTACGACTGCCCAATTTCATCCTGACGCCACATACGGCCTGGGCCAGCGGTGAAGCGATGCAGCTGCTGGCCGACATGCTGATCGATAATGTGGAAGCGTTCGAGCGCGGTGCGCCGTTGAATGTGGTGGGCTAGACAGGCTGCGCCAGGCCGGGCTTTTCAAACGAAAACCCTGGCGCATACAGGTGATAGCCATCGAAATCGCCCTTGCCGATCGGCGCGCCGCAGCTGCGCGCGATCGCATACGCCATGCTGAAGTGGAAATAGAAATTCGGCAGGATATACAGGTGTAAAAAGGCGTCGCCAGGCAGCACGATATCGGCAAAACCGGCGCGGTCGTGGCACAGGCGGCCGGCTGCGCCTTCGAACGCCTGTTCGGGGATCGCTTCCAGATACGCGATGGTGCGCGCAATCTGCTGATGCAAGCTATCGCCATCGCGGAAATTGACCACCTCCCGGCCCGCCAGCGGACAGCAGCCGCGCAGCGCAAAGCTGATGGCCGCATTGACCTGGGCGGCAAACGGCAGCATGTCCGGATGCAGACGTGCAGTCAATATCTGCGGCTGCGCTGCCAGCTGGTCCAGCATGGCGGACAAGCGGCGCAGGGACCGGCAAAAAATCGTCACGGCGCTGATGCTCATTTCAATCCTCCCTGGCCTTGAGCCACAAACCGAATTCCTTCATCACGGCCACCACCGGCAGCAGGCGTTGACCGTCGGCCGTCAATGCATACTCAACTTTCACCGGTACTTCCGGATACACCGTACGCGCCACCAGCCCCGCCTCTTCCAGCGCGCGCAGATCAAGGGTCAGCATGCGCTGCGAAATATGCGGCACGTCGCGCCGCAGTGCATTGAAGCGCTTGGGGCCATCGACCAGGTACGACACCAGCAGCAAGCGCCAGCGCCCGCCCAGCAGCCGCATCGCTTCTTCGATCGAACATCCCGTCACGCTTTCCTTCATAACCGCTTCACCCGCATCAAGTATAAAAAATGTAGCTACACAACATTATAGTGCCTTCTTCCTTTTTTATTCCTGCTGCCTATAATGGTTTTCCAGGCGCTCTCACCTGGAGGGCGCCACTACCGGAGCCATCATGAAGCTGTACCACATCCCCGCCAGCTGTTCGCTGGGCACGCATATCGTCCTGAAGGAACTGGGCCTGGACGCCACCCTCGTCAAGGTCGATTACAAGCGGCACGTGACCGACGACGGCGCCAGCTTTTACGATGTGAATGCGCACGGCTATGTGCCCGCGCTGGAGCTCGACGACGGCAGCATGCTGCGCGAAGGGCCGGCCATCATGCAATACCTGGCCGACCTGCGCCCCGAAGCCCGGCTGGCGCCGCCCAACGGCAGCTTCGAGCGCTACCGCCTGCAGGAATGGCTGAACTTCCTGTCCACCGAAGTGCACAAGGGATTTATTCCGCTGCTATACGCCGCCCAGGCAGGCAACTACGTGGAAATGGCCAGGCCCAAACTGGAACAGCGCTATGCCTGGATCGATGAACAGCTGGCCGGAAAGCCCTATCTGATGGGTGAACATTTCAGCGTGGCCGACGCCTACCTGTTCGCGCTGACGGGCTGGGGCCAGGCACCGTGGCTGAGCTCGTATTACAAGGCCGGTATCCATTTCGACCAGCTCGATCATTTACGCGACTGGTACCAGCGCGTGCAGGCAAGGCCGGCGGTGCAACAAGCCTTGCGCGAGGAAGGGCTGATTTAGTTGGCGCCATGCCTGCCGAAAAACTCCCACATCACCTGATTGGCATCGATGCTGCTTGAAGTCTTGCCGATCGGCAGTCCAATATTAAAAGCATCGGCGCCGGGCCAGGTATGGCCACCGCCGTCGATGGTGACCAGGGCCACGCTTTGCTGGCCGTTGGCCTGCTCCAGCAGGCTTGCTTTCAAGTCGTCACCGGTGGCGGCGGGCAGCAGGCGCGGCTGCGGCGGATTGACTGCGATGCCGTTGACTTTGGCCCAGTAGCGCAAGGTGTCGTCAGCCGACAGGTAGCCGCCGGCCTTGCCCTGATACAGCACTACCTGGTCCGCCGTGCCGTGGATCAGCAGCATGCCGACCTTCTCCGGTTTGCCGTGATGCGCGACTACCGGCTCCGGCATCGGTGCGCCGACCGAGGCCACGGCGGCGAAGTGCTGCGGCAGCTCGGCGGCCAGGCGCAGGGCAAAGAAGCCGCCGCGCGACAGGCCGGTGGCATACACGCGCCGGGCATCGATACGGTAATCCTGTTTCAGCTTGTCCAGCATGGCTTGCGTGAAGCCGACATCATCCGTACCGGTCAGATAATCCATGCCGAAGCCCACGTTCCAGTCCTGCTTGATGCCTTGCGGGTAGACAACAATAAAACCGTGACGATCGGCGGCCCGGTTCATCTGCGTGTACAGCATCTGCTCGGCCATGGTCATGCCGCCGCCATGGAAATTGAAGACAACAGGAAACGCCTGCTGCGGTGCGCTGTGATAGGCCGGCGGCGTGTAGACGATATAGCGGCGCTTGACGTCCTTGTGCTGCAGGGTTTGCACCTGGGCCTGCGCCAAGGCCGGGAAGCAAGTGGCGAGCAAGAGCAACAGGCTGACGATGATTTTCATGGAGTTCTCCGTAAGTAAGGTGCGGCCAGCATACGGAGGGCGAGGTGAAATCGCGGTGAAATCGGCCGGTTTTATGCGGCCATGACGGGAACGATATCGACGCGGTAGTCCGCTGTGCCCGGATAAAAACGGATTTCCCATTGCATTACCTGCACCAGGCGTGCCAGCAGCAGCTGGCCATGCGAAAAACCCTGCACGCGCACGGCCTGCCCGGCCGGCACGGTATTGTGGATGGAGAGGCAGCCATGCTTGAAGGAAATGGTCAACTGGCAGGCGGGGCCGCCGTGGAACAGGGCATTGCCCAGGCAATTGTTCAGCAGCAGATTGACCAGCTGGCGATGGCCCCGCACCGGCAGGCGCTCGGGCAAGTCCAGCGCCAGCAGGCTGGCGTCCCAGCCGTGTTCTTCGAGCAGGCGCAGCAGGCATTGTTCGATGCAGCCGCGCAACTCCACCGTGTCGACGGCGATCTGCTCGGCTCGCGCCAGCGCGAACAGCAGCTCGACGGTATTGCTGAGCTCATCGACGCCTTGTTGCAGTTGGGCCTGTTCCAGCGTCTGCAGCGGACGCTCTGCCGCCAGCAGCAAGGTATTGCGCATCAAGGTCAGCGGCGTGCGCAATTCGTGGCTGACGTCGCGGGCAAACGCCTGTTCGCGCTGCAAGGCAGTTTGCAAGTCGGTAAATGTGCTTTCCAGCCGGCGCGCCAGGAAGCCGATTTCGTCCGGCCGGTCGCGTGCGCTAAACCGCGGCGGATGCGCGGGCGTCAAGACGCGCGCCTCCTGCGCCAGTGTTTGCAAGGGCAACACCAGCCGCCGCGCCAGCAGCCAGGCCAGCAGCAGCGCCAGGCCCACCAGCGCCAGCGCGACACCGATCAGCACGCCACCCACCTCGCGCACCAGGCGCGATACCACCAGGATGGGCGCCACGTCGGCCAGCAGATACCAGCGCATGGGCTGGCCTGCCTGCTGCAGATCGAGCGCCATCACATGGTAATGCTGGCCCGTACCGGTAAAGACCTCGGCGCGCGGAGCGGACGGGGAAAATTGCTGCCGCACCGGCGCGGGCAACGCGCTGTACTGGCGGTAGACGGTGATCAGGTCGCTACCCGATGCGGCAGCCGGCAAGCGCGTCCTGATCGAAGCGGCCTCGCGTTCCAGCAGGCGCTGCACCAGCATGTCTTCGGTCACATAGGAAATCACCACCGCCAGGCCGGTATAGCACAGGCACAGCAGCACGGCAAAGCCGGCCAGCGCCGCAAACAGGCCGCGCCGTATGGTCGTGGCCATCACTGCCCTGCCCGGCTGCCGGCGGCGATGGCCAGCCGATAGCCCAACTGCGGTATCGTCACCAGCAGGCCGGCGCCGCCCGCCGCTTCCAATTGCTTGCGCAGCGCATAGACATGCGATTTGAGCGCGTCGCTATCGGGCGGCTCGCTACCCCACAGGTGGGCGATCAGGGCCGAGCGCGAGACGGCGTGCGGATGCTCGCGGCACAGCAGCAGCAAGATCTTGAAACCGCTCTGCGTCAGCGCCAGTGGCATCTCGCCATACCGGGCCCGGCCTTCGCGCGCCAGCAACAGCAGCGGGCCGACGCGCATTTCCTGGTGCACGTGCAACTGGCGGCGCCTTGCCAGCGCCTCGCAGCGCAGGGCCAGCTCGCGCAAATCGAACGGCTTGGTCAGGTAATCGTCGGCGCCGTCGTTGAAGCCGCGCGCCTTGTCTTCATAGGCGTCGCGCGCCGTCAGCATCAATATCGGCACATTGCTGGGCGCGCCCGCCTTGATGGCGCGGCACACCTGCAAGCCGTCGATATCGGGCAGGTTCAGGTCCAGCAGCACCACGTCATAGAGGTTGCCGGTGGCCAGACGCACGCCCAGCGCGCCGGTGGCGGCATGGTCACATTGCCAACCCAGGCCGTCGAGGAAAGTGGCGACCTGGCGCGCAATGCCGGCATGGTCTTCGATCAGCAGGATGGAGAGCGGCGCCCGGCTCATGCGGGGTGCGCTGCTAACGGCACTGGCATTCGCTCGGCCCCTTGCCGCGCATGCCAGCAGTGAGCTGCCATGGGTCTATATATTTCAACTGGCCCGACTGCTGTGTTTCCGCACATTTTCTTGAACAAAGTTGTTCTTTCGTTGGAATAAAAGGCGCCACGTACATGAACAGCAGGTTCACGCCAACAATCGCGATCAGTATCAGTCCAATAATGGCAGGAACGGGCAAGTCTTTCCATTTCCGCATGCTTAAGCTCCCTGAAGACGCGCCTGCCACTCGCGCCGCAGCAGGCCATACAGCGCAGAATCGCTGACCTGGCCGCCGACGATCCAGCGCTCGGGCAGGTAGCCTTCCTGCTTGAAACCCAGGCGCAGCAGGGCGTTCGCCGAGCCGATGTTCAAGGGGTCGATATCGGCTTCGAGCCGGTTCAGGTCGCGCTCGACAAAGGCGTATTCCAGCAGCGCCGTCAACGCTTCGTGCATGTAGCCCTGGCCCCAGTACGGGCGGCCCAGCGCGTAACCGATCTCGGCGCGGCGGTTTTGCGCATGCAGCGAGAACAGGGTGCAACTGCCCAGATACTCGCCGGTGCCTGTCAAAGTGATGGCGAAGCGGAAGAACTCTTCTTTTTCAAAGGCGGCGCAGTCGTCGGCGATCTGCCGCGCCGCGCGGTCCGGGTCCTGCCAGGGCAGTTCGCTGAAGTAGCGCATCACTTCGGGGTCGCTGTGCATGGCCTGCAGCGCGGCCGCGTCCGAGGGTTGCGGCGGGCGCAAGATGAGTCTGGCGGTGGTGATGGTTTTGGTATAGGCCATGCGATTCCAGTGGGCGGTTCTGTAGGCGGTTCTTATTATTCCATGCAACCATAATTATGTGGCAAGTTTTTGAGCGGATCACGGCCATGTTTAATGTAGTATGGCAACAACTCCACCTTATCAATCATGCCATGCCGATGGAAGCAGTCAATCCCGAACTCCCTGCCCAGCATCCCGAGCTGTTAAGTAAAAAGAAGCGCCCCGTGATCGCCTGGGCCAGCGCCGCCTTTTTCTGCATGTGCGCTCTGCTGCTGGGCCTGACGGCCTGGATCGTCTGGTCGTCGCACCAGATGCGCTTGCGCGACGCCCAGACGACCACTGAGCACATGACGCGCACCCTGGCCACCCAAGCCTACATGGAGCTGGAAATCGCCGACGTGATGCTGGAAGACCTGGTCGAGCATATCCGCCGCGAGGGCAATAATGACGCCACCGGCGAGCGCCTGCAGTCGCACCTGCGGCAGTTTTCCCGCAATATCGTGGAGATTGCCGACATCTTTATTTTCAACAAACAAGGTGACTGGCTGGCGACCTCGTCTTCCGCCAAACAGGACGGCAACAATGCCGGGCGCGATTACTTTATCTTTCACCGGACGCATGCGCAGCTGGGCAGCCATATCGGCGCGCCGGTGCGCAGCAAGACCAGCGGCAAGTGGATCTTGCCGGTGTCGCGCAGGGTCAATGCCAGTGATGGCGCGTTTGCCGGCGTGGTGCTGGTGACCCTGAGCCTCGACTCGTTCGAGCGCATCTACAGCAGCCTGAACCTGGGCAATACCGGCACCGCGTTTTTCGCGCTCGACAACGGCACGCTGATCTATCGGCGGCCATTCCAGGCCGAGGTGATCGGCATGGATATTTCATCGGGCGCCATCCTGCAGGCGTACCGAGAACAAGGCCCGGTCGGCGGCGGCATGATGGCGGCCAAGGTGGACGAAGTGGAACGGCTGTACAGCTACCGCCACCTGGAACGCTTTCCCGTGATCGTCGCGGCGGGCCTGTCGAAGGACGATATTTTCTCGGAATGGCAGCGCCTGAGCCTGCAAGTGGTGCTGGGCTCGCTGGTAGCGGGCGCCGCGCTGATCTACCTGTTCCGCAAGCTGATGCGCCAGATCACGATCCGCGATCATATCGAGGCGGCGCTGCGCGTGGCCGGCAGCGATTTGCGGCTAGCCAATGCGGAGCTGGCGGCGCTGGCCTCGAAAGACGGCCTGACGGGCCTGGCCAACCGCCGCTGTTTCGACGACACGCTGGCGCATGAACTGCAGCGCGCCCAGCGCCACGCGCAGCCGGTGTCGCTGATCATGATGGACGTCGATTTCTTCAAGAAATTCAACGATCACTATGGCCATGTGGCCGGCGACGACTGCCTGCGGGCGGTGGCCGGCGCCGTGGCGCGCAGCGTGGGCCGCGACGAAGACCTGGCGGCGCGCTATGGCGGCGAAGAATTTGCCGTGATCATGCCCGGCACCGGCACTGCCGGCGCGGTCGAGGTGGCCGAGGCCATCCGGGCGGCGGTGGCGGCGCTGCAGATACCGCATGCGGCCAGCGCCATCGGCGTGGTCACCATCAGCCTCGGTGCCGCCACCGTCCATCCTGAGCCGGGCGGCGGCACCGGCAGCGCCGAACTGATACGCCAGGCCGACGCCTTGCTGTACCAGTCGAAAAACACCGGCCGCAACCGGGTCAGCAGCTGAACCCCGGAAAGCACAGGCACCCATGCACAGAATCCCGCTTACCCTGCCGCTGGCGTTAGCTGCGCTGGCCATCTGGCTGGGCCTGACCCTGGGCGGACGCTGGTTCGAGGCCAGCAGCCCGCAATCCACGCTGGCCGCCTCGGTTGCCGATGGCGTCGGCCTGTCATGGGCGCTGGCCGCGCTGTTTTCGCTGGCGCTGCTGCTGGCCGCCAAAGGGCGCCGCGAGGCCGGCCTGCGCGCGCCCCACCCCGCCAGGTCGCTCTGGCTGGCATGGCCGCCCTTGCTGTATGCGCTGCTGATGCTGCTGCTGGCCTGGGCCGGCGGCTGGCCGGCGCCCCGGGTGTTGCTGATCGTCGCCTGCAACACGGCGCTGGTGGCGCTATCGGAAGAACTGATGTTTCGCGCCATCCTGCTGCAAGGCTTGCTGCAGCGCCATGCGGTCTGGCCGGCCGTGCTGATCTCGTCGGCCATGTTCGGCGTGGTGCATACCGTCAACGGCCTGGCCACCGGCGACTTCAGCGGCGCGCTGTGGCAGGCTGCAGCGGCCGCCATGCAGGGCGTCGGCTACGCGGCGATCCGCCTGCGCACCGGTTCGGTCTGGCCGATGGTGCTGGTGCACGGCTTATGGGATTTCGCGCTGGTGACGGCCATGCTGGCCGACCCGCTTGACGGCAGCGTGTCGGTGCTGCCGTATGCCGCCCTGCTGGCGGTATTGCCGCTATGCCTGTACGGCGCCTGGCTGCTGCGTGCCAGCCAGCGCGCCGCTTTATCATTTGCCGATAACGTCACCCCAACCTCAAGGAGAAGTCCATGAAAATCATCGCCACCGTACTCGCCTGCGCCGGTTTGCTGCACGCCAGCGCCTGGGCGCTTGACCCGGTCCGCCGCGAGCAGGTCGAGCTGGCGCAGGGCGCAGTGGCCAAGAAGCTGAGCGGCAAGATCAAAGGCTATGGCACGGTCGAATACAGCCTCGCGGTGCCGGCCGGCAGCGAGCTCGGCATCAAGCTGTCCAGCGCCAACCCGTCGGCCTATTTCAACGTCAGCCTGGAAGGCGCCGACGAGGCGCTGTTTGTCGGCTCGCGCGATGGCCAGCGCTACCAGGCCAAGGTGACGGCGGCGGGCCGCTACAAGGTCAGCGTGTACCTGATGCGCAACGCCGCCCGCAAGAACCAGGCGGCCAGCTATGTGCTGGAGATTGCCAATACCGGCTCCTGAATCCCATGCAAGCGTGCACATCGATGCGCCTGCTGTTGAGCATGGCCCTGCTGCTGGCCTGCCTGGCCACCGGCCATGCCATGGCGCAAGCCGTCACCGCCGCCACGCCGATCGCGGTGCAGGATATCCTGCCGCGTGCCGAGGAGGAACAGCAGCGGCTCGAATCGGCCAAGGCCCTCCTGGCGGCGCCGGCGCCGGATGTGCGCCTGCGCGCCCTGCTCGACGAAATCGCCATCCCGGTCAATGCCAAATTGCGCACCACGCCGGGCGTGGCCTTGCGCGATTTGCCGATCATGCGGCTCGAAAGCCTGGCGCGCCACTGGCAATTCGATGCGCGCCGCTTCGGGCAATGGGAAAACCAGGCACGGCGCGCCTTTGCGCCCTACGCCGACAGCGCGATGCAGCTGGCGCAGCGCCGCGCCGCCTGGTCGGCCACGCGCGCCGCCGGCCTGCTCGACGGTTTGCCGCCGGTGCTGTCCGGGCGGGTCGACGCCATGCTGGCGCAGATCGAGGCCACCGAGACGGCCCTGGCGGTGGTGCTGTCGCGCCAGTTCGACCTGACGCAGCGCGGCAACGAACTGAAGGCGCAGATCCAGTCCGGGCGCAATGACGTTGCCGCCGCGATCGACGATATCGACCAGCGCCTGCTGCGCGTCGACGTGCCGCCGCTGTGGCATGGCATCGGCACCGGCGTCACGCCGCAAGCGGGCCTGGCGGCCATGCGCCGCGGCCTGGATATCGAACAGCAGTTTGCCATCGAGTATCACGCGGTGGGCACCGGCAACCAGCAGGCGGTGCGCGTGCTGCAACTGCTGTTGCTGCCTTTGATCATCTGGCTGGTGATGCGCAGCCGCCATGCGCGCGACGCTGCCGGCGTTCCAGCCAGCGGCGCTGCGCGCGCCCTGCGCCGGCCGGTGTCGGCCTGGCTGCTGCTGTCGATGCTGGCGGTGCTGGTGCTGGAGCCCGATGCGCCGATGCTGGTCGAGGAATTCGCCCTGCTGCTTGCGCTGATTCCCGTGCTGCGCTTGCTGCCTGGCGACACGACACGCACGCTCGGCGCGTGGCCGTATGTGGCGATCGCCCTGTACGGCCTGGACCGGCTGGGCATGGCGGCGGTGGCCGAACCGGGCTGGTACCGCCTGTTCCTGATGTTGCTGAACGTGGGCGCGCTGGGCCTGACCGTGCGCATGTTGCGCGCACCCCTGCCCTTGGCCGCCGGCGCGCGCGACCTGCGCCTGCAGTCGCTGATGCGCACCATCGGCTGCATCGTGCTGCTACTGCTGCTGGTGGCCGCCGCCTGCAATATCGCCGGCAATATTTCCATGGCCGAGACGCTGACCAGCGGCGTGATCGACAGCGGCTATATGGCGCTGCTGCTGTATGCCAGCCTGGCCGTCTGCCAGGGCCTGCTGCATGCCGTGCTGAACCAGCCTGAAATGGCGCGCCACGGCTTCGTGCAGCGCCACGGCCCCCTGCTCGAAGCTGCCTGTGGCCGGCTGCTGGTGGCTGGCGCGGCGCTGGCCTGGCTGCTGTACGGCATGCACCGTTTCCGCGTGCTGCGCCCGCTGCAAAATACCGGCGCGAGCATACTCGGCTTCGGCATCGAGATCGGCGAAGTCGCCGTGCACCTGGGCGATATCCTGGTGTTCGTGCTGTCCAGCTGGCTGGCTTTCTGGGCCGCGCGCGTGATGCGCGGCATACTGCGCGAGGAATTGCCCGGCCACGGCAAGCTGCCGCGCGGGGTCGGCAACAGCATCGCCTCGCTCAGCTATTACGTGGTGCTGCTGGCCGGCCTGCTGATCGCCCTGTCGGCCGCCGGCTTCAAGGTCAGCCAGCTGGCGCTGGTGTTCGGCGCCTTGGGCGTGGGTATCGGTTTCGGCCTGCAAAACGTGGTCAACAATTTTGTCTCGGGCCTGGTGCTGATGTTCGAACGGCCGATTCAGCCTGGCGATATCGTCGAGGCCGCCGGCACTTCGGGCAAGGTGCGCGAGATCGGCCTGCGCGCCACCACCATCCGCACCTTTGACGGCGCCGACGCGGTGATCCCGAATGGCGTGCTGCTGGCCAGCAACCTGACCAACTGGACCATGTTCGACCGCAGCCGGCGCTTCGACGTCACGGTCGGGGTGGCCTACGGTTCCGATCCGGCGCGCGTGCTGGCCGTGCTGGCCCAGGCGGCGGGCGGCACGCCGGGCGTGGCGCAAGAACCGGCGCCGACGATACTGATGACGGGCTACGGCGACAGCGCGGTCAACTTCGTGGTGCAGGCCTGGACCGCCGATATCGGCAACTGGACCCAGGTGCGCAGCGATTTACTGGGCCGCATCCTGGCGGCACTGGATGCGGCCGGCATCGCCATTCCCTACCAGCGTATCAATGTGAACCTGAGCAAGCCAGAGTCCGAATAAGCGCTCTTCAACAGCGATCAAAGCGCGTCAGAAACGGCGATGGCCTTGATCGGCGTCGCAGCGGCCGCTGAACTTGATCATGCCGTCGATGGTGATGGCGCCGTTCATGCGGCTGATCGACAGGCGCGGCTGGTTCAGGCCGTTCAGGCGGAACTTGCCGCGTATCTCATCATGGCCGACGATCAGCTCGTCGATCGGCCACCAGCCGCTGTTGTTGTCGCCATGCAGCGGCGGGATCAGGCTCCTGGGCAACTGGATATCGCCACGGCCGCCGTGGATCGATACATTCAGGGTGGCCTGGAAATCGGATTTGCCGATTTCCACGCTTTGCTTCGGCACATATTTATGCTGGCGCGCATCCCATTCGTAACCGGAGCGGTATTCGGTGCTGGGCTTTTCCGCGCCGCCATAGCAGACCAGCTGGATATCGTCCCTGGGCTCGTCGCGCCGCTCGTCACCCCGGTCTTCACGATAATGGTCATCGGACTGGGCGGCGGCCGAGCCGGCAAATGCCAGCGCACACAATATGAAGGCAGCTTTCATGATGGCTCCTTGATGAGAAAAATGAATGCAAGGCAGGCACTACCGCATGCGCTGCCCCTGCTGGTACAGCAGCGCGCGCACCGTCTCGATATTGTCATTGCTGACCAGGAAAAAACTCTGCAGCTCGTCAAATGGCGTGACCGCCACCAGGATCCAGCCCTGCGGCTGCAATTGCTGGCGGAACCAGGCCAGCACGCTGGCGCTGAAGTCGTCACCGGCAAACACATCGCGCTGCTGCTTGGCATTGGGCGCGATGATGGACAGGCCCAGCTCATGCACGGCGCTGGCATCCTGCACCGCCTGCGTGCCGATCTCTGGCCACTCTTTCCACTCCCATTCGCCGGCCGGCAACAGCATCGCTTGCAAGGTCGCCAGCTCTTCGTCGGACAGCGCGCGCTTGTCCTGGAACTGGCGTATCTGCCCCACCAGCCGCGCCAGACGCTCGGCCAGGTCGGCTTGCGCCTCGTCGTCGAAATCGGCCACGCCATCCTCGTTTTCCACCACCACCTCGAAGCGCGGCGGCACGCTGGCCGCCACCGGCGTCAGCTTGTAGGTGGTGTAGTCGGTGAAATCGGTCGAGATCGACAGCACGCCGTCTTCCCACTCGTGCACGGTCTGGTCGTCTTCATCGTAAAAGGTGGTGCAGGCTTGCGCGGGATCGGCCAGTCCGATCAAAAAGGCGGCGTGGGCGGCGTAGCTGGTGTCTGGCATGGGGGCTCCGGTTCAGCTGGGTGTACAGGACGAAACTTATTATTCCATGCAACTATAATTGTGTGGCAAGTTATTTTACCGACAGCGACAGGATGGTCAATGGCATTTTTTTCACGTGAGTATGAGGTATTCCTGCTGCTGGCCGCGCCCGCTTCGCCCGGCTTGTGGCTGCAGGAACAATGGACGCCGTTTGCCGACGCCGTCAACCGCATCGTGGCGCAAGCGCGCGGCAAGGGCGCCGTGCGCAGCCATCAGTACAATCCGGCCGGCAAGCTGATTCCGTTTGGCCGCATGGGCTGGGATGCCAAAGGGCATGCCAAATGGACGCACACGCCGGCGACCACCGCCGCGCGCTTCATGAGCCTGGAAGCGTGGGCGCCCGCCTGGACCACCTGCGAAAAAGACGACCTGGCGCCCGACCTGTTCATCAGCCTGTTCAATGAAGATTATCTGAACAGCGCCGGCAAGCCGCTGCTGTTCGGCCAGCGCCTGGTGTGCGCGGTCGCCACCGACCTGGGACAGGAAGCGGTCGCCACCATGCGCGCGGCGCTGGCACAACTGGCCGTCAAACAACAGGCACCCGTTTTCGCCCACGCCAGGCGGCCATGGGGCAAGGCCATGCTGGGAGGATTCAGCAGCGCGATCCAGGACCTGGCCCTGACGGACCTGTTCAAGCCGGGCGACGTGCATGCCCGCCCGCTCGATGCCAGCACCTTCAGGGGCAGCTGGGAAATGCTGCCGCTGGCAACGGCTTAAAAGGTTCCTGGCAACAAAATCTTTTTGTCCACCTGTTGCAAATCGCGCAGGCCACAGAAGGCCATGGTCAGGTCCAGCTCGTTGCGCAGGATGTCCAGGCATTTGCTCACGCCCGGGCGGCCCATGGCGCCCAGGCCGTACAAAAAGGGGCGGCCGATATACACGCCGCGCGCGCCCAGCGCCACCGCTTTCAGCACGTCCTGGCCCGAGCGGATGCCGCCGTCCATATGCACCTCGATCTGCGAACCGACCGCGTCGACGATGGCCGGCAAGGCTTCGATCGACGATTGCGCGCCGTCGAGCTGGCGGCCGCCATGGTTGGAGACGATCAGCGCGTCGGCGCCGCTGCTCACCGCCAGGCGCGCGTCTTCCGCGTCCATGATGCCTTTGATGATCAGCTTGCCGCCCCAGCGCTGCTTGATCCATTCCACGTCGGCCCACGACAGGCTGAGGTCGAATTGCTGCTGGGTCCACGCCGACAGCGACGACATGTCGGACACCGAGGTGGCGTGGCCGACGATATTGCCGAAGCCGCGGCGTTTGGTGGCCAGCATGCCGGCCACCCAGCGCGGCTTGGTGGCCATGTTGATGATGTTGGGAATCGTGAGTTTCGGTGGCGCCGACAGGCCGTTGCGCAAGTCCTTGTGGCGCTGGCCCAGCACCTGCAAGTCGAGCGTCAGTACCAGCGCGCTGCACCTGGCGGCCTTGGCGCGGTCGATCAGGCGATTGATGAACTCGCGGTCCTTCATCACGTACAGCTGGAACCAGAACGGTTTGCTCGTGTTGGCGGCCACGTCCTCGATCGAGCAGATGCTCATGGTTGACAGGGTAAACGGCACGCCGAACTGTTCCGCCGCCTGCGCCGCGAGGATCTCGCCATCGGCATGCTGCATGCCCGTCAGGCCGGTCGGCGACAGTGCCACCGGCATGCTGACGTGCTGGCCGACCATGGTCGAGGCCAGGCTGCGGTTTTCCAGGTTGACGGCGACGCGCTGGCGAAACTTGATCTTGGCGAAGTCGCTGTTATTGGCACGGTAGGTCGACTCGGTCCACGAACCCGAATCGGCGTAATCGTAGAACATGCGCGGCACTCTTTTTTGCGCCAGCACGCGCAAGTCTTCGATGCAGGTAATCATGGTCATGCGTTTCCTCGTTCGATGGCAACTCGAAGCATGATCCTGCATTTGACGATGATTGTCTATCTGTCAGGCAAGCACCGTCCAATAACGCTCAAACAGTGCTTACCAATTGCGCGCGCCGAGGATTTTTTCACCCAATTCGCTCAAGTCAGCTTGCGGATAGCGCAGCTTTTCCTTTTCCAGTGGATCGCCGGGAAAGGCATAGCCTTGCGGCGCGCTGCGTTCGCGCCAGCTTTGCACGCGCCAGTCGCGCAAGGACTGGTTGCTTTCCTGGGCCGGCGTAAATGAAATATATTGCGCCAGGCGGACCTTGTCGGTCGAGGTATTCGGGCGGATGCCATGCGCCAGCAGGCTGTTAAAGATCAGCAATTCGCCTTTCTTCATGGCGATGAATTCCATCGGATACGGCACCGTGTCCAGGTCCGGCTGCCACGGGTTGCGGTCTTTCGGCGCCTGTTCGCGCCAGGCCAGCAGGTTGTTGAACAGTTCCGGATAGCACTGGAAGCCACCGCTCTCGGGCGAGGTGTCGGACAGCGCCAGCACGCCCTGCACATTGACCGGCAAGGGGTCCAGCGTGGTGTCGGCATCCCAGTGGATAAAGCCGCCGAACTTGCGCTTGCCATTGTTGGGCGTGTTCAGATTGGCGCGATCGATGGTCACCCACAGGTCCTCGCGGTCCCAGATATCGACAAAGGCGTCGTACACGCGCTGGGTCTGGCGATTATCCCACATGGTCTGGTTGTGATATGCCTCGACCATGCCAGAACCGTTGAGCTCCTTCATCGCATGGTCGCGCAATTGCTCGTGGTTCCAGGTGGCGGGGTCATGCTGGTCCAGGCCCTGGAACTGCCACAGGAAATCCGTGGTGCGTTGCACTTGCTCCGGGCTGACGGCGTCCTTGACGATCACGTAGCCATAGGTTTGCCAGTGCAAAAAGTCCTGCTCGGACAATACGCGCAGCGGCAGCTGTTTCTTGATGTCGCGCAACTGCGCCTGCTCGAGATAGGCCACCGAAGGGTTGCCCGGGCGCTCGTCGCCATATTGGTATCGGTCTTGCATCGCTGTCTCCTGTTGTGATGTCGTGGGACAGATTGTGCGGTGTAACGCCGCGGACAAATATGCCGGCAACAGCCAATACTGATACTATCCTGACCATACAAGCTGACAAAACGTTCCAATGACACCTTTATATGAACAAGTGACGATACCTGGCGGCCAGTCCTGGGGCTTGCTGTGGCGCGAGCTGGAGGCGATTCCGTTCATCTGGCATTACCATCCGCAGTTCGAGCTGACCCTGACGGTAAACGCGCGTGGCCAGCGCTATATCGGCGACCACCTGGGCAATTTCGAGCCGGGCGACCTGGTGCTGGTGGGGCCGAATCTGCCGCATACCTGGTCGGCCAGCGAGCGCATCGATGCAAGCCGGCCGATGCTGGCGGTGGTGGTGTGGTTTTCGCTGGAATGGATCACGCAGCTGGCCGGCGTGCTGCCGGAACTGCACAGCCTGCGGCAACTGGCGCAGCGGGCCGGGCCGGCGCTGCAATTTACGCCCCAGGTGGCTGCGCGCAGCGCCGCCATGCTGTTGCAGCTGCAAGCGATGCCCCAGCCGCAGCGCTTGCCACTGCTGCTGAACGTGCTGCTGGAACTGGCCGGCGACCTGCAGGCGCGGCCGCTGGCCTCCGGCGCGCTGCAATTGATCGCCGCCGACGGCCAGCAAAAGCGCATGGCGGCCGTGCTTGACCATATGCATCAACATTTTCGGGAAGACATCGCCGTCGAAGACCTGGCGCAGCGCGCCGCCTTGTCGCTGGGCGCGTTTCACCGCTTCTTCAAGCGCCACGCGCTGTGCACGCCCAGCGCCTACCTGGCGCGGCTGCGCATCGGCCGCGCCTGCCAGCAACTGATCCAGACGCGGCACGGCATCGCCGCCATCGCGCAGGAAGCGGGCTACCGCAACCTGGCCCATTTCAACCGGCAATTCCGCGCCGACAAGCAGATGACGCCGCGCGCGTTCCGGCAGCAATACCGCTAGGCACTCAATAATCGGCTGGCCTGAGCCCTATCGGGTCAACATCCTTCCAATGCAGGCTGACTTTAAAAAGCAACTCTAGCCAAGCCGTTTAGGCTACCCATTGCTGGGCAGGCATGCCGCGATACAGGTGCCGGTACGGCATGCGGCTACGCCAAGCAGCATGATCGGGGTCGTCATTGGCGAGCCTGTCCGTACAGAAAATGTAGCCGACACTGCTGAGCTATTGCGTCAGCGGCACCTGCGAGAGCGACAACTCGGCGGCCCAATCAGACCTACGGAGCGTGCTCCTTGGCCAGGAAAGCGCTTGTTTGCCGATGCTGAAAGTGACAGCGAGAGCGCTACCGCGATCTACTCCATGATCGGCACGGCCAGTTGCCATCACAATAGCGGCTTCCGTCTCAAGCCACAATAGCAGGGTCTGTACGCGGCGGCAAAATGGGCATAGCAAGGTCGATGAAACCAATTACCTGCATGCCAGGCGCATGCAGGACACCGCTTTGCATGTCCGCATCGGTGACCCGGAATGGGCCGACGGCGAAGGAATTGGCAATGGCATCATGATCATTGTCGCTAAAAGCCGCTTCGATCCGCAGGTTACGCACTACAATCATGCTTTCGGGAATCAGTCTCAGCAAACCTTCACGCTGGCCCTCCATCCCCTCAGTCAGGTCTCCGCGGCGCGCATCACGAATATACCAGTTGGTACTGCGCAGCAAGGGCCAGAATATCCATGGCCTTTCAATCTGCACAAACTGGTAATCGAATTCGACTTTTACTTCGTCCATCACACCACTGGCCGAATCGGTGATCACATCGGGCAAGGTGCCTGACTGGATCAATAGGTCGACAGCGCGTTCGCCCGGGGTAGTGGCGACAGTCTCGATATGTGTCAATGCGACAACCTTCTCCTTGCCGCTGGACAGATCAAACAGTCCATGCATCATGCTCAGATTTACGGGCGTGGTACCAAGATATTTCTGCACTAAACGTGCATCGAAGACGCCAGAATCAAGGTTTCGGAAGTCCAACTCAGCAGGTTTGGCTGCTTTTACCCAAGGCGGCGCGATGTCCGGACCGTCAACCGGAATAGGAAACTTGGGCCTTAATGGGGGCAAAATTTTTCGGTTTTCGATGTACTTGCGAATTTCGTCCAGGTTGATGCTACGGAGTGGCAGGCGAAATCCTGGCCTAAGCGATGATGGCGATAGCGGGGTATCGCTTTTGGGTGCCTCGTCCGATGCAAAGCGCTGGCGGAATACCTTCCAGTTAGCACTTGCGCCAGGGTCGGCCCAGTTGCCGGGAATAGCTTCACTCGGCTGGTATTCGTGAGGGACGATGGTCAGGGCCGCAACGCTTTCCATCAATAGGTCGGCTTTACCAATGTAGGACTCGAAGCGCTGGCGCTCTGCCTCATTGACTTCAGCAGAGGCATCGGGACGCGCATAGAAATTGGCGTTGCTAAACACGTCAAAGCGAAGGATCTGCGCCAGTGAGCCGTGGTGGGAATAGTGGGTACCATTGAAGGCATGCGCTGCGTGGTCAGCGATAAAGCGAGAGAACAGTTCCGACGCACGAGTGGCGCTGTATTGCCCCGTGCCGTCACTAACGTCAGCCGCCGACACGGTAAGAGGCAGAATGTCGAAATTCAGGCTCACACCTTGTTCTACCAGTAGTGGGCCAACTTGCGCGGCAAAGAAGTTTCGAATGGCACCGGTAAAAACGTCAAGCTCCTGCATCGCAGCGGTAACCATGATAGCTCCTCAGACAGGGATGGATTGATCCAAGGATTTCATCGATTCAGAAGGGCTGCGCGGCATCACTTCCAGTATCCATCCGATCAACTGAGTCCCGGAGATGACCAGCCAGTTTCCCTCCATGTGGGAACTGGAACTTTCATGGCTACTATTGGAACCCGAAGAGCCACCGAAACTAAATGGCCCCCAGCCAAACGATGCGCTCCCCCCCGAACTACTGACACGTTTGTCGTAAAACTGTCTGGTCATGGTGCTTTTGATGCGTACGTTTTTCACCACAATCATATGGGTCGGTACGGCAGGCAGCCAAGTCACTTCGTTGGCCCCCTCCGCAGCGGCTTCTTGCAGTGGACCGCCAGTCGAAATCACATGCTTGTCTTGGCCTGGCAGTCCCCAGCCCCTAACATTAAGCATGCTGGTACTGAGCCATGGCCGATCGATCATTACTTGGCCGACGGTCAGTTCGATTTCGATAGTATCGGAGCTGTACTCGGAATGCTCGGTGCGGTTGGCATTTCCACCACCACCACCGATGCTCCAAAAACCGAACGAAACTCCTCCACCGCCGCCCCAGTTTTGCGCCGAGGTGCTATGTGTGCTTTGCATGTCAGATTGTCCGAAACTGAAGTTGACCCATCCGCCTGCGCTGGATTCCGCCTCTGCCCAGTCGCTGGGAAAGCACTGGACATAAGCCAGCAGGTCGGCTTCGGCCTGTCCGGGCGCGAACTGCCAAGCCTTGTATGCTTCGCGTGCCCGTTCGATAACATAGCTAGCGGCATCGCGTCCCTGCGCGTTCATAGTTGACAGGGCGCTTTCAATAACACCGCGCGAACCCAAGGCTGTCCACTCATCGAAGGCATCCTTGATCTTGCTGTTCCAGATCATGCCTTCCGTTGGCCAAGCATTGATGCCGCCAGCGCTGCGCATCGCCTTGCCGTAGGCGGCGGCACGTTGCGTGCGCATGTCGTAGTATTTTTGCTTGTATTCGTAGTAGGCGTCGTATTGTGGCGTGCGTACCAGCTGACCAGAGCGACCAGGACGTGGCATGAGCAGCACTGCCTCTGCCGCCTTGAGGCGCTTCAAAGCCTCGGCAGTTGGCTCAGGCGCGGCAGCCGCCACGCTGGCGGTGTTCACGATTGCATCCCAGGTATCGTCAATCTCCGAGCTACCAGGAAGCACTTCGCCACGCATGTTCAACTTAATCTTGCGGTTGGCAAAGCGGCTGAGGTTCGCCGCGCTCTTCATACGACTCGCCATGGCTTGAGCAGCCTTTTGCGCCTTGGCACGCTCGGCGGGAGTGGCGTCGGTTGGAATCGGGCCGATGGCACTAGCCTCGTACGGTGACCAAGGATTACGGAAATCCGCCGGATTGACAGGCTGGCCCATTGGCATCATGGAGTAGATAAATCCATCCTCACCAGGGCTTTTTTCGTCGATATGCAACATCGTTTTCTTGATCGAATCGTAAATCGTCAGAACTGCATTCATGGACATGTCGAAACTCCTAGTAGGCTATCCGAGCTATACGGACTCGGAACACTAATGCTAGACGCTTCAAGATGTTAAAAATAAAATTTTGACATGCTTTTGTTTTATCTCAGGAGTTGTCATCTGGCGGTGCTTTCAATAGGAACCAAACAACTGCAACATATCGAACTTGCCTTTGGCAATGAGAGTGGGGGGCAGTTGCAGCGAGACATCAGAACGCAAGAATTTTTGTCGCATCAACAATTGGATTACCTTTGACGACACACATGCTGCCCTTGGGATTCGGTAGAGTTGCAGACCTGCTTGCTTCGGCATTTTAAGAGCTTATCCATGAATTGATGTGCGTGCCGATTCAACTGTCTTGGCGTTCGAACTGGATTCGCTACCGCTCTTGGAGTCCCCGCCGAAGATCCGAAAAGTGAAATACGCCACCAGCGCGATGGAAGCGATTATGGACATGCAAAAAAACCAGTAGTTGCTTTTCGACCGATGAAGCCGTGAGCAAATTGATTTATCTTGCATTGAACCATGGCAGCAAGAAGCGGACGATGCAGATATGGCACTGGAAAGCCGTACTGAATAGCTTTGCCATCCCGTTTGAAAAACGGGATGCCGGTACGGAAAGCAACCTCCGAGTCAAGAGGCATAGACAGCGGACTTGACCCCGCCCTGACAGAAGAAAATGCCAGCCACAAAAACGGCGCCGGAATAGAAAAAGGGGATCAGATTTTACAATCTGACCCCCGATATTCTGGTGCGGCTGGCAGGAATTGAACCCACGACCCCTTGGTTCGTAGCCAAGTACTCTATCCAGCTGAGCTACAGCCGCAAAACTACCTCTTCACCATACTGCATGAAGTCACAACCTTCAACCAAAACCTTAACGACAGGCTCCGGGTAATACTGGTGCGGCTGGCAGGAATTGAACCCACGACCCCTTGGTTCGTAGCCAAGTACTCTATCCAGCTGAGCTACAGCCGCAAAACTAACGCTTCACCGTGCTGCATGAAGTCACAACTTGTTTCCAGTACCAGACGGACGCTGATACGGGGATAATACTGGTGCGGCTGGCAGGAATTGAACCCACGACCCCTTGGTTCGTAGCCAAGTACTCTATCCAGCTGAGCTACAGCCGCAAAACTGATTGCACTTCACTTACAACATGAAGCTTGAAACTTCTTACTGCAAAACCAGACCAGGTCTGATTTTTTGAATTCTGGTGCGGCTGGCAGGAATTGAACCCACGACCCCTTGGTTCGTAGCCAAGTACTCTATCCAGCTGAGCTACAGCCGCGCAGGCAAACATTATAGCGTATTCGTTTCGCTTTGAAAAGTTCGATTTTTCAATCGCTTAGCCGGGTTTTGCAAAGTACCGCACTGCAAGTCCCAACCCTTTTCGCAGCTGAAAAGCTGACGCCATTCGCGCTGTCGTTTTCCGCTTTCACGGAAGGCTGCCAGCGCTTCGAGATGTTGCTGCCTCGAAAGAAGCGGGATTATAGGGACTGCATCCCGGCCTGTCCAGTGCTATCTGTACCAGCCTGGCAAATCGCGCCTGCGGCGGGTTGACGGGATGTCCACAGGATTGAAGATATGGCAAGGGCAAGCGTGTGCAGGCGCAAGCGCGCTTGGGGATACAATGACTGCGAGATAGAGAGAAGTTGGCCCTGTAACAGCACATGACAGCTATTCCATCATGATCCACTCCATGAACTCAGCGACGGTCGCCCGCATCGCCTGCCCCACAAGGCGCAGACTGGCGCGCGGCGGCCCGGCACACAGGATTTCCGATGGTTAAGCATGACCTCCAGCAGCAGCCTCCCCCCACGGTACCGCTGAGCCTGTCGGATGCCGGCATCGCCACGGTGCTCGAAGGCATTACCGATGGCTTCAGCGTGCTTGATGCCAACTGGACCATCCGCTATATCAATGCGCGTGGCGCCGACATGCTGGCCCCGCAGCACACTAGGGGCGCCAGCCTGGCCGGCAGCAACCTGTGGCAGGCCTGCCCCGACCTGCTGGGCACGGAACTGGAAACCCAATACCGGCGCGCCATGGCGCTGCGGCAAAACTGCAGTTTCGAATTGTTTCATACGCCACTGGGGCGCTGGCTGGAAGTGCGCGTCTTTGCCGGGGCCGACGGCCTGACCACCCAACTCCACGATATCAGCCAGCGCAAGGCCACCGAAGACAGCTTGCGCCAGAGCGAAGAAGATTTGCGCGCGCTGGCCGACTCGATTCCGCAACTGGCCTGGATCGCCAATTTCGACGGCACCATGGCCTGGTACAACCAGCGCTGGCACGACTACACCGGCACCACGCCCGACGAGATGGTGGGCGAAGGCTGGGACCGGGCCTACGACCCGCATTATTTGCCGCAAATGCTGGCCGGCTGGAAAGCCGCCTTGCACAACGGTACGCCGTTTGAAATGGAATTCCCGATCCGGGGCAGCGACGGTCAGTACCGCTGGTTTCTCACGCGCGCCAATCCCGTGCACCGCGGCGGACAGCTGCTGCGCTGGTTCGGCACCAGTACCGATGTCGACGAAGTCAAGCATGTGGAAGAAGCGCTGCGCGACGAAACACGGGTACTGGAATTGCTCAATAACACTGGCACCACCCTTGCCGGCACGCTCGACCTGCCCTCCTTGCTGCAAGAGACCGTCGACGCCGCCACGCGCATCAGCGGCGCGCGCTTCGGCGCCTTTTATTATGACGCCGAGCATGAGGCCGATGCTGCCGGGAATGAACCCTTGTTGAAAGTGGCGCAAGCCGTCAGTGGCGTCTCGGCGCGGCAGGCGGGCGCCATCGCCGTTGAACTGCGCCTGGGTCCGGCCATGCGCCACAACGATTTGCAGACGGCGCCGGACGACGGCACCGAAGATGGCGCCGACGGCGCGCCGGTGCTGCGCAGCTGCCTGAGCCTGCCCGTGCGCTCACGCTCGGGTCAGTTGCTGGGCCGGCTGCTGCTGGGCCACCCGCAGCCGGGCATGTTCAGCCTGCGCAGTGAACGCATTGTCGCCGCCATCGCCGCCCAGGCCGCCGTCGCGCTCGACAATACCCGTTTATATGTGGAAGCACGGCGCGCCGCCGAAGAGCGCAAGGTGCTGCTCGACAGCGAACGCGAGGCACGCGCCGAGGCCGAACGCACGAACCAGCTGAAGGACGAATTCCTGACCACCCTGTCGCATGAATTGCGCACCCCGCTGTCGGCCATCCTGGGCTGGGCGCAAGTATTGCGGCGCGGCACGCGCGACCAGGCCGATCTGCACCGCGGACTGAACAGCATCGAGCGCAATGCGCGCGCCCAGGCCCAGCTGATCGAAGACTTGCTCGACATGAGCCGCATCACCTCCGACAAGGTGATGCTCGAGATGCAGACCATCGTGCCGGCCACCGTGATCGCCTCGGCGATCGAAACCCTGCGCCCGGCCTTTGACGCCAAGCACATCACCGTTCACACCCGCATCGCCGGCGACGCCGGCACCATGACGGGCGACCCCAGCCGCATGCAGCAGGTAATCTGGAACCTGCTGTCGAATGCGCTCAAATTCACGCCCCAGGGCGGCACGGTCGACGTCAAAGTGGTGCGCGAGGGCACGCGCCTGCTGCTGACCATCGCCGACAATGGCGTCGGCATCCGCGCCGATTTCCTGCCGCATGTGTTCGACCGCTTCCGCCAGGCCGACGCCTCGACCACGCGCAAGCATGGCGGCCTGGGCCTGGGCCTGGCCATCGTCAAGCACCTGGTCGAGCAGCATGGCGGCACGATCACCGCCAGCAGTCCCGGCGACTTGCAGGGCGCCACGTTTACCGTGCGCCTGCCCGCCGACAGCCGGGCGCCCGCGCCGCACCAGTACAGCCAGGAGCCGGCCCGGCCGCACGACCTGGCAGGCGTCAAGGTGCTGGTGGTCGACGACGAGGCCGATGCGCGCGAACTGGCCGAACGCATCTTGCGCGACGCCCATGCCGACGTGGCCAGCGCCGCCAGCGCCGAGGAAGCACTGCGCCTCCTGGACAGCGCACCACCGGATGTGCTGGTGAGCGACATCGGCATGCCCGATGTCGATGGTTTCGACTTGCTGGCTTTGCTGCGCGCGCGCGCCAACGGCCAGGGTGGCGACCTGCCGGCACTGGCCCTGACGGCATTTGCCCGCCCCGAGGATCGCCAGCGCGCGCTCGGCAGCGGTTTCCAGGCCTACCTGGTCAAACCGCTCGATCCGGCCGAACTGCTGGCAACGGTGGCGCGGCTGGCCGCCGGCAGGAAGGCTGAAACCGGTTGAAAGCGGTGCAAAATTGAGCTGGGAAAAGTGATATAAAGAAATAAATAATTCAGATTAAAAATTCATCAATCTGGTTTAGACTTCCTACTTTCAGACGCGGCACTGTCCTACAAGCAACTTCAAACCCGTTTGCTACACTGAATTGGACCAGACCAGCACTTCACAAGTACAGGCACGCCCCCTTGCCAGGCAGGGATAAAGCGAACTCATCGTCTTCCGTGCGCCCTGTCTTGATGCAAGCGGTTACTATCGTCGCGCTCCTTCGCTGGCCGCAGTCGCCGCGGACGATGCTTGCGATGACCTTACAGAATTCACCGGGACACCCCATGCCTAGCCAAGATGAAATTTTGAAAGCCAAGATTTTGGTCGTTGATGATTCACCGGACAATGTCGACCTGATGCTGGAAATCCTGCGCGATGCCGGCTACAGCAACGTCACGGCCACCATGCGCCCGGCCCAGGTCTGCCCGCTGCACCTCGAACATTGCTACGACCTGATTTTGCTCGACCTGCAAATGCCCGAACTGAACGGTTTCCAGGTCATGAAGGGACTGAAGGAAATCGAACACGGCGGCTACCTGCCGGTGCTGGCGCTGACGGCGCAACCGAGTTTCAAGATCGCCGCGCTGGAAGCGGGTGCGCGCGACTTCATCAGCAAACCGTTCGACCTGATGGAGGTGCACAAACGCATCCATAACATGCTGGAAGTGCGTTTGCTGTACAAGGAACTGGCGCAATACAGCAAGCAGCAGCAGGAACTGGCGCTGCACGACCCCCTGACCGGCCTGCCCAACCGCCGCCTGCTGGAAGACCGCATCGAACACACCTTGCAGCATTCGGCCCGCATGCGCGGCAAATCGGCCATTCTTTACCTCGATCTCGATGGCTTCAAGGCCATCAATGACACATATGGCCACGGCTATGGCGACGAGATCCTGAAACTGGTGGCGGCGCGCCTGGTCAACGCCTCGCGCAAGGAAGACACGGTGGCGCGCATCGGCGGCGACGAATTCGTCATCGTGCTGGGCAACCTGGCCGGCAAGGGCGACGCGCGCGAACCGGCCGCCAAGCTGATCGAAGTCATTTCCGAACCGTATTTCATCAACGACCTGACCTTGCGCCTGTCGACCAGCATCGGCATCAGCATCTACCCGGACGACGCCACCACCGTCGACGCCCTGCTGAGCGCGGCCGACACGGCGCTGTACGAAGCCAAGCGGGCCGGCAAGAACCGCTTTTGCTGCGCGCCGCACGACGTGGCGGTGACGCAAGCGAACACGCATGGCGTCACCTCGCTGGCCTGAATCGGCTGCATTAGCCATGAAAAAACCGGGATGCCGCAACCACGGCATCCCGGTTTTTTTATTAGAGCAATTGCGGCTTACTTGGCCTTCTTGCCGGCCGCTTCCTCATGCTTGCCGGCATGCTGGTGATCGAGTTGGGCACTGACTTTTTCAGGCGCCACTTCGATGCGGGTGATGCCGGCGTCGACCGAAATCGGGTCGCTGGCCGGGAACGTCATCTCGACGGCGTCGTCGAGCAGCTCTTCCTTGGCTTTTTCTTCGACCGTCATGCCTTCTTCGTCGGCCAGGATGGCCAGCGCGCTGGCCCATTTGACGAAATTGAGATTGGCCAGTTCACGTACCGTGGTCACGCCGAAGGCCTGGGTCAGGGCCTTGGCATCCTTGGCGCTGACGCCGCGCAGGGCGCTGATGGGCGCGTTGACGATGTCGCGGAAGCTTTTGGCACAGTATTCTTGATCAACAATGGTATCGATATTCATGGCATGTCCTTTCGTTTGGTGGGGGCCGGTCCTGCACCCGAGCCGCAATGGCGGCAATTGCCGCACCTGCTGCATGGCTTGCGCACAGCCTCACTATGGCAGGCGCACCCGCCTTGGTATGTGCGCAAGCGTACGCACGGCGCACGGTCCAAACGGACCGCCTGGCCGACACTGTTAATGGAAAGCCATTACAGTTGTCGGAAAGATAGAAATTTTCCTGCCATGCGCCCCGCAATGAAATCCTCATGTATGATCCGGTCATTCCGGTTGACATCTTTTACCATTCATGGGGCGCCATGTCCGCACAAACAGATCACAGCAATGAAGCGGCCCACCCCGATGTGGCGCGTGCCGCCGATCTCAGCGAATTGCTGGGGCACATCAATACCAGCTGGGACAACGAGCGCCGCGCCCTGTCGCGCCAGCTGCATGACAGCCTGGGCTCGTCGCTGACGGCGCTGACCATGCATTTGTCGCTGCTGACGCAAAAGATGCCGCAGGAAGCCGTGCTGCTGGACCGCGCGGCAACCATGAAGCAATTGCTGCTGAATGTGATCGAAACCAACCGGCAGATGCAGATCAAGCTGTGGAATGACAAGCTGGAGTTCCTGGGCGTGAACGTGGCGCTGGGCGAACTGGCGGCGCATTTTGCCGAACAACATAAAATCACCGTGCGCTGCAGCCTGCCCGAAGATGAACTGGTGTGCCCGCGCAACGTGGGCGTGGCCCTGCTGCGCACCCTGGAAGAAGGGCTGGCGAATATCGCCGCCCATGCCCAGGCCACGGAAGTGGACGTCATCGTCGACGATAATGACGAGGCGCTGATGATGACGATCAAGGATAACGGCGCCGGCCTGCCGGCCAGCCTGCCCGCCGACCTGCACAAGCATGGCTTGCGCGCCGTGCGCGAACGCGTGCGTTACCTGGGCGGCACCCTGGCGCTGGCCGCCAATCCGCACGGTGGCACGGCCCTGACGGTGGTGCTGCCGCGCGGCGCGCCGCTGTAATCTACCTGGAACGCTCGCCGGCCTGCGCATCGCAGCGGATGCGGCTCATGGGGAAGTTAATCGTGGTCAACTTCCCTTTCAAGGTACCGACGATGCTGGCGTGCACGATACGGTCGCTGACGTGGCGATAGATGATGCGGCTGGTGAAATCATTGTCCAGGTTGGCGAAGATGAATTCATTCGGCTTGTCCTGCCGCAGCAGGTTGAATTCGACCGGCGCCGCACCCGACGGCTGCACGATATAGGCCAGCTGGCCCGGCACGGTCAGCCGGATCTGCACGAATTCAAACGCGCTGGTCTTGCCTCCCTTGACGGTACGGCTGGCGCCGAGGATGGTGCCGCCAGCGGCCGTGCTCCATTGTTCACCCGAACCGGGTTCGGCGCCATCGACCTGCCAGCAGCCGGTCAGCCAGGAGAATTTATCCACCGTTTCCGGCGGCGGCGCAGCCCTGGTGGCGGCCTGGGCCAGCCCCCATGCCGAACACAACGCTACTGCAATCAGCATCTTCAACGATTGTTTCATCTTGTCTCCGGTAGGGGGCTTGGGGATATCAATGCAGCTTGACCTGCGGCGTACTGCGCTTGATCAGGAAGCGGCCCATGGCCATCACGGCCGTGCGCACGCTGCCCAGCACCGCGTTGTGGTGCATCAGGTGCAGGCTGACATACATCATGCGCGCCACAAAACCTTCGACGAACCAGCTCAGGCCCTTGAGCGAACCCATCAGGGTGCCGACCGAGGTGGTGCGGCCGAACGACACCAGCGAGCCGTAATCGAGATATTCATACGGCTTGGTTTGCGGCGGCTTGCCCTTCGCCTGCAGCACAAAGGTTTTCAGCAGGTAATCGGCCTGCTGGTGCGCGGCCTGGGCGCGCGGCGGCACCAGCTTTCCGTTTTCACCCATGCAGGCGGCGCAGTCGCCAAGCGCATGGATATTCGCATGGCCCTGCACATTGAGCATGCCCGTCACTTCGAGCTGGCCGGCGCGATTCGTCGGCAAGCCCAGAGTGGCGAGGAATTCGGGGGCGCGGATGCCGGCCGCCCAGACCACGATATCGGCCGCGTAGCTGGTGCCGGTGGCGACATTGACCTTGTCGGCTTCGATCGAAGTGACGCGCGTATCGGCCGCCACCGTAATGCCATGCTGCACCAGCAATTTGTTGGCGGCGCGCGAGACGCGCTCGGGCAGCGGCGCCAGGATGCGCGGCGCGCCTTCGAGCAGGGTGATGCGCACGTCCTTGATGGCGTTCAGGTTCTGGAAACCATACGCCGCATACACGTCGCTCGCTTCGCGCAGTTCGGCCGCCAGCTCGACGCCGGTGGCGCCGCCGCCGATGATCACGATATCGACGCCGGGGTGGCCCGCGTCGCCACGGCGCTGTTCGGCCATCGCCAGCAGTTTCAGCAAGGTCAGGCGGAAGCGTTCGGCGTCTTCGGTGGCGTTCAGTGAAATCGTGTTTTCCTGCGCGCCCGGCACGCCGAAGTAATTCGAGGTACTGCCGACCGCCAGCACCAGCTGGTCGTAGCCGACTTGCCGCTCGGGCAGCAATTGCTCGCCCTTGTCGGTGGCGATCGCGCCCACCGTCAGGCTGTTCGAAGCCGCATCGAGGGCGATCAGGGGACCGTACACATAGCTGAAGCCGTTGTCGTGCGCCAGCATCTGGTAGGACAGGCCTTCCTGGTGGATATCGAGGGTGCCGGCCGCCACTTCATGCAGCGAAGGCTTCCAGATATGGTAGAGGCGGCTGTCGACCAGGGTCACCTGGCCGGCGCCGAGCTTGCGGCTGAGTTTGCAAGCGAGCTCAAGCCCGCCTGCCCCGCCACCGACGATCACGATTTTACTGTGCAAAGTTCCTCCTGGATAAATGCTTAATTCCTGTGTCCATTGTCCCGGTTGCCGTTACCGTTACCGTTGCCATGGCCGTTGCCATGCCCTCTGTCATGGCCGTGACCCTTGCCTGGACGGTCGTCATGACGGTCATCATGGCGGTCAGGACCGGGACGGCCATGCTGCGGCTGCGGCCGGTGCATGGGCGGACGTGCGTGCTGCTGGCGGTAACGGGGTGCATACTGGTTGTTATACCAACTATCCTGGACAAAATACACTTCCTGGTTACAGGCATTATAGCGGCGGCAGTGCTTGGACCAGTTTTTGGCGTGGCCAGGCGGCACGCGCAGGTAGATCGGACGCGCCGAATAATATTGCGGGCGTTCGACGATCACGGGCTGGGCGTAGATCAATTCCGGTGCGGGGTAGTTGCCCACATCGATACGCCCGTAAAAGCCGGGCTGGCCGATGCTGACCGTGACGGCGGCATTGGCGGTGGCCGCGCTGGCGGCGGCGAGCAACAGGCTGGCGGCAAGAACGAAGGTTTTCATGGGGACACTCCTTGTAAGATGTCCCGATTGTAGTCTTTGCAGGAAATGCTGTATGTTCGCAAGGACACATAAGAAATCGCGGCCCGGCAGGCGGGCCGCGTGACTACCGTCTCAGGCGAGGCGGCGCAGTGGCTGCGGCCTGGCTGCGGGCGGACGGCGCAGCGGCGTGACATTGCTGGCCAGCACCGCAGCCGGCGCCGTGCCGTCCAGGCGAAACACGCTGACGATCTCGCTCAGGGCCGTGGCCTGGTCCTGCATCGATTCGGCGGCCGCAGCCGCCTGTTCCACCAAGGCCGCATTCTGTTGGGTCACCTGGTCCATCTGCACGATCGCCATGTTGACCTGCTCGATGCCGGCGCTCTGCTCACTGCTGGCGGCGGTGATGTCCTGCATGATGGCGGCCACCCGGCGCACGCTGCCGACCACCTCGTCCATCGTCAGGCCGGCGTCCTGCACCAGCCTGGCGCCCACTTCCACCTGTTCGACCGAGTCGCCGATCAGGGCCTTGATTTCCCTGGCCGCACTGGCTGACCTCTGGGCAAGGTTGCGCACTTCGGACGCCACCACCGCAAAACCGCGCCCTTCCTCGCCGGCGCGCGCCGCTTCCACGGCCGCGTTCAGGGCCAGGATATTGGTCTGGAAGGCGATGCCGTCGATCACGCTGATAATGTCGACGATCTTGCGCGAGGAGGCATTGATCGATTCCATGGTCTGCACCACCTGCCCCACCACCGCGCCACCCTTGCCGGCCACTTCCGAAGCGGCGCCGGCCAGGGCATTGGCCTGGCGCGCGTTTTCCGCATTCTGGCGCACGGTGGAAGTGAGCTCTTCCATCGACGAAGCGGTCTCTTCCAGCGAACTGGCCTGCTCTTCCGTGCGCGAGGACAAGTCCAGATTACCTTGGGCAATTTCGCTGGAGGCGGTGGCAATGGTTTCGGTGCCGGCGCGCACCTGGCTGACAATGCCGACCAGCTTGTCGCGCATGGTTTTCATGGCAAACAGCAAACTGTCGCTGTCGCCGCTGCGGGTCCGGATCGAGACCGTCAGATCGCCTTCGGCAATCGCGCCGGCGATCTGCGCCGCATAGCCCGGCTCGCCACCAAGCTGGCGCGTCAGGCCGCGCGTGATCAGGGCGCCCAGCGACAGGCCAGCCGCCACGCTGCCCAGTACCAGCGCCAACATGAAGCGGCGGCTGGTCTGGTAGACGCTGCTGGCTTGGTCGGCCGCCTCCCTGGCGCGTGTTTCCTTCTGCTGCGACAATTTATCGAGCACGCTGTCGAGTTCGTTCGCGTGCTCGCGCGTTTTATTGAGCAGGGACACCAGTTCCGGGCTGCGCTGCGCCAGCGGCTCGGCGCCCGCCATCGTCAAGGCCTGCGCCATGGTGCTGGCATAGTCCGCCTCTACGGCGGCAAAGCGGGCAAACAGTTCCTTGGCCGCCGGTGTGACGAACAGCGGCTGCGCCTTGGCCAGGCTTTCCTTGTTGGCCGCGAGAAATTTGGCGATATCGGCCCGGCGCGTGGCGCGTTCTTCCTCAGTGGTGGCCAGCAAAAAATTGCTGCGCGCGCGGCCCACCTTGATCAGGGCGATATTGGCTTCCTTGATATGCGACAGGCCCAGCAATTCGTTGTGGTACATCTGGCCGGCCATGGTATCGATCTTGCCCATGTTGTAAATACCGATACCGGCCACGATGGCGCCCAGCAAGGCCACGCTAAAGAACGCCGCCAGCAAGCGCGTACCCACCTTCATTTGTTTCAACATGTTTTCTCCCATTCAGTACGGCATGCACCAGTTCATGCTGCTGAATATAGAGAAAAAGCCGCCGAACATATGCTCGGATTGTCACCCCATGACAATTCCTTGATGCGGCACAACACAATTGGTGACTGATCGTGTTAATCAAACCACCAATCTTAATCAAAGAAAATCAGTGTCCGCCGTGCCCTATAGGCTTCCTGACATTCATTTCCACCGTGCCCGCCGCTGGCTCGGCCGGCTTGCCCGCGCCCTGCCCCCGCACCGGTTCCGGCAAGGCGCCCGTCCATTCATACGCCAGCGTGCCTTTCGGGTGCCGGTACCAGCCCGGATCGCGGTAGTCGCCCGGCTTTTGATCCTTGCGCACCTTGACGGTGGTAAACATGCCGCCCATGCCGATCGCGCCGAACGGGCCGTCGCCGGCCATCATCGGCAGGGTATTGTCGGGTATCGGCATCTGCATTTCGCCCATGTCGGCCATGCCACGCTCGCCCATCACCATGTAGCCGGGCACGAGCTGGTTGATCTTCGCCGCCACGCCCTGGTGGTCGACGCCGATCATGGTCGGCACGTCGTGGCCCATGGCGTTCATCGTATGGTGCGACTTGTGGCAATGAAAGGCCCAGTCGCCCGGGTCGGTGGCGGTAAATTCCACCGCGCGCATCTGCCCCACGGCCACGTCGGTGGTCACTTCGGGCCAGCGCGATTCGGGCCGGGTCCAGCCGCCATCGGTGCCGGTCACTTCGAATTCATGGCCGTGCATGTGGATCGGGTGATTCGTCATGGTCAGATTGCCGACGCGTATGCGCACCTTGTCGCCCTGGCGCACCACCATCGGGTCGATGCCGGGAAACACGCGGCTGTTGAAGGTGAACAAATTAAAATCCGTCATGGTCATGATCTTCGGCGTGTAGCTGCCCGGGTCGATGTCGTAGTTACTGAGCAAAAACACAAAATCGCGGTCGACCTTCATGAAGTTCGGGTCTTTCGGATGCGTGACCCAGAAGCCCATCATGCCCATCGCCATCTGCGTCATTTCATCGGCATGCGGGTGGTACATGAAGGTGCCGGGGCGTTTGGCGATGAATTCATAGACAAAGGTTTTACCGGGCGCAATGCCGGGCTGGGTCAGGCCCGTGACGCCATCCATGCCGTTCGGCAAGCGCTGGCCATGCCAGTGCACACTGGTGTGTTCCGGCAATTTATTCGTGACAAAAATGCGCACGCGGTCGCCCTCCACCACTTCGATGGTGGGGCCTGGCGACTGGCCGTTGTAGCCCCACAGATTGGCCATCATGCCGGGCGCCAGTTCGCGCACCACCGGTTCGGCCACCAGGTGGAATTCCTTGACATTGTTGTTCATGCGCCAAGGCAGGGACCAGCCATTGAGCGTGACCACCGGATTATAGGGCCGGCCGTTCGGCGGCGGTGGCGGCGCCTGGGTCCCGGCGCCGGCCATACTGGCCGCTTCCGGCAAGGAGGCCGCGCCGACCCGGCTGACGGCGGCGGCACTCAGGGCGACGGCGCCCGCGTTCATGAAAAAGTTTCTACGTGTAATCATCATTATTCCTTTGTCGCCAAGCCGCTGCCATTGATGGCCGACTGCAATTCGGTTTGCGCGATCCAGAAGTCGCGCTGGGTTTCAATCGCGCCATTGACGCTGGCCACCTGCTCGCGCGCGTCCGACAGCAGTTCGAACACGCTGGCCAGCATGCCGTTGTAGCGCAGCAGCACCTCGTGTGAAATCGTCTTGCGCAGCGGCACCACCTCATCGCGGTAATGGCGCGCCAGGTCGTAGGCGGTGCGGTAGCTGGAATACGCCTCGCGCACCTGCGAGCGGGCATTGATGGCCGTGCCCGCCGTGCGCTGCAGTGCCTGCTCATACACGGCTTGCGCACGCGCATGGCGAGCCGTGCCCCAGTCGAACAGCGGCAATTCCAGCGACACCTCGTAGCCGTTTTCACGCGGTGCGCTACTGGTGCTCTTGTTGGTGTAGCCGACGTCGAGCACATTGACGAAGCGCGTCACGTTCGACAGGCCCAGCGCGCTGGCGGTGGCCTGCGCGTCGAGTTTGCTCATCTGCACGTCGAGCCGTTGCTCCATCGCCTGTGCCTCGATATTGCCGGCTTCTTCCGCCCTGGCCGGCAAGTCCGGCAGCCGGTCGGGCAAGGTAAACGCTGTTTGCCGGCCCCACAGGCCGAGCAGGCGCGTCAGACGTTCGCGCGCGGCCGTGGCCTGGTGGCGCGCGCGCGCCAGGTCGCTGACGGCGTCGGCATAAAACACTTGCTGGCGCGCCTGGTCGAGCCGGCTCCAGTTGCCGGCCTGTTGCAAGCGCGTGGCAAGCTGGGCACCGGCCTCGGCCGACACCAGCGCGCGCTGCATGAACTGCTCGGTCTGCACGGCGGCCACCGCCGTGAAATACGCGCGGCGCGTGTCGCTGGCCAGTTGCACGGCGCTGCTGGCCGCCTGCAGCTTGGCCTGCTCGAAACGGCCGCGCTCGATATTCACGCGCATCGGCATCGTCAGCAAGCCGGCCAGATCAAACGTGACGCCACGGTCGATTTCATGGCCCTCGCTGCCGTGCGAACGGCCGAACGACAGGCCGGGATTGCGCAGGCGGCCGGACTGCACCAGGTCGGCTTCGGATGCGCCGAGCGCGGCCAGGTTGGCTTTCAGGCCAGGGTTATTCATCAGCGCGATGCGCACGGCGCTGTCGGCGTCCAGCGGCTGGGCCAGCAGGGGCGTCAGGCGGTCTTCGCCATTGCTTGGCGATAAGGCGGCTGGCGCGCCGCTGCGGGTGTCGGCCAGCGCGGCGACATCGCGCAGGCCGCCATCGGGGCTGAAGCTGGTGCAACCGGCCAGCAGCAAGGCGGCCGCCAGCGGCGTGAAACGTAAAAAAGGATGGAAGCTGGCCATGTCAGTGCCCCTGGTGTTCATGATGCGGCTCGGCGGGAGACGCGGGCGCTGCAGGCATCTTCATCGGCATTTTATGGTCTTTCATCATATGGCCCATATGGCCGCCGGCCTCGCCCACCTTCCGGTTGACGGCGCGCCAGGTCTGGTCGGGCGTGGCCTCGTCTTCGGCGGCGGGCTGATAGGTATCAACAGCGGAACAGTAGACGATGGACGGCACGGATGCCTGCGCATCGTGCGGTGCGGGCGCAGGGGCTTGGGCCTGCGCATGGGCGGCCAGCGGCAGGCACGCGGCCAGGGCCAGGCTGAACAATTGCTTCATGGTTAATCTCGATAACAGGACGGTCGTGCGGCAAAGGCACGGAAATAAAACACTGGCGCAGGGAAACTCCCCGCCAGGTTCACGGGCGGTCAGGCGGAGCGGGGGCTTCTGGGAGGACGTTCGGGCCCGGATGGTATATGGCCGGCAAACAGCAGCGGCAGCGCGGCCGGCGGCTGTGGCGCGCCCAGCATCAGGGGATGCAGCGCGGCCATCGGTGGCGGCGCCGTGGCACCCACGGTGCAGGCGCCATGGTTGCCGCAATCATGGCCATGGTCCATGTCCATGGCTTTGCCGGCATGGTTTTCCATATCGGCCATCGAGTGGCAATGCGGCGCCTCTTGCTGTGTCATCTGCATCGACACCGCCACAGCGGGCTGCTGCCAGCAGCAGCTACGCATGGCCGCGGCAAAACCCTGCAAGGGCAGCGCAGCGACCAGCAGCCAGAGCAGCGAGCGGACGAGGTAGCGATAAAAGACACGTTTCATGCCAGCATGATAAACCTTGACATGGGAGGAAGGTCAAGCAGTTATGCCGGCTGCGCCAGCCAGATAGTCCAGGTGCCGAAATAGCCCTGCCCTTCCAGCACGATCTCGCCTTCTGCGAAATGCACTTTCCGCAGCGCGTTGACGGTGAAATAGCGCCGCCCGTCGGCGCCGCGCGGGTCGCCGCTGCGGCGCGGGCGGTACAGTTGCGCGCCGCAGCGCAAGGCGATGGCGTCGAGCAGGTCGCGGTACAGATAATCGACCAGCAGCTCGGCCAGCAGCGGCTGGTGCCGCGCCAGCATGGCGGCAAGACTGGGGTAGCCTGCGTCGCGCAGGGCCGGCAGGTCGGACTCGTCCAGCACGGCATCGTCTTCGCGGCAGGTCTGCACGAACTCGTCGCAGGCCTCGCCGACCAGGCTTTCCAGGATACTGGACGGCAGGCGCAGGCGAAACGGCCGCAAGGGCAGCTCGCTGCGCTGGCCATAGCCCATGTCGCGGCAACCTAGCCAGCGCGGGTCGAACGGCTGGCCGTCCACCTCGCAGCCGATATTCAGCTGGTTCATGCGTGGCGCACCAGGGCGTCCTTGACGCCCACGCAATTGCGCCCGCGCTCCTTGGCCGCGTACAGCGCCGCGTCGGCGCCCAGCAGGATCGAGGCGCTGTCGCTGCCCTGCTCGCTGGACGAGACCACGCCCAGCGAGACAGTCACGGAACCGGCGCCGGGGATCTCGGCCTCGGCGACCCGCGCGCGCAGGCGTTCGGCCACCTGTAAGGCGATGTCCAGGCTGGCGTCGGGCAGCAGCATGATGAATTCATCGCCGCCATTGCGGCACAGCACGTCGTGATCGCGCGACCCGGCGCGCATCAGATGGGCCAGGCGCTGGATCACGGCGTCGCCGACGGCATGGCCGCAGCGGTCATTGACCTGCTTGAAATGGTCGATATCGATGGCGATCACGGAAAACGGCCGCGCTTGCGCCTGCCATGCTTCCAGGGCCGCATCCATGCCGCGCCGGTTGGCCAGCCCCGTCAACGGGTCGGTCTGCACGTCGGACTTGAGTTTGCCGATCTTTTTCTGCAGCAAGGACATGCCCAGGAGCAAGGCGCGCTTGATCTGCGCCGCTTCCAGGTACCACACGCCGATGCGGCCGATGCGCTCGGCCATGCCGGGCGCATCCATGCGGCTGGCGCCCTCGGCCAGTTGCACCAGCGGCCGCGAAATCAGGCGCGCCAGCCACCAGATCAACGGCAGGCTGAACAAGGCAATCGGCAAGGTATGCCAGAAGGTATTGAGCATCAGTTGCTTGAGCGGCGCCAGGGTGGCGACCGTCGGGCGCTGCGCCACGATGCCCCAGCCCGTCGACGGCAGCACGGCGTAGCCAGCCAGCATGTCGACACCGAGCGTATTGACCGTGCTGCCACTGCCGCTTTCGCCGCGCACGATGGCGTCGATCACCACATTGGCGCCGGCGGTGGCCCCCAGCCGGCCCGGATCGGGGTGGTACAGCAGGCGGCGCCGCTGATCAACCACGTACAGATAGGAGCCGTCGCGGTAGTAATGCTGGCCCAGCAGGCTGGACAGGATATTTTTCTGTTTCAGGTAAATCGAGCCGCCCACATAGCCCAGGTAGTGTCCGCTGGCGTCAAAGATGGGATGCGAGATGAAGATCACCAGGTTGCCAGCCGACGACAGATACGGTTTGCTGATCAAAGGGCGGCGCTCACGCAGCGCCTGGCGTGCGCCTTCCGATGCCAGCTGGGTATTCTGCACCGACAAGGTTTCCGGCGAAACGGCCAGCACCACTCCCCTGGCGTCGACGATGAGAACTGAATTAAAACTGTTGGTCTGGCCGCGCAGGCGTCCGGCCTCGGCCGCCATGGCGGAGGTATCGCCAAACCGGCGCGCCAGCAGGCCGGCGCTGTACGCCAGCTGCTGGCGCGTCGACTGCAAAAAATCCTCGGTGCTGCCGGCCAGCTTGTGCGCATAAGCCTGGTTCGCGTCCAGGGTGGTATCGATCAGCAACTGCCGCTGCACCCGATAGGTGGCGTAAAAGGTATTGGCCAGCGCGAGGATGGCGCTGGCGAACGCCACCAGCACGATCAGGCGGCGCAGGTTTATTCGCAAGGGCAACTTGGGGTGATGCGGCATGAGGAGAACGCGCCTGAAAAAGACGCATTATACATATCTATAGAGCAACAACCGACGATGGCAACCGTTTATCGTCAGCGATATCGAGGGCGCGTCAAGTTCAGGCCACAGCCTAATCAGGCATGAATCGCGTGCTTTTGTACCCACGACACATATTGCTTCATCCAGCCATGGAAAAAGCCCAGGCTGGCTTCACCGATATTGCCGTTTTCATCGAACAGGCCATCCTTGGCCTGGATAAACATTTCCGGCTGGCCCAGCAGTGGCACATCGAGGTAGGCCAGCACATTGCGCAAATGCTGCTGCGCCAGCGCGGTGCCGATGGCGCCGACCGACACGCCCAGCACGGCGCCCGGCTTGCCGGCCCACACGCTCTGGCCGTAAGGACGCGAAGCGTGGTCGATGGCGTTTTTCAGCACGCCGGGAATCGAGCGGTTGTATTCGGGGGTGATGAACAGCAGGGCCTGGGCATCGGCGATCTCGGTTTTCAGGCGCAATACTTGCGGGGCCTGGGCGCCGTCGTCGTCCTGGTTGTACAGCGGCAGGTCGCCGATCTCGACCTGCTTGAATGAAAATTCAGGCGGCGCCAGCTTGACGATGGCGTCCGCCAGCTGGCGGTTGAAGGAATCCTTGCGCAGGCTGCCGACGATGATTGCAACTTGGTATTGACTCATGTAAATCCCCCTGTGATGGTTAAAGAAAAGGCCTGTAGTGAAGATCACGACAGGCCTATCTTGCCATACAAGTATTGCCGGCGTCTGCACGCCAGAAGGTCAGGTGGCGTCCGGCGCCAGGCCTGTATATACGCGGAAATACCGTCCGCCGAGGTTGGTCAGCACTTCGTAGCCGATGGTGTGGGCCATGGCGGCCACCGCATCGACCGGGTGTTCCGGGCAGATCAGGTCGACCAGCTGCCCCGGCGCGACCCGGCCGGCATCGATATTGCTGACGTCGAGCGTGATCGAATCCATGGAAATGGCGCCCACCTGCGGCACCCGCACGCCGTCGATCACCGCCACGCCCTGGTTGCTCATGCTGCGCAGCCAGCCGTCGGCGTAACCAACGGAAACGGTTGCCACCACGCAGGGGCCGGTGGCCGTGTAGCGGCAGCTGTAGCCGACATGGTCGCCGGCATTGATGCTGCGCGTCTGGATCACTTTGCCCTGCAGGCGCACCACCGATTGCAGCGGATTCGGTTCGCCCGCCTGCGGCGTGATGCCGTACAGCGCCGCGCCGGGGCGCACCAGGTCGAAATGGTAGTCGGGCGACAGGAACACGCCCGAGGAATTGGCCAGGCTGCAGCGATACTGCGGCAGGCGCGCGCGGATCTCGAGGAAACGCGCCAGCTGCTGGGCGTTGGCCGGATGATAGCGCTCGTCGGCGCAGGCCAGGTGGCTCATCAGGTACAGCACCTTGATGCCGTCAAGAAAATGCGCGTCGGCCAGCCAGGCGTCGATCTCCTGCGCCGACATGCCCATGCGCGACATGCCGGTATCGACCTGCACGATGGCTTCCAATTCACGGTCGAGCGCGGCGGCATGCGTGCGCCAGCCCGCCACCTGCGGCTCGCTGTTGAGCACCGGTATCAAACCATGCCGCGTGAATTCGCCTTCGGTGCCGACCGGCGGGCCGTGCAGCACGAAAATGGCCGCGTCCGGCGCCAGGTGCGGACGCAGGCTGATGCCCTCTTCCAGGTGGGCCACGAAAAAATGCCGGCAGCCTTCTTCATGCAGCGCCGCCGCCACCTGCGCCGCGCCGAGACCATAGGCGTCCGATTTCACCACCGCCGAACAGGCGGCCGGCTGCACGCGCTCGCGCAGCAGCCGGTAATTGGCGCGCACGGCGTCGATATCGATGGTGAGAATGGCGCCGCTGCGCTCTTTTGCCGTTACATTGTTCATCTTGTACATCTGGAATTACGCCTCCGCATAGTGCAGCTTGCCGCGCTGCTCCCCGCCATTGTAGCGGCCCACGGACAGGTCGTCGGCCTGGATCGCCGGCTGTTTCGACGACATCAGGTCGGCCAGCAACTGGGCCGAGCCGCAGGACATGGTCCAGCCCAGAGTGCCGTGGCCCGTGTTCAGATACAAGTTGCGCAGCGGCGTGCGGCCAACGATCGGCGTGCCGTCCGGCGTCATCGGGCGCAGCCCGGTCCAGAACGTCGCCTCGCCGGTATTGCCGCCGCCCGGGAACAGGTCGTTGACCACCATTTCCAGGGTTTCGCGGCGGCGCGGGTTCAGGCGCAGGTCGTAGCCGGCGATCTCGGCCATGCCGCCGACGCGGATGCGGTCGTCGAAACGCGTCACCGCGATCTTGTAGGTCTCGTCGAGAATGGTCGACACCGGCGCCTTGGCCGCGTTGACGATGGGCACGGTAATCGAATAGCCCTTCAGCGGATACACGGGAATGCCCAGCAAGGGGTTGAGCAAGGTGGTCGAATAGGAACCGAGCGCCACCACATAGGCGTCGGCCTTGACCACTTCGCCGCCGCACTGCACGCCGGCAATGCTGTCGCCCTGCGTCAGCAGCGCGTCGATCGACACGCCATAGCGGAACTGCACGCCCAGGTTGACGGCCATTTCCGCCAGGCGGGTGGTAAACAACTGGCAGTCGCCGGTTTCATCGTTGGGCAGGCGCAGGCCGCCGAACAATTTGTCCTTGACCGCCTCCAGGGCAGGTTCGGCGCGCGACAATTGATCGCGCTGCAGCACTTCGAACGGCACGCCGGCGTCGCGCAGCACGTGGATATCCTTGGCCGCGTCGTTGTACTGTTTTTCAGTGCGGAACAATTGCATCGTGCCTTGCTGCCGGCCTTCATAGGTGATGCCGGCCTCGGCCCGCAAGACCTTGAAGCAGTCGCGGCTGTACTCGGCCAGGCGCACCATGCGCTCCTTGTTGACGGCGTAGGCTTCGGGGGTGCAATTGCGCAGCATCTGCCACATCCATTTCAGCTGCGCCATGCTGCCGTCGAGCGAGATCGACAATGGCGCGTGGCGTTGCATCATCCATTTCACGGCTTTCAACGGGATGCCGGGTGCCGCCCACGGCGAAGCGTAACCAGGAGAAATTTGCCCCGCATTGGCGAAGCTGGTTTCCAGTGCCGGACCCGGCTGGCGGTCGATGACGGTCACGTCATGCCCTGCCCGGGCCAGATAGTAAGCACTGGTGACGCCGATGACGCCGCTACCCAGAATCACGATACGCATAATTTCCTCTATTTATTTTAGGGCAGATTGCCAGATTTACCGCTATGATATTGCCAAGTCACCAGCATATGTTCACGTATAAATCGAGATATTCAGCAATTAATCATAAAAATCCATGAGAATTCTAAAAGAATCGTCGCGCGGCCTGGACAAGCTGGACCGGCATATCCTGCGCATCCTGCAACAGGATGGCCGCATCTCGATGAAAGACCTGGGCGAACAGGTGGGTTTGTCGATCACGCCCTGCATCGAACGGGTCAAGCGCATGGAGCGCGACGGCGTCATCACGGGCTACCACGCCAAGGTCAATCCGGCCGCGCTGGGCGCCAAATTGCTGGTCTTTGTCGAGATTACCCTCAATCAAAAATCCGCGTCGGCCTTCGAGCAATTTCGCCGCGAAGTGCTGCAGATCCCCGAGGTGCAGGAATGCCACCTGGTGTCGGGCGATTTCGACTACCTGATCAAGGCGCGCATCCATGAAATGGCCGAGTACCGCAAATTGCTGGGCGACATGCTGCTGCAGCTGCCCGGCGCGGCGCAATCGAAAAGCTATGTGGTGATGGAAGAGATCAAGGAAACCCTGGCGGTGTCGACCGAAGTGCTGCAGGGCCGCTGAAAAGTAGCGGCTACCGGCACCATCGGTATCGATTTGTGCGCCTTTATAGAATCCGGTAGCACATCGTTACAAACGCACGCACACTCCCCCTCGACATCACGCCCGTCCCCTCTGAGATTGGAAGCAGTGATGCGCACCGGGACTACTGCTATGAATACTTTTTTAAAACTGGCGTTTTCTTGCCTCGCGGGCCTCAGCGTGGCCATGTGCACCGCCAGCGAATACACCGTCAACCGCGCGCCCGCCAACGGCGCCATCTACCAGAACATTACCGTCGGCAAGACCACCCGCCTCGACCTCGACGCGGCCCTGGGCAGCGCCACGGTGGTCAGTTTCGACCCCGGCTATGAAGTCTGGGTCTACAAGAACCAACTGCAAGCGCCGTCCGCCAGCCGCTACCTGCCCCAGCTCAGCGCCAAGGGCACGCGCGAAGTGGCCGTCATGTTCGACCGCGCCGGGGTGGTCAGGAAATTCCGCATTCACGAACCGCGCAAATAAGACCTATTGCAGCGCCGGCACTGCACCGGCCAGCACCTTGCGCGGCTGCGCCCGCGCCGCCGGCCGGCTTTCTTCGCCCAGCAAAAATGCGCCGACCACGGCCGTCATCTGCACCGCCTGCTCCTTCAATCGTTCGGCCGCCGCGGCCGTGTCCTGCACCATGGCGGCATTTTCCTGCGTCATCTGATCGAGGTGGCACACGACGGTATTGATTTGCGCGATGCCCTCGCTCTGCTCGCTGGCCGCCACGCTGATTTCACCAACGATGGCCGCCACCTGCGCCACGCTGCCGACGATATCGTGCATGGTATTGCCCGCTTCCTTGACCAGGCGCCCGCCCGAGGCCACGCTGGCCACCGAGGCATCGATCAGTACCTTGATTTCCCTGGCCGCGCCGGCGCTGCGCTGGGCCAGGTTGCGCACCTCGCTGGCGACCACCGCGAAACCCTTGCCCTGCTCGCCCGCCCTGGCCGCTTCGACGGCGGCGTTCAGGGCCAGGATATTGGTCTGGAAAGCGATCGCGTCGATGGTACCGAGGATGTCGGCGATCTTGCGCGAACTGGCATGGATCACGTCCATGGTGTCGACCACCCTGGCTACCACCTCGGCGCCGCGCCCGGCCACCGCCGAGGCAGAGACCGACAGCTCGCTGGCCTGCCTGGCGGCGGCGGCCGTCTGCCGGACGCCCTCGGTCAGCTCTTCCATGGAAGCGGCGGTCTGCTCCAGGTTCGACGCCTGCTCTTCGGTGCGGGTGCTGAGACTGGCATTCGCGGAAGCGATCCCGACCGCACCCGAGGTGATGGCATGCGAACTGGCACGCACCTGCCCCACCAGATTCGCCAGGGCAAGACGCATGGCGCCCAGCGACGCCATCACGCTGTCCGGCGGCACCCCTGCCGCGCTTGCGCTGCCGCGCAAGTCGCCACCGGCCACCTTGTGGGCGGCATCACCCAGCAGGGCCGGCTCGCTGCCCAGCGACTGATGCAGGTTGCGGCTGATCCAGATACCGGCCACGGCGGCGGCAAAAAATGCCAGCAGGCAGGCGGCAATCTGGATGTTGCGCTGCGCCACGAAGGCCTGCTCGCCTTCCCGCACCCGCTGTTCGGAGCGAATCTGTACATGGCGCGCATACTCGCCGGTGACCTTGTGCAATTCGGCCAGCAAGGGTCGGCATTCACGGGCCAGCTTGTCGATCGCGGCCTGCGTCTGCCCTGCGGCGGCCATGGCGACGATATCCAGCGCGACCGGACCATAGCGCGCTTCCACCTGCCGCATGTTGGCGATCAGCGCGGCGGCGCCATCGCTGATCTCCTGCGACTGGGTGGCGCTGCGCTGCAATTGTTCCAGATAGGCGCCCACGTCTTGATGGGCCTGGTTGACACGCAGCGTTTCCCGGGCAACATCGTCCGGGTGCGTCAGCAACAGCAGATTGCGCGCGGAGATGGCGCGCTGGTCGACGGCATTCTGAAAACGGTCGACCAGCACCGAACGGGCATTGGTTTGCGACAGATGCGTGGCAAAGCGCGCATTCGCGTCGAGCAAGGAAGTGATGGCGAGTATGGAAACGAGCAGTACCATCAGCGCCAGCGCTGAAAAAGCCAGCGCCAATTTGCCCCTGACCGTCGAAACTTGGATATTCATGGGATGCTTTCGTGAGAGGACATGGGTGGAGAAAAAAGAGGGATCGGCTGCGCTTCAATCGAGCGGCGCGGGCATCAGTTCCGGCGCCAGCGCCAGCCGGTTCTTGCCGGCCAGCTTGGCGCGGTACAAGGCTTCGTCGGCGCTGCGCAAGCTGGCCGCCACCTGCGCGCCATGCAAAGGCGCCACGCCGACACTGATAGTGACGTTGCGCCCGGCCATGGGCGTGTCGCGCACCCCGGACAGCAAGGCGTCGGCCAGGGCCAGGGCATGCGCCAGCGCTTGGCCAGGCTGGTGCGCCAGGAAGACGGCGAACTCTTCGCCGCCGAGGCGCCCGTGCAGGCAATCGGCCGCCTTGTCGGCGATGACCTTGCCGATCGCCTTGAGTACCAGGTCGCCGGTATCGTGGCCGCACTCATCGTTGATTTTCTTGAAATCATCGACATCGAACATCAGCAGATAACCTGAAAATGCCTGGTTTTTTTCGGTGGCGCCATGCAAGGCATCGATAAAATAGCGGCGGTTCGGAATACCTGTCAGGAAATCGCGATACGCCAGGTCTTTCAGGCGCCGCAGGTTGACATGGCTGGTGCGCCGCAGCTGGAAGAAGCTGATATTCAATTGCAGCCCGATCAGCACAGCCGCAACCGCATACAGCAGCGGCCAGTCACCGCTGCCCTGCATCAGTTGCTCATAATTACCGCCCTGCCCGAGGATGAACCATACGGCCAGTATCAGGACCACATACGTCACCGGGGCACTGGCAATGGCCGCAATCGACAAGGTGATCAGCACGCCGAGCGGCAAGGTCCAGTTGACGACGTTGTCAGAGGCCGACAGCATCATGCGAAATCCCATGCAGGAAAAAATCGCATTCAGCGAGCCGCCCAGGTTCAGGATTTTCAAATCGCTGCTCGACAGGCTGATCAGCGTTCCCGACACCACGCCGAGCACGCAGAAACTAAAATCACGGGAAATATCGTGCGTAAATCGTGGCGCCAAGGCATACGCGGCCAGCAACCCCGCAAGTGATAGCCACTGCAAGCCCAGACTGGGAACTCTCAATTCCCGGTAAAAATATTCGCTGCGCACTTTATCCCCGGCAATCGTCTTCAATATCATGAAAATTTTATCAATCTTTCCGGACATGCCGATTTTTCCGCATGCCCGCTTTATCATTCCCATAAATTAATTTCTTATAAGAAATATGATGGACGTAAGGTACAGGCATCATGTGTGGTCCGGTACTACACTATGGTTCTATTGAACAATAAGTGTGTCCCATTTACTATCGAACTGGCTTATACCCTGCCTGGCCTGTTTTCTCCTGAAAGTAATGCAATGTTGCTGATTAATAAAAATAATGACGCGACATGGCGCAGCGCCATCAAACTGGCGGCGCTCTGTTGTTTTCTGCTGTTGCAATCGCTGGTTTGCCTGGCTGCCACGCCCAGCCTGCCTGGCCAGCCACTCGATGTGACGCAGCAGGCAAACCTGGGGAAAATCCGGCATTACCAGTTGCTGGAAGACGCCAGCGGCAAGCTGCGCCTGGAAGACATGCGCCGGCGCACCGACTGGCGGTCCGTCAGCGGGCAGTCTCCCAACTTCGGCTATTCCACTTCGGTCTGGTGGATCAAGCTGGAACTGGCCAATCCCGGTGCGGCAGCGGCGGCGCTGATGATCGGCCTGGGCTCGCCCCTGCAGGATTTTGTGGACTGGCATGTGGTGGACCGTAGCACCGGCCAGCTGTTATTGACCGCGCTCAGCGGCGACAGAAGGGTGTTCGAGCCGCGTTTCCAGCCCTCTTACAAGCTGGCCTTGCCCTTGAACCTGGCACCGGGGCAAGTGGTGGCGGTGTATGCCCGCTTTGCCAGTCATGACGGCTTGCATGAAAGCATGCCATTCAGGCTATTCAATGCAGAAAGTTTTTACGCAGAGAAATCACGGGAGAAATTGCTGTTCGGCGTTTATCTGGGCTGCCTGCTGTCATTTTGCATCTACAGTTTTTTCATGTTTGTCTCGACCAGGGAAAAAATTTATATCAGCTATACCTTGTTTCTCGCGGTATTGATCATCAATAGCATGATTTATTATGGCATCAGCGCCGAACTGGTTTTTCCGCGCGATCCCGACCTCAATAATTTACTGCTACCCGCAACTTTTTCATTATGCATGTTTTTATTTTTCATATTCTCACGCAGTTTTTTGAAGTTAAGCGAGCATTTCAAGCGCTTTCACATGAAGATTTATGACGGATGTACTGGATTATTGATGATTGCAAGTCCTTTTATATTCATCGTCGACTATGCCATGATTTACAGGTGGCTATCCATCGTGGCGATTTTCAATATCGTTCTGTTGCTGGGCTTTGCCATCCGTTTATGCCTGCAAAAAAACCGCGACGCCGTATTTTTCTTTATCGCCTTTTCCCCGCTCGGTGCCTCGATCACGCTCAAGCTGCTGGGCATGGCGAATATCGTGACATCCGAGCATTTGATGGAGGCCAATTTTTACCTGCCGCAATGCACGGTGTTTTCCGTCATCGCCCTCAGTTTTTCCCTGGCCTACTCGGTAAAACTGATGCGCACGCAGGTGCGCGACGCCAAGTCGGGCGAGCTGCAATCGACCATCGCCCTGCAGCGCAGCGAGCTCAAATTGCTGCATCTGTCGCGCGTCACCGTGGCCGGCGAATTGACGGGCGCGATTGCCCACGAACTGAGCCAGCCGCTGACGTCGGTGCTGAGCAATGCGCAAGCTGCGGAATTCATGATGAAAAACAGGCATTTCGACCCGGCTGCGCATCTGGCCATCGTGCTCGATATTGTCAGCCAGGCCAGGCGGGCAACGGCCATGCTGGCGAAGATCCGCAAGATGCTGCTGCCCGGCAGCAAGACCGCCACCCGCACCAGCGCCAGCGAGCTGTTTGGCAGCGTCAGCAGTTTTCTGCAGCACGAACTGGACCGGCAACACATCAAACTGGGCAAGACCTGTGAATTCGAGCTGCTGGTGCAGGCCGACGTGGTACAAATCCAGCAGGTACTGATCAACCTGATCATGAACGCCATCGACGCCGTGCGTCACTTGCCCGACGAGCGCAAGCGCATCCACCTGTCGGCCACGCCCTACCTGGGAAAATATGTTTTGTTTGCTGTCAGCGATACGGGCAACGGCTTGCCGCACAACAAACACGATGAGGTCTTCCAGGCCTTTTTCACCACCAAGGAAGGCGGCATGGGCCTGGGTTTGAATATCTGCAAAAAAATCATCAACGCGCATAATGGCCAGATCTGGGCCCGCTCCGCCTACCCCCACGGCGCCATTCTTGAATTCACGCTGCCACTGCATGGTTAAATTTATCGCTCCCTCACCCGTCGTCTTCCTGATCGATGACGATGTGCATATCCTGAAGGCACTGGAAAGAATACTTTCCTGCACCGACTATCTGGTGCAGTGCTATACGTCGGCGGAACAATTCATTACCGTCGCCAATCTGCGCCAGCCGGGCTGCATCGTGCTCGACATGTACATGCCCGGCATGCCCGGCTCGGCATTGCAGGAATATCTGCTGCGCAGTGATTGCCTGCTGCCGGTGATTTTTCTGACCGGCACCGGTGACGTCATCAGCAGCGTCAAGGCGATGAAACTGGGCGCCGCCGATTTCCTGACCAAGCCGGTCGATGCGGCGCAACTGCTGGCAGCAGTGGAACTGGCCATCGCACGGAACCAGCAGCGCCTTGCCGACCGCGCCCTGCTCGACTCCATCCAGTCGCGCCTGGACAGCCTGACCAACCGCGAGCGCCAGGTGATGGACCTGGTGGTGTCGGGACGGCTCAACAAACAGACCGCGTACGAGCTCGGCACCGTCGAGCATACGGTCAAGCTGCACCGCGCCAGCGTCATGAAAAAGATGCAGGCCGATTCCCTGAGCGACCTGGTCACCACCGTCAATATTTATGAGATGCTCCAGTCGCGCTCGCTGACATAGGGCCTTGCGCTACACTGGAGTTTTCTGTCTCTGTGCCCTCATGCAACTACCTGCGAACCTGCAACTGATCTCGCTGGACAAGGACTGGCAGCACGGCCAGTCCTACCCGCCCCTCGGCTTCATGCCCTTTTCCGAATCCGCGCTGGGCAATGGCGACAGCTTCGGCCTGTACTGGCCCATCGGCCGCGAAGCGATGGAACCGATCGTGGTCGAGACCTGGCACGACGAATGGCGCATCCAGCCGCACTTTTCCAGCCTGGCGGCATTCCTGAAGGCGCAGGCGCAATTGGACCAAGACGACGAAGATAGCGGCTATGTCGATACGCCAGCGCTGGCCGACGACCCCGCTTCGCCGCGCGCCGCTTTCCTGGCGGCAAAAGAGTTGATTGCCCGGCAGGATAGCGCGGCCGCCATCGCCCTGCTGGAAGCGGCGCTGGCCATCCTGCCCGAATATACCGACGCGCTGGTGGCACTGCACGGCCAGTATGTGCGCGCGGGAAGAATCGACGAGGCGGTGAAAGTGGCGATCCAGGCCATCATCTCGCCGCCGTCGTTCGGCGGCCCGCCACTGAAGGCCTTGCACTGGCTGCGCCAGCAACCCTTGCCGGACGCCGAATCGGACCCGATCTGGCGCAGCTGCGAACAACTGTCGTTCAGCTTTGGCGGCAGCAAGGAAAACGCCGACTACCCGCTGCTGGCCGCCGCCATCGACACTTACCTGGAACAAGGCAAGCTGCGCTCCGCCTCGACCCTGATGCAAACCTATGCGGAACTGATGAGCGCGGAAACCGTCTCGTTTCAAGAACGCTACGGCTTTGACCAGGCCGGGTTCATCGCGCGCCAGATCGCCGTCGGCACGCAATTGGCAGAGGGCGGACGCGATCCGGCCAGCCTGTGGAAAGTTCAGTCCGCCTGAGCCGCGCGCGGACCTTGCTGGCGAAACTGCTTGCGATAGGCCGACGGCGAGGTCTGCAGGCTGGCGCGAAAATGCTGGCGCAGCGACAGGGCCGTGCCAAAACCGGCTGATTGCGCCACCATGTCGATGGCGACGTCGCTTTTTTCCAGCATGCCCTGCGCATGCGCCAGGCGCTGGGCCAGCAGCCATTGCTTGAACGAGGTGCCGGTCGCCTGGCGGAAATGGCGGGTAAAATTGCGCCGGCTCATGGCGGCCCGTTGCGCCAGCGCATCGATGCTGTGCACGGCATGTAAATGCGCGCTCACATGGGCCAGCACGTCGGCAAAGCGTCCTTCGCTGCCCGACACCGGCAGCGGCCGCTCGATAAATTGCGCCTGGCCGCCCTGCCGGTGCGGCGCCACCAGCAGCCGGCGCGCCACGCGGTTGGCCAGCTCGGCGCCGGCCAGCTGGCGCAGCAGATATAAACAGCAATCGAGGCCGGCGGCCACGCCGGCGGAAGTCAGCACCTCGCCATCGTCGACATACAGCATTTCCTGCTCGACCATTACCCGCGGATGGCGCGCCGCCAGGATCGCCGCCATGCCCCAGTGGGTGGCGGCCCGCTTGCCATCGAGCAGCCCCGCCTGCGCCAGCGGAAACGCGCCCAGGCACAGGCCCACCATGCGCGCGCCGCGACGATGGGCGCCCTGCAGCGCCGTGACCAGCGATGCCGGCGCAGCGCGGCAATCGTCATGCCAGGACGGCATGACGACGATATCGGCCGTCTCCAGCAGCGACAAATCATGCTCGGGCACGATGGCAAAGCCGGCCGCCGTGGGCAACGGTGCGAGGTCGGCGGCGCAGACCTTGACCGCGAACAGCGGCGCGTCAGGTTCGCCAACCTGCGCGCCAAACACCAGGCAAGGCACGGACAAATGAAACGGCGTGATGCCGTCATAGGCGATCACGGCAACCAACAGGGGACGGCGAGCGGAAAGATTGAGCATGGCCCGATTGTATCGCAGACAGGCCTTCAGGCCACTGTCGTGCGCGGGCCGCATGGCTCAGAATGGTCCTCAGTCCACCTTGAAAGGAAACCCCATGTCCAACACCCCACCGCGCCGCGCGCTGCTGGTCATCGATGTCCAGAACGAATATTTCACGGGCCAGCTGCCGATCGAGTATCCGCCGGTCGACATTTCCCTGCCCAATATCACGGCGGCCATGCACGCCGCCCGCGCCGCTGGCGTGCCGGTGATCGTGGTGCAGCACGACGCGCCGCAAGGTTCGCCCGTGTTTGCCAAGGGCAGCCCCAGCTGGCAGTTGCATCCGCAAGTGGCCGCCATCGAGGCCGACCACCATCTCCACAAGACCATGGGCAGCGCCTTTGCCGGCACCGACCTGCGCGAGTGGCTCGATAGCCGTGGCGTCGATACGCTGACCATCGTCGGCTACATGACGCACAACTGCGATGCGGCCACCATCTACCAGGCATCGCACGACGGCTTGCAGGTAGAATTCCTGATCGACGCCACCGGTTCCCTGCCGTACGAAAACACGGCCGGCAAGGCCAGCGCCGAGGAAATCCACCGCGTCTACAGCACCGTGTTTCATTCGAACTTTGCCGCCGTGGCCAGCACGGCCGACTGGCTCAAGGCGGTCGAACTAGGCCAGCCATTGGAAAGGGACAATATTTATCTGTCCAACCAGCGCGCGGCGAAACGGGATGCTGGCGTATGATGCAGCGCTGACATCCTCACCCCTTGCCGACCATCCATGATCAGATTCATCCATCGCCTTGTCCTGCTTGCCTTGGGCGCTTTCATGCTGGCGTCCATCGTCCTCGTCGTGGCGGGACTCAACGACAAGCCAGGCCAGGCCCAGCTGATCGTGGTGCCAGGCAATACCATCGCACCAGACGGCACGCCCAGCCCCCGTCTGCAGGCGCGGCTCGACGTGGCCATCAGGCTGTTCAAAAAAGGCCGCGCGCCGCGCATTTTTGTCAGTGGCGGGACCGGCAAGGAAGGCTTTGATGAAGCGGCGTCGATGGCGGCTTATCTGCAGCGCCAGGGCGTGCCGGCGGCCGCCATTATCGAGGACAATCAGGGTTGGACCACGGGCGCGACTGCCGCCAACGCGGCGGCCTATCTGCGCGCGCAGGGGCAAACCACGGCCCTTGTCGCCACGCAGTATTTCCATGTACCACGCTTCGAACTGGCAATGGCACGCCAGGGCGTGAACGTGGCCGGCCACGCGCATGCGCCCTACTTTGAACTGCGCGACCTGTACTCGATTCCGCGCGAAACCGTGGCCTATCTGCTGTATTACTTCAGGGGTTGATGCATGGCGCAGGAAGTTGATTTGCAACGCTTTGTCGATGCGCAGCAAGCCGTGTACGAGACGGTGTGCGCCGAACTGCGGGCCGGCCACAAGCGCACGCACTGGATGTGGTTTATTTTTCCGCAAATAGCGGGCCTGGGCCACAGCAGCACGGCGCGCCACTTTGCGCTGGCCGGCATCGACGAAGCGCAGGCCTACCTGGCGCATCCGCTGCTGGGCAAGCGGCTGGAAGAATGTTGCCGGATACTGGCGGCCACCGAAGGCCGTACGGCCAGTCAGATCTTCGGCTATCCCGATGATCTGAAACTGCATTCTTCGCTGACCTTGTTTGCGCAGGCCGCGCCGGGCCAGCCCCTGTTCGATGCCTGCCTGGCGCAATACTACAAGGGCCAGCGCGACGCGGCCACGCTGGAATTACTCTAGAACTATTCGCTCCAGTCGCGCGAGCGCTCGACCGCCCTCTGCCATTTGTGCAGGCGCGTCAAGCGCTCATCATCGGCCATGGCCGGCTCGAAACGGCGCGCCACGCGCCATTGCGAGGCGATTTCGTCCAGCGAACTCCAGAAACCCACGGCCAGGCCGGCCAGGTAGGCCGCGCCCAGCGCCGTGGTTTCCGTCACTTCGGGGCGCACCACCGGCACGTTGAGGATGTCGGACTGGAACTGCATCAGCATGTCGTTGCGGGCCGCGCCGCCGTCGACGCGCAATTCGGATAGCGCAATGCCGGCGTCATCCTGCATCGCCGACAGGACGTCGACGTTCTGGTAGGCCACGCCTTCGAGCGCCGCGCGCGCGATATGCGCCTTGCCCGTGCCGCGCGTGATGCCGATCAGGGTGCCGCGCGCATACGGGTCCCAATATGGCGCGCCCAGGCCGGCAAAGGCCGGCACGAAGACCAGGCCGCCCGTGTCGGGCACGCTGGTGGCCAGCGCTTCGACTTCGGACGAGTGCTGGATGATGCCCAGGCCGTCGCGCATCCATTGCACCGCAGCGCCGGCAACAAAGGCGCTGCCTTCGAGCAGATAATCGGTGCTGTCGGTGCTGTCGGGGCCGTCGCCGAGGCGCCAGCCGACGGTGCTCAGCAAACGGTTTTTCGATGGCAGCGGCTTTTTGCCGACGTTCATCAGCATGAAGCAGCCGGTGCCATAGGTGTTTTTCGCCATGCCCGGCTGCAAGCAGGCCTGGCCGAAGGTGGCGGCCTGCTGGTCGCCCGCGATGCCGGCGATCGGCAGCGACACGCCCAGCAAGTCGGCGTGCGTGTGGGCGGCCACGCCGCTCGACGGCACCACCTGCGGCAGCAAGGAAGCGGGAATATCGAGCAGGTCCAGCAAGTCGGCATCCCATTGCTGGGTATGGATATTGAACAGCATGGTGCGAGAGGCGTTGCTGGTGTCGGTCAGGTGGGCGCCGCTCAGCTTGTAGATCAGCCAGCTGTCGACGGTGCCGAAAGCCAGTTCGCCCTTTTCGGCCCGCGCGCGCGCGCCTTGCACATTGTCGAGCAGCCACTTGAGTTTGGTGGCGGAAAAATACGCATCCAGCACCAGCCCGGTTTTTTGCTGGATCAGTCCGGCCTTGCCTTCGGCTTGCAACTGCTCGCAGAAGGCGGCGTTGCGGCGGTCCTGCCAGACGATGGCGTTGGCCACCGGTTCGCCCGTGGCGCGGTCCCACAGCACCGTGGTTTCACGCTGGTTGGCGACGCCGATGGCGGCCACATCGGTAGCGGCCACACCGCTGTCGCGCAGGACCTGGTGCAGCACGCTCAGCTGCGAGTCCCAGATCTCGTTCGCGTCGTGTTCTACCCAGCCCGGCTGCGGAAAGATCTGGCGAAATTCGCCCTGGGCGCAGGCGTGCAGATGGCCGGCGTGGTCAAACAGGATGGCGCGCGAACTGGTGGTACCCTGGTCTAAAGCGAGTATGTATTTAGTCATTGTCTGCTACTACAAAAAAACCGGTAAAAACAGGCGCAAGCGTGCGTGCTTGCGCCCTCATGACAGCGCGGCAGTTTACCTTACCTTGCCTTCTTTCCAAGCTTGCAGCAATTTATCGTAGGCGATGGTCTCTCCTTTCGGTTTTTCATTGGCCAGCTTTTTCCACGGCGCGTGCTGGTCCGACAGATACTGGTTCGGATCGCCCTTGGCGTTCAGTTTCGGTGCGCACGCCTTCATGCCGGCCCGCTGCAGGCGCGCCATGACCTGGTCCATTTCCTCGGCCAGGTTGTCCATCGCGGCCTGCGGCGATTTTTCGCCGGTGATCGCGGTGGCGACGTTCTTCCACCAAAGCTGTGCCAGCTTCGGATAATCGGGCACGTTGTTGCCGGTCGGCGTCCAGGCCACGCGGGCCGGGCTGCGGTAGAACTCGATCAGGCCGCCATATTCATTGGCGTGCTTGGTGAAATACTCGTGGCGGATATCGGAATCACGAATAAATGTCACGCCGACGATGGATTTCTTCAGCGACACGGTTTTCGAGGTGACGAACTGCGCGTACAGCCAGGCGGCGGCCTTGCGGTCGTCCGGCGTCGACTTGAACAGGAACCAGGAACCGACGTCCTGGTAGCCGTTCTGCATGCCGTCCTTCCAGTACGGGCCGTGCGGCGACGGCGCCATGCGCCATTTCGGCGTGCCGTCCTTGTTTACCACCGGCAAGCCCGGTTTCACCATGCCGGCCGTAAATGCCGTGTACCAGAAAATCTGCTGGGCAATTTCACCCTGGGCCGGTACCGGGCCGGACTCGGAGAAATTCATGCCGTTCGCCTGCGGCGGCGCGTATTTCTTCATCCAGTCGATATATTTGGTCAGCGCAAACACGGCCGCCGGCGAATTGGTGGCGCCGCCGCGCGACATCGAGGCGCCCACCGGCGTGCACTTGTCGGCGGCCACCTTGATGCCCCACTCATCGATCGGCATGCCGTTCGGAATGCCCTTGTCGGCCGCGCCGGCCATCGACAGCCAGGCATCGGTAAAGCGCCAGCCCAGGGACGGATCTTTCTTGCCGTAATCCATGTGGCCATACACCTTCTTGCCGTCGATTTCCTTCACGTCGTTGGTAAAGAAGTCGGCGATGTCTTCATAGGCGGACCAGTTCTGCGGCACGCCCAGCTCATAGCCGTACTTGGCCTTGAACTTGGCCTGCAAATCCTTGCGCGCAAACCAATCGGCGCGGAACCAGTACAGGTTGGCGAACTGCTGGTCGGGCAGCTGATACACCTTGCCGTCCGGCGCGGTGGTAAAGCTGATGCCGATAAAGTCTTTCAGGTCCAGGCCGGGATTGGTGAATTCCTTGCCCTTGGCCGCCATATAGTCGGACAGCGGCTCGACCGCGCCATAGCGGTAGTGGGTGCCGATCAGGTCGGAATCCGAGATCCAGCCGTCATAGATGCTCTTGCCGGACTGCATGGACGTTTGCAGCTTTTCCACCACATCGCCTTCCTGGATGATGTCGTGGCGCACCTTGATGCCGGTAATTTCCTCGAAGGCCTTGGCCAGCGTCTTCGATTCGTAGACGTGGGTGTCGATGGTTTCCGACACCACGGAAATTTCCTTGATGCCCTTGGCTTTCAGCTTGGCGGCGGCGTCGATAAACCATTTCATTTCATCGAGCTGCTGCTGCTTGCTGAGGCTGGAAGGCTGGAATTCCTTGTCGATCCAGGTTTGCGCCTGCTTGACATCGGCCAGGGCCGCGCCCGACACCAGCAGCGCGGCTGCCGCCGCCAGGACTGTACACTGCAATTTCATCGTGATTCTCCTTTATAGTTGTCATCCGCGCTGCCGAAAGCGGCACGGTATTCGCATCTACGACTTCATCCCCAACGCATTACTACCAATAACAGTACAAAACTGATTGCCGCTCCTATGGTTTGTTGAAATTCGGTAAAACCGGCCCAGGCCAGGTTGACATACGCCGCCGCCAGCAAGCCGACGAACAGGCGGTCGCCGCGCGTGGTCGGCATCGGCAAAAAACCTTTTCGTTCGATGCTGGGCGAGCGGATCTGCCAGATCGTCATGCCGGCCAGCATCAGGCCTATGCAGCAAAAAAAGATCGCCACTTCCGGCGTCCACGCCATCCAGCCGAACAGGCTGGCCGTGCTGTCTGTATTTTCCATCTCACACCCTCCCCATGGCAAAACCCTTGGCGATGTAATGCCGCACGAACCAGATCACCAGCGCGCCGGGCACGATGGTCAGCACACCGGCCGCCGCCAGCACGCCCCAGTCCATGCCGGCGGCCGACACCGTGCGCGTCATGGTGGCGGCGATCGGCTTGGCATTGACCGACGTCAAAGTGCGCGCCAGCAGCAGTTCGACCCAGCTGAACATGAAGCAGAAGAAGGCCGTCACGCCCACGCCCGACTTGATCATCGGCAGGAATATCTGGATAAAGAAGCGGGGAAAGCTGTAGCCGTCGATATACGCCGTCTCGTCGATTTCCTTCGGCACGCCCGACATGAAGCCTTCCAGTATCCACACGGCCAGCGGCACGTTGAACACCATGTGCGCCAGCGCCACGGCCAGGTGGGTGTCCATCAGGCCAACGGTGGAATACAGCTGGAAGAACGGCACCAGGAACACGGCCGGCGGCGTCATGCGGTTGGTCAGCAGCCAGAAGAACAGATGCTTGTCGCCGACAAAGTTATAGCGCGAAAAAGCATACGCGGCCGGCAAGGCGACGGTCACCGACAGCACCATGTTCAGCGCCACATAGATCATCGAGTTGATATAGCCGCTGTACCAGGACGGATCGGTAAAGATGGTGTGGTAGTTGGCAAACGTGAGGTGCTGCGGCCACAGGCTCAACACGCCGACGATTTCCTCGTTGGTTTTCAGCGACATGTTCAGCATCCAGTAGATCGGCAACATGGATGCGATCAGGAAAGCGACCAGTACCAGGCTCTTGAGTTTATGGTGCATCATTTCTGGTCTCCCGTGCCGACGCGTTGCATCCAGGTGTACAGCACGAAGCAGAACAGCAGGATGATCAGGAAGTAAATCAGCGAGAAGGCCGAAGCCGGTCCCAGGTCGAACTGGCCCACCGCTTTCTGCGTCAGGTATTGCGACAAGAAGGTGGTGGCATTGCCGGGCCCGCCGCCGGTCAGCACGAACGGCTCCGTATAGATCATGAAGCTGTCCATGAAGCGCAGCAGCACGGCGATCATCAGGACATTGCGCAGTTTCGGCAGCTGGATATAACGGAACACCGCCAGGCGCGAGGCGCCGTCAATGCGTGCCGCCTGGTAATAGGCGTCGGGAATCGCGCGCAGGCCCGCATAGCACAGCAAGGCCACCAGCGGCGTCCAGTGCCAGATATCCATCACCATCACCGTCAGCCAGGCGTCGAGCGAGTTGCCGTTGTAGTTGTAGTTGATGCCCAGCGAATTGAGGGTATAGCCCATCAGCCCGATATCGCCGCGGCCGAAGATCTGCCAGATGGTGCCGACCACGTTCCAGGGAATCAGCAAGGGCAGCGCGATCAATACCAGCGCGAGGGACGCCTTCCAGCCATCGGCCGGCATGCACAGGGCGATCAAAATGCCCAGCGGAATCTGGATCGCCAGCACCGAACCGGAGAACAGCAGCTGGCGCAGCAAGGCGCTGTGCAGGTCGCCGTCCAGCATCACCATGCGGAACCATTCGGTGCCGACAAACACTTTTTGCGTTGGGCTCAAAATATCTTGCACGGAATAATTGACCACCGTCATCAGCGGCAAAATCGCGGAAAACGCCACGCACAGCAGCACGGGCAGTATCAAAAACCAGGCACGGTTGTTATCGGTTTTCATCAAGCCACCCGTTTGTCGTTGAGGTAGTACAAGGTACGTTCAGGCGGAAAGCGCAGCCGCACGGAGTCGCCTGCGGCAGCGTCAATGGCGCGCAACTTGGCGGCCACCGTCACGCCACCCAGCTGGAATTCGGCCAGGTAGTGCGTGCCCATATTGCGTACGGCTAGCACGGTGGCGGCCAGGGTATCGGCGCCAGCCTGGTCAGCGCTGACGCACTCGACAAACTCGGGCCGCACGCCCAGCGTGATCTTGCCCTGCGCACCAGCGAGCGCCGCGCGCGCCGGTTCGGACAAGGCCAGTAATTGTCCCGCCACCCGTGCCTGGCCATCCTCGACCGTGCATTCCAGCAGATTCATGCCCGGGTTGCCGATAAAGTAGCCGACAAACGTATGCTCGGGCGCTTCGAACAGCGCCTGCGCACTGCCCGTCTGCACCACTTCGCCTTGCGTCATCACCACCACCTGGTCGGCAAAGGTCAGCGCTTCGACCTGGTCGTGGGTGACGTAGATCAGGGAGAGCTTCAGTTCGTGGTGGATTTCCTTGAGTTTGCGGCGCAGCAGCCATTTCAAATGCGGGTCGATCACCGTCAGCGGTTCGTCGAACAGCACCGCCGCCACATCGGGGCGCACCAGGCCGCGGCCCAGCGAGATCTTTTGCTTGGCGTCCACCGACAGGCCGCTGGCGCGCATTTTCAGGTCGCCCGACAGCTCCAGCATCTGCGCCACCTGCTGCACGCGCTTCTTCACCTCGGCTTCCTTCCAGCCGCGATTGCGCAGCGGAAAAGCCAGGTTGTCATGCACGGTCATGGTGTCGTAGATAACGGGAAACTGGAATACCTGCGCGATATTCCTCGCTTCGGTCGGCAGTTGCGTCACGTCCTTGCCGTCGAACAGCACCTTGCCATGCGACGGTTTCACCAGGCCGGAGATGATATTGAGCAAGGTGGTCTTGCCGCAGCCGGACGGCCCCAGCAAGGCATAGGCGCCGCCGTCCTGCCAGCTCATGCTCATCGGCCGCAGCGCGTAATCGGTGGGGGCGGACGGGTTCGGTTTGTAGGCATGCGCCAGTTCAACCAGTTCGATGCGCGCCATCTCAAGCCCCTCCCTGCGGCGCGAACAACAGGCCGCCATCGGCGCCGAAGATGAACAGCGATTGCGGCTGGCAATACACGGTGCAGGCACTGCCGATGTCGAGGTTGTGCACGCCGCCGAGCTGCGCCACCAGCGCCAGCGCGCCGCGCCGTGCGTGGACATAGGTTTCCGAGCCGCTGATTTCGGCCAGGTCCACCTGCGCCGCGATCGCCAGGTCGCTGCCTGACTGCGGCGCCAGGTGCAGGCTGTGGGCGCGCACGCCCAGCGTGATCTGCCGCTGGCCGGCCAGCGCCGCCAGTTGCTGTGAGCTCAAGGGAATCGACAGGCCATCGGCCGCCTGCGCCACGCCGTGCGCGTCGAGCTGGGCCTCGATCAGGTTGATCGGCGGGTCGCTGAAGGTACGCGCCACGGCGATGCTGTTGGGAGCGTTGAAAACGTCGAGCGTGCGGCCCTGCTGCAGCAGCCGGCCTTCATGCAGCACCGCCACATGGCCGCCCAGCTGCAGCGCTTCGAGCGGCTCGGTGGTGGCGTAGACCACGGTGGTGCTGCCGCTGGAAAACAGTTCCGTCAGTTCACGCCGCAATTCCTCGCGCAATTTATAGTCGAGGTTGACCAGCGGTTCGTCGAGCAGCAGCAGCGACGCATCCTTGATCAGCGCGCGGCCCAGCGCCGTGCGCTGCTGCTGGCCACCCGACAATTCGCCGGGCCGGCGTTCCAGATAGGGCGTGATATGCAGGCGCTCGGCCAGCGCCAGCACCTTGGCGCGGATCTGCGCTTCCGGCTCCTTGCGCAGGCGCAAGGGCGAAGCCATATTGTCGTAGACGGAAAAAGCGGGGTAATTGATGAATTGCTGATAGACCATGGCCAGGTTGCGCCGGCTGACCGGCACGCCCGTCACATCGACGCCATCGGCCACCACCTTGCCGGACGTGGGCTTGTCCAGCCCGGCCATCACGCGCATCAAGGTGGTCTTGCCGGCACGCGTGGTGCCCAGCAGCACATTGATGGCGCCCGGCACCAGCGCCAGCGACATCGGATACAGATAAGTGTCAGCACCCTGCTGCTTGCTGATCTCGCTCAAGTCAAGTTGCACGTCGTCTCCTCCAGGATAGTTCGCCGCGCCCTCTGTCGGGGCATGGTCGTTTGCCACTTGCTGCTGCTGCCTGTTTCTACACGGGATGCGTCTCCAGCCAGCTGTCGAGCAGTTGTTCCGTGCCGGCCGGCAAATGCAAGCCCAGCTTGGAGCGCCGCCACAGGATATCGGCGGCGCTGACGGCCCATTCATGGCGCCGCAAATAATCGATCTCGGCCGCGTACAGCCCGCTGGCGACCTCCTCGCCCATCTGCGCCACACTGCCGCGCCCGTCGAGCAGCGCATGGATGCGCGTGCCATAGGCGCGCGCGTAACGCGCCACCAGCCTGGCAGGCAGCCAGCCATATTGCCGCTGCAGGCCGGCGACAAAGGTGCCGAACTCGCGCACCGCGCGGTTGTCGGGCAGCTTGCCGAACACGTCGCCACCGGGCAGGCAGGCTTGCGCCGTCCATGGCCCCTGCTTGTTTTCCAACAATGGCGCCAGCAGATCGACCGCTTCTTCCGCCAGCTTGCGGAAGGTGGTGATCTTGCCGCCGAAAATGCTCAGCAGCGGTGCGCCTTCGCGGTCCAGCTCGAAGCGGTAATCGCGCGTCACGGCTTTGGCTTGCGCCGATGCATCTTCGACCAGCGGCCGCACGCCGGAATAGGTCCAGACCACGTCGGCAGGCACGATGGGCTTGCTGAAATAGTAACTGGAAAGTTCGCATAAGTAACTAATTTCCGCTTCGTCGATCGACACTTTTCCGCTGTCGCCCTGGTAATCGAGGTCGGTGGTGCCGATCAGGGTGAAATCCTGTTCGTAGGGAATCGCAAACACGATGCGCCCGTCCGGGTGCTGGAAGATATACGCGTGATCATGCTCGAACAAGCGCTTGACGACGATATGGCTGCCCTTGATCAGGCGCAAATGGCGGCCCTGGGCGGTGGGTGCCGCCTGTTTCAGGAAGTCGGCCGTCCATGGCCCGGTGGCGTTGACCACGCTGCGCGCGCGCACCTGCAGCGTGCCGCCGTCGCTGGCCTGCAGGCCGGCCAGCCAGTGATCGGCCTGGCGCACCAGCGCCGTGCAGCGCGTGCGCGTCAGGACCGTGGCGCCCTTCTCTTTCGCATCGAGGGCGTTCAGCAGCACCAGGCGGGCGTCGTCGACCCAGCCGTCGGAATACACGAAGCCGCGCTTGAACTGCGGTTTCAAGGGCTGGCCGGCCGGGTGGCGGCTCAGGGTAATGCTGCTTGAGGCCGGCAGCAGTTCGCGCTTGGCCAGCATATCGTACAGAAACAGGCCGGCGCGGATCAGCCAGGCCGGGCGCTGTCCTTCGGCATGCGGCATCACGAAACGCAGCGGCCACATGATGTGGGGCGCCGAGCGCAGCAACACTTCGCGTTCGATCAGGGCCTTGCGCACCAGGCCGAATTCATAATATTCCAGGTAGCGCAGGCCGCCGTGGATCAGCTTGGTCGAAGCGGACGAGGTATGGGACGCCAGGTCATCCTTTTCGCACAGCACCACCGACAAGCCGCGCCCCGCCGCATCGCGCGCGATCCCGGCGCCATTGATGCCGCCGCCGACCACCAGCAGGTCGCATTCCATCATCGTGCTTGCCTGTGCTGCCACCATCAAAACTCCGTGTCGTTGTGATCAATAAAGATATAATTCATATGCCAGATGAATAAGATTACGCCAGAATACGAACTCATGGCAACATATTTTCATCACTACCTGTTCGTTTCTGTTCGTTTTATAGAGAAAGAATGCACCATGATCCTCAATCCCCGCCAGCGCAGCCTGCTCGACGCCGTGCGCCAGCACCTGACCGTGTCGGTCGAAGAGCTGGCCCAGCAATTGAAAGTGACGCCGCAAACCGTGCGCCGCGACGTCAAGCAGATGGAGGAAGCGCGCCTGCTGGCCCGCTACCATGGCGGCGTCGGCCTGCCCTCGTCGGTGGAAAACATCGATTACAGCCAGCGCCAGGTGCTCAACAGTGAAGCGAAGCGCCGCATCGCCGCCGCCGTCGCGCTGCAGGTGCCGCATGGCTGCTCGCTCCTGATCAATATCGGCACCACCACCGAGGAAGTGGCGCGCGCGCTGGGCCAGCACACCGGCTTGCACGTGGTGACCAACAACCTCAACGTGGCCGCCATCCTGGCCGACAACCCCGGCTGCGAAGTGATCGTCGCTGGCGGCGTGGTGCGCGGGCGCGACCGCGGCATCGTCGGCGAAGCCACCATCGACTTTATCCGCCAGTTCAAGGTCGATATCGGCATCATCGGCATTTCCAGCATCGACGAAGACGGCAGCCTGCGCGACTTCGATGCGCGCGAAGTGAAGGTGGCGCAAGCCATCATCGAGCAGTCGCGCGAAGTGTGGCTGGTGGCCGACCAGCACAAGTTCGGCCGCAAGGCGCTGGTGCGCCTGGCCGACCTGGCCCAGGTCGACCTGCTGTTTACCGACGCGCCACCACCGCCCCTGTTTGCCCAGGTGCTGCGCGACGCCGCCGTCAAGCTGGTGGTGGCCGGCTGAGGTTTTCAGGGCCTTTGCGGGCAGGGAATGGGCGGTGCAATGCCGCCATGTGTGGACAATCTCACTTAACGCAATGAAATAGTTAGCAAAACTCAAAAATCCTGTTACCATTGAGGCAACAAGAGTTGGTTTTTTAATCTTCCTCTCTGGCAACACTATTGCATGCTTGCCATGACTGGTGGCGACGGTAGCGGAAGGAAGAAAAACTTGTGGCGCAGCGCCCTGCCGGCAACGGCCGGAACGCCGCTTCCCGCACGCATACCGACAACCATGCACTCGACCGCAAGCGCCCCGACCCTGCCCGATGCTGCCCAGTGAAGGAAAACAGATGAACCACAATATTGAATCGGCCACCATGCCGTCCCGCTCCCCCGCGAATGCCGCCAGCGTCAGCGAACTGGAAGCCCACCTGGGCTACTGGCTGCGTTTTGTCTCCAACCATGTGTCGCACAGCTTCCAGAAAAAAGCCGAAGCCAATGGCGTGACGGTGTCCGAATGGGTGGTGCTGCGCGAGATGTTCCGCCTGGGTTGCACCTCGCCCACCGTGCTGGCGCAAGTGGCCGGCATGAGCAAGGGCGCCGTCTCGAAACTGATCGACCGCCTGGAAGGCAAGGGCATGGTCAGCAAATCGATCCTGCTGGCCGACCGCCGCCAGCACTCGATCGAGCTGACCAGCGAAGGCGAAGCGCTGGTGCCGGTGCTGGCCGGCATGGCCGACCAGAACGACGAGGAATTTTTCGGCCAGCTGCCGCCGGAACTGCGCGAAAACCTGCTGGTGGCGATGAAGGAAGTGGCGCGCACGCACCAGCTGAAAAGCGACCCTCTCAACTAAACGCTAACAAAACCTACTGCGCGTCGCGATTTGCGGCCTGCGATGCTCAGTGCCTCGGCGGCCCCGTGCATTCGCACACCTGCGCTTCTCAGCCACAACTCACTGCCGCTCGCTACGGTTTTGTTACGCGTTCTAAAATTCCACCATCGGTGTCCATCAGCGCCACGCCATCGCGGCCGTCGCCCTTGGCCTGGTACAGCGCCTGGTCCGCCAGGTGCAGCAGTTGTTCCGGCGTCAGCTCGGCCTCGCGGCAGAGGGCGATGCCGATGCTGGTGGTGACGTTCAAAGGGCCGCCGGCCAGCGCGAACGGCACGCGGATGGCCTCGACGATCTTGGCGCCGATCTGGCGCACCTCGGCCGCACTTTTTACTCCCTCGAACACGATCACGAATTCGTCGCCGGCCAGGCGCGCCACCAGGTCGCTGGCGCGCACGCTGCGCAGCAGGCGCTGGGCAAACTCCTTGAGCACTTCGTCACCGGCCTGGTGGCCCAGGCTGTCGTTGATGGCCTTGAAGCGGTCGATATCGAGATAGGCCAGCGCCATCGGCGCCCGCGCCGCCTGCGCGCGCGCCATGCCTTGCGCCAGGTGTTCGTCGAAACGGCGCCGGTTGGCGATGCCGGTCAGGGTGTCGGTGGCGGCGGCGAAGCGCAGCGCCGTCTGCACCGCCTTGACCTTGGTGATTTCATGCACCAGGCCATACACGCCGATCACCACGCCGTGGTGGTCGATGTCGGGCACATAACTGGTCTGGAAGGCGCGGCCGTTGCCGGTGCAGCCGGGCCGGTCGTCCTCGACCGTGAATTCGTATTCGACCTCTTCGCCGGCAAACGCGCGCCGCAGGTACTGCTCGCGCAATTGATAGGCAGCTTCGCCCAGCACCTCGGTGATCGAGCGCATCATGGCCTCTTCGGCTGGAATGCCGAACCATTTTTCAAACGTGGCGTTGATGAACTGGTAGCGGTGTTCGGGGTCGATATACACGATCACCACCGGCACGTGGTCGGTCAGCAGCTTCAAACGCCGTTCACTGTCACGCGTCTGCGTCTCGGCCAGTTCGCGTTCGGCCACCAGGGTATAGAAATCGCGGCTCAAGTCGCCGATCTCGTCGCGCCGCTCGATCTGCAGCGCCTCGATGCCGAGCCGGTGGCGGCGGATCTGGTGCACCTGGCTGCGCAGGCGCTCTAACGGACGCAGCAGGCGCAACACCACGCGCCAGCCGGCCAGGCCCGCCAGCGCCGCCAGCAACAGCGCCGCCAGCAATATCTTGCTGCGGATGGCGCGCAGCGGCGCGAAGGCTTCGCGCGTGGGGTAGACCGAGGCCAGTATCCAGCCTGTGCTGGCGATGCGGCGGTAGGCAAACAGGGCGTCGTCGCCATTGCTGGTCTTGCCCGCCATCGAGCCCTGGAAGCCCTGCATGGCGCTGCGGGTCGGCACGCTGGGCGGGCACAGCGCGCCGATATGGCGCATGATCAGCGATTTGTCGGGATGCTCGATGACGATGCCCTGTTCCGTCATGATGTACAGATGGCCGCCCGGTCCCGGCTTGAGCGTATCGAGGCGGCCCAGGAAATCGGGCTGGCGCAGATTGACGCTGGCCGCCAGCACCATGCGCACCTGGCCGCGCGCATCGAACACCGGTTGCGTGACGACGACGATGGGCATGCCGGAGATGCTGCCTTGCAGCGGCTCGGAAATCACCGAGCGCTTCTGCGCCAGGGTCTGCGTGAAATACGGGCGGTCCTTGACCGTCGCGCCGGCGCGCGGCTTGACCGGGCCCAGGCTGGCCAGCACGCTGCCGTCGAGATCGATCAGTCCGGACGTGAAAAACTCCTTGCCCAGCACCGTCTGGGCGGACAAAAAGCGCTGCAGGCCGGCCGGGTCGCCAACATCGCGGTCCGCGAGGCTGTCGGCCATCACGCGCAGCACATTGCGCTTGGCGGCCAATTCCTCATCGATGAACACGGCGGCGCTGGCCAGCGAGGCATATTGCTGCTGGCCCGTCACGCCGCGCATGTCGCGTTCGGCCACGGCCAGGGTGGCCAGCGCCAGCAGCGCGACGGCGCCCAGCACCAGCAGGAAGACGACCACGCTCATGCGCGCCTTCAGGCTGGCGGGCAGGCTTCTGCCGATGCTCTTGCGTAGTCTCGTTCTCATGGAATCAGGGGTCCGGGACTTCCTGGCGCTGCGCCCCTGCTATCGTCGTCGCCAGTCCTGGCGCGTGCGCCGGCAGGCAAAAAATAATATTGCTTTACGATATGATACCAAATTGTCCATGCTCATGGGCAATACGGGCGGACTTACAACAGCGTCGCATGCGCCAGCAAGTGGCGGTACAACTGGCCGGCCGAGTCCTCCAGCGCCTGTTGCTGGGTATCGAGCGTCAGCGCCGGCGCCAGCGGCGCTTCGTAGGGGGCCGACACGCCCGTGAATTGCGGGATCTGCCCGGCGCGGGCGCGCGCATACAGGCCCTTGGGGTCGCGCGCCTCGCACACCTGCACCGGCGTGCTGACGTGCACCTCGATGAACTGGGCGTCGCCGATGATGGTGGCGGCCATGGCGCGGTCGTCGCGGTTGGGCGAAATCAGGGCGGCGATCACCACCAGCCCCGCATCATTCATCAGCCGCGCCACTTCGGCCGTGCGGCGGATATTTTCGTGGCGATCCTGCGGCGTGAAGCCCAGGTCGCGGTTCAGGCCATGGCGTAGCAGGTCGCCATCGAGCACCGTGACGGCGCGGCCATCGGCCTTCAGGCGCCGCGCCAGCGCCTCGGCAATGCTGGTCTTGCCGGCGCCGCTCAATCCCGTCAGCCAGACCGTGGCCGCCCTGCTTTGTGCTTGCTTCATCTGCTCTCCTGTCGTGACAGGAAATATAACAAAGCGGCGGCAAAAAAGACAGCCTATGCCGCGCGCTCGGCCAGCGCCTCGGCCGCCACGACGGCGATCAACTGGCGTATCTCCGGCACGCAGGAACCGCAATTGCCGCCCGCTTTCACACAGGCCGTCACCTGCGCGGTGGTGGTCAAATTATCCTTGCGGATGGCGTCGCAGATCGTGTTGCGGCCCACGCCAAAACACGAGCACACGGTGGGACCGGCGTCCATGCCTTTGGTAATCGGCTGGCCCAGCAGCACGCCGGCGCGGTCCGCCGCGTCGAGCTGATCGTGCGCGAACAGGCCGGCCAGCCAGGCGCGCGATGGCAGGTCCGGCCGTGGCGACACATACACGCATTGCGCGATGCGGCCATCCTCCAGGTGCACCGCCCGGTAGACTCCCGCGCTGGCATCGGCATAATCGAGCCAGTCGGCATCAAGATCCGTCACGCCCAGCAGATCGCGCGCCCAGCCGGCCAGGTCATCGAGGCGATTGCGCCCGGCCAGTTCGTAGCGCAAAAATTGCTCGCCCTGCACCCGCGTCCAGTGCGCCACGCCGTCCAGCTTCAACGGCGTGCGGCTCAGGACGAACGCATGCCAGTGCACGCGGAACTGTTCGATGCGGACCGGCGTATGCTTGAATTCCGGTTCGCCCGAGACCGGGTCGACCACCGGGTTGACCACCGCGCCCACGCGCGCGTCGGACGCATTGGCATCGCTCCAGTGGATCGGCACGAACACCTGGCCGCGCGCGATGCCGCCGCCATGCACCACGCGCGCCACCATCGCGCCCCAGCGGCTGGAGATGCGCGCCAGCTCGCCTTCGCGCACGCTGTACAGCAGCGCGTCCTGCGGGTGGATGTCGATAAACGATTCGGCGATATGGCCGGACAATCTGGCCGCTTTGCCGGTACGTGTCATGGTGTGCCACTGATCGCGCACCCTGCCGGTATTGAGCACCAGCGGAAAATCCTCGTCCGGCAGGTTGTGCGGCGCGCGCGGCGCGGTGGCAATGAAACGCGCGCGCCCGTCGGCATGGGCGAAGCGGCCGTCGCCGAACAGGCGTGGCTGATTTTGCGGCCATTGCTGCGGCAGCAAAGCATCGTACTGCGCCGCGTCCAGCGCCACCAGGTGCGACAGATTGAACAGGCGCGCCAGCTCGCCCTCGTTGCGGAAGGTGGAGAGGCGCGCGTGCTCGTCGAAAATCGCTTGCGGCGAGCTGAAATCGAAGCCCTCGTAGCCCATGCGCGTGGCCACCTGGCACAGTACCTGCCAGTCGGCGCGCGCTTCGCCGGGGGCCGGCAGAAAGGCGCGCTGGCGCGAGATGCGGCGCTCGGAATTGGTCACCGTGCCATCCTTCTCGCCCCAGCCCAGGGCCGGCAGCAGCACGTCGGCGTAGCTATTGGTATCGGCCTCGGCGCTGATGTCGGACACCACCACCAGTTCGCACTTGTCCAGCGCGCGGCGCACCTGGTCGGCGTCGGGCATGCTGACCAGCGGATTGGTGGCGATGATCCACACGGCTTTGACGGTGCCCGCCTCGATCGCCTGGAACAGCTCGACCGCTTTCAGGCCCGGTTTGCTGGCGATGGCGGGCGAATCCCAGAAGGTCTGCACGGCTTCGCGGTGCCGTGGTTTGTCCAGGTCCAGGTGGGCCGCCAGCATATTGGCCAGGCCGCCCACTTCGCGCCCGCCCATGGCGTTCGGCTGGCCCGTCAGCGAAAACGGCCCCATGCCCGGCTGGCCGATGCGCCCCGTCGCCAGATGGCAGTTGATGATGCTGTTGACCTTGTCGGTGCCGCTCGACGACTGGTTGACGCCCTGCGAATACGCGGTGACGACCTTGCGCGTGGCGGCGAAATCGCGGTAGAAGGCCAGCAAGGCTTGCGGGTCGACCTTGCAGATTTTCGCCACCTGCAAGGGATCGGCACAATCGACATGGGCGGCCGCCAGCGCCTCGTCCAGGCCGGCGCTGTGGCGCGTGACGAAGTCGCCGGCGATCACGCCTTCCCTGGCCAGGTAACAAAGCAGGCCGTTGAACAGCCACACGTCGGTGCCGGGTTTGACCGGCAGGTGCAGGTCGGCCAGCTCGCAGGTGGCGGTTCGGCGCGGGTCGATCACCACCAGTTTCATCTCTGGCCGGCTTTCCTTGATGCGTGCGATACGCTGGAACAGGATCGGGTGGCACCAGGCCGTGTTCGAACCCACCAGCACCACCATGTCGGCCAGTTCCAGGTCCTCGTAGCAGCCCGGCACGATGTCTTCGCCGAAGGCGCGCTTGTGGCCGGCCACGGCCGACGACATGCACAGGCGCGAATTGGTGTCGATATTGGCGCTGCCGACATAGCCTTTCATCAGCTTGTTGGCGATGTAATAGTCTTCCGTCAGCAGCTGGCCCGAGACATACAGCGCCACCGCGTCTGGACCGTGTTCATCGATAATCGCGCGCAGGCCGCCCGCGACCTTGTCCAGCGCGGCCTCCCAGGACACCCGCGCCAGCGCGCCGTCCTGGCGTACCTGCGGGGTCAGCAGGCGCTGGTCGAGACCGGCCGTGTCGCCCAGCGCCGAGCCTTTCACGCACAGCCGGCCCAGGTTGGCCGGGTGGCTCGTATCGCCGGCGATGCGGATGGCGCCATCGGGCAGGCGCGCCGCTTCGACGCCGCAGCCGACGCCGCAATAAGGGCAAGTGGTTTTCACGGGCGTGCTGGTGGTCATGGAGCTGTCCTGTTCTGCAATGTCAGGCGGCCTGGCCGCACAGCGCCTGGCCAAACAAAAGGGTTGAACGCAGGCGGCTGATGTCGCTGCGCTTCTGTATCAGGTCGAAATACCAGGGGCCGTCCTGCACCTCGCCATACAGCACGGCGCCGGCCAGGCGGTTGCCCTGCACCACCAGGCGCTTGTAGACGCCACGGCGCGGGTCGCGCAGCACCAGGTCTTCGCTGCCTTCGCCGCCGATAATGTCGCCGGCCGAATACAGGTCGATGCCGGTCACTTTCAGTTTCGTCGCGCTGGCCTGCTGCACATAGCGGCGATGCCCGGCGCCGGCCAGGTGGGCGCCGCAGACGCGCGCCTGTTCCCAGATCGGCGCCACCAGGCCGAACGTGGCGCGCCGGTGCTGCACGCACTCGCCGACAGCATACACGCGCGGATCGTAGCTTTGCAGGCAGTCGTCGACGACGATGGCGCGTTCGCAGTGCAGGCCGGCCTCTTTCGCCAGCGCGATATTGGGCCGCACGCCGGCCGTCATCACCACCAGGTCGGCCGGAATCGAGCTGCCATCCGCAAAGCGCACGCCCTGCACGCGCTCGCTGCCGAGGATTTCGGCGGTCTGCGCCTGCATCAGGAACCGCAGGCCGCGCGCTTCCAGCGCCGTTTTCAGCAGCATCGAGGCCGGTGCGTCGAGCTGCTGGTTCATCAGGCTGCCGCTCATGTGCACCACGGTGACGTCCATGCCCTGGCGCTGCAGGCCGTTGGCCGCTTCCAGCCCCAGCAGGCCGCCGCCGATCACCACCGCGTGGCGGTGTTCGCGCGCCGCGCGCAGCATGGTGTCGACATCGTCGATATCGCGAAAGCCGATCACGCCAGGCAGCTCATGGCCCGGCACCGGCACGATGAACGGCGTCGAGCCGGTCGCCAGCAGCAGGCGGTCATAGCTTACCTTGATGCCCGATAGCGCCTGCACGGTGCGCGCCTTGCGGTCGATGCGCACCACCGGATCGCCCGCATGCAGGGTGATGCCATTCTGCGCATACCACTCGCGCGTGTGCAGCATGATGTCGTCCACCGTCTTTTCTCCGGCCAGCACCGGAGACAGCAAAATGCGGTTGTAATTGCCGTGCGGCTCGGCGCCGAAGACGGTAATGTGGTACAGGTCCGGGGCGAGTTTCAGCAACTCCTCCACCGTGCGCATGCCGGCCATGCCGTTGCCGACCACCACCAGCGACGGGCGCGTGGCAGGCTTGACCGGCGAGTTCACAGCGCCACCCACACCATGCCGCCGAACACGCGCGTCGGCCAGGCGGCCACCGAATGCTCGGGCGCTTCGATGCACTCGCCCGTGTGCAGGTCGAAATGCTGCTTGTAGATCGGCGAAGCGACCACGATGCGCTCGCCGATGCTGCCCACCAGCCCGCGCGACAGCACCGAAGCGCCCGCGTTCGGGTCGACATTATCGATGGCGAAGATCTTCGGGCTGGCGTCGCCGACGCGGAACACGGCCACATGGCGGCCTTTCAGCAGCGCGCACACGCCCGTGTCGGGCACGATGTCGTCGAGCTGGCAGATGGCCATCCAGTTGTCGGCGGTGACGCCGGAAAGTTCGTTAATCGCGTTCATGAATCAAGCCTCCACGGCAAGGATGGGGATCACGGTACTGCGGCGTTCGAGTTCGGTGGCGGGACGGATCTGGCCCCGTTCTTCGACAAACACCACGTTTTCATCGTTCTTGTCACTGTTGACGAAATGGCGGAAACGCTGGCGCACGGCCGGGTCGTTGACGGCCATCTTCCACTCGCACGCATAGGTGTCGACCACGTGCTGCATGTCCGCTTCGAGTTCGCTGGCCAAACCCAGGCTGTCGTCGATGATCACGCGTTTCAGGTAATCGAGGCCGCCTTCGAGATTGTCACGCCACACGCTGGTGCGCTGCAGGCGGTCGGCCGTGCGCACATAGAACATCAGAAAGCGGTCGACATAGCGCACCAGCGTGGCTTCGTCGAGATCGGAGGCGATCAGTTCGGCGTGGCGCGGCTTCATGCCGCCATTGCCGCACACGTACAGGTTCCAGCCCTTTTCGGTGGCGATCAGGCCGATGTCCTTGCCTTGCGCTTCGGCGCATTCGCGGGTGCAGCCGGACACGCCAAACTTGATCTTGTGCGGCGTGCGCAGCCCCTTGTAGCGGTTTTCCAATTGAATCGCAAAGCCCACGCTGTCGGCCACGCCGTAGCGGCACCAGGTCGAGCCGACGCACGATTTCACCGTGCGCAGCGACTTGCCGTAGGCGTGTCCCGATTCGAAACCGGCCGCGATCAGCTCTTCCCAGATCGCCGGCAGTTGATCGACGCGCGCGCCGAACAGGTCGACCCGCTGGCCGCCCGTGATCTTGGTGTACAGGCCGTATTTTTTCGCCACCGTGCCGACCGCGATCAGGCCATCGGCCGTCACTTCGCCGCCCGCCATGCGCGGCACCACCGAATATGTGCCGTCCTTCTGGATATTGCCGAGAAAATAATCGTTGCTGTCCTGCAGGCTGGCATGCACGGGCGTCAGCACGAAATCGTTCCAGCAAGAGGCCAGGATATTGGCAGCCAGCGGCTTGCACACGTCGCAACCGAGGCCATGGCCGTGCGCCGCCAGAAGCTCGCCGAAGCTGCGGATCTTGCCGACCCGGACCAGGTGGTGCAGCTCCTGGCGCGTATAGGCAAAATGTTCGCAGACATGGTTGTTGACCGCCATGCCCTGCTTCTTCATTTCCGCCTTCATGATCTGCGTTACCAGTGGCACGCAGCCACCGCAGGCCGTCCCGGCTTTCGTGCAGGATTTCAATGCGCCGATGGTGGTGGCGCCGCCGGCCACCGCCGCGCACAGGGCGCCCTTCGAGACGTCATTGCACGAGCAGATCTGCGCGCCATCGGGCAAGGCGTCCACGCCCAGGCCGACTTTTTGCTGGCCATCTGCCTGCGGCAGGATCAGGAACTCGGGCGACTCCGGCAGCTCGATCTTGTTGAGCATCATCTGCAGCAGGGTGCCGTATTCGCTGGCGTCGCCCACCATCACGCCGCCGAGCAGGTATTTGCCGCAGTCGGAGACGACGATCTTCTTGTAGATCTGCTTGCGCTCGTCCATGAACTGGTAGGAGCGGCTGCCCGGCGCGTTGCCGTGCGGGTCGCCCAGGCTGGCCACGTCCACGCCCATCAGCTTCAATTTGGTGCTCATGTCGGCGCCCTTGAACGACGCTTCGCCCTCTTCCTGCAGCACATGGCGCGCCGCGATGCGGGCCATTTCGTAGCCGGGCGCCACCAGGCCGAAAATCAGCCCGCCCCACAGCGCGCATTCGCCGATGGCGTAGATGTCCGGGTCGGACGTGACGCAGCTGTCGTCGATGGCAATGCCGCCGCGCGGCCCCACTTCCAGGCCGCAGGCGCGCGCCAGTTCGTCGCGCGGGCGAATGCCGGCCGAGAAAACGATCATGTCCGCTTCCAGGTGGCTGCCGTCGGCAAACTGCATGCGGTGCGTGGCGTGTTCGCCGTCGACGATGGCCAGCGTATTCTTTTGCGTGTGGACGGTCACGCCCAGCTCTTCGATCTTGCGGCGCAAGACGCGCGCGCCGCCTTCGTCGACCTGCACCGCCATCAGGCGCGGCGCGAACTCCACCACGTGGGTGTCAAGCTTCAGGTCGCGCAGCGCTTTCGCGCATTCCAGGCCCAAAAGACCCCCGCCGATCACCACGCCGGTCTTCGACTTGTCGCCCCAGGCCAGCATCGCTTCCAGGTCTTCGATGGTGCGGTAGACGAAGCAGCCATCGCGGTCCTTGCCCGGCAGCGGCGGCACGAACGGCGTCGAGCCGGTGGCAAATACCAGCTTGTCGTAGGCCAGGATTTCGCCGGTGCTGACGGTGACGGTTTTCGCCTCCCGATCGACCGCGATGGCACGGGCATTGAGTTTCAACACCACGTTGCCCTGGTCGAAAAAGCCGGGCGCCACCAGCGACAGGTCGTCCGCCGATTTGCCACTGAAAAACTCGGACAGGTGCACGCGATCATATGCCGGGCGCGGCTCTTCGCACAGCACCGTCACGGACAGGCGCGTGTTGTTTTCCAGCGCCAGCCGTTCGAGGAATTTATGCCCGACCATGCCATGGCCCAGGACGACGATTTTCAGGGGGTTGCTCATTTTCTTCTCCTCAGGCCGCAGCCATCTTCGATTCGGCCGCGCTAGTGGTAAAACGCACGGCGATGGCACACAGCGCGGACACCACCACCAGCACGCTCAGGATGATCAGGGTCTGGCGGATATCGCCGGTGCCCTTCATCAGGAAACCGGCCGCCACCGCGCCGACATTGCCGCCGGCGCCGATAATGCCGGCCACGCCGCCCAGCGCCTTGCTGTCGATGAATGGCACCAGCGCGTAGGTGGCGCCGCAAGCCATGTGTGTGAACAGGCCGAACACCAGCATGGCGATCACGGCCCAGGTGACGCTGTCGACCTTGGCAAACCACAGCAGGCCCACGCCTTCGCCGATCATCAGCATGAACAGCAGGGTGACGCGGCTGTTCAGGTTGCCGCGCAAGGCCAGCTTGTCGGACATCCAGCCGCCCAGGGCGCGGGCAAACAGCGCCAGCAGGCCGAAGCTGCCGGCGGCCAGGCCGGCCGATTTCAACGACAGGCCAAAATGGTCGACATAGTAGACGGCGGCGATATTATGGATAAATATTTCGATGCCGAAACAGGCGCCGTAGGTGACGAACAGCAGCCACACGCGGTAGTTGGCGCTGGCCGCCTTGAAGCTGGCCCAGCCCCCCTTTTTGCCCCCTTCGATGGCGATGCCGGCCTTGCGCAGATCCGAGTAATTGCCTTCCGGGCAGTCTTGCGTAAAGCGCCAGTACAGCGCCGCCATCACCAGCATCAGCACGCCCGGCACCAGCAGCGCCACGCGCCAACCCAGCGATTCGGACACGCCCAGCATGACCAGTGCGCCCAGCATCAGCGGCATCAGCGCCTGCGCCGCGCCACCGCCCGCATTGCCCCAGCCGGCGGCGGCCGCATTGGCCGTGCCGACCACGCGCGGTGCGAACATCACCGAGGTGTGGTACTGGGTGATGACAAAACTCGCACCGACCGCGCCGATGCCGAGGCGGAAGAACAGAAAGCTTTCATAGCTTTGCGAAGCGGCCACGCCCAGCACCGGAATCGCGCCCAGCAGCAGCAAGCCGGTATACGTCTTGCGCGGACCATAGCGGTCGCACATGGGGCCGACGATCAGGCGCACCAGGATGGTGATGGCGACGGCGGCGATATTGATATTGGCCACTTGCGCCAGCGACAGGCCGAACTCGCCCTTGATGATGGGCATCAGCGGTGCGCAGGCGAACCAGGCGAAAAAGCAGACGAAGAACGCCATCCAGGTCAGGTGGAAGGCGCGCATGGGTGGCGTGGCGAGGGAAAAGAGCGTGATGCTGGTAGCTTTGCTGGCCATGATGGTTCCCGAAGTATCCCGTTAGAAAAACAAAAACGGCGCCCGCTCCCACCGATCACAAAATCAGTTTGAGCGGACGCCGTTGTCCATGGTGGTCCGTCGTTGGACCGTTGTTTGTTCAGGGGATCGCCGTTGATCCGTCCCTATCCTTTAGCAAGCGCCGTGCCAGGTTTCACAAGGGGCTAGCCCTTGAAATGACGGCCGTTTGCGCACGATCATGGTTTATCGCGGTGCAGCATCGCCACTTCGTGGTGCATACAGGGAACCGAAAGATGGCAGAGCTTGTCTAATCGTTATCGAAGTCATCCCTGTGGAGGCAATCATGGCCGGGCGACGGTGGTATCTGGTGGCAAGCCGGGCTTGTGCGCTGGTGTTGATCTCCTGGCCCGCGCAGGCGGCCGAACCGAAAGAACACAGCGAACTGGAAGCGACCGTGGCCGCGCCGTTCCGCGCGGCAGCGGCGCAGCGCCGCACGCAGGCGCGCACCTTTGTCGTGCAGCTGGAGCATCCCGATGGCGGCAGCACACGCACCGTTGACTGGCGCTTGAGCTTGTCCGGCCCCGGCCCGCAGGGGCTGCTCCAGCGCAACTGGTCGGGGCGGCAAGTGCTGGACGGCGGCAGCGCCACCCTGCGCCTGTACTGGGACGGCCGCGACAGCGATCGCCGCCCTGCGCCGGCAGGCTTGTACGCGCTGCGCCTGGTGGCCGGCAGCGGTGACGAGACGGTGGAACAGCAGTGGCAGATCGCCGTCGAGCGTGGCACGCCGACGGTAACGCGCATGGCGGCCATGGCGGCCCTGTCCACGCCAAAGGTCGACAGCACCTTTCCCTATCGCATCGTCTACGCCAACCTGCACAGCCAGACCCGCCACAGCGACGGCGGCGCGGCGCTAAACGCCTGCAAGGGCGCGCAGGAGCCGCAGTCGGCGCCCTACGGCCCGCTCGACGCCTACCGCTATGCGCAACAGCATGGGCTGGACGTGCTGCTGACGTCCGAGCACAACCATATGTATGACGGCTCCGACGGCACCAATGCGGCGGCCGAACCGTTCGATACGATCGCCCTGTACCACAGCGGACTGGCCGAAGCGGCCGCTTACACCGCGGCCCACCCCGGCTTCCTGGCCCTGTACGGCATGGAATGGGGCGTGATCAACAAGGGCGGCCACCTGAACATCTTCAACAGCGAGCAGTTGCTGGGCTGGGAAAAAAATGGCCGTGGACAATTGCTGGCGGAAATCGACACACCGAAAGGCGATTATGCCGGCCTGTACACCCTGATGCGCGAGCGCGGCTGGCTGGGCCAGTTCAACCACCCGGCCCGCTCGGGCCAGTTCCTGGTGGGCGGCGAAGCACTCGGCTTTACGGCCGATGGCGATGCCGCCATGGTGCTGTGCGAAGTGATGAACACCTCGGCTTTTTCCACCAACGAGCAGGAAACCGAAACGCGGCGCAGCAATTTCGAGGCAGCCTGCAACAAGGCCCTGGCGGCCGGCTACCACCTGGCCTTCAGCAGCAACCAGGACAATCACTGCGCCAACTGGGGCGCCGCCTACGGCAACCGCACCGCCATCTTGATCGCTCGCGAGGCCGCCCTGTCGCGCGAAACCCTGTTCGAGGCGCTGCGCGCGCGGCGCGTGTTCGCCACCATGGACAAGCATGGTCAGCTGATCTTTACCGCCAACGGCAGGATGATGGGCGAGCGCTTCGACAATCGCGGCCCCTTGCAGCTGGCCGTCAGTTTCAGCCATACGCGCGGGCGCCAGGCGGCCGCCATCACCATCTTTCAGGGCATACCCGGCGCCAATGGCAGCGTCACTGAGCTGTCGGAACAGGCCAGCCTGAGCCTGACGCCCTCGCCCGGGCTGCATTTTTACTATGCGCGCGTGACGCAGGACGATGGCAATCTGCTGTGGTCGGCACCCGTGTGGGTCAACCAGCTGCCCCAAGACTATGTGCGCTAGCAGACTGAAGCCATGCAGCAAGAGTGTTCTACTGCAACTATTGGCCAGCTGCCTTGCTCGGTCCTGTCAAAAAAGGAACACCACATGAATAAGAAAATCCTCGTCTCCTCCCTGATCGCAGCCTTCATGGTTTGCAGCACCTCGGCCTTTGCCCAGGACCGCCATGACCGGAATGACAACAGGCCGCAACAGCACGACCAGCGTGGCGATAACCACAATGACCGCCGTGATGACCATGCTCGCCCGAACAACGGCAACCATGACAACCCGCGTGCCAGCAACCGCGGCGTCGGCCCGCGCCACAATCTGTACAAGGGCAACCGTTTGCCGCCCGAATACCGCAACAGGAAACATGTCGTCAACGACTGGCGCGCCCGCCGCCTGAGCGCGCCGCCACGCGGCCACCAGTGGGTCAAGGTCGATAACGACTATGTGCTGATGGCGGCCGCGACCGGCCTGATCGCGCAGATTATCCTGGGTAATTAACTCGGCGCCACCGCGCCGCCGTCACGCGCCATCAGTTCGACCACCCAGTCGATAAAGACGCGCAGCTTCTTGCTGACATGGCGGTTCGGCGGGTACGCCAGGAACAAGGGCATGGCATCGACCGTCCATTGTTCGAACAGGGGCAGCAGCTCGCCCCTGGCCACGTGCGGGCGCGCCATATAGTCCGGCAGCCACAGCACGCCCAGCCCCGCCACCCCGGCCGCCAGATAAGCATTGCCGTCGTCGATCGACAGCACATGCTGGCCATCGATCCTGACGCTCTTGCCCTCATGGTGCATCACATACGGAAAACCGTTGCCCGCGCGCGCCCAGCGAAAGCGCACGATGCGGTGCGCGCTATCCTGCAACTCCAGCGGATGCAGGGGCGTGCCGAGCCGTGCCAGATAGCTTGGCGCCGCATACACGCCCAGTTGCAAGTCGGCGATCTTGCGCGCCATCAGCGACTGGTCGGCGAGTTCCCCACCGCGTATCACGCAGTCGACATTGTCGCCGATCACATCGACCATGCGGTCGCTGGCGCCCATGTCGAGCACGATATCCGGGTACAGCGCATGAAAGCGCGGCAGCGCCGGCACCAGCAGCAAGGCGGCCAGCGGGCTGGGCACGTCGATCCGCAACGGGCCACGCGGTAGCGCGGCCGCATGCGGCAAGCTCGTTTCGATTTCTTCCAGCGTATCGAGCACCTGCACGATGCGCTCGTAATAGGCGGCGCCATCGGCCGTCACATTCACCTTGCGCGTGGTGCGGTTCAACAGCTTCAGGCGCAGCCGCGCTTCGAGCTGCTGCACCAGCTGCGTCACGGTGGTGCGGCTCATATTGAGCGTCGCGGCCGCCTTCGTGAAACTGCCCGTCTCGACCACCCGCACGAACGCCTTCATCGCATCAAACCTGTCCATATGCCCCTTTGTCAGCCGATTGTTTGGATTATACAAATAGTCCAGGCCGGTCTTGCCGCTTTATCCGCAATCGATTGATGGCTACAGTGTTCCTCAGGCAGCAGCTTCGCTGCATCAAACAAGGAAACCCCATGAAACGCGACGTCATCTTCCCCCCGGGCCGCCAGGCCCTGTATGAAAAGAACCACTATTCGCCCGCCGTGCGCGCCAACGGCCTGCTGTTTGTCTCCGGCCAGGTCGGCAGCCGCGAAGACGGCTCGCCCGAACCCGAACTCGAAGCGCAAGTCCGGCGCGCCTTCGACAACCTGAACGCCATCCTTGCCGCCGCCGGCTGCACCTTCGACGACGTGCAGGACGTGACGATCTTTATCGTCAATCCTGAAGCGAACTTCCAGCGCATCTGGGATATCGTGCAGGCCGGCTACTGGGGCGCGGCGCCACATCCGACCGTCACGGCGGTGGGCGTGACGTGGTTGTACGGGTTTGACTTCGAGATCAAGGTGGTGGCGAAAATACCGTCCCACGATCATTCCCGCCAGGAATAAACGCTATGCCCCGCACCGGGCTACCCCGCCCGGTCAAAAATGCCCACAGTAGAGCTCAACCAACCACAGGAGCTTTACATGAACACCATTACCGTCCCCACCGCAGCCAGCGTTTCCCCAGCCAACCAGACCATCTTCGGACAGCTTGAAAAAGGCCTCGGCATGGTGCCGAACCTGTACGCCACGCTGGCGTATTCCGAACATGGCCTGGGCAATTACCTGGCGCTGCAAAACGGCAAAAGCTCGCTGAGCGCCAAGGAGCGCGAAGTGATCAACCTGGTGGTCAGCCAGGTCAATCAGTGCGCCTACTGCCTGGCGGCCCACACTGCGCTGGGCGGCATGGTCGGCTTCAAGCCCGAGCAAATCATCGAGATCCGCAAGGGCGGCGCCAGCTTCGATCCGAAACTGGATGCGCTGGCGCGGCTGGCCAGGAGCACGGCCGAGCACCGCGGCCACGCGGCGCAGGAGACGATGGACGCGTTCTTCGCCGCCGGCTACAACGAAGGCAACCTGGTTGACACCGTCATCGTCATCGGCGACAAGATCATCACCAACTACCTGCACGCGCTGACCCAGGTGCCGGTCGATTTCCCTGCCGCCCCGGCCATCTGAACGAAGGAGCGCCATCATGACACTGCAAGCAAAACTGGACGCGTTCAAGGCCGACTTCAAGGGCGGCAAGGCGCCGTATTTCGCGCCGCCGGAGATCCATCCGATCATGGAGCGGGCCACCGCCGAACTGATCGCGTCCGGCCAGGCCGGGCGGGCCCTGCAAGCGGGCGACCAGGCGCCCGTCTTCACTCTCGACGATCCGGAAGGCCAGCCCGTGTCCTCGGCCGAGCTGCTGGCGCAAGGGCCGCTGGTGATCAGTTTTTATCGCGGCGTCTGGTGCCCGTACTGCAACCTCGAATTGCAGGCGCTGCAGGAAACGCTGCCGCAATTCGCGGCGCTGGGCGCCAGCCTGGTGGCCATCTCGCCGCAGGTGGCGGCCAACAGCCGCAAGTCGCAGCGCCAGAAAAAGCTGGGCTTCCCGATTCTCGGCGATCCGGAAAACGCCGTGGCGGCCGCGTTCGGCCTGCGCTTCACCCTGCCCGGCTACCTGGTCGATCTCTACAAGATGCTGAAGAACGACCTGCCCGCGTTTAACGGCGATCCGAGCTGGACCCTGCCGATGCCGGCCCGCTACGTCATCGCCCGGGACGGCACCATCGTGTACGCCGAGGTCAACCCCGACTACACCTTGCGCCCCGAGCCGGCCAGCATGCTGCCCGTGCTGCGCCACCAGGCCCGGGCCGCCTGAGCCCTGACGCCTGCGTTATTGCATGGCCGGCCCCGCGCCGGCCTTTTCCCGGGGGCTGGCCAAGTCGTTCGAGGCCAAGGCGGCATCGGCCACATACGCCTGCATGATGTGCTCGACGAAGGCGACAAACGCGCGCGCCTTCGCGCTGGCGAGCCGGCCCGACGGGTACACGGCCCACAGGTCGATCGCCGGCAACTCCCAGTCGGTCAGCACGGCCCGCACCTGGCCACTGGCCAGTTCCGGCGCAAACATCCATTCCGAGGCAATGGCAATGCCCATGTCGGCAAACACGGCGGCGCGCACGCCCTCGGCCGCGCTGACGCGCAGCCGGCCATTGACGGCCACCGACACTGCCGTGCTGTTCTGGCGGAACGACCAGTTGCCGCTGCCGCCGTTGTCGTTTCCATACACAACGGCGGCATGCTCGACCAGGTCGGCCGGCACCAGCGGCACGCCGCGGGCGGCCAGATAAGCGGGCGTGGCGACGACCAGGCGCCGGCCGCGGGCGATGCGGCGCGCCGTCATCGAGGAGTCGCTCAGCTCGCCCATGCGCAAGGCCACGTCGATGCCCTGTTCCAGCAAGTCGATATGGCGGTCATCGAGCACCACGTCGATCTCGAGCGCGGGATGGGCGTCGAGAAAGGCCTTGATGTGGGGCACCACATGCAGGCGGGCGAAGGTGACGGCCGCGCAGATGCGCAAGCGGCCGGCCAGATTGGTCCCCGAGCCGCGCGCCGCGTCGTCGGCCTCGTCAGCCTGGGCGATGGTGCGGCGTGCGCCCTCGAAAAAATGTTGTCCCGCCTCGGTCGGCGTCAAACCGCGCGTCGAGCGCAGCAACAAGCGCGTGCCCAGGCGTTCCTCAAGCTGTGCGATCGATTTCGAGACGGCCGGCTGGCCGACGCCTAGGCGCTTGGCGGCGGCCGAAAACGAGCCCGTCTCGACCACGCACACATAGGCTTCCATCAAGGACAGTCTATCCATTAATTATTCCTCAAAGGAATTTAGCATAGCGTCATTGCGCCGTTACTGGCAAGCTGGCCCGCAATTTCGCCATGCGCCAAATGACCGGCAGCCACCGATCTGTTTTTTTCAACCCAGGCCGCAGATTCTGCGGCCATCGTTCATTCCAGCAAACAATATTGGAAAAGCATGGTTTTTGCCACAATGGCGCCCTCGGCCTCTGGTTCCGTCAGGCAATCCATGGCAACATGGCTGCGCCGTTTTGACAAGCAAAGCGGCGCAACCGACCATCGTCAAGGAACCCTGTCCATGTCTTTTTATCGCAAGTTTGCCGGCAGCATGCTGCTCGGCATGGCCGCAGCGGGTGCCGCCCATGCGCAAGCGCCTGATGCTGCTGCCGCCGCTTCCACTGCCCCGACCGATCCGCTGCAATGGCTGGAAGAAGTCGCCGGCGAAAAACCGATGGCCTGGGTGCACCAGCACAATGCCGTCAGCATCAAGGAACTGGAAGGCAAGCCGACGTTTCCGGCGCTGCAGGCGCGCCTGAAAACCATCCTCAATTCGAAAGAACGGATTCCGTATGTGAGCAAGGAGGGCGAGTATTACTATAATTTCTGGCGCGACGCCCAGCACGTGCGCGGCATCTGGCGCCGCACGACCTTGGCGCAGTTCCAGCTGCCCGAACCAGCCTGGGAAACCGTGATCGACCTCGATCAGCTGGCCGCCGGCGAGAACGAAAACTGGGTCTGGGGCGGCGCGTCCTGCCTGTATCCGAAAGGCGAACGCTGCCTCATTTCGCTGTCGCGCGGCGGCGGCGACGCCAAGGTGGTGCGCGAATATGACGTGAGCAAGCGCGCTTTCGTGGCGGACGGTTTTACCCTGCCGGAAGCGAAAAGCAACGCCAGCTGGATCAATGACGACACCCTGTTCGTTTCCACCGATTTCGGCCCCGGTTCGATGACCAGCTCGGGCTATCCGCGCATCATCAAAGAGTGGAAGCGCGGCACGCCTTTGGAGCAGGCCAAAACGCTGTACGAAGCCAAGCCAGAGGACATGAGCGCCGGCGCCTACAAGGATTTCACGCCCGGCCATGAATACCAGTTTGTCGAGCGCCAGATCGATTTCTACAGCGGCGAAATGTTCCTGCGCGAAGGCGACAGCCTGAACAAGGTGCCGAAACCGGACGACGCCACCGCCTTTACCGTGCGCGACCAGCTGGTGATCAACCTGCGCTCGGACTGGAAAGTCAACGGCACCACCTACCCGCAAGGCGCCTTGCTGGCGACCGATTTCAAATCCTTCATGCAGGGCAAGCAGGCGTTCGAGGTGCTGTTTGCGCCGAGCGCCACCACCTCGCTCGACAACGTCTCGGCGACCAGATCGGCGATCTTGCTGACCACGCTGGACAAGGTGAAAAACCGCCTGACGGAACTGCGCCATGTGAATGGCACATGGCAGCGCCGCGTGGTCGACGCGCCCAAGCTGGGCACCCTGGCGGCCAGCCCGCTCGACTCGGTCGATTCGGACCAGTATTTCCTGACCGTCACCGACTTTCTGACCCCCACCACGCTGTATCTGGCCACGGCCGGCAGCGACGCGCGCACGAAGATCAAGTCGCTGCCCGCCTATTTCGACGCCAGTCCGTACAAGGTGGAACAGTTCGAATCGACTTCGAAAGATGGCACCAAGGTGCCGTATTTCGTCATCATGAACAAGAAGACCAGGTACGACGGCAAGAACCCGACGGTGCTGTACGGCTACGGCGGCTTCGAAGTGTCGCTCAAGCCCAGCTACAGCAGCATTACCGGCACGGCGTGGCTCGCCCAGGGTGGCGTGTATGTGCTGGCCAATATCCGCGGCGGCGGCGAGTTCGGCCCGCGCTGGCACCAGGCGGCGCTGAAGGAAAACCGCCAGAAGGCCTATGACGATTTCATCTCGGTGGCGCAGGACCTGATCAAGCGCAAGCTGACCAGCCCGCGCCACCTGGGCATCATGGGCGGCAGCAATGGCGGCCTGCTGGTGGGCGCCGTGCTGACGCAGCGGCCGGACCTGTTCAACGCCGTGGTCAGCCAGGTGCCGCTGCTCGACATGCGCCGCTATAACAAGCTGCTGGCGGGCGCTTCGTGGATGGGCGAATATGGCGACCCGGACGTGCCGGAACAATGGGCCTATATCAGCAAGTACTCGCCCTACCAGAACGTGTTCAAGGATAAAAAATATCCGCGCGTGTTCTTTACCACCTCGACCCGCGACGACCGGGTCCACCCCGGCCACGCGCGCAAGATGGTGGCCAGGATGGAAGAGCAAGGCCACGACGTGCTGTACTGGGAAAATACGGAAGGCGGCCATGCGGGCGCCGCCAATAACGACCAGCAGGCGCTGATGTGGGCGCTGACGTATACCTTTTTGCAGGGTCAGTTGAAATAAGCCAACCATGTTGTCGGGTTACGCCCTGCGGGCTAACCCGACCTTGTATTATTCCTCTCATGCGGTTGGTGGTGTTGCATACAACATCGACCGCTGTCAAAATTCTTGGTAGGCATATCAAGACCGGGTAACTGGATGCCGTATCCGCCCTTAGGCT
>Ga0308163_10000112_pt1 | contig 243183 bp, 208 predicted proteins | sample PhyTR1_FD_201037 | JGI IMG/M metagenome (GOLD analysis project Ga0308163, IMG submission 201037) | Phyllosphere microbial communities from UC Gill Tract Community Farm, Albany, California, United States - DLSLT.R1 | ecosystem: Host-associated > Plants > Phyllosphere > Unclassified | place...
CCGGACATTTCTTCACGCGCCTCCGAGTATAATTTCGTAACAGACCAGTTTTTGGTCTCATCCACTTTTTCCGGCAACAAGCTGCAAGCGGACATGCCGAGCAGAACGACTGAAGCGACTACCAACGATAATTTTTTTTGCATGACGTTTTGCAAGAAGGTTTTAACCAAGATTTTACAATAGGCTGATTATAGCCGATGGGAATGCTGTGATATTAACTCCGAAGCCTAATTTGGCTGACCCCGTGTTTGACTCCCTTTCTGAACATGATGCCGAAGACATCTTCGACGGTGATTTTGCCGCCGACGAGATCATCGACGACATGGCCCCGATCACACTGGAACTGACGCCGGACGCCTGTGGCCAACGCCTCGACAAAGTCATTTCCAAGCTGGTGCCGCAGTACTCGCGCAGCCGCTTGCAGCTGTGGGTGGAGGCTGGATTCGTCACCGTCGATGGAAAAGTGGCCAAGCGCAACATGACCGCCTATGGCGATGAAAAGATCGTCATTCTGCCGCAAAGCGCGCCGGAAGACGAGGCTTTTAAGCCGGAAGCGATGGAATTGAACATCGTGCACGAAGACGAGCATATCATCGTCATCAACAAACCGGCCGGACTGGTGGTGCATCCGGGACCAGGCAACTGGTCGGGCACCTTGCTCAACGGCCTGCTGCATCACTGCCCGCAACTGGCCGGCGTGCCGCGCGCCGGCATCGTGCACCGCCTCGACAAGGACACCAGCGGGCTGATGGTGGTTGGCAAGACGCTGGCCTCGCAGACCGACCTGGTACGCCAGTTGCAGGCGCGCACCGTCAAGCGCGAATATTTTGCGCTGGTGTGGGGCACGCCGAAGCCGGGCGGCACCATCGACGCCTCGATCGCGCGCCACCCGCGCGACCGCGTGAAGATGGCCGTGTCGGAAAATTTCACGGCCAAGCCGGCGATTACGCACTACGAGCTGCTCAATAGTGGCGAGCTGGACCGGCGTCCCGTCAGCCTGATGCAGTGCCGTCTGGAAACGGGCCGCACCCACCAGATCCGCGTGCACATGCAGCACCTGGGCTTTGCGCTGGTTGGCGACGCCGTCTATGGCAAGCAGCACCTGGTGTCGGTCTTCCCGCGCCAGGCGCTGCAGGCGCGCCGCCTGGGCCTGGTACATCCGGGCAGCGGCAAGCAGTGCGAGTGGATCGTGCCGGTTGCCGACGACTTTGCCGAGCTGCTGGCCACGGCCGGCATTCCCGAGCCGGAACAGATATGATGGCTGCCTTGCCCGCCATCGTGCCGCACTGGCCCGGCCTGCCCGCCAACGTGGGCGCCTGGTCGACCACGCGCGCGGGCGGTGTCAGCCTGGCGCCGTATGATGATGGGCAGGGCGGTGGCGGCCTGAACCTGGGCGTGCACGTGGCCGACGACCCCAGCCACGTGGCGCAGAACCGGGCACGGCTGGCGGCGATGCTGCCGGCGCAACCGGCCTGGCTGAACCAGGTGCACGGCGTGGCGGTGGCGGACGCCGCCAGCCTGGCGGGCCAGGTACCGGACGCCGACGCCAGCGTTGCGTCCGATCCTGGCGTGGTCTGCCTGGTGATGACGGCTGATTGCCTGCCGGTGCTGTTCAGCTCAAAAGACGGCCAGGTGGTGGCGGCCGCCCATGCCGGCTGGCGCGGCCTGGCAAACGGCGTGTTGCAGCGCACGGTGCAAGCCATGCGCCAGCGGGGCGCGGGCGATATCCTGGCCTGGCTGGGTCCCGCCATTGGTCCACAGCAATTTGAAGTGGGGCAGGATGTGCTGCAAACGTTTCTCGATGGCGCGCTTGACGCCGCCGAACGGCAGGCCTTCCAGGCGGCATTCAATGCGATCGCCGGCAAGCCGGGCAAATACCTGGCCGATATCTACGCGCTGGGCCGTTTGATGCTGGCGCGTGGCGGCGTGACGCAGGTGGCCGGTGGCGAATATTGCACCGTCAGCGATGCCGCGAGGTTTTACTCGTACCGACGCGACGGCGTTACGGGACGGCAGGCCAGTTTGATCTGGCGCAAATAACCTTGACGCACCAGAGCGGCAGACACTTATGTGTCTGCCGTTTTTGTTTTATCGTCTGTCTCTGCCCGTCGCTGCGCCTTGCGTTTGCGCCGCCGCGAACCCGTCAGATAGAATAGGATCGACAGCGGCACCACGCAGTACAGCAAAAACGTCATCAGGCCGGCGACGACCGACGGTTCGGTCAGCGCCATCAGGCCGACGACGTAGATCCAGGCGATGGCGGTCATCAGCATCATCAGTAAACAGTATCCGTAAAAGTTTGCATGCAGGGCCCAGGTAGCGACGACTTTTTAAATTCTTGAATGGACTAGAACCTATGAATATGCCCGATCCTCAAGCAATGACCAAGGAGTGGATGGCGCAGATCAGCGACCCGAACCATTGGAAGACGTGGTTCAATATGGCGCCGCAGCCCGCAAGCAATCCGCTTGCCGGCATTTTGCAGGATGCGGGCGCCAGCATCAAGCCGGAAGTGATCGAGCAACTGAAAAACGCCTATATGGCCAAGCTGACGGGCTTGTGGACCGATTTTATGGCTGGCAAGGTGCCCGAAGTGAAGGACCGCCGCTTTGCCGCGCCGGCCTGGCATGCCAGCCCGCTGTCGGCGTTCAACGCCGCCGCCTACCTGCTCAATGGTGAATTCCTGACCTCCATGGCCGAGGCGGTGGAAGCGACGCCGCACCAGAAACAGAAGCTGCGCTTCGCGGTGCAGCAGATCGTCGACGCCATGTCGCCGGCCAATTTCCTGGCCACCAACCCGGACGCCCAGCAGACCCTGATCGAGACCAAGGGCGAAAGCCTGGCCAAGGGCCTGACCAACATGCTGGCCGACATGCAGAAGGGCCGCATTTCGCAGTCCGACGAAAAAGCCTTCGAAGTGGGCCGCAACGTGGCCACCACGCCCGGCACGGTGGTGTACGAAAACGCGCTGTTCCAGCTGATTCAATATACGCCGACGACGGCCACGGTACACCAGCGCCCGCTGCTGATGGTGCCGCCGTGCATCAATAAATTCTATATCCTTGACTTGCAGCCTGAAAATTCGCTGGTGCGCTATGCCGTCGAGCAGGGCAATACCGTGTTCCTGATGTCCTGGCGCAATGCCGACATGAGCATGCAGCACATCACCTGGGACGATTACGTGGAGCAGGGCGTGATCGAGGCGATCAAGGTCACGCAGGATATCTCTGGCCAGGAAAAACTCAACATGTTCGGTTTTTGCGTCGGCGGCACCATCGTCTCGACCGCGCTGGCCGTGTTGAAAGCGCGCGGGCAGGACCCGGCCGCCAGCCTGACCCTGCTGACGACCTTCCTCGATTTCTGCGACACGGGCGCGCTGGAAGTGTTCATCGACGAGCCGCAAGTGGCGCTGCGCGAGCAGAGCCTGGCCAACGGCGGGCTGATGTCCGGACGCGACCTGGGCAGCACCTTTTCCAGCCTGCGTCCGAACGACCTGGTATGGAACTACGTGCAGTCGAACTATCTGAAAGGCAAGGAGCCGCCCGCGTTTGACTTGCTGTACTGGAATGGCGACGGCACCAGTTTGCCCGGCCCCATGTTCTGCTGGTACTTGCGCAATACCTACCTGGAAAACAGCCTGAAAGTGCCGGGCAAGCTGACCGTGGCCGGTGAAAAGGTCGATTTGTCCAGCATCGACGCGCCGGCCTTTATCTACGGTTCGCGCGAAGACCATATCGTGCCCTGGGGCGCGGCGTATGCCAGCACGGCGCTGCTGAACCCGAAAAAACCGAAGGCCAACCGCTTTATTCTGGGCGCCTCGGGCCATATCGCCGGCGTGATCAATCCGGCCTCGAAGAAAAAACGCAGCTACTGGAGCAACGACCAGCCGGCCTCGGCGCGCGCCAAGGCCAAGGTCCTGAGCGCCGAGCAATGGATGGAAGGCGCGACCGAACACGCCGGCAGCTGGTGGCCGGAATGGGCCGCCTTCCTGGCCCAGCATGGCGGCGCGGACGTGAAAGCGCCCGCCAAGCCGGGCAACAAACGCTATCCTTCCATCGAAGCGGCGCCGGGCCGTTATGTGAAAGTGCGCGCGGATTGAGCGTCAGTTACATGGACGACAGGGCCTGGCAACATGCCGGCCTTGTCAAGAACCTACTTTTAGTTGCGTTGCAATAAAACCGGGAAACTTCGGCCCGAATGTGCAACGTCGCCGTTTTCCACTCTATAATGCAAAAAGTAAGCAGGTGCGAAAGCGAACCTCGCGTTCGCTTTTTTTTCGGATCAACTCAGTATGCGTTGCGGCGCAATAAGTGGAACTTCTGATGAGCAGTGCAAAAAAAAGTATAGACCGCCTGATTAAAAAATACCCTAACCGCCGGCTGTACGACACCCAAACCAGTTCCTACATCACGCTGACGGACGTCAAGCAGCTGGTGCTGGACAATGAAGAATTCACGGTGGTCGATGCCAAATCCAGCGAAGACCTGACGCGCAGCATCCTGCTGCAGATCATCCTGGAAGAAGAGGCCAACGGCGCGCCGATGTTCTCGAGCAGCGTGCTGTCGCAAATCATCCGCTACTATGGCCACGCCATGCAGGGCATGATGGGCTCCTACCTGGAAAAGAACGTGCAGGCGTTCACCGATATCCAGCACAAGTTCACGGGCACCTCGGCCGGCAGCTTCGAAGGCAAACCGTTCAGCCCTGAAATGTGGACCCAGTTTATGAACGTGCAGGGACCCATGATGCAAGGCATGATGAACAACTATATCGACCAGAGCAAGAGCCTGTTCGTGCAGATGCAAGAGCAAATGCAAAACCAGAGCAAAAGCCTGTTCGGCAATTTCCCGTTCGTGCCGCCGGTGGTACCGCCGACGGACAAGAAGTAACGCCAGCAAACATGCGGCCTGGATCAGGTCCATCGAACGGCACAGCGGAGCGATCCCTGTGCCGTTCTTTTCATGCTGCGCCGCAGCGCAAACGGCTTGCCGCCCGATCTCTCCACACCCTTCTGTAAATTTGCGTTGACATTGAAAATTCTTCACTGGTACTATTTGAGCACCTTGTGGAAGCGCTTCCACTCCCATCAGAAGCGAAGGAGATTGTGTGATTCAAGCTGCCGTACTGGTTGTGCCAGAGGTGTCTGCCGTACTGGAAACCGCATTTTCGCCACCGGCCGATTCGGTCCTGTGGGACAAGAGTTTTTTGCTGGGCGTGGCGACCGCGGCCTATCAGATCGAGGGCGCCGTGCGGGCGGACGGCCGCCTGCCATCGATCTGGGACACTTTCTCTGCCATACCGGGCAAGGTGCTGGCCGGCGACACGGGCGAAATCGCTTGCGACCATTACCATCTGTGGGAACAGGACATTGAAACCATCGCCGCCCTGAATGTCGACGGCTACCGTTTGTCGATCGCCTGGCCGCGCGTGATGGATGAGCAGGGCCGGCCGAACGCGGCTGGCATTTCCTTCTACAAGAACCTGCTGCGGCGCCTGAAGCAAAAAGGCCTGAAAACCTTCGTCACCCTGTATCACTGGGATTTGCCGCAATACCTGGAAGACCGTGGCGGCTGGCTCAACCGCGATACCGCCTACCGCTTTGCCGAATATGCCGACCTGATGAGCCGCGAACTGTCCGGCCTGGTCGATGCCTGGGCCACGCTGAACGAACCTTGGTGCTCGGCTTTCCATGGTTATGGCGGCGGCCACCATGCGCCGGGCAGGGCCGACGTACGCTACGCAACGCAGGCGATGCACCATCTGCTGCTGGCGCATGGCCTGGCGCTGGTGCAGCTGCGCCGCAATGATCCGGGCGCGCAAGTGGGGCTGGTGGCCAATGTGGGGCGTGGCACCACCACCGGCAGCAGCGCGGCAGACCTGCGCGCGGCCGAGCTGTTCGAACTGCAGCACAACAACTGGGTCTTCGATCCGCTGTTCAGGAAAGCCTATCCGGACGCCTTGTGGGACTTGTGGCCGGGCGCCAGGCCGCTGGTGCTGGAAGGCGACATGGACATTATCGGCGCGCCGATGGATTTCCTGGGTATCAACTACTATTTCCGCACAAACGTGGTCAGCGATGGCGGCCACGGCTATGTGGAAGTGGAGCTGGAAGGCGTGGAGCGCACGCAAATGGGCTGGGAAGTGTATCCACAGGGCCTGTACGATCTGCTGGTTGGTTTCCACCGCGAGTATGCCAACCTGCCGCCGGTCTACATCACGGAAAACGGGACTGCGTCCGACGATGAAGTGGTCGATGGCAAGGTCGATGACAAGCGCCGCATCTCTTTCCTGAACCGCCACCTGGCGGCGGTCGACGCGGCGGTCAAGGCCGGCGTCGACATCCGCGGCTATTTCATCTGGTCGCTGATGGACAACTTCGAATGGGCGTTCGGTTATGAGCGCCGTTTCGGCATCATCCACGTCGATTACGCCACCCAGCAGCGCACCCTGAAGCAGAGCGCCTTGCTGGTGCGTGAATTCCTGGCTCGCCGCAATGCACAGCCCTGAGGAGAAATGCCGCCGTTAATGCTCGATTGAGGTTTCATCTGGTAAAGTTTTAGGCAGGCGTAGCCGATTCATTCCCATAAAAAGAGCGCTGGACGCTCACAGGAGACAATATGAATAAAACCAATAAAACTGCCGGCGCAATTGCCCTGGCCCTGGCGGCGCAAGCCGCTTTGATGGCGCCGGCCATGGCGCAAAATCCCGCGCCCCTGAAGGCCACCGTGATTCACTGGTGGACCTCGGGCGGCGAGTCGGCTGCCATCCGCCAGTTTGCCGATGCCTATAACAAGGCCGGCGGGCAGTGGATCGACCAGGCGATCGCCGGCGCCGACCAGTCGCGCGCCACCACCATCAACCGCATCGTCGGCGGCAATGCGCCGGTGGCGGCGCAGTTCAACACCTCGCAGCAGTTCCGCGATATCGTCGACCAGGGTTTGCTCAATAATATCGATGACGTGGCGATCAAGGGCAACTGGGACCAGATCATGCCGCCGTCCATCCTCAACGCGATCAAGGTCAAGGGCCATTTTTATGCGGCGCCCGTGAGCATCCACATGCCGGCCTGGTTCTTCTATTCCAAGGCCGCCTTCAAGAAGGCAGGCATCGCCGACGAACCGAAGACCTGGGATGAATTCCTGGCCGACCTGGCCAGGCTGAAGGCGGCCGGCGTGGTGCCGCTGGCCTTCGGCGGCCAGGTATGGCAGGAAAAAATCACCTTTGACGCCATCTTCGCCATGGTCGGCGGCCAAGAACTGTACCTGAAAGTCTACCGCGACCGCGACCAGGCGGCCGTCAAATCCGACGCCTTCAAGCAGGTGCTGGTCGCCTTCAAGAAGCTGCGCGGCTTCACCGACGCTGGTGCGCCCGGGCGCAACTGGAATGACGCCACCGCCATGGTCATCACCGGCAAGGCCGGCGTGCAAATCATGGGCGACTGGGCCAAGGGCGAATTCTCGGCCGCGAAACAGACGGCCGGCAAGGAATTCGGCTGCTTCCCCGGCTTCGGTCCGAAGTCGCCCTACATCGTCGCCGGTGACGCCTTCGTATTCCCGAAATCGTCGAATGTCGATGTGATCAAGGCGCAGAAACTGCTGGCCACAAGCATGACGTCGCCGGCGGCGCAGGTGGCCTTCAGCGAGCGCAAGGGATCGATTCCGATCCGTGGCGACGTCGACGACAGCACGCTCGATCTCTGCGCCAAACAAGGTATCGCCATCATGAAAGACAAGTCGCGCCAGTTGCCCAATTCGGAGATGCTGACGTCGCCCGACACGAATGGCGCCTTGCAAGATGTGCTGACCAATTACTGGAACAAGAACCAGTCCGCCGACGATGCGCAAAAGGCCTTTGCCAGCGCCTTGAAAGAGTAAGCGCCGCCATCGAAGGGAGAGGCCATGAGTCATGTCAACAAGCCGGCGAAGCGGCGACGCTTTTCGCTGGCCGCGAATATCGCGCTGCTGCCGATGGCGCTCACGGTATTGTTCGCCTACCTGGGAACTATGCTGTGGACCATGCGCGTGTCGGTCAGCAGTTCGCGCACCTTTCCGGCCGACGATTTTGTCGGTGCCGCGCAGTATGTCCGCCTGTTCAACAACGAGCGCTGGCTGCTGTCGCTGCATAACCTGCTGGTCTACGGCGTGCTGTTCATCATCGCCTGCATGGTGCTTGGCTTCCTGCTGGCCGTTTTCATCGACCAGAAGGTCGCGGCCGAAGGCGTGCTGCGCACGGTCTTCCTGTATCCGTATGCGATGTCGTTCGTCGCTACCGGACTGGTCTGGCAATGGATGCTGAACCCCGAACTGGGCATCCAGGAAGTGCTGCACAAGCTGGGCTTCGAGCAGGCGCGCTTCGACTGGATCATCGACCAGGACATGGTGATCTACACGGTGGTGATCGCCACCGTGTGGCAAGCCTCGGGCCTGGTGATGGCGCTGATGCTGTCGGGCCTGCGCGGCATTGATGAAGAAATCTGGAAGGCGGCGCGGATTGACGGCATTCCCCGCTGGCGCGTGTATGCCAGCATCGTGCTGCCGATGCTGGGGCCGTCGGTCTCGACCGCCTTCGTGCTGCTGTTCGTAATGGTCGTCAAGGTGTATGACGCGGTGGTCGCCATGACTCAGGGCGGCCCCGGCACGGCCAGCGAAGTGCCGGCCAAGTTCATCATGGATTACCTGTTCGGCCGCGCCAATATCGGCCTCGCTTCGGCCGCTTCGGTGGTGCTGCTGACAACGGTGCTGGCCATCGTCGTGCCGGTCTACTTTGTGCGCAACCGCGCCGGAAAGGGCAAGGCTGCGCGATGACTGCCGCTGTCATGAATCCGGCGCGCCGGCGCCGTTCGCGCTGGACGCCGGCCCGCCTGGGCGTGTATGCCTTCCTGCTGTGCGCGGCGCTGTTCTTCCTGCTGCCGCTGTACGTGATGCTGGTCACCTCCGTCAAGCCGATGGCGGAAATCCGCCTCGGCACGCTGTTCGCGCTGCCGGTGCAGGCCACGCTGGAACCATGGAGCATGGCCTGGCAGTCGGCCTGCACCGGACTCGAATGCAAGGGCATCCGTGGTGGCTTCTGGAATTCGGTCTGGATTGTCGTGCCCAGTACGATACTGTCGATCGCTGTCGGCGCCGTGAACGGCTATGCGCTGTCGTTCTGGCGGCCGCGCGGTGCCAGCCTGTTGTTCGCCGTGCTGATGATGGGCGCCTTCATTCCGGTGCAGGTGATGGTCTATCCACTGGTGCGGCTGCTGGCGATGGCGCATCTGTTCAGCTCCTTGCCCGGCATTATCCTGATCCACACCATCTTCGGCATGCCCGTCATGACGCTGCTGTTCCGCAATTACTACGCGGCCCTGCCACAGGAACTGTTCAAGGCGGCGCGCATCGATGGCGGCGGCTTTTGGCGCATCTTTTTGCAACTGATGCTGCCCATGTCGACGCCCGTCATCGTGGTGGCAGCCATCATGCAGGTCACCGGGATATGGAACGACTTTTTGCTCGGCATCGTGTTTGCCGGTGCCGAGCATCTGCCGATGACGGTGCAGCTCAATAACATCATCAACACCAGCACCGGCGAGCGCCTGTACAACGTGAACATGGCGGCCACCATCCTGACATCGATGGTGCCGCTGGGTCTGTATTTCATTTCTGGCCGCTGGTTCGTGCGCGGGATTGCCTCCGGCGCGGTCAAGGGCTAACAAGGGTCATCATGTCTAATGTAGCGATACGTAATCTTCAGATCCAGCTGGGCGGCAATACCATCATCGATGCCCTGAATCTCGATGTCAAAGCCGGTGAATTCGTGGTCTTGCTGGGGCCTTCAGGCTGCGGCAAGTCGACCTTGCTGCACACCATCGCCGGCCTGATCGACGTCAGCGGCGGCAGTATTGAAATCAGCGGCCACGACATGACCTGGGCCGATCCCAAGGACCGGCGCATCGCCATGGTGTTCCAGTCCTATGCGCTGTACCCGACCATGAATGTCGAGCGCAACATGTCGTTTGGCCTGCGCATCAGCGGCACGCCGAAGTCCGAAATCGAGCGCCGCGTGGTGCGCGCGGCCGACATGCTGCAGCTGCAGCCGCTGCTCAAGCGCAAACCGGCCGAATTGTCGGGCGGCCAGCGCCAGCGCGTGGCCATCGGCCGCGCCATCGTGCGCCAGGCCGACGTATTCCTGTTCGACGAGCCGCTGTCGAACCTGGACGCCAAGCTGCGCACGGAATTGCGCCGCGAACTCAAGCAGCTGCACCAGCAACTGGGCGCGACCATGATCTATGTGACGCATGACCAGGTCGAAGCGATGACCCTGGCCCAGCGCATGGCCGTGATGAAGGGCGGCGTGATCCAGCAGTTCGATACGCCGGCGGCCATCTACCGTGAACCGGCCAATCTGTTTGTCGCCACCTTCCTCGGTTCGCCCGGCATGAATTTGTTCCGTGGCACCTTGCATCACGAGTGGGGCGGCGTGGTCTTCCGAAGCGCCGGCGTGACCCTGGACGTGAGCGCCTATGCCTTCAAACAGGCGCCAGGGGAAGGGCAGGCCTGCGTGCTGGGCGTGCGCCCGGAAGATATCGGCATCGGCCAGGGCCTGGCGCACCAGGCCGGCATTTCGCTGGTCGAGGCAATGGGCAATCACAAGGTGGTGTGGCTCGACTTCCATGGCAACCAGATCGCCAGCGTGGTGCCGGAGCAGGAGGTGCTGGACACCGGCCACACCACGTTCGAGATCCGCACGGCGCAAGCGTCGCTGTTCGATGGTGCCAGCGAATTGCGCCTGTAGCGGCTAGCCTGCCTGCTCCTGCCGCCGTTTTGCCACCGATTCACGCAAGGTGATGGTGACGGGGAAGTCGCGCTCGATGGCGTAGCTGGTGCCGTAGCACTGATTGAGCAGCCAGCGCACGGCGTTCTGCGTCAGTTCCTGGATCGGGATGTGCACCGACGTCAGGCCGGGGGCCGTGAAGGCGGCCGAATAGTCGTCATCGTAGCCGATCACCGATACGTCATCGGGTACGCGGATGCCGGCGCGGTGCAGGCAGGACAGGGCGCCCACGGCCATCTCGTCATTGGCGCAGAACAGCCCGGTAAACGGCTTGCCGCCTTCGAGCAGCGACTGCGCGGACGCGTAGCCGCCTTCGCGTGAAAAGTCGGAGCTCATCAGCGGCACATCCTGCCTGGCGACGCCATGGCGCGCCAGTTCATCAAAAAATCCCTGCATGCGGCTCTGATTGTCCGACGTTTCGGGCGGCCCCGAGATGACTGCCAGCTGGCGGTGGCCGGCCTCGAGCAAGGTGCGTGCGGCCAGAGCGCCGCCCTGGTAGTGGTCGGGGCAGAACGAGGCTTGCGCCAGCTGCGCGTGACGCCGGTTCAGGAAGGCCATCTTCGGATGCATGCGCTGCAGCTGCACCAGATCTTCATCGTGCAAATCGTGGCCCAGCACGACGATGCCGTCGCAGTCGCGCCCGATCAGGAACTTGACCGCTTCGATGGCTTCCTCGCGCGGCGTGCCGTCGCCGCAACCGGTGGCCACCACCACGTGGCGGCGCAACGCGCGCAGCTCGATATCGGTCTGCTTGAGTATGGTGCCGTAATAGGCGCCAAAGAACGAGGGCGCGAAAATGCCGATCATGCCCAGCGACTTGGCCGACAGCGAGCGGCCGATCGACGAGGGACGGAAATTGAGTTCTTCGATCGCGGCCTGCACGCGCGCCAACGCATCGGCCGACACCGGGCCGGCGCCGGAAATGGCGCGCGAGGCGGTCGACATGCCGACACCGGCGAGCACTGCGACGTCTTTCAGTGTTGCCACGTAGTCGGGTCTCCTGAGTGGTCAGTCAAGTAATTTTCACGATCGGATCGGCCTGGAATACCACAGCCGTGTTGCCGGGCCAGCTGATGAAGATCCTAGCACGGATCATGCGCGCAGAATAATGTACAATGCTCGATTGGTCAAAATTTTCCTGGCAACCTATCATGCATTCGATCTCCCGTATTCCTGTCGTCAAATCCGAGCCTGCCGCCGCCATTCCCGGCGCCGCGCCAAAAGTGGGCTTTGTCTCGCTCGGCTGCCCCAAAGCGCTGGTCGATTCCGAACAAATCCTGACCCAACTGCGCGCCGAAGGCTATGAAACGGCGAAGTCGTATGATGGCGCCGACCTGGTGATCGTCAATACTTGTGGTTTTATTGACGCCGCCGTGCAAGAGTCGCTCGACGCCATCGGCGAAGCGCTGGCCGAAAACGGCAAGGTCATCGTGACCGGTTGCCTGGGCGCCAAGAAAGATGCTGCCGGCGACGACATCATCATGAAGGTGCATCCGAAAGTGCTGTCCGTGACGGGTCCGCACGCGCTGGCCGAAGTGATGGATTCGGTGCACTTGCACCTGCCAAAACCGCATGCGCCTTTCCTCGACCTGGTGCCGCCGCAAGGCGTCAAGCTGACGCCCAAGCATTACGCCTACCTGAAAATTTCCGAAGGCTGCAATCACCGTTGCAGCTTCTGCATCATTCCATCGATGCGCGGCGACCTGGTATCGCGCCCGATCGGCGAGCTGATGATCGAAGCGGAAAACCTGTTCAAGGCCGGCGTCAAGGAACTGCTGGTGATTTCGCAGGACACCTCGGCCTATGGCGTGGACGTGAAATTCCGCTCCGGTTTCTGGAATGGCCGTCCGGTGAAAACCCATATGACGCAGCTGACCGAAGCGCTGGGCGAACTGGCCAAGTCCTACGGCGCCTGGGTGCGCTTGCACTACGTCTATCCTTACCCGCACGTCGACCAGATCATCCCGATGATGAGCGGCGGCCACATCCTGCCTTACCTCGATATTCCGATGCAGCACGCCCATCCCGATGTGTTGAAGCGCATGAAGCGCCCGGCCAGCGGCGAGAAAAACCTGGACCGCATCCAGGCCTGGCGCGCCATCAACCCGGACCTGACCATCCGCTCGACCTTTATCGCCGGTTTCCCGGGCGAAACGGAAGCGGAATTCGAATACCTGCTGGACTTCCTCAAGGAAGCGCAGATCGACCGCCTGGGTTGCTTCGCCTATTCGCCGGTGGAAGGCGCGACCGCCAACGCCATCGCCAATCCGGTGCCGGAAGAGCTGCGTGAAGAACGCCGTGGCCGCGTGATGCTGCTGCAGGAAGAAATCTCGAAGAAACGCCTGCAAGCCAAGGTCGGCAAGACCGTGCGCGTGCTGATCGACGAAGTGACACGCACCGGCGGCGTGGGCCGCTCCAGCGCCGATGCGCCGGAAATCGATGGCGTGGTGTATGTCAAGCCGCCGTATGAGCCGCACCGCAAGCTGGCGGTAGGTCAATTTGTCGACGTGAAAATCACCTCCGCGGATGCGCACGACCTGTGGGGCGCGGCTGAATAATAGCGAGTAAGCAGGTGTAACAACAGTACGGCAGGCAAGGGCGCTAGCCCTTACAATCAAGGCGGACTCGCAATGTGCGGGTCCGCCTTTTTTTATTGCCCATGCCATGACGACAAAAAAATCCGTGCAAACCGCGCTGATCCACAGCGACTACCAGGCGCCGCCAGGCTTTGCCGCCTTTCCCAACGCCATCCACCATGCGTCCACCGTGCTGTTCAAGGACGTGGCGGCCATGCGTTCGGGCAACTGGAAGGACAAGAACGCCTATACCTATGGCTTGCACGGCACGCCCACCACGTTCACGCTGGAAGCGCGGCTGGCCGACATCGAAGGCGGCAATTTTTGCCTGCTGGCGCCGTCCGGCCTGGCGGCGATCGCCATGGCCGACTTTGCGCTGCTGAAAAGTGGCGACGACGTGCTGCTGCCGGAAAACGTGTATTACCCGAATAGCGAACTGGGGCGCTGGCTGTCGCAGGATTTCGGCATCACGGCGCGCTATTACGATCCGCTGGTCGGCGCCGGGATCGCCGACCTGATACAGCCGAACACCAGGCTGATCTGGACCGAAGCGCCCGGTTCCGTGACCATGGAAGTGCCGGACTTGCCGGCCATTTGCGCCGCCGCCCATGCGCGCGGCGTGCTCGTTGCGCTGGACAATACCTGGTCGGCCGGCCTGGCCTTGCGCGGTTTTGAGCTGGGCGCCGACATCGTCATGCAGGCGCTCACCAAATATCAGTCCGGTGGTTCGGACGTGCTGATGGGCGCCCTGATCACGCGTGACCGGGCCCTGCACGAACGGCTGGCGCTGGCCCACATGCGCCTTGGCATGGGCGTGGGGGCGGATGACGCCTACCTGGTGCTGCGCGGCCTGCCCACCATGAAGCTGCGTTTCGATGCGCACGATGCGGGCGCGCGCAAGGTGGCGCTCTGGCTCAAGGATCGCGCCGAAATTGCCGCCGTGCTGCACCCGGCCTTCGAGGATTGCCCGGGACATGCCATCTGGAAACGCGACTTTACGGGTGCGGGTGGCTTGTTTTCCGTGCTGTTCGACGCCAGTTATACGGAACAGCAGACCGACCGCTTTGTCGACGCCTTGAAATTGTTCAAGATCGGCTACAGCTGGGGTGGTGCGAACAGCCTGGTGATGCCGTATCGCATGGCCGCCATGCGCAAGGGCTGGCACTCGGCCGGGCAGCTGGTGCGTTTCAATGTGGGGCTGGAAGCGCCGCAGGATTTGATTGCCGATATCGAACAGGCGTTCGCGGCGATGTCGTTGTAGATGGACGGCGGCAGGCCGGATGGCCTGCCGCGCAAATGATCAAGGCATCGGATTATTGTTGTTCAGGTCGATAAAGCCGCGCACCAGCCGGTAGGCTTTCCACAACCAGGCCAGGCCCCACACCAGCAGTGCCACCGGGATGCCGATCAGGGTGATCCACATGATGGCGCCGACCACGACCCAGAACACGTACCACCAGAACGAGCGGATCTGCCAGCTGTGATGGCTGTGTACAAAAGTGCCGGCCGACTCGCCGCGCTTCAGGTAATTGATGATCAGCGGAATGAAGGACAAGGCGCCCAGCGAAAACACGAAGCTGGCGCCGTGCACCAGGTACAACCACCAGGCCAGGGTTTTTGCCTGTTGGACATTGTTATCCAGAATAAGTTGTTGTGACATGTGTACTCCCTCGCTTGCAAAGGTTTTGATTGTAGCAAGCTAGTGACCACGGGTGGTCGCCATGCGCAGAAAGAGAGTGTTATCAGTGCAATATAGAAATAAATTCAGCGTCTTGGGGCGCTGTCTGCGTCGCGCCTGCCAGGCGCTGCTGCTGTGCGCCGTGGCCCATTCGGCGCAGGCCGCAGGCGATACCTTGGCCGGCGACGTGGCCGCCAGCTTGCGGGAAGAGGGCCTGGCCGGCGCCGTGTGGAGCGAGGTACGCGACGATGGCGCGATCAGCACCGGCGCCGCCGGCCTCAAAAATGCTGCCAGCAAGGCGGCCATGCAGGCCGACAGCAAGGTGCAGGTGGGTTCGGTGGCCAAGGTCGGCGTGGCGCTGGGCGTGCTGCGCCTGGTGACGGAAAACAAGCTGGCGCTCGATACGCCGCTGGCGCAGGTGCTGCCCGAACTCAAGCTCAAGAATCCCTGGCAGGGCAGCGATCCGGTGCGCATCCGCCATTTGCTCGACCACACCTCGGGGCTGGACAATGTGCGCTTCTGGCAGGCCTTCAGCAGCAACGCCGCATTTGACTCGCCACTGGCGCAAGCTTTCGATGGCGGCGGCAACCTGCTGCGCGTGCGCGACCGCCCGGGCAGCCGCTATGCGTATTCGAACATGGGCTATGGCATCCTGGGCATGGTGATCGAAAAAATCACCGGCCAGCCCTATGAGCGCTATCTCGATGCGCAGGTGCTGGCGCCGCTGGGCATGCCGGACAGCACCTTTGCCTTCGTCACGCAAAGCGGCGCCAAACCAGACGAGCGCCTGGCCATGGGCCACTTCGAGCACGGCGTCACGCATGCGGCCACGCCGATGTATTTGCGCCCGGCCGGCCAGCTGACCACCACCGCGCGCGACATGGGCAAGCTGGCGCAGTTCCTGCTGGGCGACGGCAGCGCGCAGGGGAGGGCGTTCATTACACCGGCGCTGATGCAGATGCTGTCGCGCCCGTCCGGTACCGAAGCGTCGCAAGCGGGGCTCGATGCCGGCCACGGCCTGGCGCTGGCCGTGCGCGACCGCCACAATGTGGTCGGTGAATGCCACCCCGGCACCACCGCCGGTTTTCGCGCCATGCTGTGCATTTATCCCGAGCAGAAAAGCGCGTTCTTCATCGGCTTCAATACCGATGCCGAAAGCGCCGACTATGAACGCTTCAACCGCCTGCTGATGCGCGACCTGCAGCTGCCGCTGCGCCCGCCGGCCGCGCACGGCACGCCGGCGCCGACGGTGGAAAACTGGCAGGGCGTGTATGTGCCGGCACCGAGCCCGATGGCCAGCATGGCCTGGCTCGACGCGGTGTTCGGTTTCGTGCGCGTGAAATGGGATGGCGACTCATTGTTCCTGATCCCGTTCCAGGGCGAACCGAAGGAACTTGAACCGGTGGGCGGCTTCCTGTTTCGCGCCAGCGACCGCAGCGCGCCCTCGCACGTGCTGCTGCAGGCCGATGGCCGCCATGTGCTCAGCGATGGCCTGCACAGCTATGAACGCGCGTCGATGCTGCGCATGCTGGTGCTGTGGGGCAGCCTGGCGCTGGGCGTGATCGGTTTGCTGTACGTGCTGCTGGTGGGGCTGTGGCGCGCCGCCGGGCGCAACTTGCGCCGCACGGATCATCTGTTCGCGCCCTTGCTGTCGCTGCTGGCGCTGTTGCTGCCGCTGCCGTTTTTCTATTTTCAGTCCTTCATGCGGCTCGGCGACGTGACCTTTGCCAGCGTGCTGGGGGCCATCGCGACGGGCGCGCTACCGCTGTCGATGGCCTTTGGCCTGGCCCGCTGCTGGCGCACGCGCGGCACCGGCACGGTGGAGAAACTGGACTGGATACCTTTGCTGGCGGCGCTGCAACTGCTGCTGGTGCTGGCCTGGTGGGGGCTGCTGCCGCTGCGCATGTGGCAGCTCTAATCGAGGTCAGCTCAGCGCCAGCGTTCCAGCAGCCGGCGCCACCAGCCTCGCCGTGGTTTGGCATGGCTTCCATGAGCGGCGCGCTTGTGCTGGAAACTGGCGGCCGCCATCCGCAGACCGATGTGGTCGACCGCCGCCATCGCCTGGGCTTCCTGCGGCGACAAGCCATGCAGCAGCGCCTGCGCCTGCGGTGCCTGTAAAAAGGCGTGGCGTTTGGCCTCGTCGGTGTACAGCACGGCCAGATAGGCTTCCAGCGTCGGCGAACTCATGCCGCTCTGCCTGCGCGCAAGGCGGCGCGCGCCAATGCCAGCTGGTCCAGTACATGCTCGAACGACGGATAATTGCCATCGCGTTCGATGATCACCGTCAGCGGCTGCGGCGCATGGCGCGCCAGCACGGTCAATAGCGCAAACACGTCGGCCGGCACGTCGTGCAGATGGTCGTCCAGCAGGCGCCGGCCGGTGCCCTCGGGTTCATCTATCCAGTGGCCGCCACTCAGGTGCACGGCGCCCACCCTGGCCAGCGGCAAGCGCAGCAGCAGCGCTTGCGGGTCCTGGCCGCGATTGACGGCGTTCGCGTACAGATTGTGCAGGTCGAGCAGCAGCGGCACTTGCGCGCCGTCGATGATCTGCGCCAGCCATTGCGCTTCATCCATGGTGCTGGCAGGCGGTTCGACCAGGGTGGCGATATTTTCCATCAGCGGCGCGCTGCCGACGATGCGGCTGGCCAGCGCGATATTGGCCACGGCGCCGGCCACGCTTTCCGGCGTGCGCGGCGGCGCGGCCAGGTGGCCGATCTCGACCCCGCCGGCGCGCACGAAACTCAGGTGCTCCGACCACGACTCGGCCTGCACGGTTTTCATCAGGCGCGCCATCGCCTGCAGCCGGCGCGGCTCGGCGGGGATGGTCGACGCCAGCCCCATGCCGACGCCATGCAGGCTGACCGGCACCTGGCGCGCCAGGCTGCAAAGCGCATCCATGCTGGCGCGCGAGGCGCGGTAATAATCGTCGGCGATCACTTCCAGCACATCGATCTGCGCCAGGTTGGACAGGATGCCGGCCGCCAGTTCGCCGCGCCAGCCGAGACCAACGCGATCAGCTGCCACAGCCGCCACCGCCGCCGCAGCCACCGCAGCCGCTGCCGCAGGAGGAACCGCCGCTGTCGCCACCGCCGTCACCGCCCGACGACGAGTCGCCCGAGCTGCCCGACGATGTATCGCCGCTGTAAGCCTGGCGCGGCGGTACCGGGTACAGCTCGGCGACATACGCGTAGACGGACAGCGGCAGGGCGCCGATGCCGAAGATGGCGGCCAGCAGCGCCATGTCCGCGCTGCCGTTGCCCGCTTGCAGGCGCGACGAGCGCATGTTCAGGCGGCTGAACAGCATGCGCAGGTCACTCAGCAGCCGCCGCGCGGCCGAGCTGGTGGGGTTGGTGCGCAGGCTGCGCAGTTTCAGCAAGAATACCGCCGTCATGATCGCCAGGAACAGCAGGTTGTAATGGCCGGTGCTGACCGCGATGATGGCTTTGACCAGCGCCACCGTCAGCAGCAGGTAATGCGCGACCCAGGTGAATTTTTCGCGCCGGCGCAGCAGCGGCGCGCCGACCAGCAATTCCTGCTCTGTCAATGATTTCAGATAAGCCTGGCAGGACGGGAAAGCGTCGGCCTGTACCGCCAGCTCCTTGCTGTGGCCCTGGCGGCCCAGGTACAGCCGCAGCACGTCGCGTTCGATGTCGTGGCTGGCAAAACGCAGGCTGTCGGCGCTGGCCGTTTCCAGCAGCGGCCCATCGGCGCGCAGCAGGCCGCGGTCGACCAGCACGATGGCGGCAATTTTCACCGCTTCGAGCGCGCCACCGCGCAAAAAAGCGATGCGGTACGGGTCGTCGGCCAGGGTCAGTTGCGCATGCGGATTGCGCAGTTCCTGGCGCAGCAGCAGCTCGCGCACGCCGTAGTAGACAGCGAGGCCGAAGACAAGGTAGAACGCCAGGAACCACGGGCCGGTCCAGTAAAAGGGATTTGGGCCGGTCACCGCATCTGCTCCGCATGATCACGCAGGCGTTCGGTAATGACCATCAGGCCCGTAAAGGCGGGCAGCGCAAGCCCTGGCGCCAGGCGCGCCGTTTCCCGTGCGCTCGACATGTTCTCCAGGGCCGTCTGCAGGGCCGGCTCGCCGAGCGTATCGACAAATGCTTCGAGCGCCTGCTTGCCGGGCAGCGGCGGCCTGCCACTCAACTGCGCCAGCGAGGCGGCGGCCGAGCGCAGCGGGCCGGCCGCATCGGCGATGGCGGCGGCCAGCTGTTCTTCGTGCAGGCTGACCAGCAGATACCGTTCGCGCATGCGCAACTGCTGGTTCAGCAGTACTTGGCGCAAGCGCCGCAGCACCGCCTCGCGGCTGGTGTGCAGGCTGGCGAACGGATCGCTGCCCAGCAGCACCCTGTGGCGCGCGACGATATCGCTGAACTTGACGGCAAACGCGTCGGCGGCGTCGGCCAGTTCGCTCTCGAGCAGGAACATCACCTGCAGGTCGATGGCGGCATGCGCCATGCGCAGGGGCGCGCGCAGGGCGTCTGCCGATGCGGGAGTAAAACGCTTGAGCAAGAGCAGCAGGTTGACGTCGGAAGTGGCGCGCAGCTGGCCGTCGGCGGCCGAACCGAACAGCACCACGGCGGTAAGATCAGGGCCAAACGCCAGTTGTGCGGCGGCGACAAACAGCTGCAGATGGCGTTCGATATCGGCCGGCAGGGAAGGCGGCAGGATGGCGTCATTCATGATGGGCGGGCGACCTCGGTGTTTTGATATTTTGCAATATAGCAAGAATATAAAAATCCGTGCGCGCGCGCCATCAAGCTGCCGTCAATTGCGCTGGTGTTTTCAGGACAGCACGTTCAGGATGCCGTCCAGGCCGACGAAATTGAGCGCCACGTCGGCTTGGGCGCGTACCACGGGCTTGGCGCGGAAGGCCACCGACAGGCCGGCGATGCCCATCATTTTCAGGTCGTTGGCGCCGTCGCCCATGACGATCGCTTCGGACGGCGAAATCCCCAGTTCCTTGCAAACGCGTTCGACCGTGCGCCGCTTTTCTTCGGCGTCGACGATGCCGCCCAACACCTTGCCGGTCAGCTTGCCGTCGACGATTTCCAGTTCGTTCGCGTGGGTGTAGTCCAGGCCCAGACGCTCTTTCAGGCGTGCGGTGAAGAAGGTGAAGCCGCCCGACACCAGCAAGGTTTTCAGGCCGGCCGCTTTCACGGCCGCCAGCATTTTTTCGGCGCCCGGCGACAGTTTCAGGCGCTCGTCGTAGACGCGCTGCAGGGCCGAGGCGTCCAGGCCTTCGAGCAGCGCCACGCGCTGCGTCAGGCTGGCCGCGAAATCGAGTTCGCCGCGCATGGCCGCTTCCGTGATCGCCGCCACCTGCGGTTTGAGCCCCTGCATGTCGGCGATTTCATCGATGCATTCGATGGTGATCAGGGTTGAATCCATGTCCATCGCGACGAGCTTGAATTCGCTCAGCGTGCGCCGTCCCATCAGGTAGGTGGCGTCCAGCTGGGCCGCCTGCGCCGCCACTTCGATGGTCGGCAACAGCGCCTGCGAATAGCTGATTTTTTCGCAGCGCAGCGCATGCGGCCCCAGGCGCGTGATACCGGTCGGCGCGGCCAGCGCGGCGATGCGCTCGAGGCGCGCCGGGTCGCCGTCGACGCCCTGCAGTATCAGATTCATGGTCATGGAAGAGGTATTGGTCATGGTAGCCTGCGGTAAAAGTCTAAACGGTCAATTGCTTGATGGTGGTCTTGATTTGCGTCACGCGCGCCGCCAGGTCGGGCATGGCGGCGCTGATCTTCAGCTTGTCCTGGCCATGCAGCTTGATATGGCGGTTCTTCTGTATCAGGTCGATGATGCGCATCGGGTCGATCGGAGGCTGGGCCATGAACTGCAGGGTGGCCGCTTCGCCATGCACGTCGATCTTGACGATGCCGACGGTTTTCGCCGCGATACGCAGGCGGTGCGTCTCGATCAGCGCTTTCACCGGGTCGGGCAGCTTGCCGAAACGGTCGATCAGCTCTTCCTGGATATCGTCGATCTTGTCCTGCGTGGCGCAGTTGGCCAGGCGCTTGTAGATCGACAGGCGTTCGTGCACGTCGCCGCAGAAGTCCGCCGGCAGCAGCGCCGGCACGTGCAGGTTGATCTCGGTGGTCGAGGCCAGCGGCGCGGCCAGGTCGGGCTCCTTGCCGGCTTTCAGCGAACGCACGGCTTCGTTGAGCATGTCCGAATACAGCTGGAAGCCGATCTCCGTCATCTCGCCAGACTGGCTCTCGCCCAGCACTTCGCCGGCACCGCGAATTTCCAGGTCGTGCATGGCCAGGTAAAAGCCGCTGCCCAGTTCTTCCATCTGCTGGATCGCGTCCAGCCGGCGCTGCGCCAGCTTGGTCAGGCCCTGCACATCGTGCACCAGCAGATAGGCATACGCCTGGTGGTGCGAACGGCCCACGCGGCCGCGCAGCTGGTGCAGCTGCGCCAGGCCGAACTTGTCGGCGCGGTGCATGATGATGGTGTTCGCGGTCGGCACGTCGATGCCGGTCTCGATGATGGTGGTGCACAGCAAAATGTTAAAACGCTGGGCGACGAAGTCGCGCATGACTTTTTCCAGGTCGCGCTCGTGCATCTGGCCGTGCGCCACGGCGATACGCGCCTCGGGCAGCAGTTCGGTCAGCATCGCCAGGCGGTTCTGGATGGTTTCCACTTCGTTGTGCAGGAAGTAGATCTGGCCGCCCCGTTTCAGCTCGCGCAAACACGCCTCGCGGATGATCGCTTCGCCTTCGCTGCGCACGAACGTCTTGATCGCCAGGCGCTTTTGCGGCGCCGTGGCGATAATCGAAAAGTCGCGCAGGCCTTCCAGCGCCATGCCCAGGGTGCGTGGAATCGGCGTTGCCGTCAGGGTCAGCACATCGACTTCGGCGCGCAGCGCCTTGAGCGCTTCCTTCTGGCGGACTCCAAATCTGTGTTCCTCGTCGATGATCACCAGCCCCAAACGTGTGAATTTCACGTCGTCGGACAGCAGTTTATGGGTGCCGATAATGATATCGAGCGTGCCGTCGGCCATGCCCTTGAAGGCCTGCGTGATCTCCTTGCCGCTGCGGAAACGCGACAGCTCGGCGATGCGCACCGGCCAGTCGGCAAAGCGGTCGGCGAAGGTCTGCGCATGCTGTTCGGCCAAGAGGGTGGTCGGCGCCAGGATCGCCACCTGCTTGCCACCCATGACGGCGATAAATGCCGCGCGCAGCGCCACTTCGGTCTTGCCAAAGCCGACGTCGCCGCACACCAGGCGGTCCATCGGTTTGCCGGACGTCATGTCCTTGATGACGTTGTGGATGGCTTCGGCCTGGTCCGGCGTTTCATCGAAGCCGAAGCTGTCGGCAAAGCGCTCGTAGTCGTGCGAGGAATACTCGAAGGCGTGGCCCTGGCGCAGCGCGCGGCGCGCATACAGGTTGAGCAACTCTGCGGCCGTGTCGCGCACCTGGTCGGCCGCGCGTTTTTTCGCTTTTTCCCACTGGCCCGAACCGAGCGAATGCAGCGGTGCGTCCTCTGGCGAGGCGCCCGAGTAGCGCGAGATCACGTGCAGCTGCGATACCGGCACATACAGCTTGGTGTCTTTCGCGTATTCGAGGTGCAAGAACTCGGTTTCGCCTTCGCCCAGGTCCATGCTGGTCAGGCCCATGTAGCGCCCGATGCCGTGGTTGATGTGGACCACCGGGTCGCCGATTTTCAGCTCCGACAGGTCGCGCACCATCGATTCGACCTGCGTCACGCCTTCCTGCTTCTTCTTGCCGACGCGCCGGCCCGAGCCCGCATACAGCTCGGTCTCGGTGATGAACGCCAGATTGCCTTCGTCCGTGTACAGCTCGAAGCCCGCATGCAGCGGCGCCACGCCCAGCATCAGCTTGGCGTCGGATTGCAAGAAGCCGTCGCTGCCTTCGACCGGCGTCAGATGCAGGTCGTATTCGGAAAAATACTGCTGCAAGGTTTCGCGCCGGCCGTTCGATTCGGCGCAGACCATTACGCGCCGGCCCGGCTGCAGCAAAAAGCTGCGCAGGTTGGCCAGCGGGTCGTCGGCGCGGCGGTTCACGGCGATATTCGGCAGCGGCGCCGACAATTCGGACGCCAGCGCATCGTTCGACTTGGTGATCGCCAGGCGCGCATACGGTTTCGCCAGCGCGAAGAACTGTTCGTCGCCGAGGAATAGCGACTCGGGCGGCAAAATCGGGCGTTCGCGGTCGGCCTTCAGGAAGCGGTAGCGCGACTGCGTGTCGGTCCAGAAGCGTTTGATGTCCGCGTCGATCTCGCCCACCAGGGCCAGCGAGGCGTCCGGCGGCAGGTAGTCGAACAGGGTCGCGGTTTCCTCGAAAAACAGCGGCAGGTAGTATTCGATGCCGGCCGAGGCGATGCCGCTGCTGATGTCCTTGTAGACCACCGAGCGCGATGGATCGCCTTCGAACTGTTCGCGCCAGCGGCTGCGGAAGGTGGTGCGCGCCGCTTCATCCATCGGAAATTCGCGGCCCGGCAGCAAGCGCACTTCGTGTACCGGGTAGAGTGAGCGCTGCGTGTCGGCGTCAAACGTGCGGATGGTCTCGATGGTGTCGCCGAACAGATCGAGCCGGTACGGCAGGGCCGAGCCCATCGGGAACAGGTCGAGCAGGCCGCCGCGCACCGAGTATTCGCCGGGCGACATCACCTGCGACACATGGTTGTAGCCGGCCAGCGTCAGCTGCGACTTCAGGCGCGCTTCATCGAGGACTTCGCCCTTCTTGAAAAAGAAGGTGTAGGCCGCCAGGAACGAGGGTGGCGCCAGGCGCACCAGCGCGGTGGTGGCCGGCACGATCAGCACGTCGCACTGGCGGCTGCGGATTTCGTGCAAGGTGGCCAGGCGCTCTGAGACCAGGTCCTGGTGCGGCGAGAACGCGTCGTAGGGCAGGGTTTCCCAGTCCGGCAGCAGATGGCAGCGCAGCTCCTTGCCGCCGAACCACGGGATTTCGTCTAGCAGGCGCTGGCCGTCGCTGGCCTGCGCCACCACCACCGCCAGCATCTGGCCGCGCGACTTCAGTTCGAGCGCGGCCAGCGCCAGCGCGTAGGCGTCGGATGAACCATACAGGGCGGGCAGCGCGTAGCGGTTGCCGGGCTTGGGGAGCGATTTTTTCAGGGCTAAGGACATGCAGGCGATGACACTGGTGACAGAGGCAGTTGACAGGAAAGGCTGTATTGCGCGCGGCGCCCTTCATGAAGGCGCCAGCAGGCACGATTATAGACCATCGCCCGCGCGCACATTGGCCACCCCAAAAGGCACGTGCACCATTGGTATCGTGCCACCGGCTGACTTCAAATGGCTAAGCTGGTCATCGAAAAAGATATGCGGCCTGAACACGGCCAGCACGCGCGACTTGTCCATGCCGCCCAGGAAAAACGTTTCGTCGGCCGCCACGCCCCAGCTTTTCAGGGTGGTGACCACCCGTTCGTGCGACGGCGCGTTGCGGGCGGTGATGATGGCGATGCGCAGGATTTTTTTATAGGCCGGGTCGCGTTTTTGCGCACGTTCTTCCAGCCGCTGCATGGTGGCCAGTTTCTGGAACAGGTCGGCCAGCGGGCCGGGGCGGTGCGGCGTGCCGACGTTCAGGGTTTCATGGGCGTGGAATTCGTCGACGTCGTTATTGCGCTTGAAGACGGTTTCCGCTTCGTCGTCGGCGATCACGCCGTCGAAGTCGAAGGCCACGCGCAGCTCGTCGTCGGCCTCGTCGTCCTCGGTGCGCGACGGCAGCACCAGGCCGGCAGGAAAATTGCAGGCCAGCGCGCCGCGCACATCGTCTTCATTTGCGCTCAGGAACAGCGAAGCGTTGAACGCCGGCAGGTAAGGGTAGGGCGACTTGCCGGTCATGAAGGCGGCGCGCGAAATATCGAGGCCATAGTGGGCGATCGAGTGCATCACGCGCAGGCCCGTCTCCGGTGAATTGCGTGAAAACAGCACCACTTCCACCGGCGCCTCGTGCGGATGGTGCTTGTTGATGTTCAGGAAACGGCGGATGAAAGGAAACGCCACGCCACGCCCCAGCACCGTATCGAGGTGGGTTTCCTGGTACTTGCGGTACTCCTCGGGTCCGCTGTCCAGATACACCTGGTGCGATTCGGACAGGTCGAACAGCGCGCTCGAAGCGACGCCGATCACCAGTTTTTGTTCGATAAGATAAGCCATGGTGGTTCCGCTGTGGTCTTGTCGGCCATCTTATACGACTATCAACTGCGCGACCAGCCATGCCTAACCGGGAGGTATTTATAAAAATATATTTCTGCACCAATCTGGGGGTGCAGGTGTTTCTGATACGCCACAGGCAACGATTAAAAGTTAATTTGTATCAGGTATGTCACTGCCAGGGCAGCACTTTTCCTCTATGCTGACAGCCTGTAAATCTCGCCAAATGTCACGACGTGTTTGCCCCATCCCCGCAAGCGTTCTGCAAGCGCCAGCCGTTCCATCCGAACCAGGCAGCCTGAGCTTGCCTGGTGTGTATCGGTCTCAATTATGGGTAATAACATGTTCAAGAATCTACTGATCAAATGGAAGCTGGCGGCCCTGGTGGCTGTCATGATGGCGGCGCTGATCGTCGTCGGCATCAGCGGCTATGCCGGCATCGCCACGGTCGGTGCGTCCGTCGATGAAATCGGCGTGGTGCGCCTGCCGTCGATCCAGGGCCTGCTGCAAATGAGCGAAGGCCAGACGGCGGTGGCGGCCGCCACCCTGAGCGCCGCCATTTATGAATCGAACTACCAGGCGCAGGACAAGTTCCGCGAAGCGCAGCAGTTGCGGGCCAGGGCCTGGGCCACGATCGAAACCGGCCGCAAGCTGTACGAGCCGCTGCCGCAAACGCCCGAGGAGGCCGTGCTGTGGCAACGTTTCCAGGGCGAATGGACGGCCTGGAAAAGCAGCGACGACAAGGTCGGCGGTGTGCTCGACGCGCTGGCGAAAAACGCCGATGAGCAAAAACAGAAAGACCTGTTTGTCGACTTCTACAAACAGTACCTGGACTCGCGCGGCCTGTTCAGCAAGGCCGAGGCCTCGCTGAACCAGATCATCGCGCTCAACAAGCAGATCGCCGACGCCAGCGTCAAGGCTGGCGGCGCCGCCGTGGTGCGCTCGGAGCGCCTGATGGTGATCCTGGCGCTGATCGCTTCGGTGGTGGGCATCGCCTGCGCCGCCTTCATCACGCGCGCCATCACGCGGCCCATCATCGAGGCCGTGAAAGTGGCGCAGACGGTGGCCTCGGGCGACCTGACCAGCCACATCGTGGTCACCACCACCGAAGAAACCGGCCAGCTGCTGCAGGCGCTGCACGACATGAACGCCAGCCTGGTGTCCATCGTCGGCCAGGTGCGCGGCGGCACGGAAACCATCGCCACCGCCTCGACCCAGATCGCCAGCGGCAACCTGGACCTGTCCTCGCGCACGGAAGAGCAGGCCAGCTCGCTGGAAGAAACGGCGTCGTCGATGGAAGAGCTGACCTCGACCGTGCGCCAGAATGCCGACAACGCCCAGCAGGCCAATCAACTGGCGCGCACGGCTTCCGGCGTGGCGCTCAAGGGCGGCGAGGTGGTGGGCAAGGTGGTACTGACCATGGACGCCATCAACGATGCTTCGCGCAAGATCGTCGACATCATCAGTGTGATCGACGGCATCGCCTTCCAGACCAATATCCTGGCACTGAACGCGGCGGTGGAAGCGGCGCGTGCCGGCGAGCAGGGGCGCGGCTTCGCGGTGGTCGCCACCGAGGTGCGCAACCTGGCGCAACGCAGCGCGGCGGCGGCCAAGGAAATCAAGACCCTGATCGGCGACTCGGTCGAGGCCGTCGATGCCGGCAGCAAGCTGGTGGCCGAGGCGGGCGGCACCATGGCCGACATCGTCTCCAGCGTGCAGCGCGTGACCGATATCATGGCCGAGATCAGCCTGGCCACGCAGGAGCAAAGTTCGGGCATCGACCAGATCAACCAGGCCATCGGCCAGATGGACCAGGTGACCCAGCAGAACGCGGCGCTGGTGGAAGAAGCCGCGGCGGCCGCCGCCTCGCTGCAGGAACAGGCCGGGGCCTTGTCGCAGGTGGTCAGCGTGTTCAGGCTCGATGGCGTGCAAGGCGGCATGGTCGCACGCTGAGTGGAAGCATTTTAAACGCTGGCGCCAGCGTTGTTGTCGATCCGGACGGCCGCCTTGTGCGGCCGTTTTGCTTGGCCGGGCGCAAATCTGGCGCTGCTGACCCTTGCCAGGAAAACAGTGTTATTGAAAATGGATGTTTTGTTATCTAAGCAAAATTTTGCAAAAATTAACGCGACATTGCTTGTCGGATAACTCACACTGGCCGCTCTAGCATCATGCGCCCTGGCGCGGATGACGGCGCACGCCATCTTCGCTCCTGCCTTTGCCCACTCCCGGCCGACCCTGCAGCCTGTTTCGTCCCGTCGTTTTGCACGGCGGGCGGCAGCCATGGCGATCAGCCTCACCTTGAAGAATGCGAGAAATATGGCGAATATGAATATCGGAACGCGCTTGCGCTGGTCGTTCGCGGTGCTGACGTTGCTGTTGCTGGCCACCGCCGCGCTGGGACTGCTGCGCCTGTCCTCGCTGGACGAGCGCATGCGCGGCGTGGTCGACAGCGAGTATCCGAAAACCGTGCTGGCCAATGACATCATCAAGCAGGTCAACCTGATCGCGCGCTCGTCGCGCAATCTGTTCCTGATGTACGAGCTGGAGCAAGTGGCGCAGGAGCGCGATACCATCGCCAAAGCCAGTGCGGCAACCGAGCAGAAACTGGGCGAGCTGGACAAATTGGTCGCATCCGAGAAGGGCAAGGAGTTGATGGCGGCAGTGAAGGATGCGCGCGGCGTCTTCAATGTCGGCCGCGACAAGGTGCTGGCGCTGCTCCACGATGGCGCGCGCGACGAAGCGTCGGCCCTGCTGCTGCAAACCGTGCGCGCCGACCAGCTGCGCTACATGGCCGCGCTGGAAACGCTGATCACCTACCAGCACCAGCTGATGGTGGCGGCGGGCCAGCGCGTGCGCGAGGAATACATGGCGGCGCGAGCCATGGTGCTGGCGCTGAGCGCGGCGGCCATTGCGTTTTCCATCATCACCGCCTGGCTGGTCACGCGCAGCATCGTGCGCCCCTTGCAGCACGCGCTGGGCGTGGCGCAGACGGTGGCCGCTGGCGATCTCAGTTCCACCTTCGGCCAGCATGCCACCGATGAAACCGGCCGGCTGCTCGACGCGCTGGCGATCATGAACGGCAACCTGCAGGATATCGTGCGGCAGGTGCGCAGCGGTACCGATACCATCGCCACCGCCTCGACCCAGATCGCGGCCGGCAATGTGGACCTGTCGGCCCGCACCGAGGAGCAGGCCAGCTCGCTGGAACAGACGGCGTCGGCGATGGAGGAATTGAGCTCGACGGTGCAACAGAATGTCGACAATGCGCGCGAAGCGAGCACCCTGGCTTTGGACGCGGCCCAGATCGCCAACCGCGGCGGCGAGGCGGTCGGGCAGGTGATCGACACGATGGAGGCGATCAGCAGTTCCTCGGCGCAGATCGCCGACATTATCGGCGTGATCGACATGCTGGCCTTCCAGACCAATATCCTGGCCCTGAATGCGGCGGTGGAAGCGGCGCGCGCCGGCGAGCAGGGACGCGGCTTTGCGGTGGTGGCGACGGAAGTGCGCAACCTGGCGCAGCGCAGCGCATCGGCCGCGCGCGATATCCGCGCCCTGATCGCCACCTCCAGCGAACAGGTATCAAACGGTTCGGCGCTGGTCACGCGGGCCGGCGCCACCATGCAGGATGTGGTGCGGGCGGTGGAACGGGTCAGCCGCATGGTCGGCGACATCACCACCGCCAGCGCCGAGCAGAGCACCGGCATCGGCCAGATCAGCGAGGCGGTGGTGCAGATGGATCAGGTGACGCAGCAGAATGCGGCGCTGGTGGAAGAAGCGGCGGCCGCCTCGCAATCGCTGGAAAGCGAGGCGGCGCGGCTGCAGCAGGTGGTCAGCGTCTTTCGCCTGCGCCAGGAGCATGCCGGCCTGCCTCCCGGCTTGCCGGCGGCGCGCGGCGTGCTGCGGCTGTCCGCCTAGTGGCTGGCCTGGCCAGCGCCCTGCGCAACAATGAATTCTGCTTTCACTACCAGGGCAAGTTCGATACCGCGCACTTGCGCCTGGTGGGCCTGGAAGCGCTGCTGCGCTGGCAGCAGCCCGGGCGCGGCCTGACGTTTCCGCAGGAGTTCATCGCCCTGGCCGAGCGGCGCGGCACCGTCGTCGAACTGGGCAACTGGGGCATCGCCACCGCCTGCCGGCAACTGGCGCAGTGGCGCGCGGCCGGCCTGGCGCTGGTGCCGGTGGCGGTCAATCTGTCGGTACAGCAGCTGAGCGACCCGCGCCTGCTCGCCACCGTGCAGCGCTGCCTGCGCCAGCATGACGTGGCGGCCAACTTGCTGGAACTGGAAGTGACGGAAAGCGGCCAGATCGACGATACGGCCCAAGCGTGCGCCGTGCTGTCGAAACTGCGTGCGCTGGGCGTGCGCATTTCGCTAGACGACTATGGCACCGGCTATGCGGGCCTGCATCACCTCAAGATGCTGCCGGTCGACACCGTCAAGATCGACCGCTGTTTCATTACCGATATCGGCAGCGATGGCAAGGACGCCATCATCGTCGCCTCGACCATCGCGCTGGCGCGCAGCCTGGACCTGCAAGTGCTGGCCGAGGGCGTCGAAGATGGCGCGCAGCTAGCCATGCTGCGCAGCCTGGGCTGCCGGCAGGTGCAGGGCTACTATCTGCACCGGCCGGCGCCGGAGGCACAGGTGCGGGCCTTGCTGGACGCCGCGCGCGCGTCGCCTGATTGCCATATGTAACAGCGGGCCTACATGGCGCCATGCCGGCGGCGCGCAGAATTTCCGTAAAATGCCTGGCACACCGCATGTCCTGAGACCATTCTCCACCAAGCACCATGATGAACAGCTCTGTCCCGGCCTATGTCTTCGGCCCGTTTCGCCTATTGCCGCTCGAACGCCGGCTGCTGGAAGGCGAACGTGCGGTAAGGCTGGGAAGCCGCGCCATGGACTTGTTGCTGGCCCTGCTCGAGCGCGCCGGCGACATCGTCGACAAGCATGAATTGCTGGCGCTGGTCTGGCCGAATGCGGTGGTCGACGACGCCACCTTGCGGGTGCACCTGGCGGCGCTGCGCAAGGTGCTCGGCGACGGGCGCGACGGCCAGCGCTACATCACCACCGTGGCTGGTCGCGGCTACGGCTTCCTGGCGCCGGTGGCGCGCGCGGGCGAGGCGGCGGCAGTCGGCACCACGGCCGTCGCCGAGGTGCGCCATAACCTGCCGGTGCTGCTGACGCGCATGATGGGGCGCGGCGACATCGTGCAGGCGATGGCCGGCCAGCTGCTGCAGGTGCGTTTGCTCAGCATCGTCGGCCCGGGCGGCATCGGCAAGACCACGGTGGCCGTGGCGCTGGCCATGCGGGTGCTGCGCCGCCATGCCGATGGCGTCTGCTTTGTCGATCTGGCGCCGGTGGCCGAGGGCCAACTGGTGCCGCTGGCGCTGGCCACGGCGCTGGGCGTGGCGGTACCGGCGCATGACCCGGTGCCGGCCTTGCTGGCCTATCTGCGCCAGCGCCAGATGCTGATCGTGCTTGATAATTGCGAACATGTGATCGCCGCCGCCGCCGCCCTGGCCGACATGCTGCTCAAGGGCGCGCCGGCGCTGCAGGTGCTGGCCACCAGCCGCGAACCGCTGCGCATCTCGTGCGAGCAGCTGCTGCGCCTGCCGGTGCTGGAATTGCCGCCGCTCGATGCGGCGCCCGATGCGGCCCTGCGCCAATACGCGGCGGTGCAGCTGTTCGGCGAACGCTGCGCCGCCGTCGACGCCAGCTTCGTACTGGCCGATACCGACCTGCCGGTGGTGGCCGAGATCTGCCGCCGTCTCGACGGCATTCCGCTGGCGCTGGAACTGGCGGCCGGGCGCATCGGCCATTTTGGCCTGCATGGCTTGCGGCGCCAGCTCGATGACCGTTTTCGGCTGCTGGTGCGCGGCCCGCGCAACGCGCCGCTGCGCCACCAGACCCTGCGCGCCACGCTTGACTGGAGCTATGGCCTGCTCGACGCGGAAGAGCGCAGCGTGCTGCAGGCGCTGAGCGTGTTCAAGAGCCGCTTCCGGCTCGAATCGGCGAGCGCCGTGGCCGGCCGCGACGTGTATGACACGCTGGCCGACCTGGCGTCGAAGTCGCTGGTCAGCGTCGAGGCCTGCTGCGAGCGCGTGTATTACCGGCTGCTGGAAACCACGCGCGCCTATGCTGGCGCGCACCTGGCGCTGGCCGGCGAACAGGCGGCCGTGTTCCGCCGCCATGCGCTGCATTGCCTGGCGCTGGCGCGCTGCATCGCGGCCGACTGGGAACGCCTGCCGGCGGCCAGCTGGAGCGCCTCGTATCGCCGCCATGTGGACGACATGCGCGCCGCCATTGACTGGGCCTTTGGCGCACATGGCGACCTGGCGCTGGGGGTAGCGCTGACCCTGGCCACGCATACCCTGTTTTACCAGCTGTCGCTGCTGGATGAATACCGCTTGCGGGTCGAACATGCGCTGGCGCGGATGGCCGCCCAGGGCACAGGCGACGCGGGCAGCGAGCTGCGGCTGCGCGCGTCGCTCGGCCATCTGCTGCTGCATACCGAGGGTGCCAGTGGCGCCATGCTGGCGCAATTCCAGCGCGCCAACACGCTGGCGCTGGCCGCCGGCGAACCAGGCGGGTGCGCCGAAGCCCTGTGCGGCATGTGGATCGCGCAGATGGCGCTGGCGGACTTTCGTGGCGCCGACGCCTGCGCGGCGCAGTTTGCGGCGCTGTGCGAGCGTGACGGCGGCGCTGATGTCGCCATGCAGCTGGTGCGCGCGCGCATGCTGGCGGCCGGCGAACACTTGCAGGGACGGCATGCGGAAGCGGCGGTGCTGTCGCGCCTGGTGCTTGACCACCCCGATGGCGCCGGCCAGCGCAGCCTGAACAACGCCTTGCTGGCCGATCACCAGGTCTGCCTGCGCGGCAACCTGGCGCGCAGCCTGTGGTTGATGGGCCGCCCTGACGATGCGCTGGCGATTGCCCGCGAGGCGGTCGAACTGGGTTTTGCGCACAATGGCGTGTCGCTGTGCGTGGCGCTGGCCTTCAGCGCCATTCCGGTCGCGCTGTGGTGCGGCCAGCACGCGCTGGCGCGCACCTGGAGCGGCGTGCTGTGCGAGCACGCGGCGCGCCACGGCCTGCCGTATTGGCAGGAATGGGGTACCACCTACCGGGCCGCTCTCGACAGCAAGCAGCCAACACGATCTTTCATCTGGCCGCTGCAGGTCGATGTGATGGCCACCCTGTTCGACGCCGCCGCCGGTGGCGAAGCGCTGCGGCGCGCACGCGCCGGCGAGGCGCCATGGAGTGCGCCTGAAGTACTGCGCCGCGCCGCCTTGCGCCGCTGGCAGGGCCTGGACGCCGGCGACGCGGAAGGCCTGGAACTGGTGCGCCGGCTGCTGGACGAGGCTTTGCTGCTGGCCGGCACGCAGCGCGCGCTGGGCTGGGAGCTGCGCTGCGCCACCAGCCTGGCGGCCGTGCTGCGCGCGCAGGGGCGCTCAAGCGAAGCACGCGCGCTGCTGCTGCCGGTGCATGGCCGCTACACCCAGGGCCACGCCAGCGTTGACGTGATGGCGTCGGCGGCGTTGCTGGCCGAGCTGGCCGAGTAGGCATGACACGGCCTTGACAGCCCCGCGGCGCGGTGAAAGACTGCGGCGTATCTCAATCTCATTTCAACCTCGCCAGGGTCGCCATGTCACACGCCATCACCCAGCCGCGCCTGGTCCTGTTCGTCGCCTTTGACGGCATGGGCCTGCTCGACCTGACCGGACCGCAGACGGTGTTCTGGGCCGCCTCGAAATACATGGCGGCGCGCGGCTTGCCCGGCTACGAGCGCCATACGGTCAGCGAACATGGCGGCCTGGCCGCCTCGGTGGAAGGGGTGGCGCTGGCCACCTTGCCGTTCGCCCAGTTCGCCGGGCGCGCCATGGACACCATCATCGTGCCCGGCGCGCCGGAAGTCGAGCAGGCGCTGTGCGCGGCGCCCGGCACGGTGGCTTGGCTGCGCACGGCCGCGCAAGGGGCCAGGCGCACGGCGTCGGTGTGCAGCGGCGCGTTCCTGCTGGCGCAGGCGGGCCTGTTGGAAGGCAAGCGGGTCGCCACGCACTGGGCCATGTGTGACCGGCTGCAGGCGCTGCATCCGGCTTTGGAAATCGACCGCGACGCCATTTTTTTGCGGCAGGACGCGATCTGGACCTCGGCCGGCGTCACGGCCGGCATCGACCTGGCGCTGGCGCTGGTGGAAGCCGATTGCGGGCGCGAGGTGGCGATGCTGGTGGCGCGCGAACTGGTGGTGTTCCTGAAGCGTCCCGGCGGGCAGGCGCAGTTCAGCGTGGCGCTGCGCTCGCAATCGGGCGATGGTGCGCAATTTGACGAACTCCACCGCTGGCTGGCGGACAACCTGGCCAGCACCGGCCTGAATGTCGAGTTGTTGGCGGAAAAAGCCGGCATGAGTCCACGCAATTTCTCGCGCGTGTACAAGCAGAAGACGGGCCGCTCGCCGGGCAAGGCGGTGGAACTGTTCCGGCTTGAAGCGGCGCGCCGCATGCTGGAACAATCACGGCGCAATATCGACCAGATCGCGCGCGACTGCGGTTTTGGCGACGAAGAACACCTGCGCATGACATTCCAGCGCAACCTGGCGATCTCGCCGCTCGACTACCGCAAGCGTTTTTCCGCCGCCCTGTAGGCGGTTATTTTTGCGTCGCGAGCCAGGCTTCGAAGGTGGCTTTGCCCAGGCGCGCGCCATCGCCGGGCGTCAGCGAGCCGTCGTCCAGCCTGACGCCAAAGTAGGCCGCATCGGCGTCGATCACCACCGTGCGCGCATCGTTCCTGGCGTTCAGGTAGCGCTGCACCAGCGCGGCCAGGCTGATCCGCTCGGGGCCGGCCACTTCGAACATGCCGTTAAGCGCAGGCGCCAGCGCCGCCTCGGTGACGGCGGCGGCGATATCGCCGGACGAAATCGGCTGCACCAGCGCCGGCGACATGTGGACGTCGTTGCCGACGGTGCCCGACTGGGCGATGCCGCCCAAAAATTCAAAAAACTGGGTCGAGCGCACGATGGTGTACGGCACCGGGGACGCCTGGATCAGTTCTTCCTGCACCAGTTTGCCGCGGAAGTAGCCGCTGTCCTGCAGCCGTTCCGTACCGACCACCGACAGCGCCACATGGTGGCGCACGCCGGCTTTTTTTTCCGCCGCCAGCAGGTTGCGTCCCGAGGTGGTAAAGAAGTCGAGCACGTCCTGGTCGGCGAACGAGGGCGAGTTGGCCAGGTCGACCACGATCTCGGCGCCGGCCAGCGCCGCGTCCAGGCCTTCGCCGGTGATGGTATTGACGCCGCTGTTGGGCGAGGCGGCCAGCACTTCATGGCCCAGCTGGCGCAGATTGACGACGACTTTGCTGCCGATCAGGCCGCTGCCGCCGATAACGACGATTTTCATGTAATTCCCTGCATGGTGAACGGGGCGGCTGGCGCCGCGCTGCCGATACGTCATCTTGGGGCGGCGCGCCTTGGGCGTAAATGACAGATAACCCCGGATTTGCGCCAGCAGCTTTACTCATAGGCGCCCAGGCGGCGCTGTTCGTCCGGCGAGAACAGCGTATTGGTCAATTGCTGCAGGGTTGCCGCATCGCCAGCGCCAAGCACCGCCTTTTGTGCGCGCCAGGCGATGATGCGCTGCTGCCAGTGCGATTCTTCGCGGTCCAGTTCGGCCAGCCGCGCCGCCGCCTCGGGCGTGAACGTGGCCGCGCGCAGGCGGTAGACTTCATTGTCGCCGCCACCCTGCGCGCGCAGGGCGCGTACCGCGTCATCGAGCGCGCTGACCTGCAGCGGCGCGTCGCGCTCGATGCGCTGGGCCGGCGACAGGGCCGCATCGAGCGAGGCCAGCTTGCGCAGTCGTTCCTCTTCGCCCAGTGCGCTGTCGGCCAGCACCGCCATGCGCGCCACGGCATCGTCATCGCGCGCGTCATCAAGGCCGAACAGGCCGGCGCTTTCCTGCGCCGTGAAGTAGCTGGGGCGCAGCGCGCGCATGGCCTGCAGCCTGGCTTGCGCCGCCTGCAGCGCATCTGCGGACGGCGGCAAGGCTTGCCCGATGCCGGCCAGCGCCTGCTTGTAGGCCAGATACGCCCCCAGCAAACGCTTCGCTTCGCGCGCCGGTGCCGGCGCCAGGCGCCGCTCCAGTTCCAGCTCGATCTGGCTGCGGATCGCGGCCAGCGGCTTTTCGCCCAGGCCCGCCAGGTAATAGTCGAACAGATGGCCCAGTTCCGCATCGACCACCAGCGTTTCGCCGGCGGCCACGAGCTTGCCGTCTGGCCGCGTGCCTTCCATCGAGCGCACGAACGCGAACAGGTCGGGGGCTTCCTTTTGTGGTGGCGGCGCCGGCGCTTCGCCGGGCGCCAGCGACCAGTACAGCGCCAGGGCGGCCAGTGCGCCGGCCGCGATCAGGGTCGTGTGCGTGCGCATGGCCGCCTCCTTACAGGCCCAGGCCCTGCAGGCGGTTGGCCTGCTGGCGGAACACGGTGACCGGCGAGGTTTCGAACAGGTTGACGATGCCGATGAACTGGTTGACTTCATCGAGGTGGTTCATGGCGTAGTCGTCACGTATCACCTTGCCCAGGTGGCTGGAGCAGCTGCTGACCAGGCCATCGTTTTTCGCGCCGCCAAAGGCCAGGCTGATGGCCGCCAGCGCCGGGTCGCCCACGTCGAGCGCATTGGTGTAGGGCTGGGCGCCGCTCCACGAAAAATAATACACGCCGCGTTCCTGGTAGGCCCCTTCGCCGCAGGCGGTGGTGGGCACGCCCTGCGGATGGCGGGTATTGAAGGCCAGCGAGCCAGCGCTCGACAGCGAAGCCAGCGCCGCGCCGGCGTTTTGCGGCAAGCCCTGGTTGCCCGAAATGATGCCGATCAGCGAAGCGAGGGCGGTGCCCAGCGCGCCGCTGGTATTGGGGATGGTGCCGGCCAGGATATCGGCCACTTTCGATCCCTTGTTGACGCCCGCCACGCTGGTCACCGAGGCCACCAGGTCGGGCCGCACCGAGGCGACATAGCGCGCCGTCGGGCCGCCGTGGCTATGGCCGATCAGGTTGACCTTGGCCGCGCCGGTGGCGGCCAGGATTTGCCTTACCTGCGACAGCAATTGCTCGCCGCGCACCTCGGTGCTGTTGGCGGCCGAAACGGTGGTCAGGTAGACATTGGCGCCGCCGCTGCGCAGGGCGGCGGGGACGCCGTAAAAGTACTCGACCGGACCCAGCTTGTCGAAGCCGAACAGGCCGTGCACCAGCACGATGGGATATTTTGTTTGCGTATAGCCGGCGGCGCCGGCGGTGGCAGGCAGGCCGATGCAGCAGGCCAGGAGGAGGGTGGACAGCAATTGCCAGAAGCGAGTCTTCATTTTGTCTCCGTTATTTTAATAGTCATTAAAAGGAAATGTCGATGCTGTAGCGGTACCGGCGCCGCCATCCGCCGCGATCTGTGTCGCAGCTAATATAGCGAGCGCTCGGTTTTTGAAATGTAGCACTGCCATGCCTGAAAAGCTTGTCAATTCCATATTGCAGTGCAATATGGCGAACAGCGCTGTTGCAGGGATGTTGCGATTCATCGGCATGGCCGGATTGAAAAGACTAACGGCGATTTTGCTGCGCTATAATCAGGGCCGATTTGCGCACCCGCCTTGGTTGCAGTCATGGTTGCAGTACCAGGCGGCGCCGTTTTTACACTGTCTTTTGGGAATGCACTTGTCGACCCATTTCAACTTTGAACAGTTCCAGCAGATGACGCCCTTGAATGGCGTGAATATCTGGGAATACATCCTCGACCGCCATGCGGGCCGCATCGGCGTCAAGCGCCGCAAGCCCGCGCTGGAAAACCTGGAACGCATCTTTGGCGCCACCTTCAGGCTGGCCAACGACGTGGGTTTTCGCGCCATGAGCTTGCGCGACCTGTGCCGCGAAACGGGGCTGTCGATGGGTGGCCTGTACGGCTATATCACCGGCAAGGATCAACTGGCCGAAATGATCGAAGACGTGGTGCGCCACGCCACGCAAGCCTTGCCGCAGCTGTTCGTCGACGTCAAGTCGCCGCTGGACCGGTTAGAGGCGATGATACGTTCGTCGATCTATTTGTCCGAAATCCTGCAGCCCTGGTTTTATTTTGTCTACATGGATTCGCGCGTGCTGCAGGTCGAGCAGCGCAGCATGGCCAAGCAGTCCGAATTGTACGTACAGACCTTGCTCGCCAAGACCATTCTTGAAATCAGCCCGCAGCCGCAGGGCGACCCCACCATGCTCGCCTCGCACTGCCTGGCGCTGTTCCAGGACTGGTATGTGAAACGCTGGAAGTACCGCGCGGCCAAGGTCAGCGTGGATGATTTTGCGGACAGCACGGTGCGCACGGTGAGGGGATATTTGAGTGTTTGTGGCCACGCAACGTAGAGCTGGGGTCAGACGGGGACGCCGAGTCCCGGCGGGGGAATACGTCCCAATGGGACGTATTCCGATCGCGCAGCGACTGACCCCTGATTTAATTTATCTCTACCGGTAATGTCTCCGGCACCGCCGCCGGATCGGTCGGCGTCTCGCTGTCCATGTCCAGCGTCCTGACGGCATTCATGTCGATGAATTCGTCATACATCCATTCACCATCGATCTGGCTCAGGCCGGCCGGCACGGCGCGCGTGATTTGCGGCCGCGAGGCCAGCGCCGTCTGCATGTAGTCGATCCAGATCGGCATGGCCAGGGTGGCGCCGAATTCGCGGCCGCCCAGCGACTTCGGTTCGTCGTAGCCCATCCAAGCCACCGCCACGATGCCGCCGCTGTAGCCGGCGAACCAGCCGTCGACGGCGTCGCTGGTGGTGCCGGTCTTGCCGGCGATATCGCTGCGCCCCAACTTGCGGGTGGCGCCCGCGCCGGTACCCGAACGGGCCACCTCGCGCAGCATGCTGTCCATCACAAAGGCGTTGCGCGGATCGAGCGCCAGGGTTTTTTCGTCGCCGGCGGCGGGTGGCTTGGTCTGCATCAGTACCACGCCCTTGGCGTCGACGATGCGGTCGATCAGGTACGGCTCGACTTGGTGGCCGCCGTTGGCGAACAGCGCATAGGCGCCGGCCATCTGCACCGGCGTGACGGATCCGGTACCGAGCGCCATGGTCAGGTTGCTCGGCTGGCGTGCCGGATCGAAGCCGAATTTTTCCATGAAGTCGTGGGTGTACGACACGCCCAGCGCGCGCAGGATGCGCACCGAGGCGACGTTCTTCGACTGCGCCAGCGCATAGCGCATGGTGATCGGGCCGTCGAACTTGAAGTCGTCATTCTGCGGCGACCAGATCTTGCCGCCGGCCGGCAGTTCCAGTGGCACGTCATTGATCAGGGTGGCCGGCGAAAAGCCTTTTTCCAGCGCCGCCGAATAGACAAACGGCTTCATGGCCGAACCGGGCTGGCGCCACGCCTGCGTGACGTGATTGAACTTTTGCAGGTTGTAGTCGAAGCCGCCCACCATGGCGTGATAAGCGCCCGTGTCGGCGTCGAGCGAGACGAAAGCGGCGGCCACCAGCGGCACCTGGGTAATCATCCAGTTGTCTTTCGCGTCCTTGCTGACCCGGATCACGGCGCCCGGGCGCAGCTTGATGCCGGCCGCCGCCTTGGCGGACAAAGCAGGGGCGGCAAAGCGCAGGCCGGCGCCGGTAATGACCTTGTCTTCGCCGTCGCCGGTGTCGACCGTCACCTTGCCGTTCTCGACATCGGTGACCACGGCGGCGATCAGGCCGTCGCTGTCCGGGCGTTTTTGCAGGGCGGCGTCGATGGCGTCGTCGCGCAGTTCGGCCTCCGTTGGCAGCTCGATAAAGGTTTCAGGGCCGCGGTAGCCGTGGCGCTGGTCGTAGGCGATCACGTTGCGGCGGGTGGAGGCGTAGGCCGCGTCCTGGTCCGCTTTCAGAATGGTGGTGTAGACGCTGATGCCCTTGGTGTAGCTGTCTTCCTTGTACTGCGCGAATACCGCCTGGCGCGCCAGTTCGGCCACGTATTCGGCGTGCGTGTCGAAGCCCTGGCTGCCGCGCGTGTTGTAGCGCAGCGGCTGTGCCAGTGCTTGCCGGTACTGGCCGTCGCTGATGTAATCGAGGTCGCGCATGCGCTTCAACACCAGTTGCTGGCGCGCGTGGGCCCGCTTCGGATTGCTGATCGGATTGTGGCGTGACGGGTTTTGCGGCAGGCCGGCCAGCATCGCCATCTCGGCGATCGACAGTTCGCCCAGCGGCTTGCCGAAGTAGGTCTGCGCCGCGCTGCCGAAGCCGAACGAGCGCTGGCCCAGGTAGACCTGGTTCATGTACAGCTCGAGGATCTGGTCCTTCGACAGGGCCGCCTCGATCTTCAGGGCCAGCATGACTTCATTGAGTTTGCGCGAGGCGACCTTGTCGCGCGTGAGGAAGAAATTGCGCGCCACCTGCATGGTGAGCGTGGAGCCGCCGCCATGGCCAAAGCCGTGGCGCAGGTTCGACATCATGGCGCCGCCGACGCGCACGAAGTCGATGCCATTGTGTTCGTAGAAGCGGCTGTCCTCGATGGCCATCAGGGCCTTCTTCATCATTTCCGGCACCTGCGCGATCGGCACGAAATCGCGGTGTTCTTCGCCGAATTCGCCGATCAATACATTGTCGGCGGTGTAGACGCGCAGCGGTATTTTCGGCTGGTAGTCGGTGATCACGTCCAGCGCGGGCAGCCGCGGTTTCACGTACAGGAACAGGTAGGCGGCCAGCCCGATGGCGCAAGCGAAGGCGGCGCAGCCGGTGAGGAGCAGGCCGCGCACCACGGCGCGGCGGGATGGCCAGGGGAAGCCGGATCGGTTAGCAGTCAAGACAGTCTCGCGTGAGCGTGCAAGGCACGGTGGCAGCGATTATAGACCAAGCGCCTGGCCGCCCGCCTGCCAGGGCAGGGAAAGCAAAAAACCTTTTCAGGGAAACGCGGCTGTGCGATAGTCACGGCTTCAAGAAAATAGCCCGGGCGCCAATCCGGGCTGTTTTGGTTTATAGATAACGAGGAACCTATGGCGAAAGATGCAAACCCGGGCGCGGTCAAACCGTATATTCCGGCCGACGCGCAGCTCCCCGAGATGACCTTCCGCGCGCTGCTGATGGGCGTCATCCTGGGCATGGTATTTGGCGCTTCGTCGCTGTACCTGGTGCTCAAGGTGGGCCTGACCGTCAGCGCCTCGATTCCCGTCGCCGTGATCGCGATCACCCTGTTCGGCCTGGCCAAGAAGGTGGGCGGCAAGGATTCGTCGATCCTGGAAAACAGCATCACGCAGACCGCCGGTTCGGCCGGCGAATCGCTGGCCTTTGGCCTCGGCGTGACGATGCCGGCGATCCTGATTCTGGGCTTTGACCTGGAAATCTCGCGCGTCATGCTGGTCGGCATACTGGGTGGCTTGCTGGGCATTTTGATGATGATCCCGATGCGCCGCACCATGATCGTCGACCAGCACAAGGAACTCAAATTTCCCGAAGGCACGGCCTGCGCCGAAGTGCTGAAAGCGGCCGCCACCGATGAATCGCGCATCGCCGCCGGCGAAAGCATAGCATCCGATTCGGCCGCCGCGAAAGACGCCAAGCGCCGCGCCAAGATCATCTTCGGCGGCTTTGCCGTCGGCCTGCTGTACAAGGTGTTCAATATCTCGTTCAAGGGCTGGAAGGATACGCCGGGCGTCGAATTCGGCGCACCGCTCAAAGCCGGCTCGATCGGCGCCGAGATTTCGCCCGAGCTGCTGGGCGTTGGCTACATCATCGGCCCGCGCATCGCCGCCACCATGGCGGCCGGCGGCGTGCTGTCGTATCTGCTGCTGATCCCGATGATCAAATTTTTCGGCGATAACCTCACCACGGTGCTGTCGCCGGGGACCAAGTTGATCAGCGCGATGGGCGCCGACGATATCCGCAGCGCCTATGTGCTGTATATCGGCGCCGGCGCGGTCGCCGCCGGTGGTCTCATTTCCCTGGTGCGCGCCATGCCGATGATCTGGCGCAGCCTGTCGGCCGGCCTGGCCGGCATCGGCAAGGGCAGCAAGGCCAATTCGACCTTGCGCACCGAGCAGGATATTCCGCTGAAATGGGTGATGATCGGCTGCCTGGCGATCATCGCCGTGATCACGTTTGCCACCCCACTGCACATGAATTTGCTGGGCGCGCTCTTGATCCTGGTGTTCGGCTTCCTGTTCGCCACCGTCTCGTCGCGCCTGACCGGTGAAATCGGTTCCTCGTCGAACCCGATTTCCGGCATGGCGGTGGCCACCTTGCTGTTTACCTGCCTGATCTTTTTGCTGATGGGCTGGACCGGTGGCCGCTACTACGTCACCGCCTTGTCGGTCGGCGCCATCGTGTGTATCGCCGCCAGCAATGCCGGCACCACCTCGCAGGACCTGAAGACCGGCTACCTGATCGGCGCCACGCCGCGCCTGCAGCAGTACGCGATCCTGGCTGGCGCCCTGTCGTCGGCGCTGATCCTGGGCCCGATCCTGCTGAAACTGAACGAGGCCAGCACCGTCTACGTGCCGGCCGCGCAGGTGGCGCCCGGCCTCACGGTCGACGCGTCGAAACTGACGGTAACGGGCGAGCTGCATGGCCCGCAGGCCGAAACCGACCACAATACGTATAAAGTCTGGCAAAAGACCGACACCGTCGGCGGCCCGGCCGGCAAGTACTTCGTCAAGGACGACGGCCAGCTGGCCTACCTGGTCGACCCGGGCATCAACGGCGCCTACAACAAGCGCCCGGACGGCTCGGAAGTCAAAAAATACGATGCGCCGAAGGCCGTGCTGATGTCCTACATTATCAAGGGCATCCTCGACCAGCAGCTGCCATGGACGCTGGTGCTGTTCGGCGTGATGATCGCGGTGGTGCTGGAAATGGCCGGCATCGCTTCGCTGGCGTTCTCGGTCGGCGTCTACCTGCCGCTGTCGTCGACCCTGCCGATCTTTGTCGGCGGCCTGATCCGCTGGCTGGCCGACCGCCGCAACAACAAGCTGGAACACAACGCGAAACTCAATGAGGAAGAGCGCCAGCTGGCGGGCGACCGCAGCTCGGGCGTGCTGCTCGCTTCCGGCTATATCGCCGGCGGCGCGCTGGCCGGCATCATCATCGCCATCACGGCCGGCGTGCTGACCCACTTCGACCAGATGATGGCCGACTGGGCCGAGCATGGCAATCCCTTCTACGCCGGTACCAGCTCGGACGCGCTGTCGCTGCTGCCGTATGCGGTGATCATCGTGCTGCTGTATGTGGTGGCCAGGGAAAAGAAGGCGGACAAGACACGCGATGGTCAATCAGAGTGATTTCCGTAAATGACAATACCAACCGCCCGAATTAAACGGGCGGTTTTTTTTGAGCAGTTTGACGGCCGGAAAGATAAGTGCCTGCTGGGCCGCCGTGCAAGGTACGCAAAAAGATGGATCTTTTTTTTGTCCAGTTTTCTGCGGATTTCCAGGGCATCGGATACTCGAAAGCACGCGGCTTTTAATTTTTCTCGGCTGCTTGCGTTGTTCAGGAGTTTAATATAGTCCTCATTGAGGCCTGTCGCTATGGTGGTGGTGCCATTTTTTTCGCTGCTGAAGAATCGTGCATCATGAAGAGCAAGTAAATTTTTGCGTAGAATGATGCCATTGTTACTCAAGTCAATGCCTTTGTTTTTGACTTCGAGTATATGCGCGGAATTCAAAATGGACGGTAATGTTTTTCCTGAAATGACGCACCCATCGTCTTCCGCGATTATAGCTGCGCGAAATATTTTATCTCTGGCAGCAATCTTTACCATGAGAATCTTACGTTCCATTTCTCTTTGCGAGCGGTAACCATTTTCTGATGCGATTTTCAACGCGCAGAACAAGCAACGCTGTCCGCCGGTAAACAGGCCGGGCTTGTCAATTATCACAGCTTGGGCATGTCGTTCAGCCTAATATCAAATACCACCATCGGCATCGCGCACGCATCGGACCGTCAAGCCTAGCTTCCATGTGCAAAAAACTTTGCGTTTCGCAAGAAGACTGAATCAGCATATTTTTTATTTTTTTATTTATTAATTTTATTTCTTATCCTTGCCGGCTACGTCGCGAATGCCCACATGCCGTACCACACGCGTATTTCAGGGAGATTTGCATGTCCAAAGAAAGCGCATTCATTCAACGATGGCAGCGTCACGTGAAGGCGATCCAGGCTGGCTTGCGCGAAGGGCGGCGCAGCAGCCGCATCGGTGCCATGCCATCGCTCGTGCATGACGCCGGCAGCAAGCACCGCATCGAAGTACGCCTTGATGTGCAATGGGTCAAAGGCGCGATGTCGGGCGTGGCCGATCTGGTGCTGGCGCGGCAGAATCCGGCCCAGGGTTTTACCATCGTCGAAAAGGACGGACGAGAATCACTGAGTGTGGATAACCTGCAGCGAACCGGCGGTCCCGACAGCATCTATATCGACGGCGTAGCTTTCAAACTCAGGCCCAATGACAAGCTCAAGGCCGGTGCCATGCACAGGGTCGACATCACGATGGCCGGCCGTGGCGGCTACGAGAGCAAGATCGTGCTGCAGCTCGACAGCGCGGCGCTCGGTCCCGTCATGGCCGAGTCAACGCTGAGGCGCAGCGCCGAGCCCAACATGACCCTAGAAGAAGTGTCGCGCGAGAGTGCCCACTTCGCCGGAGCCTCCGGCGGGCCCATCGTGTTTGCCGCCACTGCGGCCACGGGTGACGCCGGACCTTCGCTGGAACTGTATTTCGACAACGCCCAGCCGGGCCGCGACGCCGTCTGGCGTGCCTCGCTGGTGGTGGCGGAGCGTTTCAACATGGACAGCGACGGCGCCCCGCAAATAAAGCGGGCTACCCACATCACCCATGCACCATTCATGGTGGCGCAGATACTGGCGCCCCGCTTCGATCCGGAGAGCGGCACCATCCTTGCGCAATGGAACAGCGACGACCCCGACGGCGCTCAATGGCGTTTCGCCGTCGAGACGGTCGACCTGCACCTGATGGCACAATCGATTGGCGAGAGCATGGTGCGCGGCCGCCGCTTCAATGAGGACGGCAAGAACGGCCTCGATCCGGACAAACCCGTCAACTCGCGCTTTTCACGCGCCACCGACATCAGCGTGCGGCCGTCGCGCAAAGTACGGCGTTACTCCGTGCATCCGGGCGATATCCAGTCGGTCCTGAAAGACGCCCAGTTACAGAAACTGGTCAGCGAAATGGTTTATCCGCTCGAGTTCACTTACCAGCGTACGCCGCAATCGAAGCGCGACATCATTGTTTCGGAACTGGGCCAGTCGCTGGGCCAGCCGCCCATCTCGCTGCCGCAGCCCAAGATCGACCTGAAACGAGCCTTGGGCGAATCGATGAGCGCCTTGCTGGCGCGCTGGTACCTGGAAGATGACGATGCCAAGGCGGCCTTGCCGGCATTGCGCGCACTGTATGTCAGGCAGCGTGCCCGCCACCTCGCCAATCGGGCCAATTTCAACCATCGCATTGCACACTATCGCGTGCTCGACGCGGCGCGCCCGGAAGGGCCGCTTGATCTGGCCGAAGGCGTTACCGCCCGGCTGCGCAGCATGAGCGTGCCCCTGACGATAGCGGCTCCAGCGCCCGCAGCCGAGACGGCCATTCCCGCAACCGGTGACATGCTGGAAATGACGGGCGAAGGCGCGGCCCCGGTTTATTCACTACCGCTGGGTATCAACCTGACGCCGCAGGCGGCGCTGGCCCTGCAGCATTTCGTGCCGCAGGACGATGCAGGACAAGAGCAGGCGCGCAGCATGCCGATCGGCCTGGTCAACATGATCGAATTTGCCTCCGAACTGCGGGCGGTACTGGCGGCACCGGAATCGCGCGAGGTCCTGATCGGTGAATTGAGCCTGTCAGTGCTGGGCGCCACGGGCACCATCAAGGCGGCGTTCGACGAAGGTCGCACGGTGTTCGAGGCGGAGGTGGCCGATGGCCAGCTAACGCGCTCGATCAAGACCCGGGTGGGGCGCATCGGCGTGGCGTGGAACCGCGCCATCCACGTCATCGTGTATGAACGCAGCACGGCACCGGGCGCGCAGTTCAAGCATGAGCAGCCTGCCTTGCTGGGCTGGCCGGTGCCACGAAAAATGCAGGAGTACATCGAGATCCTCGAACCGCTGCGCCTGTTCGGCAGCGAGGCGACGGCGCCGGAAAACCGTTGCGCCTGCCTGCACTCCTTCGGCTTCGCCACCCGCCGCATTTATGTCAATGGCGCCTGGGGGCGCGACCTTGATGGCGGCTATGAAATCCCTCTGTTCAATCCCAACGACACTTCCGGCTTTTATTCCAGTCCCTGGTTCGGTCCCCTTGCCGAAAGCGGCAGTGGCGAGCAGGTGCGTCACTGGCACGACCATCCGCAAGACATGGTTTTTTATACGAGTACTGTCGCCGGCGCGGGTGCCGATACCAACGCCTGGCCGGCGGTGACTGGCGTCGATGCCGACCTGGCGCCGTCGTTCGGCAATATCGCCACCGCCATGCGGGCGTCGGCGCTCGACAATCTGAAACATAAAGTCATGCCCTCGTACCATATGGGTGCCGCCGACAATCCCCGTTTCGCCATGCGGGTGCGCGCCGACGGCCCCTCCAACATCACTCACGGCCGCGGCACCGACAAGCTGGTCGCGCCCATCACCAGTTTTCATATCGAGCGCACCGCCGCCCGTTCGCGCCTGTCATTCGAGGCTGGCCACCCGCTGGCATCGCTGCTGGACGGCGCCACGCCGCTGTGGCATAGCGTCAAGGCGGCGGCAGAAGTCAACAGTGTCGAAGCTGTCATCGCCCGCATCGACAGCGATGCCCGTGCACTACTCGACAGCTTTGGCACATTGGCGGACCTAACAGCGTCCTGCGGTGTCGTCAAGAGCAAACTCTGCGAGGCGGTGAATGGCCTGTTCGACGAGGCGCTGGCGCGGGTTGGCCATGGTCTCGATGGCGCGCTGACCGCTATTGACGACGATGCGTTGACGCAACTGGTGCTGGAGCAATCACAACAGATCCGTAAGGCACTGGGTAACAGCATCGGTGTGCCGGCGGCGCTGTTGCAGGCGGCCTGCGAGCACGCCGTGCTGGTGGTTGACAGCATGCGTGAACGGGCACGCCAGCTGCAAGACGAGGTCATCGCGCCTGGCTCGGCCAGCGCTGTCGTGCTCAAGCGGCTGGTCGACGACCAGCTCGGCATGGGCTTGTCGACCTTGTTGGAGCGCGCTGCCGCTACCCTGAACTGCCCGCTGGCGCTGGTTGGCCAGGTCACCGGCACATTGACAAGGGTGCGGCAGACTTTGACGGCGCAGCTTGAGCAGATGACAGCGTCCACCGACGAGCTGTTCGGTAGACTGCAGGCCATCCGCGACGGCGACGCAGCGCAGTTATATGGCAACGCCATCGGCTGGATCGACCGGGCGCCGGCCGACTTCGACAAATTACTGCAACAGTATGACCATGCGCTGGATGTCCTGCGCAAGATGGCGCTACCCGAGTCGATGGCGGCGCTGCGCAACGCCCGCGAACAATGCGTGCGCGCCATGCTGGGTGGGCGCAGCTGGCTGTTCGAACAGCGCGCGCAGTTGCCGCAGTTGCGCGGCGATATTACAAAGGCAGGCAGCACCGCCCACGACGCCATTCGCGCTGCGCTCGATACCTTCATGCTGATACCGTATGTCCAGTCAAAAGTCGCTCTGGCGGCGGCAATGGCGGCCGCCGACGCCGCCCTGCAGGGTCTTGCCGATGCCGTCGCGCCGGCCGGCGCGCAACTGAGCGCGGCGCAGCGTGCGATCAGGCAAACGGCGGACGAGGTCAACGTGCGTATTGGCGCGGCGCTGGCGACAATCGAGAACATCGTCAACAAGACCTTCGGTTCGCTTGGCGCCGCCAAGGCCGAGCTGGATGGTGCTTTACTGGCCCTGCGAGCGAAGGTCGGCAACGTGAACCAGAGCGCCGCAGCGGAGCTCGTCGGTACGCACCGCGCGATGGTGGACGAGGCCGAGCGTCGACTGGCGGTCGCGGTGGGCGGCCTGCAGCAGCCTTTGCGGCTGCTGCAGATCAGTGTGCGCGATAGCTTGCAAAGCGGTGCGGGCACCTTGACGGCGCAGCTTCAGGCGCGCCGCCAGGCTATCATCGGCATGATCGACGCTCTGGATTGCGCCGATTGGGACCGGCTGCGCGGCGAGATCAAACACACCGTCCATGCCCTGGTCAACGATGCCCGCAACCACCTGGCCGACACGGCGGCGAATCTGCTTGACGCAGATACCCGGTACCGCATGGCAGCGTTGAAAAATGAGGTCGAGACCAAGGCGGCGCAATTGATGGGCGAAGCCAAACAGGCTTGGGACGAGGTGGCGCCACGCGCTGGCCAGGCCATCAAGCTGGTCAAAATGCTGTCGGAGCCGCCCGAGCTGCCGCACATTACCATCAACACGGCGCGCATAGAGTATGTGCTCGATGACGTCAAGGCGCAGATCGAAACCTCTCCCTTCGTTGCCCGCCTGCGTGAGGCCGAAGCAGGCTTGAACGAGCTGGGCATCGCCAACCCCTGCCGCGCCCTCAATGCCGGCATGATCCTCGATAATATCGACGGCGCCCAATTCAATGACATCGTCAAGAATCTGGTCATCAAGTTCGAGGCATTTTTTAAAAAATTTCAGCTGCGCTCCTTTCCCAGCAACGCCATCAAGCTGTCGCACCACGTCGACGAGAAGCAGCGGCGCGCCGAGGCCAAGGCGGAAATTCACCACCAGTTTTCCAGCACCGAGCAGTTGTTCGACATCGCCTCATTCAGCCTGGATATACGAAAGCCGCAGATCGACGCCACCAGTGACTTTAGCATCGGCGCAAACGAAGCGGGCAAGGCGCGTACCAGCGCAACCTTCGGCGGTGACTGGCTGCTCAATTTCGGTGGCCAAAACCTGGTGGAATTCCAGGATGCGCAGCTGCAATACAACGACAGCAGCGGTTTCAAGTTCGATCTGGACGCCCGCAAGGTTAAGATGGCCAAACCACTCGAATTCATCGCCACTGTGTTCAAGTCGATGATGCCGGAGTTGCCTGACACCGTCAAAATTCTCAAGGACGACAAAGGCATGCCGATCGGTGCCCGCATCGAGCAGAACAATGCCATCGGCCCCTTCGATACCGGCGCCCTGTACATCGGCGAGACGGTACTGGGCACGGGTTTCGGCGTGCTGCTCGAGCAGGGCGGCATGAAGATTGACACTTGCTTCAACGTCGGCGACGTCGCTTCGCCGGTGTTCATGCAGATCGGCATTTACGGCGGCGGCGGCTGGCTGACGGCGCGCGCCCATGCCGAAGTGATCAACGGCGCCCTGGTACCGGGCTACTCGGCTTCGATCGGCGTGTCGCTGGGATCAGCGCGCTCGTTCACCCTCGCCGGCGTGGCATCCGGCACCTATGCCATACGCGTTTTTGTCGAAGCGACCTTTCAATCGAGCGGCGGCAATTCCTTTATCGCCGGCCTGTCGGTCAACGGCTCGGCGCGCATTCTCGGTTACCTGAATGCCTACCTGATGCTGTTGCTGCAGGTCGAGCACAAGGGGGGCAGCATGACCGGCAGCGGCCAGCTCGACGTCGAGATCGAAGTGTGCTGGTGTTACTCGGTGCGGGTGTCCCGCAACGTCCAACAAACAATGTGAGGTTGCGATGCCGCTCCGACAATTTGCATGGATGATTCACTGCAACGATGAAGGCCTCGGAAATGGCCGCTGGCAGGCCTCGGTGAACTGGGTGATGCCCTGGGGCGCCGACGATGGTGCCTCCTGGCACGCCAGCATGGCCGCAGCCAGCACGGTAACTGGCAGCTGCGGCGAGACGGTCGCCACGGAAGTGGGCGATCTGCTGTGGCCCTGGAAAATGCATCTGAAAGACTGGTACGTCGTCCACGACCATGACGGCGCTCCGACGCTCGTGCAAGTGCCGGTGCTGCATGCCAGCATAGCCGTCGACAAGCTGGGCGTACAACACAAGATAGAGCAGGAAATCAGGCACAAAACCGCTCACTGCCCGACGCCGTTTTCGCTCGATCCGGCCTGCCTGCACGATCCCAAGTGGCCGGATCGCAGCAGCTTGCCGCATGCTTTTGCACCCTTGACCCATCTGCCTGCCCCGGTGGCGCAAGATATTCTGGGCCTGGTGACGGTGGTGCAGTTCGATAAAGCCGTGCGCAGCGGCTGCCGGGCGCTGGTGCCGGCGTTCACCGTGGAGACACGCACTGGCGCCTTGTATTACAAGCCTGAAGGCGTGGTTTTGCAGGATGGGATTTTCACGGTGCCGTATGCGGCCACCACGGATACCGGCGTTGCCGTAGCGGGCAGTTTTCAATTTCAGATCATCACCGAAGTAATGGTTTGCGCGCCGGACGACGAGGCGTTGCTATCTGTCGAATGCCAGTTGCACGGTGCCGAACACGGCGACATCGGCGCGCGCGAATCGCTGGTGGCACGCGCTTTCGCGCCGCTCGAACTGGTATCACGCAGCATCGATGTCATCGCAAAAGAAGCCGCCAACCTTCCGGCATCAACCATCCCGCACAGTGCGGCGACACTGCTGCTGCAAATCTTCGGTTGTGGCGAAATTCGCCAGGACAGCGTCGCACGTCCCGCTATGGATGCCACGGTACGCCACGTCATGGTGTGGGAGCGTCTCGACGGCGGCGGCAAGGAACAGCGCGCGCAGCAGCTGCTCGATTTTATTGAGCGCGTTCCAATGAGTGCGATGCGCTTGCAGAACCTGCGGCAAAATATCGACAATGCTCATGAATTGTCGCAGCAGAGCAGGGATGCGCTGGCACCGCTGGCGAATCAGATCGCTGCGGCGTTGCCGGCCGCGCCGTTTACCAGCGAGGCGGGGCGTGCAATGATCGCCGCTGCGGCCGCCTTGCTGGCGTCGCAAGATGCCCGCCAGCTGTGGGCGGCCTGGTTGGCAACGCTGGCCGTGGAATTCGGCGGCGAACCCAATGCCCCGGGTTTCTGGTGCAAGGGCGGCAACTTTGCGGCGTGGCAGCGAAAGCTGTATGCCGTCATCGACGAGCACGCTGCGGCAAGCCTGCTGGCCAATCCGCAGCTGTTAGCCCTGGCGCAGCTGCGCGCGCAGTACGTCGCCAGGCCGGACACGCTCACCGAAGCGGCCGTAGAGGAACTCGCGGCCCGGTTTGCCGACCTGGTGTCGCGCATGCTGACGACACCGGAGACCCCTTCGCTAGCGGCAGCCCTGAACCAGCAGGCCAGGGTTCAAATGTGCAATCTGCGCTCAGGGCTGAACGCCAACGATGGGAACCAGGCCTTGCAACCTTTCGGCGACGACCGCGAGCTGACCGTGGCGCTGCGAATCAACCACGGCGACGGCGGGCACGGCAAACGGCAGCTCCGTGGATATTCGATCGCCATCGCCGCTGGCTACCACCGGCCCCAGCAGGAATTCGATTGGCAATGGCTGACCAGTGTTGCTCTACAGGTACGTGACGGCAGGGCTTGGTTATCACTGGAAAATGGCGGCGGCCCGGTGGCGATGCCGGACACTGTAGGTGCGACCAGGGTCAACGGGCGAGACGTGGTGACGTTCAACTATGCCGGCCTGCCGCTGGTGGGAAGTCTGAACGCCCTCGACGAGGCCGAGCTCGACCCGGACGGTACCGACGCGCTGGATTTTTATTGGCCACATGGGCAGGAGCACGAGCGGGTCCCGCACTCCTGGCCGACTCCCCAACTGGCCTACGGTCTGCGCTATTTCACCATCGCCGCACCCATCGGCAATGCCGGCCGTATCCTCGATGCCAGGCATGCCGCGGCAGACGACGACCGCAAGCTCCGTGCACTGACCGAGGCGATGTTCGATCATAAGACCGCCAGCGTCTATCTGTGCCGGGTGGCGCCAGGGGCACCGGTGATTTCCCTGCAGGACGAAGAGGCCTGCAGGGGCTACGAACTGGCCGACGAAAGCCGCACCAGGGCATATCTGAACGGCTTGCCGGCGCTGGCTGACGGCGAGCAGCAGCGGATTGCCCTGATCCGGCCAAGCGGTGGCGCCTGGCGGGCAGGCCGCGACAACCTTGCTCTGTCGATCCGCGCGCCCGACGGCACGCCCAACGTCGTCGAGCGCTGGATACAAGCCGACTGGGCACAATGCGTAGGCGCCGCCAGCAGTGGTGTCAATCCTGTAACTGATCCTGCTGTCGACGGGCTTGATAAAGATGCCATCCTAGAACGCCAGACTATCTTTCGCGCCTTGCTCAAGCCGCCCACCAAGGCGGCACAAGCGGCGCGCTCGCGGCCACGGCCGGGCCTGAAAGCGGAGGTCGAACTCGAACGCCGCAAGGCCTGGCCACGCCATCCAGCGGTGCGCGCCTTCGGTATCGTTGTCACCCTGTTCAATCCGGATGGTAGCTTGCAGGGCACCACGCAGCGCTTGCTCGCGCCGGCTTGCCAGGCCGTTCACGGTTACCTGGCCCATGGCGTCGTCAAGATCGCAGCCGGTGCGGCGTCCACTGTCGGCACTGGTGGCGGTGCCACGCTGGGCTTGACTCTGGCGCCCGGCTGCTACGCCAGAGTCGACGTCTGTTCGCTGGCGCCCGAGGAATTTTTCAGCGGTCCGCCGGGCCTTGCCAGGATGGGCGACCTGCCCGCAGTGTCCGCCTGGCTGGAGAAGGGGCACCATTACCGTGGTTTCGCGGCGTCGACGCACTGGGTCGAATGCCTGCCGGCACCACTGTCCAGCGCCCAACGTACGGCGCTGCTGATGCAGCTTAACGCCAGCTTCGGCTTGCGCCCTGACGTCAACCATGTGGTGGCGGAAATCGCCGGAGTGACGGCGATCGAGGCAGACTGGCTCAAAGGCTTCGTGGTGCAGCATCACGAGTGGCACTGGACCGGCTACCCGGTAGCGTTTCCGCGGCCCGTATCCGGTCTGCCCAGTTTGCTCGACTGGGCCGAGCCGTTCATGGGCACCGAATCGCTGCGCGGCTCAATGGTCAACACCCTGGCTACTCGCGTCAATGCCAGCCGGCACTGGCATACGGGTGGCGCAGGCCAGCCGCAGCAGCTCGCGTGCGTCAACCTTCCGTCGGATCGTGGCGCCAAATACCTGGCCTTCGTGCTGCGCCCCGTGCGCAGGTTCGACCGCTGGCTCGAACGCTGGACGCAATTCGACAACGCCATCCTTGGCAAGGGCTTGCTGCTGGAAGCGAAGTTGCGCTGGGACGATCCGGCCCTGCGCCTGGCGCCGCCGGACCTGAAGGCGGCGGTGCCCCTGGTACGCACCTTCGCGGCCAATGGCGAGCATGGCGGCAATGGCGGCGTCGCCATTACCGCCAACGGTTGTTTGCTGTGCCTGCGCGACGTGTTGTACCGGACTGACGAGATGGCGCGTTTTGGTGGCGTCAGTGAGACGATCGAGGTGCAACTGGAAGAGACCCGTCTCAGCGAAGTCTTCGAAATCGGCCCCAACGGCGCCTTCCATGCCGCTCCCCGGTGTGATGCCGAGGGCCTGACCCTGCCTTATTCCAGGCTATTTGCAAAAAATGGCGATGTCGCCGCTGGCGACGCTGTCCCCGATGGCCAGCTTGACTGGCGTCTGGTGGCGGATCGGCCATTCGGCCTGTCAAACGATCTCGACCGCAACGCCAAAGTGGCGCAGACGGCCCTGATCGTTCGGGTGGACGGCTGCGACAGCGCGAACTACTGGGTGATGGCCAAGGTCAAGCTGCGCCGCTTGTATGATCCCGATCCTGGCTGGACCATCCCGGCATCGGTGCCGGCCGATACGCAGCAGCCCGGTGCCTGGAGCCTGGGCCGGCGTGCCGAGGGCGACGACTGGATTCCTCACGATTTTTGTGTCGAGCTGCCGGACGCCAAGACCTTGAAAACTTTGCAACTGGTGCCGGGGCCGATGCTGGTGCTGCCTGCGTCCACCGCATTGCGCCCCTCTTTGCGTACCCGCTATCTGTGTAGCTGGCACAAGGGTCCATGGGCCGACAACGACCAGTCGTTGTGGGGCCTGCAAGTACAGGTGCAGCAGTTGTACGCAGACAAGCAGCAGTGGCACACCACACTGAATTTTTCGCCCTACGAAACCTGTGACAAAAACAAGCCGGTGGATATCAAGGATCCGGCACCGGCCTCGCTGCGGCTGGATGCCGGTGTGCAGCTTGGCAAAAACATCGTCAGCCGCCTGTTGGTCAGCGACTATTCGGCACCGCATTGGCTGACCTTCATCGGCATGCCGTTTCGTCACGTGGCCTTGGCCGGCGAAGCTTATTGGCTCACCGAAAACGGCGACAGTCTGAAGCTGATGCGCGCCAACCGTGCCTCAGGCAACCTCGACGGACGGCAACAGGGCGAACAGGTATCGCGTGACTTGCTATTGCTGCCGATGTCGCCGGCCGATTTCGGCGCGGGAACGCCTGAACGGCGCATCGAGGCGGAAAGCAATTCGTTTCATCTGTTGCTGCTGTTTAAGCCAATTGACGATGTGACCACCGCAGGCATCGGCATGCCACTGGGCCAACTGGCCCGTGTCTACAAGCCGCGGCGGAAAGCCATCGACGCTGGCCACCCATACCCGCAACTATGGTTCGAGCGTTTAACGGCGCCATCGCTCGATTCCACGGCCATGCCAGGTGATTGCACTGCTTATATTTACCGCTTTCACCGGCCGCACGATACCGGCCTTACCCAGTTCACCAGCTGGGAACAGCTGGAAACAGCCATGTTTCCGACCAAGGATGCCTTCGGCATGGGGCAGGAAGCGACGGTGCGCTGGACGCCAGAATATGTGGGGCCGTTGGGCGTGTACGCCGCTGACAAATGGCCGGATGAGATCGCCAGGCCGGCGGCGATGGCTGGCCAGCTTATCGAGATTCGCCTGGTGGCCGAGCAAATGACGTCCGACGGCAAGCCGGATGGCAAGACCAGCAACAGTATCGAACTGCTGATTGACCCGGCGATCGGCTGGCGCTTCAAGGCCCGCAACGATCCCGGCGATATCTTCCCGGCCTTGGTGAGCGGCAGTTGCCAAGCAGGCGACAGCCTGGAGCTGATGCAGGCAGGCGGACGCTTGCTGGCCAGATTGGAGGGCTGGCAGACGATTGCCGGCCCAGAAAAGGCGGCCGAGACCCTATACGCCATTCTGTTCGATGAGCAGGGCAGGCGCTTGCAGCGGACATTTACATGGTCACCGCTGCAGTGAAATCAAAGAACTCGCCGTCAGGCCTTTTACCATGCCAACCTACATAAAGAATGAAATTGATTAATATTTCCTTAAAGATGGCAATGATGCCTGTATATCGACACCGCAGCACGATTTCCGGCAGGTACTGAAAATTCCATGCTTTTAGCGCTCAGTTCATCTGCCTGAGCGACCGGCGACGGTGCATTGAGAGAAACCGCTCAATCGACGCGATCGCAATGCCAACTTAGGTCTCCATCCGGAAATGTTCCCAAGGTGCTTGTTTTACTCCCGGAGCCCGAATCATTCGGCTTGGTATCGCTATTAAATGCATCGAGCGTCACGTTGCCTCCTCCTCCAGGGCCTGTGCGTAGTACCACACCATTGTCGCCAAATGTTGCTTTGCCTGCGCTTGTTCCGAGCGCCCCTTCCTCACTTTCAAAAGAATCCGAGAATGGTAATGGATTAATTGAATCGATGATCTTGACTTGTGTTGTTGATCCATCCGATGCAGATAGTGTGACATAGTAATCAGTAGACATCGCAACTCCTCGTTTTCAAGTTGAAAATTTACATTGTTTTTGAAATTTACATTACATGGTAATGTAAAAATTATCTTAAAATGATAATCAAAAAAACATTGCGGAATAGGTCAATGTCGTGCCATTTTTACGTATTATATGAACTCAAATGCCAAACACCTTCAGCACCGCATCCGTGAACCCCTCGAACCAGCTGCCCACCTTGCCCGGCTGCTTGCCGTGGCGCGGGGTTTCTTCGTACAGGTAGATGCCGTCGCCATCGAAACGGTCGTTCAGCAGCGCCTGCTGGCCGCGCAGGTAGGGGATGAATGTTTCGCTGCGCGTGGTCGAGTACAGCACGCCGGTGGAAAAGCCCAGGGTGGCGGCCTGGCTGATGCTGCGGCCCTGGCCGGCGGGCTCCATGCGCACGCCGCGCGTGCCGCGCACGATCAGTGTGACGGGGCCGCGAAAGACGATAAAGCGCAGCTGCAAGGTCAGCCAGGCATGCAGGCTGGCCAGGCGCCAGTGGCTGCTGATGGCGGATTTTTGCTCGCCATGAAAAACCAGGCCCACCAGGCCACGCGGTTGCAGTACCAGCGCCGCGCCTTTTGGCAGGTGCAGCAGCGCCACTTCCATCAAGGGGGCGTCGCTGGCCGACAGCGTCACCGATGCGCTCTGCGTGCTGGTGATGCGGGTCAGCACCGCCATGCCGGCGGCCAGGCTGGTCAACGGATACGACCAGTCCAGCAGCCACTGGGTGCGCTTGCGGCTGCCGCTTGGTGACGATTGCAGGTAGGCCGGATGGATTACCATGCTGTCGCCCGGTGCCAGCGGCACGGCCAGCGAGACGCCGGAGAGGCGCGACTGGCCAGCCGATGGCAACGGTACGCTGGCCTCGTCCAGATGCAGTTCATGCGCGATCGACAAGGGCTTCAAGCGCGACGCCAGCGGCGCCAGCACAAAGTAAAAAAAGGCCTTGATGGCAAGCGGCGTCAGGATGGCGGACAGCACCAGCAGGGCGGCGGTGGGGCCGTAGTCCGACAGCAATTGACGCGCAGCGCGCCAGACGTTGTTGCGCAGCTTGCCATCGAGGCGGGCGATTTCGCCGGCCAGGTCCTGTAGCGCGAGGTCGAGGCGTTCCTGGTCGATCTGGAACGGGCCGGGGGCGGTGCCGGACGGTAGCGCCAGTACGCGTGCCTGTTGTGCCGCGTGGCGCCGGTAGGCCTCGAGATTGGCGGCCCGCAAGCTTGTTTCGGCTGTCTGCAGGGCGGCCATCGCCGCCTGCTCGGCGCTGCCCGGCAGGTAAATTTGCAATGGATGGGCCTGCCGCAAGCGCTGTTGCCTTGCCAGATTGTCCTGCAGCAGCTGATAAGCGCGCTGGTGTTCGCGATGCAGGCGCTCCAGCGCCTGGCGCGCGTTTTCCGCACCCAGCGCGGCGCGCAGCGCTTGCAGCCAAGCGCGTTCCTGTTGCAGCAGTTCGACCTCGATGCGGCGTTCCGCCTGGCCGGCAATGGCATTGCCCAGCCCGGCCGTATCGGACAGCGCCAGGCCGAAGGAAAAAGAGGGCGGCGCCTGCCGCAGGTCGAGGTCGATCCGGGCCAGGCGGGCCAGGATGGCGTCGTCCGAGGCACGGCGCAGGCCATTGATGCGCGCCTGCGCAGCCAGGCCCAGCGTTTGCCTTGCCGCGCCAGTCTGGCGTTCGGCGCCGCGCATGGCGTCGAGCCGGACCTGGTCTGCCTTGAGCTGCCGCGCTTGCTCCAGCAGCACGTGGCCGGTGGCGAGCAGGGCGACGAACAACAGGAACTGGAACAGGTGGCGGCCGAGAAAGCGCAGCAGGGAAGAGAGAAGAGTGCGCAATGGTCGACGGAGGGCGGCGGCGCCTGAAAGTGGTTCGGGGAACGCTCCACATGGAGCATTCCCCGATTCTACAACAGCGGCGGCGTTGCAGCGCTTACGCTGACGCCGCTGCTCAGGCGCGGTGCACCATGGCGTCGTTGATCGCCTGGATTACCTGGTTGACGTAGTTGCGGTCCTTGGTCTTGAGGGCCCGCGTTTCACCCGAGGAAGTGGCCAGCAGCACATGGTAGATCGGTTTGATCAGGAAGAGCACAGCCAGGCCCGCCGCCAGCGCCATCACGCCAAACATGAAGTTCCCGCTTGCCATGACGCCCAGGCCGATCAAGGCAATGATCACGCCCATTGCGCGTGGCGGTTTCTGCTCGAACGGCTTGACCGAGGTCACGTTGCGCATCGCGTAGGTCTGGCCGTTGCTGATGAAGCGGGCATTGGTGACCTTGACATCGCCTTGTTCAAAAAAAGTGCGCTCTTCCATGGGATTCCTGTCGTAATAAAAAGATGATTATTGTTGCATTTCAACAATCTTTTACTATACACAGGTGCCAAGTACAAATACTCACACATTGTCACAAAAAGCGGGCATAGAACATTTTAGTTTCTCCGCTGGCCTGGGCTTTCAGCTGCCTTACGCGCCGTCGGCGTCGGCACAGCACTTCTTGTATTTCTTGCCGCTGCCGCAATGGCAAGGGTCGTTGCGGCCGGTTTTCGGCACGTCGCGCAAGACCGTGCTGCCGGCCTGGCTGTGGGCCTGGCTTTTCAGGTGGCGCTGGCGGGCCCAGGCTTCGTTGATGGCGATCACCGACGGAATCACGCCATCCATAGCCGCTTCGGCCGCTTCGTCGTCCAGTTCCGTGGCCACGGCCAGGTGCCTGAACGGTGCCAGGTATGCGGGGTGGCTGACAGCCAGGGCCGCCCACTGCGGCTTGTCCAGCGCCGTGCCGAGCAGGAAGCCGGCGCACCAGCCGGGCACGCTCCATTCGGGGCCGCATTCGTAGATCGGCTCGAAACTGTTGGGATCTTTTGCCAGCCATTCGACCATATAGTCGAAGTGGCGCTGCGCCAGAGCTTCGGCGCGCGCGGTGTCTGCGGTCTCCAGTGTCGAAACTTCAGTGCCTGCGGCTTTGTCCCAGATCCACGGCAGCCACTGGCTGCTGGCCAGCTGGTTCGGGCTCAGCGCCGCGGCGGTAATCAGGCCTTCCAGCATCGACACGTCCATCGCGCGTCCTGCGAGCGCGGGCATGGCCAGCAAGGTATCGAGTTCGGCGTATTCGTCGTCGGAAAGAGGGGAGGTGGTGGAGATGCTGGACATGGGTTTCGTTGTGTAGTGATAAGAGTTGGCGGTATTGTACCGCTCGTCACAAAGGGCCAGCGTTATGCCGGGCGAGAAAATCTTGCTTCAGGCCGAACTAATGCGGATCGCGAAAGTCATAAACCTGACAAGCTTGCCAATCTGGTAAAGGCCGCCGTAGCGCTTGTGTGCGACGGGTTTTCATTATCAAGGAGATCAACCATGCTGAATCGAATCGTGACGGTCGCCGCGCTTGCCGCGGGTGGAATTTTGTTGTCACAGCAACTGAAAAAAACGCAGGGCCGCGGTGCCAGCGGCAATTCATCGGTGGAAGAGTCGATCGAGGTCAACCTGCCTTTGAGCACGGCTTACAATCAATGGACGCAGTTCGAGGATTTTCCACAGTTCATGGAAAGCGTGCACGAAGTGCGCCAGCTCGATAACAAGCGTCTGCATTGGCGTGCCGACGTGGCCGGCAAGGAAAAGCAATGGGATGCTGAAATTACCGAGCAGGTGCCCGACAAACGCATCGCCTGGCGCAGCGTCAACGGGGTGCGCAACAATGGCGAGGTGCGCTTCGAGAAAATATCCGATACGGCCACCCGCATTATTCTGAAGATGGATTACCAGCCCGAAGGCATGGTGGAACAGCTGGGGGACGCACTTGGCGCGGTACGCATGGAAGCACGCGGCAATTTGCAGCGTTTCAAGGAGCTGCTGGAAAGCCGCGGCAAGGAAAGCGGCGCCTGGCGCGGCAGCATCGCGCAGCATTGATTGATGTTTGACTGATGAAATAAAAAACGGCGGCCCGCAGGCCGCCGTCCGGTTGAGGCGCTGCGTGATTATTTCACGCCGTGCATCAGCTTGTTGATCAGCGGTGCGATCAGGAACAGCACCACGCCGGCGCCCAGCAGGGACCAGAAGCCGAAGGTGTAGCCGGCCAGTGCCGACTGGGCCGACATGCCGCTCTCGCCGCTGACGTAGCTGGCGAAGATGCCCGACAGGTTGTTGCCGATGCCGGTCGACAGGAACCAGCCGCCCATGCCCATGCCGACCAGGCGTACCGGTGCCAGCTTGGTGACCATCGACAGGCCGATCGGTGACAGGCACAGCTCGCCGATCGACTGGATCACGTAGACCATGAACAGGGTCCAGAACGGGATCTTGTTGTCGGCGCCAACCAGGCTCGACAGTGCGAAGATCAGCAGGCCGAAGGCAACCGCGTTACCCAGCAAGCCCAGGCCGAATTTGCGCGGGATCGACGGGTTGACGTTGTGGCGCGCCAGGAACACCCAGACGGCGGCGATGATCGGTGCGAAGACGATGATGGCCACCGAATTGACGCTCTGGAAGTAGGCGGTCGGGAAGATCCAGAAGCCCAGGTCGCGGTTGACGATGTTCTCGGCCAGGAAGGTAAACGAGCTGCCGGCCTGTTCGAAGAACATCCAGAACAGGATATTGAAGGCGAAAATCACCAGCATGGCGATGGTCTTGTCACGCGCGACCTTGCCGTTGCGAATGCCTTCGATCATCAGCATGATGGCCAGGCCGACGAACAGCACGGTCAGCACGATCTGCAGGTTGGCGGCGCCAACGGTCAGCAGGAAGTACATCACGGGAATCACGGCCAGGCAACCGAGCGCCACCCACACCACGCGCATCGGATTGGCCGCCTGCGCTTCCGGTGCGCCGATGCCCTTGAGCGCGTTGCGGCCGATATAGAACCACACCAGGCTGATCAGCATGCCGACGCCGGCTGCCATGAATACCACTTTGTACGACGGCATGCCGCCGGTGCCAAAGATCGATTCGGCCAGCCATTGCGTGAACACGGGAGCGATCATGGCGCCCATGTTGATGCCCATGTAGAAGATCGTGAAGCCGCTGTCGCGGCGTGGATCGGCGGTCGTGTACAGCTTGCCGACCATGGTCGAGATGTTCGGCTTGAACATGCCGTTACCGACGATCATGGTAGCCAGGCCCAGGTTGAAGATATCCTGGTTTGGCACGGCGATGCAGAACAGGCCGGCGGCCATGAACACGGCGCCCAGCAGGATCGAGCGCTGGTAGCCGATCACGCGGTCGGCGATATAGCCGCCGAACAGGGCGCCGGCATACACCAGCGCGAGGAAGGAACCATAGGTAAGGTTGGCCGCAGCCTGTCCCGACGCATCGCCACCATGGAACTGGGCAACGATATACAGGACCAGCGCCCAGCGAACTCCGTAGAACGCGAAACGTTCCCAGAATTCAGTCATGAACAACATCCACAGTGGGCTAGGATGGCCCATGATCTGCTTGAACTCGGGAATTACGGCTTCCTTGTTGGGCGTAGTCGCACCGCTCATGCGGTTCCTCCTGAAAATTATTATAGTCAATCGATAAAACAACCATATGGAAGACTGCGCACGGCCCGCACTCTTGTGAAGTAGCAGGCGCACGGGAATTCCAATAGGCACGCATTCTAATCTACAAATTGCGCTGAGCGAAGGTTTCGATTTGCATTAGCTAAGTATGTCGTAATAAATTATTGTGCGTTCTGACTTCCATAACCGGCGCTCTGCGGCGTTACCCGCTGCTAGCAGTGCTCGCACTGCGTCGCAACGGGCGCCTTGCATAGCATCCGGTTCTGTTCGTCATAACTTCACAATAATTTCCCACGACCTACTTCATGACTGTTTCATATTGGTCAAACCGGTTTGCGGGCAAGCCAGCATGCCGGCGTTTTTTTCAAGGTGCAGCACAAGCGGCCTGACTTGTCGTATATTGAGGCTGCAACACATCCGAGGATCGATTTTTAAAGGGATTTTTCGCATTATGGAACACGACGTTATCGATGCTCTGGTTTCACCGGAAGGCCGCCTGGACGTGCTCTCCAAGACCGAAGTCAACAAATTGCTCGACACCAGCCAGGGCGGCCTGTACAACACTTTCCGCCGCTGTGCGCTGGCGGTACTGAACTGCGGCAGCACCATCGACGATGGCCGCGCCTTGCTTGAACGCTATGAGTCGTTCGAGATTTCCATCATCCAGCGCGAGCGCGGCATCAAGCTCGACATCAAGGGCGCGCCGGTGATCGCCTTTGTCGACGGCAAGATGATCAAGGGCATCCACGAGCATCTGTTTGCCGTGTTGCGCGACATTATCTTCGTCAGCGATGAAGTGACGGGCAATCCGAAATTCGACCTGCACAGCACGGAAGGCGTGACCGACGCCGTGTTCCACATCCTGCGCAACGCGAATGTGCTGCAGACCCAGCTCAATCCGAACCTGGTGGTGTGCTGGGGTGGCCATTCGATCAACCGCGCCGAATACAATTATTCGAAGGAAGTGGGCTACCAGCTGGGCCTGCGCGGCCTCGATATCTGCACCGGCTGCGGCCCGGGCGCGATGAAGGGCCCGATGAAGGGCGCCACCATCGGCCACGCCAAGCAGCGCCTGCACAACGGCCGCTACCTGGGCATCACCGAGCCGGGCATCATCGCCGCCGAATCGCCGAACCCGATCGTCAACGACCTGGTGATCATGCCGGACATCGAAAAGCGCCTGGAAGCGTTCGTGCGCGCCGGCCACGGCATCGTCGTGTTCCCGGGCGGCGCCGGCACGGCCGAGGAAATTTTGTATATCCTCGGCATCCTGCTGCATCCGGAAAACGCCGAGATTCCTTTCCCGCTGATTTTCACGGGGCCGGAAACCTCGCGCGAATACTTTGTGCAGATCAACCAGTTCATCCACGATACCCTGGGACCGGAAGCGCAGCAGCGCTACAAGATCATTATCGACGACCCGGAACTGGTGGCGCGTGAAATGCTGGAAGGCATCAAGCAGGTGCGTGAATTCCGCAAGGCGCACAGCGACGCCTATTATTTCAATTGGCTCTTGAAAATCGACCACGAATTCCAGAAGCCGTTCCATCCTACCCATGAAAACATGCGCAACCTGAGTCTGCACAAGAACCAGGCCACGCACTTGCTGGCGGCCCAGTTGCGCCGCGCGTTTTCGGGCGTGGTGGCCGGCAACGTCAAGGACGACGGCATCCGCTCGATCGAAAAATACGGCAACTTCGAGATCCACGGCGACAAGGACATCATGGGCCCGATGGACTCGCTGCTGGCCTCGTTCGTGGCGCAGCACCGCATGAAGCTGGCGGGCACCGCGTATGTGCCGTGCTATACCGTGATTCAGTAAACCCCCATGCAACGGCTGGGGTCAGACCCCCTAGACCGTCAGTGCAAGCCTCTGAGTTGGCGGCATTGAGGGTCTGACCCCGGATTTTGCGCCGTTGGGGTTAAAAAAAAGCCGCGCTGTTCGCAATGAACAGCGCGGCTTTTTATCGGCCAGCGATCGCGATTATTCTTCGCGGCGCAGGTGAGGGAACAGCAAGACGTCACGGATATTCGGCGAATCCGTGATGATCATCATCAGGCGGTCGATGCCGATGCCGCAGCCGCCGGCTGGCGGCATGCCGTATTCGAGCGCGCGGATATAGTCGGCGTCGTAGAACATCGCCTCTTCATCGCCGGCGTCCTTGGCCGCCACTTGCGCCAGGAAGCGGGCCGACTGGTCTTCGGCGTCGTTCAGCTCGGAGAAGCCGTTGGCGATTTCGCGGCCGACCATGAACAGTTCGAAACGCTCGGTAATGCCGGCCACCGTGTCGGAGGCGCGCGCCAGCGGCGACACTTCGACCGGATAGTCGATGATGTAGGTCGGTTCCCACAGCTGGGCTTCAGCCGTTTCTTCGAACAGCGCCAGTTGCAGCGCGCCCAGGCCGGCGGTGGCAAACGGCTTCACGCCGAATTTCTTCAGCTCTTCCTTGATGAATCCGGCGTCAGCCAGCTGCTCGGCCGTGTAGTGCGGCGCGTACTTGTTGATGGCGCCGACGATGGTCAGGCGGTGGAACGGTTTTGCCAGGTCCAGCTCGCGGCCGCCATAGGTCAGGGTGGCGGTGCCGTGGGCATCGATGGCAGCCTGGCGGATCACGGCTTCGGTGAAGTCCATCAGCCATTTGTAGTCGGTATAGGCCGCGTAGAATTCCATCATCGTGAATTCCGGATTGTGACGGATCGACACGCCTTCGTTGCGGAAGTTGCGGTTGATCTCGAACACGCGGTCAAAGCCGCCCACCACCAGGCGCTTCAGGTACAGCTCGGGCGCGATGCGCAGGTACATTTCCATGTCCAGCGCATTGTGGTGCGTGACGAACGGTTTCGCCGCGGCGCCACCGGGAATCGTGTGCAGCATCGGCGTTTCCACTTCCATGAACTCGTTCTTTTCCATGAAGCGGCGGATCGACGAGATGGCGGCGGTACGCGCCTTGAAAGTGCGGCGCGTCTCTTCGTTCATGATCAGGTCGACGTAGCGCTGGCGATATTTCGTTTCCTGGTCGGCCAGGCCGTGGAATTTGTCCGGCAGCGGGCGCAGCGACTTGGTGATCAAGCGCAGTTCCGTGACCTTGATGGTCAGTTCGTCGGTCTTGGTCTTGAACAGGGTGCCCGTCACGCCCAGAATATCGCCCAGGTCGTAGTGGTGCAGGGCGGCCATGGCCGCTTCGCCGGTCAGGTCCAGCGTGGCGTAGATCTGGATGCGGCCGTCGGCTTTCGCGCCCGACGCATCTTGCAGGGTGGCGAACGCGGCTTTCTTGCCGGCTTCGCGCTTGAGCATCATACGCCCGGCCAGCACCACGGTGACGGGTTCGGCTTCCAGCTCTTCGCGCGTCTTGCTGCCGTATTGCGCGTGCAGATCGGCCGCCTTGTGTTCAGGGCGGAAATCGTTCGGGAAGGCGATGCCTTGTTCGCGCAGGGCGGCCAGCTTGACGCGGCGCTCGGCGATGATCTTGTTTTCATCGGGGGCGGCGGCTTGTTCTTGGATGTCCGTGGTCATGATTGTGGTCTGTTCTTGTTGATTAAATGGGGGTTGCCATGGCTGGCGTGCTGGCAAACAGCGTATCGAGATCGAGTTCGCTGAAATTGGCGGCGATGCAAATCACATTGTCGAATTCGGCAAACGCCGAGGCGGGCAGGGTGGTGGTCAGCACCACCGCGCGCATGCCGGCGCGGCGTGCCGCTTCCACGCCCAGCGGCGCGTCTTCGAAGACGATGCAGTTTTCGGGCAGCGCGCCGACTTTTTCGGCGCCGGCCAGGAACACGTCAGGGTTCGGCTTGCCGCGCGCGACATCGCCTGCGCCGACGATGGCGTCGAACTTGCTGCGCAAATCCAGGCCATCGAGCGTGAAGACGATGTTTTCGTTCGGCGCGGCGGTGCCGACCACCAGCTTGACGCCAGCGGCGGCGGCCCTGGCGATGAGCAGGTCAAAGCCGGGCACGGTGGCCAGGTGCGGTGCGTACAGTTCGCGGTAAAGTGCTTCCTTCTCGGCGTTCAGGGTGACATGGTCGACATCTTCGCCCAGGTAGCTGCGCATGATTTCATGGCCCTGGCGTCCTGCCGTGTCGAGGAAAAACGCATCCGGGTCGATCACCTGGCCGCGGCGTTCGAAAAACGCCAGCCACGACTTGGTGTGGAAGGCCATGTTGTCGACGATGGTGCCATCCATGTCAAAGATCAATGCACGCTGAGAAATCGTCATTCTTATACGCCTTGTTTCAGGGAAGCGGAAATGAACTCGTCGATGTCGCCATCGAGCACGCCCTTGGTGTTGCCCGTCTCGAAGCCGGTGCGCAAGTCCTTGATGCGGGACTGGTCCAGCACGTAGGAGCGGATCTGGTGACCCCAGCCCACGTCGGTCTTCGAGTCTTCCAGCTTCTGCTGCTCGCTCATGCGCTTGCGCAGTTCGTGTTCGTACAACTTGGCTTTCAGCATTTCCATCGCTTCGGCGCGGTTGCGGTGCTGCGAACGGTCGTTCTGGCACTGCACCACGATGCCGGTCGGCGCGTGCGTCATGCGGACGGCCGAGTCGGTTTTATTGATGTGCTGACCACCGGCACCCGAGGCGCGGTAGGTGTCGACGCGGATATCGGCCGGGTTGACGTCGATCTCGATCGAATCGTCGACTTCCGGATACACGAACAGCGAGGTGAACGATGTATGGCGGCCATTGGCCGAGTCGAACGGCGACTTGCGCACCAGGCGGTGCACGCCGGTTTCCGTGCGCAGGAAGCCGTAGGCATGATCGCCCTCGACCTTCAGGGTGGCGGTCTTGATGCCGGCGACTTCACCATCGGACTGCTCCAGGATTTCCACTTTGAAACCCTTGCGTTCGCAATAGCGCAGGTACTGGCGCAGCAGCATCGAGGCCCAGTCCTGTGCTTCGGTCCCGCCGGCGCCGGCCTGGATGTCGATAAAGCAGTTGTTCGGGTCCATCGGATTGTTGAACATCCGGCGGAATTCCATGCTTTCGATGACCTTGAGGATGTCCTGCACGTCGCCGTCGATCGCTTCGAGCGTCTCGTCGTCGCCTTCTTCGCGCGCCATGGCAAACAGGTCTTTGGTATCGCTCAGGTCGGCGTCGGCCTTGGTCAGGGTAAACACGATGGCTTCCAGCGCCTTCTTCTCTTTACCGAGATCCTGGGCGCGCTTGGGATCGTTCCAGACGGTGGGGTCTTCCAGTTCTTCGTTGACTTGCTCTAGTTTCTCCGACTTGACAGTGAAGTCAAAGATACCTCCGAAGTTCGGCTTCGCGGACCGTCAGGTCGGAGAGCAGGGCGGAGATGATATTGATGCGTTCGGCTTCCATGATTTTGGTCTTTTAGTAGTGTAATCAAACCTCCGATTATACTCTACAGGGGACGCAAGGCGGCTATCGCAGAGTGGCGCGCAAGAATTAAACGCTGGCGGGAAGGCTGACAAGAGATGGGGAGGGTGGACAACAGCAGGCGATACGCTGCATTAAAGGCGCGCACGCGTACTTCGCCGCGATATGGATGGCCATGCGGCAGGCCAGCATTGCCCGTTGGGCAAGCAGCCTGTGCAAGGTTCAGATGGTTTCTTTGGTCGCCAGTTTCATGACAAGCTCCTTGAAAATTTACTCTTTGATGATCACCAGTGTATACCCCTGTCCCGGCAAAAGCAATTTGCCCGGTACCGCCAGCACCCAGCGCAGATAGCCGTCGGTATCGACGACCGGGTCGTCATTGGCCATCTCGATGCTGTCGTTGATAAAGCGTATATGGTAGCCCTTGCTGATGCGCGTCTTGATCACCGCGCCATTGATGAAGCGCGTGAGCGTGGCGTTGATGAACGGTTCGCTGTGCACGTTCTGCTCGGTCCTGAAGGCGCGTTCCAGGCGCGCGCCGCCGGTATGCGGATTGATGTGCACGGCCAGGTCCAGGGTCAGTTTCATGGTGCGGGCACTGTCGGGCATGACCTGGAAGTCATACGTGGAAAAGGTCTTGTCGTTGATGCGCAGCCACAGCAGTCTGGTCGGACCGTCGCCTTCGATGGTCTGGACGAACACCGGCTGTTTGCGCTTGGGCGCGAGCAGGATGTCGGCTTTCAAGGTATTGCTGACGCTGCCCTTGCCGTCGGCATGGACATCGATATCATACTGAATCTGAAAATCGGTAAAGTGATAGTCGGCCTTGCCGTCGATATAGCGGCTGTTCAGCAGGCCGGTGGGGCGCGGATAGTGGGCTGGCAGCCATTTTGAAAAGATCGCGTCGGTAATCAGCCGCCAGTTTTTCAGCAGCAGGGGTTCATCATCGATATGGGCCGGGTTGTAAATGGCGGCCATGATAATGTCACGAAACACAGCCGAAAACTGCACCGACTTGAGAATCACGGAAAACACGCCGGCAATCACGATGGTGCGGCCCAGGTCGGTCAGATAGGGCGCGATATCGACATTGAAAATGATGAGCTCACGCGTGCTGGCAAAGAACAGCAGGCTGCCCAGCACCAGAAAAGCCAGCGCCGGATTGCCGCTGATCGCTTTTACAAGCGCCGTATCGATGAACTTTCGATAGAGATCCATCATCAGTCTTCCTGTGGCGCGCCGGTTCGCCATGCTTGGGCGCATCGATTGCGTGCCAGGGAAGCGGCGCGTATGATGGCCAGTTTTACTTATTCTGACCCTGCCCATGTCGACTGCCTTGCGCCTGCTCATACTCCCTCTCGCTCCCGTCCTGCTGACTGCCTGCAGCACTTTGCCGGCATCGACCCCGGCCGGCAGCACCGCCACCCTGGCCCTGCTGGAAACGACGGATTTGCACGCCAACGTGCTCAGCTATGACTATTACAAGCTGCAGGACGAGCCGTCGATCGGCCTGGAACGCACGGCGGCCCTGATCGCGCGGGCGCGTGCCGAGTTCCCGAACAACCTGCTGCTCGACAATGGCGACACCATCCAGGGCACGGCGCTGGCCGACTACCAGGCGCTCGTGAAACCGCTGGCCTGCGACCAGACCCTGGCCATTTACAAGGCCATGAATTTGCTGAAGGTCGATGGCGGCGGCATCGGCAATCATGAATTCAATTACGGCCTGGCCTTCCTGAGCCAGGTGACGGGCAACCAGTTCGACGTCGACAGCGTCGATGCGACCAAACCGCGCTGCGCGGGGCCGCAGTTTCCGCAAGTGCTGGCCAATGTCTACAGCGTGAAAAGCGGCAAGCCGCTGTTCGCGCCGTATCACATCATCGACAAGCAGATCACGGCCGTGGGCGCCGATGGCAAGCTGATGACCAGCACGGTGAAAGTCGGCATCATCAGCTTTGCGCCGCCGACCATCATGTCGTGGGACAAACGCTGGCTGGAAGGGCGCGTGTATACCCAGGGCGTGCGCGAGACGGCGGAAAAATTCATCCCGGAAATGCGTGCCAAGGGCGCCGAGCTGGTGGTGGCCATTTCGCACGGCGGCCTGGACAACAGCCCATACTCGCCGACCATGGAAAACGCCAATTATTATCTGTCGCAAGTGCCGGGCGTGGACGCCATGCTGATTGGCCACTCGCACCAGCTGTTCCCGAACGCGGCCAGCACCGTGCCGCAATTTAACTTGCCTGGCGTTGACAAGGCCCGTGGCCTGGTCAATGGCGTGCCGACCGTGATGGCCAATCTGTGGGGCAAGCACCTGGGCGTGATCGGCCTGCGCCTGCGCCACGATGGCAAGCAGTGGGTGATCGACAAGGCGCAGACCACGGTCGAGGCGCGCGGCATCCAGAACGCCGACAAGAGTTACGTCCAGGCCGATCCGGCGATCGCCAAGCTGGTCGCCACCGAACATGCGGCCACCATTGCCTACGTGCAAACGCCGGTCGGCTCGACCGACTTCCGCATGTCGACCTATTTCGCCGACGTGGGCGACATCAGCGCCATCGAAGTGGTCAACCAGGCGCAAACCGGCTACCTGGCCGCCTATGTCAAAGCCAATCTGCCGCAATACGCGAACTTGCCGGTGCTGTCGATGTCGTCGCCGTTCAAGAGCGGCTCGGCTGGCGTCAGCGATTTCACCGATGTGAAGGCCGGCAATGTGGCGCTCAATAACGCGGCCGACCTGTACTTGTATCCGAACGCCTTGTACGGCGTCAAGATGACGGGTGCGGAACTGAAGGCCTGGCTTGAACATTCGGCTCAGCGTTTCAATACCATCGACCCGAACCAGACGGCGCCCCAGGAGCTGATCAATACAGCCCACCCCAGCTACAACTTCGATACCATCACGAGTAAAGATGTCAGCTACGAGATCGACGTGACGCAGCCGCCCGGCCAGCGCATCAAGCGCCTGGCTTACCAGGGCAAAGCGGTCGACATGCAACAGCAATTTCTCATCGCCACCAATAACTACCGCGCCAGCGGCGGCGGCAATTTCCCTGGACTGGACGGCAGCAAGACAGTGCTGGCCTCGCCCGACAACAACCGCGACCTGCTGATCGCCTATGTCACGCAAGAAAAGCAGCTGACGCGCGCGAAAAACGGCGCCGCCCGCAGCTGGCGCTTTGCCAGCGCCACTACCAAGGGGCCGGTGGTGTTCCATACGGCGCCGAACGTGCTGGCGCTGGCGCAAGCGGCCGGCATCGACAATGTGACCTTGTTGAAAGCCGATGACGGCGCGGGCAAGGGCTTTGCGCTGTACCAGCTCGATTTGTCGAAGTGAGGTTCAAGGCAGTTCTGGTTGCTGTGATGCTGGCCGCTGCCTGTGGTGCGCAAGCACAGGATGGCGTCACTGAAACGGTGGCGCAGGCGAAAGTGCTGATGCGTTCGGGCGAGGCGGGTGCGGCGCAGGCGCGATCGCTGTTCCAGCAAGCGGCTGGGCAGGGCAGCGGCCCTGCCGCCTATTACCTGGGGCTGATGCTCAAGAACGGCATGGGCGGCGAACCGGACAGCGTTGCCGCCTTGCGCTGGGTGGAACTGGCGGCCCGGCGGCAGGTGGCGCCGGCCATGTTTATCGCGGCGAACATGTTGGCCAGCAGCGATGCGGCCAAGGCGCGCCACTGGCTCGAGGCTGCATGCGCGCTGGAATATCCGGAAGCGCTGATGCAAAAAGCCATCGCCTTGCAGGAAGGAACGATGGCTTATACGAAGGACCAGAAGCAGTCGGTGCTGTACTTCAGGATGGCGGAACACGCGATGGGGCACCGCCAGCCGGAGCTGTAATCAGGCTGGCGCATCGTCTTTCTTCGGCTTGCTGCGCAGGCTGGCGGCCGCTTCCAGCAGCGCCCCCGGATCGCGCGACAGGATGGCGGCGCCCAGGTCGACCAGCTTGGCCGCCGTCTCGATGCCGGCCTTGATGTCGGTAATGCGCTTGAGCCGGGCCTTGCCTTTGTCTATCGCCTGCAACAGTTCGCTGCTGGCTTGCTGGGCATCCTCGGTGATCAGATAAATGCCGTAGGCGCGAAACAGCGATACCAGCATGTCCAGGTGATTTTCATGTTTTTCCAGCAGCTGCTGTTCCTCCTGCGACAAGGTGGCGCGCTGGCGGATGCGCAAGTCCAGCACCAGGCTCGATGCCTGGGCCAGGCTGTCGGCGATGGCGTAGGTCTCTTCTTTCGTCAATGCATGGGGCGTGGCCATAATGGTCTCCTGTCAGTTACCAGCGTGAGGGCGAGGGCAGGGCGACTTGGTGTTCCAGCACGGCAACGCGCTGCGCAAAATCGTCGACCTGGGCCAGCGCTTGCGGATCCTGCAAGTTGTCGAGATGTGCGGCCAGTGCGGCCAAGCTCTGTTGCATGGCGTTGATCGCTTCGACATAGGCGGTGGCGGCCTGTTGCCGCTGCGCCAGCAGCTTGCTTTCCTGGTACAAATGGGTGCCGACGTAATTGGCAGCCAGGGGTTCGGTACCCGACATGGTCCCGACGGCGCCCCGCAACTGGCCCACCTCGCGCGCTTCATCGCGCAGATTGGGCAGGTGAATACGCAGCGTATATTCCTTGAGCGCATTGCTGGTGATATTGACGGCCTCCTGCTGCGCCAGCAGCTCGCGCAGGCTGGCTTTCTGCATGCGCTGGGTTGCCAAGGTACTCATGTACTGCGCCAGTTTCATTACCACCGACAACTGACCTGCGTCGAGCAACGGCGTGCCGTCGCCCGGTTGCTCCAGTCCACCCAGCGCCTCGCCCAGCCCCTTGAATTGCTCCTTGTACGATGACACTTTGCCGTCGGCGCTGTCGACCAGCACCTTGCCATAGGCGATCAGCACCTCGTTCAGCGCGACCAGGCGCGGACTCGTCTTTTCTTCCATGACGCAGCGCTGGCGCGCCGCCAGTTCGCTGCCCTGTGCGTCGAAGCGTGTTGCCATGATCAATTGCTGGCGCATGGCCTTGGCCATGCAACTGTCGGCGGCGCCGGCCAGCATGGGATGGGCGGCGGCGGACAGTTTTTGCGTCTGTTCGCCGACGCTGCGCACGGGCGCGAGATTGCTGGCGCAGCCGCTCAGCAGCAAGGCCGCAAGCAGGCCGGCGGCGGCCGGGCGGGACGGTAACAAAGAAGGGGATTGCATACGGCCTCCAGGTGGAAAAGCCCGCGTGCAGGCGCTGGCATGGCTGACCATAGCATGGCCGCACGGCACGACTTTGCGCCAGATCAGATCGTTCGGAGAGCTGCGCTGCGCTTGCTTTGCGTCATAAATTCCTTACAGAATACTGACAGCCAGCGGGGAAATATGTTGTTTTTGATATGTTGCGACGCGTCATATGTAGTTGTTGCTGGTGCCACATTACTACCCTACAATGATTTATCGATGGGGCGGTTTTCCAGCGTACGACTATAAAAATAAGTGGCTCAAAAACGTTGTATCAGAGGAGATGACAAAATGAACTTCAAACAGAAATTGCTGGTAGCAAGTTTGGTATTGGGTTTCTCGCAAGCGGCCGTGGCAGCCGACCCCATCAAGATCGGCGTGTCCGGTCCGTTCACTGGCGGTTCGGCGCCGATGGGCGTGTCGATGCGCGACGGCGTCAAGCTGGCCGTGGCGGAAATCAATGCCAAGGGCGGCGTGCTGGGCCGCTCGCTGTTGCTGATCGAACGCGACGACGAAGCCAAGAACGAACGCGGCGTGCAGATCGCCCAAGAACTGATCAACAAGGAAAAAGTCGCCGCCACCGTCGGCTATATCAATACGGGCGTGGCGCTGGCCTCGCAGCGTTTCTACCAGGAAGCCAAGATTCCCGTGATGAACAATGTGGCCACCGGCTCCATCGTCACCAAGCAGTTTGCCGACCAGCCAGAAAACTATATCTTCCGCAACGCCGCCAACGACCAGATCCAGTCGCACATGATCGTCGAGGAAGCCGTCACGCGCCGCAACTTCAAGAAAGTGGCGATCCTGGCCGACTCCACCAACTACGGCCAGCTGGGCCGCGAAGACCTGGAAAAAGCGCTCGACAAAAAAGGCCTGAAGGCGGTGGTGGTCGAGAAATACAATATCAAGGACGTCGACATGACGGCCCAGTTGCTGAAAGCAAAACAGGCCGGCGCGGAAGTGGTGCTGACCTACGGCATCGGCCCGGAACTGGCGCAGATCGCCAACGGTATGGAAAAACTGGGCTGGAAAGTGCCGCTGATCGGCAGCTGGACCCTGGCCATGGGCAATTTCATCGACAACGCCGGCAAGAACGGCAACGGCACGCGCATGCCGCAAACCTTTATCCAGGACGCCAGCACGCCCAAGCGCAAAGCCTTTATCGACGCCTATGTAGCCACCTACAAACCGTCGGGCGGGCGCATGCCGTCGGCCGTGTCGGCTGCGCAAGGCTACGATTCGATCTACCTGCTGGCGGCCGCCTTCAAGCAGGCCGGCGGCACGGACGGCCCGAAAGTGCGCGCCGCGCTGGAAAACCTGACGGAAAAAGTGGAAGGCGCCGTCACCACCTACGACAAGCCGTTCAGCAAGACCGACCATGAGGCGATCACCGCCGACCTGACCGTGTTTGGCGAAGTCAAGGATGGCAAGGTGGTACAGGCGAAATAAGCACGCCTCGCTCGACTTGCCCTGTGGCCAGCCCTGAGTAACTCCCCCGAGTGACTCAAGCCTGGCCATTCTTTTATCGTCCGTCGGCAGCTGCCAGGCTGCCGCCACACGGGGAATACCATGGAAATCTTCCTGCAGCTAGTGTTTAGCGGCGTAGCACTGGGCATGATTTATGCCGTCATCGCCTTCGGCTACCAACTCACCTTTGCCACTTCCGGCACGCTCAATTTCGGCCAGGGCGAATCGCTGATGCTGGGCGCGCTCGTCGGCCTGTCCCTGGTGGGCAGCATCCACGGCGGCCCCTACATGAGTTATCTGCTGATGATCCCCATCGTGATCGCCTTCGGCGCGTTGCAGGGCGTGTTCGTCGAGTGGATCGGCGTGCGTCCGGCGATCAAGATCAAGTCCGAATTCGGCTGGATCATGTCGACCATCGCGCTGGCCATCATCTTCAAGAACGTGGCGGAAAACATCTGGGGCAAGGATGATTTGATGTTTCCCTCGCCACTCAGTTCCGCGCCGTTCCAGTTATTCGGCGCCAATGTGCAGCAGATGCAGGTGGCCGTGATCATCGGCGCGCTGGCCATCATGCTGGCGGTCGAGCTGTTCAACCGCAAGTCGATCTACGGCAAGGCCGTGGTCGCCACCGCCAACGACCGCGACGCGGCCGGCCTGATGGGCATCAACACCGGCATGGTGATCACGTTTTCCTACGCCTTGTCGTCCGCCACGGCCGCGTTCGCCGGCGTGCTGGTCGCGCCATTGACCCTGACGGGCGCCACCATGGGCGCCTCGCTGGGCCTGAAAGCGTTCGCGGTGGCGATTATCGGCGGGCTGACCTCGGGCGTGGGCGCCATCGTCGGCGGCCTGATCCTGGGTATCGCCGAGACCACCACCGGTTATTACATTTCCACCGGCTACAAGGAAGTGCCGGGCCTGCTGTTGCTGCTGCTGGTGCTGGCCATCAAGCCGTCCGGCCTGTTCGGCAAAGCCGCGATCAAGAAAGTCTGAGGATCATATGAACAACATCACCAAGCTGGCGCTAAGCCTGGCAGGGTTGGCCGTGCTCGCGCTGTTCCCGGTCATCATTCCCAATCCCTACTATATCCACCTGGCCGAAACCATCCTGATCTACGCCATCCTGCTGTTCGGCCTCGATATCGTGGTCGGCTACACGGGCCAGGTGTCGCTCGGCCACGCCGGCCTGTTCGGCATCGGCTCGTATGCCACCGGCGTGCTGGTGTTCAAGCTGGGCCTGCCATTCTGGCTGGCCATGCCGGCCAGCATCGTGGGCGCGGCCGTGTTCGGCGCCATCCTGGCCTTGCCGGCCCTGCGCGTGACCGGGCCCTACCTGGCGATGGTGACCCTGGCCTTCGGCACCATCGTGCAAATCCTGATCAATGAAATGAGCTTCCTGACGGAAGGCCCGATGGGCATCAAGATCCACAAGCCGTCGATGTTCGGCCATAAACTGTCCGAGGTCGAGTACTACTATATGGTGGCGGCGCTGATGGTGATCTCGCTGATCGTGGTGCACCGCATCTTGAAATCGAACCTGGGGCGCGCCTTCGAAGCGCTGCGCGACAGCCCGATCGCGTCCGACTGCATGGGCGTGTCGGTGTACCGCTACAAGGTGTACGCCTTCGTCATCAGCGCCGGTTTCGCCGGCCTGGCCGGCAGCCTGTACGCGTATTCGGAGGAATATATTTCGCCCAATACCTACAACTTCGAGCTGACCATTCTGTTCCTGCTGGCAGTGATCATGGGCGGGCGCAAGACGCGTTCCGGTTCCCTGATCGGCGCGCTGATCGTCGTGATGCTGCCCAGCCTGCTGTCGGACATCGAACTGTTCCGCAAGATTGCGGTGGCCGCCGCCGTGCTGGGCGTGATTGGTTCAGCCTTCATGCTGGCCAAGAAACGCAGCACGGTGCGCGGCGTGATCGTGCCGGTGATCGCCACCATCGGCCTGGCCGCGTTTTCCTACAAGCTCGACAATATGGTCGACTGGCGGCTGACCATCTTCGGCCTGATGACCCTGTTCGTGGTGTATTACCTGCAGGACGGCATCGTCGGCTTTTTGATGAGCTTTGTCGGCAAGGGCCGGCGCCATGTGCAGGCTGTGGCCGCCAGTGGCGTGCCGCCATTCGACCACGCCCAGGGCGGCGCTCAAGGCGCGACCCTGCTGCGGGTCGACCAGGCATTGATGCAGTTCGGCGGCCTGAAAGCGCTGAACCTGGTCGACCTGAATGTCACGCAAGGTTCCGTCCATGGCCTGATCGGCCCCAACGGTTCGGGCAAGAGCACCATGATGAATGTGCTGACCGGCATCTACAAGCCGACCGCCGGCAAGGTGGAATTCGCCGGCGCCGTCATCTCGGGCCGCACGCCGTCCGAAATCGCCCTGGGCGGCGTGGCGCGCACCTTCCAGAACGTGCAGCTGTTCGGCGAAATGACGGCCACCGAAAACGTGCTGGTGGGCTTGCACAATACGTTCCAGTCCAATGTGCTGGACGTGATGCTGCAGACGCCGCGCTACAAGCGCGAGGAAAAGGCGGCGCGTGCGCGGGCCGCCAGCATCCTGGAGTTCGTCGGCCTGGCGGACCTGGCCAACGAGGAGGCGCGCAACCTGCCGTACGGCAAGCAGCGGCTGCTGGAAATCGGCCGCGCGCTGGGGCTCAATCCGCGCCTGCTGCTGCTCGACGAACCGGCCGCCGGACTCACAGCCCCCGATATTAAGGAGCTGATGGCGATCATCCGCAAGATCCGCGAGCACGGCATCACGATTATCCTGATCGAGCACCATATGGACGTGGTGATGGCCTTGTCGGACGTGGTGACCGTGCTGGACTTCGGCCAGAAGATTGCCGAAGGCATCCCGAGCGCGGTGCAAAGCGATCCGAAAGTGATCGAAGCCTACCTGGGCGGCAGCGACGAAACCCTGGCGCCCGCGGCGCACTGAGAGGAATACCATGCTGACCATCAATAACCTGCACGCCGCCTACGGCAAAGTCGAAGTACTGCACGGCATTTCGCTGGAGGTGCCGAAAGGCAAGCTGGTGACCCTGATCGGCTCGAACGGCGCCGGCAAGACCACCACCATGCGCGCCATTTCCGGCATGATCAAACCCAAGTCGGGCAGCGTCACCCTGGGTGGCAAGGATGTGACGGGCCTCGACTCGCACAAGATCGCCCGCGCCGGCCTGGCCCATTCGCCGGAAGGGCGGCGCGTGTTCGCCTCGATGTCGGTCACCGATAACCTGCTGCTGGGCGCCTTTCCCCGCTTTACGCGGGCGCGGCCCAAGGGCGATATCAAGCGCGACCTGGAAAAGGCGCTGGAACTGTTTCCGCGCCTGAAGGAACGCCAGCACCAGCTGGCCGGCACCTTGTCCGGTGGCGAGCAGCAGATGCTGGCGATGGCGCGCGCCGTGATGCTGAACCCGGAAGTGATCCTGCTAGACGAACCGTCGATGGGCCTGGCGCCTATCCTGGTCGAGGAAGTGTTCCGCATCATCACGCGCCTGAAGAGCGAGGGCGTGACCATGCTGCTGGTGGAACAATTTGCCGCCGCCGCCCTGAACGTGGCCGATTATGGCTACGTGCTGGAAAACGGCAGCATCTCGGTGCACGGCCCGGCGCACAGCCTCAAAACCGATCCGAAGGTGATTGCGGCTTACCTGGGTGGCGGGCACTGAGAAAATAGTTCCTTGAAACGCGCATCGGGTGCGTGCAGCAGCAGCACGCACTGCAGCGAAGGGGCGGGTTCAAGGAACAGGGTATAGCCGTTGCCGAACAGTGCTGGTCCCGCCAGCGTGCGGGTCCACCTGACCGTGGCGCAGGCCGCGGTGATACGCGTATAGGTGATCGTCTGACCATCCATATCGTACTGCGCCTCGAACGGGGCCAGTGCGCGCGCGCTTTTCAGCTGTCTGGCGACGATGCGCCGCGCGATCGCTCGCCACAGTCCTTCCCATGGCTGGCGTTGCCAGACGATCACGCGCGGCACCAGCCCCAGCAAGGCCAGTAGCGTGCCGAACAAGGCAATGCAGGCGAGGTCGAACCGGTAGCCATGCAGAAGCAGGCCGCCGTTCACGGCAAAGGCCAGTGCGATCAACAAGCCGATGGCGCTGCCCCACACGATCAAGATGTGCAGTCCGGGTGACCGCGCAAACGCATCGAGCATCTGCCGCTCGCTGGCCTGCAGGCGTTGTTCGACGCCGCCGCGTACCCGGTTTTCCAGCAGCCTGGCAAGGAACACCTCTTCCAGCTCGGGCGCCATGCGTTCAAGGGCGGCCGTGTCAATCAGCGTGCGCAGTTGTAGAGTAGGGGTATCCGGTTTGGTGTGCATGCGGGTCAGTTGGCTGTCAGTCAATGGCTGCCATGTTAGCCGATTGGCCACACAGTTGGGCGCACTGTCCGCCAGCAAGCTGAGATAAACAAATTGGCTTTGGCTTGTCAAATCCTCTACACTGCGCGCTCCTCCCGCAGTGTAGAAATCGTCCCATGCGCAGCACGCCCCGGTATTGCCCCCTTGTTCTTTTGCTGCTGTCCGGCATGGCCTGCGCCGATGATGGCGCGCTGCAAAAAGTCGAGGTGTCCGCCGCCAGTGGCACGGCGCGGCGCGAAGCCGATACGGCCGCCAAGATCATCGTCGGGCGCGACGAGATCGGCCAGTATGGCGACAACAACCTGGCCGCCGTGCTGAAACGCCAGCCGGGCGTCTCGGTGCTCGGCAATGAGGTGCGCATGCGGGGATTGGGCGCCGGCTATACGCAGATCCTGATCAATGGCGATCCGGCGCCACCGGGCTTTTCGATCGAGTCGATGGCGCCCGAGATGATCGAGCGCATCGAGATCATGCGCAGCGCGACGGCCGAATACAGCATGCAGGCGGTCGCTGGCAGCATCAACCTGGTGCTGCGCAAGGGCGCCAGCCGTGCCGAGCGCGAATGGAAACTGGGCAGCGGCCGGGTCGATGAGCGCTTCAATCCTTCTGCCTCGCTGCGCATCGCCGGCAAGTCGCCAGGGTTTGCCTATGCGGTCACCGGCGCGCTGGACCGCACGGCGGACGATACCTCGCCCTTGACGACCGAGCGCGCATTCGGTCCACAAGGCCAGGCGCTGGCCCTGCGCCGCATGCAGTCGCGCAATGCTTCGTCCGTCAACAAGGCCAGCCTGAGCCCGCGCCTGAACTGGACCCTGGACAATGGTGACAGCGTTACCTGGCTCACCCTGCTGGACTGGTATCGCACCGGTTTCGACGGTGCTTCGCAGGAAACCCTGGTGCTGGGGGCGGCCAGCGATTACCCGCGCAACCGTATCACTTCGCAGGCCCGCATTGTTTCGGCGCGCAGCGATGTCAGCTGGGCGCACTCGTTCGGCCAGGCCGGCAAGCTGACGACCAGGCTGGGCCTCAACCACAGCCGGCGCGACACGGATTATGCGTTTCAAGGCAGCGGCAGCGATGAGGTACCGCTGCTGCTGCGCGCCGTCATCTCGAACGCCATCGACGACAGCGTGACCAGCAGCGGCAAATACCTGGCGCGGCTGGCTGCAGGCCATGCCTTGAGCCTGGGTTGGGATGGCAGCGCGATCCGCCGCAGCGAGGCGCGCCGCCAGCGCGACACTTTTTTTGCCGGTGGCCAGCCGTATGCCCTCGATGAAGACTACACGGCCGACGTCGGCCGGCTGGCCCTCTTCGCGCAGGATGAGTGGGACGTGACGCAGCAGTTGCAAATGTATGCGGGCGTGCGCTGGGAGGGCCTGCGCACCGCCACCGCAGGGCGCACCTTGCGCGAAGTGCAGACGCGCTCCGGTGTCTGGAGTCCGGTGGCGCACCTGCTGTGGAAGCTGCCCGGCACCGCGCGCGACCAATTCCGGCTGGCGCTGGCGCGCACCTACAAGGCGCCCACCACGCGCAACCTGGTGCCGCGCCGCTATACCGTCAATAATGCCAACAGCGCCACCAATCCCGATTTCCAGGGCAACCCCGCCTTGCGCCCGGAGCTGGCATGGGGCCTCGACGCTGCCTATGAACACTATTTCGGCAAGAGCGGCGTGGCCAGCATCTCCGCGTTTGCGCGCCGCATCAGCGACGTTACCGTGCAGCGGCTGACCTTGCAAGACGGCGTATGGATCACCAGCCCCTTCAACAACGGCGTGGCGCAGGTGCGCGGTATTGAGATGGACCTGAAGTTTCCCTTGCGTACCTGGTTTGTCGGCGCGCCCGAGATCGACCTGCGCGCCAACGCCGCGCGCAACTGGTCGAGCGTCGACGCCGTGCCAGGGCCGGGCAACCGCCTGGCCAGCCAGGTGCCGGCCACCCTGAACCTGGGGCTGGACTACCGGGTCTCGCCGGTGACCAGCGTGGGCGGCAACCTGAATGTGCAAACAGGCGGCTGGGCGCGGCAGGACGCGCAGGCCGGCAGCTATGCCAGCGTGCGCCGTACCCTGGACGCCTATGCCCTGTGGCAGCCCGACGGCAAGACGCGCGTACGGCTGTCGCTGGCCAATCTGCTGCGTCAAAAGCAGGTGCAGGGGCTGTCGTATGCCGATGATGCGGGCCTGCGCGAGAGCATGACGGCCACGCCGGGCAGCGCATCGCTGCGGCTGATGCTCGAGCGTAATCTGTAGCACTGCGCCAGGCCTGCTACAGCGGCGCCGGCATTTCCAGCAGCGACGGCCGCGTGACGCGGGCGATCCAGTTCAGCACCATGTCCACCCGCGGTGCGATATGCCGGCGGTGCGGCAGCAGCAGCGTCACCGGCACCGGCGCCCTGCGAAACGCCGGCAGCACTTCCACCAGTTGGCCGCTGTCGAGCAGGCGGCGGTTAGTTGGCAGCGCCGCCTGCATGATGCCCAGGCCGCGCAGGCAGGCCGACTGCATGAAGGCCGAATTGTTGACCGCCAGCGCGCTGCGCATCGGCACGACTGTTGGCGCACCGTCGACCAGGCAGCGCAGCGCCGCTTCCTCGTTGCGCAAATTGCCCGCGTGGTACACCAGGCGGTGGCCGGCCAGGTCGGCCAGCGTGTGCGGCGTGCCGTGCTCGGCCAGGTAGGCGGGGCTGGCGAGGTTGGCCATTGCCAGCCACCCCAGGGGCCGGGCCACCATATCGGAATCGGGCAAGGGGCCGATCCTGATCAGGGCGTCGAAACCTTCGCGCACCATGTCGACCTGCCGGTCGTTGGTGCTGAGGCCCAGATCGAGTTGCGGGTGGGCCGCCAGCAGCGCCGGCAGGTGAGGCATGATCAGCTCCTGGGCGAACATGCTGGGCATGTCGATGCGCACGCGGCCGCGTATCTCGCCGGCGGCCAGCTGGAACATGCCCTGTAGCTGTTCCGCATCCGTCAGCAACTCCTTGCAGCGCACCAGGAACAGTTCGCCCTCGGGCGTAAGCCGTACGCTGCGCGTGGTCCGTTGCAGCAGGCGCGCGCCGATCTTCGCTTCCAGCGCCTGCACCACGGTCGAGACGCGGCCCTTGGCCATGCCCAGCTGGTCGGCGGCGCGGGTAAAGCTGCCCAGTTCGGCCACTCGTCCAAAAATTCGCAGTTCGGACAAATCCATGATTGTTCTTCCATAGAAAACAGTCATTTTATTTTAAGCTGATTTATCGATCATGGACAGAACGGTACAGTGATTGCCTCTCTTAACGTTCAAGGAAATGCCATGACCAGCACCGCCTCCACCCCACTTCCGAAGCAGCGCATCGCGCTGATCACCGGCGCCAACCGAGGCCTCGGGCGCAGCGCGGCGCTGCATCTGGCCCGTGCAGGCGTCGACGTCATCATCACTTATCTGAACGGCGCGGCGCAGGCCGCCGAGGTGGTGCGCGAAGTACAGGCGCTGGGGCGGCGCGCCATGGCGCTGCAACTCGCTGTGGGGGTGTCGGCCACCTTCGCCGGCTTTGCCCAGCAGGTGCGCGGCGCTCTGGCCGAGCATTGGCAGCGCCAGCAGTTCGACTATCTGGTCAACAATGCCGGCGGCGGCGTGCACGCCACACTGGCCGAGACCACGGAAGAACAGTTCGACCTGATGATCAACACGCATCTGAAAGGCACGTTCTTCCTGACGCAAAAGCTGCTGCCGTTGATTGCCGATGGCGGCCGCATCCTCAATACCTCGTCGGGCCTGTCGCGCTTTACCTTCCAGGGCTACGCCGCCTATGCATCGGCCAAGGGCGGCATTGATGTGCTGACGCGGTATATGGCGCTGGAACTGGGTCCGCGCGGCATCAGCGTCAACGCGCTGGCGCCCGGTCCGACGGAAACCGACTTCGGTGGTGGCGCCGTACGTGACGACAGCGCCCTGAACCAGCAACTGGCTGCGATGACCGCACTGGGCCGTACCGCCAAGGCGGACGATATCGGCGCCATGGCCACCGCCTTGCTGACCCAGGGTAGCGGCTGGGTTACCGGCCAGCGCATCGAAGCGTCGGGCGGCCTGCTGTTGTAAGCGTCACTGTGCGCCTGGCTTGCGGCGTCAGTGCTTGGTGGGTTTGTCCTGCTGCACCAGAATGAATGGGCTGACGACGACGGCCCATAGAGACGCGTCGGCCGCCTGCCAGTCCAGCGCCTGCTGGTCCGACACCTTGGCCAGCTGGCCATCGGCCATCCATTGCGTGATGGTCGATTTGTCATCGTGCGAGATGCGCACGGCGACCTCGACCAGGTCGAGCTCGTTGGCGATCCACACCACATTGCCTTGCGCAAAATGCTTTTCCAGCTCGCGCCAGGGCAGGCGGGCCGTTTCGCTGTTCACTTTCAGGCGCAGTTCGGTATCTTTTTCAGGGTTGGTTTGCATGCGAATAATCTGGTTTGATGGGAAAGATGCCCGGCCGCTAGATCGTTTCGATCTTTGGTGCGGGCGTTCCCTGCCATGTTAACCGATAGGCCGCGCCTTTGCGAACATTGCCCACCAGGGCCGGGCGGAAGCAGGCCAGGTTGGTGCCTGCCGCGCGCCGGGTGCTCGGGAAGATCACGCCCATCGAGCCCGCGTCGAGCAGGGTAGCGGCCAGTTCCTGCGAGGCGATATAGCTGGCCGGGTCCAGGCAGGCCTCGAAACGGGGCTGGCCGCGCAGGTCGTGGAAGGTGGCGGAAAAATCCGCCAGCAGCGACTGGTAGCTGACGCTGTCGGTAAAGTAATCGATCTCCTGGTATTCCACCGTCTTGTGGAAAATGATCTCGGTCAACGCCGTTTCCATGTCGAAGGCGCAATACCATGCGCCCCGTTCGCTGTCGTTGAAACGCGCCCCTTCCGGCCGCGCATAGGTAAAGGCGGCGTTGATGATGCGGAAGTGGGGCACGCCAAAAACCAGCTCGTCCACGCCAATTCCTGGCGTGCCACCGTACTCGGCGATGAGGCGCGCATTGGTGGCGTTGTCGAGTTCGAACAGCTCGGCCAGGTGGTCGTCGTTGTCGGCCAGCGGCGCCAGCACCGAGTCCTCCATGTCGGCAAAACGCGACGGAATCAGGCGGCAGGTATCGATCTGCCGCAGCGCCGAGCGCGGCGGCAGACCATCAGGTAGTGAGCGGGTCACCGTTACAACCCGCCGCGCCGCGCGTCGAGCAGCTTCCTGACCGTCTGCATTGCCAGCAGCCCACCGGCCAGCATCTGCGACAAGGGCGTGCGCCCGCCAAAGATGGCGTTCTTGTTCGGCAGGCTGACCCATTCGTCGGCCAGCTGGTCGCCGTACAAAATGTGCAGCGCCTTGTAGATACCGAGCAGATAGGAAATGCGCGTGATGCGGTCCACTTCCAGCACCCGGTCCGGATTCTTTTTCCACTCGTACCAGGCGCTGCTCGACAAGCCGCCCAGCAACTCGCGCGCATCGTCGTCGCGCAGGCGCCAAGCCGCCGCCAGCTTGAAAAACCCTTTCAGCGCCGCCTGCGACAAGCGCTCGCGCTCGGCTTTGGCGTTCAGGTCGACCAGCACAGCCGGTTCAAAGCGGCTCTTGGGGTAGGCATAGGCAAGATTCATGATGGCTCCTTTTATGGATTAATAATACTCCATTTTTGGAAAATTGACAGGATGCGTGGCGATTGTGTCGTTCAAAGCGTGGCCTTGGCTATGGGAATTTCCCGGACCGCCACCGGATCCGCTTTGACGACGACGGTGCCAGCCATGAAATCCTGCTGGCCACGACGTTTCTTATTGAATAACAGGAAGATGAATTCGCCATAGATCCACAGTTGCGTGAGCTACGAAATTGACTTGACCCAGGACGGCTGCAGGCGCGCCACTTCGGCTGTGATCTGTGTGGTGCTCAACAACAGATAAGCGGCAATAGGCAGCCGCCTGCATTACTTGATACATTTCTACTCAGGGGAAATGTTGCCTATCCATCTGAAGATTGAGGTGTTGCAAAAGACCGGCGGCGTTACGGCACCTGGCAAAACCGTAGCGAGCGGCAGTGATTTGTGGCTGAGAAGCGCAACCGTGCTGGAGCACGGTGAGCATCGCCGGCCGCAAAGCGCGACGCGCAGTAGCTTAGGCCAGGTGCTATCAGACAGGCTCCGCATGCTCCACCATCAACTGCACCTTGGTGGTGCCATTGTACTCATTCGCATCGAGCCGGAACGCCACCCGCGTGCGTTCGCCCAGCGCATCGGTATGGCCGAACCAGATGGCGTCGAAGCGCACGCCGTTCTTTTCCAGCAGCAGCTTCAGATGGCGCTCCTTGAGGATGCGCTGGCTGACGACGCGGAATTCATCGCAGAATACGGGCGGCGCAAAGCCCTGGCCCCATACCTGGCCGTCCATCAGCTCGATAAAGGCGGTGGTGTAATAGGCGTCCTCCAGCGGACCGTCGGTTTCCACCACCCGTTCCAGCTGCTGCTGGCTGAGCCAGGCCTGGCCCACCGCTTCGAAGGCCCTGGAAAAGGCATCAAAGGCGTCGGCGCGAATGGTCAGGCCGGCCGCCATCGCGTGGCCGCCGAACTTGTCGATCAGGCTGGGCGCGCGTTTCGAGACCAGGTCGAGCGCGTCGCGCAGGTGAAAGCCGGGAATCGAGCGGCCGGAACCCTTGATCCAGCCGTCGGCGCCCGGTGCGAAGGTAATCGTCGGGCGGTAGAATTTTTCCTTCAGGCGCGAGGCGACGATGCCGATCACGCCCTGGTGCCAGGATTCATCGAACACGCTGATGGTGCTGCTGTTGGCCGGCTCGAAATGGTCCAGGTGCAGCAGGGCGGTATCCTGCATTTCCGCCTCGATCTCGCGCCGTTTCAGGTTGATGTCGTTCAATTGCTGGGCCAGCGCCCAGGCGCGGCCTTCGTCGTCGGTGATCAGGCATTCGATGCCGAGCGACATGTCCTGCAGGCGCCCGGCCGCGTTCAGGCGCGGACCGAGCGCAAAACCCAGGTCGAACGGCGTGGCGCTGCGCGCTTCGCGGCCGGCCACGCGGAACAGGGCGGCGACGCCCGCGTGCATATTGCCCTTGCGCATGCGCTTGAGGCCCTGCGCCACCAGGATGCGGTTGTTGGTATCGAGGCGCACCACGTCGGCCACCGTGCCCAGCGCCACCAGGTCGAGCAGATTGTCCAGCTTCGGTTGCGTTTGCGCATCAAAAATGCCGCGCCGGCGCATTTCCGCGCGCAAGGCCAGCAATACATAGAACATCACGCCCACGCCGGCCAGGTGTTTCGACGGAAAGCCGCAGGCGGGCTGGTTCGGGTTGACGATGACGGCCGCGTCGGGCAGGGTGTCGGCCGGCAAATGGTGATCCGTGACCACCACCTGGATGCCGCGCCGGTTCGCCTCGGCCACGCCGTCGATGCTGGCGATGCCGTTGTCGACCGTAATGATAATGTCGGGCGACTTTTCGCGCGCCGTCAGTTCGACGATCTCGGGTGTCAGCCCATAGCCGTATTCAAAACGGTTCGGCACGATGAAGTCGACATTCGCGCCCATCGCCCGCAAGCCGCGCAGGGCCACGGCGCAGGCGGTGGCGCCGTCGCAGTCGTAGTCGGCGACGATCACCAGGCGTTTGTTGGCGGCAATCGCATCGGCCAGGAACACGCCGGCCGCGTCGACATGCAGCAGGCCGGCCGGCGGAATCAGGTCCTTCGCTTCGATCGACAGTTCGGCCGCGTTGGACAAGCCGCGCGACGCATACAGCCGAGCCAGCACGGGGTGAATGCCGCCCTGGCGCAGCAGTTCGGATTCGCGGTAGGGGCAGGGGCGGGTGGCGATGCGGGTGCGGGTCATGATGAGCTCAATGTATTCAGGGTGTGGGCGCGCCAGAATTTGCGCTGCGCATGTTTGCTGGTGGTACAGTCCAGCCAGGCGTCGCGGTGGCTCAGCACCAGGCGCAGCTGGCCCAGGCGGCCATCTTTCAGGGCCGCCAGCAGCGGCGCAAACCAGTGTTCTTCCAGCGCCTGCAGTTGCGCCAGCCAGGTGCCCCAGTCCTGCGCCATGGCCGATTCGACCAGCCCGGCATGCACCACCAGCGCATCGGACTGGCCGGCGATAATGCTGGCCGGGGCCGCGTCGCGCCGCGCTGGTTCGGCCAGCGCTGTCAGCCAGCCGGGCGCTGCGCTTGCATGCAGGGCGTGGGCGCAGGCAGGCGCGCTGGCCTTCGCTTCGCTAGCACCCCACAGCCAGTAGCCGTTGACGGCTTTCAGGCCACGCGCCTCGCGCGCTTCGTTGACCGGGTGCTCATGCCACAGCATCTGCACTTCGTTTTGCAGCCGGCGCGAGGCGCGCGCATGCTCGCCGTCGGGCATCCAGTCGGCCAGGTTCTGGCTGGCGGCCGCGTCCGGCGAGGCGCAATGCAGGTCGGACCAGCCATCGGCGCGCATGAACCAGGTATGGGCGTCGCCGTAATACAGCGGCTGGCCCAGGCCGTCGAAATACGGGCGGGCCAGCTCGAACAGGGTGCGGCTGTCGGCCTCGCTCAGTTGCAGCTGGCGCAAATCGTCCATCGTCAGGTGCTTGCGGGTAATTTCAATATGCACGGGGTGGATCAGGAAATAGCGCGCGCCAGGCTCCGGCGCCAGGCCAAAGCCGCGCATGGCGGCCGCCGCAAACGGCGCCGCGGCGTCGTCGCTGCCGGCGGGCGGCGCCAGGTCGAGCGCATGCGCCAGCCAGGCTTCGTGCGGCAGCAAGCGGGTGGTGCCGTCAAATTCATGCAATGAAGAAACCGAGGTGCGCGAAACCAGCGCCGCCAGCGCGGGGGTTTGCAGCGCCTTGATCAGGTCGCCGGCCAGCGCCGAATGCGGCAGGGCATAGGGAAGAACGAGGGTAAGTTGATTCATGCCGAGATTGTAGGCCATTGTGGCCCGCTGCGAGAAGCGCGCGGTGTTTTTACGCCGGATTGATACAATGGCAATCGGTGAAAACAGGCATGGGGCATGCAATGAAACTGAAATGGATGGCGGCGGGTTGCTTATTGCTGGCGCAAGTGTCGCTGGCGGGCACGGCGGACACGGTGTTTACACTGTATGACGACGGTGGCGAACACTTCCCGCAGGCGTGCGGCAAGGCCGCAGCGATGCCTGCGAAGTTCAAGCGCCTCAAGCGGCTGCATGATCAAAAAGACTACCTGGGTTCCGTGCAGACCCAATTTGCGGATAAAAACGCCGCCGGCATCGATGCCTGGGATCATTTTTTCAGCTCCGCCAAGGCCTGTGACAAAGCGCGGCTGCAACTGGAAAAAGACGCGGCGGCGGGCGGCTGACGGTTTTCGCAGTGCTGGGCAGCAGCGAAGTGGCGCCACGGTGGCGTGTTTCACGCATGAAATGATGATTATGTGGCACACTGCGCGCTCGCATATCATCGTTGTCGCGGGAGCGTAGAAGTATCAATGAGCATCGTCAAACAATTACCTTACGAGTGGCAGGTCGGCGTGCGCTATACGCGCGCCGGCAAACGCAGCGGTCGTAACAGCTTCATTTCCTTTATTTCCATGATTTCCGTGGCCGGCATCGCGCTGGGCGTGGCGGCCCTGATCGTGGTGCTGTCCGTGATGAACGGCTTCCAGAAGGAAGTCACCGACCGCCTGATGTCGGTGCTGGCCCACGTGGAGGTGTTCGACACGCGCGGCGCCATGCCGAACTGGCAGGCGCAGGAAAAAGCCGCCTACGCCAACCCGCAGGTCAAGGCCGTGGCGCCGTTCGTGGAAACCCAGGGCATGCTGCTCAACGATGAAACCATGCGCCCGTCGGTGGTGCGCGGCGTGCTGCCGCAGCAGGAAGCCAAAGTATCGAGCGTGGCAGGGCAGATGAAACAGGGCCAGTTCACCTCGCTCACGCCCGACTCCTACAATATCGTGCTCGGCATCGACCTGGCCAAGGCGCTGGGCGTGACGGTGGGCCAGAACGTGACCCTGATGCTGGAACGCGAACCGCGCGCCGGCGATTCCCTCAACAGCATGGTCATGCCGCGCATGCGCGCGCTGAAGGTCTCGGGCATTTTCGAGGCGGGCCACAATGAGCTCGACGCCAGCCTGGCATTCGTCAATATGCAGGATGCCGAACAGCTGCTGATGCTGGACGGTCCGTCCGGCCTGCGCCTGCGCCTGCACGACATGAACCAGGCGCCGCAGGTGGCGCGCGAACTCAAGGCGTCGATGCCGGGCGAACTGTGGATGCGCGACTGGTCGCGTGCCAGTGCCAGCTGGTATGCGCTGGTGCAAAGCCAGAAAAACATGATGTTCATTATCCTCAGCATGATCATCGCGGTGGCCGCTTTCAACCTGGTCTCGACGCTGGTGATGTCGGTCACCGACAAGCAGGCCGATATCGCCATTTTGCGCACCCTGGGCGCCTCGCCGTTTTCCATCATGAAGATCTTCATGATCCAGGGCGCGCTGGTGGGGCTGCTGGGCAGTGCCCTTGGTGTCGCCGGCGGCGTGCTGCTGGCGCTGAATGTCGGCGTGATCGTGCCTTTTATCGAAGGCATTTTCGGCTTGCACTTCATCTCGAAAGAGATCTACCAGATCAGCGCCGTGCCGTCCGACCTGCACTGGCTGGACGTGGCGCAGATCGGCCTGATCGCCTTTGGCCTGGCGCTGGTGGCGACCATCTACCCAAGCTGGCGCGCGGCGCGCGTGAAGCCGGCCGAAGCGCTGCGGTATGAGTAATTGGCTGATCAATAAACTGCTGGGGTCAGACCCGGCGGGGGAATGTCTTCCAATGGAAGACATTCCGATCCTTCAGGACTGACCCCGGCCTTTTGCTGCGTTACAAGTAACATTGGCTGATCAACAGAGTGCTGGGGTCAGACCCGGCGGGTCTGACCCCGGAATAACGAATATCAATGAGCATGTTAAAAAATCTTCCCTTCGAATGGCTGGTCGGCCTGCGCTACACGCGGGCCGGCAAGCGCAGTGGCCGCAACAGTTTTATCTCCTTTATTTCGCTCATTTCCATGGCCGGCATCGGCCTGGGCGTGGCGGCGCTGATCGTGGTGCTGTCGGTGATGAACGGCTTCCAGAAGGAAGTCACCGACCGCATGCTGTCGGTGCTGGCCCACGTCGAGGTGTTCGACAACAGCGGCAGCATGCCTGACTGGCGCGCCGAAAAAGCCCAGGCCTTCAGGAATCCGGCCGTCAAGGGCGCGGCGCCTTTCGTGGAAACCCAGGGCATGCTGCTGCGCGACGATGCGCTGCGTCCGGCCATCGTGCGCGGCGTGCTGCCGGAAGAAGAGCCGAACGTGTCCGACGTGGCCGGCCAGACGCGCATGGGCAGCTTCAAGGCACTGCAGCCGGGCACCTACAATATCGTGCTGGGCATCGAGCTGGCGCGCGCGCTGCGGGTGAACCTCGGCGAAAAAGTCACCCTGATGCTGGCCCAGGGCCAGGTCACGCCGGCCGGTGTGCTGCCGCGCATGCGCAGCTTTACCGTCAGCGGCATCTTCCAGGCCGGCCACAATGAATTCGACGCCGGTCTCGCCTTTATCAATATCGAGGATGGCCAGCGCTTGTTGCGCCTGGAAGGCCCGTCCGGCCTGCGCCTGCGCCTGGCCGACATGAACCGCGCGCCGCAGGTGGCGCAAGAACTGAAAAAATCCATGCCGGGCGACCTGCGCATGCGCGACTGGTCGCAACTGAACGCCAACTGGTTTGCCGCCGTGCAGACCGAAAAGCGCATGATGTTCATTATCCTGACCCTGATCATCGCGGTGGCCGCCTTCAACCTGGTGTCGACCCTGGTGATGACCGTGACCGACAAGCAGGCCGATATCGCCATCTTGCGCACCCTGGGCGCCTCGCCGGGATCGATCATGAAAATCTTCATGATCCAGGGTGCGCTGGTGGGTATTCTGGGCACGATCCTGGGCGTCGGTGGCGGCGTGCTGGTGGCGATGAATATCGACGTCATCGTGCCGTTTATCGAACACCTGCTGGGCGTGCAGTTCCTGTCCAAGGATATTTATTTCATCAGCACCGTGCCGTCCGACCTGCGCTGGCCCGACGTCACCAAGATCGGCGTGCTGGCCGTGATCCTCGCCTTTCTGGCGACCCTGTATCCAAGCTGGTGGGCCGCACGCGTGAAGCCGGCCGAAGCCCTGCGCTACGAATAATCATTACACTATGACCATGACCGATCTGAATAAAAACGCCGCCACATCCACTACCGCCGCTGTGCTGTCCTGCCGTGGCCTGGGCAAGACTTTTACCCAGGGCAGCTACAAGGTGCAGGTACTGGCCGGCATCGATATCGACATCCATCGCGGCGAGCGGGTGGCCATCGTCGGCGCATCCGGCTCCGGCAAGTCGACCCTGCTGCATCTGCTGGGCGGCCTCGATACGCCAAGCAGCGGCACTGTCAGCCTGCTGGGCAAAGACTTCGCGACCCTGAGCGAAAAGGCGCGCGGCGACCTGCGCAACGCCTCGCTGGGTTTCGTCTACCAGTTTCATCACCTGCTGCCTGAATTCTCGGCGCTGGACAACGTCGCCATGCCCTTGATGATACGGCGCATGAAGCGCGCGCCGGCCACCGACCTGGCGCAGCAGATCCTGGCGCGCGTCAACCTGGCCAAGCGCGTGACGCACACGCCGGGCGAACTGTCGGGCGGCGAGCGCCAGCGCGTGGCCCTGGCCCGCGCCCTGGTCACGCAGCCGGCCTGCGTGCTGGCCGACGAACCGACCGGCAACCTCGATCACGCCACGGCCGAACAGATTTTCGACCTGATGCTGGAACTGTCGCGCACCCTGGGTACGGCTTTCGTTATCGTCACCCACGATATCGAACTGGCCAGGCGCTGCGACCGCGTGCTGCGCCTGACCGACGAAGGGCTGCAGCCTTACCAATACTAAGGTCTCATCATGCTGTGGATCGATACGCACTGCCACCTGGACGCCCATGAATTCGGTGCCGAATCGCTGCCGGTGGCGCAGCGCGCCGGGGAGCTGGGCGTGGCCATGATCGTGATTCCCGCCGTCGAACAGGCAAATTTTTCCATCGTGCGCGAGCTGGCCCACGCCGCGCCCAACGGCTGCTATGCGCTGGGCATTCATCCGATCTATGTGCCGCACGCCACCGAAGACGATCTGCTGGCGCTGCGCGAGGCCGTGGCGGCGGCGATGGCCGACCCGCGCTTTGTCGCCATCGGCGAGATCGGCCTGGATTTTTTTATTCCCATGCTGACGGAACCGGCCATGCGCGCCAAGCAGGAGCACTTCCTGCGCGAGCAGCTGAAAATCGCCCGCGATTTCGACCTGCCGGTGCTGGCCCATGTGCGCCGCTCGCAGGATATCGTGCTCAAACATGCGCGCCAGATCCGCCCGAACGGCGGCATCGCGCACGCCTTCAACGGCAGTTTTCAACAGGCGCAAGGCTATATCGACCTCGGTTTCAAGCTCGGTTTCGGCGGCGCCATGACATTTACCCGCGCCTTGCAGATACGCCGCATGGCGACCGACTTGCCGCTATCGGCCATCGTGCTGGAAACCGATGCGCCCGATATTTCCCCTGCCTGGATCCACCCTGGCCGCAACAGCCCTGAACAGCTGCCCCGCATCGGCGCCGTGCTGGCCGAACTGCGTGGCATCGACCTTGCCGACGTGGCGGCGCAGACCAGCGCCAACGCCCGCGCGGTAATGCCGCGCCTACCCTTGACGGATTAACTCACATGTATAAAAAGATCATCGCCGGTGCACTGGTTGCCTGCACCTACGCACCCGCCATGGCGGCCGACCTGTGCGACGGCTTGCCCCGTCTGAACGTCACCACGCCGGCCGGTTTTTGCGTCGGCGTGCTGGGCGACGGCATGAAATTTCCGCGCGGCGTGCTGCCGCTGACGAATGGCGACGTGCTGGTCACCGACATGGCCGGCTGGACGGCAAACCAGGGCAAGCTGTGGCTGCTCAAGCGCCAGGCCGGCGGCAAGTTCGAACGCAAGCTGCTGCTCGATAAACTCGATCGCCCGAACGGCATCGTGCAGGGCCCTGACGGCATGGTGTATGTCGGCGTGGTGGGACGCATCTTCCGCTTCGACCTGCGCGACCCGGCCACCATCACCGACGTGATCGGCGGCACCGCGAAGACACCGGGCTTGCCGGGCCTGGGCCTGCATCTGCTCACCACCATGCGCTTCAGTCCCGCCGGCGACCTGTATGTGAACGTGGGATCAAGCACCGACCATTGCGAAGGCAAGGACGGGAAGGCGCCGGACGCCGGCAAGCCGTGCGCCTCCGGCGAAGGCAGGGAAGCGCTGGGGGCGATTCGCGAATACAAGATGGCCTGGCCGGCCGGCACGGTGACCGGCTGGAGCACCCACGTGCATGGCTTGCGCAATTCGATGGCGCTGGCGTTTCATCCCGCCACCGGCGCCCTGTGGCAGGCGGAAAATTCGCGCGACGCGATCCAGGCCGCCATGCCGCAGCTGAAAAGCGACGAGAACCTGCCGCACGAGGAACTGAACCTGATCAAGGCCGGCCAGCACTACGGCTGGCCCTACTGCTACGACAATAACGTCGCCAGCCCCGAGTACCCGAAGACCGATTGCGCCGTCAAATACACCGCGCCACAACGCCTGCTGCCCGGCCACGCGGCGCCGCTGGGCATGACCTTTTATACGGCCAGCCGCTTCCCGGCCACCTACAAAAACAGCCTGATCATCGGCTACCACGGCTACCGTGCCAACGGTCACCGGCTGGTGGCCTTGCTGCCCGACGCAGCCGGCGCGCCGCTGGGAAAATCCGTCGAATTGATCGGCAACTGGGAGCGCAAGGGCAAGCAGGGCAGGGGCGCGCCGGTCGACGTGAAGCAGGGCCAGGACGGCGACATCTACCTGGCCGACGATCACAATGGGCTGGTGATGAAGCTGCATTACGCGACGCCCGTCAAACCATAGGCCAGGCTTCGCCACGCTGCTGATTACCGATCTTTATCCGCCTTCGTCGCTCTCCGGCTCTGAGTCGCCGGCGTCCGGTTTGTCGTCGGACTTTGCACTGGCGCCAACCTTTGCGAGCTCCTTTTTTATCCATTCCAATTGGTCGATTCCTTGTTGTCTGGAATATGTTGAGGAGGCGGGAATCGCAAGGATCGGTGCCTTGCCCATTTTTCCGTCAACCAGATGATTCTTGATTGCTCCGTATAAATACGGCGGCAAATGAACCGGATCTTCATCGTCCGAGTATTCATCGCTCGAATCGTCCGATTGCGCTTCGATTTCCATCGAGGCGGCGGTCATTTCAGGATTTTGTCCGGCGCCATGCTGCCTCGCGTAAGTTGCACTGGACACTGCCGCCGTAAAATCAGCCTGCTCCGCTTTGCTGAAGGTGAGGGAGCCTTTCTTGCCGTGATTGGCGATAACCTTTTTTCTCAGCGCTTCGTCTTGAATGTGATCTTCGGGGGCTGAATAAGAAAAGCCGTGGAAATGGTGTGCCAGGCCCGTGCTGGGGTAATTGTGGCGGCAATCCTTGCATTGTTCGCGAGTCGTTGCCTCGGAAATACGAGTCCAGCCCTTCACCGTGCCGTAATTGCGCTCGATGGCATCGGTCTGTGCCTCCGAGTGCCCAATAATCGTATGGGCAATCAGATCGTCCTCGGCCAGCATTGCGTGATTTTTTGGCAGCGCGCCTGGTGGCTGGGAGACCGTGACGATCTTTTGCCGTTTGTCGCCGTTCTCGTAATTGGTGGCGTAGACGTTTCTGCCCTTCAAGGGTAGCCCGGCTTTCGCCAGTCTCCGGCGAATGCGCCGTTCCATGCGAAACGCCCGATGCGTTTTGAAGTCCACATGGTTGCCGGTCGCGCCGGTGGTGCGTGCCTGGTAATCGGCCGGTTTTTCGTCCGACCGTGCTTTCCTCTTCTTGCCTCTCTTAGGAACGCGTTGTAAAGCGATCCTCGCTTTCAGTGCCTCCAGATCAAGCACTTCATTGGGAAAGGCGCGATGGATGTCCCCCAGTATTTTCTTGTCGCCCAGGACATGCTCATTATTTTCCTTGATCTTTGCCCAGATATTTTCAAGGCTTGTAATACGCACGCCGCCGTGGTCGAGCACGACCCGTTGAATGGTACTGCCACTGCCGTACTGCGCAAGCGAACGTGCCTGGCTGGCGAGGCGCGGATTGGGTTCAATTGCAGCGCGCCATTTCAATTGTTTTTGCTGTGCGTTGTTATTGGCAAGGCCTGCCAGGTAGCTCAGCTTTTCAACGGATGGAGCGTGATTGATTGCGCTTGCGCGCTGAACCATTTCAGTGTTGTGCGTGTTGGCATGAGCGGCAGGGTGGTGCCTGTTCTTGTCTTTGTGCTGATGTTGCAGTTGGGCTGTTTTCATAAGCAATCGTTCTTTCAAGATACCGAAGTCTGGAAATAAGCGTGCAATTCAATACAGGCTAACACAAGGGTTGACACAAGTACATTTCATATAAGCAATCAAGCAGGCGGCCTGGAGCGTCATGCTCGGACGGTTTCCATGCTTGACCTCGCTCAGTGCGGGGTCATCGGCGCCGCCTACAATCTGCGGATGCCCCTTTGCCAGGCCCGCCGTGCGCCCACTTTTCTTCTTTTTCGTCCTCTTTTTATCGTGCGCGCACGCCTATCCCACGGCACCGCGCCTGAGTGGCGCGCAGCTGCTGTTTCAATTCCAGCAGGACCCGCGCTACGCCAAAGGCTACCTGGCCGGTGTGGCCGATGCCGCGCAAGGCCGGCTGTGGTGCGACACGGGCCGTGTCAAATCCGTGGAGCTCGATGGCATCGTGATCGCCGGCATCAGGGCGCTGCCTGAACCGGCACGCCAGGGCGACGCGGCGCGCCTGGCCGTGGCCATCCTGGCCAGCCGTTTCCCCTGTCCCCATCCACCAAAAAACGGGAGGTTGAGATGAAACCTGCATTCATCAAGCTGCGTGAAAACTACTACAGCGTGGCGGCCGTCGACCAGGCGGCCCTGTTCGGCGAAATCGGCTGGGAAGACCTGATCGGCAAGGACAGCTTCATCAACACCTGCGCCATCCGCATCAGCCTGGCGCTGATCAAGTCCGGCATCAGGCTCAAGGGCCGCATGCCGATCAACAAGGGGCCGTTCAAGGGCGCGCTGATCGAGCCGGGCCAGGCCAAGCTGGCGCACATGCTGGCCAGCCCCTCGCTGTTGGGCGGCCCCGAAAAATTCGGCAGGGATGCCGCCATCGACGGCATCGGCCAGCGCAAGGGCATCGTCGCCTTCTTTCGCATTCCCGGCTACCTGGGCGGCGCCGGCGGCCATATCGATATCCTGCTGCCGTCCACCGGGGTCAAGGTATGCGGCTCGGAATGCTACTGGACCTGTGGCGAAGTCTGGTTCTGGGAGCTGCGTTAGGCGCGAAATTTTTTCGTGCGTCCGCGCGAGGCGGCATTGTGCGCGCGCAGGATGGAATCGACCCGCTCGGAGGCGTCGCGCGACAGGTTCTGCGCCACCTCGATATCGGGGAAGAATTCCGGCAGGCGGTAGCTGAGCCAGGCATACGCCGAGTAGTAGCGGCAGGTGTCTTCCACCTGCTGCAAGTTCTGCGTGCCGCCGCCGTAGGCATGCTGGCGCAAGGTCGAGGTTTTACCGAGCGACAGATTTTTCGCCCAGTGTTCCCACGCCGTCTGCAGGGACGGCACCTTGCTGGAAATCGGCACCAAGGAGAGCGTGAACTTGTCGGCCACCGATAGCGGCAGGGTGTCGAGCCACAGCGCGCGCTCTTTCTGGTCTTCGGTAATGCGCGGGAAGAAAAAGCCGTCCGGCACGTCGATATTGTGAATAAAACGGCGCAGCAGTTTTGACAGCGACTGTTCGCCTGTCACCGAGGAAATCCGGTGCAAGTGCTCCAGCGACGGCGCCACGGCAAAGCCACTGGTGTTCAGCGGGTGCAGCTTTTCCTTGAGCAGGGCGCGCATCACTTCATGCGTTTCATTGTCGTAGCCGGCCACCAGCCCCTCTTCATGCACGCCGTAGCGGCCCGCGCGCCCGGCGATCTGGCGTGCCAGCGCGGCCGAAATCTCTTCCTCTTCGCGGCCGTTGTACTTGACGCTGGTGGTCATCACGATGCGCGCGATCGGCATGTTCAGGCCCATCGCCAGCGCATCGGTGCCGACCACGATATCGGCCGTGCCATCGCGAAAACGCTGCGCCTGCGCGCGCCGCACTTCGGGCGACAGGTTGCCATAGACGGTGGCCACCGACAGCCCGGTTTCGGTGATCATGTCGCGCCACATCAGCACTTCGCGGCGCGAAAACGCGATCACCGCGTCGCCACGGCGCAGGTTGCGCACCTTGCGCACTGCCGTCGGCTCCATCGACAGCGGCGCCATGCGTTTCAGTACATGCACTTCCAGCGGACACTCCAGCCGCTCGGCCAGCGCCTCGATCGCGCGCCGCGCTTCCGGTGCGCCCACCAAGTAGACGGTATGGGCCGGCGCGCCGCAGACGGCCGCCGTCCAGGCCGCGCCCCGGTCCGGATCGGCCAGCATCTGGATCTCGTCGATCACGGCCACTTCCACCACGGTTTTCGTGTCCAGCATTTCCACCGTGCTGGCCACATGGGTTGCATCATCGACCGTGCGGCGCTCTTCGCCCGTGATCAGGTTGACGGCCAGCGGTTTGCCGTGCGGGCGCGCTTCCTGCAGGCGTTCATAGTTTTCCAGCGCCAGCAGGCGCAGTGGCGCCAGGTAAATGCCGCTTTTCGCTTTCACCAGCGCTTCCATCGCGCGGTGCGTCTTGCCCGAATTGGTGGGGCCCAGCAGCGCGATAAAGCGGCGCGGCAGCCGGCGCGCCATCTCGAACGAGGCCGGATATTCGGCCAGGTTGATGCTCTGGCGCGTGCGCGCCGCATGCTGCTCTTCCTGCTGGCGCTCGATGGCGTGGTTGAAGCGCTGGCGGATGCGGTCGAACACCATGCCGGCCGGCTCCGACGTCTGCATGTCGGCCAGGGTATGCAAAAACAGCATCGGATCGGCATCGACGTCTTCGCTCTGGCCGGCGATATCGGCCACGAAATCGATCACGTGCTGGCGCAATTCCGCAAACACGGCGGCACTGGCCCGTTCGCGCACCAGCGCCAGCTTCGCTTCGCGGTCCATCTTGCGCCACTTGGCCGGCCGCGCCAGCACGCCCTGGCTTGGCACCAGCGCATACGGCACGCGCAAGCCGCCGGCCCGCACTTCGCCTGAAAAACGCACGAACACGCGGCCTTCCATCTTCACCAGCCGCACATGCTCGGCCAGTTCGCCCAGTTCCGCCACCAGGGTGGCGTCGTTATTGTCTTCGGCGAGGTCGGCGGCGATGGTGCTATCTGTAGGTGGGTTTGCTGGTGGTACGGAGGAAGTCATGGAATGCCTGGGTGTTGAGGGTGCAGCATGGATTATACCGTGCCGGATGAGGATGATTTGGCGCAAACCGGCGCCTGGCCGGCAGGGCTACAGTAAGCGACCCCCATACAACTGCCGCCGACTGATGATGCGTATCGCTCTCCTTGCCTTTGCCTTCGGCGCCGCGTGGCTGCAGACGCAAGCTGGCCTGCCGCAGCAACCTGGTCTGGTGTTGCTATTGATATTGCCAGTCGCCCTGGGTGCGCTGCTGTTGCTGCGACGGCGCCACCTGGTCGTGAGGGCGGTGGCCGCGCTGGCCTGCGGCATGGCGCTGGGTTTTTACTGGGCCGCCTGGCTGGCGCAACTTGCCCTGGCTCCGCAACTGGCGCTGGCCGACGAAGGCCGCGACATCACCGTGGTGGGCACGGTCGCCAGCCTGCCGTATCAATTCCAGCAGGGCGTGCGCTTCAATTTTGCTGTCGAAAGCACCACTGGCGTCGTGCTGCCGCCGCTGATCGCGCTGTCGTGGTACGCCGGTTTTCGCGATGAAATTACCAACGAAGTGGGCGACGTGCAGCCGGGCGAGCGCTGGCAGTTGACGGTGCGTTTGCAGCGCCCGCACGGCAACGCGAATCCGCACGGTTTTGACTATGAAGTGTGGCTGCTGGAGCAGGGCGTGCGCGCCACCGGCTATGTGCGCCCGGCGCCGCGCCTCGACACGCCGAACCTGCGGTTGGACAGCTTTGTACTGGGCTTCAACAATGTGGTGCAGGCCAGCCGCGCCACGCTGCGTGCGCGCATCATGCGCAGCCTGCGCGGCAAGGAATATGCGGGCGTGATCGTGGCGCTGGTGGTGGGCGACCAGCGCGCGATTCCCCAGTCGGACTGGCAGGTATTCAACCGCACCGGTGTCAGCCACCTGATTTCCATTTCGGGTTTGCATATCACGATGATCGCCGGCATGTTCGCGCTGGGCACGGGCGCCTTGTGGCGGCGTTCCTTTTTCACCGACCTGCAACTGCCCTTGCTCCTGCCGGCGCAAAAAGTGGCCGCGCTGGCCGGCGCCGTGGCCGCCTTGCTGTATGTGCTGCTGGCCGGTTTCGGCGTGCCGGCCCAGCGCACCCTGTACATGCTGGTTGTGGTGGCGCTGGCCCTGTGGCTGGGCCGCATCACCAGCATTACCCATGTGCTGTGCCTGGCCCTGGGCGTGGTCGTGCTGATCGACCCGTGGGCCGTGCTGTGGCCCGGCTTCTGGCTGTCGTTCGGCGCGGTCGCCACCATTTTGTATGCGACAGTCGGCCGCATGGCCAGTCACCCGGAAGCGACCGCCAGCCGCTGGCAGAAGGCCAGGGCGGCCATTGCGCTGGGGGCGCATACGCAATATGTGGTGACGGTGGGCCTGGTGCCGCTGACCATGCTGCTGTTCGCGCAAGTGTCGCTGGTGTCGCCGATCGCCAATGCGCTGGCGATCCCCGTCATCAGCCTGCTGGTCACGCCCCTGTCCCTGCTGGGCAGCGTGCTGCCCGCGCCGTTGTGCGACTGGATCCTGCTGCTGGCGCATTTTCTGGTGCAACTGCTGGCGCAGGTGCTCGACTGGCTGGGCGCGCGCCGCTTCGCCGTCTTGACCGCGCCCATGCCGCTCGCGTGGAGTTTTTGCTGGGCGGCTTTTGGCACCCTGTGGCTGCTGGCGCCGCGCGGCTGGCCACACCGCTGGGCCGGCATGCTGAGCTGGATTCCGCTGCTGACGGCCATGCCATCGAGTCCGCCGCCGGGCCAGCTATGGGTCACGGCATTCGACGTGGGCCAGGGCATGGCCCTGCTGGTGGAAACGCACCGGCACCGCCTGCTGTACGACACGGGCCCGGCCTACGGCCTCGATTCCGACGGCGCCAGCCGCGTCATCGTGCCGTATCTGCGTGCGCGCGGCATCGGCCGGCTCGATGGCCTGATCATTTCACACAGCGATACCGACCACGCGGGCGGCGCCATGTCGCTACTGGAAAACGTGCCGGTCGGCTGGCTGTCATCGTCCTTGCCCGATGGTCACCCGGCCGTCGACTTCCAGCGCAAGCTTGCCAAGCCTTACTTTCGCTGCGTGGCGGGCCAGCGCTGGACTTGGGAAGGCGTGCGTTTCGAGATGCTGCATCCGCTGGCCGACGCCCATCACGACATCAGCCTGAAACCGAATGCCCGCAGCTGCACCGTGAAAATCACGGCCGGCAAGCACGCGATTCTGCTGGCCGGCGATATCGAAGCGGCGCAGGAAGGGCAGCTGTACATGCGCGCGCGCGAGTCGCTGGCGGCCGACGTGCTGCTGGCGCCGCATCATGGCAGCGGCACCTCGTCGACGCAGGCGTTCCTGAATGCCGTCAATCCGTCGCTGGCGATTTTCCAGGTGGGGCATCGGAATCGGTATCGGCATCCGAAGGCGGAGGTGTATCAGCGGTATGGGGAGATGGGGATTATGCGGCTGCGCACGGATGTGGAGGGGGCGGTGTTGATGGAGCTGGGAGAGCGCATGTTGATCGATCAGTACCGCGGCAGTCATCGCCGGTACTGGTATGGGAAATAAGGCTAACCTGGAATGGCGCGCCTACATTGTCTACGCGGTGCGTAGACAATAGTGCCAATCACCCCACGCGCTCATCCGGAATCTCCAACCCCTTTTTCTTCACATATTCCAGAAACAACCTCGCCCCCTTGGCCATCCGCGACGTGCCATACACCGCATGCATGCTGGGATCGAGCTCTTTTGACGAGGTCAGCCGGTAAGCGGGGCAAACGCGCAGTAGCCTGCCGCTGGCCACCGCCGGTTCCGCCAGCCAGCTGGCCAGGCGGGCGATGCCGGCGCCTTCCAGCGCGGCCTGGAAGGTGGCGATGCCGGAGGTAAAACGGAAGCGCGGCTGGACCTGGTAGCGCACGTTGTGTTCGCCGGAGACGAAGTGCCAGTCGCGCAGGATGCGGGGGGCGGAGTGCATGATGATGTCGTGGGCGGCCAGGTCTTCCGGCTCTGCTGGCACTCCCATGCGCTCGATGTAGTCGGGGGCGGCGTACATGTAGCGGCGGTAGTTCCACAGGGCGTAGCCGATCAGCTCGCTGGACTGGGGGAAAGCGCCGCGGATGGCGAAGTCGAGCTTTTCCTGGATCGGATCGATCGATTTGTCCGAAAAATGGATGTCGACCGACACGTTCGGGTAGTCGCGCGAGAATTGCGCCACCAGTTTCGGCAAAAAGCCCAGCGACAGGATCTCCGGCGCCGAGATGCGGACCCAGCCCTGTGGGGAGTTACTCAGTTCGGCCAATTGATCTTCGGCTTCGGCCTGGGTTTCCAGCAGGTGCTTGGCCGAGGCGTAGTAGGTCTCGCCGGCGGTGGTCAGGGTGAACTGTTTTTGCGTGCGCAGGATCAGTTCCGCGCCTATCGCCTCTTCGAGAAACTGGATGGCGCGCGTGACGGCCGACGGCGAGCGGCCCAGCATGCGCGCCGCGTGCACGAAACTGCGTTTTTCCACCACCGTGCAAAAGGCGCGGATTTCCCACATCAGCTTGATCGACATTGAACGTTCTCTGCGGCATAAAAGGGCAGTAGACCGCAGCGGGGCCCATTTCGTCAAGCGTTACGCCTGATTGCGTTTTGCGCAATATGAAGTTGCATCCAGAAAAACTGGCGCGGCCTATACTCGCCCTGTTCCCATCCTCTCCCTTGCCGCCATGCTGACCATCACACTACTGTGTTTATTTGCCTTTTTTGCCGGCCTGATCGATGCCGCCGTGGGCGGGGGCGGGCTGATCCAGCTGCCGGCCCTGTTCAACCTGATGCCGAACATGGCCTCGACCTCCTTGCTGGGTACCAATAAGCTGGCGTCGGCTTGCGGCACCACGTTTGCCGCGCGCTCGTTTATCGGCAAGGTGCATGTGCCCTGGCTGCTGGTGCTGCCGGCCGTGGCGGCCGCCTTCGTGATGTCGTTCATGGGCGCGGCCGCCGTGTCCTATGTGCCGCAGCAGGTGGTGCGGCCGATGGTGCTGGTGCTGATCATCATCATGGCGATCTATACCTTCATCAAGAAGGACTTCGGCAGCCTGCGCGAAGCGCGTACGGTGGGAACCCGCGAACGCATCCTGGCGGTGGTGATCGGCGGCGCCATCGGTTTTTATGACGGCCTGTTCGGGCCGGGCACGGGCAGCTTCCTGATTTTCCTGTTTATCCGCGTGTTCGGCTTCGACTTTATCCTGGCATCGGCCTGCTCGAAACTGGTCAATATTGCCACCAACGTCGCCGCGCTGGCGTTTTTTATTCCTGCCGGCCACGTGGTGTACGCGGTGGCCGCTCCCATGGCGGTGTGCAATATCCTCGGCGCCCTGACCGGCACCTGGATCGCCGTGCGCCGCGGCGCCGCCTTTGTGCGGGTGCTGTTCCTGGTGCTGCTGGTAATGCTGATCGTGAAATTGTCTTACGACATATTCTTCAAGTAAGATTTTCAAGTAAATACGCTCATGAAAACCATCCGCGGCGTGCTGTGGGATAACGATGGCGTGCTGGTCAATACCGAGCAGCTGTTTTACGAAAGCAACCGCGATCTGCTGCTGCCCTACGGCATCGACCTGACGCCGAAGCAGTTTTTCGACTGGTTCCTGGACAATAATTACGGCGCCTGGCATCTGCTGCTGGGGCAGGGGCACGACATCACGCTGGTCGACCGGCTGCGGCTGGAACGCAAGCGGCTGTTCGGAGAGCGGCTGCGCCAGGCGCGGCAGCTGGCGATGCCGGGCATGGGCAACTTGCTGGAGTCCTTGCGCCCGCATGTGGGCATGGGTGTGGTGACCAGCGCCTACCGCGAACATTTCGAGCTCAGCCACGCGCAGAGCGGCTTGCGCCAGCAGTTCGATTTTGTGCTGACGCGCGAATCGTACGCGGCCAGCAAACCGGCTCCCGATGGCTATCTGCTGGGCTTGCAACGGCTGGGGCTGGCGGCCGAGGTATGCGTGGCGGTGGAAGACGCGCCGCGCGGCTTGCGGGCGGCCAATGCGGCCGGGCTGGAATGCATTATCTTGCGCAACCATATGAACCGCCATCACGCGTTCGACGGCGCGTTTTGCGTGGTGGAGTCGGTCGCGGAACTGGGCGAAGTGCTGGCCTCGTTCGTGCCCGGCGCGGCCAGGGTGGGCCCGCAATTAGAGTGCGCGCTCTGATCGTTCTTGCCGGCCTGCCATTACAATCATCCATCGCCCAGCCTGCCAGAACCCCATCATGACACTACCGCAGCTTCATTTTGCCCACGCCAACAGTTACCCGGCCGGCACCTACCGCAAGCTGTTTTCCCTGTTGGGCGAGCACTACCAGGTGCAGGCGCTCGACATGCATGGCCACGATCCGCGCTACCCGGTCACGGCCGGCTGGCCCGAGCTGGTGCGCGAACTGGTCGATGACCTGGAACGCCGCTACAGCGCGCCGGTGATCTTGGTCGGCCATTCGCTGGGCGGCATGCTGAGCGTGATGGCGGCCAAGGCCCGGCCCGACCTGGTGCGCTGCGTGGTCCTGCTCGATTCGCCGGTGGTGGCCGGCTGGCGCGCCATGTTCGTGCGCCTGGCCAGGAACACGGCCATCGGCGAGCGCTATTCGCCGGCGCGTTTTTCGGCCCGGCGCCGCAAAGTGTGGCCCGATGCGCAGGCGGCGCATGACCATTTTGCCGCCAAGGAGCTGTTTTCCATCTGGGCGCCGCAAGTGCTGCGCGACTATATGGACAGCGGCCTGGCGCCTCATCCCGACGGCGTGCAACTGCGCTTTACGCGCGAGGTGGAAACCGAGGTCTACCGGGGCTTGCCGCACCATGTGGGCGCGCTGGTGAAAGACGGCTTGCCGGTGCCGGTCGGCTTTATTGGCGGCCTTGACTCGGTCGAATGCCGGCAGGCGGGTTTGGCGGCGACCAAAAAACTGGTGGGCAGGTTTTTCCGGCAAGTACCGGGCGGCCACCTGTTTCCGATGGAATCGCCCGAGCTGACGGCGCAGGTGGTGCATGAAATGATTTCCGCCTTGCTGGAAAAACGCTGAAACGGAACAGGAATTTAGACGCACAAGGGCCAAAGCCAGCGGGTTTTCGCGTAAAATCCTGCCATTCGGGCCGCTGCCCTCCAGGCTGCGCGCCCCAGCCATTCCGATATTCTAGAAAGATGCCCAGCGATGACGATTAAAAGCGATAAATGGATACGCCGCATGGCGGAACAAACGGGCATGATCGAGCCGTTCGAACCCAACCAGGTGCGCGCCGTCGATGGCCGCAAGGTGATTTCCTACGGCACTTCGTCATATGGCTATGACATCCGTTGCGCCGACGAGTTCAAGATTTTCACGAATATCAACAGCACCATCGTCGATCCGAAAAACTTCGATTCGAACTCGTTTGTCGACGTCAAAAGCGATGTCTGCATCATCCCGCCGAACTCGTTCGCGCTGGCCCGCACCATCGAATACTTCCGCATTCCACGCAGCGTGCTGACGATTTGCCTGGGCAAGTCGACCTACGCCCGTTGCGGCATTATCGTCAACGTCACCCCGTTCGAACCGGAATGGGAAGGCTATGTGACCCTGGAGTTTTCCAACACCACGCCGCTGCCGGCCAAGATCTACGCCGGCGAGGGCTGCGCGCAAGTGCTGTTCTTCGAAAGCGATGAAGTGTGCGAAACCTCGTACAAGGACCGCGACGGCAAATACCAGGGGCAGAGCGGCGTGACGTTGCCGAAAGCGTAAGCTAGCGTTTCGCCAGCCAGGCCGCCAGTTCCGGCGACGCCTGGTAAAGCGGCATATGCCCGCGCAGCAGGATTTGCGTGCTGCGGCGGTAGGCCGCGCTGTCGATGGCGATCGTACCGTCTTGCATTCGCGCGACGATGGTGGTGCCCAGTACGCCGGCTGGATTCTCGATGCCGATTGCATGATCGGCATACTCTGCCCCCAACGGCAGCAGGCCTTGCGCAAGCGCATGCGCTACCGTACCTGGGATCAGGCAGGCCGCCGCCAGGCAGCAGCCGCCCGAGACGGCCAGCGAGGCATGGCCCGATTGCGGTGTAAAGTAACGAACCGCAATATTGCCGCCCGCTACAGCCGGGCCGACGATGCAGAACTTCGGGATGGTTTCGCTGCGCTCCAGTTCCGCCAGAGTCATCAAGGCGCCGTCGCGCTTCTTCAGCTCCATCAATAAACCTGCCTCGCTCCATACCTGCCGTATCGCCTGCATGAACGCCGCATCGGCCTCCAGCTCGGCAATGGATTCCTGCGCCGTCTTGCCGAACTCGCTGGCCAGCGCGATCACCATCGGCACGGCCACGTCCACGCACGACACCGTATAGCCGTTGACGGTGTTGCGCGCGGCGCCGGTCGGCAGCAGCTTGCCGGTCTTGCTGCCTGCCGGCTGGTGCAGGAACAGGTCGACCGCCGGAAAGCTGCCTTGCACGCCGGGAATCGCCGCAGCGACAAAGCTGCCATCGTCGCGCCGCGCCATGCGCGAGGTGGTGACGACGCCCGTATTGGTATTGCGGATCGCGATTTCATGCAGGCCGATCGCCAGCGCCTCGATCACGCCCGTGTCCAGGCCCCACAGTTGCAGGCTGGACGACATATTGCCGCAGTTTACGCTCCAGTCGATCTCGCCATGCTCGCTGGCCAGTTGCGCCAGCGTGCTGACCAGGCGCGGCCGGCCTTCGTGCTGTTCCACATCGGCCAGGAACACCTTGTTGCTGGTCGGCGTGCCACGGCCCAGGCCAGTGACCTGCCGGTTGCCGCTCTGGCGGCCCGTCAACGGCACGCCCATCAGGTGGCGCAGCAGCTCGTCACGCAACAGCGGCTCTTCCGGCACGCTGCGCGCGTGCAGCACCAGCCCGGTCGAGGTGCCGCCGCGCAGATGGTGCACGGGGTATTCATGCACGCCAAAGCGCAAACGGGGAGAAAAGTCGGGCAGGGCGAGCAGGAGTGGCGTCATGGCTGGCGGTCGGTACGGGTCAAGTACGCCAGTATGCCAGTTTCGGCCTTTACCTCGCTTTACACTTGTGCATCTTTATCTATAGGAAACTTTGCCGATAATAATGGTATCGAAACAGAGAAGAGGCAATCATCATGGTATCGGCAATCGGTTCGGGCGGCGCGGTCAGCGCGGCCGCCAGTAGCGGCAGTTCCAGCAGCACCACGCAGATCGCGGCGCTGCAAAAGCAGATCACGGCGGCGCAAAAGCAGTTGACGGAGTCGCAGAAGGGCGAACAGACGGAAACGGCGCAGAAACTGCAGCAGCAGTTGGCGCAGCAGATCCAGGCGCTGCAGGCGCAGATCGCGCAATTGCAGGCGGCCGCCGCTCAGCAGGCGCAACAGAAACAGGACAGCCAGGCCGCCAGCAGCGCGGACACGGCCAGCAGCCCGGCGCGTTCGGCCACCTCGACCCTGGGCAGCATTATCGATACCCAGGCTTAAGCCTGAGGTCAGCCCGGCTGTTTTGCGGGCAAGCGTATTTCCACGCACAGGCCGCCGCTGCTGCGGTTCCTTGCCGTAATCGAGCCGCCATGGCCCTTGACCACATGCTGGGCAATCGCCAGGCCCAGGCCGTGGCCGTCGGTCGATTTCTGCGTGTTGCTGGCGCGGAAGAAGGGCTCGAAGATGGCGGACAGGTCGGTCTCGGCCACGCCGGGGCCATGGTCCAGCACGCTCACATGCACTTGCCGGCCGTCGTCATGGCGCGACAGCACCACGCTGATGACGCTGGCGTCCGGGCTGTGCTTGATGGCGTTGCGCACCACGTTTTCCACCGCGCGCCCCAGCAGTTCGGCCTGGCCGTTGACGATGGCGCTGGCGATATCGGCGTCGCCGCTGACGGTGATGCCGACCTGGCGGCCGTCGGCCTCGGCCTCGAAGCGGGCGTCTTCGACGATGTCGTGCAGTAAGTCGGCGATGCTGAAGTCCTCGTTGAGCGGGTTGACGGCGCCCGCTTCCAGGCGCGACAGGGTCAGCAGTTCGCCGACCAGCTTGTCCATGCGCACGCTTTCGCGCTCGATGCGGTCCATCGACGCGGCCAGCTTGTCGGGCTGCTGGTGGGCCAGGCCGATCGCGGCCTGCAGGCGCGCCAGCGGCGAGCGCAATTCGTGCGACACATCGTGCAGCAGCCGCGTCTGGCTATCCATCAGGCTGCGCAAGCGGCCCGTCATGCGGTCGAAATCGCGGCCCAGGTCGGTCAACTCGTCGCCGCGCTTGGAAGCCGCCTGGAAGCGCGGCGCCAGGTCGCCGCCGGAGGCCGCTTCGAACGCGGCGCGCAGGTCGCGGATCGGGCGCGAAAAATACCAGGCCAGCAGGAAGGCAAACAGCAGGCTGGCGACGGTGGCGGCGATAATCGGAATAAAGGTGCGGTAGGGGCTGTCCATGCGCGGCCCCGGCGGCATGCCGCCCATATTGCCCATGCCGTCGCGGCGCGGCGGGTTCATGCCGTTCATCTCCGGTGGCTGGCCGGGCCCGTCCATGCGCGGCCCCGGCGGCATGCGGTTGCCGGCCATGCTCATCGCGTTCAGGGTTTCGCGCGCGGCATCGGTCTTGGCGTTGCGGAAATGCTCGGAATAGGGCAGGAACAGCAGATAGCGCACGCCGTCGCTGCCGGTCGCTTCGCGCACGACGGCGCGCGGCTGCTGCTGTTGCAGCAGGGCGCGCGCCTTGTCCAGCATGGCCGGCTGCACGGTGCGGCCCATCAGCTCGCGGCCGTGGCCGTCGACCGCCATCACGCGCATGCGTTCGAGCTTGCCGATGAACTGTTGCAACGCCTTGCTGCCGCCCGCTTCCAGGGTGGCGGTGGCCGCTTCGATGGCCATTTGCGCCGGCGGGCTGGTGTCGATTTCCTGCGTGCGCGCCTGCTGGGCGGCGCGGCTTTTCAGCCAGAACGTACCACCGATGCCGATGGTGGCGGCGACCTGGGCCAGCAAGATGCACAGGAAAAACTTCCAGAACAGACGGCCCACGCTTATTCCTTGATCAACTGGTAGCCGAGCCGGTACACGGTCTGCAGGCAGGAGCGGCCGTCGTCCAGGCTGCCGAGTTTGCGGCGCAGGCTGCTCAGGTGCACGTCGATATTGCGGTCGAAGCGGGCCATCGGCCGGCCCAGCCCCAGTTCCGACAATTGATTCTTGCTGACCGGCTTGCCGGCATTGCGCACCAGCACTTCCAGCAGATTGAATTCCGTGCTGGTCAGTTCCAGCTGCACCCCGGCCCAGGCGGCGCGCCGCTGCTCCGGCCACATCGTCAGGTTCCCCACGATCAGCGGCGCGGTGGCCGAGGTGTCATGCGGCACGGCTTGCGAGCGGCGCAGGATGGCGCGGATGCGGGCCGTCAGTTCGCGCGGCGTGCAGGGCTTGGTGACGTAATCGTCGGCGCCCAGCTCCAGGCCGACGATGCGGTCGGTATCGTCGCCGCGCGCCGTCAGCATCAGGATCGGCAGGCGGCTGCCGGCGCGGATGCGGCGCAGGGTTTCCAGGCCATTCATGCGCGGCATCATCACGTCGAGGATGGCGATGGCGTACTGGCCCGTCAGCGCTTCGGCGGCGCCCCGTTCGCCGTCATGCACGGCCTTCGCTTCAAAACCTTCCTGCTCCAGGTATTCCTGAAACATGCCGACCAGTTCGATGTCGTCGTCGATTAACAATACCTTGCTCATGCGTATGCGTCTTCCTGATTTTTCCCGATGGGGGTCAAGCATGATAGCAGCCCCGGCCACGGCGGCCGCGCCGTTTTACCCGCTTTTACATTGCTTCCTTTATACAGTTTTTCACATTGCTTTACACGTTTTTACCTGGCGCTGACGTTGCTTTACACGCAAGCGCCGCACAATCGAGTCTCATTGAAACGAGAGGAATTCGAGCATGAAACAAGCAACTGTCATGATGTCGCTGCTGCTGGCTACCGCCCTGGGCGCACCGCTGGCGGCCAATGCCCAGCACGGTCCGGGACCGGGACCGGGTCCGCACATGGAAGGGCCGGGCGCTGGACTCCCGCCGTTCCTGCGCGAGGTGGAGCTGAGCGAAGCGCAGCAGGACAAGGTCTTTGCCGCCACCTACGCCCAGGCGCCGCTGCTGCGCGAACAGCAGAAGATCGCCTTCAAGGCGCATGAGCAATTGCGTGCACTGGCCGCGTCGAACCACTATGACGACGCGAAAGCCGTGGCGCTGGCCAATGGCGCGGCGCAGGCGATGGCGACAATCAGCCTGCAGCATGCGCGCCTGGAACAGCAGTTGCTGGCCGTGCTGACGCCGGAACAGCGCCAGCAGGTCGAGGCGCGCCGCGAGGAAGATGGACCCGGTCCCGGTCCCGGTCCCCGTCATGGCAACGACGGCGCTCCCGCTCCGCGCGCTGAAAAATAATTCCAATTCTTGTCGAGGGAGAAAAACATGAGCATCAGCGCCGTCAATTCCAGCAGCGCCACCAGCCAGCTGGCCGCGTTTGCCCGCCTCAGCGGCACCGGCAATACCAGCGGCACCGGCTATACCGCCAGCACCGGCGGCACGCCGCCACCGAAGCCCGACGACGGCGCCTTCCTGGACGCCATTTCCAGCGCCTTGTCGGCGATCGGGGTGACGGTGGCCGATGGCGAGTCGGAGGCATCCGATGACGCCACCGCCAGCGGCACCACCGGCACGGCCGATGCCGGCCAGGCGCTGGGCGCCTTTTTGCATCAACTGATGGGCAGCCTGCGCGCCCAGGGCGGTGCCGGCGACAGTGGTGAAGAGAGCGAAGGCGGCGAGCCGCCAGCGGGCCCGCCACCGGGCGGCGGCGGTCGCGGACCGGGCAATATCGAGTCCGACCTGCAAAGCCTGCTGTCAAAACTGACCTCGTCCGGCAGCGACAGCACGGCCAGCAGCGACAGCAGCGTGAGCGAGCTGCAATCGAGCTTTTCCAGCCTGCTGAGCGCGCTTGGCGGCAGCAGCAACAGTGGCAGCTCCGACAAGCTGGCCAGCTTCCTGCAAGCCCTGTCGGGCAGCCTGGGCTCGGCCAGCGCCGGCGGCAGCCTGTCGTCCAGCGGCAACCTGGTCAATACAACGGCCTGAACCATGAACCGCAAGCCAGCCAACAGGGTCAAACACGGCATGGGTGACAAACTCATGCAGTGTTGCTTCCTGTGCGCCAGCCTCAGTCCCGCGCTGGCCGGCTTGCCCCACCTGATGGAGTACGTATGGATTTACATGATTTCGGCCTGGCGTCCGACCTTGAAGTGATGCAGCGGCAGGCGCTGGAACGGCGCCGGCTGCTGCGCTGGGTGCTGGCGGGCGCCGCCAGCTTGCCCTTGATCAGCTGCGGCGGCTCCGGCGCCAGCGATACGGTCGCCACCAGCACCAGCGGCACCACCGGCAGCGGCACCACCACGACGACCACGCCGGCCAGCAGCGCCTGCGCGGTGATCCCGGAGGAAACCGGCGGGCCGTATCCGGCCGACGGCACCAACACCAATGGCGGCAGCATCATCAATGTGCTGAACCAGTCGGGCGTGGTGCGCAGCGATATCCGCAGCAGTTTCAATGGCGCCACCGGCGTGGCGGCAGGGGTTCCGCTGACCATCAAGCTGCAGCTGGTGAATGCCAACGCCAGCTGCGCCAGCCTGGCCGGCTACGCGATTTATCTGTGGCATTGCGACCGCGACGGCCTGTATTCGCTGTATTCGAGCGGCGTCACGGCGCAGAACTATCTGCGCGGGGTGCAGGAAACGGACAGCAGCGGCAGCCTGTCGTTTACCACTATCTTCCCCGGCTGCTATGCGGGGCGCATGCCGCACGTGCATTTCGAGGTCTACCCGAGCCTGGCCAGGGCGGCCGCCGCCAGCAACCGCATCAAGACCTCGCAGTTCACGTTTCCACTGGCGACGCTGAATGAGGTCTACACGGCCAGCGGCTACACGTCCAGCGTGCGCAACCTGGCGCAGATCAGCTATGCCACCGACAATGTCTTCAGCGACGGCACCAGCTTGCAGATGGCCGGCGTGACGGGCAACGCCACCGACGGCTATGTCGTCACGCTCACCATCGGCGTCAATGGCTAGACGCTCATGAAACCCAGGTCGCGCTGGGTAAAATTGGCCAGGTTGGGAAATACCTCGCCCAGCTGGCTGTCGGGCACGCCGAACCATTTGGCCAGGGTGGCGCCGTACTGGTCGACCGAGATGGTCGGCAGCAGCGAGCCGGAGCCGACGTCGAGCGCATGGCCCAGGCCGGAGGCCGGGAAAGCGCCGTAGATATCGCGCCCGCGCACGGCGCCGCCGACGACGAAGTGGTGCGCGCCCCAGCCGTGGTCGGTGCCGTCGCCATTGCTGGTGAAGGTGCGGCCGAAGTCCGAAGCCGTGAAGGTGGTCACCTGGCGGCGCAGGTCGGTCCCCTGCAGCGCGGCCAGGATGGTGTCGAAATAGGCCAGCGCGTGCGCCAGGCGGGCCATCAGGTCGGCCTGCTGGATTTTTTGCCGGTCGTGCGTGTCGAAGCCGCCCAGGGTCACGTAGAACACCTGCCGCTTGGCCCCCAGCGCGCTGCGCCCGCCGATGATGCGCGCCACCGTCTGCAGTTGCACCGCCAGCGGATTGGTGGCCGCCACGCCGGTGGCCGGATTGATGTAGCTGGTCGGATTGGGCACGCCGGTGGGGCCGGCGGCCAGCATGGCGCCGCTGAGGATGGACTGGCTGGAAATGGCGCGCTGCACCGCCGATTTCTGTTCCTGCTCGATCAGGTCGTTGCCGGCGTCGGCCAGGATGGCTTGCAGCGCGCTGGTCCCGGCCGCGCTGCCGTACAGATTGGCGCTGATGCCGCGAATCGGCACGGCGCCCGCCTGGCCGACCTGGAACTGGCGCACCTGCTGGCCGCTGAGGAAGACCGTATTGCCGGCCGCCGAAATGGTGGTAAACATGGCATTGGCGTTGCCGGCCACCGCCAGGTCGCCCAGGCGGCCGCCCCAGCCCACGCTGGCGCCTTCGGGCTGGCCCGATTGCCAGGTCGACTGCTGGTCATTGTGCGAGAACAGCTTGGGCGGCAGCGCCACGCTTTTCGCCTTGTACTGGGCCAGGGTGGTCGGTGCGATCAGGGTGCCCACATTCGCCACCACGGCCGCGCGGCCGCCATCGAACAATTCCTTCAACGGCCCCAGGCTGGGGTGCAGGGCAAAGCTGCGGCCGGCTTGCGCGGTGGCCGGTACGATCGGCAGCACGCCGCCGGTTTCGCCGGTGCCGGGCAGGTGGATCGAGTCGCTGCCGCCGGTGTTGCGCACGCGCAGGTATTCATTCCACGAGGCGCTGTCGGTGGCCAGCACGGTATTGAAGGCGTCGTTGCCGCCGTTCAGGAACAGGCACACCATGGCCTTGTAGTCGCCGGCGGACTGGGCGGCGGCATTGCCCATGGCCGCCAGGTTCAGCGCGAACGGCGCGGCGCTGGTGCCGGCCAGGGTCAGCATGGAGCCGAGGAAGCGGCGGCGTGAAAAGTGGGGAGCGTTGATGGTCATGACATGGTCCTTTTACTTTTGCACCAGGTAGTCGGTCGAGGCCATGGCCAGGAAAATCGCCAGCTTGACCCGGTTGGCCTGCAGATTGGCGATCTGCGGGCCATTGGTGGCGCTGGCGGCAGGCAGGGTGATGCTGTTGACGGCATTGACGATCTGGCCGCGCAGCCTGGACGACATGGCGCCGTTCATCAGCAGCAGGTCGACCCGGTCGACCAGCGCGTTGGCGTCGGCGCTGACTGCCAGTTCATTGGTGTAGTCGGGTTTCACCAGGCGCGCGTCGCCAACGCCGGAATTGACCGCCTCCTGCATGAAGTTCAGGTAGCCGGTCACCGACGGCTCCGAGGTGATCTGCATTTCAGGCGCGACCAGGCCCGCGCTGGCGATGGCCGAGTTGGGCGGCACATACGAAGGGCGGTAGTAATTGAAGACCGACGGCGCGTTCAGCGGATTGCCCGCCAGGCCGCTCAAGGGATCGTCCAGGTAGTAGATATTGTAGATGCCGTTGGCGGGCTTTGCGTCGAACGCGCGCATCCAGTTGGCCAGGCGCAGCAGGGGTTCGCGCAGCTTGCCGGTGCGCATGGTGCTGCCGGCCATGGCCACCGCTTCGGCGTCGAGCAGCACGGCGCGCACGATGGCCTGCATGTCGCCGCGCACGCCCTTGCCGTTGTTGGCAAACACGGCCGAGACCCGGCCCACGTAGGCGGGACTCGGATTGCTGGTGACCAGGCGCTGGATCAGCTGGCGGCTGAAGAAGGGCGCCGCGTTCGGGTGGTTGAACAGGGTGTCGAGCGCGACCCTGATGTCGTCATCGCCGCTGGTGGCGCCGGAAATGGTCTGTCCCAGAAAGCGCTTTTCGCTGGTCGAATGGAAGGCCGCATACATCTGCATCGGCTTCGAGTCGCGCTCGGGATCGGCGATGCTGCCATTGAAACGGCCGTTGGACTGGTCCGGTCCGGCCCAGCTCAGGCCCGTAAACACCTTGGCCAGGCCCGCCACGTCTTCGCGCGTGTAGGTGTCGATCGGTTTGCCGCCGGACATTTTCACGCTGCCGTCCGGATTCAGCTGGACCAGGCCGATGGTAAATAACTGCATCACTTCACGGGCGAAGTTTTCATCGGGCGTGCGGGTGCCCGATTCCTTCTGGTTGCGCAGGTGGGACAGGTAAATGCCCATCATCGGATGCCTCGCCACGCCGTCGAGCAGGTTGCGGAAGTTGCCGAAAGCATGCTGGCCCAGCATGTCGTAGTAGCTCGAGGTGCCGCGCACCAGCGGCCGCACCGTCTCGTTCTGCATCGAGATGACGAAGATCTGCGACAGGGCGAACGCCACGCGCTGGCGCAGCTGGTCGTCGCCGCGGATGGCCTGCTGCCAGAAGGTTTCATAGAATGCCGTGAAGCCGACCCGCGGACCATTGGCCGCGACCTGGGCCGCGATCAACTTGTCCATATAGCTCAGGTGCGTGGTTTGCGGCTTGGCGAATTGGTCGGCGAACCAGGCGTCGCTGTTGCTGGCGGCCAGCGCCTCGATCGCCGCCATGTTCGGGCCGAACGTGGCGCGGCCAAGAAAGCGCGAGGCTTCCTTGCGGGTAAACACGCGCGCCGCCACCGGGGCCGGTACCGGCGCCGTCGGCGTGACCACCACCGGCGGCGTGACCGTGCCCGGATCGGCCGGCACGGTCGGCGTGCCTGGCGTGGCGGTGGCTGGCGGCGGATTGGTAACCACCGGTTGCTGCGCCGCAGGCGTCTGGCTGTCGCCGCCACCGCCGCCGCCGCAAGCGGCCAGCAGGCAGAGTAAAGTCGACGCCAGCAGGCGGCGCAGGTTGGGCTTGGTCATTTAGTTTCCGTTGGGCAAGTGATTCGTGGCCCTGCCATTGTAGGGCCATGGCCGCCCCGCATCTATTGGCAAACCGATCTTTTCATGTTGCTCACTTCCTGTTTTACGTGCAGATGGCGGTGTTTTGCAGGATCTTGCGCCCTAATTGGGCAAGATTTTGATTTTGCCAACAGGAAATATTTTTACGTTTCGATGCCGACTGTCGCATATTGGACACGTAAAAATTTCCCTAAATAAAGCTTGCTTGAAAAGCACATGGCGAAGCGAAACTAGCTTCGCCGGAAACCATGGTTTTTACGCCATGAACGAAGGCGGTTTCGCCATTTTCCCGCTGATTACCCGCCATTTACCGGCGCCGCGGGCTGGCACGCGGCTTGCAAAACAGGGCGACAGGGACAGCTTGCCCCTGACTTCCAGTTGCAGGAGTTTCGCCATGAGCAGCCGTTTGCTTGCCTACCGTCCCGAGATGGAAATGCCGATGCCGGCCGCCGTGCTGCCCCTGCAGCACGAGGACGAGCTGGCGCTGGCCGCGCAGCTGCTGGAAGTGCGGCAGCCGGCGCAGTTCGACGCTTTTCTCGCGCAGCTGCTGGGCGCTACCCGTGCCGGGCGGCAACTGCGCGGCACGCCCCTGGCGCGGCCCCTGCGCCAGTTGCTGAGCCGCGTGCTGGCGCCCCTGATGCCGCTGCATGGCGCGGCGCAGGAGCACAAGCGGCGCGCGGCGCGCATCTTCGGCATGGAACTCGAAGGGCTGAGCCCGGAAGACAAGGAATTCGAACTGGCGCGGCGCATGGTGCAACTGATCTGCACTGTCAATGCGGAACTGGCGCGCCAGGGCGCGCCGGCGGGTGCGGCGCCGCAGCAGAAAGTGGCGTCTGCCCTGCAGCAGGTGGCGCGCGTCCTGGCGCCAGGTTTGCTGAAACACGCGGCGCAGGCATCGAGGCCCTCGGCGCCGTCTCATCAATCGCTTATCACTGCTTTACCACTGTCACACTCACGGGAGCGCATCATGCATGACATCGATCGTACGACCATGGAATACAACCAGGAAGCGACTGGCTTTGAAGCCGAGCAGTTTGAATTCGGCCAGGGCGAATGGAGCGGCGAGGGCGGCGGCAATGCCCTGTTTTCGGAGGCCGAGGAAATGGAACTGGCCAATGAACTGCTGTCGGTCAGCAACGAGGCCGAGCTGGAACAGTTTCTCGGCAATTTCCTGCGCAAGGCCGCCTCGGTGGCCGGCAGCGTCATCAAGTCGCCCATCGGCCAGGCCGTGGGCGGCGTGCTCAAGGGCGTGGCGAAAAAGGCCATCCCGCTGGCCGGCGGCGCCATCGGCGGCTATTTTGGCGGCCCGCTGGGCGCCAAGATCGGCAGCGGCCTGGCCTCGGCGGCCGGCAATGCGCTGGGTCTGGAAGCGGAAAGCGGCTCCGGCGAAGAGCGCGAATTCGAAGGCGCCAAGCAGTTCGTGCGCCTGGCGGCCGATACCGTCAACCGCGCCACGCAGGCGCGCGGCGGCGATCCGCGCACGGTCGCCCAGCAGGCGGCCAGCGCGGCGGCGCGCCAGTTTGCGCCGGGCCTGCTGGCGCGCCAGGCTGGCCAACTGGCCGTGCAGAACGGCGGCCAGGGCCGGCAAGGCCAGGGTGGGCGCGCGGCCAGCGGCCGCTGGGCGCGCCAGGGCCAGAAAATCGTCCTGTACGGCGTCTGAGATCATGGCCATCGGCGCCTACGCCGCCTGGATGCTGGGCCAGGAAGCGCGCTCGCTGCTGGCACGCCTGGGACGGCTGGAACCGTTCGCGCTGATCGAGCCGACGGTGCTGGCCGCCGCCCTGATGCCCAGCGCCCAGTCGGCCATCGAAAGCCAGCTGGTGCAGGGCCGGCGCGAACTGCGGCGCATGGTGGCGCAATTCCAGTGGTGGTTGCGGCGCGAACAGGGCGACCGCGCCAGCCGCGCCACGCCGGCCGAGGCGCAGCGCCGCTTCACCTTTTTGCGCCTGAAATTCAACGCGGCGCTGACCCAGTTCGACCTGTTCAACGAAGTGGTCACGCAGCGCAGCGAACACAAGACGGGGGTCTGGCTGTCCGGCCTCGATATCGTCGCCGCCGATGCGCTGGCGCTGCCGGGCCGCTATTACCAGGCGCCGCCCCTGATCTGCTACCTGGACCGGGGCCCGGGAGCGGCGATACGCCGCGCGCGCACGCGCCTGCCCGGCGGTGGCGAAAATCCGGTCGCCATTATCCGCCTGCCGCGCGAACGCATGATCGGCAGCGGTATCGCCTCGTCGCTGGTGCATGAAGTGGGGCACCAGGGCGCGGCCCTGCTGGACCTGGTCGCCTCATTGCGTCCGGTGCTGCAGGCGATGCAGCATGGCGGCAGCGGCGCGGTGCCTGTGTGGCAGTTGTGGGAGCGCTGGATCTCCGAGATCGTGGCGGACTTCTGGTCGCTGGCGCGGGTCGGCGTGGCGGCCACCCTGGGCCTGATCGGCGTGGTCAGCCTGCCGCGCGTATTCGTGTTTCGCCTGAACGTCGACGATCCGCACCCGGTGCCGTGGCTGCGCGTGCGCCTCAGCTGCGCCATGGGCCGCGCCCTGTATCCGCATCCGCAATGGACGCGCATCGAACAGCTGTGGCTGTCTTACTACCCGCCCGAGGGCTTGCCGCCGGCCCAGCAGCGCTTGCTGCAACAGCTACAGGCCAGCATGGCGGCGCTGGTCGGCCTGCTGGTGCAGCACCGGCCACCGGCCCTGCGCGGGCGCTCGCTGGTCGAGGTGATGGCCGTGCACCAGCGCCAGCCGGCCCTGCTGGCAAGCCTGTTTCGCCAGTGGAGTGCGGCGCCGCGCCAGATGTACCAGGCGTCACCGACCTTGGTATTCGCCGTGCTGGGCCAGGCGCGCGCCAGCGGCGGCTTGAGCCCGGAAGACGAAAGCGAGCTGCTGGGGCGCCTGCTGACCCACTGGGCCCTGCGCGCCACGCTGGACACCTCGGAACTGTGCGGTGACGTATTACGGCATAACCCTTTACGGCACAACCCATTGCGCCATGGCCAGCTGGCGGGCGCGGCCGTGCCGCGACTGGCGTCACGATTGATTATCCATTGAGGAGAATGACATGAGCAGCAAACGCAGGGCCGCAGGCCACGCAGGCGCAGGCCCGATAGAAGCGGGCGGCAGCATCGCCGTCACCGTACACGAGCAGGACAGCGGGAGGATGGTGGTCAACGCCGCCATCAGCCTGTACCGCAGGGGCAGCGCCGATTGCGCCGGTTTCGAGCCGGCCAACTGGCTCGGCGATCCGGCCATGCTGGTCGGCGTGCGCTGGACCGATGGCGGTGGCGGCACCGTGTTTTCGCAGTTGCCGCCGGGCGCCTATGTGGGCGTCTACGGCAACTACCCTGCCACCTTGCCGCAGTGCGTGCAGGTGCAGGCCGGCTGCGCCGCCACGCTGTGCTTCCAGCCGCAATTGAATCCGCAGGTGGAACTGGTGTTTGAAAACAGCGAATGCCAGCCCAGCGACTGCAATTTCGGCCGCGTCGGCGACCGCGCGGTCGCCACCGTCTCGTTCGACGGCGACCAGAGCGTCGACGGGCGCACCCTGGTGCAGGTGCTGGCGGCGTCGCCGTGGATGCCGCTGCGCGGCAAGGCCAACATGTTTTCCACGCCCGTGCGGCGCGCCGGCATGCACCGTTTCGCGGCGCAGGTGATGCTGTCGCAGCGTCCGGAAATGCGCAGCCTGCTGCCCACGCCGGAAGGCCTGACGCCGAACGCCATGCTGGCCGTCGACGCCGAGTACGACACCGAAGAACGCCAGCCGACGCCGATTTCCGGCAATCTCGGCGTGTCGCTGACGCGCACCGAAACCGAGCCGACCGAAGACCTGCCGCTGTGGACCCTGATCCGCAACAGCACCGAGGCCATGTCGTTCACCAATTACCTGCATTTCATGGACAGCCTGTTCTGCGGCGACATCGGCAGCGTGCGCGGTTTCGAGGAGGGCCGCTTCGCCCGCAAGGCCGAGGCCTTCCAGCTGCTGAAACAGCGGCGCGCGCTGCCGTTCTCGGACGCCGATTCCTACCGCGTGCTGAAGGTGGCCACCGAGGCCTTCGTGATGGTCAATTGCGGCGTGCTGAACCAGCCGCTGGCGTTCAACCCGGCCGAGGACAACGCCTACCTGGACCGGCGCGATATTCCGCAGGGGCGCGACCTGGAAACGGTGCTGCGCAACGACTACCTGGAAAACCTCGACGGCTTCCAGACCTTGCCCTACCTGGCCGTGATCCGCCGCAAGCTGCCCGATATTCCGATCAGCATTCCGCGCGGCCAGGAAGGCGAGGTCGATGTGTGCTTCGGCATCATCCAGGAAAAGCTGGCCAATCCCTGCCTGCTCGAACTGATCTGGTCGTATTGGCACGAGGAGGGCATGCTGGTGCAGACCATGAACGCCATCGCCCAGCGCTTCCAGAACCTGCGCGCGCCGGGCAGCGGGCTCGATCCGCTGGCAAACACCGAAATCGACACCTTGCGCCCCCTGAACAATCTGCTGTGGGGGTACACCCAAGATGAGCAGCATCGGCTGACCGTGATGCGCCGTAATTATGAATATGACCATCATTACGGCGTGCGGCTCGATGGCAAGGCAGTGCAGCACTTCCGGCCAGCCGACAGCCGCTCGAAATTCCTGGAAGCCTTCCATCATCTGCTGCGCCTGCTCACGTCTTTCTACAAGCAGGATGACGACACCACCGTCAAGGCCGACGCCTTCCCGGTGCTGAACGCGCTCAAGGAAATCCACCTGATCCTGTCGCAGGGCGCCAGCAACCAGTTCGGCGACCTGCCGTCCACCGCCCGCATCGAAATGCTGATGCAGCAATGGATGCTGGCGCGGCCCGAGTTCCGCGAATTTTTGCCCACGCGGGTGATGGTGGCGTATCCGGAAGGCTGGATGGACCGGGTCGACGCCATGAAAAAACTGCAGGGCTGGACCGATACCAGCGTGGTGCATTTCCGCAGCCTGGCCATCTTCGGCGAACAGCTGCTGCTGTCGGTGCGCTACGGCAACTGGAGCGATATCTACGAGCCGACCCAGGCTTTCAACTGGGCCCGTTTCTGGCGCCCGCAGGTGCAAGGCTATATCCACGCCTACCGCGCCGTCACCGGGGTCGACCTGTCGGCGAAAGCGGGCGACCCGGCGATCGAAGCGACCATGCCGTCGGTGCTGCTGCGCCAGCGCATGAACCAGCAGCTGCGCAGCGTGTAGCGTGCATGCCGGACTTTTGCAGCGCCCTGTACCTGGGCATGCGCCATCCGTCATCCGCGCTGGAACCGTGGGGTGCGCTGACCCTGGGCCAGCCTGCCGCCCTGTGCGAGATGGCAGCGGCGCCGCTGATCGCCGCGCGCCTGGCGCGCTTGCAGGGCTGCCAGGCCGCGTGCCTGCTGCCGTCCACCCTGCATTTGTACTGCGACCTGCTCGGCATGTTCGCCGGCGAGCCGCTGGTGCTGCTGGTGGACCAGGCCAGCTACCCGATCGCGCGCTGGGGTGCCGAGCGCGCGCAGGCATTGGGCTTGCCGCTGCGGCGTTTTGCCTGCGGTGACATGGCGGCGCTGTGCGCGCTGGTGCGCTGCTGGCGCAAGACCGGGCGCCGGCCGCTGATCCTGGCCGACGGCGTGGTGCCGGGCCGGGAGCGGGCGCCGCCGCTGGCCGGCTATGCGGCGCTGGCGCGGCAGGCGGGCGGCTACCTGCTGCTGGACGATACGCAGGCGCTGGGCATCTTGGGGCCGGACGGCGGCGGCTCGGCGCGCCGGCATGGCTTGCGGGGCGAGCATATCGTCATCGGCGCTTCGCTGGCCAAGGGTTTCGGCGTGCCGCTGGCGGTGCTGGCCGGTGCCGATGGATTGATCAAGCGTTTTATGGCGCATAGCCAGACGCGCGTGCATGCCAGCCCGCCGTCGGCCGCCGTGCTGGCGGCGGCCAGCCGCGCCCTGGCCATCAACGCGCGCCATGGCGAATATTTGCGCGCCAGGCTGGCGGCGAATGTGGCGCAGTGGCGCGCCGGGCTGGCAAGCGTGGGCATCGCCAGCCGGGGCGGCGCGTTTCCGGTGCAGCACCTGCCCGGCCGCGCGCACTGGCATGCGCCCTTGCAGGCGGCCGGCGTGCGGGCGCTGGCGCAAATGGGAGGCTTGACGTTTTTGCTGCGGGCCGACCACGCGCCGGCGCAGCTGGCGCAGGTGATTGGCCTGCTGGACTGTTACGCAAGGAGGCGATATGAACGAGTCATTTGAAGTGCTGCCGTTTGGCGCAGCCGTACAAAATGAATGGGAACAGGAGTGGGAGTGGGAGTGGGAGGGCGAAGCGGAGGAGGAACAGGAATGGGAGGACGAACGCTGGCGTGGCGCCGGCGGTGGGCGCGGCCGGGGCGGGCGCTTGCGTCCGCGTCCGCCGCTGCGAGGGCCGCGCCGCCCGGTGCCGCCGCGCTACCGGGGCTGGGGCAGCTATCCGGTGGCGTATCCGGTGCTGTATCCGGTACCGCAGCCGGCACCGCAGCCGGCGCCGCAGCCCGAACCCTGGAATGACCAGGATGATGGTCCGGGCGCTGATGATAGCGACGGCGATGGCGACGCGCAGGGCGAAGTGCCACCGGTGCTGGCCGCCACCCTGGGCCGCGTGCGCGAGGCGGCCGGCCTGAACTACCAGCCGGTGGGCAAGCTGGCGCAAGCCGTCAGCAACACCAACGCCACCGGCGCCGGCCTGTACCTGATCGAATTCGACACCAGGGATGGCCGGCGCGCCTACAGCGGCCAGACCGACGATTTGCGGCGCCGCCTCAAGCAGCACCATTTGTGCGGCAAGATGATGGGGCTCGACCTGGCCGGCCATGAAGTGTACGTGGCGCCGCTGAAGTCCGCCGAGCAGCGGCGCCTGGTGGAAAAAAGCATCCATGCCGACATGTTCACCCACCGGCGCGGCGTGCTGACCAACCAGCGGCGTGAACTGGAGGTGGCGGTGATGGGGGAACTATGGGCGTGATGCGTGTGCGTCCGGCAGCGCGGATATTTCGGCCCGCCGTGGCGCCGCCAGCGAGCAAGGCCGCTCGACCAGCAAAAACAGCAGCACCGCCGGTGGCAAGGTGACAGCCAGCATCGGCGCCAGCATCAGCAGGAAAAAGCCCAGGCCGTGCGGGCTTGGCGTGGCCAGCAGCGCCAGCGCCATGAAGGCGGCCTTCAGCGCCAGGCCATGGATCAGGTAGTAGGAATAGCTGATATTGCCCAGCCAGCGCAGCGGCGTCCAGCACAGGGCCAGCGCCAGCACGCTGCCCGGGCTCTGGAAGCAGCTGAGGCACAGCAGGAAAAAGGCGCCGCACAGGGCCGCCAGCTTCAGCCATAGCGCCAGCGGCATCAGCAGCATGCCCCATGCCGCCAGCACGGCGCAGGTGGCGAGCAGGGCGTTCGGCGCACGGCAGGCGGGCCGCGCCATCGCTTCATGGACGAAAATGCCGGCGATAAACAGCAGCATGCGCGCCGGACCGCCGAAGGTGGCAAAGCCGGTGGCGGCCACCACCCCCAGCATGGCGAAAAACAGGCAGCGCCAGGCGCGGCTGCGCAGCCGCAGGCGCAGCGCGCTGATCAGCAAGGCGATCAGCAGGTAGGACAGCATTTCATAGCTGAGCGACCAGGCCACGCTGATCAGCGGTGGCGCCGCGCCGAAGCCGGTGAGCAGGAAAAAATTGCCGGCCACATAGCGCAGGGCTTCTGGCCAGGGCGCCGGTATCCGGTTTTGCGATGGCAGCGCCCACGACAGCAGCAGATATAAAGCGAACACAAAACTGTAGACCGGATAGATGCGCTGCACGCGCCGGCGCAGGAATTGGCGCAGCTGTTGCGGGCGCGCCAGCAGCGAGCCGTAGATCAGGTAGCCGCTCAGCACGAAAAACAGGTCGACGCCGGCGTTGCCCACCGTATGCAGGCTGCTGGCCACGCCGGCGAGGAGGGCGCCGCCACCGCGCCAGGGTGCGCTCAGGCTGACGTAGTGCACCAGGAACACCAGCAGCACGGCCAGGCCGCGCAATCCTTCCATCGGCCGCAGCGAAGCGCCGGCACCGGCGCGTGACAGTTCGAAATACGGCGACAAGGCTGAACGGATGGACATCCGCCGACTATAGCGGCCCGCCGCCAAGCGGCTTTATGGCGGCGCAACTGGCGGCCTTGCGGCGCAGTTGCAAGGCGCGGTCGGTCACGCCCAGGCGGGCGGCGGCGCGCTGGTTGTTGCCCTGTTCTTCGTCGAGCACCTGGCGGATCGCCACTTCGGTGGCGCAGCGCGTAATGTGCGGCAGCTTGAGCCCCAGGCCGAGGGCGCGTTTGACGCCGGCCTCGAACTGCCGGTCGGGCCAGGCGGGCGCGGCCTGGCATTCCTCGGGCGGCAGCGCGCCGATGGTGATCGGTCCGGGGCCGCAATGGCGTTGCCAGATGCGCGTGACGGTCTGGCGCAGCTCGCGCACATTGCCCGGATAGTCGCGCAGCAGCAGGTAGTCGCGCACGGCCGTATCGAGCGCGGGCGGCGGCGCGCGCGCCAGTTCCCTCAGGAAATGCATGGCCAGCGGCAGGATATCGTCGCAGCGTTCGCGCAAGGGCGGCGTGCGGCAGCACCAGCCGGCGATGCGGTAATACAGGTCGGCCCGGAAGGCGCCGCGCGCCACTTCGTCTTCCAGCACGCGGTTGGTGGCGCACACCAGGCGGAACGCGGTCGGCTGCCAGCTGCTGCCGCCGATGCGCTTGTACTTGCGCTCCTGGATCGCGCGCAGCAATTGCGCCTGCATGGACAAGGGCAGTTCGCCGATTTCATCGAGGAACAGCACGCCGCCATCGGCCAGCGCAAACGCGCCGTCGCGCGCGCCGGCCGCACCCGTGTAGGCGCCCCGTTCGTGGCCGAACAGTTCGCTGCCCGCCAGTTCCGGCGACAAGGTGGTGCAGTCGAGCACGGTCAGCTCGCCGCGGCAGGCGGACAGGCGGTGGATCAGCTGCGCCAGCAAGTCCTTGCCGGTGCCGGTCTCGCCGGTGATCAGCACGGACGACTGGCTGAAGGCGGCCATTTCCACCGCCTCGCGCAGCAGGGCGCGCCAGGCCTGGCTGTCGCCGACCAGGGTACCGCGCACGGCGTCCGAGGCCAGCAGCTGCGCCACCGCCTGCCAGCGCTGCAGGCGCGCCAGCACCTGGCCCGCATCGATGGCGTTCGGCGGCCACACCAGCACATCGCGCGCGCCGGCCGCCATCACCGCGCGCTGCTGCATGCAGTCGAGCGGCGGGCCGTTGGCGGCGATCGCCAGCACCTGTGCCTGGCGGCAAAGCGCGGCCAGCGCCTGCAGCAGCGCTGCGTCAGGCTGGCAAAACAGCACGATGCCGGGGATGCCGTCGGCGGGCCGGCATATCGACAGCTGTGCCTGCTGCAAGGCCGCACTCAAGAGGGCGGCCGAAGCGGCGGCCGCCTGCTGCAGTACTTCCAGCCAGACCTTGAGCGCCATGCCTGTCCCGCAACGAGGTAGCCAGTGAGGCGATCATCTTAGGAGCGGGGGCAGGGCGGCGTTTGATCTGGCGCAAGCGTGAAAGCTGGCGACAACGAAAAACGCCGCCTGACGTGAGCCAGGCGGCGTTTTGAGTTTTTATGCGTCACCAAGAGTGTCTAAAAACGTTCAGGGCAAGGCGCATTGCCGAAGACAGTACGAATAGTACGGCGAGGCATTGCAACGCAGCCATGGACGATTTTTAGGCGCTCTCATCAATGCGTACGCAATCGACGAAGTAACCGCGCTTGCCATCGACTTCGCGTTTGACAAGACCGTGCACATCGGTCTCGAAGCCGGGGAAGCGCTCGTTGAAGTCGCGTGCGAAGCGCAGGTAGTCGACGATGGTCTTGTTGAAGCGCTCGCCCGGGATCAAGAGCGGAATGCCCGGTGGATACGGCGTCAGCAGGATCGACGTGATGCGGCCTTCCAGCTCGTCGATGGCGACGCGCTCGATTTCGCGGTGCGCCATCTTGGCGAACGCGTCCGACGGCTTCATGGCCGGGATCATGTCCGACAGATACATTTCCGTCGTCAAACGGGCCACGTCATAGGCCTTGTAGAAATCATGGATCTGCTGGCACAGGTCGCGCAGGCCCATTTTTTCATAGCGTGGGTTGGCCGCCGCAAATTCCGGCAGGATGCGCCACATCGGCTGGTTCTTGTCGTAGTCGTCCTTGAACTGCTGCAAGGCCGTCAGCAAGGTGTTCCAGCGGCCTTTGGTAATGCCGATGGTAAACATGATAAAGAACGAGTACAGGCCGCATTTTTCAATGATCACGCCGTGCTCGGCCAGGTATTTGGTGACGATCGAGGCCGGAATGCCGGTCTCGCCGAACTGGCCGTCCAGCGACAGGCCCGGGTTGACGATGGTCGCCTTGATCGGGTCGAGCATGTTGAAGCCGGGAGCCAGGTCGCCGAAGCCGTGCCAGTCGTCCTCGGCGCGTATCATCCAGTCTTCCTGCTGGCCCATGCCTTCATCGTTGAAGCTGTCCGGTCCCCACACCTGGAACCACCAGTCCTGGCCCCACTCCTGGTCGATCTTTTTCATGGCGCGGCGGAAATCAAGCGCTTCCATGATCGATTCTTCCACCAGCGCGGTGCCGCCCGGCGCTTCCATCATGGCCGCGGCCACGTCGCACGAAGCGATGATGGAATACTGCGGCGAGGTCGAGGTGTGCATCAGGTAGGCTTCGTTGAAAGCGTCCTGGTCCAGCTTGACCTGTTCCGATTCGCGCACCAGGATTTGCGAGGCCTGCGACAGGCCGGCCAGCAATTTGTGCGTCGACTGGGTCGAGAAGATCATCGATTCCTTGGCGCGCGGACGGTCCTTGCCGATGGCGTGCATATTCTTGTAGAAATCGTGGAAGGTGGCGTGCGGCAGCCACGCTTCATCGAAGTGCAGGGTGTCGATCTTGCCGTCCAGCATTTCGCGCAGGGTTTCCACGTTGTAGATCACGCCGTCGTAGGTCGATTGCGTGATGGTGAGAATGCGCGGCTTCTTGTTCTTCGCTTCGCGCGCGAACGGGTTCGCCTCGATTTTGCGGGCAATGCTTTCCGGCGTGAATTCAGCCAGCGGGATCGGGCCGATAATGCCCAGGTGATTGCGCGTTGGCATCAGGAACACGGGAATCGCGCCGCACATGATGATCGAGTGCAGGATCGATTTGTGGCAGTTGCGGTCGACCACGACGATGTCGCCTGGCGCCACGGTCGAGTGCCACACCATCTTGTTCGAGGTCGAGGTGCCGTTGGTGACGAAATAGCAATGGTCGGCATTGAAGATACGCGCCGCATTGCGCTCGGACGCAGCGACCGGGCCGGTATGGTCGAGCAACTGGCCCAGCTCTTCGACGGCGTTGCAGACGTCGGCGCGCAGCATGTTTTCGCCAAAAAACTGGTGGAACATCTGGCCGATCGGCGATTTGAGGAACGCCACGCCGCCCGAGTGGCCCGGGCAGTGCCACGAGTACGAACCGTCGTTGGCGTAGTGCACCAGCGCGCGGAAGAACGGCGGCGACAGGCCGTCCAGGTAGCTTTTCGCTTCGCGGATGATATGGCGCGCAACGAACTCCGGCGTATCTTCGAACATATGGATAAAGCCGTGCAGTTCGCGCAGGATATCGTTCGGGATATGGCGCGAGGTGCGCGTTTCGCCGTACAGGTAGATCGGGATGTCGGCGTTCTTGTGGCGGATTTCTTCGACAAACGCGCGCAGGGACTTCAGCGCGTGGTCGGTCTCTTCGATCGAGCCGGCGCCGAATTCTTCATCGTCGATCGACAGCACGAAGGCCGACGCGCGCGATTGTTGCTGGGCAAATTGCGACAGATCGCCGTAGCTGGTCACGCCCAGCACTTCCATGCCTTCTTTTTCCATTGCGGCGGCAAGGGCGCGAATGCCCAGGCCGGACGTATTTTCAGAACGGAAATCCTCGTCAATAATGACGATGGGGAAACGAAATTTCATGCATGTCTCCAAAAAAGCAAGCCGCCCCTAAACTTGTGTGCAGGGGCGGACTAGGGCGCGACCGCCAGCGGAACAAGTGGCCAGGCAATCGCAGAAAAAAAATAAGAACGGGATTCTCGCAGAAATGCGGCGTCTGCGGGAAAAAAATATCATAACGAAATTACGCACAGCGCGCGCCAGCATGCCTGAATGGTGTGACCAGCGTATGACGGCGCAAAAAGCACGTTTTCAACGCTGGCGCTGCAAGGTCACGAACGCATACGGCAAGCCGGAAGCCGCGGAAACATGCGCCTCGCGCGCCGTTTCCTGCCATTCGGCCCGGTCCAGCTCGGGAAAAAAGGCGTCGCACGCATAGGTGTTGCCAATTTCGGTGATGATCAGTGTCTCGGTCAGCGCCAGCGACTGCTGGTAAATTTGCGCGCCGCCAATCACAAATCCTTGCACGCCATCCAGCAGCGCGATCGCTTCTGCCACTGAGCCGACCGCTTCCACGCCGTCATGGCGCCACTCGGCATTGCGGGTGATCACGATATTGCGGCGGTTCGGCAGCGGCCGGCCGATCGAGTCGAAGGTCTTGCGGCCCATGATGATGGGGTGGCCGGTGGTCACGCGCTTGAAGTGCGCCAGGTCTTCCGGCAGCTTCCACGGCAAGGTGTTGGCGATGCCGATGCCGCCTTGCTGGTCGGTGGCGACGATAATGGTCAGTGTGCTCATTGAATCAGTTTATTTGTTGGTGTTCTCGATACTTGCCATTATCGTTGATATTGGCGTCACGCTCCAGATCGCAGCCGATTCAGAAAGTCCTGCATGGCGTGCGCCAGTTCGGCGGGCGCTTCCAGCGGGATCATATGGCCGCTGGGCTGCGCCAGCAGATGCAGGATGGCGTGCGGCAGGTGCTCCGCCATCGCGCGCAGATCGGCCGCTTGCACCAGCTGGTCGCCTTCGGCGCCGACGATCAGCACCGGAAAGGGCAATCCCGGCAGGCGATCCATCAGGTCCGGGCGGTCGAAGGTCTGCGCAAATTGTGCCACCAGCACGTCCTTGCCCAGGTCCAGCGCCATCTGCCTGATCAGGCCGGTGATCGCGATATCCTCCAGGTGCGACGGGTGCAGCAGTTCGCGCAGGCGCTGGCGCGTGATGCCGGCATAGCTATTTCTTTCCAGCATGGTGATCACGCGCTTGCGGGTGGCGATCTCGTCCGGCGACAAACCCTTGGCCGAATTGGCGATCAGGGTCAGCGAGGCGATCCGTTCGGGATGGTGGACCGCATGCTCCAGCGCCAGGTAGGCGCCCAGCGAAAAGCCGACCAGGTGCGACTGCGGCGCGCTGTGCGTGGCGATCAGTTCGCGCATGTCCGCACGCGACCGCGACCGGTGCAGGGGCAGATGGTTATAGGAATAGCCGCCGCCAAGGGCTCGCTCCAGGCTGGCCCACATCCGTTCGTCGCACAGGGTGCCGGGAAGCAGGTCTAGCTGGAGGGGAAAGATTGATGTCATCAGGAACGATTGCAGGCTGTCTGGACGGGCATTATCGAGCATTTCGGCGCCAGGCGCAGGGCCAGGCCTTCGATTTTTCGTGCCTCATGGCATTATTTTCAATAGTGCGCGTCTGTCACGCATTTGGTTTATGGTAGGCTCATGGCTCTTACCGAATTGGCATCTCCTTATTCCACTGCAGTTTATTCAATTAGAGGACACATCATGGCGATCAGTTTGCAAAAAGGCGGCAATGTCAACCTGAGCAAGGAAGCTCCTGGCTTGAAAAAAATCGTGGTCGGCCTGGGCTGGGACCCGCGCGCCACCGACGGCGCCGCGTTTGACCTGGACGGCAGCGCCTTCCTGCTGAAAACGGACGGCAAGGCCCGTTCCGATGCCGACTTCATTTTCTACAACAACTTGAAATCAAGCGACGGCTCGATCGTCCACGCCGGCGACAACACCACCGGCGGCGGCGACGGCGACGATGAAAAGGTCGCCATCGACCTGGCCAACGTACCTGCCGAGATCGACAAGATCGCCGTCGCCGTGACCATCCACGATGCGGAAAACCGCAAGCAGAACTTCGGCATGGTCAGCAAGGCCTATATCCGCTGCCTGAACGGCGACAACGGCCAGGAAATCGCCCGCTACGACCTGTCGGAAGACGGCTCGACGGAAGCGGCGATGATCTTCGGTGAAATCTACCGCGCCGGCAGCGAATGGAAATTCAAGGCCATCGGCCAGGGTTTCAAAGGTGGCCTGGGGCCTCTGGCTGTTTCTTTCGGCATCAATGCATAATCAGTAATTACGCCGGGATGGCCTGCGCCGTCCCGGTTCCCGCCTGTTCTTCACCCTCTACTCTGCCTTATGGAAACTCTGATCAAAGGGCAGCGCCTGGCGCTGGCCGGCCTTGTCACGGGCAATGTTTTGCAACTCGGTATCGCCGGCCAGGGCGTGGCGCTCGATTACGCCTGTTTCGGCCTCGATGCGGTTGGTAAATTATCCGACGACCGCTACATGACCTTCTTCAACCAGCCGCGCACGCCGTGCGGCGCGGTGGAGGTACGGGCGCCGGCGGGCGACCCTGCCGGTTTCCATTTCCAGCTGGACCGTTTGCCGGCCTCCGTCGAGCGGCTGGTGATCACGGCCGCCATCGATGGCGCGGCGACCCTGTCGCAACTGGGCAGCGGCTATCTGCGCCTGCTCGATGGGGCGCGGGAACTGGCGCGCTTTGCCTATGGCGGCAAGGATTTCGCCAACGAAAAGGCCGTGATGCTGGGCGAGTTCTACCGCAAGGACGGGCAGTGGCGCTTCATGGCCGTGGGCCAGGGTTTCAATGGCGGCCTGGACGCGCTGGTGGCGCATTTTGGCGGCGAGGTGGCGCAGGCCGCGGCCGAACCGGTGGCACCCAAGATTTCGCTGTCGAAAATTTCGCTGACCAAACCGGGTCAGACGCATAAATTGTCGCTGGCCAAGGGCGCCGGCGCGCCGAAAAAACTGATCGTCAAGGCAACCTGGGTCGATAATGGCGATGGCGACGACGATAACGACGACCTCGACTTGCGGGTCGGCATCTTGTTGCCCGATGGCCGCATGCGCTGCATCCAGGCGCCGGAAAAGTCGGGCAGCTTCGATGCCATGCCCTATGTGCGCCACCTGGGCGACGTGACCAACGCCACCGGCCGCGAGCCGGCCACGGAAACGGTCGAAGTCAATCCCGCCCTGGCGCAGTTCTATGGCGGCACGGTGGGCCTGGTGTTCAGCGTCTATTCGGCGCTGGCCAATGGCGCCGTGTCGGTCGCCTCGATGCGCCCGAAAATGGTGATGGAGTATGGCGAGCAGGTGGTCGAATGCGCGTTTGACTTCCGCGATGCGAGCGCCGCCGGTGACGACGATGTCTACACCTATGTGATCGGTCTCGCGCGCGTGTCCGCCGACAGCATCGTGCTGGAACCGTCGGGCAAGACGTCCGAGCCGGACAGCGAGGCGACACCGTGGCTGCGCTGGCAGGGCGACTCCTTGCAGCTGGCGTTTGACGGCCCGGTCGTCTTCAAGGGCGAGGACAAGGAAGACGAGGATGATTTCAATGCGGGCAATCCGCGCCGCTATATCGTGTGAAGGAGCAGCTAATGGAAACTTTGTCCAAGGGCCAGCGCTTGCCGCTGGCGCAATCCGCGCCCGATGGCGTGCTGGAAATCGGCGCCGCCGCCCAGGGCCTGACGCTTGACTTTGCCTGCTTTGGCCTGGATGCGGCCGGCAAGCTGTCGGACGAGCGCTACATGACCTTTTTCAACCAGCCGCGCACGCCGTGCGGCGCGGTGGAAGCGAAAAGCGGCACACAGGGTGATGGCGCCGGGTTTGCCTTCCAGCTGGCGCGCTTGCCCGCCAGCATCGATCGCGTGGTGCTGACGGCCAGCATCGATGGCGGCGGCGTGATGTCGCAGATGCAATCGGGTTATCTGCGCCTGCTGGCCGCCGGCCGCGAATTTGCCCGTTTTGCGTTTGCGGGCAAGGATTTTGCGCAAGAAAAAGCCGTCATGCTGGGCGAGCTGTACCGCAAGGATGGCCAGTGGCGCTTCATGGCCGTCGGGCAAGGCTTCAATGGCGGCCTGGACGCGCTGGTGCGCCATTTCGGTGGCGAAGTCGACCAGGCCGCACCCGCCGCCGCTCCCTCTGCCGCGCCAGCCGCTGTGTCGGCCGTGGCGCAAGCCAAGATCAACCTGGAAAAGCGGGTCGAGCGTGAAGCGCCGCAACTGGTCAGCCTGGTCAAGCAGGCCGGCGTGTCGCTGCAAAAAGTGGGTCTGTCGGAACACCGCGCCAAGGTCTGTTTGTGCCTCGATATTTCCGGCTCCATGGGCCGTCTGTACCGCGACGGCCTGGTGCAGCAGTTTGCCGAGCGCATCCTGGCGCTGGGCTGCAAGTTCGATGACGACGGCGAAATCGACGTTTTCCTGTTCGGCAAGAACGTCCACCAGCCCGATCCGATGGACCTGCGCAACTGCACCACCTATGTCAGCCGCGCCATCGACCATCATCCGCTCGAAGGCGACACGCGCTACGGCCGGGCGATGGAAGCGATCCGCGCCTTTTACTTCCCCGACGCGCGCGGCGGCGAACGCACGCGCCCTTTGCGCGCCGGGCTGCCCGTCTATGTCATGTTCGTCACCGACGGCGGCACCAGCGACCAGGCGACGACGGAAAAGCAGTTGCGCTGGTCCAGCAACGAGCCGATCTTCTGGCAATTCATGGGCATCGGCAAGGGCCGCAAATCGAAAAGCAAATTCCTGGCCGCCTTTGCGGACTCGGATTTCCCCTTCCTGGAAAAGCTCGATGAACTGCAGGGCCGCCTGGTCGACAACGCCAACTACTTTTCCGTCAGCTCGCCCGACGAGCACAGCGATGGCGAGCTGTATGATCTCTTGATGACGGAATATCCGGGCTGGCTGAAGCTGGCGCGGCAACATGGCTTGCTGGCGTAACCGGTTGCAGGTTCAGGTGCCGGGAACGATCTCGACGCCGATGCGCTCTGCCAGGGTCAATACATACTCATAAACAGCCGTGTCATTGACCAGGTCGCGTGGGCCTGCCGTTTGCTGCAAGGTGCCGGGAGCGATCCGGTTGCCGAACAGTACAACCGACCTGGCGCTGTCATCCTGACGCGAGGTCCACAGCAGCCCTTGCGCATCGGGCCGCTGGGTATGGATTGCGGCGGCGACCGCGCGCGTGGATGGATACTGGTCTTTTTCCGTGTCGATCAGATGCTTGCGCTCGATGCCGAGTTTGCGCAGTGCGGTGCTGCGCAGATCGACCAGCATCAGTTCTTCCGTGGTGTTGATCTCGGAATATACCTGATCCTTGAGCTTGCTTTTTGCCAGGCTTTTGAATCCCGGCGCGAAGGGCACGTCGTGGAAGATGGACTCCATCGCGGCGCAATCAAACGTTTCTCCCGCATACATGGTTGGGATAGCCGTGCCGTCCGGGGTGGCGATGGGAGAGAAGCGGGCATTGCCCTTGACGCCGGGATTAAACTCCGTGCCGCCGTAGCAGCTTTGATGTATGCGGTGCAAAAACGTCCCTGCTGGCAACTTATACATTGTCAACTGCAAGGATGTTTTTACGATATCAGGCATGAACGATGCCTTCCAGTTCATCCTGCGCGGCGGCCAAGACTTGCTCGGGCGCGGTTTTCAACAGCTCCAGCGGGCGCTTGCCGCCCAAGAAGCTGTTATCGGAGGCAAACCAGTACGCCAGGCCCCAGCCTTCCTTGTGCCCCTTGAACAGATCGATGATCTTTTTCAGCGCTTTCAGGGGCCGATAGCCGTAATCGAGGTCGAGTCCATAGCCCGGGAAATACTCGGTGCCATCCAGGCGCACCGTGAAGATGTTGCCTTCGCGCCGCCACTTGCTGGGCTGGGCGCTCAGGTTCGAGTCGCTGAAACCGGCCAGAGTGGCCACCTGCGCCGCGGTCAGCCAATCGGAGGCGGCAAACACGGCTTTTTGCGCGCGCGCCATCATTTCCGCTTCTTTCAGCATGACCGGCGTCGGTGGCTCTTTCGGCGCGAAAGCCCTGGCCAGCAAGGACATCTGTTCGGCCAGTTGCTCGGACGTGGTTTGCTTGAACAGCCTGGCGGCGCCCAGCAGCATGTTTTCCAGGGCATCATTTTCGCGCTGTGAGATATCCTCTATGGCGATCGCCACCACGCGCCCATTTTTCAGGCCCTGCAATTGCTCGCTGACTTCGGATGGCTCTCCGGCAAAGGAAACGACATTGTCCATTGTTGCTTCAACTTCAATATCCATCATGATGGGCTCTCTGCTGGTTCGATTGCTTCGATTGGTTTGATTAGTTCGATTAGTCTGATGTGAGTATAGTCCAAATAATTTCAATTGCCAGTATGTCTTTCAATCTTGATCTTCCGGCCGGTTCATGCGGCCGGCGTTTGCCGGTCCGAGATCGCCAAATGAGGCAGGATTACCACAACACTGTTTTAAACGTTAAACTGAGTAAATACCAATTGTTCTCATTTGGCTGGCCCCCTAAAATCGTGCCATTGATTCATCCTGGCATGACAGCCGCCTGCGGCGCCATCGCCGCCATCACCTCCATAGAGTCCATGCAAAAAATTGTTTTCTGCTGTATCGCCGGCGGCAGCCTCTTGTACGCCAATACCGCTGTCCAGGCACAGACCCAAGCGCCTGCGGCCGACGCCGTCGTCAAGGCCACCCCGGCCGCGAAAACCGTGCCGGTCGCCAGGGAAGCCGCCGCCGACACCACGCCTTCCGTCAGCGTCACCGCCGAACGCCCGACCGGCCGCATCGACCGCCAGGTCTACGACGTCAAGTCCGATGTCGGCAGCACCAATGGCACCGCGGCCGATGCGCTCAACAATGTGCCGTCGGTGGCGGTCGATCCGGATGGCACGGTGTCGCTGCGCGGCAGCAGCAATGTGCAGATCCTGATCGACGGCAAGCCATCGGCCATGCTGCAGGGCGATTCGCGCGGCGCGACCCTGAACGCGATGGCGGCCGACGATATCGAATCGGTGGAAGTGATCAACAATCCCGGCGCGCAATTCGGCAACGAAGCCGGTGGCGGCCCGATCCTGAACCTGGTGATGCGGCGCAACCGCAAGCCGGGCGGCTTTGCCACCGTCAACGCCAATGCCGGCATTGCCGGGCGCTACAACACGTCCACCTCGGGCACCTATAACGAAGGCCCGTGGGGCTTCCAGGGCGGCATCAATTTCCGCCACGACGGGCGCAATTCGACAGGCGAGACCAGCCGCGAGCGGCTCGACCGCCAGACCGGCGCGTTTGCGCCCAGCAGCCAGAGCTCCGTCAGCAACGGCCTGAACGATTCCCTGGGCGTGAACGGCACCGTCAACTACAACCTCGACGCCAACGACACCCTGGCCGCCAGCGTGTCGTACAACGGCCGCAGCAACGACGCGCGCTCGGCCGACCGCTATATCAACGGCGACAGCAGCGGCAACACCATCGGCGACTATGTGCGCAGCACCTTGCGCAATGGCGACAGCCGCAACTACAGCTGGGGCGCGCGCTACGATCACAAGGGCGAGTTGCCAGGCGAATCGCTGAAGATCGACCTGCGCGTGTCGTCGTCCGATAATGAAAACACCAGCGACTACGCCAACGTCTACGCGATCGCCACCGGCAACGCACAGGACAGCCGCGCCCGCCAGCACAGCGACACGGGCAACCGCATCGTCGACTTCAGCGGCGACTACGAGCGGCCGCTGGCCGGCGGCACGGCCAAGCTGGGCTACAAGGTGGCCGACAACAAGAGCAGTTTCGATACCCTCTACACCGACATCAATCCGGTGACATTGGGTGAAACCGTCAACCCCATGCGCAGCAATCGCTACGAGCTCGACGAGCGCACCATCGCGCTGTACGGTTCCTACCAGATGCGCCTGTCCGAGCGCTGGGGCGCGCTGGCCGGCCTGCGCGCCGAATACACCGACCTCGACATCCGCCAGATCACGGGCGGCATCGAGGCCGGCAACAGCTACGTGAACTATATTCCCAGCCTGTTCGCCACCTACAAGGTCAACGACGAAAGCAACTTGCGCTTCAGCTATGCGCACCGCATCCGCCGGCCCAACGCGGGCGACCTGAACCCCTACGTGGTGTACCGCGACGAATTCAATGTGTCGTCAGGCAACCCGCAACTGAAACCGACGCAGACCGATTCCTTCGAGGTCGGCTATGAAACGAAATTGTTCGGCCTGGAAAGCAGCCTGCGCGGCTATCACCGCCGCGACAAGGACGCCATCGTCGACTACCGTTATTTCATCAGCGACAATGTGCTGTTGACCACGCGCGAAAACGGCGCCGGCAGCCATTCGAGCGGCCTGGAATTCAGCCTGTCGGGCAAGCTGACGCCGTCCTTGACCCTGAACACCAGCGGCAACCTGGCGCGCAGCCAGCAGACCTCGCAAGACGACCTGGGCAACCGCAGCACGCGCACTGCCAATTCCCTCAGCGGCCGGGCGCGCCTGAATTATCAGGTCAATCCCGCCAACCAGGTGCAGTTGGCCTTGCAGATGCAGGGCAAGACCTTGTCGGGCCAGGGCTACCGCTCGCCGAACAACACGCTCAACATGAGCTGGCGCCATGTGCTGACGCCGCAGCTGAACCTGGTGATGAATGTGACGGACGTGCTCAGCACCAACAAGATGGAAACCGTCATCAACAGCGCCTCGCTGCGCGAGACGAGCACGCGCCGTTTCGATGGCCGCATGATCTACGTGGGGCTGTCGTATCGGATAGGCGGCGCCACCTCGGCAGCGAAAGAGGGCCAGCGTGAACCGCGCTTCGGTCCACCGGGCGGACGCGGCCCGGGAGGGCCAGGCGGGCCCGGGCCAGGTGGACCGGGTGGCGAGCCGGGGTGATGTCAGGCTTTACCCCAAACGGCGAAAAGGCCGGGGTCGGACCCTGAGGGTCCGACCCCGGAATTTGCCCTTGGGGTGCGAAATCGCTTCAGCGTTCAGGCCTTGGCGATTTCCTCGACAAAGTCGACAAAGCTGTCCGCATGGCGCGTGAATTCCCATGCGCCAGCGCCGTGTTCCGCCGTATAGACAGGCGCGTCGCCATTGTCAATGGCGGACAGGTCCAGGCAGTAGGGATCGGCGCCTGCGTCGGCGATCACCACATAGTGGGCCGGCCAGCCGGCGATGACTTCCTGGTCGACCGGATTGTATGAATAGCCGTGCTGCGCCTTGATGAGGTCACTGGCGCCATACAGGTTCAGGCCCTGGAAGTAGTCTTCGCTGTCGATATACACTCTGAGCGGCGAAAAACGGGCGAGAAAATCGCGGTAGATGGCAGGCAGGGGCCAGCGCTGGTCGATGGCGGCCAGGTCGGCTACGTCGGCGACGACCAGCCAGTTCGATGGCCGCGCCAGATCCTGGTCCTGCTGGCGTTCCTTCGCCAGCCGTTGCTCCAGCAGCGCCGCGGCTTTTTCCAGCGCGGAGGCGGGTTTGGCCAGCGAGGGATGCGTGGCCGGTGGCGCAAATCCCGCACCGTCCGGATAGCCAGCGCGCTGCCAGGCCAGCACGTCTTCGAGCGGCAGGCTGCCCGCCTTCCAGTGGCCGGGATCCGGCGACAGGCCGGCGTCAAATGGCTGGCGGCTGAACACGGCCAGGCTTTTCACGGCCTTGGCTTTGACTTCAAGTCGCAAATGGTCCGATACCGCCATCGCCACCACGGTGTCATACGCCTGTTTGCCCTGGCTTTTCAGCAGGCCGTCGATGCCCCAATAGGCCAGTTCCGGCATCGTCACGGCCCAGTTGAAAAAGTCCTGCAGCTCCTGTGGCCGCATCAGGTCCACGATGGCATTCAACAATGAGCTGCGCCAATGCAGCAACTGGCCATCGCGCGCATAGGCGCTCAGTATCTCCAGCACCGCCAGCCGGTCGGTCTCGCCGTGTTTCTTGATCAGCCTGTCCTTGAGCGTGGCGAACTTGCTGCCATCGGTTTCGTCGAACAGTTTGCGGTGCAGTGCTGCCAGTGGTGTGATCGCCATCATCTTCCTGATTATTTCGATCTGCTGATTTTACAAGCAAAGTGATTATTCAGGAAATAGTGCAGGAAAGTTAATGCCATCTGCGTTCGATATGCAAATAATTAAGGGAATACCGAACAGGTGAAATAATATTTTTATTGTAATATGTTGCCTGTTTCCATGATGGCAGGCCCGGTGAAATAATGAGATCGTATTTCAAGACCAGTGTATTTTCATGCTGTTTGCTGTCTGTCGTCTATCTGTTCTTGATGCGCAAGACGTTCCCCATGGCCAGTGATGGAAGTGGCCCCAATGGCGACGCCTTGATTGCCTTTTTTATCTTCGTTATAGCCTGCATCCTGCACGTCCATACTTTTATCCTGGCGATTTTTATGTATGCCAATAACAGGCATGGCACCAGGATCGCAGTGGGGCTTCTGGCGGCAAGTACGCTGTTACTCTTCTCGCCTGAAATCAGATCCATCACCAAAAAGCAGCTCTCCGATTATCGATACAATGCCAGTGCGACCACCAAGACGTTCAAGGCGATCAGTGGGGGCACGCCTGCCGAGTTTTTAAGCCATTTCGACAAGATCCCGGACCGGGAAAAAACCTGGCGCTATGTGCGTGACCTGATGGTGGACCTGGCCAAGGCCGGCAGGGTCGATCTGCTGGAACAGCTGGAAACAAAAGGTTTTCCGGTTGCCGAGGCCGGTCATGAGCAGGACTGGACCGACGTCGTGTACGCACCTGTTTACAGCGAAGCACTGTCACCGGAACAACGCCTGAAGGTGCTGGAGTGGCTGTTTTCCAAAGGAGAACCTTTTCAATTCTCCCTGAAACAGTCCGGACACGCGTTTTTCTCGATTGAAAAATTTTCCAATGCGTTCAAGCAGATTGATAATCCGAGCACCAGTAAAATCGTCGAGCTGCTGATGCGCCATGGTGCCGACTTCAAGGGAAGCAAGCCGGAATATGTGCTCTGGTATTCGGCACGCTTCGGCAAGCTTGACCACGTCAAGTTTTTAGTCGCCCAAAAAGTCGATCCCAATTACATCGATGAAACCTGGCATACCACCGCCCTGGATGAAGCTATCGATAAAAAGGACCAGGCCATGGTCCAGGAACTATTAAAGGCCGGTGCAAAAAAATCAGGCGAGCTGCAAAACGCGGCGCAATAGCATGCGCCGGCCAGCAGGGCGTACCAGCAGACTCAGACCGCCATCGCCGCCTTGATCGGCGCGTGGTGCTCATAGCCTTCCAGCGAGAAATCGGACGGTTCGATTTTTTCCAGCCACTCCGGCTCGTATTTGCCGGTTTTTGCATAATCGGGCACGCGCTCGGAAATGACGAAGCGGGGCGCGGCGAACGGCGTGCGCTTCAGCTGTTCCTGCACCATATCGAGGTGGTTTTCATAGATATGGGCGTCGCCGATGAAATACGTGAACCAGCGCGGCGTGTAGCCCGTCAAACGCGCCACCAGGTGCAGCAGGGCCGCGCCTTCGGCGATATTGAAGGGCGTGCCCAGGCCGATATCGTTGCTGCGCACATACAGGCACAGCGAAATTTCACGCGTATTGGCGTTCGGGATGAACTGGTACAGCAGATGGCAGGCGGGCAGGGCGACGGCATCCAGCACGGCCGGGTTCCAGCCGTGGAACAGGATGCGGCGGCTGCCCGGGTTGTGCATGATGGTGTCGAGGCACTCGCGCAGCTGGTCGACCGCCTTGTACAGCAGCACTTTTGCTACGCCATCCTCATTGACTGGCGCCACCAGCGTAAAACCGTTGGCCTGCGCATCGGCGATCTGGGCCGGCGCGCTGGCGTCCAGCAATTTGTAGGCCGGCCATTGGCGCCATTGCACGCCGTACACCGGGCCCAGGTCGTCCTCGCCTTCGCGGTAGGGGTTCGCCAGCCATTGCGCGTTTTCGTTGGCGTTCTGGTCCCATACCTTGCAGCCGAGCGCGCGGAACTCGCCAGCATTGCGCGAAGCGCGCAGGAAGGCGCACAATTCGCCGATCACGGATTTGAACGCCAGCTTCTTGGTGGTGACGGCAGGAAAACCGGCGGCCAGGTCGAACCGCATCATGGCGCCAGGCACGCTCAGGGTGCGGATGCCGGTGCGGTTGTCTTGCCAACTGCCAGTGTCGAGGACGGTCTTGATCAAATCTTGATATTGCTGCATGGTACGCTCCAACGGTAAGGATAGTGATTGTAACGCAGTGGGGCATCTGCCATCGTGCCGGTCTCGCCATCTTAAATTCGCTGCAAGCATGACTCTGTGGTAACTTATATGTCCATAAAGAAATAAATAAAGAAACGGCAGATTCCCGCACCATGTTCTTGCGACAATTTTTCAATCGCCATCACACCGCCATGGTGCAAATGGGCAAGGCCGACTTCCTGAAAGCCAACCTGCGCCTGATCCTGGCCTGGCCACTGCTGGGCCTGGCCCTGTGCGCGGTGCTGTGGGCCGCCACCATGCTGCAGCTGGAAGCGGAAAAGAAGGTGGCGCAGCAGCAGGCGCTCGACAATGTGGCCTCGCTCTCGAAAGCCTACAGCCAGTACCTGCTGCGCACGGTCGAGCAGATGGACCAGCTGACCTTGCAGCTCAAGTATGAATGGGAAAACGCCGGCGGCAGGCTCAGTCTGGAGCAGCTGAAAACGCGCGGCATGTACGCCTTGCCGCAGTTTGCCATCGTCGCCATCTTTGACCGCAAGGGCCATGCCGTGACCACCACGGCGCCGGTGCAGCGCCTGCGCACCAGCGAGCGCAGCGACTTTTTGCTGCGGCACTGGCGCAGCAATTCCAGCGCCTTGCGCATCGCGCTGGGCAAGATGGGCGAGGGCGAGGCCGGCTCCCTGGTGCATTTCACGCGGCGCCTGGAAGACGCCGATGGCAATTTCGACGGCGTGCTGCTCATTTCCATCCACTCCGCGTATTTTTCCGAATTCTATGACAGCGTCAATTTCGGCAAGCTGGGCATGTCGGCGATGGTGGGCGAGGAGGGCGAACTGCTGAGCGTGCGCCTGGGCGCCACCGTGCTGCCGCCGCAGGGCGCGGCGTTTCTCGACACCAGTTTCCTCGACGGCGACAGCGGCGCCATGCAGTCGGCCGGGCGAACCGCGTTTGCCGATGCGCAAAGCCGCTATGTGGGCTGGCAAGCCTTGAAAGCCTATCCGTTCACCGCCGTGGTCGCGCTGGCCGACACACAGGTGCTGCAGCCCTACCAGGAAACGCGCACCATCTACCTCGGTATCGCCTCGGCCGTCAGCCTGCTGCTGCTGGCATTCACCTGCATCGCCACCGGGTTGTCGCTGCGCCTGGCCTGGCGCCACCACCAGTCCGAGGGCGTGCGCAACGCCTACCGCATGGCGACCGAAGGCACCAGCGACGGCTTTTACATCATCGCCGCGCTGCGCAATGCCGAGGGCGTGATCATCGATTTCGAGCTGGTCGATTGCAACGAGCCGGGCGCCGACTTTTTCGGCGTGCGCCGCGAGCAGTTGCTGGGCATGCGCCTGCAGTCGCGCGCGCACGAGCCGTATTTCCGCGACCTGATCCACAACTACCGGGCCGCCATGGAGTCGGGGTTTTCGGAAGAAGAGATCGAACTGGCCGACGGCAACCCGTTCAAGCTGCGCTGGATACGCCGGCGCCTGGTGCGCAGCGGCGACCGCCTGGCCGTCACCTTGCAGGATATCAGCGCGGCCAAGCTGCACGAACAGGACCTGCGCCGCCTGGCCAACGAGGACGGCCTGACGGGCCTGCCGAACCGCTACTGGCTGCAGCAGTTCCTGCCCGGCGCGCTGGACAGGGCGGCGCGCGAGGGCCATATGCTGGCGCTGCTGTTCATCGATTTCGACGGCTTCAAGGACATCAACGACACCCAGGGCCACGCCGAAGGCGACAAGGTGCTGCGCGCCGCCTCGCTGCGCCTGAACGCCGTGCTGCGTCCGGGCGACCATGTGGTGCGCCTGGGTGGCGACGAATTCGTGGTGCTGCTTGATCCGGTCGAAGACGACAGCCGCGCCGAGCAGGTGGCGCAGCGTATCGCGACCGCCTTCGACGAACCGTTTTACCTGGGCCCGGAACGCCACAAGATGGGCGCCTCGATCGGCATCAGCATGTATCCGCGCGACGGCGCCGAGACCGATGTGCTGATGAAGAACGCCGACATTGCCATGTATGCGGTCAAGACGGCCGGCAAGGGCCATCACCGCTTCTTCCAGCCGGCCCTGTTCGAAACCATCCGCCACCGCCGCGAACTGGAACAGAGCCTGGTGACGGCGCTGGAGCAGGATGAATTCCTGGTGGTCTACCAGCCGCGCGTCGACACCATGAGCGGGCAGCTGTGCAGCATGGAGGCGCTGGTGCGCTGGCAGCATCCGCAGCACGGCATGGTGCCGCCGCTGGAATTCATCCCGGTGGCCGAGAGCAGCGGCCTGATTTCGCAGCTGGGCGAAGTGGTGATCGAAAAAGTCTGCCAGCAGCTGGCGCGCTGGAAGACCTATGGCCTGGAACTGGTACCGGTATCGATCAACGTCTCGGCGCGCCAGTTCGGCCGCGGCGACGTGCACCAGGTGCTGGCGTCCGCGCTGTCGCGCCACGGCATCGACGCGCGCCTGATCGAGGTCGAGATCACCGAGTCGGCCATGATGGATGAACAGAACCGGGCGGTGGAGCAACTGGCGGCGATCCGCGCGCTGGGCGTGCGCCTGCTGGTCGACGATTTCGGCACCGGTTACTCCTCGCTGTCGCAGCTGCAGAAGTTCGCCATGGACGGCCTGAAGATCGACCGCGCCTTCACCATGGAACTGGGCCGCTCGGAGCAGGGCGAAGTGTTCGTGCGGGCGATCGTCTCGATGGCCCACGCGCTGGGCATGAGCGTGGTGGCCGAAGGGGTGGAGACGCGCGAACAGCTCGACATGCTGCACGCGCTGCAATGCAACGAGGTGCAGGGTTATTTCATCTCGCGCCCGGTACTCGCCGAACAGATGCTCGAACTGATGCTCAAGCGCTTCCTGATCGACCATCCGGCGCAGCCACGACTGCAGCCGCGCAGCCCCTACAGCCTCGCTTCGTAAAAAAGAGCGATCGTTCGCTTTTTTTTCAAATCTCGGATATGCTTGGCGCATGTTGACCGTGACCGGCGTCACGGTTGCCATGCCCGAGACAAACACGCATGCCAAAAAATAAAGAGAGACCCACTTGAAACCATCGTATCTGCCGTTGATCATCGCCGCCGCATTGGCCGGCCTGTCCACCACCGCCCAGGCATCGGGCTACCGCTTCGGCTCGCAAAGCGTGTCCGGCCAGGGTAGCGCCGACGCCAATGGCGCCGAAGCGTCCGACGCCTCGACCATTTTCTACAACCCGGCCGGCCTGTCGCGCCTGGAAGGCACGCAGCTGCTGGGCGGCGGCACCCTGGTGCTGCCGCATTCGACCTTTCAGGACACCGGTTCGCGCACCTTCACCAACCGCGTGCCCGGTGGCAGCACCAAGGATTACGCGCCGGACGCCGTGTTTGCGCCGGCCCTCTACGCCAGCAAGAAGATCAACGATCAATGGACCATCGGCGCCGGCCTGTTCGTGCCGTATGGCGCCAAGCTCGATTACGGCAACGAGTGGAGCGGCCGCTACGCGATCAGCAATATCAAGCTCGAAGCGATTGCCCTGAACCCGTCCGCCTCCTTCAAGCTCAACGAACACCATTCGTTCGGCTTTGGCGTCACCGCCGAATTCATGAAGGCCGAACTGGGCCAGGCGGTCGACGTGCCCGGCTCGGTGGCGTTCCTGGCGCAGCACGCGCCGGCAACCTCGCAAGCCTTCCTGGCCAATATCGCGCGCACCCAGGGCCTGACTGCGGCACAGGCGGCCGGCGCGGCGCTGCAGGGCGCCAAGGATGGCCACGCCGAGATGGATGGCAAGGACTGGGGCTTCGGCTTCAACCTGGGCTATCTGTACCAGCTGAACGAGGGCACGCGCGTCGGGATTGCCTACCGCTCGTCGATCTCGCACAAGCTCAAGGGCAATACCGTGTGGGACTTCTCGCAGGTGTCGAACAATGCGGCCGTCAACGGCTTTATCGCCACCGCTTCGCGCAAGGTCAATTCGGGCGCGCTGGTCGAACTGCGCACGCCGGAAACCCTGTCGATCAACGGCTTTCACCAGATGGACGACAAATGGGCGCTGATGGGCGACGTCACCTGGACCCGCACCTCGCGCCTGCAGAACCTGGACATCCAGTTCCCGCCGACGGCCGAAGGCGACGAGCGCATCCGCCAGCAGTGGAAGGATACCTACCGCGTCTCGCTGGGCACCAACTATAAAGTCAGCGACAGCGTGCTGCTGCGCGCCGGTATCGCCCACGACCAGGCGCCCGTGCGCAGCGCCGAACTGCGCCATCCGGCCCTGCCGGACAGCGACCGCATGCAATACTCGATCGGCGCCAACTGGAAGCTGAACGCCAATTCCTCGCTGGACCTGGCCTACAGCTTCATCGACTTCAAGGACGCCGCCGTCAACTACACGAATCTCTGCTCGCCAGTGACGACCGGTTGCACCGGCAATGGTGAAACCACCAAAGGGCTGTTCAAGACCCGCATGCAGTTGCTGGGTGTCGCTTATAACTACAAGTTTTAAGTGACTGCGGGCTGATGGTGTTCAGTCAGCCCGCCGACGCATGTAAAGGCGCGAGGTGTAAAAACGTAAAAATGGCGGGCCGGAGACGCGAGCCTGAGAAAATGCCGATGGCGGCGTTGCAGCTTCCTTGTCGTACATTCGTACTGCCTGCGTCGCTGCGCCTTGCCCTCGACATTTTTCAGGCCCGCTTGGCCCGATAGGCCTGTGCGAGCGGCTCGGATTTTAATTCGCTTTGCAGGTGTGCTGGTGGCGTAGGGGGCTAACTTGACGCCACTAGCCTGCGCGGGTTTTTTTCGTTCTAGAATCCCTGAACCAGCAATTCCAGTGCCTTGCGCACCGTATCATCCGCCATCTCCAGCAACTGATCCCCCACATACCATTCCACCACGCTGTGATTCGGCAGCGCCGCATGGCTGGCGCGGCCGAACAGCCAGATGCCGTGTTCCTCGGCCACCTGGTTGCGAATCGCGATTGCCCGTTCGCGCGAGACGGGCAGGTGCAGGTGCAGCATATTGGCTTGCGGGCGGGCCGGATTGACGGCGATCGCCGGGTAGTCCTTCAGCAGCTGATACAGCCACTCGGTGCGCGCAAAGTAGCGCGGCATGGCGGCGATGCGCGCGTCGAACTGCATCGCGGCGGCCACCACATACGGCGTGCGGTGCACGATATTGCCGCCCTGGCGGTGGAACCAGGCACGCGCCCTGGCGACAAACGCCGGGCTGCCGGCCAGCACGGCGCCGCCCAAGCCCGCGATACCTTTATACAGCGACACATAGACGGAATCGAAGCCGCCGCAAATGGCGTCGAGCGGCTGGCCGAAACCGGCTTGCGCTTCCCACAAGCGTGCGCCATCCATATGCAGGTGGATATTGTGCTCGCGGCAGTGGCGCTTGATCTCGTTCAGTTCCTCCCACGACGGACATTGGCCGCCGATTTCGCGCATCGGCAATTCCACCTGCGCCGCGCCCAGGGCGTCGGGCACGGCGCGCAGGTCGTCCACCGTCCACGGCCGGTGCGCATCGCCTATGAACAGCGCCTTGAAATGGTCGAGCAATTCATGGTTGCCGCGTTCGTGGCGCAAAATGTGCGAGGTCGGATGCAGGGCCACCAGGCGCGAGCCGCGATCCTGGCAGGCCAGGCGCAGGGCGGTGACCTGCGTCATGGTGCCGGTGATGCAGAAGACAGCCGCTTCAAAGCCCAGCAGTTTTGCGATCTTCCGTTCGAACGCGTCGATCAGCGCACCCTCGCCATAGGTATCGTGCGCAACATCATTCGCCTCGCACCAGGCGGCCATGGCGGCAAAGGTGGCGGCGGGCGTGGGCTGGCGCTGGCCCGGCACGATGGTATGGCAGCGCTGGCGCAGTTCAAGATCGTTCATGCAAGACTCCGTGACTTACAAGGTGGCGGTGGCCAGTTTCGCGCCGAAGCCGATAAACATGGCGCCCACGCCGCCGCCCATGCCGGCCGACAGGCGGCGACGGCGGCGGAAGGTCTCGGCCAGGCGCGCGCCGAGGAAGATGATGGCGGTCAGGTAGGTAAAGCTGATCACCTGGCAGATCAGGCCCAGGCCGACAAACGACAGCGCCGGCGCGGCAAACTTCGGATCGACGAACTGGATAAAGAAGGAGATAAAGAACAGGATCGCCTTCGGGTTCATCAGGCTGATGATCAGCGCCTTGCGAAACGGATTGCTTTCCTTCAGCGTCACTGGCGCCGCCTGCGCCATTTCCGTGGACTCCTTGGCGCGCAGCTTGCGCCAGCAGCCGAGCAGCATCTGCACGCCGATCCAGGCCAGGTAAGCCGCGCCGACATACTTCACCACGTAGAACAGGGCCGGGCTGGCTTTCAGCAGCGAGGCCACGCCGCAGGCCGACAGCACCATCAGGATCAGGTCACCGAGAAAGATGCCGCCCGCGCCCTGGTAGGCCGGCCGCACGCCGCGCTGGGCGGCCACCGACAGCACATACATCGAGTTGGGGCCGGGCAGTATCACGATAAAGATCGTGCCCAGCAAAAAAGTCCAGAAATCGGTAATGCCAAGGCTGGCGTGAAAAAAAGCGTTCATATTAATGCTCAGTTTGCTCAGTTGATCTGTACATGATGGAACTGGAGCGCGGCCAGGTTGGCGTAGATGCCACCCAGGGCGACCAGGGACGCGTGCGTGCCCGTCTCGACGATCTTGCCGTCTTCCATGACGATAATGCGGTCGGCGCGCTGCACGGTCGCCAGGCGGTGGGCGATGATGACGGTGGTGCGGCCCAGCATGGCCGCTTCCAGCGCCTTTTGCACCAGGCGTTCCGATTCGGCGTCCAGCGCGCTGGTCGCTTCGTCGAGCAGCAGCAGCGGCGGGTTTTTCAGCAGCGCGCGGGCGATGGCGATGCGCTGGCGCTGGCCGCCGGACAGACGCACGCCGCGCTCGCCCAGGAACGATTTGTAGCCGTTCGGCAGGCGCTCGATGAATTCGTGGGCGGCCGCCATTTTCGCCGCCGCGATCACTTCTTCGTCGCTGGCGTTGGCGCGGCCATAGCGGATGTTTTCCATCGCGTCGTTTGAAAAGATCACCGTATCTTGCGGCACGATGCCGATCGCATCGCGCAGGGTGTGCAGGTCGAGCTGCTTGATGTCGACGCCATCGAGACGGATGCTGCCGCTTTGCGGATCGTAGAAGCGCAAGAACAGCTGGAACAGGGTGGTCTTGCCGGCGCCCGACGGGCCCACCACGGCCACCGTTTCACCGGCGCGGATATCGATGCTGACATGGTCCAGCGCGGCCGTGTCCGGGCGCGACGGGTAGGAAAACATCACGTTATCCAGGCTCAGGGCGGCGCCATTCGCGGCGCGCGCGGGCAGCACCAAAGGCGCCGCCGGCGATTCGATTTCCGATTTGACGGCCATCAGTTCCAGCAGGCGTTCGGTGGCGCCGGCCGCGCGCTGCGCTTCGCCCATCACTTCGGACAGGGCGCCGATGGCGCCGGCCACGATCGAGGCGTACAGGATGAACTGGCCCAGGTCGCCGCCCGTCATCGAACCGTCCAGCACGGCGCGCGCGCCCAGCCACAGCACGAAGACGATGGCGCCGAACACCAGCAAGATGGCGATCATGGTCAGCATGGCGCGCGCGCGGATGCGCCGCATGGCCGTCATGAACGCGCCTTCGACCGAATCGCCGAAGCGTTTCGATTCGATGTTTTCGTGCGTGAATGCCTGCACGGTCGGCATGGCGTTGAGGATTTCGCCGGCCATGGCCGAGGCGTCGGCGATGCGGTCCTGCGAGTCGCGCGACAGTTTGCGCACCTTGCGGCCGAACACGATAATGGGCACGATCACCAGGATCAACAGGCCGATGATAATGCCGGCCAGCTTGGCGCTGGTGACGAACAGCATCACCAGGCCGCCGAGGAACAGCAGCACGTTACGCAGCGCCATCGAGATGCTGGTGCCGACCACGGCCTGGATCAGGGTGGTGTCGGTGGTGATGCGCGACAGCACCTCGCCGGTCTGCGTGGTTTCAAAGAATTCGGGGCTTTGCGTCACCACATGGCGGTACACCGCGCTGCGGATATCGGCCGTGACCCGCTCACCGAGCCACGAGACGGTATAGAAACGCGCGGCGGTGGCCAGCGCCAGGATGGAGGCCACGCCGAACAGCGCCAGGAACACCAGGTCGACGTGCTGGATGCTGCTCGAGCCGGCCGCGCCGCCGAAACCCAGGTCGATCATCTGCTTGAAGGCGGCGGGAATCGCCAGCGTGGAGGCGGCGGCCACCACCAGCGCGATGCCGGCCAGGATGAATTGCTTGCGGTAGGGCGTCAGGAACGGCATCAGCCCCTTGAAGGCGGCCAGGCTGCCTTTTTGCAGTTCGCGGCTGCTGCCGGTTGCGGCGGGTGCTGTGCTGATGGTGGTCTTGCTTGCTTCGGTGCTGGTTGTCATTGGTTTTCGCTTTGATTTACTTATTACTTATCCGCGGGTCAGTCCCGTCGGGCCTGACCTCGGCATTTTCTGGCTCTACAGCTTCATCGGCGCCACATACCCCGTCATTTCCAGGTAGGCGTGGCCGGCCGGCTGACCGTCGCGCTGTACCGTCACCGCGCCTTCCCAGTAGACGGCGCCGGTCGATCTGCGCGAATCGAGTTCCTGGTCCGGCTGCAGCGGCGTCACCTGCCAGCGCGTGGTGCCGGTGCGGATCTCGGTGGCGACCGGGTATTCGGCCTTGGTGCGCGGCGAGCGCCACAGCTGCGTGGGCGTGAAATCGACGTCGCCCGGCGCGAACTGCGTCACCTTGCCCCTGGCGTCGCGCCAGCTGGCGTGGGCCCATAGTTTAGCACCTGTCTTGCTGCGGATCTGGAAGGCCATCAGGGCGCCGCCATCGTCGAGGTTGGCCCCCAGCCAGTTCCAGCCGCTGGCGTTCTCGTCCAGCACCTGGCTCGACCACTCATGGTCCAGCCAGGTGGTGCCGGTCACCGCTTCGGCCTTGCCGCCGGCGCGGGCGATGGTGCCGCTGGTGGCGAGCTGCGGCACGCTGTAGTAGTAGCTGGCCTGGCTTGGCTGCGGACCCTTGCGCGAAAAGCCGTTTTCACCCTGCAGCAGCTCGGGCTGGGTCGGCGCCAGCCGCAGCTGCAGATTGAAGTCGCGCGCCGCCAGGCTGACCTGGTAGCTGCCGTCTTTTTCGCGCCGCATGCGCCAGTCGTCGAGTTTCACATCGGTGTCGCCCACCTTGGCATACGCCAGGCCAAAGCCTTCGCGCGCGCTTTTTTCATCGTGCAGCAGCTTGCCCACTTTCGGGTCCGACAAAGCCGCATGGCCGATGATCAGCTGCTTCGGCGCAAACGCGCTGGGGTTGTCGGCGTCAAAGGCGGTGGCACTGCGAAAGAAGGTCACCTGGTAGCCCAGTTGTTCGCCGCTGGCGGTTTTTACCCAGCCGGTGGCATACCACCATTCCGTCTTGTAGGCCGGGTGGGCGCCGAAGTCGTGCGGCAGCTTCAAGGACTGGCCGGCGGCCAGCGGCGTGACGGGAGCAAACGCCGGCGGCGCGGAAAACACTGGCAGGGCCAGGGCGATCAACAATACAAACAGACGGCGCATTACCAGTCCTCCCTGACGGCGCGAATGGGGCCACCGGACAGCGCCTGGCGGCCCGAGACCAGCGCCGTGGCGGCGGCGGCCGCCAGCAGCGCGCCGGCCACGGTGGCGATCAAGGGCCAGGGCAGGTGCAGCTGCATGGTCCAGTGGAACGATTGCGGGTTGACGATAAACACCAGCACAAAGCTGATCAGGAGGCCCAGCACAAAGCCGGTGGCGATGCCCAGCGCCGTCAGGGCGCCGCCCTCGAACGCCAAAATGCCGAGGATCTGCCCGCGCGTGACGCCGACATGGCGCAGCATGCCGAACTCGCGCGCCCGCGCCAGGGTCTGCGCGGAAAACGTGGCGGCCACGCCAAAGAGGCCAATCACGATGGCGATCGCTTCGAGCAGATAGGTGACGGCAAAGCTGCGGTCAAAAATCTGCAGGCTCAGGGCACGGATAGCCGACGGTTCCGACACTTCCAGGCTGTCGCCAAACGGCAGGGTCTTCAGGTTTTCCTTCAGTTGTGCGGCGGAGACGCCCTTGTCCAGCCAGATGGCGGCGTCGCTGACATCCATGTCGCGCGTGATCGCACGGTAGGCGTCGAGCGGCATCTGGATGGAACCACTGGAACGCGCGTAGTCGCGCCACACGCCGGCGATAAAGAAGCGATGCAGGCCGCCGGCCAGCGGCAGGTCGATCCGCTGGCCAGGCTTGCGGTTGTACAGATCAGCCGCCGCCTCGGACAGCCACACGGGGCTGGCGCCGGCGGGCACCGGCAGGGTGTCGCCGACCAGCACCAGGCTCTTGCCCGGGTCTTGCAGGTTGACCGGGCGCGCGATCAGCACCACATTGGGCCGGTCTGCCGCCAGCGACATGCTGCGCACGCGCTGGAAATCGACCTTGGCCACGCCGGGCAGGGCGGCGATCAGGCTTTGCTCGCGCGGATTGATGCCTGACGTGCTGCCGGTGGCGGCCGTGCGCGCATACACGTCGGCCGGCAGGATCTGCAGCAGCCAGTCGTCGACCGAGACGCGGAAACTCGACACCATGATGGCCATCGCCACCATCAGGCTGAAACTCGACAGCACGCCACCCAGGGCGATGCCGGCCTGGCCGGACGCATTGGCCAGCCGCGCCAGGGTCAGGCTGATCACCGGCGAACGCCCGCTGATCGCCGTGCGCAGCCAGGCGCGGTTCAGGAAACGAAATACCAGCGCCGCCAGCTGCGGCATCAGCGCAATCGCGCCGATCAGCAGCAGCGCGATCGACAGATAGCCGAACAGGGGCAGCTCAAACACCGGCGGCAGCTGGCTCAACACACCGGCCAGCAGCAAACAGGCCAGCGCCGGCCAGCTCTTGGCCAGGCGCGTGGTGACCGCTTCTTCGCTGCCCGATTTCAAGGCGATGGCGGGCGCGGCGCGCGCCGCCTCCAGCGCCGGCGCCGCGCAGCCGAGCAAGGCCACGCCCAGGCCCAGCGCAAAATAGACGAATGCCGCGACCGGCGTGAACTGCACCTGCGGCTGCACGCCCGCAAAATAGCCGGCGCCCAGGTCGCCGCCGAAAAAGCGCAGCGCCACGGCGGCCAGCGCATAGCCGCAAGCGATGCCCAGGGCGGAGCCCACCACGCCCAGGCTGGTGCCTTCCAGCAGCACCTGGCGCAGCAGGCTTGCGCGTTCCATGCCCAGCACGCGCAGCAGCGCAAACTGGCTGCGGCGGCGTATCACCGACAGCGCCTCGGTGGAAAACACCAGGAACGCGCCCGTAAACAGTGCCACCAAGGCCAGCACCGTCAGGTTGACCCGGTAGGCGCGGCTGAGGTTGTTGTTGCGGCTGTTCTGGTTGTCGTCATTCGGCTGGCCGACGCGAAAGCGCCCCGGATACTGCGCTTCCAGATCACGCGCCAGCGCCGCCTGGAAGGCGTCGCGGTTGACGCCATTGCGCAGTTTCAGATCGATGCGCGACAGCTGCCCCAGCTTGTTGAAGCGCCACTGGGCCGCGCCGATATCCATCACGGCGATGCGCTGGCCGGCGCGCGCCCGTTGCAAGGAGCCCGCCACCCGCAAGGAAACGCTGCCGGTGCCCGCGCGCAGGGCCAGCTTGCCGCCTTCGGCGAGATTGAGCCAGCGCAGCGCCGCCGGCGACAGGAAAATCGCATCGTCGGCCAGCGTGTCGAAGGGCTGGCCGTCGGCTGCCGCGCCGATCAGGTCGGGCGAAATAAAGCCGACGCGGAACACGTCCAGCGCCAGTATCTGCAGCGGGCCGCCATTGGCGTCCCCGCTGTCGACCACGCCCGCCTGCAGTTCCAGCACCGGCGAGGCGACGGCCACGCCGTCGCGCTGCGCCAGCCATGGATAAATGCTTTCATCGAACAGCGCTTCGCGCCCGGCCACCTGCACGTCGGCCTGGCCAGATAAACTCTTGACGGCGCTGGAAAACTCGTTGAAGGCAGCCGCGTTAATCAGGTGAATCGCAAAGCCCAGCGAGACGCCGATGGCGATCGCCAGGATGGCGACCAGCGCGCGCACCGGATGCGCACGCCATTCGCCGAGCAGCAGCCAGCGCGACAGCAAGCGTTGTGAAGACCCGGGCGTAGCTGCCCCGCTCAATGGAGGCATTCGATGGCGAGTTTTTCGCCGGCGCGCCGCACTTTCAGCTGCGCCGCTTCACGCGTCTTGTCGCCGGCGCCGACGGCGTCCTGGGCCGCCCATTTCTGTTCCAGGCGCAGCTGGGCGCAGCGTTTTTCAAGCACCTCGGCCTGCTGCTCGCCACGCGCCCGCGCCGCGTCTTCGCGCGCCTCGCGCTGCTTGCGTACCGATTCGAGCTGGCTGGCGACCCGCTGCTGGCGCGTGGCGGCGCCCTTGTCGACGGCGGGCGGCGGTGGCGGCACCTCGATGATCTGCAGCTGGCCGGCCGCGCACGGCGTTTCGCTGTAGCTGGTCTGGCCGTTCTGCACGCATTTGTAGGCGGTCTGCGCGCTGGCAGTGCCCGCTGCGGCTAACAGCAAAAAGACTAGCGCTCTCACAATATCTTCCCCGGATTCATGATGTTCTGCGGGTCCAGCGCCTGCTTGACGGCGCGCATCAGCTGCAGTTCCAGCGGCGATTTATAGTGGGCCAGGTCCGCCTTTTTCAGCGCGCCGATGCCGTGTTCGGCCGAAATCGAGCCGCCAAAGCTTGCTACCCGATCATGCACGATGCGGTTGATGGCGTCCTGGTTGGCCAGAAAGTCGCGGTCGGTCATGCCGGGCGGCGGCGCCACATTGTAGTGCAGGTTGCCGTCGCCCAGGTGGCCGAAGCACACCAGCTGGCAGCCGGGGAAGGCCGTTGCCAAAGCCACGTCGGTGATGGCGATAAAGTCGGCGATGACGGAGATCGGCAGCGAGATATCGTGCTTGATGTTCTTGCCGGCCTGCGCCTGGGCCAGCGGAATATGCTCGCGCAGCTGCCACAGCCCCTCGCTTTGCGCGACCGAACTGGCGACCACGGCGTCGGCGATCATTTCTTCTTCCAGCGCCGCGCCTATGCTCGCTTCCAGCAGTTCGATCGCGTGCGCTTCGGACTGGCTGCTGGACAATTCCAGCAGCACATACTGGCCATGCGCTTCGGCAAACGGGCGCGGCAGTTGCGGAAACTGTTCGGCCACCAGCTGCAAGCAATAGCGCGACATCAGCTCGAAGCCGGTCAGGCTGGCGCCGCAATGATCCTGCATCAAGCTCAATAGCCGCAGCGCGTGGGCGGGTGTAGGGATGGCAGCCAGCGCCGTGATGCAGGCTTTCGGCTGCGGATACAGCTTCATCACGGCGCCGGTGATCACGCCCAGGGTACCCTCGGCGCCGATATACAGGTCGCGCAAGTCATAGCCGGTATTGTCCTTGCGCAAGCCGCGCAGGCCGGACCAGACTTCGCCTTGCGGCGTGACCACTTCCAGGCCCAGGCACAGCTCGCGCGTATTGCCATAGCGCAGTACCGCCGTGCCGCCCGCATTGGTGGCCAGGTTGCCGCCGATGGTGCAACTGCCTTCGGCTGCCAGCGACAGCGGGAACAAACAGCCAGCAGCAACCGCCGCTTCCTGGATGGTTTGCAGGATGCAGCCGGCGTCGACCGTGATGGTGCGATTGACGGGATCGACCTGGCGGATGCTGTTCAGGCGCGCCAGCGACAGCACCACCGCCGTGCCGGAGGCGTCAGGAATGCTGCCCAGCACCAGGCCCGTATTGCCGCCCTGCGGCACCACGGGGATGGTCCACTGGCTGCAGGCGCGCAGCACGCCGGCCACCTGCTGCACGGTGGCGGGGCGCAGCACGGCCAGCGCGACCCCCGTAAAACGGTCGCGCCAGTCGGTCAGGAACGGCGCCATCTCAAGCGGCTCGGTCAGCACATAGGTGTCGCCCAGCAGTGCGCGGCAGGCATCAAGGAAATCGGTTCGGTCGCTCATTTTCGGGTACTCACCTTGTTCACTTTTTCCAGCAATTCCCTGGCCATGCGCTTGGCGGCTTTTTTATACGGGCGCAGATACAGCACGGCGCAGAAAAAATACACGCAGACGATGATCGCTTCGCCCCAGGCCATGAAGGCCGAGGTGGGATTGGTGTCGCTGTAGCCGCGCACCACGCCCTCGGTGAAATACAGCAGGATCACCATCGACGACCATTGCAGGGTGTAGACGTCGCGCTTGATCACGCCATATAGCGGAATCAGCAGTGGCACGGCTTTCAGGGCCAGCCAGGAGCCGCCCGGTTTCAAGGGCGCCAGCACCGTTTCCCACAGCACGCACCAGACGATCAGGGTGGCCAGGCTGGCGATCGCGCCCCAGTGGAAATACTTGTGCAGCACGCCGTTCATCAGGCCCCCGCCAGTTTGACGGCGTTTTCGGCCAGGCGGCGCCCCAGCGCCAGGGCGAGGCGTTTTTCATCCTCGCTGATGGCCTTGTCGCCATCAATGCCGGACCAGTGCGTGGCGCCATACGGCGAACCGCCGGTGGAAGTGGTCATCAGTTCAGGATGCGTGTAGGGCAGGCCCATCACCAGCATGCCGTGGTGGAACAGCGGGATCATCATCGACAGCAGGGTAGCTTCCTGGCCGCCGTGCAGGCTGCCGGTGGAGGTAAACACGCAGGCCGGCTTGCCGGCCAGGCTGCCGGCCAGCCAGTCGCTGGCCGTGCCGTCCCAGAAATACTTCATGGCGGCGGCCATATTGCCGAAGCGCGTGGGCGAACCGAGCGCCAGGCCCGCGCATTCCTGCAGGTCGTCCAGTTCCACATACGGCGCGCCCTGTGCCGGCACCTCGGGCGCGGTGGCTTCGGCCACCGTCGAGACAGCCGGCACGGTGCGCAGCCGGGCATCGCAGCCGGGCACGCTTTCCACGCCTTGCGCGATCAGTTCGGCCAATAGTCGCGTGGCGCCATGGCGGGAGTAGAACAATACAAGAATAATCAGATTGGTTGGCTTCATCATTGGTATTATAGGGCGCTTTGCAGCCCGATACGAAGCCGACATGGCGCCGTTCTGATTTCGATTACATGTTTTTAAAAACCATACAGTCCTTCTTCCTCTACCTGTCGCAGACCGTGCGCTTCGGCATCGCCGTCATGCGCGGCATGAAGTGGCCCGAAGTGCGCGACCTGCTGCTGTTTGCCAGCCGCCGCGTGCGCGAGGAAAGCTTGCCGCAAGTGGCAGGCAGCCTGACCTTCGCCACCGTGTTCGCGCTGGTGCCACTGCTGACCCTGGCGCTGGCGATCTTCACCACTTTTCCGCTGTTCAATACCTTCCGCCATGCGCTGGAAGATTATTTTATCCAGAGCGTGATACCCAAGGGGATCTCGAACACCATCCTCGGCTACCTGACCACGTTTGCCTCGAAAGCCACGCGCCTGTCTGCGATCGGCGCCGGCGCGCTGATCTTCACCTCGGTGGCGATGATGAACCTGATCGAGCGCGTGTTCAACCGCATCTGGCGCGTGCGCCAGGAACGGCGCTGGACCAAGCGCCTGCTGGTGTACTGGGCGATTGTCACCCTGGGGCCGCTGCTGGTCGGCGTGTCGCTGACGGTCACCTCGCGCGTCTTCATGGCCACCAGCGTGGCCACCAGCGGCCTGGTCGGCGATGTGGCTTTCCTCGGCGCCGTGTTCTACACCCTGGTGTCGATCGGCCTGACCATGCTGGCGTTTACCTTGCTGTACATGACGGTGCCGAACCGCGACGTCGACTGGCGCGACGCCGCCTGGGGCGGCCTGCTGGCGGCGCTGGCGTTTGAAATCGCCAAGCGCGGTTTCGGTGAATTCATCCAGGATTTCCCCACCTATTCGCGCATCTACGGCGCGCTGGCGGCGCTGCCGCTGTTCCTGGTGTGGATTTACGTCAGCTGGATGATCACCCTGGTGGGCGCCTTGCTGGTGGCCGCCTTGCCGGTGGTGAAATACGAACGCTGGTGGTACCAGGCGGCGCCCGGCAGCGAATTTGTCGACGCCGTGGCGATATTGAAAGTGCTGCACCAGGCCTGCCACTGCGCCGATTCGGCGCTGGTGGGCGCGGCCGAGATCCGCAGCAGCACGCGCCTGGGCTTCGATGAAATGGAAAAACTGCTCGATAAAATGGTCGAGCAGGGCTGGGTCGGCCGGGTCAACGTGGAAGCGGCGGTGCGGGTGCAGTGGGGCAAAAGAGTCGCCGACAGTTCCGACCACTGGGTCTTGCTGGGCAACGTCAACCGCATCACCCTGGCCGACGTCTACCGCCTGTTCGTGTTCGGCGGCATGCGGGTGAATTCCGGCTATCCGGCCGGTTCCACCAACGAGCGCGACATCGAGGCGGCCGAAGAAGCGGCGCGCCTGGCGGCGCAGGTCGAAGGCGCGGTGGAAGAGGGCCTGGGCATGAGCCTGGCCAAGCACTTTGGCGAAGTGCGCTGCAAGTGACTCAATAGACCAGCGGCTTCATGGCCGACTGCCGCGCGATGGCATCGAACGCTGCCATGTCCTGTGCGCGCAGCACGGCCAGCCAATAGGTATCTTCGCCGGCGTGCATATTGACCAGTTTTAAACCATGCGGCGCCAGGTGACGCGCGATGGCCTCGAAACCGTCGGTGATGCTGGCGCCATCTTCCTCGCCGTCCCACGTGAAGTCGCGCAGCGCCGGCACGGCGATATGCTGGCCGATGATGCTGATTTCATCGACCGATTTCCAGTCCAGCGTGGTGCCATGGCCCAGCGCATCGGCGGCGGTGGACCATAGCAGGAACAGGCATGCCGCTTCCGGCGTGTCGCCTTCGTATTCTTCCTCCGGGTCGTCTTCCTCCAGCTCTTCCAGTGTGAGGTCGACGCAGCGCCGCGCCAGTGTTTCATCGCCCTGCAGCAGCAGGGCGGCGATGGCGCGCAGCTGGTCGTGGTCGGCCAGTTCCAGCAGCTGTGCCGGCGTATAGCTGTTGCGCTCCACGGGTGCCTGCCTGCTCAGGCCCAGGGCCTGGTTCAGCTGCGCCGAGATATCGGCCTTGAAGCCGTCCACGGTATCGACCTGCGCCAGCAGATCGCCCGCAAAATCCATGCGCCACACCATGCCGTCCCTGATCACGAACAGGAAGTCGCTTTGCGCCGTGATGCCGTGCAGATGGTGGGCGGGGGCATATTTCGGCGTGAACGCGGGCTGGCCGTCCAGCGTCAGCATGCACACCAGGCCCTGCGCGTCGATGGCGTAGATCAGGTTCTTGCGCAGCTTCGGTGGCGACGAGGTGGTGGCGCTGTCTATAAAGGTGTACTGGCAGGGCGCCAGCGGCTCGCCCTTGCTGTTGACCAGGCCGAACAGGAAGCGGCCGGCGATATGCTGGCTGACGAGGGCGATTTTTTTCCGGGTACCGAAGTCCTGCACCGAACTGTAGATAGGCGGCACCACCACCGCGCCGTGAGCATCCATCACGCCATGCAGATTGCGTTCGTCGTCACCCTGGCTGGGCCGCTCGAAATCGAGCAAGCCGTCATTGCGCTCGCAGGTGTTCTCGACGCCCTCCATCACCACGGCGCCATCGGGCAGGTGCAGCAGGCTGCTGATAGACTGGTCGCGCAGGCGCAGCGCCAGGTGCGGGCTGATCACGTACAGCTTGCCGGGGGCGGGCGGCAGTACCACGCTGCCGTTCAGGTCCAGCAGGCCCTGGCAGCCCGCCTGCGACGCCGGCTCGTAGGTGAACCAGCCGTTTTCGGCATCGTGCGTGCCCAGTTCGACCGCCTGCAGCGACAGCGGCACGATCCAGCGGCCATACGGCGTCACCAGCCCATGCACGGTCGGATCGCCGGCAGCGCTCACGTCGTAGCACTGTGCATCGTCGACCCATTGGTGCACCTGCAGTTGCTGCAGGAACGGCAGCTCTTCCACGTCGCGTTCTTCGATATTGCCCAGGTGGGCCGAAGCCGAGGAACACCAGTAGCCGATCGCGTCCCTGTCTGCCGCCAGCAGCGGCTGCAAGGCCGGTTGTTCGCCACGCAGCAGCGCCGCATGCAGCGCCGCCGATTCATCGGCGATCGTCCGCAGCTGCGCCGCAAACTCCGGTGTGCCGATATCGTGGGCTATCAGTTGTACGCAGTCAAACACCAGCCACTGTTCGCCGTCGGCCAGCAAGCTGGCGATGGCGCTGCGCACAACGATGGCGGCCGCGTCGCGCGGCTTGTCCAGCAATGCCGACAAGGCCTGCCAGCTGGCGCGCGCCTGCGCCATCGGCGCGGCCAGCACGCAAGCGTGTTCCTCGCCGTCGTCGTAGAGCGGCCAGGTGACGGCTTGCGCGGCGCTGCCCAGCAGCAGCTTGAACAGCATCGGCGTGGCCTGCCGCCATTCGGCCAGGCCGCCAATGGCCTCGATGTCGAACTCCGGGTGGTCGGGAAGGTGGTGGGTGCTGAACAGGACGGCGGTGGAAATCATGAAGTCTTCGTTAAAAAAGCGGGTTTGGTGGCGGCAAAGGCATGCAGGGCGTCGAGCACGGCGTCGGGCTGCTCTGCCATCAGTTCATGGCCGGCATCGACCTGCACCACCTTGCCATGCGCGATGGCGGAAACCAGCAGCTTGGTCGATTTCGGCGGCGTCATCATGTCGCGCGCGCCGAAAATGAACAGGGTCGGGCAGTGGATGGAAGCCGCGGCGATTTCGCCATTGGCGTAGGCGTTGCAGGCATAAAAATCGGTATGGAACACGTGGTCCGGATTGATGGCGGCGATGCGCTGCTTGAGCCGGCGCGCGCCGCCCATGGCGTAAAAGCCGGGGCCGGGAAACGACGGTTTTTGCGCGATCGAGGAATGCGACCAGAGATTGACCATGTCGATCGCCGCCTGTTCGTCGCTTTTCGACGTTTCCAGCAGCGCCGGCGACACTTTCATGGGGTAGGTCGAGCCCAGCATGGCCAGCTGGCTGACGCGTTCGGGTGCCTGGCAGGCCGCTTCCAGCGCGATCAATGAACCCATGCTGTGGCCGACCAGCATCGCCTGCGCCACGCCGGCCGCGTCGAGTACGGCCAGTATCCAGCGCGCCAGTTCCTCCACCGTGGTTTTTGCCGCGCCGCCGCTGCGCCCGTGGCCTGGCAGGTCGACCGCCAGCACGTTCCAGCCGTGGTGGGCAAAGTAGCGCGTTTGCAGCGCCCACACGGAGTGATCGTTCTGCGCGCCGTGGATGAATATCGCAGTTGGCTGGCCGGGGTTGAAGGCTTTGCCGCCCGTGTAGCAGTAGGCGGCGTTGTTATCGATGGTGAAGATCATCTCAGGCGCCATTCTGCGACAGTTTCAGGCCGCGCGCCAGATCGGAGATCAGGTCGTCCGCGTCTTCCAGCCCCACCGACAATCGCATGGTGCCTTGCGTGATGCCGGCTTGTTCGAGCTGCTCGTTGGGCACGCGGAAGTGGGTGGTGGAAGCGGGGTGGATCACCAGCGACTTGGCGTCGCCCACATTGGCCAGGTGCGAAAAAATGGCCAGGCTGTCGACGAAGCGCTGGCCGGCCGCGCGGTCGCCGCGCAGGTTGAAGGTAAACACGGCGCCGGCGCCTTTCGGCAGCAGCGTCTTGGCCAGTTCGTAGTCGGGATGGCTGGGCAGTTCGGGATAGGACACCGATTCCACGGCCGGGTTGGACAACAGAAAATCGATGATCCTGCGCGTATTGGCCACATGGCGGTCCATGCGCAGGCCCAGGGTTTCGATGCCCTGCAGTACCGCAAACGCATTGTGCGGGCTCATCACGGCGCCAAAGTCGCGCAGGCCTTCGCGCCGCGCGCGCAGGGCGAACGGCGCCACCGTCGATTCTTCGGCAAATACCATGCCGTGAAAGCCCTCATACGGCTCGCATAGTTCGGCAAAGCGGCCGGTTTTATCGTAGGCGGCCTGCCAGTCGAAGGTGCCGCCGTCGACCAGCAGGCCGCCAATCGCCGTGCCGTGGCCGCACAGGAACTTGGTGGCCGAGTGGAACACCAGGTCGGCGCCGTGGTCAAAAGGCTTCAGCAGGTACGGCGTGGTAAAGGTCGAGTCCAGCATCAGCGGCAGATGGTGTTCGTGCGCCAGCGCGGCCACTTGCGCAATGTTGAGCACATCGAGCCCGGGGTTGCCCAGCGTTTCGGCGAACAGCACCTTGGTTTCGGGCCGGATCGCGGCGCGCCAGGCATCGATATCGCGCGGGTCGACAAAGGTGGTGTCGATGCCGAAGCGTTTCAGGGTGTAGGCCAGCAGGTTGTGCGAGCCGCCGTACAGCGCGCGCGAGGCCACCACGTGCGAGCCGGCGCCGGCGATCGTGCACAAGCCCAGGTGCATGGCGGCCTGGCCGCTGGCCGTGGCGATGCCCGCCACGCCGCCTTCGAGGGCGGCGATGCGCTCTTCGAGCACGGCGTTGGTGGGGTTCGAAATGCGCGAGTACACATGGCCGGCGCGCTCCATATTGAACAGCGAGGCGGCATGGTCCGAGCTCTTGAAGGCGAACGAGGACGTGAAATGGATCGGCGTGGCGCGTGCGCCGGTGGCCGGGTCGGGCACGGCGCCCGCATGCAGGGAAAGCGTATCGAAACCCAGGTACTTCGGACCGCTCATGATGTCTCCGCCATTATTTTAGTGCCCAGATCGTAACCCGATTGGCCGAGGAATAAAAGTGCGTCCGTGCAGGGCGCATGGATGGTAGGATGTTGGCGTCAGCGATCTTTGGCGTTTGTTTCACTGAAATCCTGGGCTAATGACTGCGCTTGCAATCGCACGCGCAGGTGCACGTCCACCAGGAAAGATACGCCACCATGCTGACTTCGCCCACCGCCTGCGATCTGTCGTTCGATGATTTGCACCGCCATGGCTGGTCGCAGCACGACGCCTTTCTTTCCCCCGAACTTGCCCGCCAGCTGGCCGCGCAATGCGTGCAGGCGCGCGGCGATGGCCGCATGAAGGCGGCCGGCACCGGCAGCGGCCGCACGCCTGACCTCGACAGCAGCGTCCGCGGCGACAGCATCGCCTGGCTGGAAGCGGGCCAGTCCGACGCCTGCGACCAGTACCTGGCCTTGATGGAAGCATTGCGCCAGCAACTGAACCGTGAACTGTTCCTCGGCCTGGACGAATACGAGAGCCATTTCGCCCTGTATGCGCCGGGCGCCTTTTACCGCGCCCACCTGGACCGTTTTCGCGACGACGACCAGCGCACCGTGTCGGTGGTGATTTACCTCAATGAGGACTGGCTGCCCGGCCAGGGCGGCGCGCTGCGCCTGCATCCCGAGGGCGAGGCCAGCCGCGATATCCTGCCCGAAGCGGGCCGCATGGTGATGTTCCTGTCGGCCGAAATGCTGCACGAAGTGCTGCCTACCGCCCGCGAGCGCCTGTCGCTGGCCGGCTGGCTACGCCGGCGTGCCGGATAACGGTGGCTTCGAAGCTTTCCTGTGGGATTTGATTGACTGCAAGGCTGGATTTTTTGGCAGGCATAGGCTACAGTCCCAATCAGGGCTCAGAATAACTACAATACCACTCTCACGCGGACAGGACGGCCAATATGAAAGTATCTGAAATTCTCCAAGTCAAGGGCAATATCCTTTATACAGTGACGCCTGACCAGCCGTTGATGGATGCGGCCAATACCATGGCGGAAAAAGACATCGGTTCGCTGGTGGTCATGGAATTTGGCGACCTGGTCGGCATGCTGACTTTCCGTGAGGTGCTCAATGCGCTGCACGAAAACGCGGGCCAGATCGGCGGCGGCACCGTGCGCAAGCATATGGATGACCACCCGATCACCGTCACGCCGGACACCGAGGTCAATGAAGTGCGCCGCATCATGCTGGAAAAGCATGCGCGCTACCTGCCGGTAATGAACGCCAAGACCCTGCTGGGCGTGATTTCCTTCTATGACGTGGCGCGCGCCGTGCTCGAAGCGCAAAGCTTTGAAAACCAGATGCTGAAAGCGTATATCCGCGACTGGCCGGCCGAAACGCCGGACTGAACAAGGCGGGTTGGTACAGAACAGCATGAAAAACGCCGGCATTGCCGGCGTTGTCGTTTGGAAAGTGAGCTCGTCAGGCCGCGCCCTGCATCGCCTCATCGCTGAGCCAGCTTGCCAGCGCATCGGCCGTCATCGGCCGGGCGAACAAAAAGCCCTGGGCGATCGGGCAACCGAGCGATTGTAATATCTGCGCCTGGCGCTCGTCCTCCACGCCTTCGGCGATCACCGCCAGGCCCAGGTTGCGGCCCAGCTGTATCACCATTTCGGCGATGCTGCTACCGCGCGCCGAACCCGTGATTTCGGTCACGAAGGCGCGGTCGATCTTCAGCCGGTCCACCTGCAGCCGCTGCAGGTACGAGAGTGAGGAAAAGCCCGTGCCGAAGTCGTCGATGGCGATGCTCACGCCCGTCTGCTTGATCTGCCATAGCATCTTGATCAGCAAATCCGGCTCTTCCATGGCCATCGATTCGGTGATTTCCAGTTCGATGAACTCGGGCGGCGCCTGTGTGTCTTCCAGTGCGGTGCGCAGCATTTCGAGGAACAGCGGATGGCGGAACTGCACCTGCGACACATTGACCGACATGACGAAATTGCGGTGGCCCTGTTCGCGCAGGCGCACCAGTTCGCGGCAGGCGGTGCGCAGCACCCATTCGCCCAGGTCGATGATGATGCCCGAATATTCGGCGATCGGGATGAAGCGGTCGGGCGAGATGAACTTGCCGTCCGGCGTCTGCCAGCGCAGCAGCGCTTCGGCGCCCACCGGGCGGCGCGTCGACAAGTCGATCTGCGGCTGGTAGACGACAAACAGCTGGCCTTGCGCAAAGCCGGTGCGCAGCGCATGCATCATGCGCACCCGCTCGCGGATCTCGATGCCCATGCTGCGCGAAAAATAGAAGTGGCCGGCGCGCTGCTGGGTCTTGGCGCGTTTGAGCGCGATGTCGGCGTCTTTCAGCGCATCGGCGCCGGTGCCCGCATGCTCGCCCAGGCGCACCAGGCCCAGCGTGGCCGACAATTGCACGTCCTGGCCGTCGATGCTGAACGGCGTCTGGAACAGCGCCAGGATCTGGGCCGGATTGACTTGTGACGCGTCGCCCAGCACGCAGAAAATATCGCCGCCCAGGCGCGCCACCGTCAGCTGCGAGCCCAGCTGGGTTTGCAGCCGGCCCGCCACGGCGACCAGCAGCAGGTCGCCGAACTTGTGGCCGAGCGCATCGTTGGTTTCCGCGAAATGGTCGAGGTCGACCAGGCACAGCGTGGCGTCGTCGCGGGCCGGGCCGGCCAGCGCCGCATCGAGGATTTCCACCAGGCGCGTGCGGTTCGGCAATTTTGATAGCTGGTCATAAAACGCCGCGTTGTGCAGGTGGCTGACCAGCTCCACATTGTCCAGGCCGACGGCGACATTGCTGCAAAATACTTCGAGCAGGCCTTCCTCGATGGCCGTCAAGGGGCGCGGCAGCAGCAGGTAGGCGGCCGAATCGCGGCTGGACTTGCCGGCGAAATACAGGGTGGCGTAATCGTGCGCATACACATTGCGCCGCTGCGCCAGCGCGTGCTCGATGGCGGCGGCGATGCGCGGGTTTTCCACGCTGCACAGGGCGCCGTGCGCCACGCCGGAAAAGCAGCCGGCATGGGCGCACACCAGCAGGCTGCGCTTGCCCTGGTCATTGATTTCCTGGGTGCACAGCACGGCGTCGGCGCGGATGTGCAGCAGGTCGGCCACCTGCGCCAGCACGCCGGCCGAGAAATTCTGCACGCCGTGCAGCGCCATCAGCTGGGTACTGGCGTGGACGATGCGGTCCAGGCCGCGCCGGCTGTTGCTGATGGAGCGGATCTGTTCGTAGGAGCGGATGGCCGCCGTGACGGTGGTAAACAGCTTGATGCGGGTCAGCTCGGACTTGGTTTTGTAGTCGTTGATGTCGAAATCGCGGATGGCGTCGATTTCCGGCGCATAGCCGGGCTGGCCGGTGCGCAGGATGATGCGCACATCGCTCATCTTCAGCGTTTCGCGGATATAGCGCACCAGGTGCAGGCCGGCGTCGTCCTGCTCCATCACCACGTCGAGCAGGATGACGGCGATATCGCTTTCATGCTTGAGCAATTCGCGCGCCTGGCCGGCCGAATAGGCGTGCACGAACTCGAGCGGACGGTGCTGCATCTCCAGGTTGCCGAGGGCAAAAGTGGTGGTGGAATGGACGTCTTCATCATCGTCGATGATCATCACCCGCCACACGCTGCGCGCACTGGTACTGGCCGGCGCGGCAGGCTGCTCGTCAAGGAATACCAGGTCGTCGTGATCGTCCTTGTCGGCATCAAGGGGAGTGATCGGTGCGGGCATGTAGTTAACTTCTCCAGAGCTCAGTAAGGCAGGCATATCGGCAAAGAAAGGGCACGACATCGAGGGCCGACCATTTTTCCAACTGTCTTGATCCAAGTATATAGCGATTTAACAAGGCAAAAGTATTTTTTAGGATTATTCATTGCAGCAATATTTTCAGATTTGCATGATTGTAACTGTTACTTAACATTTTCTGCCGAAACTCTGCAGCGCCTGGCCTTCGCCGGGGGGGGGCGGGGCGTGGGCTGGTAGAATGGTGTTTTCCAGTCTTTCATATTCCCTACTATGTCCGGCAACTCTTTTGGCAAGCTGTTTACTGTTACCACTTTCGGCGAATCACATGGTCCGGCCATCGGCTGCGTGATCGATGGCTGCCCGCCCGGGCTGGTGTTGTCCGAAGCCGATATCCAGCCCGAGCTGGACCGCCGCAAGCCCGGCACCTCGCGCCACGTGACGCAGCGCCAGGAATCCGATACGGTGGAAATCTTGTCCGGCGTCTACCAGGGCGTGACCACCGGCACGCCGATCGCCTTGCTGATCCGCAATGAAGACCAGCGCAGCAAGGACTACGGCAATATCGCCGAGAGTTTCCGCCCCGGCCATGCCGACTACACCTACTGGCACAAATACGGCGTGCGCGACCCGCGCGGCGGCGGGCGGTCCTCGGCGCGCCTGACGGCGCCGGTGGTGGGCGCGGCGGCGATCGCCAAGAAATGGCTGCTGCAGCAGTACGGCACCACCTTCAAGGGCTGCATGAGCCAGCTGGGCAATATCGCGGTGCCGTTTCGGTCGTGGGATCACGTGCATGGCAACCCCTTCTTTGCCGCCAGCGATGACGCCGCGCTGATCGCCAGCATGGAAGAGGCGATGGATCAATTGCGCCGCGATGGCGATTCCATCGGCGCCCGCATCGATGTGATTGCGCAGAACGTGCCGGTGGGCCTGGGCCAGCCGATCTACGACAAGCTCGATGCCGACATCGCCTACGCGATGATGGGCATCAATGCGGTCAAGGGCGTGGAAATCGGCGCCGGCTTCGATTCGGTGGCGCAAAAAGGCTCGGAACATGGCGACGAACTGACGCCGGAAGGGTTTGTCGGCAATAACGCCGGCGGCGTGCTGGGCGGTATTTCGACGGGGCAGGATATCAGCGTCTCGATCGCCATCAAGCCGACCTCGTCGATCCGCACGCCGCGCCGCTCGATCGACAAAGAGGGCAATCCGGTAATGGTGGAAACCTTTGGCCGCCACGACCCCTGCGTGGGCATCCGCGCCACGCCGATCGCCGAAGCGATGCTGGCGCTGGTGCTGATTGACCATGCGCTGATGCATCGCGCGCAGTGCGGGGATGTGGCGGTGAATACGCCGAAGTTGAAGTAACCGTATCCCAACGGCGTAACTGCCGGGGTCAGACCCTCAATGCCGCAAACGCAGAGTTCATTGCTGGCGGGCGAGGGGGTCTGACCCCAGATTTTGCCGTTGCGGTGAAAGCCAGCAGCATCAAGCCACCTTGTTCGCCACCAGCTCCAGCTGATGCCGCATCTCCACCGACTGCACCAGCAACGCCCGGATATCGTTGATCAGGTTGAATTCCGTCTGGTTCAGCTGGATCGGCGGGAAGCTGTCGTCCCAGTCGCCGTATAAAAATCCCGTCGGGTGGCCGTTGGCCGACAGCGGCAGCACCACGAAGCTGCGCGCGTCCGAGAGGGTGCTCTTCCACCATTGTGGCAGCTTGGCGGCGAATTTCGGGTCGCGCGCGTTGTCGATGAAGATCACGCGGTCGCTATTGAGTGCCGCATGGAACACGTTCGGCTCGTAGGCGTCGCCGAACACCATCAGGTCCTGCAACCCGGCCGCGCCTTCGCCCATGCAGATGCGTGCCGAGTACAGGTGCTCCTTGTGGTTGCGAACAAAGGCCACCGAGCGCGAAAAATCAAAGCCCTGGTGCAAGGTTTCCAGCGCCATCGAGACCATCTGGCCCGGATTGGCGGTGCCGATGGCGCCACGCAGGTCGGACAGGCCGCCGATCAGGATGCGGTTGCCCTCGGCGCGCAAACGGGTCGACGCCAGCTGGCGCGCGCGCCGCTCCATCGGTTTCGACAGCGGCGCGATGGTCAGGTCGGCGGCCGCCATGACCTTGGCTTTTTCCACCGCTTCCACCACCGCTTCAGGCTGCATGCCCAGCATGCCGGCGTAGTTGCCGATCAGCGCATGTACTTCGGCCGCGCCGTTGGCGTCGTCGTGCCACAGCGAATCGGCGCAGCGCGCCGCCATGGTCGACAGGCCGGCCATCCAGTCGGCATTGCTCACGACCTCATCGGGCTGCATCGGCGCCAGCGGGCGCATGCCGTCGATCAGGTGCTGCGGCAAGCCCCAGTGGGCGGCCGTGGCATAGCCCACTTCTGGCAGGCTCAGGCCGAGGATTTCCGGCGCCGCCGCCGCTTCGTTGCCGGGCCCGCCGTGTGCCTGCAGCCGCGCCCAATAATCGGTCATGTAAAAGGTGACCATCATGCGGCCCAGGGTATGCAGCATCGAACACACCACCGCCTGCTCGGCCTGCAGGCTGCCGGCGCTGGTGGCCACTTGCTGGGCCACCATGCCGGCCAGCACCGCTTTTTCCATCTCGACGTGGGCGCTGACCGAATCCGGCGTCGCCTGCGACAGTTCCTCGATCAGTTTCAGGCCCAGCGCCAGGTGGCCGATGGCGTCCAGGCCCAGCACCAGCACCGCTTTCGAGACCGTGTTGACGCGCTGGCCGAAGGCCGAGTACATGCCGCTGTTGGCCAGGCGCAGCACCTTGTGCGTCAGGACCGGGTCCGACAGCACGGTTTGCGTCATGTCGAAGGCGTGATCGTCCTCGCCGCGCATGGCGCCCAGGATGGCGCTGATGGCCTTGGCGAAGCCGGGCATGTCGCCCTGCTGGCGGGTGCGCGACCACAGCAGTTCCAGGGTATTCCTGCCGAGCTGGGTCGGCGCCGTGTAGTGGCCAGGGTTCATTGCACACCTCCGCGCGGTTGATTGGCAGGCGGCGCAGTCACCAGCGCCGCATAGGTTTTTTCGCTCAAGGCCGAGAGCGCCGCGTGGGCGGGCATCGGTTTGCCGGTCAGGTAGCCCTGCACATACTGGCAGCCGCGTGATTCGATGAAATGCATTTGTTCTTCAGTTTCCACGCCTTCCGCCACCACCGACAGGTTCAGGTGCTTGGCCAGGTCGAGAATGGTGTTGCAGATGGCGGCGTCCTTGCTCGATTCGGGCAAGTCCTTGATGAAAGTACGGTCTATCTTCAGCACCGAGATGGGAAAGCGCTTCAGATAGGCCAGCGAGGAGTAGCCGGTGCCGAAGTCGTCGATGGCGATGCGCGCGCGGCGTTCCGTCATCTTGACCAGGATCGCTTCGGCGTGCACCGGGTCGATCATCAAGGTGCCTTCGGTAATTTCCAGCACCAGGTTGTCGCCCGACAAGCCGGAAAACGCCAGCGCGTCGTCGAGCACGTCGAGGAATTTATCGTTGCGGAACTGGCGCGGGCTGATGTTGACCGAGATATACAGGTGGCGCTGCGCCACCTCCTGGAACTGGCGCAGCTGCACGCAGGCCGCTTTCAGCGCCCAGGCGCCCAGCAGGTTGATCAGGCCATTGGCTTCGGCGATCGGAATAAAGCGCACCGGCGGCACCAGGCCCAGGGTAGGGTGCTTCCAGCGCATCAGCGTTTCGAAGCCTTGGATCTGGCGCGTGCGCGCGTCGACGATGGGCTGGTAATACAGTAGGAATTCGCCTTCGCGCACGGCCTGGAACATCGCCGCTTCGAGCGAGATATCGTGTTCGGACGGGCCATTCAGGCGCGGGCTGTAGATCAGGCAGCGCGCCTTGCCGGTTTCCTTGGCGCGCGACATGGCCGCGTCGGCCAGCGCCACCAGGCGTACTTCGTCTTCCGCATGCAGCGGGTAGATCGACACGCCGATCGAGGCGCCGACGTAGATCTTGTGGCCATCGACTTCGAACGGCGCCTGCAGGGTGGCCAGCAGGCGGCCCGTCACCAGCTTGATCTGCGCGTCGGTGGCGCTGCCGGGCAGCACGGCGACGAATTCATCGCCGCCGGCGCGCGCCAGGGTATCGCTGTCGCGCAAGGTCTTGCGCAGGCGGGCGGCGGCCAGGCGCAGCACGGCGTCGCCGACCGGGTGGCCCAGGCCGTCATTGACCTTTTTAAAACCGTCGAGGCCGATGGTGGCCACCGAAAAGCCCTGGCCCGAGCGTGCCGCCTGGGCGATCACCATGCGGATGCGGTCCGACAGCAGCAGCCGGTTCGGCAAGCCGGTGAGTGCATCATGCGTGGCCATATGGCGCAGCCGCTCTTCCGTATTGTGCTGGGCCGAGGTGTCGCGCCCGACCACCAGCAATTCGGCCACGCCGGCATGGTTGGCGTAGGACGACAAGCGCAGCTCGAACCAGATTTCCTGTTCCGGCGTTTGCAGCCGTACTTCCAGGCGGCCCGGTACTTCGAGCGCGTCTTGCAGGGCCGCCTGCAGCGCGGCGCGCGAGGCTTCGGCCGCCAGCGGCAGCAGCAGATGGCCGACCAGGCCGGCAGGCGCGCCGAACAGGGTGGCGGCGCGCTTGCTGGCAAACAGGATCACGCCGTCCGCATCGAGCCGGAACACGATATCGCCTGCCTCTTCCATGAGGTTGTCCAGCTCGTGGCGTGTCTCGCGGTGGGCGGCGGATGGGGTACTGGAAAACATCGTGCTGGCTTTACCTTTATCAGTGCTGCCGCCCAACTATGCGCATGGCGGCAAGCAAAATCATTGCGCATGGCGCGCCGCCTCATGGGCAACACGCCTGGTAAGGGGAATCAGCTTGACAGGACGGCAATAAATCGCCTGGCCTTCTCGCTGGAACCCGATTTATAGGGAATGTATCATTGAAAACCACGCAAAAACATGAAATTGAGCAACATTCCTTCAAGTAATAGAAAGAGTGTTGTTCATCCTGAATCGCATGGCCACACCGGCGTCACGCTTGCCGGGACCGTGCCTTTGCGCTAGTCTCGCAGGCAGGCTGGCGCGATTGCATGCCGCCTGCCAGACCAGTCCGCCATGATAGCAAACCGCGATGGGGAACCGCCATGAATGCTTGTCATCCGCAAGAAAATACGCATGAAGTGTTCAACCAGGCCACGCCGTTCGAGAACATCAACCTGTTTGCCTGCGATCCGGCCTTGCAGGAGGCGGTGCGGCGCGAAGGCGGCGAGGCGGCACTGGCCGGACTGGACGCCTTGGGTGAGCGGCTGGGCAGCGCCGAACTGATCGCGCTGGCGCGGCTGGCCAATGTGCATGGGCCGCAACTGCATCAGTTCGACCGCGGCGGGCGGCGCATCGACGAAGTGGAATTCCACCCGGCCTGGCACGGCCTGATGGAGGTGCTGATCGGCACGGGCTTGCACGCGGCGCCGTGGTCCTCGCCGGAGCCGGGGGCCGGGACCGGGGCCCATGTGGCGCGCGCCGCCGCGTATATATTAGTAGGGCAGCTGGAAAACGGCGCGCAATGCCCGGTCACGATGACGTTTGCATCGGTGCCGGCGCTGCGCCAGGCAACCGGCTTGCCGCAAATCATGGTGCGCTGGCTGCCGAAAATTCTTTCCCGCGACTACGATCCCCGTTCCTTGCCGGTCCAGCACAAGCGCGGCGCGCTGATCGGCATGGGCATGACGGAAAAGCAGGGCGGCTCCGATGTGCGCAGCAATACCACCCGCGCCGAAGCGCTGCCGTTGGCGGAGGCGCAAGCGCTGTTCGGCGACGAGGCGCCCGGCGTTTGCCGCATCGTCGGCCATAAATGGTTTTTCTCGGCGCCGCAAAGCGACGCCCATCTGATTTTGGCGCAGGAGGGTGCCGCGGGCCTGTCGTGCTTCTTCCTGCCGCGCTATTTGCCCGACGGCAGCCGCAACGCCATCCGCGTGCAGCGCCTGAAAGACAAGCTGGGCAACCGCTCGAACGCCTCGGCCGAAGTGGAATTTGCCGGCGCCTGTGGCTGGCGGGTGGGCGAGGCGGGCAGGGGCATACCGACCATCATCGAAATGGCCAGCCATACGCGACTCGATTGCGTGCTGGGCAGCACCGGCATCATGCGCGCCGCCTTCAGTCAGGCGCTGCACCACGCGCGTCAGCGCATGGCCTTCGGCAAGGTGCTGGCCGAACAACCGTTGATGCAGAACGTGCTGGCCGACCTGGCGCTGGAATCGGAAGCGGCCACGGTGTTTGCGCTGCGCCTGGCGCGCTGCTTTGATGAAAAGGATGATGCGGGGCAGGCCGCCTTGGCGCGCGTGCTGACGCCGGCCGGCAAATACTGGATCTGCAAGCGCGGTCCCGGCTTTGGCGCGGAGGCGATGGAAGTGCTGGGCGGCACTGGTTACGTGGAGGAGGCGCCCTTGGCGCGCCTGTACCGCGAATTGCCGGTCAACTCGATCTGGGAAGGATCGGGCAATGTGATGTGCCTGGACGTGCTGCGCGCGCTGGCCCGCTCGCCGGCCGCGCGCGCGGCGCTGGCTTCGGAGCTGGCGCTGGCCGGCGATGCGGATGCGGTCTTCGTTGCCTACCGCGCGCAGTTGCTGCAGGCGCTGGAGCAGGGCGATGCCGACCAGTTTGGCGCGCGGGTCTTGTCCGAGCGCATCGTGCTGGCGGTGCAGGCGGGCTTGCTGCTGCACCACGCGCCAGGCTTTGTTGCCACGGCGTTTGTTGCCTCGCGGCTGGCCCAGGCGCCGGGCGGCGCCTATGGACGCTTGCCCGCTGGTACCGATTGCACGGCCATCCTGGCGCGCGCCTTGCGTGAATAGGGTACGACTGGCTCCGCAATTATTTCTGAAATTCCAGCCACAGCAACGCTTGAGGCTGGGATAATGCGGTCATACAACATTCATCGATAGCAACGCGCGGGCAGGGCCAGTGGCCGCCGCGCTTGACGAAAGAGCACAAGCACATGAAACAAGATCCACGCTTTCCCAATCTGTTCATCACCGATCACCCGCTGATCCAGCACAAGCTGAGCCATATGCGCGAGCACGACACCTCGACGCGCACCTTCCGCGAATTGCTTAAGGAAATCACCCTGCTGATGGGTTATGAAATCACGCGCGACCTGCCGCTGACCACGCGTGAAATCACCACCCCGCTGATGACCGTTGACGCACCCGTTATCGCAGGCAAGAAACTGGCCATCGTGCCGATCCTGCGCGCCGGCATCGGCATGAGCGACGGCTTGCTGAACCTGGTGCCGTCGGCACGGGTCGGCCATATCGGCGTGTACCGCGATCCGGCCACCCACATGCCGGTGGAATACCTGGTGCGCCTGCCGGACCCGAGCGAGCGTACCTTTATCCTGTGCGACCCGATGGTTGCCACCGGCAACTCGGCCGTGTACGCCGTCGACGTGCTGAAAAAACGTGGCGTCTCCGACGAGCAGATCATCTTTCTGGCGCTGGTGGCCGCACCGGAAGGCGTGACCGTGTTCCAGAACGCCCATCCGAACGTCAAGATGTTTGCCGCCGCGCTCGATTCGCACCTGAACGAGCACGCCTATATCGTGCCGGGCCTGGGCGACGCGGGCGACCGTATCTTCGGCACCAAATAATTCACTCACGGGTATCACCAATATGGCAACCTTGATCGACCCCGATTTCCGCGCCCGCTTGCGCGCCCTGAATGACAAATATGCGGCCAGCGTGCCGTCGCTGATGCAGGCGATCGCCGCTGCCCAGGCCCGCTGCGATACCGAAGGGCCGCGCCTGGAGCCGCTGACCGCCTTGCACCATGCCTTGCACGCGGTGGCCGGCTCGGCCGCCACCTTCGGCTTTGCCACCCTGGGCCAGGAATGCCGGCGCCTGGAACAGCTGGCGCGCCAGTTGCTGAACCAGCCGGGCAATGTGCTGGCGGAGTGGCCATTGTTGAGCACGCAGGTCGGTGCCTTGCTGCGCTGGGCCGCGATTGACCCGGCCGCCACGCATTTCACGGCCTGAACGACTATGTTAGATGGGCGTGGTTCAAATGATATATTTGACACAACGCAAAGCATGCGCGGCTCGGATTAGGATATAGTGTGTCCATGCCGCTGCTTCAGCGGCGCCGCAAGACCGGGATTTTTGGCTGTTTTGACTATGAAAGTAGGCCTCGCAAGTTTATTTTGCGAAAAAATGGTTTTTCCCAGTTTTGTTGGTATAATTGGGCATCGTTGGATTCGAGGTAGTAGTGCAGTTTGTCTGTCATTTCTTTCTTGCTTCAAACGATATAACGGGCGCAAGCCCAACTTAACTGAAATAGGAAATTGTAATGGCAACTGGCATCGTAAAATGGTTCAATGATTCGAAGGGTTTCGGCTTTATTACCCCTGACGAAGGCGGCGAAGATCTGTTCGCTCACTTCTCGGCTATCCAGTCGAACGGCTTCAAGTCCCTGCAAGAGAACCAACGCGTTTCTTTTGAAGTGACCGCTGGCCCTAAAGGCAAGCAAGCTTCGAACATTCAGCCAATCTAATACGCTGGATCAAACGAAATAAAGAAATCCTCGGTCTCCGGGGATTTTTTTCGCCTGAATTTTCGCGTCTGTCGACGAATGTTGGCGTAGGTCGGCGTAGGTCGGCTTAGCGCTTGCGCGTAAGCCGACAATATTGTTGGCCTAGACTACGTGCATCTCAAGCCACATTCAAATTGCCCGTTCCCGCCAATACTCCGGCTGCGCATAGCTGTGCCGCAAAAAATCGACAAATGCCCGTATGCGTAGCGGCAAATGCCGGCGCTGCGCGAACACGGCATAAATATCGTTGCCGGGCGCGGCGAACTGGTCCAGCATGGTCACCAGCTGCCCCGATTCGATCTCCGCGCCCACTTCCCACATCGAGCGCCAGGCCAAGCCCTTGCCGGCCAGCGCCCAGTCGTGCAGCACTTCGCCGTCGTTGCACACCATATTGCCCGACACTTTCAAGGTCACGTTCTTGCCGTTCTCACGAAAAGTCCAGCCGCGCTGGCTGCCTTCGCCGCTGATCACCAGGCAATTGTGCTTGATCAGGTCGGTCGGCACCCGTGGCGTGCCGGTCCGCTTCAGGTAAGAGGGCGCGCCCACCACCACCCGGTGATTGTCGGCCAGCTTGGTGCTGACCAGGGAAGAATCGGACAGGCTGGCAATGCGGATCGCCACATCGATGCCTTCGCCGATCAGGTCGACCAGGCGGTCGTTCAGGTTCAGCGCCACCGTCACGTCGCGGTGCTCGGCCACAAACGAGGGGATCAGCGGCGCCACGTGCTGGCGGCCGAAGCCGGCCGGCGCGGAAATCAAGAGGTGGCCGCTGGCTTTGACGCTGCGCTCGGCCACCGCCAGTTCCGCTTCCTCCAGTTCGGCCAGGATGCGCTGGCAGTCTTCCAGGAAGGCCGCGCCTTCATTGGTCAAGGCCAGCTTGCGCGTGGTGCGCTGCAGCAGCTTGACACCCAGGCGCTGCTCGAGCGCGTCGAGGCGGCGGCCTATCATGGCCGGCGCGATGCCCTCGGCGCGTGCGGCGGCCGACAAGCTGCCCCTCGCGACCACTTCCACAAAGGTGGAGATTTGCCGGAACTGTCCCATGATGCCCTTTCACTTGTGACAAAAACGCATGGATGAAGTGATTTTTAATCTCGTTTCCATGCCTAATAGTGAATATACTATACAACATCAGCACGCGAAGCGACCGTGCCGCAACATCGCCACAGCGTATACTTTGCCAGCCAGATTACCCTTACTTATAACGGAGAACATCATGACGCAATCCCCCATCGCTTTGCCGGAAGGCATGCAAATCACGGGCGAGATCCAGCCTGGTTACGAACAGATCCTGACGCCCGCAGCGCTGGCGCTGGTGGCCAAGCTAACGCGTGAATTCGAGCCGCGCCGCCAGGAATTGCTGGCCGTGCGTGTCGAGCGCGCCAAGCGCCTCGATGCGGGCGAGCGTCCTGATTTCCTGCCAGAAACCGCGCACATCCGCGACGGCGACTGGAAGATCGCGCCGATTCCGAAGGCGCTGGAATGCCGCCGCGTGGAAATCACCGGTCCGGTCGAGCGCAAGATGGTCATCAACGCCTTCAATTCGGGCGCCGACAGCTACATGACCGACTTCGAAGATTCGAACACGCCCAACTGGGACAACCAGCTGACGGGCCAGATCAATATGTTCGACGCGGTGCGCAAAACCATTTCGCTGGAGCAGAACGGCAAGTCATACAAGCTCGACGACAAGATCGCCACCCTGGTGGTGCGTCCGCGCGGCTGGCACCTCGATGAAAAACACGTGCTGGTCGACGGCAAGCGCATTTCGGGCGGCATTTTCGATTTCGCCCTGTTCATGTTTCATAACGCCAAGGAACAGCTGGCGCGCGGCGCCGGCCCGTATTTCTATTTGCCGAAAATGGAATCGCACCTGGAAGCGCGCCTGTGGAACGATATTTTCGTCATGACGCAAAACGAGCTAGGCCTGCCGCAAGGCACCATCAAGGCCACCGTGCTGATCGAAACCATCCTGGCCGCCTTCGAGATGGATGAAATCCTGTATGAACTGAAAGAGCACAGCTCGGGCCTGAACGCCGGCCGCTGGGATTACATCTTCTCCTGCATCAAGAAATTCAAGCTCGACAAGGACTTCTGCCTGGCCGACCGCGCCAAGGTCGCCATGACGGCGCCCTTCATGCGCGCCTACGCCTTGCTGCTGCTGAAAACCTGCCACAAACGCGGCGCGCCAGCGATCGGCGGCATGGCGGCCTTGATCCCGATCAAGAACGATCCCGAAAAGAACGATGTCGCCATGGGCGGCGTGCGCAACGACAAGGCGCGCGACGCCACCGACGGCTACGACGGCGGCTGGGTCGCCCATCCCGGCCTGGTCGAGCTGGCCATGGGAGAATTTACCAAGGTGCTTGGCGACAAGCCGAACCAGATCGACAAGCAGCGTCCGGACATCGACGTCAAGGCGGCCGACCTGCTGAACTTCCAGCCGGAAGCGCCGATCACGGAAGCGGGCTTGCGCTACAACATCAATGTCGGCATCCACTACCTGGGCAGCTGGCTGGCCGGCAATGGTTGTGTACCTATCCATAACCTGATGGAAGACGCGGCCACCGCCGAGATCAGCCGCTCGCAAGTGTGGCAGTGGATCCGTTCCAGCAAGGGCGTGCTGGAAGATGGCCGCAAGGTCACGGCCGAGATGGTGCGCGCCATGATCCCGGAAGAGCTGGCCAAGGTGCAGCGCGATGCGCCGGGCGGCGACGGCCCGACCTATGTCCGCGCCGGCCAGATTTTCGAGGAAATGTCGACCTCGGAATCGTTTGCCGAGTTCCTGACGTTGCCGCTGTACGAAGAAATCTGATTTTTAGCGTACTGAGCATGAAAAAATCCCGGCATGCCGGGATTTTTTACGTGCTCAGCTGCCGCGGCAACTTAAAAATTGTTTTTCCACATGCGCAGCGCCGCAAACGCTTCCACCGGCGACGCGTCATTGCCCAGCTTGCCGGCCACTTTCAGGCTGGTCAGGATGGCCGCTTCGCGGTAGCGCAAAAAGGGATTGGTGGCTTTTTCCAGGCCCACGGTCGACGGCACGGTGGGCAGGCCCTGCTGGCGCTTTTCCGTATCGGCGGCCACCCGTTCCTGCAGTGCCAGGTTGCCAGGCTCGACCGCGCTGGCAAAGCGCAGATTGGACAGGGTATACTCGTGGGCACAATACACCAGTGTATCGTCGGGCAGGGCGGCCAGCTTGCCCAGCGAATCGGCCATCTGGCCCGGCGTGCCTTCGAACAGGCGGCCGCAACCGCCGGCAAACAGGGTGTCGCCGGAAAACAGCCACGGCGCGCCATTGGTCTCGCCGCGCTGGCGCACATAGGCGATATGGCCCTTGGTATGGCCGGGCACGTCGATCACGGTCAGCTGCAGGCCCAGTTCGGCGACAATAGCGACATCATTTTCGGCCAGCGGTTCCGTGATGGCTGTGATAGCCTCGTTGCGCGGACCGAAGATGGGAACGGCGAAATGCTGTAACAATTCAGGCACGCCACCGGTGTGGTCGGCATGGTGATGCGTCAGTAGAATGGCGCACAGCGTCAGCCCATGTTGCGCAAGCGCGGCGAGGATGGGTTTGGCGTCGCCGGGGTCGACCACGGCGGCTTGCTTGCCGTCATGGATCAGCCACAGGTAATTGTCGTTAAAGGCGGGCACGGCAAGTACCGATAAAGCGTGTTCAGGGGAGTTGGTCATGTGTAAGAGAGAAAACTGAATGGACAGTGCGGCATCCGAAAAATCCATTATAGCGCTTGACGGCTGGTTGCAGACGCCGGCCGGCCTGTACGTGCGTCAATGGGAACAGCAATGCCTGGACAGCCTGACGGTCGATATCTTCGGCTTTAACGCGGTGCAGCTGGGCCTGCCCCAGTTCGACGCGCTGGCCGCCAGCCGCATGCCCAACAAATGGCAGATCGATGCGCGCCTGCCGGCCAGCCAGCCGCAGGGCAGCGCGCTCAAGCTGGTCTCCGCGTTTGACGAGCTGCCCTTCGATTCGCACAGCCTGGATCTGGTGGTGTTGCCGCATGTACTCGAATTCGCGGCCGAGCCGCACCAGGTGCTGCGCGAAGTCGAGCGCGTGCTGATCCCCGAAGGCCAGCTGATCATTTGCGGCTTCAACCCGGCCAGCCTGTGGGGCGCGCGCCAGGGCCTGGCCCGCCTGACGGGCCGCCATTACCTGCCCAGGGCCGGCGAGCTGATCTCCATGCCGCGCATGAAGGACTGGCTGAAATTGCTGAACATGGGCGTCAGCCGCAGCCATTTCGGCTGTTACGCGCCCGCCTGCAAGACCGATAAATGGCTGCGCCGCCACGCCTACCTGGACAAGGCCGGCGCGCGCTGGTGGCCATATCTGGGCGCAGTGTATATAGTGCAGGCCATCAAGCGCGTCAAAGGGATGCGTTTGATCGGTCCGGCGTGGACCAAGAAACCGGCGACGGCGCCCGCAGGCGCACCGGTTACCAATAAAAGGCGGGAACAGGAACATGGATAAGGTAGAGATTTACGCCGATGGCGCATGCAAGGGCAACCCCGGCACAGGCGGCTGGGGTGCCTTGATGGTGGCCGATGGAGCAAAAAAGGAAATTTACGGCGGCGAGCTGAACACGACCAACAACCGCATGGAATTGCAGGCCGTGATCGAAGCCCTGACGGCGCTCAAACGGCCCTGTCAAGTGGTGATGTATACCGACAGCCAATACGTGCAAAAGGGCATCAGCGAGTGGATCCACGGCTGGAAGGCGCGCGGCTGGAAGACGGCCGCCAAGGCGCCCGTGAAAAACGTCGACCTGTGGCAGGCGCTCGATGCGGCCCAGGCGGTGCACCAGGTGGAATGGCGCTGGGTGCGCGGCCACAACGGCCATCCGGGCAATGAACGGGCCGATCAGCTGGCCAACCTGGGCGTGGAAACCGTACGCGCCTAGCGTTGCATGGTCGTCGGCCAGCCCTGAATGAAGGACGCAGGTTTGCTATACTGCGTCCTTCGCTTTTTTGCTTTTATGTGAGTGCCCCATGCGTCAAATTGTTCTCGATACTGAAACCACCGGCCTGAACCCGCGCACGGGCGACCGCATCCTGGAAATCGGTGCGGTCGAGATGAGCAACCGCATGCTGACCGGGAATAATTTTCACTACTACATCAATCCCGAGCGGGATTCGGAAGAGGGCGCGCTGGCAGTCCACGGCCTGACTACCGAGTTCCTCAGCGATAAACCGAAGTTCGCCGAAATTGCCGACGAGTTCCGCGCCTACATCGCCGGCGCCGAACTGATCATCCACAACGCCCCGTTCGACATCGGCTTCCTGAACGCCGAATTCAAGCGACTTAACCTGCCGCCCGTGCAAGAACAGGTGCACGGCGTGATCGACACCCTGGTGCAAGCGAAGGAAATGCACCCCGGCAAGCGCAACTCGCTCGACGCCCTGTGCGACCGCTACGGCGTCTCCAACGCCCACCGCAAACTGCACGGCGCGCTGCTCGACTCGGAACTGCTGGCCGACGTCTACCTGGCCATGACCCGCGGCCAGAACAGCCTCAGCATGGAAGAAGAAGTGGCCGCCCCCGTCGACGGCGCCATCCTGGAAATCGTGCCGCTGGCCGAAGTCATCTTCCAGAGCGCCAGCGCCGACGAGCTCGCCGCCCACGAAGCCACCATCGCCGGCCTCGACAAGGCTGTCAAAGGCCAGTGCATCTGGACCGCCGTCAGCACCCCAGCCGCTGCCTGATCAATAAAAGAAGGGGCCGAGCAAATTTCTTGCCCCAGCCCTTGCAGATAGCGCGAGTCATATGCGATAATTCGCCTCGCTTCGGGAGGTTAGCTCAGGGGTAGAGCACTGCATTCACACTGCAGGGGTCGCAAGTTCGAAACTTGCACTTCCCACCAAGAATTCGATGTAGAATCAAATAGTCATGAAAGCCGACACGATATGTGGTCGGCTTTTTTTTATTCGTCATAAATTGGGTTCCAATCTATTTTTACATTAGTACCGATATCTTTTGCAATGACGATTTTGTGGTATCGCAAAGCCGTACTGTAGTTGCCTCCGATACACTTGGTTGTTGTGAAATAATTCGTGTGCGTTAGTATAAACTTGCTTTCTATACTTCCCATGACACCATGCCTCGACTAGCCCATCCTATCTGTACGTATGGTGAATTACGATACCACTTCGCACATGCGCAACAAGGAACGAATTTTTTGCGGTTCGTATTTCGTCCAAAGAAAAAAACATATACTACTTATTTATTCCGAGCAGTTTTAATTCTGCTAGTGTGCTTTTTTTTAGCGATGTGGGTATTTGATTCAGCTTGGTGGTTTTTATCTACCATGCTGATGGAAGTAGTATTTTTGTACTTTGCCGAGCTTGAAGTGCAAAAAGGGGTGAAGCTGGAATTTCCTGAACACAGTGCTGTGCAAAATATTGACCGGCAGCCAATGAGTATGCGTCGAACCATCATAAAATATGCTTATTTTACGGCTCGGTTGGCGAGAGAGCATGTGCAGCCGAGCTTAATTGAATTGGAAAATACCCTAAAATTGGCTGAAATATACCGCACTGGACGGCCATCAGGATTGACCTCGCTTCTGCGGCATCCGATCGTTATTCTGATTTTGGGTACGATAGCGTATTCTTTTAACGAAACAATTAAAAAAGCACCAGCCACTTCCGCTGACTGGACACATTTTATGTTGGTATGCTGGGTGGTATCTATTGCTATGTTATTTGCAGGGATTGCTCACATGATAAGAACTTTGGAGCCGACGCAGCAGTGGATGTTCGAATGCTGCCTGCGCTGGTACCAGCTTGAAAAGGATGCAACAGGATCCCGATATGCGCCGGTGCAGGAAATTCGGCTGAACTTGCTATAGTTAATAGACCAAAAAGTTCACTGGTCGTGAATTTTGGTTTGTGATGGAGAATCGGCATGGCACGGCAGTGTAAATATTCAAGCTCATCGCCTCCTTCATGCGGCAGCCCGCAGCATCTGCTTTTTAATCTAAAGTGAAATTGAATACCGCTTTCTCTGAAGATTAATAAGTAAACCATATTTTTATGGTGGCGCATGAGTGATTTTTTTCTTTTCAATACCAGTACTTCTTCGACGATGTCTTGCCAGAGTTTATTGACCTTCTTTACGAAAAGTAGTAATTTTTAAATGTATAGATGGCTCGGCTGAGTATTCTGCTCGATAGATTGAAAACGGTGGCAAGGCCTGACATGGTAAAAGCGGCCGAAAATAGGCCCGTGCCGTTGCCTCGTCTATGTCGCAGTAGTGGGCTGATATTGCGAAAATGACTGTATCAGGGTTCTGCGTTTTCAGCCGAACGATGATACGGCTTAAAGGGTATAAAGTACCTTGTTATACACAAGGGCACCTCGAATTACCGGTGATTTTGGCGTCGCAATAAAAATATGGCGTTCCAGAGTGCGGCGGCAGTGCCGACCACGGGGCTCGTGTGCTTATTTACGATCCGAATCTGTCCGTTTTCGGCAGTTCGGACGGGGGCGTCGGGGGCAAGTCCGGCAAAGGGACATCGGGGGAATCCACGCAAGTTAAGTAATCAGCTTCCATCAAGCAGCCTTGTAGGCCATGTATTTATCGGGCTTGTGGCGTGGTTTGCCTTTACCTTGATTGTCTGGGCGATGTTTAAACGTTCGCCTGGCGAACAGAGCCAGCGCGTCGGCAAACAAGTAGGCTGCCGCCAGCCCAAGCGGCAACGATGGCGAGAGTGGCTTGAGTACCGAATGGATATAGGCACGGTTGACGACTCTGTCCGGCGGCAGCATGTTGCTGGCCGGGGGGGGCGCTGATCGCCTTCCTCGATGCACCGGCGCTGGTGGTAGAAGTCGCCGAACAATGTGGCAGGGAATTGTTCAATATCGCGTAAATTGGTCGTCAGGACACGCATCTTGCTGGTCGAAGCAACGTGGCGTATCAGGCGCACCGTCTGCGGCTCAGCGGGACATTCATAGTCGAGCGCATCGCGCCGATCCGGCGCGCGCAGCGTGTCGATCTGCTCCTGCAGCCCCGACTTCAGAAGCTGATTGACGCAGGGAAAGCCAGCACCGCGAACCTACTCGACATGCACTCAGAAATCAATGCGGCGCTGGTTCAAGACGACAGGCATCCGGTAGGACGGGTATCCTCGGTCGAGCAACAGGACATCATTCTTGCCAGTCCGGTCGAGCTGTTCGAACAGCATCTGGCGCTCACCGACATCGTCGCTGTACAGCGACGCCAAGAGCATCAATTCGGCATTGGGCAGAAACAGGCCAAACATCAGTTGAGCAGCCACGTCCGCGCCCTTGACATGGCTGGCGCGCAAGCCAAAGCCTACGCTCGAGGTATCAGCGACGACCAGCCTAAAACCTTGCCCGCGCTGCAGGTAGCCATGCTGCTGTGCCTGTTCGATGAGCCAGTACGATCCGGATGATGGGCAGTAAGCCGGAACTGGTTGGCTCCATACGGCTTTACATATCGTATGTCTTTCCATATCATATAGGCAATCATCGCGAGGTCACACTCATGTCTATTGGACTGCAGTGCAGCCCTTTTGAACTAGATGACGCAAGAGATCATGGCGGCCACAGATGTCGGTCGACAGGTTCCGTCCGAGTATCAACTGGCGGTTGAGAACGTAGAGGAGTGCCGACAATGGCTGTTCGTGATCTGAGTGATCAAATTCGGCAAGAGAAGGTAGCCGAGCGCTATCCGCCACTCTTCAAGCGCTTGCCCGACCACCTTTTCGCGCCGCTGGCATCGACAAATCGTTTCCAGTATTGGTCGCTGCTGTGTGTCCTGCATGCCAAACGCTTCGGGCCCGAGGCCCCGCTGCCGCCGAGCACAGGCTTCCTGATGCGCGAGATCACCGCAGATATCGCCGAGGAACTCCAATATCAGGACTGGGCCCCGGAAGGCGACGACGTGACTCCAGCCACGCCGCTCGCGACCCGGGCCATCGTGGTCTTCAACCGCCTGCGCGATGCGGGATGGATTCGCGTGGATCGGGTGGGCGTGCGCGAGATGGTGACGATGGCGCCAGCCGTCGCCCATTTCATGAACCGTCTCGTCGAGTTCGCTCACACCGGCCCGGAATACCTCTCCGGCAAGATCCGTAGCATCGAGGCCAACCTGAAGCTACTTTTGGACGAGAGCACGGATGGGGCCTCTCTGCACGAGGCCGCACTGCAGTCACGAGCGCTTCTCGAACATGTCCGGATCGCCGGCACCAACGTGCGCGACCTGATGCTGGAAATCGGCCGCGTCGACGCCACCGGCGAATTTGTACGGAGATTCTTCGACGACTACGTTGAGCACATGTTCATCGGCGACTACAAGGAACTGCGCACGCGCGAGCATCCCCTGGCGCGACGCCAGGAGATCCTGCGTCTTGTGGCACATGTCCAGCAGACGCAAGACCTGCGTGTCCGGCTGGTCCAGTGGTACCTCGAGAAACAGGCCGGGCGGGATCCAGTCCGCGCTGAAGCCATGTTCGAACGCGACATCCAAAAGGTGGAGGACTTGCGACGAATCGACGAGTACCTGGACCGATTGGACGACGAAATCCGACGCGCCAACAAACTGGCGTTGGCCTACCTGGACTACCGGCTGCGTGCTACCCGCCCCCTCGACGAGTTGATCGGCCACGCCATCGACGCCGTCGTCAAGCATGGCAATAAGGCGGCCTCGCTGGCTCCATTCGCGCCAGGTGACTGTATCGCCGGCGACCGCTTGGCCGCGCCCCGTGCCGAGACTAAGCGCCCGGCACCCGGCGGACTACGCAAGCAGATCATGTCCCCCGAACAGGAGGCTCGGGCACGCCTGGCTCTATTAGCTCGAGACCGACGCATCATGTCGTTGCCCAAGCTCGCGGCCTTCGTGCGCCAGCAACTAGGCGAGGAAGATGCAGTGTCCAGCAACTCTTTGCAAGTAGACAGCATTGAATCAGTCCGAGCGCTGCAGGTCTTGTGCTCCATCGCAATGGCGAATGCAACGTCCAGCAAGTTGCTGCGCGCCAACGCAAGGGCGATGAGCAGCGGCTTTACCACTGTCCGCATGGAAGGCGAAGAAGTCCAGAGGCAGGGCGTATCTCATCTGCCCTTCACGATCGCAAGAACAACCAAGCCGGCGAAGGGAGGAAACCAATGAGTTTCTGGGAGAGTGCGGCCGAGTCCACCAAGAACGTGGTCACCGAGGATGAGTTCGAGGGCGCAGCGAACCGGCTGGTTACCGAACAGGTCCTGTATGCCGCAGATCGCGGCAGCAAACTCGCTTACGGGCTGATCCGTGACTTCGAGCGTGAATTCAAACGAGCTCTGGATCCGCTGGGCTACGCCGTGCGGGTCAACAGCCAGCTGCGCTATGCCTGCGCCATCCCCAAACATGCCAAGACGTCGCCAGTCACAGTGGATCAGACGCTTCTTGCGCTAGTGCTGCGCAGGATCTTCGACGAGGAGACTCGCTGCGGGCACCACGACGAAAACGGCGAGGTAACCTGCGATCTGGTCACGCTGGAGGTCAAATACAAGCAGGCGACGGGCGGCCGCGAGCTGGCCAATGGCGGCAAGCTCGTCGCACTGATGCAGTGGATGCGACGCTGGGGCATTGCACGCGTGTCAGACGAGGAGATCAGTCAGTTCGGACACGATGCGGACCAGCCCTATGTGGTCATCATCCGGCCCGGTATCGCCGACGTCTTAGGAGAGGCGGCGTTAGCCCGCATCGCCCGGTTCAGCAGCCCGGACGCCGAGATTGATGGCGAGGATCATACGCTCGCGCCCACCATGGAAGAAGGCGGTGCTGCATGAAGAAGCTGATTAGAATCCGGGTAGTCCAGTTCTTCCTGTATGAGATGCGGGACGTCGACGTTGGTATGACTTGCGGCGTCTTCGGCGCCAACGGTAGCGGCAAGTCCTCGCTCCTGGACGCTGTGCAAATCGTTATGCTCGGAGCCAACGAGAGTCGTGGCAGCGCAGGCGTCGCCTTCAACGCACAGGCCGATGAGTCCAATCACAATAGCCGCAATATTCGCAGCTACTGCCTGGGTCAGTATGGCGACTCGGCCGACGCACGCGTGCGCGACAGTGCCAACACCTATATCACCTTGGTCTGGGAGGACACAGTGACTCAAGAGGTCGTTTCCACGGGTGTGAGCATCTACGTGAGCGCCGATCGCGAGAAGTCAGATGTGCAGGGCCGCTACATTCTCCCGGCAGACATCGCGCTCAGCGACCACCTAGAGCTGGTGGATGGTGAATATCGGCCACGGCCCTGGGCCAGCTTTAGACAGATGCTCTCGCAGCGTGCTTATGGCGAGGAGGTGCTCTTCCATGACTCAGAGCGTTTCCTCAACGCGATGTTATTCCGGCTACGCGGTACGCGCGGTGCGCCGCGCTTGGACGCCTACCGTCAAGCGTTCCGCTTTGGGTTGCGGATGAAGTTCGACAAAAGCGTTGACGATATCGTCCGCCAGCAGGTGCTGGAAACCCGGCCAACCAACATCAAGCGCTTCAAGGAAGTGTTGCACACATTCCAAGAGATGGCCGCCCTGGTGCGCAGCGTGCAAGCCAAGCTCGAGGAGGCCGAATTGATTGAGACGGATTTCACCGATGCGCATCGTCGCAACATCCATTCGGTCTCGCTCGCAGCCTTGGCCCAAGCAGCCGAGTTCGAGGTCGCCAATGAGGCTGTAACCGCCGCCGAGGACGCGGAAGGCCGGGCAGCTGAAGCCTTGGAAACTGCATGCGCCCGGCGCGACGAAGTGAACCGCCAGGTCGAGGCGGCCGAGCAGCACGCACGCGATAGCGCCTCTGACCGGGACAAGCACGCTTCCCACGCAGACGCTGCGCTGTTGCGCGAAAGCCTTGTAGGGATACAGAACCGCCTCACAGAACAGAGAATGGGGCTGCATCGCAGCGTCAAAGCTATCGGCAAGGCCATAGATGCACTAATCCCTGGGAAGTCCGTGGCCGATAGTTCGGCGGCGACTATTGAGGCGTTCAAGGACATCCAATCCCTGCTGGAGGGCGACACGGTCAGCAGCCGGGACGCGGTGGAATCGACGGTCCGTAAGGCGTTGCGCGCGGCCAAGCTGCTCAGTAACGAGGTATTTGAGGAGATGCAATATGTTGGCCGCGCGCAGATTGCAGCCGAAGCCGAGCTCACTGACGTGCGAGAGAATCAGGAGCGTATCGCTAAGGGTAAGCCACCGCTGGAAGGGCCGGCTGCGGCGCTCAAGCGCATGCTGGCCAACGCTGGAGTAGACGCTACCCCAGTGTGCGATTTGGTACGCATCGACGACCCGGACTGGCAATCGGCCATCGAGTCCTACTTGGGCATGTCCAACATGCAGGCCCTGCTGGTAGATGAGGTCGATGAGCGCAAGGCATTCCGTGTGTCACGCCAGGCTGGGGTATACGAGGCGAAGGTCGTGATGCCAAGCAAGTTCTCCAATCGTGCTAGCCCCAAGCGCGGTGCCGTCGCTGAACTTATCAGCGGCAATAGCGCCGTTGCGGTCAACTATCTGCGCTCCAAGTTCGGTGACACGCAGCGGGCCGATACGGAGGACGAGTGCTTTGCCCATCGGTTCGCGATGACCGAGGACGGCATGTTGCTGGCCGACGGCGAGATGGTGCGCAAAAGACCGACTGATCCCGCCCTGTTCAAGATCGGCCCAACTACAACAGCGACGCGCAACTCCATCGCCGAACGCGCCCGTGTGCTCCAAATGCAGGTTGAGGCGCTTAAGGAAAAATACGCCAAGCTCAAGGTGCTCTTGAATAACCTCGGTCCGTTCGTGGGCGGAGAGCAGGACAAGGTTCAGGATATCCTTGAGGCCTTTGACCGGATTTCCAAGGAGACAAGTGACGAGGAAGATCTGACGCAGCGCCTGCAGGCTTTGGACACCGAGGAATATCGCCAGTTGGTGCGGGCAGCTGAAGAGGCGGAGGTGGCAGTGATTGCGTCGCGAAAACAGCAGCTCAATGCGGTTCAGGCCGTCGGCGCGGCAGAGACCGAATGCCGGCAAAAGAGCGAGGATACGAAGAGGAAGCAGGCGTTGGCTGCCACCCTGAAGGAGGTCTCCGAGATGGCGCGTGCGGCCGAGGGCTTCGACGTCGACTATGCGTCGGAACAATGGGATAGACTATTGACGCGTCAGGGCCTGCCCTTCCGAGAGATTGTGATTGACTGTACTCGCCGAAGCATTGGGGCGAAGGACGACTCCCGACAGAAAGCATCGAACGCCATGCAGAAGCTGTCTGCTTTCCTTGTCAGGCACAACGAGTTAATGCCCTCAGGCCCCCAAGACGACTGGCGCAACGCGCGCGCTTGGCTGGGGGCACGCGTTGCTATCCTCACCGAGACCGGCCTGCGAGAGAACAAGGCCAGGATGGAAGATGCCCTCAACGCAGCCAAGAGCACCTTCCGCAACGACGTCGCTGTTGCGCTGCACGAACACCTCGAGTGGTTGAGCGACACCGTCAACCGGATGAACGAGGCTTTGAGATTAGCGCCCATGTTCACCAACAACGAGCGCTACCAGTTTCGCTCGCATGTGCGACCTGCCTTCGCCGTGCTGCTAAAGTTCATCAAGGACGTCGCCCAGTACGGCCCGACCGAGGACTTGCTCGGCGGGGCTGGAGAGCTACCCAAGGAGTTCGAGGAGCTCATGCGTGAGAAGACGGCCGCCGGCGCTGCCGCAGTGAAATCACCGCTGGACGACTATCGAGAGTTCTTCGACTTCGATATCGAGGTGCTACGCGAGGAGGCTTCGACGAGCACTACCAAGCATATCGGCTGGCTCAGCAAACGCGTCGGGTCCGGGTCTGGCGGCGAGCATCGCGCACCACTGTACGTGATCGCGGGAGCCGCGCTGTCGTCGGCCTATCGACTGGAGCGTGGGGACGACAGCGGCATTCGGCTGCTGGTCATCGACGAGGCCTTCATCAAGATGGACCCGAGGAACATCGTGGCCACCATGCGTTACTTTGAGGAGCTGGGCCTGCAGGTCCTGATGGCCAGCACGGGCGACGCCTTGGCTAGTTTGACCGCCTTCCTCGACCGGTACTACGACATCATGCGCGATGCCGAGAGTAACGTGGTGGAACTCGAAGGCCGCGACGTCGACCCCGAGACGCGCGAGATGTTCCGCGCCGACTTGCCGGAGTTTCATCCGGAACTCGTTGAAGCGGAGATCAGGAGACAATACCAGTCGCGCGCCGTCCCAGCAGGAGGGGGCGCGGCATGAATCACCAAGACCAAGCCGAAATGGACCCGCTGGCCAGGAAGGTACTGGAGCGCTTGCTTAAGTCCTCCGACAAGCAAGTGGCCGGCGCCGCCGTACGGCGTCCTGCTCTAACGAATTCCTCGCTGTCCGAGTACCTCGGCTTGCGTAGCCTGAAGGCCAAAGAAGACTTCGAGGCGGTGATGGCCTACGTACAAGCGGAGGGCGCGGTCACGGTCGTGCGCCCCCGTCATGATATTCAGGGCCTCATCGAGCGCGTTGAACTGATTGACGCCATTAAGCTGGCCTCGATCCTGGGCAAGGTGCCCCATGCAATGCGGGTCCAGTCGGCCAGGCAAACCCTCGCCACATACCTCGCCGGGCATTCGGTCTTGAACGACGTCCTGTCCAGTTGGGGGAGGCTCAAGAAAGTTCGTGGCACTGGGCCTGACGGCGTCACCAAATGGGCCATGGCCTGTGACGTCATCGCCTATTGCCAGGCCCAGGTGGAGCTCGGCGCCATGGAGACAGCGGTCCGAGACGCCAGTGCACGCCTGTTCAAGGACAGCAAGCGCATCGAATCTCTGGTGCCTTGCCTTGATGTTCTGTTGACAGGCAACGTCGAGGACGACGCACGCCCGGAAGCCGAGGTGCTGCACGAACTCGGCCTCTATCGCGAGCAACAGCCCGTGCGCCTGTCTGGCAACATATTGGTTCGTCGAGAGCGAGGTGTCTTTCCGCTGGATCGTCCTTACTGCGCATTGCCGCCATCGACAGTGCTGGGTATCGAGTCGATGCCCAGCCAAATATTGACTATCGAGAACCAAACCACCTTTCATGTCTGGGCTCGTCAGCACTATGACTCCGATGTGCTGTGCCTTTACACCGCAGGTATGCCTTCCCCCGCTTGGCGGGCAATGTATCTTCGGCTGCTTTCCGGGCTCGGGGCGTCAACTCCAGTGCACCACTGGGGCGATGTCGACGAAGGTGGCTTCCGGATCGCTTCTTTCCTGGGCCAGTGCGTAGCCGAGGTCGGCCAGACTCTGTTGCCTTGGAAGATGCGCCCTGCGGACGTTCCTGAGTCGCAGCGCCGAGCGGCACCGGCGCGCATTGTGGAACGGATGGTAAAGTACGCCTACGAGGCCGGGTGGAGCGATATTGCACAAGAACTCATGGACGGAAAGTTCGTTGCCGAGCAAGAGGGGTGAGAAGCTATCAGCCATCTTTGCTCACTCCAAGTAATTACGAGGTATCAATCAAGTCGACTTCGCACCCGCGTAAATGCAGGTCCGCGAAGTTTTCTACCTAACTCGTCCTGGAGCAAATTGATACTTTCATAGCTGCGCCCCGTGCCCTCAAATCTGCCTCAACCCCCCATCCACAAACAACTCAATCCCATTCACAAAACTCGCATCATCGGACGCCAGGAACACTGCCGCTTTCGCGATCTCGTCCGGGTCGCCGACCCGGCCCATCGGGATCAGCGACGCCAGGTGGTCGAGGAAGCCTTGCTGCTGGCCGGCGTCGTTGCCGACCAGTTCCACCAGGCCTGGCGTCTTGATCGGGCCGGGGCTGAGGGTGTTGACGCGGATGTCGCGGCCTTTCAGGTCGAGGATCCAGTTGCGGGCGAAGGCGCGCACCGCCGCCTTGGATGCCGCATACACGCTGAACGCTTCGGTGCCGCCGCTCGCTGCGGTGGAGCCGGTCAGTATCACCGACGAGCCCTTGCCCAGCAGAGGCAGGGCGGTCTGCACGGTGAACAGCGTGCCCTTGACGTTGCGCGCAAAAGTGTCGTCGAAGTGCTCTTCGGTAATCTGGCCCAGCGGCAGCAGGGAGCCGCCGCCGGCGTTGGCGACCAGCACGTCGAGTTTGCCGTGTTTTTCCTTGACGCGGTCGAACAGGGCCTGCAGTTGGGCCAGGTCGGCCGAATCGACGCGGGCGCTTTCGGCGGTGCCGCCGATGGCTTGTACCGCGGCATCGAGCTCGGCCTGGCGGCGGCCGGTGATGTAGACGTGGGCGCCTTCGCTGGCGAAACGTTTTGCGATGGCCAGGCCGATGCCGGTGCTGCCGCCGGTGATGACGGCTACTTTTTCTGCGAGTTTCATGCTGTTTCCTTGATCTGGTGAATGGGTACGGATGCAGTGTGCCTCGTGTACGCGGCCGTGATAAGACAGGCGGCACGCATATCAGCTATGCTTCAGCTGCATGAATTGATCGTGGAGGGGTATAAAAATGGATAAATTGCTGTGGATGCAGTGCCTGGTGCGCGCTGTCGAGACGGGCAGCTTTTCGGCGGTGGCGCGCGAGCTGGGCATTGGCCAGCCGAATGTCAGCCGGCATATCGCCTCGCTTGAAAAGGCGCTCGATACGCGGCTGTTGCATCGCTCCACGCGCCAGCTGGTGGCGACGCCGGAAGGGCAGCGCTATTACGCGCAGGCACGCCAGGCGCTCGATCTGATCGCGCAGGCCGACGCCGATGCGCGCGGCCAGCAAAAGCCGCATGGCTTGCTGAGGGTGTCTTGTGCGCCTACGCTGGGTACGGAAAAAATCATCGTCGCGCTGCCGGATTTCCTCGCGCGCTATCCGGATGTCGAGGTGGAGCTTCGGCTCGGCGACGATTACATCGATCTGGTCGCGGAAGGGGTCGATATCGCCATTCGAGGCGGCGTGCTCAAGGACAGTTCCTTGCGGGCGCGCCGGGTCGGCACCTCCGAACGGATTTGCGTGGCCAGCGCGGCCTATCTGGAAAAACATGGCGTGCCGCAGCAACCGGCCGATCTGCTGCGGCACCAGTGCCTGATCTATACCTTGATGGCGGGCGCGGGCGGCTGGCCTTTCAAGAACGGCGAGGTGCAGGTGCAGGGCCGCTTGCGCCTGAACAGCCTGGAAGGCATACGCAAGGCCGTCATGCAGGACATCGGCATCGCTTATCTGCCGTCGTGGACGATCGCCGGGCAGCTGCGCAGCGGCGAGCTGCGCGTGTTGCTGAGCGAGCATGCGGCGCCGCGCACGCCACTCAATGCGGTGTACGCCGCCGAGCGCTTGTTGCCCCGGCGTGCCGCCGTGTTCATCGATTTTATCAGCGCCGTGTTTGCGGCCACGCCCGGGCTCGACGGCAACTCGATTATTTGACCGTGTTGCCCGTGTTTCAGCGCGCGGTGTTTCCGCTCCTGCGCACGGTCGTCACATACGTCGGCAACTCCCACGCACCGCCAGGCGCGACCAGCCGGCACATGCCGGTGGTCGATTCTTTGGTCCAGACGAATTGCCTGCCATCCCAGGTGTACACGGCCGAACTCCAGCAGTCGCCCAGGCCGCGACCTTTGTGCGACGCCGAAATCTCGCCATCCTCATAGCCGCTGGCGTCGCCACCGGCGCTGACCGGATCGAACGGTGGCGTGGCATTGACCACCCAGAACATGCCGGACTGATTGTAGGCGTAGGTTTCGCAGACCGTCGATACGAGCAGTTTGGTGCGTGACAAACGGTGCGCGCCGAGTTCGCTCGCTTTCTCTCCGTCTTCGGACGGGTACAGCCCTTCACAGTCTTCCCGCGAAGTCGTTTTCCGCAGTTCTTTCAACAGGGCGGCGCGCTGGGGGCCAGGCAACAACAGATCCTTGTCGTTGTGCTTCGGCACGGCAGCAGCGATGACGACCGGCGCGACACTGGGTTGCGGCATGCCGTTTTCGGGCTTGCCGCCTTTGCGCACCAGGGCGCCGACCGTGCCGATGCGGCCCTGGGCTTCGTCCATTTTCAACAGCACCGCGCTGGCGCCGGCGGTGGACAGGGTCCAGTCCTGCTTGCCACTGGAAAATACCACGCTCGACGATTGCAGCAGCGCCGGCAGGATGACGGCCAGCGTTGCGCCGGTCAGGGGGCTGGACTGGGCGCCAGGGACCAGGTCGATTGTGCCGAGCTTGCGGCCGCCGGACTTGATCACCAGGTGACTGACATTGGCGGCCAGTGCGACATCGCTCTCGGCGTAGGAGCCCAGCTGGATTTTTGCGCTCACCGCCTGTTTCGCGCCGGCGTCGCGCACCAGCAGCAGCGATACGGCCGGCTCGGCGCCATCGACCTGGTAACCGGCGGCGCGGCAGGTGCCGGTGTTGTCGCAGGCCAGTTCCCAGTCCTTGTGCGAGAAACCGATGCCAGGCTTGTCGGCGGCATGGCCGAGACCGGGAAGGGCGGATGCGCCACTCAACAAGATGATGGCCAGGCCTGTGTTCATTTCAACTCCACTGATCGATCGATTCCCATTATAGGGCCGGATGGGCCCGGCTTCGAACGCAGTTGGCTGGCACCCGCCGAGGGGAATGGATCAAGGCTTGGCCGGATCGAAATGCTTGCCGATGCCCATCCAGCACTCAAAGTAGTCAGGCTGCAATTGCGGCGAGGCCAGCGCGTGGGCGGTCGGGCACAGCACGCTGCGGGTTTCGAACATGAAGGCCATGGTGTTGTCGACCTTCTGCGGCACCGTGGTGTCGATGCTGCTGGCCTTGTCGAAGGTGCCCGCGTCGGGGCCGTGGCCGCTCATGCAATTGTGCAGGCTGGCGCCGCCGGGGCGGAAACCGGCGGATTTCGCGTCGTACTGGCCGTGGATCAGGCCCATGAATTCGCTGGCCACGTTGCGGTGGAACCAGGGTGGGCGGAAGGTGTCTTCGGCCACCAGCCAGCGCGGCGGGAAGATCACGAAGTCGAGCGTATCGACGCCGGGCGTGTCGCTGGGCGCCTGCAATACCAGGAAGATCGACGGGTCGGGGTGGTCGTGGCTGATCGAGCCGATGGTGTTGAAGTGGCGCAGATCGTATTTGTAGGGCGCGTAATTGCCGTGCCACGCGACCACGTCGAGCGGCGAGTGGCCGATCTTGGCCGTCCACAGATTGCCGCAGAACTTGGCCACCAGTTCGAACTCGCCTTCGACGTCTTCATAGGTCGCGCAGGGTGTCAGGAAATCGCGCGGATTGGCCAGGCCGTTCGAGCCGATCGGGCCCAGGTCGGGCAGGCGCAGCAGGGCGCCGAAGTTTTCGCAGATATAGCCGCGCGCCTCGCCGTCCGGCAGCAGGGCCTGGAAGCGGATGCCGCGCGGGATCACGGCGATTTCCTGCGGTTCGATGTCGATCACGCCCAGTTCGGTGCGCAGCTGCAAGCGGCCCTGCTGCGGCACGATCAGCAGCTCGCCATCGGCCGAATAGAAATAGCGGCCCTGCATGTCGCGGTTGGCGGCGTACAGGTGGATCGCGCAGCCCGATTGCGCCGCCGGCGAGCCGTTGCCGGCCATCGTTACCCAGCCGTCGATAAAGTCGGTGGCATCGACCGGCATCGGCAGCGGGTCCCAGCGCAGCTGGTTCGGCGGCGCTTCGACCTGCTCGAAATCGGTGGCGATGCGGCCATTGTCCAGGCGCTGGAACGGCCGGTGCATGGCGGCCGGGCGGATGCGGTACAGCCACGAGCGGCGGTTATGGCTGCGCGGCGCGGTGAACGCCGTGCCGGACACCTGCTCGGCATACAGGCCGTAGGCGGCGCGCTGTGGCGAGTTGCGGTGGGCGGGCAGGGCGCCGGGCAGGGCCTCGGTGGCGAATTCATTGGCAAAGCCGGATTGGTAGGGCGCATTCATGTTTTCTTGTCTCCAGTGCGATCGTAGCCCCTACTCTAGAACGTGGGATAATATTTGACGAGATAAATAGGTGAATACAGAGTATTTACAATATGAATAGTCCCCGCTTGAAAGCGTCGCCATGATCGACGTGCGCAATATCGACCTGAACCTGCTGGTGGTGTTCCACGAGGTGTACCGCGAACGCCAGATTTCCAACGCGGCCAGGCGGCTGCGCCTGAGCCAGTCGGCCGTCAGCAATGCGCTGGGGCGGCTGCGGCGCACCTTCGACGATGAACTGTTCGTGCGCACGGCGCAGGGCATGCAGCCGACGCCCTATGCGCAGCTGCTGGCCGAGCCGGTCGCCGGCGCGCTGGCCACCCTCGCCGAGGCCTTCAAGCCAGCGCAGGCATTCGACGCCGGCAGCAGCGCGCGCCATTTTCGGCTGGCCATGAGCGACGTCGGCGAAGTGTATTTCATGCCGGTGCTGATCGAGCTGCTGCGCCAGCAGGCGCCCACCGTGCAGGTCAGCACCGTGCGCGCCGGCGCCATCGACATCAAGACGGAGATGGAGGCGGGCCGGGTCGACCTGGCGATCGGCGCGTTTGACGATGTGTCGGGCGCGCTGTACCAGCGGCGCCTGTTCGAGCAGGCCTATGTGACGATGTTCCGCAAGGGGCATGCGCTGGGGCGCGGCAAGCCGACCCTGAAACGTTTTTTGGCGTTTGAACATCTGATCGTGGCCTCGTCGGACAGTCCCTACGACAAGGTCAACGCGCTGCTGGACAAGGCCGGCGTGCGCGCCGCCACCAGTTTCCAGGTGCCGCATTTCACGGCCGTGCCGTATATCGTCGGCAGCACCGACCTGGTGGTGACGGTGCCCGAAAAGCTGGCGCAGCGCGCCGCCGCCCCATTCAACCTGGATTACTTGCGCCCGCCAATGGAACTGCCTTCGCTGCAAACGAATATCTTCTGGCACCGGCGCTATACCCAGGATGCGGGCAACCAGTGGCTGCGCAACCTGCTGGCCGAAACGTTCGCCGAATAGCGCTGATTCTGGATTACGATGGTGCTTTGCTTACAAGGAACACCATGGCCATCCGCGTACATCATCTGAATCAAAGCCGCTCGCAGCGCATCGTCTGGCTGCTCGAAGAACTGGGGCTGGACTATGAACTGGTGCGCTACCAGCGCGACGCCGTCACCCATTTCGCGCCGCCGGAACTGAAAGCCATCCACCCGCTGGGCAAGTCGCCGCTGCTGGAATTGGACGGCGTGCTGATCGAAGAGTCGGGCGCCATCGTGCAATATTTGTGCGAGCAGCACGGGCGGTTCCTGCCGGCGGCCGGTTCACCGGATGCGCTGCGCCATCTGCAGCTGATGCATTTTGCCGAAGGCTCGGCCATGATTCCGCTGCTGCTGCGTATCTATGTGTCACGCCTGGGTGCCGGCGGCGCGCCGCTGCACGGGCGCATCGATGGCGAGGTGGTCAGCCATTTTGACTATCTGGAAAGCATCGTGCGGCCGTCCGGCCATTTTATCGGCCAGGATCTCACCGGCGCCGACATCATGCTCAGCTTCCCGGTCGGGATTGCCGTCAAGCAGCCGGAAGCAACACGCTGGCCGAATCTGCAGGCCTTTATGCGCGCCATCGAAGCGCGCCCGGCCTGGCAGAAGGCCATGGCCATCACCGAAGGCTGATCAGGGCGCGCGATGGACAACTACCAGAGAGACGTGAACGGTCCGGACGCTGTGGCCTTGCTGGCGGCGCTGCGCCAGGGGACGCTCACCGTGGAGCAATTGGTGACGGCGCAGCTGGCGCGGGTCGACCAGGTGCAGCCGCAGGTCAATGGCGCGACGCATATTTTCCGCGATCAGGCGCTGGCGCAGGCACGCCTGCTGGACACGACCGACGACAGGTCGCTGCCGCTGTTCGGCCTGCCATGCAGCGTCAAGGAGACCTTTGCCATCGCCGGCGAGCCGTTGACGGCCGGTTCCATGCGCATGACGCCGCAAGTACCCACGGAAGACGCGCGGATCGTGCGCCGCTTGAAGGAGGCGGGCGCGATCGTGATGGCGCGCAGCAATGTGCCGGAATTCGCCATGACGGCCGAGAGCGTCAATCCGCGCTACGGGCGCACCCGCAATCCGCTCGACGTGGATCGCGTGGCAGGAGGTTCGAGCGGCGGCGAAGGGGCGCTGGTCGGTTCGGGCGCTTCCCTGTTCGGCGTCGGCTCCGATATCCTCGGCTCGATCCGCATCCCCGCCGCGTTTTGTGGCGTGGTCGGCTTCAAGCCCCATTCCGGCGCGGTCGACCAAAGCGGCACCTGGCCGGTGGTCACCGGCAATACACTATCCTGGCTGGGACTGGGGCCGCTGACGCGCAGCGTGCGCGATGCGCGGCTGGTCTACGACGTGATCGCCACGCAGCCGGTGTCTGCCGTGCCGCCCGCCGCCGGCCGGCTGGTGATGCCGGGTGGCTTTCCGCTGGCGATGCGCGAGCCCTGCATGGCCGGGGCGCTGGCCGCCGCCAGGACCGCCTTGCTGGACGAGGGCTATCGCCAGCAGGCGCAGGATTTTTCGGACGTGCCCTATTTATACAACCAGATTCCCAAGCTGATCCTCGATGACTTTTACGACGGCTGGCTGCGCCTGCTGTCGACACCCGAGGCAGGGCGCTTCTCGCCGTGGGCCGAACTGCTGCGCCAACTGATGAAAAAGCCGACGATAGACGAAGGCCTGCTGCGCTGGATGCTGATTGCGCCGCTGATGAAGCCGCGCAGCGCCGTCAAGGTAAAAGCGATTGCGGCGCGGTTTGCCGAAGCCAGGTCGCGCTACCAGGCACTGCTGGGTGGCGATGGCGTGATGGTGTTGCCGACCCTGGGGCTGCTGGCGCCAGTCCATGGGCAGATGAACCGGCTATCGTTGAAACCCGGCGTGAATGGCTGGTTTACCGCCCATACCCTGGGCAATTACCTGGATTTGCCGGCGATGGCGATTCCGGCCTGGAAATTCACCGACCCGGCCACCGGCTTGCCGCCAAGCATTTCGGTGCTGTGCGCACCGGGTGCCGAAGCGCAACTGTTCGCCGCCGCCACGCGCATCGAGGCCGCCTTGAACTGAACATGTTTTCATGTTGATATTGTCAATATTGCATTTCAGCAGGTGAAATATCGTTTTATTGCATGAAATTGGCGCTTGCGCACAGGCTTGGCCGTCTAATTTGCTGTCTTATATAAGATTCCTCGCCGACGAGTACACAAACGGCGGCCGGACAGTCTAAAATACGTGGTGGGCCAAGCACGGCGTCACCGCCGGTACACTAGCCGTCCAAAGCAAGGTCAACCACCCTGTGTTTGGAACGAAGAAAGTTAACCACCAAGCATCACCGCATACAAGGGACTGAACATGGCAACACAAAAATCCAAGATCATCTACACGCTGACCGATGAAGCGCCCATGCTGGCGACGTATTCGCTGCTGCCGATCATCAAGAAGTTCACTGCGCCGGCTGGCGTTGATGTCGTCGCCAGTGATATTTCGGTCGCCTCGCGCGTGCTGGCTGAGTTCCCCGAGTACCTCTCCGACGACCAGAAAGTCCCGAACACCCTGGCCGAGCTGGGCGCCCTGACGCAAAACCCCGACACCAACATCATCAAGCTGCCGAACATCAGTGCGTCGGTAGGCCAGCTGGTATCGTGCATCCGCGAACTGCAAGGCCGCGGCTACAAGCTGCCGGACTATCCGGAAGATGCGAAAACCGACGAAGAAAAGGCTCTCAAGGCCCGCTACGGCAAATGCGTCGGCAGCTCGGTCAATCCGGTGCTGCGCGAAGGTAACTCCGACCGCCGCGCGCCAAAAGCGGTGAAAGAATTCGCCCGCAAGCACCCGCATTCGATGGGCGAGTGGAGCCAGGCATCGCGCACCCACGTGTCGCACATGCACCATGGCGACTTCTACCACGGTGAAAAATCGCTGACCATCGCCGCCGCGCGCGACGTCAAGATGGAACTGGTCACCAATTCCGGCAAGACCATCGTGCTGAAACCGAAGGTCTCGCTACTGGCCGGCGAAATCATCGACAGCATGTTCATGAGCAAGAAAGCGCTGCTGGAGTTCTACGAGAAGGAAATCGACGACGCCTTCAAGACCGGCGTGATGTTCTCGCTGCACGTCAAGGCAACCATGATGAAGGTCTCGCACCCGATCGTGTTCGGCCACTGCGTGCGCATTTTCTACAAAGATGCATTCGAGAAACACGCCGCGCTGTTCGATGAACTGGGCGTGAATGTCAACAACGGCATGGTCAACCTGTACGACAAGATCGAAACCCTGCCGGCGTCGAAGAAAGAAGAGATCCTCAAGGACCTGCACGCCTGCCACGCGAATCGTCCGGAACTGGCGATGGTCGATTCGGCCAAGGGCATTACCAACTTCCATTCGCCGAACGACATCATCGTCGACGCGTCGATGCCGGCCATGATCCGTATCGGCGGCAAGATGTGGGGCGCCGATGGCCGTCCGAAAGACGTCAAGGCCGTGATGCCGGAATCGACTTTCGCGCGCATCTACCAGGAAATGATTGGTTTTTGCAAATGGCATGGCAACTTCGATCCGAAGACCATGGGCACCGTGCCGAACGTGGGCCTGATGGCGCAGCAAGCCGAAGAATACGGCTCGCACGACAAGACCTTCGAAGTGACGGAAGCCGGCGTGGCCAACATCACCGACATCGCCACCGGCGAAGTGCTGCTGTCGCAGAACGTGGAAGAGGGCGATATCTGGCGCATGTGCCAGGTCAAAGACGCACCGATCCGCGACTGGGTCAAGCTGGCCGTCACCCGCGCGCGCAACTCGGGCATGCCTGCCGTGTTCTGGCTCGACACCTACCGTCCGCATGAGAACGAAGTCATCAAGAAGGTGCAAACCTACCTGAAAGACCACGATACCAGCGGCCTGGACATCCAGATCATGTCGCAGACGCGCGCCATGCGCTACACGCTGGAACGCGTTGCCCGCGGCCTGGACACCATCTCGGTCACCGGCAACATCCTGCGCGACTACCTGACCGACCTGTTCCCGATCCTGGAACTGGGTACCTCGGCCAAGATGCTGTCGATCGTGCCGCTGATGGCCGGTGGCGGCATGTACGAAACCGGCGCCGGCGGTTCGGCTCCGAAACACGTCAAGCAGCTGGTGGAAGAAAACCACCTGCGCTGGGATTCGCTGGGCGAGTTCCTGGCGCTGGCCGTGTCGCTGGAAGACATGGGCATCAAGACCGGCAACGACAAGGCGAAAATCCTGGCCAAGACCCTGGACGAAGCCACCGGCAAGCTGCTGGACAACAACAAGTCGCCATCGCCACGTACCGGCGAGCTGGACAACCGCGGCAGCCATTTCTACCTGTCGCTGTACTGGGCGCAGGCACTGGCTGCGCAGAACGACGATGCCGAACTGAAAGCCCATTTCACGCCAGTGGCTACCGCCCTGAGCGAAAATGAGACGAAGATCGTCGAAGAACTGCTGGCGGCGCAAGGCGTGGCGGCCGATATCGGCGGCTACTACATGCCTGATCCGGCAAAAACCGACGCCGTCATGCGTCCTAGCGCCACCTTGAACACGGTGCTGGGCAGCATCTGATAGCGTAACAGGAAGGAGCGGCGCAGAAGTCAAAGCGTCGCATCACGACGCCGCCCGGAGCAATCCCGGCGGCGTTTTTTATGGCTTGGGCGCTTGCGCCTTGGCCGCATACATGGCCTGGTCGGCATGGCGCAGCAGCAGTTGCGTGCTGTCGCCGTGTTCGGGATAGTGTGCGCAGCCGATGCTGGCGGCGGTGCGCAGGCAGCGGCCGTTATCGAGCGGGAAGTCGAGCGCCAGCGCCGCGTGGATTTTCTGCTCGACCAGCAGGACGTCGGCGCCCTGCGCATTGTTTTCCAGTAGCACCACGAATTCGTCGCCGCCCAGGCGCGCCAGGGTGTCGCTTTCGCGCAGGCATTGTTTCAGCCGCTTGGCCACCGCCTGCAGCAGCAGGTCGCCGCAAGCATGGCCGTGTTCGTCATTGACCCGCTTGAAGCCGTCCAGGTCCAGGAACAGCAGCGACAGCCGTTCCTGCTTGCGCTGGGCACGCGCAAAGGCGGTTTGCAGGCGGTCGTGGAACAGGCGGCGGTTCGGCAGGCCGGTCAGTTCGTCGTGCATGGCCATGAACTGCATGTGGGCGTGCAGCTGCTTGCGTTCGATCACGGTGGCGATCTGCTTGGCAACGAACTGCAGCAGTTCCTGGTCCTGTTCCGTGTAGCTGCCGGCATCGCTGCCGCCATGCAGCAACAGCGCGCCGATGGTGCGCCGCGCCGTGGTCAACGGCACGGCCAGCCAGTGCTCGTGGCCGCTGGCGGGAGCGGAACCGGGCCCGAGCCGTAGCGGCTGGCCGCTGGCCAGCACCTCGCCGGCCAGCAGGCGCGCCAGGTCGCACGGTGGCGCGGTCTGCTGCTCATCGGCACGCGAGGCGAACTCTTCAGGCTGGCCATGCTGGTCCAGCAAGGTCATGTACAAGCCGGCCGCCGGCAGCAGTTCGCCGAGGATCTGGTGGATGTGGCGAAACAGGGTCGCCAGGTCTTCGGAGGCATGCGCCGCTTCGGAAATCGCATACAGCGCCGCCTGTTTTTGGCGTGCCTGCTTCAGCACCGTGATGTCGCGCGCCACCGCCACGCGCAGCTGGTCGGCTTCGGACCAGCGGGCCGACCACATGATATGCGCCAGGCTGCCGTCCTTGCGGATGTAGCGGTTTTCGAAATGCGCCTGGGCGTGGCCATCCATGATGGCGCGCGCCGCCGCCAGGGTGCGCTGGCGGTCGGCCGGCGCCACCAGGTCGAGCATGACCATGCCGATCATTTCGCGCTGGGTGTAGCCAAAGATGCGTTCACAGGCGGCGCTGACAAATACAAAGCGGCCGTCCGTGTCGACCATGCAAATGGCGTCCAGCAGCAAATCGGCAAAGCTGGCCATCGGGGCGCGAATGAGGGGTTCCATCAGCGCATTCTAATGGACATTTCATCGCCGCACAGAAAATGTTCATTGTGGAAATAATTGAAATATTTATATTTTCACAGCGCTTCGATCTTCATGCGTAGTTGCTCCAGCGCCTGGTAGCCAGGCGCAATCCGTGCCGCCAGCCGCGCCAGCCGTTCTTCCTGCGGCGCTCGTGCATCGCCGCGGTAGGCACTGCCCGTGTACTTCGAGTGAAACTGCGAGCGCTGCCGCATTGCGTCGCGCTGCGCCGGCGTGCAGTCTATCTTCAGGCTGTCCAGCAGGTCCGAAAAGACAATCCCGGGCAACTGGCTGTAGTTGAGCAGCCTGATCCGTCCGGCCGCCGCATGGGCCAGGGCGGCCGTGTAAAAACTGTCCAGCACCCTGCCGGTATACGCATCGAGGTCGCCGGGCGCGGCGGGGCCCGCCGGCAAGGGCAGCAGGGCGGGGTGGATCAGGCCAGGCACCATCTGCGGGCCGCGCTGGCGCTGGTGCGAGGCCAGCACCGCCTGCGGTTCGCGGTACAGGAACAGACAGGGCGTGTCGGGGAAGGCTGCGCGCAGCAGTTCCAGGCTGTGGATGTGCCAGCAGTCGACTTTGATGACGAAGTGCTGTTCCTGCCCGGTGCGGCGCTGGCCCATGGCGCGCATGACCTGGCGCAGCAGGGCGACGGTAGCGCCTGGCGCTCCCTGGTCGTGGTGCAGGCGCAGCACCGAGTCGATGATGGGCGGCTCGGACATGACGATGCATTGCGGCAGCGAGGCCAGCAATTGCGTCAGCAGGGTCGAACCGCAGCGCGAGGCGTGGAAGATAAAGGCGTCCGGCGCCGGTACGTCGCAAAACTGCTCCAGCGCCGCGAGCGGCGTATGGCACACGCGGCGTTCGTCGCGGTGCTGGCGCGCCAGGGTGTTTTCAAAGAAGGAATCGGTGAAGGCGATGTCCGCCATGTCGCGCCAGGCCAGCGTGATCTCGCCACCATCCGGCCCGGCGCTGGCCGTCAGCGGGAACCAGTGGCGCAGGTCCATGCCTGGCTGCCATGCAATTTGTTCGCCCTTGGTCAGCTGGCGCTCCTGTACCGCAAAGCCGTTGTGCGGATTCATGCCGCCACCCCGCGGTAAATCGCGTCCAGGCGCTCGGCCTGCGCCAGCACGGCCTGCTCGCCGGTGGCGCGCAGGCTGGCGATGATGTGCTGCACATTGCCGTCGTTGATGCTGGCGTCGCCATATTTGGGCGGCGGCTTGGGCACGAAGCCGGCGCTGGCGAACAACTGTTCCAGCCAGTCGTTGGTGAGGCAGTCGATCACCAGGTGCACGCGCGGCGCCGCACCACGGTTTTCCACGGCGTGGCGGCAGCTGGCGTCCATGTACCAGGCATGGCCGGCGCTGAAATGCACTTGCTCGCCGTCGATGCGGAACAGCACCTGCGGCGAGGTATGGATGGGAATATGGATGCGCGTCACGCCGTCGGCCAGCGCGGTGCCGGGGTCGCGGTGTTCGCGGATCACGGCGCCGGCTTCGAGCGCCATCAGGCGCGCGGCGCCGACTTCGCAGTCGAAGCCGGCGATCACCTGCCGCAGATACGGGCAGTGCGCCAGGTGCGGCGTGTCGGCATACGCCACCTCGTCGAGCGACATGATATGGCGCGCGTCGCCGCCGGCCGAACGCAGCGGCAGCACGCTCCAGCCGTTTTCATAGGCGCCGGTATTGAAATGCGCCAGCCAGTCGGCGGCGGCGAAGCGGGCAATTTCCTGCTGCATGCGCGCCACGTCGAACAGCAATGGCAGGCGCAGATGCGTGCTGGGCGCCGTCATGGCGCGCTCCAGCGCAGCTGTTGCTGGATAGCGTCTTCGCCGTCGGCCACGAAACCGAGCCGCGCATACAGGCGGCGCGCCGCCAGATTGCCGTGATTGACGCCCAGGCTGACGGTCCATCCCTGCGTTGCGGCATGCGCCTGCAGGCCGGCCAGCACGGCGCTGCCCGCGCCCTGGCCCTGCGCCTGCGGCAGCAGCGTGATGTCGACCACGCGCAGCGCCTGTTCGGCGGGGTTGACGATCAGCCGGCCGATCGGCGCGCCGTCGCGTTCGATCACCAGGTGGCGCGCCTGCGGATAGGACTGGCGGTAGCCCTGATCGTGCATGCGCTGCTGCATGGCGATCAGCTGGTCGATGAACTCGGCTTCGGCCTGCATCTGCAGCAAGTCGCCGCGGCTGCTGCGGTACAGCACGCGCACGAAAGCCTGGTCGCTTTCGCTGGCGGCATCGAACTCGCGCAAGTTGAAAGGGGAGGATAAGGAATACACCGGCGCTCCAAAAAAAAGGGGTGGTTCAAATGGCTATCTATTTGCTATGCTGCCAATGTTTACGCCGTCTTGCAATCACATTTACAGGATTTCCCCTATGAACATCACTCTTGAACTGGTCGCTCCTCTGGTTGACAGCGTCTTCATGGCCCATACCGCTGCCGGCGTGCTTCCCTTGATCCTGACCGAAGCGAAGGAACTGCCGCGGCGCGGCTTGCCGGAGCAGTTCCGTACGCCGCTGAGCATGATCTTCGCGGGCCCGGCCGAACTGGTGCTGTCAGACGGCAATTACACCCTCGATCACGAGCAGCTGGGCCGGCTGGAGCTGTACTTGTGGCCGATCTCGGCGCCGTTGCCGCCCAGGCCCAGCGAGATCGGCAAGCAGTGCTACCAGGTATCGCTGTCGTGAGCGGCGTTGACCGCGCCGCCGAGCAGGCGGAGCTGGCGCAGATCGCCCGCGCCATCGCCGATCCGGCGCGTCCGCTGGCCTCGCTGATCGGCGAAACCGGACAGCTGCGCGCCTTTGTCGAGCGCCACTCGCAGCTGTCGATGGCGGGCTCGGACCGCATGACCGAAGGCGAAAGCACCTTGCCCAGCGGTTGGGCGATTTCACCGGTGCAAGCGGCGCTGTGCGCGCGCGAACCGCTGCGCAGCGCCGCCTTTATCCAGGGCCTGGCAGCGGCCATCAATGCCGCCGCCACGCCGCAGCGGCCGGTATCGGTGCTGTATGCGGGCTGCGGCCCGTTTGCCTTGCTGGCCTTGCCGCTGATGGCGATTTTTTCGCCCTTGCAGGTACAGTTCACCATCCTCGAGGTGCACCAGGAAGCGCTCGACTATGCGCGCGCGCTGATCGAAGAGCTCGGTTATGGAGCGCACGTGGCGGCATTCGTCTGCGCCGACGCCGCGACCTGGCGCATCGCGCCCGATGCCACGCCGGACGTGATCGTCAGCGAGACCATGAATACGGCACTGGGCAAGGAACCGCAGGTGGCCATCATGCGCAATCTGTTCGTGCAGGCGCCGCAGGCGGCACTGGTGCCTGCCGCCATCGCGGTGCACCTGGGCCAGCCGGGGCGCGCCATGGACGAGCCTTGCGCCGACTGGGGCCGCATCTTTGAAGTGAATGCCGCCAGCATCCTGGCGTGGCAAGGACAGCAGGGCGCTTCCCTGCCGGCCGCCAGCATCCGCCTGCCGGCGCAGCTGGCGCGCGCGCCGAAACTGCTGACGCGCATCCAGGTGCATGGCCAGATCGTGCTGCACGATTATGACTGCAGCCTGAACCTGCCGCTGCACTTGCCCGGCAAGCCGCAACTGACGGGATCGGAAACGCTGGCCTTTTCCTATCAGCTGGGCAGCACGCCGGGCCTGGCGTGCGAGGTGCTGCGCTGATGCTTATGCGTTAATTCCTAGTTGCGCATCGGGAAATAGCCTTCGACGGCGATCAGGTAATTCATCGCCAGGAAGGGCGGTGTCGGCGCGCTTTGCGCCGACACCGTGACCGGCGCGGTGATCGGCTGGCCGAGACCGGTGATGGCGTTGGTGACGGCCGGGTTGAAGTTGACCTGTCCGCTGGCCTTGGCCAGGGTGACGCTGCCGCTGGTGCCCAGCGCGGGCAGGTACATATTGGTGACCGACGTGCCCGACGAGGCGGCTGTGGCCAAATAGCCGCCGGCCGTCGGCGCAGCATCGGTGGCCTCATCCAGGGCCGCCTTCAAGGTAACGTCGACCGTCGACGAGCCGCTCGATACGGTGGCGGCGTGGGTATGCGCCGGCAGATTGTTGACCGTCAGCGTGATGCTGGCGGGGCCGGTGCTGGCCAGGCGCACGTTGGCGCCGAGCGTGTCGCCATTCTGCGACGCCCGCGTCGGCGTACCTTGGGCATTGACCGGTGCGGTCACGATACGGTCAGGCGCAACCGTGTCGTTCAGCGCCACCGGAATGCGGCCGCGCAGGTCGGGCAGGGCGAAAGTGGTCTTGCCGTCGCCGCCGAATTGCACGCCCAGCAGCGCGTACAGCACGTTGTTGGTGCTGATGTTGAGTATCTGGCCATTGCAAAACATCCAGCCCTTCGGTGCGAAAGGGAATGCTGCCAGCATGATGCTGCCGATGAGTGGGTCCATATTGTCTCTGGTGAAGTGAGGAGTAGGTCAGATGAATAGGTGAAACAGATGCGGCAGCTGCGACCGCCGCGGATCCGGGGCGCGCCTTGCGCGTCCCGGATCGTGCTGCATGGGTTTAGTTGCGGCTAGGGAAAATGCCACTGACGCAGATGATGTACTGTATCGTCTGGAACGGCGGCACGGTGGGCACATTGCCGTTGGTGGTGGTGGTGACCGCTGCCACCACGGGGGCGCCGCTGCCGGTATTGCCCACCGTGACGGTGCCGCTGCCGCCGCCGCCCGACACTGTCGCCGTGGCGGCATTGAGCTTGGTCAGCGTGCCGCCGGCAGCGTACAGGAACGGCGTGCTGGTGCCATCGGTGGCGCCGGCGGCCAGGTAGCCGTTGGCCAGCGGTGCCGCTGACGTGCCGTCGTCGGTGCTGACATTGATGTCGACGGTGATGGGCGCGCCGCCGGCGCCAGCCGTGAAGGTGGCGGAATGGTTGTGGGCCGGCAGGTTGGCGACGGTCAGGGTGGCGGTGGCGGAGCCGGCGCCTGGCGCGCTGAAAGAGCTGGTCACGGTGCCACCGGCGGCGCCATTACCGCCCGGAATGCGGCCCGCCATATTGGCCTGATTCTGGCCCACGATCACGCGGCCGCGCAAATCGGGCAAGCCGAAGGTGTTGACGCCGTCGCCGCCATATTGCGTGCCGAGCAATGCAAACAGGGCCGAGTTGTTGTTAATGTTCAGCAGCTGGCCATTGCACGTCATCCAGCCGCGTGGTGGAAAAGCAAAGCCTACGCCAAGAATGGTACCGAGAAATGCATCCATGTTTATTGCCTTTCAAATGAGAACTTCAATATTATGCCGCCGGGACCGCCAGGCCGATCCGGGTGAAAAGCATCCAGCCTGGACATATTAAGTCAGTTTTAAAAATATGACGCTGAAATTTGCACTACGGTGTTATTTTTAAAAAGACAATGCGCCACTACATTGTCAAAACAGGTAAACGATAATAATCATATGGCCGCCGCCGCATGCGGCATGTGGCGCCCGTTATCAATTGCGTTGTGGGAAAATTCCCTCTATGGCGATGATGTATTGCATGGCCAGGAAGGGGGGTGTCGGTGCGCTCTGCGCCGTCAGCGTGACCGGCGCGGCGACCGGCTGGCCGAGCCCGGTGATGGCGTTGGTGACGGTCGGGCTGAAGTTGACCTGTCCGCTGGCCTTGGCCAGGGTGACGCTGCCGCTGGTGCCCAGCGCGGGCAGGTACATATTGGTGACCGACGTACCCGACGATGCGGCGGTGGCCAGGTAGCCGCCGGCCGTCGGCGCAGGGTCGCTGGCTTCATCGAGCAAGGCGGTCAGGGTCACGTCGACCGTCGACGAGCCGCTCGACACGGTGGCTGCATGGCTGTGTGCCGGCAGATTGTTGACCGTCAGCGTGAAGTTGGTGCTGCCGCTGCTGGCCAGGCGCACGTTGGCGCCCAGGGTGTCGCCCACCACGCCTGGCCTGGTCGGTACGCCCTGGGCATTGACGGGGGCGGTAACGATGCGGTCGGGCGCGACGGTGTTGTTGACCGCCACCGGGATGCGTCCGCGCAAGTCTGGCAGGTTGAAGGTGGTCTGGCCATTGCCGCCAAACTGGATGCCGAGCAGTGCATACAGCGCGGCATTGGTTTGGATATTGAGGGTCTGGCCGTTGCAAAACATCCAGCCTTGCGGTGCAAAGGTGTAGGGGCACAAGATGACGCTACCTAAAATCGGATCCATGCGTGTTCTCTTTCAAATGATGGGAATGAAAAGACAGGCGGCGCGACAACGCCGCAGGTGGACTGCTGAAGCTTCTGCATGCAAGGATCAGCCTGCCGCAAGCTGAAAAGAAAAATCCGTACGGATTATGCTGGCGGCATGGGCTTGCATGTTCTTCCTTTCGGATATGGAATACGGCAGTGTCTCGCTGCCGATTAAGCCGGCACGGTATGGAGTGGATATATTAATTCAAAATTTTAAAAATATCTATTAATTATCGCTGCTATATTATTATTGAAAAACATACAACTACGGCGATCGCCGGCGCTTGTGCAAAACCGGGCTTAATAATAAAATGCCGCGCGAAGCAGGGCTCATGTTTCGACGCGGCCTGTCGTTATAGCTGTGTCTGCTTCGCATGCGTCTGCCTGCCTGGCGGTAAACAATTATCAAAAACTGAAAATTATCAATTTTGCCCATGCACCCATCAGCGTTCAGCAAGGCAGGACGGCCATGACTTCTGTTTCTTCCATCGCAAGCTGGAATGCCAGCACTCTGCGTGGCAGTGCCACCGCCACTGTCAGTCGCGAGGCGACTTCGTCCTTGCCAGTCACTACGTCTGCGAGCGCGTCTTCCAGCATTGTTGCGCTGGGCGCCGCCGCCGGCCAGGGTGCCACCCAAGCCGCAGCCGCGCCACTGCAGTGGGAACGCGCGTCACGCGACCAGGTCAGCGAGCTGATGGCGAAAAATTTTTCGGCCAGCGCCAGCGCGGGGCGCTTCAACGGCCTCGGCGCGGCCCTGCTCGACCAGTTGAAGGGCGGCGTGACGCAGCTGTCGCAAACGGCGCAGCGTGCCCCGAACGGCGCGCAGGCCGCTACCTACGCCGGCATCGCCACCGGCGTCTCGGGCGCCTTGCATGGCATGGGCGACGACAAGTTCAGCCTGGGCATCACCACCAAGAGCGGCGTCGAAGTGAAACTGTCGCTCGACAGCGATGGCGATGCCCTGGCCGTGCAGATGACGGCCAGCGGCGCATTGACCGACGCTGAAACGCGGGCGCTGGGCCAGTTGTCGAAAGCTTTCCAGGAAGCGATCGACGGCATGGCGCAGGACCCGCCGCAGCTCAAGCTGGCCGGCCTGATGCAGTTCGATACGAAGCAGCTGGCCTCGCTCGATCTGCGCGCCAGGGTGGGCCTCGATACCCAGCCGCCCAGCGTGCAGACCTTGTCGTTCCAGGCGGACGCCACGCAGCGCAAGGTGGCGTTCAGCGGCGCGGCCGGCAGCCTGGACGTGAAGGTCGACGCCAGCCAGGCGGCCAGCCTGGGCAGCCCCGACCAGCAGGCGCGCGCCCTGAAAAGCTACATGAGCCAGTTCGACCAGGCCGCCACGCGCGGCCATGCGGACGGCGGCCTGATGACGCTATTCAAGGAGACGTTCAGCGCCTTGCACAGTTCGGTGGGCGATGCGCCGCAGCTGAGCCTGGGCGGCACCACGCCCGGCAAATGGCAGCTGGCGGCGCAGGACAGCGCCATGCTGACGGGCCTGGCGGATTTTTCGGCATCGGTAGCGCAAACGCCGAAGATGGACAATCCGATGCGCCTGTCCGAGCAGGACGCGTTTGCCTATCAAGTGGGGCAGAGCACCAGCATCGGTGGCCGCAGTATCGATGAGCGCGCCATTTCGCAGCAGCAGACGTCCAGCCTGAGCGCCAGCTTCCATATGCCGCTGGTGGCCGGCACCTCGCTGAACCTGACCACTGCCGCCGAATCGCAGAACTACACCTATCATCAGATCGACGACCGGGCCAGCAGCGATGCGAATATCGTCTACCGCGACGGCAAGCTGGCCAAGGCCACGCTTGAACAATCGTCGAGCCAGTCGACCCGCATCCAGCGCTATGAGATGGGCAAGCTGAAGTCGGATCTGACCACGCCGAGCGAACATTCGCTGTTGCGTGACCTGGTGGCGTCACTGGCGCCGTACCAGGCCGGGGAGACACAGCTGAATCTGGAACAGAAGGCGCAGCAGCGCACGCAGAGGCTGCGCGAACTCAATGAAGATGTATTCCTGAAAGCGGACGCGGGCCGGTAAACGTCAACAGGCCCATCCTGCTGCCAGGATGGGCCTGTTTCATTGCGGTGCAGTATTTATGCCCTGGCCTTGCTTTGCCGTATCGCGTAACCGATGCCCAGCACGCCCAGCCAGACGGGAATCAGGTACACCGAAATGCGCAGGCCCGGGGTCAGGAACATGATCACCAGGATGCCGGCCAAAAACGCCAGGCACAGGTAGTTGGTGAACGGGTAGCCCAGGCTCTGGAACAGGGTGGTCTTGCCTTCGATTTTCTTTTGCGCGCGAAAGCGAAGATGGATCCAGCTGATCATGGCCCAGTTGATGATCAGCGCCGAGACCACCAGTCCCATCAGCACTTCGAACGCTTCGCCCGGCATGAAATAATTGACCACCACGCAGATGCCGGTCGCCAGCGCCGACACGCCCAGGGCGACCAGCGGCACGCCGCGGCGGTTCAGGTGCAGCAGCGCGCGCGGCGCATTGCCCTGTTTCGCCAGGCCGAACAGCATGCGCGTGTTGCAGTAGACGCCGCTGTTATAGACCGACAGTGCGGCCGTCAGCACCACCACGTTCAGGGCGGTGGCCACCAGGTTGCTGTCGAGCGCGTGGAAGATCAGCACGAACGGGCTGCCGCCGGTGACCACGTTTTGCCACGGGTACAGCGACAGCAAAATGCCCAGCGCGCCGATATAAAAGATCAGGATGCGGTAGATGGCCTGGTTGGTGGCGCGCGGGATGGTGGTGCTCGGATCGTCCGCTTCGGCCGCCGTGATGCCGACCAGTTCCAGCCCGCCGAACGAGAACATGATCACGGCCATCGCCATCACCAGCCCTTGCCAGCCATTCGGAAAGAAGCCGCCGTGCTGCCACAGATTGGCCACCGAGGCCTGCGGGCCGGCGTCGCCGGACGCCAGCAGATACGCGCCGAAGACGATCATGCCGATGATGGCCACCACCTTGATCAGCGCGAACCAGAATTCCATTTCGCCGAAGGCCTTGACGTTCAGCAGGCTGATGGCGTTGATCGCGCAAAAGAACACCAGCGCCGAGACCCAGGTCGGCACGTCCGGCCACCAGTATTGAACATAAATGCCGACGGCCGTCAGTTCGGCCATGCTGACCAGCACATACAGCACCCAGTAATTCCAGCCCGACAAAAAGCCGGGCAGGTGGCCGCAGTATTTGTCGGCAAAATAGCTGAAGGAGCCGGCCACCGGTTCATCGACCACCATCTCGCCCAGCTGGCGCATGATCAGGAAAGCGATCACGCCGGCGACGCCGTAGCCGAGCAGCACGGACGGCCCCGCCATCTTGATGGTTTGCGCGATGCCCAGGAACAGGCCGGTGCCGATCGCGCCGCCGAGGGCGATCAGCTGGATATGGCGGCTTTTCAACCCGCGCTTGAGTTCCGTCGTTTCAGTGCCGCTCACTGCCGTCATCTTGTTTTATCCTGTTTTCATGGGTGGCCAAGGCCAGTGATTCTAATGCATGAAAGGCATAACAAGGCGGGAAAAGCATATTGCACTGCGGGGACGCAAGTTCGGGCTCAGGTCAGGGCATGCCTTCCAGCAGGCCACGCAACACCTGTTCCAGCGTCGTCTCGCCCTTGATGGCGGCATGCTCGAACGTGATCCAGCCCTGATTGAAGCCGTCGAGCATGCGCATGCGGGGCAGGGGATGGCGGCTGCCCTGCGCACGCAGCCGCGCTTCCCAGTCCTCGCGCGGCACGGCCTGCGCCACCACCTGGCGCGCCAGCAAGCGGCCCAGCACGGCGGCCAGCTCGTCGGGCGACACCCTGGCCGGTCCTTCGAGTTCCACTACCTTGCGTCCCTGCCATGGCTGGCGCAGCAGCTGCGCCGCCAGCGCACCGACGTCGCTGGTCGCCACCATCGGTATAGCGCGCGAGGTCGGCTGCAGCAGCGAATGCACCAGCCCATGCTCGCGCGCGCCAGCCAGGTCCCACACGGTGTTTTCCATGAACCAGGCCGCGCGCAAAAAGGCCACCGGCATCGGCAACTGGCCCAGCACGCGCTCCATTTCTGTCAACTGGCTGAGCAGGTTTTCCTCGGTGGCTTGCGCGCCCACCGTCGACAGGCACACCACGCGTTGCGGCGCCGCCTGGCGCAGCGCCGCGGCCAGCCCCGCGATGACGGCGCGCGTGGCGGGAAAGCCGGGCGCGGGATCGAAGTCCGGCGGCAGCAGCACGAACACGGCCTCGGCGCCGGCAAAGGCGGTCGCCAGCGCCGCCGCATCGTCCATGGTGGCCAGCGCCACCTCGCAGCCGCGCGCCTGCCACGCTGGCGCCTTGCCCGCATCGCGCAGCACGGCCCGCACCGGCAGCCCCTGGGCCAGCAAGGCGCGCGCCACCGCACCACCAACCTGCCCGCTGATTCCTGTAATCGCATACATGAGTTGTCCTTTGAATGAATTGAAAGTGCGGCCATTCTGCGCCGCGCCGATTCATTTCGCGATAACATGAATGGCATTTGATTAATAACGAAAGCGCATGTAGTGAGAGGATTTGACGAACGACTGTTGAACGGCATGGGCATCTTTGCGGCCATCGTCGACGCTGGCAGCTTTGCGGCGGCGGCCGCGCAGATGGGCATGTCGCAGCCGGGGGTGAGCCGCGCGCTGGCCAGGCTGGAGGCGCGCCTCGGCATCCGCCTGTTCGACCGCAGCACGCGCAAGGTCAGCCTGACGGACGAAGGGCGGCGCTTCCACGCCCGGGTCATGCCGCTGCTGGCGGGGCTGGAAGAGGCGGCGGCGAGCGCCTCGGGCAGTGCGACGGCCGTGCGCGGGCGGCTGCGCGTGAATGTCGACCCCTTCTTTTCGCGCCTGGCGCTGGGACCCCGGCTGCAGTCCTTCATGGACGCGCATCCGCTACTGCAGCTGGAACTGGTCACGCGCGACCAGTTGGGCGACATGGTGGCCGACGGCATCGACCTGGCCGTGCGTTTCGGCCCGCCCAAAAGTTCGACCCTGGTGGCGCGCAAGCTGCTCGACACGCGCATCGTGACGGTGGCGTCACCGGCTTACCTGGCGCGCCGTGGCCGCCCGTTCAAGCCGCAGGAACTCGCTGGCGGCGGGCATGACTGCATCGACTTTCGCGACCCCGACACGGGGCGGCCGTATGCCTGGGAGTTTCACCGCCGGCGCCAGCGCAAGCTCGATACGGTGGTGGTCGAGATGCCAGGGCGGCTGTTGCTGAACGACGCCGGCACCTTGCTCAGCGCCTGCCTGGCCGGCTACGGCGTGGCGCAGATCATGCTGTTGGGCAGCGAGGCATTGCTGGAACAGGGACAGCTGGTGGAACTGTTCGCCGACTGGCCCGAAGAGCGCTTTCCCCTGTACGCGCTGTATCCGTCGCGCCACCATCCGCCGGCCAAGACTCGCGCGTTTATCGATTTCGTCACCGCGCTGCTGGCGCCCGGCGCTTAAGCGGCGGTGACAATGGCCGGCCCGTAGACGGCCAGGAACTCGGGCGGCAATCGGCGTGCGCGGCCGCTGCCGAGTTCGATGCAGATCAGTTCCCAGCGCCCGCGCACGACGGTGGCGCCGTCGCTGGCGCGGATCAGCTGGAAGCGCCGTTCCATGCTCGATCGCCCATCGCTGGCACACAGCCAGGTGGCCAGGTTCAAGGCTTCGCCTTCGCGCGTGGGCAGCAGGTATTCGTATTCGCCGCGGCGGATCGCCATCGCACGGTCGAGCCGGCGGTAGTCTTCCAGGTCCAGCCCCAGCGCCTTTGAATGATGCCAGGCGGCGTGTTCGCACCAGCGCACATAGACGGCGTTATTGGTGTGCTGCAAGCCGTCAATATCGCCGGCTTGCGGCGTGACGGACACGATATGCGGCTGCGGATAATCCCAGTTCACTGGCGTCCTTCAAAGATGGGTGGTGAGTAATTGTACTGTTGGACGCGCGCCGCAATCACATTATGTCATGTTGATGTATGATGCATCATAATTTGAAAGACTCACCATGGCTTATCAACTCGATCAACTGTCGCACGCCAACCTGGGCAAATCCGTCCATGCGCGGCTGCGCGACGCGCTGGCGGCGGGGCGCTTCCGGCCCAACGACCGCTTGCGCATCCGCGAACTGGCGCTGCAGCTGGGCACCAGCGTCACGCCGGTGCGCGACGCCATGCTGCAGCTGGTGCAGGAAGAAGCGCTGGTGCTGCGCTCGCCGCGCGACTTTCGCGTGCCCATGCTGAGCGAGGCGCGCTACCTGGAAATCCGTGCCCTGCGGGTGGAACTCGAAGGACTGGGCGCGGCGATGGCGGCGCGGCACATCGATGGCGCGACCCTGGCGCAACTGGAGCAGCTGTTGCTGGCGAATCAGGAGGCGATCGCGCGCCAGGACCTGGCCGGCGCCCTGCAGTGCAACCAGGCCTTTCACCTGGGGCTGGCGCAGGCCTCCGGCATGCCGACCTTGAAACGCTTTGTCGACCATCTGTGGATGCAGATCGCGCCGCTGATCGCCGCCGGCTATGCGGCCTTCACGCCCACCATGCGCGTGGGGCATCACCGCGCCATCCTCGACGCCCTGCATGCGCGCGATGGCGAGGTGGCCCGGCAGGCGATGGCGCGCGACATCCTCGACGGCGGCGCGCAATTGCTGGCGTATGTGCGGCAGATGGAACAGGCGGGTACCGCAAGCGAAGATGAAAAGGAACAAGATGACTGACACCGAACAGAAAACCGCCATCGTCACCGGCGCCAGCCGGGGCATCGGCCACGCCGTCGCCGAGCGTTTCCGCAGCCTGGGCTGGCGCGTGATCACCGTCTCGCGCAGCCCGATTCCGCTCGGCTGCCCGCGCAGCCAGGAGCACAATACGCACTTCTGCATGGATTTGTCGGACCTGAGCCAGATCGGCCAGATGGTCGACATGCTGCGCCCGATGCTCGCTGACGGCAAACTGCACGCGCTGGTCAACAATGCGGGCGTGTCGCCGAAAGGGCCGGGTGGCACCCGCGTCAATTCGCTGACCACCGACATGCACACCTGGCAGGCGATGTACAACACCAACTTTTTCGCACCGCTGGCGCTGACGCGCGGCTTTGCCCAGGAACTGTCGAACGCGCGCGGCTCGGTGGTCAACCTGTGCTCGATCGCCGGCTACCGCGTGCATCCGTTCGCCGGCTCGGCCTACGCCAGTTCCAAGGCGGCGCTGGCATCATTGACACGCGAAATGGCGAACGACATGGCGCCGATGAACGTGCGCGTCAACGCCATCGCGCCCGGTGAAATCGATACCGCGATTTTGTCGCCCGGCACCTCGCACATCGTCGACACGCAGATCCCGCTGCGCCGGCTGGGCACCACGGCCGAAGTGGCCGACCTGGTGGAATTCCTGTGCAGCGAGCGCGCCTCGTATATTACCGGCGCCGAGATTCCGATCGATGGCGGACAGCGGATCTAGAGAGTCAAAACGGGCCTTCATTGCTATCCTGCTAAGCCATACGCTACACTGGGCGTTCAGGAGGCACCATGTATAGCAGCAATAGCAGCAAAATCCATCGACATGCCGACCTTGCCGCGCTGGCGTTTGCCGCGCTATCTGTCCCTGTCGCCAACATCGCCCTGCTGTACTGGCAGTATCAATTGCATTGGCCTCTGACGCGGCAGGTGCACGCCGTTGTTATCTATCTGGCGCTGGCCCTGGCAGTGCTGGCGGCCAGTTACTTCCCGCCTACATGGATGACGAAAGTGCTGCGGATGGTCGCTGTCGTCGTGTGGTCTTGCATCGCATACTTTGTCTCAGCGTTCATCCCTGGCTGCATATGGGCGCCGGCTTGCCTGTAGGGGGGGCGGTAGCGCTGGCGCAAGAACAAAGGAGAAAGAAATGCAGCACTACGTGTTTGCATCGTCTGAAAAATCAGCCATGTTGGCGGCGACTTCAATCGATGCAGTGCTGGGCGCTTCGCCAGAAGTATTTGACGTCGCGTTGGCTGGTGACGAAGAGCTTGAGCTGCTGCTGGGTCTGCTGGGCATCAGGCCGCCATCGCCGGTATTGCTATCGCCGTCCGCTGACTTTTCGGCCATTTTCGACTATTCCACCGATTTGTTGCCGGTATTTACGCAGGAAGAATTTGACGCCTTCTATTCGGAGTGGTTACGCTTGAGCAAGCGTGAATCGACCATGGACGAATATGGACAACTGCTTTTCCTGCAGGGGCATGGCAAACGCTGGAACAGCAAGGCCAGCCGCTTCATTCTTCGAGAGAATGCATGAAACGATATTCGCGTTAATGATGAGGTTCACGCCCTTTGGACGGATACCATGGCCCGCTCTGCAGCCTGGTTAAAATAAGATGGAACGGACGATGGCCATGGGACGGTGTTTTCAAATGAAGCGTATTTACGTGCAGACGCTGTCGGCGGCCGCTGTCATGTTGTCTCTCGCCTGCTGTCCGGCAATCGCGCAATCGCAGGTGGCTGCAAAGTCCGTCGATTGCACTGCCATCGCCGAACGTGGAAGGGGCTTGACACTGGTGGAGACCGGGCAGTCGCTGGCGGATCTGTCGATCACCATCGCCACGGATCAGGCGAAGAGATTCCTGCCTGCCCGCGTCACTTTGCTCGACGGTCCTTGTGCGGACGGTGTACACGCATTTCGCATGAGCCAGTTGGTGTTCCAGGATGGTGCTTTCTACACTGTCGGACTGGATGGCCGCCTGGTCCATGGCACCGACACCGCAGGGCTGACGCATTACTGGAGCGGGCTGTTTTTCACCGACCATCCGGAGATCAGCCAGGCCCATTTCATCATGGCCGCCAATGTCGGTTTTTCCAGCAAGCCCGGTGATACGCCGCTACTCGGAGTCGGCGTGTGGCAAGCGGGCGAGACCTGGCTGGTGGCGGCCTTTATTCGCCAGCAGCAAGGCTACAGCGCACCGGTCGAACTGCTGCGCTCGCGCCAGCCCATCAGGAGCGTCAGCTACTTTCCTTCTCCCGATACGAACACCGGCAGATTGGGGCTGGTGGTCGATAGCGGAAAAACCATCGCCTTGGTCAGCCTGGATTGGGATCATGACGCCATGACCCGGGCAATGCGGGCCGCAAAATAATGCAGGCCTGGCGTAGCTGGCGACACCAAATCGCGGGCTCAATACAATAACACTCTTGTATGACGAGGCCGCTACTGGCGGCTGTCGTTCCCGACCTGCCACCTCTACAGGAGTCAACCAGATGAATATTCGCAGCCTGCTTTCCTCGATCCTGATCGGCGCCGTCGCCAGCGCGCGCTCGATGACGCCGATGGCCACCATCGCCGCCGCACGCCTGGCCGGGCGCCATACCACCGGCCAGCTTGTCCTGCTCGACCGTCCCGTGTTCAAGGCCGGCGCGCTGGTGATGGGCGCGGCGGAGTTGTATGGCGACAAGATGAAGACGGCGCCGGACCGCACCGTGTTCCTGGGGTTGCTGGCTCGCGTGTTGAGCGCCGGCATCGCCGGTGCCGCCTTGGCACCCGAAGGGCGTGAAAAGACCGGTGCGGCGGTCGCCGTCGCCACCGCCGTGCCGCTGGCGTATCTGACCCTGGCCGGCCGCAAGGAGGCGATGGCGCGTATCGGCCAGACCAAAAGTGGCCTGATCGAGGATGCGCTGATCGTGGCGGCCGGCGTGGCGATCGTGGCCCTGTCGACCAGGCCGAAGTAATCGCATGACAGAGCGGATCAGCACGCAGCGCCTGGTACTGGCGCAGCCCGCTGCCGCTGACGGGCCGGCGCTGTTGCGTTACCGGCTATCGAACCGCCTGCACCTGAGCGCATGGGAGCCGCTGCGTGCCGCATCGTTCTACACCCTCGAGGACGTCGAACTGCAACTGCGCCAGATGCGCGAGCACCTGGCCGCTGGCAGCGCGGTGCACTGGTTGCTGGCAAGGCAGGGCAGCACGGAACTGATCGGCCTGTGCAGCTTCACGAATATCGTGCGCGGCCCGTTCCAGGCCTGCCATCTTGGCTTTTCGCTGTCCGAAGAGCATCAAGGCAAGGGCTATATGGCCGAGGCGTTGCAGGCGGCGATAGCCCATGCTTTCCAGACCCTGGAACTGCACCGCATCATGGCAAATTACCAGCCCGCCAACGTCAGGAGCGCGGCCTTGTTGCAGCGGCTGGGATTTGAAAGGGAAGGCTTGGCCAGGCGCTATCTGAAAATCAACGGGCACTGGGCCGATCATGTGCTGACCTCGCTGATCAATCCACACGACGACTGATATCGTCGTGCCGTCAGTGCGCGTCCAGCTGCGCCTGCAATGCCGCCACCACCAGCGCATGGTCATCCGCCTGCGCCAGGCCCGACACGGTAATCGTGCCGACCATGCCCACGCCGCGGATCAGCAAGGGAAAAGCGCCGCCATGGCCCGCGTATTCCAGGGTGTCGAGGTAGGCGACCTCTTCGAACGTGCTGCCCTTGTTTTTGTACGAAATGCCCATCGCATAGGAGCTGCGCGCAAAGCGCTGCACCGTGTTGTTCTTGCGCCGTATCCAGTCGGCCTGGTCGATGGTGGCGCCGCTCATGGCGTAATGGAACAGCACCTGGCCGTTGCGCGTGATATTGACGGTGACGGCTTTGCCGCGCTTGCGCACTTCCTCGACGATCCACAGGCCCACGGCCAGCGCGGTGTCGTTGTCGAAGCGGTCGAATTGCAGGGTTTCTTCCTGCTGTGCCAGGGTGTTGAGCAAATCGGCGTAATGATCCATCGTAGTGATCCAGGTAAGGTGCTGTCGAGTTGGTGGAAACGCTACTGTAACCGACGCCACGCCTTTTTTCACGGCGCGCTAGAATAGGGCATGAACCTGTCCCTGTTTGCCGACGATGATTTCGCCGCCATCGGCCCCGCGCCACTGGTGCCTGGCAGCACCGCCTCGATCCTGCTGCGCGGCTTTGCCTTGCCCATGGTGGCGCAACTGCTGGCCGCGATTGACGCCGTCACGCAGGCGGCGCCGCTGCGCCATATGGCCACCCCGGGCGGCTTGCGCATGTCGGTGGCGATGAGCAATTGCGGCCAGCTGGGCTGGGTGACCGATACGCGCGGCTACCGCTATGTGCGGCAGGACCCGGCCGGCAGCGCGCCGTGGCCGGCCATGCCGCCCGTCTTCTTGCAACTGGCCCGGGATGCGGCAGAGGCCGCCGGCTACCCGGGCTTTGCGCCAGACGCCTGCCTGGTCAACCGCTATGTGCCGGGCGCGCGCATGGCGCTGCACCAGGACAAGGATGAGTGCGACTTCACGGCGCCCATCGTCTCCGTTTCGCTGGGTTTACCCGCCACCTTTCTGTTCGGTGGCGCGCTGCGCGCCGACCGCGCCGCGCGCATTGTGCTGGTGCATGGCGACGTGGTGGTGTGGGGCGGCGAAGACCGCCTGCGCTACCACGGCGTGGCGCCCTTGAAGGATGGGCGGCATGATGTGCTCGGTGCGCAACGCCTCAACCTGACCTTCCGTAAAGCGCTCTAGCTAGCGCGCCATCGAGGTGTCGAGCGCCTGCGCAAACGCGATATGGTTGCCGTCGGGATCGGTCAGCATGATGGTGCGCACCTGCGGCGTGGAACTGAGCGCGCCGTGCGCCACGCCCACTTGCTGCAAATGGCTGGCCAGCGCCTCGATATCGTCGACGGCCAGGGTCACCGAACCGCCGCCCGCGCGGTCCGCCTGCTGGTACAACTGCAGCCAGCCGCCACGGTCAAATTTCCACTCCGCTACTTCCGGCATCGGCTGCGATGCCGCCTGCTTGCCCAGCAGGCGGGCGTACCAGGTGGTGGCGGCTGGCAGGTCGCTGACGGCCAGGCTGGCGATGGCGTTCAAGATGGTCATGGGGAACTCGCTTTCGATCGTCATAAAAACGCTGCAATGATTCAATTCTAGCCTACACTGGTTTTCATTCAAGCAAAGGAGAATCATGATGGCGCACAAGAATGAAGAGTCCGGCCTGGACGAGGTGGAAGACGAAGTGGAAGCGGACGTGGAGCGCGAACGGCGCGAACATGATTTGCTCGACGAAGAAAAAATGGGCATGGGTGAACTCGAGGAAGAGCGCATGAAGCCACAGCGCTCGCCGGCAGACGGCAAGGAAGACCGGGACTGAAGCGCGGGGCTCTGGCAAGACCAGTCGCAGGTGGGTACAATTTCGCTTTGCCATCTGCACGCATCCCGGAGGCCCATGAAATTTCGCTCTGCCCTGACAGTACTTTTACCGCTGGCTTTCAGCATCTCTTCTGCGGCCCAGGCCGACACCATCTGCACCGCCATCGCCGATGCCGCATCCGGCTCGGTCGTGCTGCAGGAAGGCAATTGTGTCGACCGGGTCACACCGGCGTCGACCTTCAAGATCGCGCTCAGCCTGATGGGCTACGACGCCGGCTTTCTCCAGGACCAGCACGCGCCGCGCCTGCCATACAAGCAGGGCTATGTGGACTGGGGGGGCGCCGCCTGGCGCCAGGAAACCGATCCGGCGCGCTGGATGCAGTATTCCGTGGTCTGGTATTCGCAGCAGATCACGCAGGCTCTGGGCGCCGCGCGTTTCCAGAAATACACGCGCGCGCTCGGCTATGGCAATGCGGACGTGTCGGGCGACCCCGGCAAGGACAACAGCCTGGAGCGTTCCTGGATCAGCTCCTCGCTGAAAATTTCGCCGCTGGAACAGCTGGGCTTTTTGCGCAAGCTGGTCAACCGTCAACTGCCCGTCAGCCGCCAGGCCATGGACCAGACTGCCAACCTGACGCGCTTGGCCGACTTGCCCGGTGGCTGGCAGTTGCATGGCAAAACCGGCGCGGCCTTTCCGCGCAAACCCGACGGCAGCTTCGACGAAGCCCGCGGCCATGGCTGGTTTGTCGGCTGGGCCAGCAAGGGCGACCGCACGTTTGTGTTTGCGCGGCTGGTGCAGGATGAACAGGCGGGCCAGCAATCGGCCGGCCTGCGCACGCGCGAAGCCATGATCAGGGAGCTGCCGGCGATGCTGGCCAAGCTGCCGTAGAGGCTACCCACCTGTAAATTCCGCCAAGCCAGGCCTGCGCCCTATATACTTGCCGAAACGGATCATCCGGCAACAAACAAGGGTATGGCATGGCGTCAAGCATGGAGCAGTTACGGGCAAAGGCAAGGCAATGGACGGCGCGCGGCAAGGATATTGCCGCACGGCTTGGCCGGCATGGTGGAGCCCGCCTGGCGGCCCTGTACCGGCGTGGCCACGCTCACCTGATGAGTTTGCCGCCCGGGCGGCGCGCGCTGGTGATGGCGTTATGGAGCTTCCTGGCCGTGCTGGCGCTGCTGGTGGCGTATCTGCTGCTGCTGATACCGCTCACGCCCAGCATCCACGACCTGCGCCAGGCGCGCACGGCCGCGCCCAGCACCATGGTGGCGGCCGGCGGCGAGGAACTGGCACGCTTCGACCAGGGCCTGCAGGAACGGGTCACCTTGCAGCAGATCTCGCCGAATGTGGTCAGCGCCCTGATCGCCACCGAAGACCATCGTTTTTATTCTCACCACGGCGTCGACTTCAAGCGCCTGGCCGGTGCCATTGTCCACAGCCTCTCCGGCGACCCGCAAGGCGGCTCGACCATCACCCAGCAGCTGGCGCGCAATATGTTTCCGGCGGAAATAGGGCGCTCGCGCAGCCTGAACCGCAAGCTCAAGGAACTGGTCACGGCCCTGAAAATCGAGGCCACCTACAGCAAGACGGAAATCCTCGAAGCCTACCTGAACACGGTACCGTTTTTGTACAACACCTTCGGTATCGAAATGGCGGCCCGCACCTATTTCGACAAGCCGGCCGCGCGTCTCGATATCCTGGAAAGCGCGACCCTGGTCGGCATGCTCAAGGGCACGAATTACTATAATCCGGTCGGCAATCCGGAACGCTCGCTGCAGCGCCGCAACGTGGTGCTGGGCCAGATGCGCAAGCACGAGGTGATCGACGAGAAGCGCTACCAGCAGCTGATCAAGCGTCCGCTGCGGCTGCACTTCGAGCGCCAGAGCGAACGCGCGCAGACCGACAGCCATTTCACGGCCTATGTGCGCAAATGGCTGATCGACTGGGCCGACGAAAACGACTACAACCTGGAACTGGACGGCCTGGTGGTGCACACCACGCTCGACAGCGACCTGCAGCAGGCGGCCGAGCGCGCCGTCGAACGGCAGGCCAATGCCTTGCAGGCGATTGCCGACGTGGAATGGAGCCGTGCCGGCGTGCCGTCCTCGACCTCGACCGGCATGTACGCCTCGATGCAGTCTGGCAGCGTGCCGTTCGATTATTTCTGGAAATCGCATCCGGCCCTGGTCGACGCCTTTGTCAAGGAGTCCAGCGAGTACCGCAAGCTGGTGGCGGCCGGCGGCACGGCCGAAGATGCGCTGGCGCAACTGAAGGGCGACCGCGCCTTTATTTCCGCCTTGCGCAAGTCGAAGACGCGGCTGCAGGCCGGTTTCGTGGCGATGGACCCGGCCACCGGCGCCTTGCGCGCCTGGGTCGGCAGCCGCGACTTTGCACGGGAACAGTTCGACCACGTGGCCCAGGCAGCGCGCCAGCCCGGCTCCACCTTCAAGCCCATCGTGTATGGCGCGGCGCTGGAAAAGGGCTTGAGCCCGGAACACATCTACCGCGACGAAGTGATGGACATCAAGGCCGCCGATGGCACCAAATGGCGCCCGACCGACATGAGCGGCAGCACCGGGCGCGAGATGACCATGCGCGAAGGCCTGGTGTATTCCAAGAACACGATCACGGCGCAGGTCATGCAGGATGTGGGCCTGCCGCCGATTATCAAACTGGCGCGCGCGCTCGGTTTGCGTGACAGCAAGCTTGCCTCGGTGCCGTCGCTGGCGCTGGGCACCAGCCCCGTCACCTTGCTGGAAATGGTCAACGCCTACGCCAGCATCGCAGCCCAGGGCCAGGCGCGCAAGCCGTATGTGGTCACGCATATCACCGACCGCGACGGCAAAGTCATCGCCCGTTTCGGCGAAGACAAACCGGTGCAGGCCATGAAGGTCGAATCGGCCGATACTTTGACCGACATGATGCGCGGCGTGATCGACCGCGGCACCGGCACGGCCATCCGCAACCGTTTCGGCATCCGCTCCGACGTGGCCGGCAAGAGCGGCACCACGCAGAACAATGCCGACGGCTGGTTCATCATGATGCACCCGCAACTGGTGGGCGGCGCCTGGGTCGGCTTCAACGACGCGCGCGTCACCATGCGCAGCAACTACTGGGGCCAGGGTGGCCACAACGCCGTGCTGGTGGTGGGCGACTTCTTCAAGACGGCGCTCGACACGGGCAAGCTGGCGCGCGACGCCATCTTCGCTGGCGGCAAGCCACCGCCGCCGGCGCGCCGCATCGAAGCGATGGAGCCGGAAAACGAGCCGATGGAAGAGGGCGGCGACATGGAGCAGGCGGGCGCGCCACCGGCACCGCTGGCCATGCCGGCCGAGGAGAACGGTGGCCAGGAATCGAACGGCCGCGCCGTGCCGCAGGAGTCTCCAGTGCCTGCTCCGGCTCCGGTCCCATTGCCGACACCGGCCTTGCCGCCGGCGCCACCGCAAGGCTGAGCATGACAATCGCTTTCCGGCATGGCGCGGTCATCACCGAGATCGGCATCGATGTGGTGCTGCACTCCTTGCTGTCGACGGTGGCGGTGCGGCTGGAAGACGACGAGTGGGGCGCGCGCTTTCCGCTGATCATGATCAAGCTATATCAGGGCCGGCTCGATGCGCTGGACGCCGATGCCGCCCTGCAGGAACTGCGGCAGATCCAGGCCGGCATGGCGCGCCTTGAACCGGACAAGGTCATCTGGGACTTCAATGACCTTTCCCGGCAACCGCCATGGGGCGACGCCGTCGCACCCAGGATTATCTCGATGGCCAATTACCACACCACCAATACCGGCCAGTGCCTGCTGGACGAAATGTTTGACTGCGTGCGGGCCTTGCAGCGGTCGGGCGGGGTACTGGACATCATTACGCTTGAGGGCGTGGGGCCGTTTTATTACGTGATTTGAGCATGTACTTCGCCGGCACATTTGTAATATGCCAACGGCGGCAGGCGCGTAGCCACCATCCCTCGCTTGTGCCTGAACGGCCTTGTTACCACTTCGGTTGACGCGCCGAGCGCAGCGCGGTGGCGAGCCTGACCTTGACTGTCTGGCCGTCCCCGGTTTGATATTCCAACCACGACACTCCGTTTTCAACGATCACCCATGCATCGACGATCATGGTATCGAAAGGTGTGGTGCTGTCTTTTATATCAATTTTCAGCCGGCCAGACTGGGTGTCGATCGAACGCAGTACCCGCGTTGTGCGTTGCGTGAATTCAATAGTATACATGGGACTGGTATTTTTCTTCGTTTAAGCAACTAGGTATGCCTTTGATATTACTACATAAAAATTGTTTGTCATGCACCAGATAATAGGTAATTTACAAAATTTTTTAATAATGAAATTTCTTTATGGAAACATATATTTTGTGAAGACAAAATTATTTCTTTATGTGGTTTTCTGTAAAGAGTAAATAAAGAAAAATTAGTTTCAACGGTAAATATTTATTATAAGAAATTACAAAATCACTAACAATGACGCAGGAGGAATTAGTTGTCATTATTTTATGTTGATATATATCAATAGTCTTAAGCTTGTAGAAAAGAAAGGGATTTCTTGCTGATAAGATACCATCTTGATCCGCATGCTGATGAATAAAAATGCTTTTTGATAACGAAAATTTCTTGGTGGAAAAGGCGAGATCGGGCGACGAAAAAGCCTTCGAGGCGCTGTATTTTCTCTATCAAAAAAAGGTCAGCCATATTATTCGCCGTCATGTTAAAAATCAGGAAGATATAGATGACTTGGGACAGATTATCTTTTTAAAAGCATATCAAGGTTTGAAGAATTTTCGAGGTGAATCGACATTTTTTACTTGGGTATTTTCGATTGCCATGAATTGCATAAAATTCCATGGCAAGAAAGTATTGAACAATGGTTCTTTTATTCTTTCCATGACTAGTGATCATGGCGCAGCGATGGTTGATATTGAAGACTGTCATGCGGATAATCCTGAAGCGATTTGCATCGCCATGCAACAGAAAATGGCCATCATTGAAACCATCAGGGTATTGCCTCCCTTTTTAAGAGAAATCTTCCTGCTGCGGGAAAGTGAAGGATATAGCTATGCTGAAATAGCCTTGAGAATGGATTGCCCTGTCGGAACCGTAAAAAGTCGCCTTCATCGTGTCAGGGTATCCATCATGAAAATAATGGAAAAAGATGAATTCAGTGCGTATCGAAAAATAGATACGCGCCAACGCGGGAAGGTCCGAAAAAGTGACTTGGCTGATGAGAAATAATAATACCGGTTTATGCCAGCATGAGTCCGAGCCCGAAAGGCAAAGACGAACCGATGCACTGCTGGCCCAGAAAATAGATGTCGCGATTATTTTCCAGGAGATGCTGGGTACACTTGCCGCTGCTAAATACCTGAGCGAACAGCAGGTGCCGTTGCAGATCGCCCTGCGCGTGCTGATGCATCCCCGCAGAAACAGTCCTTCGCCGCCAAAGATGGTCGGCGGCGAAAAGCCGGCCCGCGTATCGCAGTCCGGCTGAAGATGGCGGGAATATCAAGGCCCGCCATTGCCCCCGACCGCCGCATACACCTGTCCTGTCGCATAGCTGGACTCGCCTGACGCCAGCAGCACATATACGCCCGCCAGTTCCGCCGGCTGCCCCGGGCGGCCCATCGGCGTGTCCTTGCCGAAGGTCGGCAGCTTGTCGGGCGGCTGGCCGCCGGTCACTTGCAGCGGCGTCCAGAACGGGCCCGGTGCCACGGCGTTGACGCGGATGCCCTTGCTGGCCAGCTGCTTGGCCAGCCCCTTGCTGAAGATCATGATGGCGCCCTTGGTGGCGGCGTAGTCGAGCAGGTTTTCGCTCGGGTCGTAGGCGTTCACGGACGCGGTATTGATGATGGCCGAGCCGGGCTTCATCAGCGGAATGGCGGCCTTGGTGATCCAGAACATGGCGTACACATTGGTCTTGAAGGTTTCGTCGAAATGGGCGGTGGTCATGTCCACGATGGAGTCAGACGAAAACTGGCGCGCCGCGTTGTTGACGAGAATGTCGAGTCCGCCCAAGGCGCGCGCCGCCTCGGCCACCAGCTTCTGGCAGAACGCTTCGTCCTTGATGTCGCCGGGAATGGTGACGGCCTTGCGGCCAGCGGCGCGGATCAGCTGCGCCACTTCGCGCGCGTCTTCCTCTTCTGCCGGCAGATAGTTGATGGCCACGTCCGCGCCTTCGCGCGCATAGGCGATGGCGGCGGCGCGGCCGATGCCGGAATCGCCGCCCGTGATCAGGGCACGCCGGCCCGTCAGGCGGCCCGAACCTTTGTAGCTGGTTTCGCCGTGGTCGGGGCGGGGATTCATCTTGCTTGTCAAGCCGGGCCAGGGCTGCTGCTGGATGGCGAACGGCGGTTGCGGATATTGCGTGACGGGATTGGGTGGCAGGCCGGCAGGGCGCGCGGCGCCGCCAGACTGCGCCATGGCGGGCGCGACGACCGAAGCGATGGCCCCGGTGGCGGCCACGCCGACAAACTGGCGGCGCGAGCGGTTGGTGTTTTCAGCATCCATGGTGTGACCTTTCTTGAAAGCATGCGTGGGCAGAGTACAAGCCGGGTCAAGAATGGATTACACAGCGACCAGCCACCGTTCGTTGGCTCACATGTGAGTGATTTTGCTATTTGGCATCATGCAGCTTGGCAAACGCCGCCGCAAACGCCAGGGCGGCGGACTCGACGCGTGGCGCGCCGACGTCGAAGGTGCAATGCCGCAGCAGTGGTTCGCCCGCCAGGCCCGTTTCGGCCAGCAGAAACTCGGCGGCCAGCGCGCCCAGCATGCCGTCCAGCATGACTTCGGGCATGTTCAGCGCGGCATTGTCAGTGTGCCCGGCGTCGAGCACGCTGGGCGCGAAGGCCATCGACAGCGCACCGTGACGGATCGCCTCGCGCATGGCCACCCGCGTGGCGCGGCGCAGCAGGTCCGAGGTCAGATGGCCCGGGTCGCCCAGGCCAATCACCAGTACCGCGCGCGGCGCCATGCCGGCCGGCGGCGTGGTGATCAGCAGGGTTTCCATGGGCTGTGCGCGAAAGGCGCCGCTGGCGCGCAGCCGCGTCAGCTGGCCGCCCAGCGCCTGGTCCAGGGCCAGCAGGCCGCCGGCGATGGGCGCGCCATCGACTTCATGCTCGAACATGCAGGCGATGCTCAGGTCGGCCTCGGCCATGGCTGGACCCCAGGCCACCACGTCGAAGGTAACGCCGTGGGCAATGCCGATCGGGTGGTATGCCGGGGAATTGGCGAGTTGATGGCTGGTCATGGCGGTGCTTCCTTGCGTAAAGAGGGTGCGCCCATCCTAGCTGCTTGCCATGTCCCGCACACCTGCCAGAAGGCAGGCGGGGCTAGACAGTATTGCGCATCAGGCCCGCATGCCGCACGAACACCTGCATGGCCGGCATGGTCTGTACGTGCAGCGCTTCGAGTTCCTTGTCGAGCGCGGGCGTGACCGTCAGGGTGCCGTCGGGCTGCTTGCGCACGGGTAAGCCCAGCGCCTGCGCCATTTCAACCGGATAATTCGTGAAGTCGCCATACGGCCGCTTGCCGTCGACGGCTGGCGTGGGCCAATAGCCTTCGCCCAGGTAGTCTTCGGCGCCCAGGCCCAGCATTTCCAGCGAGCGCCACGATTGCCGGCGCAGCAGCAGCTGATGGCGTTCGGTAAACGCAAAGCTGGCCTGGTCGAGCGCGTAGTTGCCCGGTTTCAGTTTCGCCATCTGCATGAAATGGGGCAGCAGTTGCGCCGCTTCCATCAGGCGCTGCGCGGCCAGCGCCGCATCCTTGCTGGTGGTAATTTGCATCGCCAGCGCGAGGGTATCGCCGTCGCCCAGCGGTTGCGCCGGGTTCAGCATCGGCGCGCCGCTTTCCACCGGCGACCAGGCGATATTGAAGCGCCGTATCAGGGCCAGGTGCTGCACGTTGAGCACTTTGGGCGCGGCTTGCTCGATGGTGGCCAAGATGCGCTTGCGCACGGGGCCGGTCAAGCCGGTGTTTGCCGCCCGCACCAGCACCGGAGAGCACAGCAGCGTGCCGGCCAGGCGCAACAGTTGGCGCCGCATCATGGTTTCAAGGCGGCTTGCTGCTGGAATTCGATGCGGTTCTCTTTGTAATCCCATTTGTTGTAGGGCCCGAAGACGCGGCGGTTTTCCTTGCTCTCGGCATTGCCCAGTTCGCGCTTCATGCGCCGCACCAGTGCCGTGTCGGTCAATGGCGCGGTGGTGGCGGCGAACACGTCGTGGCGCACGCTGGCCTTGGCGTCGGCGCCGCGCGAAATGATGGTCAGCTTGCGCGAGGCGGGATCGAAGTACAGGCGCATGGCGAAGGTATTCATGTCCTGCAGGTACAGGCCGTCGTCGCGCCACTGGGCGTAGAAATAATCGCCGCAGACGGCCTTCGGTTCGCGTTTCCATTCGCACGACAGGACGATCAGCAGATGCTTGTCATCAAGCTGCTTGATGGCGATGCGTCCTTTCGAGTAACCCCAGGTGCTGGCCGGCACGGTGGTCGACGAGGCCAGGTTGTAGTCGCCCACCAGATTGGGCATGGGCGCTTGCGCGGACGCGCCCAGGGTCAATGTCAGGGCGGCAAGTGCGGCGCCGCAGCGCAGGATGGAAAATTTGGTCATGGCAGGCCGGTAGGAAAAAGTTGCCACATTCTATATGGCAACCTTTCAGCAGGCGCGCGCGATTGACGCGGCTGCCTCTGCCTCTTATGCCAGCTTGCTCAGTTCCGCCACGTCGATATTGACGACCTTGTCGCCGACAGCGGCCACCAGCGTCTTGAAATGGGGCGTCGCTTCATGCGCGCGCAAGGCGGCCTCGTCGGCCCATTCTTCCAGCATGATGAAGCGGGTGGGGATTTTATTGTCCAGGTGCAGCTCGTAGCGCAAACAGGTGCTCTCAAGACGGCTGGGCGGCACGACCGCTTCCAGCGCGGCGCGCACGGCGGCGATATGGTCGGCTTGGGCATCGATGGTGGCGACGACGATCAGGGTCATGGTATTCCTTGTGATGGGGGTGGGCTCAAGAGCTTAGCGCATCTTGCGTCTTTCTGCCCGGCCCCCACGGCAATCGCCCGCTTCCCTTACGCCGCCTGCAGCTGCGCGATCTGCTCGAAGGCCGACGCCAGCGCCTGCGTGCGCACCTCGTCGCTGACCTTCAGGCCTTCGGCGCGCACGATTTCCAGCTGGCTTACGCCGAGGAAACCGAAGAAGCTTTTCAGGTAGTTTTCCTGGTGATCCAGGCTGGCCATCGGCGTGCCGGGCGTATAGATGCCGCCGCGCGCCGAGGCGACGATCACGCGCTTGGCACCCAGCAAGCCTTCGGGGCCGCCGGCGCCATACTGAAACGTCTTGCCCGGCACGGCCAGCGCGTCCAGCCACGATTTCAGTTGCGAAGGGACGCTGAAGTTGTACAGCGGCGCGCCGATCACGATCACGTCGGCGGCCAGTACCTGTTCCAGGGCGGCGGACAGCGCGGCGGCGTCAGCCGCGCTGGGGGCCGCCGTAAATTGCGGCAGCGGATCAAACGCCAGATCGCGGTAAGTGACTTGCGCGCCGGGCGCTGCCGCTTGCAGGCGCGCGGCGATGGCGGCCGTCAGCTGGCGCGTGGTGGAATGGTCGCCCAGGATGCTGGAATCGATATGCAGGATATTCATGTGGAGCCTTGTAGTCAGGTCGATCGAGGGTGGTATCATTTTGTACCTGAGGCTCATAGTGATGAAAAAAAATTGAACGCACAAGAAGGCACTTTTTCCATACCCGGGCACATGGATGTGACCGACGGCGGCGCGGCGCTGGAGCAGCGCATGCGCGCAGCGGGCGGCTACCCGGCCGTGGCCCACTCGTGCCAGCCGGCCACCGATATCCTGGCGCGCGTGGGCGACAAGTGGAGCGTGCTGGTGGTGATCTTGCTGGGCAACGGCACCAAGCGCTTCAATGAGATGCGCCGCCTCATCAACGGCATCTCGCAGCGCATGCTGACCCTGACCCTGCGTGGCCTGGAGCGCGACGGCCTGGTCACGCGCACGGTGTTTCCCACCGTGCCGCCCAGGGTCGACTATGCGCTGACGGACCTGGGCCGGTCCTTGCTCGGCCCCATCAGCGCGCTGGGCGCCTGGGCCTTTGGCCACCGCCAGGACATCGACGCGGCGCGGCTGGCGTATGACGCCCAGCATGCCGCCGGCGACACGGAATAACCCTAGACATCGTCGCGCGCCCCGAACAGCTGCGCCATGGTCTGGCGCAGCCAGCGGTTCGACGCGTCCTGGTGGTAGCGCTCGTGCCAGTGCTGCTTGACTGAAAAACTCGGCAGCGCCACCGGCAGCGGCAGCATGCGGAAGTTCTCATGCGCCTGCATTTGCAGCGCGTAGCGGTACGGTACCGTGACGATGTATTCGGTTTCGGCGACGATGCGCGACACGCCCAGGAAACTCGGCAGCTTCAGCACGATGCGCCGCCGCACTCCCGCTTGCGCCAGCACCTTTTCCACGATCGAGTGGCCGGTGCCCGAACTCTTCACGTCGATATGGCCTTCGTCCGCGAACTGTTGCACCGTGATGGTATCGCCGATGCGCGGGTGGTGGTTGGCCACCAGGCAGACAAAATGCTGGTCGAACAGTTTCTGCTGGTAAAAGCCCGACTCCAGGTGCGGCATGAAACCCACCGCCAGGTCCACCTCGCCCCCTTCCAACCGCTCCGGCGTATCGGTGGCGATCTTCGATACATCGAGCGTGATGCCGGGGCCCACCTGCTGCAGGTGATTGAGCAGGGTGGGCAGCAGCACGATCTCGCTGATGTCGGTCATGCAGATGGCAAATTCACGCGTGCTGGCGGCCGGCTCGAACACGGGTTGGTCGGCCAGCGCATGCTGCCAGGCGGCAATCGCCGCGCGCACGTCCTGCACCGCGTTCTGCGCGCGCGGCGTCGGCTCCATGCCCTTAGAGGTACGCGCGAACAATCGGTCGTTGAAATGCGTGCGCAATTTGCCCAGGCCGATGCTCACCGTCGACTGCGGCAAGCCCAGGTTTTCCGCCGCGCGCGTCACATTGCGGGTCTTGTAGATCTCGTCAAAGATGAACAGCAGTTCGATATCGAAACGTGACATGGGCCAGCCTTCCTACCATTATTTAAAAACACGATAGCCGTTATTGTATTCCATCGCTTTACCAAATATTTAGCTGGCGGCACACTGCTTGCCATACCAAGTGCCTGCATGGCAAGCACACAGATCAATTGGAGGAGACTATGGAACACAAGCGCATCCCCTCGGCGATCATCGCCGGCGGCGGCATCGGCGGCATGGCCGCCGCCCTGTCCCTGGCCCGCCTGGGCATGGCTGTCACGGTGCTGGAACAAGCCGCGACCCTGGGCGAAATCGGCGCCGGCATCCAGCTGGCGCCGAACGCCTTTGCGGCGCTCGACGCGCTCGGTGTCGGTGAACGTGCCCGCGCCAAGGCCGTCTTCACGGAACGGCTGGTGATGATGGACGCGGTCGACGCAACGGAAGTCGGCACCTTTGTCGTCGACGAGGGTTTTCGCGCGCGATTCAGCAACCCGTATGCCGTGATCCACCGCGCCGATATCCACGGCGCCATTCTCGATGGCGTGCGCACCTCGCCGCTGATCACCTTTGTGAGCTCGTCACAGGTGGCCACGGTGGCGGAAGACGACAGCGGCGTGACTGTGAAAGACGCCTCGGGGCGCAGCTTTCGCGCCGATGTGCTGATCGGCTGCGACGGCGTGAAATCGGTGGTGCGCGAGCATATCGTCGGCGACACGGTGCGCGTTTCCGGCCACGTGGTGTACCGCGCGGTGGTCGATGCGGCCGACATGCCGGCCGACCTGCGCTGGAACGCGCCGGTGGTGTGGGCCGGCCCCAACTGCCATCTGGTGCACTACCCGCTGCGCAATGGCGAACAGTACAACCTGGTGGTGACCTTCCACAGCCGCGAACAGGAACAGTGGAGCGTCACCGACGGCAGCAAGGAAGAAGTGCTGTCGTATTTCACCGGCATCCACCACCAGCCACGCCAACTGCTGCACAAGCCCACCAGCTGGCGCCGCTGGAGCACGGCCGACCGCGACCCGGTCGCCAACTGGAGCCGCCCGCGCATCACCCTGCTGGGCGACGCGGCCCACCCGATGCTGCAGTACCTGGCGCAGGGTGCCTGCATGGCGCTGGAAGACGCGGTGACCCTGGGCGAGGCGGTGCAAGCCTGCGATTTCGACATGGCCAAAGCCTTCCAGCTGTACCAGCGCTCGCGCATCGCCCGCACGGCGCGGGTGGTGCTGTCGGCGCGCGAAATGGGCCGCTTGTACCACGCCCAGGGCGTCGAACGCCTGGTGCGCAACGACCTGTGGCGCGGCCGCGGCAACGCTCAATTCCACGACGCGCTGGCCTGGCTGTATGGCTGGACCGCGCAAACCTGTTTGGCCACCGACTGAAAGGAGACGCCATGACGTCCCATCAAACGCCCGAACGCCAGGCCCTGTACGACAGCCTGGCCGGCATGCACCTGTCGCCGCTGTGGCAGTCGCTGCACACGCTGGTGCCGCCGCATCCGACGGCGCCGTATGCCGCCGCCTTGTGGCGCTATGCCGATATCGCGCCGCAACTGGCGCGCGCCGGCGAAGTGATCACCGCCCACGAAGCCGTGCGCCGCGTGCTGGTGCTGGAAAACCCGGCGCTGCCGGGCCGCTCGTCGATCACGCAGTCGCTGTACGCCGGCCTGCAGCTGATACTGCCCGGCGAAGTGGCCCCCTCGCACCGCCACAGCCAGTCGGCGCTGCGCTTTGTCGTCAAGGGGCAGGGCGCTTACACCACCGTGGCCGGCGAGCGTACCACCATGCACCCGGGGGACTTCATCATCACGCCATCGTGGACCTGGCATGACCACGGCAACCTGGGCGTCGATGGAGTGAGCGAGCCGGTGGTCTGGCTCGACGGCCTCGACATCCCCATGCTGCGCTATTTCGATTCCGGCTTTGCCGAAAACGACAGCGAAGACAGCCAGGCCGTCAGCCGCGCCGAAGGCCAGAGTTTTGCCCGCTACGGCTACAACATGGCTCCGGTGAAGGAAACCCACCGCGGCGCCACCTCGCCGATCTTCAACTATCCGTACGCCCGCTCGCGCGAAGCACTCGAGCTGCTGGCGCGCACCGACGCCCTCGACGACTGGCACGGCCACAAGCTGCGCTACACCAACCCGCTGACGGGCGGCTCGCCGATGCCGACCATGGCCACCTTCATGCAGCTGCTGCCGCAAGGTTTCCAGGGCAAGCGCGCGCGCAGCACCGACGGCACCGTCTACAGCGTGGTCGAAGGCCAGGGCAAGGTGACGATAGGCGGGCAGGTATTCGACTTCGCCCCGCGCGACACCTTTGTGGTGCCGTCGTGGGCCACCGTCGCCTTTGACAGCCCGCTGGAAGACGTGGTGCTGTTCAGCTTTTCCGACCGCCCGGTGCAGCAGGCCATGGGCGTGCTGCGCGAGCAGTTTTTGGATGACTAAATAATTTTTAATGCCGACCCCGTTGAAGTGCCGGGGTCGGACCCTCAGGGTCCGACCCCAGTCTTCGCCTTGGGGTTGATTCCACCAACAGGAACTCACATGACCAATTTCATCTTCCCCCCGCAAGCCATCGCCGGCCTGCCCATCCTCGGCAGCGACGCGCAATTCCCCGTGCGCCGCATCTACTGCGTGGGCCGCAACTACGCCGCCCATGCGCGCGAAATGGGCTTCGACCCGGACCGCGAACCGCCGTTCTTCTTCTGCAAGCCGAATGACGACAAGTCGGTGGTGGCGGTGCCGCCCGGCGTCACCGCCACGGTGCCGTATCCCGCGCAAACGGCCAACTACCACCATGAAATCGAACTGGTGGTGGCGATCGCCAAAGGCGGCAAGGACATTGCCCTGGCCGACGCACCCTCGCATATCTTCGGCTACGGCGTGGGCCTGGACATGACCCGGCGCGACCTGCAGATGCGCATGCGCGAGCAGGGCCGCCCATGGGAAATCGGCAAGGCCTTCGATTATTCGGCGCCGATCGGCGCGTTGACGCCACTGGCCAACGCCGGCGAAATCAACAGCGGCGAAATCGTGCTGGAAGTCGACGGCAAGGTGGTGCAGGCAAGCGACCTGACGCACCTTACCTGGTCCGTCAATGAAATCATCGCCAACCTGTCGACCCTGTTCGAACTGCAGCCGGGCGACATCATCATGACCGGCACGCCCGAAGGCGTGGGCGCCGTGACCGCCGGCCAGACCATGGTGGCGCGCATCGCCGGCCTGACGCCGATCACGGTCGCGGTCGAATAAACACCCCGGGACCAGCGCGGCAAAGACCGCGCAGCCCGCATGCATGGCATAACAATGGAGACACCATGAGCACCGCAGCGAACACCGACGTCCAGCATTTCCTCGACGAGCAACCGTTTTCCCGCTACCAGAAACTGATCCTCTGGCTATGCTTCCTGATCGTTGCCATCGACGGCTTCGACACCGCTTCGATCGGCTTTATCGCGCCGGCCATCCGCGCCGAATGGGGTTTGAGCCCGGCCGCGCTGGCGCCGCTGTTCGGCGCGGGCCTGTTCGGCCTGATGGCCGGCTCCTTCCTGTTTGGCCCGCTGGCCGACCGCTACGGCCGCCGCCCGGTGCTGGTGTTTTCGGTCGCTTTCTTTGGTGCGGCCAGCCTGCTGTCGGCCTGGTCGACCGACCTGACGATGCTGCTGGTGCTGCGCTTTTTGACGGGCCTGGGCCTGGGCGGCGCCATGCCGACCTCGGTCACCATGACCTCCGAATTCTGCCCGCAAAAACGGCGCTCCGGCCTGGTCACCCTGATGTTCTGCGGCTTTACCATCGGCTCGGCCCTGGGCGGCCTGGCCGCCGCGCAGCTGCTGCACCTGATCGGCTGGCGCGGCGTGCTGGTGCTGGGCGGCGTGCTGCCGCTGCTGCTGGTGCCGGTGCTGCTGCTGGCGCTGCCGGAGTCCTTGCGCTGGCTGGTGCTGAAAGGCCGCGACCCGGCGCGCATCCACGCCATCGTGCGCCGCATCGCGCCCACCCTGGCCAGCCTGCCACGGCTGGCGGTCACCGATAAAAAGCTGGCCGGCTCGCCGATGGCCGAGCTGTTCCGCCCCGGCATCTTGAAGGGCACTTTGCTGTTGTGGTCGACCTTTTTCATGAGCCTGCTGATAATCTACCTGCTGTCGAGCTGGATGCCGACCCTGTTGAGCGGCAATGGCCTGTCGCTGTCGAACGCCTCGCTGGTGACCATGATGTTCCAGGTGGGAGGCACCGTCGGCGCGATTCTGCTGGGCCGCTGGATGGACCGCTACAGCCCCCATAAAGTGCTGAGCATCGCCTACCTGGCCGCCGCCGGCTGCATCGTTGTCGTCGCCCTGTCGGGCAGCAGCCTGGCGCTGCTGGTGCTGGCCGTGTTTGGCGTCGGCTTTGGCGTCAGCGGTTCGCAAGTGGGCGCCAATGCGCTGGCCGCCGCGTTTTATCCGACCTCCAGCCGCGCCACGGGCGTCAGCTGGGCGGCGGCGGTGGGGCGTAGCGGCTCGGTGCTCGGCTCGATGGCCGGTGGCCTGATGCTGACTTTAAAACTCGACAACGAAACCATTTTCTTCCTGCTGGCGATTCCCGCCGTACTGGCTTCGCTCGCCCTGCTGGCCATGGGCCGGCTGCTGCGCGCGCGCAGCCCGGCGGCGCCAGTGTCCACCCTTACTGAAAGCACCGTATGAAACTGCACGGCTATTACCGCAGCTCCGCCTCCTACCGCGTGCGCATCGCGCTGAACCTGAAAAACCTCGACGCCGACACCACCTCGGTACACCTGAGCCGCAACGGCGGCGAACAATTCCAGGCGGCGTTTGCCGGCCTGAATCCGCAGCACCTGCTGCCGGTACTGGAAACCGACGGCGCCGTGCTGACGCAGTCGCTGGCCATCATCGAATACCTGGACGAGACGCGGCCGGGCATGAAACTGCTGCCGCCCGACGCGCTGGGCCGCGCCCGCGTGCGCCAGCTGGCGATGGTGTCGGCCTGCGATATCCACCCGCTCAACAACCTGCGCGTGCTGAAATACCTGACGGGCGCGCTGGGCGTGAGCGAGGAACAGAAAAACAGCTGGTACCGCCACTGGACCAGCCTGGGCCTGGCGGCGCTGGAAGCCGAACTGGCGGCCAGCCCGCACACCGGTCTGTACTGCCATGGCGATACGCCGACCCTGGCCGACTGCTGCTTGCTGCCGCAGATCTACAATGCGCGCCGTTTCAACTGCGACCTGTCGGGTTATCCCACCATCCTGCGCATCGTCGCGCACTGCGAAGCGCTGCCGGCGTTTCAGGCGGCGCACCCCGACGTACAGCCCGACGCCGAATAAAAATACGATAAAACGGAGACAGCATGAAAAAGATCAACGCCATCACCATGGCGCTGCTGGGTGCGTGCGCCCACGGCATGGCCGGCAGCGCGCACGCGCAAAGCCAGCTCACCCTGTACGGCGTGCTTGACAGCTCGCTGGCCTACACCACCAATGTCAACGCCAGCGGCGATCACCAGGCCAAGATGCCGAGCCTGACCGGTTCCCTGCCGTCGCGCTGGGGCGTGAAGGGCGTGGAAGACCTGGGCGGCGGCCTGCAGGCGATCTTTGCGCTGGAATCGGGCTTCGGCGTCGACACCGGCGCGCTGGGGCAGGGCGGCAGGTTGTTCGGCCGCCAGGCCTGGGTCGGCCTGAAAGGACGCTACGGCAGCGTGATGCTGGGGCGGCAGATGAACATGTCGTTCTGGGCCACGCAAAAGTCCGACACCATGGGTCCGGCCCTGTTTTCCATCAGCAGCCTCGATCTGTACCTGCCCAATGCGCGCAGCGACAACGCCATCGGCTACCTGGGCACGTTTTCGAACGTGACCGTGGGCGCCACCTACAGCCTGGGGCGAGACGCTTCGAACGCCGGCGGGCCGGCCGCCACCGGCTGCGCCGGCGAAGTGGCGGGCAACGCCAAAGCATGCCGCCAGTTCACCGCCATGCTGGGCTACGATACCGGCCGCTATGGCGCCACCGTCTCGTACGACAAACTGCACGGCAATCAGGGCGCGGCGAATGGCCTGGTCAGCAGCGAGCATTTTGACCGCCGCGTGATCGCCAGCGCGTATGGTCTGTTCGGCCCGCTGAAACTGGGCGGCGGCGTGATCGAGCGCGGCATCCGCGCCGCCACCGGACCGCTGGACTCGCGCATGGTTTACGCCGGCGCCGCGTATCCCGTGCTGCCAGCCCTGGTGCTGGACGGGCAGGTGGCCAGGCTGGCCGTGAAAAACAGCCCGAACGACAGCACCCTGGCCACCGCGCGCCTGACGTATCACCTGTCGAAGCGCACGGCCGTGTATGGCGCCGTCGGCCGCATGAACAACGATGGCATGGCGGCCGTGGCGCTGGACGCGGGCGGCACCGTGGGCGCGGGGCGCAACCAGAACGGCGTGATGGCCGGCGTGCGGCATTTTTTCTGACGACGCTTTACCTGCCGGCGATGGTCCTGGCTTCGGTCTGATTCTCCGGCGCCTGCCAGCCGCCGCCCAGCGCCCGGTAAGTGGCCACTGCCGCACGCGCCGATGCCGTTTGCGCCTGCGTGCGTGCATCTGCCGCGCGCAGCAGTTGGGCCTCTGCCTGCAGCACGTCGATGCGGCTGGTCACGCCCTTGTCGTAGGCGGCCCGCGCGGCGGCGCGGGCGCGCTCAAACGCTGCCACGCCTTGCGCCAGAAAGGTCGCCTGTTCTTCATGCCGCAGCAGCGCCGAACAGGCGTTTTCCACGTCTTCGGTGGCGTGCAGCACGGCCAGCCGGTAGGCCGCCAGCAGCTCGGCTTCCCGGCCCCGGGAAGCGTCGATCTGCGCGTCGATGCGGCCGAAATCGAACAGGCGCCAGCGCAGGCCCAGCACGCCGGCGGCCTGGCCTGAACCGCTGCCGAACAGGGCGCCGCCGGCCGTGGCGCTGCCAAGCAGGGCGCCAATATCGAATTTCGGATAGTACTCTGCCATGGCCGCGCCGGTGCGCGCGTTGGCGGCGGCCAGGCGCCGTTCGGCGGCGATCAGGTCGGGCCGGCGCCGCAGCAGCTCGCCCGGCGCGCCGCCGGCCGTGATGCGCGGTGCGGCCGCCAGCACGCCGGCGGCGGCCATTTCCTCGCCGTAGGTGCCTGGCGCCGCGCCCAGCATCACGTCCAGCGCATGCAGCGCCACCTCGCGCGCGGTGTCCAGGCCGGGCACGACGGCGCGCGCCTGCGCCAGCGCCGCTTCGGCCTGGCGCAGCGCCGGCTCGTTCGCCAGGCCCTTGCCATATAACAGGGTAGCGATTTCCAGCAGCGCCGCCTGGGTCTCGACCTGCTTGCGCGCCAGTCCGAGCCGTGCCTGCAGGCCCTGGATCGTCAGGTAAAGGTCGGCCGTTTGCGCCGCCACCGCCAGCCGCGTCGCGGCCCATCCCGCTTCGCTGGCGGCATAATCGGCGCGCGCCGCTTCGCGTTCGCGGCGCAGGCCGCCGAACAGGTCGAGTTCCCACGACGCCTGCAGGTTCAGTTCGCGCGCGCCGCCGCTGCGCTCGTAGCCTGGCGTGGCGTTCAGCACCTGGCCCAGCGGCGTTTGCACCGACTGGTAGGCGCGCGCCGCCTGGCCACCCAGGCTGGCCGACGGCAGCAGCGCGGCGTCGGCCGCACCGATGGCGGCGCGCGCCTGGCCAACTTTGGCCTGCGCCTGCGCCAGGTCGAGGTTTTGCGCCAGCGCCACCGTTACCAGCCGGGTCAGGCGCGGATCGCCAAAGGCCGTCCACCACTGCCGCAGTTCGGCAGCGTCGGCCGCGTCGGCACCTTGGCGCGCGCCAAGCGCCGCCTGGTGCAGATAGCTTGCCGCTTGCGGCAGCTCGGGCCGGCGGTAATCCGCGCCGGCGGTGCAGCCGGCGGCCAGGCCGGCGGCGATCAGCATGATGGGGAGGCGCAGGCGTGGCAGCGGCATGGTGGCGTTCCAGTTCAAAAGAGAATAATGTGTGACTATAATACATATTGGTCACTTATTGTGGATTTCGGCGCGGCGCGTTAAGCTGTCGCCATGAATCCGACCACACCCGACACACCGATCCCTGCGCGTGGCCCCGCCGGCCACGACGTGCGCGACCAGATCGTCGCCGCCGCCACCGATTACTTCAGCCGCTACGGCTATGAAAAGACCACCGTCTCCGACCTGGCCAAAGCGATCGGCTTTTCCAAGGCCTATATCTACAAATTTTTCGAATCGAAGCAGGCCATCGGCGAACATATCTGCGCCAACTGCCTGCGCCAGATCGAAACCGAAGTGAGAAACGCGGTGGCTGCGGCCGGGCGGCCGCCAGAGCAGCTGCGGCGCATGTTCAAGAGCAGCGTCGAGGCCAGCTTGCGGCTGTTTTTCCAGGACCGCAAGCTGTACGACATCGCCGCCTCGGCCGCCACCGAGCGCTGGCCGACCGTGCTGGCCTACGAACTGGCGATGGGCGATTTGCTGCAGGATATCTTGCAGCAGGGGCGCAAGACGGGCGACTTCGAACGCAAGACCCCGCTCGACGAAACGGCCAGCGCGATCTACCTGGTGATGCGTCCCTACGTCAATCCGCTGCTGCTGCAGCACAGCTTCGACACCAGCGAAACTGCGGTGCTGCAGCTGTCGAGCATGGTGTTGCGCAGCCTGTCGCCATAATCACTTTGTCAAGTTGTGACCATTGACTTATTTGGTCACTAGTACCAGAATCGGAACCCTGATCAATTCGTTCACGGGATTCTTATGCGCTGGCGCCGCCTCGCTTTATCTGTAGTCATCTCCACCTTGCCGCTGGCCCTGGCCGCCTGCGCCGACAAGGCGCAGGCCGATCCGCGCACCGCCACGCCGCTGGTGCGCGCCCTCGCGGTGCAGGGCGCCGCATCGGGCGCGCGCAGCTTTACCGGCGTGGTCGCGCCGCGCGTGCAAAGCGACCTGGCTTTTCGCGTGGCCGGCAAGGTGCGCGACCGACTGGTCGACGCCGGCCAGGCCGTGCGCCGTGGCCAGCCATTGATGCGCCTCGATGCCGACGACCTGCAGTTGCAGGCGCAGGCGCGCCAGGAGGCGGTCATGGCCGACCGCGCCCGCGCGCGCCAGGCCGGCGACGAGGAGGCGCGCTACCGCGACCTGCGCGGCACCGGCGCCATTTCGGCCTCACAGTACGACCAGGTCAAGACGACGCTGGACGCGGCCACTGCCCAGTTGAAGGCCTCCGAAGCCCAGGTCGAAGTGGCGCGCAATGCGCTGCGCTACGCGGTGCTGCTGGCCGACGCCGACGGCGTGGTCATGGACACCCTGGCCGAACCTGGCCAAGTGGTCGCGGCCGGGCAGGCGGTGCTGCGCCTGGCCCAGGACGGCCGGCGCGAAGCGGCGATCCAGCTGCCGGAAACCCTGCGCCCCGCGCTCGGTTCCACCGGCCAGGCCACGCTGTTCGGCCGTCAGGGCCCCGGCGTGCCGGCCACGCTGCGCCAGCTGTCGCAGACGGCGGACCGGCAGACGCGCACTTTCGAGGCGCGCTATGTGCTCGACGCGGCGCTGTCGAACGCGCCGCTGGGCGCCACCGTCACCTTGCGCCTGGCCGGTGCGCAAGCTGGCGGCGCCAGCGTGCAAGTGCCGCTGGCGGCGCTGCATGACGCGGGCAAGGGGCAGGGCGTGTGGGTGATCGCCGGCGCGCCGGCCCAGGTCAGCTGGCGGCCGGTCAAGGTGCAAAGGCTGCACGAGGATGGCGCCGACGTGGATGGCCTGAAGGCGGGCGAGCGCATCGTCGCGCTGGGCGCCCATCTGCTGCACCAGGGCGAGCACGTCAGGGTCGAGCAGGCGCCAGCGGTCAAATTGGCCGCCGGCGCCGGAGCGCGGCCATGAGCGCGGGCGGCTTCAACCTGTCGGCGCTGGCCGTGCGCGAGCGTTCCGTCACCCTGTTCCTGATCTGCCTGATTTCGCTGGCAGGCCTGCTGTCGTTCTTCAAGCTGGGGCGGGCCGAAGACCCCGCCTTTACCGTCAAGGTAATGACGATCGTCACCGCCTGGCCTGGCGCCAGCGCGCGCGAGATGCAGGACCAGGTGGCCGAAAAGATCGAAAAGCGCCTGCAGGAACTGCGCTGGTATGAACGCGCCGAGACCTATACCACGCCCGGCCTGGCCTTCACCACCTTGACCCTGCTCGACGGCACGCCGCCCGACCAGGTGCAGGCCGAGTTTTACCAGGCCCGAAAAAAAGCCGGCGACGAAGCGGCCAATCTGCCGGCCGGCGTGATCGGTCCCATGATCAATGACGAATACGCCGATGTCACCTTTGCCCTGTATGCCTTGAAAGCGCGCGGCGAGCCGCAGCGCCTGCTGGTGCGCGAGGCCGAAACCCTGCGCCAGCGCCTGCTGCACGTGCCGGGCGTGAAAAAGGTCAATATCATCGGCGAGCAGGCCGAACGCATCTACGTCGAGTTTTCGCAGGAGCGGCTGGCCACCCTCGGCGTGCGGGCGCAGGACGTGTTCGCCGCGCTGAACGGCCAGAACGCCTTGACGCCGGCCGGCTCGGTCGAAACGCGCGGGCCGCAGGTGTTCATTCGCCTCGACGGCGCGCTCGACGCGCTGCAAAAAATCCGCGACACGCCGGTGGCGGCGCAGGGGCGCACCCTGGCCCTGTCCGATATCGCCACCGTGCGCCGTGGCCAGGAAGACCCGGCCAGTTTCATGGTGCGCAATGGCGGTGAGCCGGCGCTGCTCTTGGGCGTGGTGATGCGCGACGGCTGGAACGGGCTGGACCTGGGCCAGGCGCTGGACCGCGAAGTGACGGCTATCGGTGCCGCCATGCCGCTGGGCATGAGCCTGGCCAAAGTCACCGACCAGGCCGTCAATATCGGTTCGGCGGTCGACGAATTCATGCTCAAGTTCCTGGCCGCGCTGCTGGTGGTGATGCTGGTGTGCTTTGTCAGCATGGGCTGGCGGGTCGGCATCGTGGTAGCCGCCGCCGTGCCGCTGACACTGGCGGTGGTGTTCATCGTGATGGCGGCGACCGGCAAGAACTTCGACCGCATCACTTTGGGTTCGCTGATCCTCGGCCTGGGCCTGCTGGTGGACGACGCCATCATCGCCATCGAAATGATGGTGGTGAAAATGGAGGAGGGCTACAGCCGCATCGCCGCTTCCGCCTACGCCTGGAGCCACACGGCCGCGCCGATGCTGGCTGGCACCCTGGTCACCGCGGTCGGCTTCATGCCGAACGGCTTTGCGCGTTCGAGCGCCGGTGAATACACCAGCAATATGTTCTGGATCGTCGGCATCGCGCTGATCGCCTCGTGGGTGGTGGCGGTGGTGTTTACGCCCTATCTGGGCGTGAAACTGCTGCCCGAGCTCAAAAAGGTGGCCGGCGGCCATGAAGGCTTGTACGACACGCCGCGCTACCACCGTTTTCGCCGGCTGCTGGGGCGCGTGATCGCCGGAAAATGGCTGGTATTTTCCACCGTGATCGGCCTGTTCGTGCTGGCGGTGCTGGGCATGGCCGTCGTCAAGAAACAGTTTTTCCCCGTCTCGGACCGCCCTGAAGTGCTGATCGAAGTGCAGCTGCCGTATGGCAGCGCGATCGGACAGACCAGCGGCGCGGCGGCCAAGGTCGAGGCGTGGCTGGCGCGGCAGAGCGAGGCGAAGATCGTCACCGCCTATGTGGGCCAGGGCGCGCCGCGCTTCTACCTGGCGATGGGGCCGGAATTGCCCGACCCGTCGTTTGCCAAGATCGTCGTGCGCACCGACAGCCAGGAGGCGCGCGACGCCTTGAAACAGCGCCTGCGCGTGGCGGTGGCCGCCGGGCTGGCGCCGGAAGCGCGCGTGCGCGTGACGCAACTGGTGTTCGGCCCGTACTCGCCGTTTCCCGTCGCCTACCGGGTCAGCGGCCCGGACCCCGAGGTCTTGCGCGGTATCGCGGGACAGGTGCGGCAGGTGATGCAGGCCAGCCCGATGATGCGCACCGTCAATACCGACTGGGGCACGCGCACGCCGACCCTGCATTTCAGCTTGCAGCAGGAGCGCTTGCAGGCGATGGGATTGACTTCCGCCGCCGTGGCGCAGCAGTTGCAGTTCATGCTCAGCGGCGTGCCGGTCACCGCCGTGCGCGAAGATATCCGCACGGTGCAGGTGGTGGCGCGCGCGGCCGGCGACGTGCGGCTGGATCCGGCACGCATCGCCGACCTGACCCTGGCCGGCGCCAATGGCGAACGCATCGCGCTGTCGCAGGTGGGTAGCGTCGAGGTGCGCTCGGAGGAGCCCGTGATGCGCCGGCGCGACCGCCAGCCGACCATCACCGTGCGTGGCGACATCGCCGACGGCCTGCAGCCGCCCGACGTCTCGGGTGCCATCACGGCGCAGCTGCAAGCCATTATCGACAAGCTGCCGGCCAGCTACCGCATCGAGCAGGCCGGCTCGATCGAGGAATCGGCCAAGGCGACGCAGGCCATGCTGCCGCTGTTTCCCATCATGCTGGCGCTGACCCTGCTGATGATTATCCTGCAGGTGCGCTCGATTTCGGCGATGGTGATGGTGTTTTTGACCAGCCCGCTCGGCCTGATCGGGGTGGTGCCGACCTTGCTGCTGTTCCAGCAGCCGTTCGGCATCAATGCGCTGGTCGGCCTGATCGCGCTGTCGGGCATTTTGATGCGCAATACCCTGATCCTGATCGGCCAGATCCACCAGAACGAAGCGGCCGGCCTGGCGCCGTTCGACGCTGTGGTGGAAGCGACCGTGCAGCGCGCCCGGCCGGTGATTCTGACCGCGCTGGCGGCCATCCTGGCGTTTATTCCGCTGACCCATTCGGTTTTCTGGGGGACGCTGGCTTATACCCTGATTGGTGGGACGTTTGCCGGTACGGTGCTGACTCTCGTGTTTCTGCCGGCGATGTATGCGATCTGGTTCCGGATACGGCCGCAGGCAAGGGCGCTGGCGCAGGCCTAGACTGGCACGACAGGAGCGGCAGCGGCGTGCGCCAGGCGGGCGCGCCGCAGTTCCGCCCACTCGATCAGCGCCTGCATCGACGGCCCCAGCGCATGGCCGATCTCGCTCAAGGCGTATTCCACCTTGGGCGGCACCTGGGCGTAGACCGTGCTCACGACGATGCCGTCCTTTTCCAGCTGCTTGAGCTGCTGGATCAGCATTTTCTGGTTGACGTCCTCGATCAGCCGCTCCAGGTCGGAAAAGCGCAGGGGCGCCTTGGCTGCGAACAGCTGGCACAGGATGATGATCTTCCATTTGCCTTCGAGGACACGCAAGGTCTCGGTGGTGGCCTCGGCCCAGTCGCGGCGATTTTGCGGATCGCCACAATTCCATTCCCGTGGTTCTGCCATGATATGTGGGTTACTTACTTTTTGGTGGGTACTTCCTATTATTGCATGAGCCACCTAAAATCGCAGCATATTGAATCATCTGGAGGTAGTAAACATGAAGATCGGCATTATTGGAACGGGAAATATCGGCGCCACGCTGGCGCGCAAGCTGCTGGCTGCCGGCCATGCGGTCAAAGTGGCCAATTCCGGCGGCGTCAAGGGCGTGCAAAGCCTGGCCGACGACATGGGCGCGGAGCCGGCCGACGTGCATGGCGCCGTCGATGGCGTGGATGTCGTGGTGCTGGCCATTCCGCTGCCGTCCATGGCCAGCCTGCCGGACGACCTGTTCGACGCGGTGCCGGCGCAAGTTACCGTGATCGACACCAGCAACTATTACCCCGGCATGCGTGACGCGGCGATTGCCCAGATCGATGCGGGCCTGGCCGAAAGTGTCTGGGTGGCACGCCAGTTGGGACGTCCGGTGGTCAAGGCTTTCAACAATGTGCTGGCGCACACCCTGGCCGCACTGGGCCAGCCAGCGGGCACGCCGGGCCGCCTGGCGATTGCCGTCGCCGGCGACGATCCCATGGCCATGCAGACGGCGATGATCCTGGTCGACCAGGCCGGTTTTGACGCGGTCGATGGCGGCAACCTGGCACAGTCCTGGCGCCAGCAGCCATGCACACCCGCCTATTGTTGCGATCTCGATGCGCCGGCCATGAAAAAGGCGCTGGCCGCGGCGGTACCTGGCAAGGCGGCCGCGATACGCGAGCAGATGCAGGCACAGTTCGCCCAGCTGGGGGCGCACCCCGGCCATGACGAGATCGTCGCCATGAACCGCCGTCTGAACGTCTAGGCCCCGGCCGCATCCTGCCGGTAGCGCGCCGGCGGCAGTTCGAATTGGTTCTTGAAAAAGCGGGTAAAGGCGCTCTGCGAGGAAAAGCCCAGGCGGTCGCTGATTTCGGCCACGCTCAAGGTGGTTTCGCGCAGCAGGCGGCGCGATTCGCGGCTTTTGGCGCGCAGTTCCAGGGCGCGAAACGAGGTGGCTTCCTGCTGCAGCTGGCGCCGCAAGGTCCAGCTGTTCATCGCCAGGCCGTCGCACAGGGTGGGCAGCAACGAGGCGCTGTCGGCCAGTTCGCTGCCGCCTTTCCTCAGCAAGTCGATGATGGCCTGTTCCACGCGGGCCGAGAACAGCTGCGCGCCGCGCAACTGGTGCAACTGGGCCTGCGCCTGTTCCAGCGCGTGCGGCGCCAGCAGCGGGTTGAAATGCGCGCACGGCGCGTCGAGCAGGCGGGCCTCGAAGCTCAAGGTATTGCGTGCCTGGCCGAAGCGCGCGTTGGCGCCGAAGCACTCGGAGATGGCGTGCGCAAACCACGGCGCCTTGCCCTGGAATCCTGCATGAAACGCGGTCGCCATGCCGTCGTCATAGGCGCGCGCCACCAGCGACAGCATTTTGAAATTGGCCAGCGCCTGCATGGCGCCGCCCAGCGTGCAAAATTCGGACAGGTATTCGATCTCGACGTGGCTGCCATTTTCACTCATCAGCATGAAATCGAATTCGCCGATCAGGCCGCGCAAGTGCAGCATTTCGTGCAGCGCGCTGCGCAGGGTGGGGCGGTTGAAGCACACTTGCGCCACGGCCGGAAAGTGGGCAAACCAGTGCTGGGGCGCGATGTCGAGCATGCCGCGGTGTGCCGGCAGTTGCTGGGCGTATGCCACCATGCGGCGGTGGCGCTGTGCATCGATGCGCCCGCCCGGTTCATGCAATTGCGCCAGCGTGATGCCGGTATGGCGGAAGAAATCGTCCGGTCCGTGGCCATCGGCCTCCAGCGCCAGCGCGCACTGGCGTGCGATATGGTTCGCCACCGTGCGGGTGTCGGTTTTATGCATGTCATGTCTCCAGTCTCTGCGGACTTGTTTGTAGTAATTTTTCACAAATGGTAGCATTTTTGTCGGAATTCGGTGATTGCTGCACGTCAATGTCGAAAATTGTTCTCAGCGGTATAACACCTGTTCTGCGCGGTCAAAAACAGGCCGGCATGACACGTTATATTGCGTCCGGGGCAGCCTCGATGCGGCCCCGCTCACCACAAAAACATACTGGAGACAACCATGAATTGCACTTTGAAACCGATGGCCCGCGTGGTCGCCGGCTGCGTCGCCACGCTCGCCCTTGCCGCTTGCGGCAGCAGTGACAGCGACAGCCCCGGATACACCCAGCCGGTGTTCGGCGCCACCACCTACAGCCAGATCAAAGTCGACAGCTACATGTTCAAGGATATGAACCGCAACGGCAAGATCGACCCTTACGAGGACTGGCGCCTGCCGGCCGAGGAGCGCGCCGACGACCTGATTTCGCGCATGACCTTGGAGGAAAAAGCTGGCCTGATGATGCATGGCACGGCGCCCACGGTGGCTGACCCGACCGGCATCGGACAGGGCAGCGGCTATGACCTGACGGCCTTGCAGGACCTGATCGTCAAGCAGTACGTCAACACCTTCATCACCCGCATGGCCGGCGATTCGGCCAATATGGCGGCGCAGTACAACAAGGTGCAGGCGCTGAGCGAGACCTCGCGCCACGGCATTCCGGTGTCGATCAGCACCGATCCGCGCCACCATTTCCAGTACACGGTGGGCGCCAGCGCATCGATCAACGGCTTCTCGCAGTGGCCTGAAACGCTGGGGCTGGCGGCGATCGGCGACGACGCGCTGGTGCGCCGCTTCGGCGATATCGCGCGCCAGGAATACCTGGCCGTCGGCATCACGCAGGCGCTGTCGCCGCAGGCCGACCTGGCCACCGAGCCGCGCTGGTCGCGCATCAACGGCACTTTCGGCGAAGACGCCGACCTGGCCAAGCGCATGGTGCAAAATTATATCGAGGGCTTCCAGGATGGTAACACCGGCCTGCACGACGGCAGCGTGGTGGCGGTGGTCAAGCACTGGGTCGGCTATGGCGCGACCAAGGAAGGCTTTGACGGCCACAACTACTATGGCCGCTACATGACCTACCCCGGCAATAATTTCGCCTATCACGTGAAACCGTTCGAAGGCGCGTTCAACGCCAAGGCCGCCTCCGTGATGCCGACTTACGCCCTGCCGGACGGCAATATCACCATCGATGGCATCACCCTGGAACAGGTGGCGGCCGGCTTCAGCAAGACCATGCTGACCGACCTGCTGCGCGGCAAATACGGCTTCGAGGGCGTGATTTTGTCCGACTGGGGCATCACCTCGGACTGCGACGCCAACTGCCGCAACGGCACCGCGCCGGGCGTGGCGCCGTCCTTCATCGGCTTCGGCACGCCGTGGGGCATGGAAGACGCCACCAAGGCCGAACGCTATGTCAAGGCCGTCAACGCCGGCATGGACCAGTTTGGCGGCGTGACGGAAGCGCCGTACCTGACGCAGGCGGTGCAGCGCGGCCAGCTGACGGAGGCGCGCATCAACGCCTCGGCGCGCCGCATCCTGGTACAAAAATTCAAGCAGGGCCTGTTCGAGCATCCGTTCGTCGACACGGCAAAGGCCGCCGCCACGGTGGGCAAGGCCGACTTCGTCGAAGCGGGCCTGGAAGCCCAGCGCCGCTCGCTGGTACTGCTGGAAAACAAGGACAAGGTGCTGCCGCTGGCGACCACCGTCAAGAAGGTGTATTTGTACGGCATCGACGCCGCCGTCGCCCGCCAGTACGGTTACACCGTGGTGGCGACCCCGCAGGAAGCCGACGTGGCCCTGCTGCGCGTGGCCGCGCCGTATGAAATCCTGCACCCGAACTACATCTTCGGCAGCATGCAGCACGAAGGCCGCCTCAATTTCGTCGACGGTGACGCCGACTACGAGGCGATCAAGAACGCGGCCCGCCTGGCGCCGAAAACCGTGGTCACCGTCTACCTGGACCGCCCGGCCATCCTCGGCAACGTGCAGGACAAGGCCAGCGCCATTATCGGCAACTTCGGCGTCAGCGACGGCGCGCTGTTCGACGTCCTGACCGGCAAGGCCAAGCCGCAGGGCAAGCTGCCATTCGAGCTGCCATCGTCGATGGCCGAAGTGCAGGTGCAAAAGTCCGACGTGCCGTATGACACGGCACGGCCGCTGTACAAGTTCGGTTACGGACTCGGGTATTAACGGCGGTAGCTGTGGTGTCGGATTACGTGCGGCTTCGCCGCACTAATCCGACCTTGTATTATTCCTCTCATGCAGTTGGTGGTGTTGCATACAACATCGACCGCTGTCAAAATTCTTGGTAGGCATATCAAGACCGGGTAACTGGATGC